>JAABUI010000095.1_pt1 | contig 135257 bp, 144 predicted proteins | sample 5559111 | NCBI WGS metagenome assembly JAABUI01 (sample SAMN10711870, study PRJNA513365) | rock metagenome | isolation source: Antarctica rocks | place: Antarctica: Victoria Land, Buttleship Promontory | reverse complement strand
ATCAATGAACGAATAGTCAGCTGCTTCAGTGTCAATCAATGACTTTAATGAGTAACTAATTTCATTGCTAGATAGTACACATTCAGTAGTCAAAGATTTCGAAGCAAAGAGATCATTTGAGCTGCTCATTGTTGAAGAAATTAACACATCTTTCATCGCGCCTTTGATGAAAGTCACTAGTTTTTTGCCTCATTCTTCGATTTCTCTGTAAATAATTTCTTCTCTTCTTTCGACATGACGATCTCATTGAGGCGAGAGATGAATGCATGAGATGCCGAAGTACTAGCCTTCAGATGAGAGCAGTTCTTTGAAAGATGATTCGATACTTACAGTTGAAGCAGATGATTGACATTCTTGATCATTCAGATTCGAAGATGGAAAAAGTAGCGAGTCGAACATAGCTAGTAGCTGAGGTTGAAGCTGATGTCAACAAAGAAACAAAACGTTTTTTCGAAGCTACTATCGATTTGACTGTTCGTTGCTCGTCATGTAGCTGATAATTGACTCGTTGTTTGTTATTCACATCTTGAAGAAAGATCTTGAGCTTATCAAGCGAGCTAAACTCTATGAGACAAACTGACAACGCGTTCTGAAGATGATTGTTGGTTTTATTCTGAATGTCGTTCATCAGAGTGACATCGTCGTAGTTCAGAAAGCTGAATATTCTAGTGAATTCTGAATAGAAAGAGCTGAAGAGCTTGTTGAGCTGCTTCAGAGCGACGTATTCGCGACGACACTTTCGAATCAGATTCTGATCTTCGTAAATTTCTTTCAGATGTTTCAGTAGCTCTGATAGTGATTGATAGAGTGAGAAAGCATCAACACGACGCTTTGCATAGATTTGCTGATCAGCATCGTCTTCTAGTCTGAAAATCACATAGACAATACGAATCTTTTCAGTAGAATAATGATTCGCGTTGACATCGAGCTTGTCAGCTATTTTGATGTTTCATGTCTCTCAGATAGAATCATCTGTTTCGATGAAGATGAGTGAATTCGGAAGCTTGACGAACTTGTGATGATCATTCTCGTTTTCGTTATCAGATAGAGTAGAAGATTCTCGTTGAGAGCGAGCTTCGAAAGTCGAGCTTCGTTCAACTTCAGAGCGACGAATCGAAGCTTCTTTCTGATTGACTCGTTGTTCAGCTGACTGAGTATCTTGACGAGGCATAGATCGATCAGCTTGACGTTGTTTCGCTCTAAAGTTCAATCGCTCGTCTTGTAGCTGATTGATCTTTTTCTCTAGCTCATCGTTTTTATCAAAAGCGACTTCTAGTTGTTTCGCTTTCTTTTTGTGATCATCTTGTATGAGAAGTCAGTGTTCATTGAGTTGTAGAGTCAAGTCTCGCTGACTTCGAAGCTCGTTCAGCATATTGATGACTTCGTCGAATTGATTGCTGACTCAATGAAACAGTTGTTCTTCGATGTTTATGTTTCATGAGATGACAGCTTTCTCAGCTTCGACTGAAGCATCAATGAGTAGAAGTGAAACTCTTCTATTGACAGTGCTTCTAAGCAGGCGAGTTGTTCGAAGCTTAACTGACTCGACATCGCGTGTCATGATGAGAGAAGGTAGAAGTTGTTGAGATAAGAATAGATGAGAAATTGATGTTTTGAATTGATGTTTTTTGATAAGTGAAAATTCAAAGAATCTCTTGTGAATTTCAGATAATAATTGAGTGCTTTATTCGAAGAATTTCTTGCGAATAGAATGATGAAAATGAGTGTAGAATCGAAGAATTCCTTGCGATCTAAAATGATGATGCAAATTTGAAGAATTTCTTGCAAATTTTCCTTACTGAATAGATTGTTTCGTATCATCTATTCGTCGATAGCAGAATAGTAGATGATGAGCATTTATCTAATGTTAGAAATCTGTCTAGAGCGAGTCAGATAGAGATGTCATTTAACTAGAAGATAAATGCTAAGAAAGAAAGATAGCTACGAGAAAGAAGCTGGCTACATATGTGTGTTTCTCAGTCGACGCTAGGCCCAATAGAGACTAGTCAAGGTGACGAAGCGAGAATAGGCCTGATAAGGCTAGAAGGCTGAGCCTGGCAAGGCTAGAATCGTGACAGTTTGAGCGAGAGCGCTTGTATGCACAAACTATCGATGTGATTGATCAACGAGAAGATATAAAGCAGCGACTTTAGTCAGATTACATGTAACGTAGCACACACACAACGTCTAGACAGTGTCATAGTCATAGACTGCATGCACTTAATGAAGAAATAAAAAAAATCATTCTTTAATTGAGCAATAAGATTATCAGCTATTGTCTTTGATTCAAGAGCTTGAATAAAATCTTGAGTCATAAGATTGATGATGTGAGTCAAGTAATTAATAAAATTTTGTGTTCTATCTCATCAAAACTCATGATGACTCATGATCTTTTCAAGTTTCTCTTTCAAGATACTATTATTGCTTGCATTATTAATAACAATCTCAAAAAGCTTGTTCTTAATAACGTAGTTCTTCAGAATTTTCATTAGCTTCATTATCAATTGACGCTCAATATGCTCAATATTGAAAGACGTAAATTCAATAAGATGTTCACGACACTGAAATTCAACATTGATTCAGTATATTAACACTTTCAAGTACGCTACTCTTTGAGAACTAGATCATGCGTTCAAAGCAATAGAGATACATCATGACTTTGTAAGATTTAATCTGATCTTATCACAAATCTTCTTATAGTGTGAGAGAATCATGATTGTCATCTTTGTGCAATGTGCAATCTACAGATCTGAACGAAGCATTTGTAGCAGCTTTTGAAATTACTCGTTATCAACGATTCAAAAGAGTAGATTCAAGTCAACAAAGATCTTGCATAATTGATCTTTTCAATTCTCTTGATTGAAGACAAAGATTAACTCGATATGACTTTTCTTCTAATAGTTTGTCAATTTTGCATTATCAATTTGCATTATCAGATATGTTAGAGACCAGCATAGAGCGAGTCATATGGGTGTAATGTAACGAGTATATAAATGCTAAGGAAGGAAAGTATCTAGAAGGGAAGGGCCGGCTATCTATATGACTCAGGAGAACATAAGCTAACTCTGAATAGAGTTGGCTTCGGAACAAGCCTATGTCCTAGCGGCGAGCGATCGGCGATAGCTCTCAGGATAGTCATCAACATAGTCATCAACATAGTCATCAACATAGCTACCAACGAAGGTGCGTAGCTAGAATCGTAACAAGATATGACTTACTCGTTCAAAAGTCAGTTCAATCTGTGATTGTGAGTGTTTGCGTTTTCGCTCTGTCGCTGTGCAAAAGTCTGATTCAAGATGCTTTTTCATAGCAGACGTGTTAAAGCTATCAAAAGCTGTTGAATAATTTATAATCTTATGACAGATTGTGCATGAGATTTTAGACAATTCTTCAACAATCGAAGTCAACTGTATAAAGTGATCTCATATATTGAATTGCTTATCGTCTTTGACTTTTTTGAATCAAAGTGAATTAACTATCTTTTTTTGAGTCTTGTTTTAAATACTCTCAACAACAGAGATTTGAGATCATCATCATAGAAAAGAGTCATCTGTATTCAAAGTTCATTGAACATACTCATTATTCTTTCTTATCTTGAGCTGTGAAAAATTCTGATGAATTTTGTTTATTGCTTCTTGTTTAATCTTCTTCTTTTTGAAATGATGTGAAGAATTTATAAATCATTGAACTTGACTTGCAAAGTCTTCAGAATGAAGACTATCTGAAGATGAACTATGTGAAACACTTTTGTCAGACAGATTGAAAGTTGTCAACGAACTAGACATTTTATAGAATAATTTGTATTAACAACAATAGTTGTTAATAGCTTGAAGATAGTATATAGATGATGTAATGAGTAATGCGAAAAGATAATGCAATATAATAATAATAATAATAAATTCATACACTCTTGTGACATCGATTAGATTGACTCATGAGAAACTCTATGCTATTTGTATCGAGTGAACAAAATTCTCTGAAATAGAAAATCACTCGCAGTTTATACGACTGCTTCACGCAGTTGAAACAGTGAGTTTTGAGACTATGTATCAAATTTGTTCGCGTTGATTGCACGTTAGAAAACGAGTGTTCTAGTCACTCTAAATTGCTTCAAGAGCTTTGTTTTCATCATCATCTTCGCTACTGCTCTGAGACTCTTTGTGATGACAACGATTATTCAATAGTTCAAGAAGTCAGCATCTTGTAGCATTCTTGATCGCAGATGCGATCAGTTCGAGCAGTGCATGAGTACATGCTTCGTCGTCTGATGACTTCATTCGCAGTCGCATCGCAAGCTATTCATGCCTGAAATGTTTCTAGAGTGCAGATAAGCGTTCAGATCTATGCGTTCAATTCTGATGTGCATTGCGAGAATGCTTTCTGCTTTCTGAAAATCATCACGCATCTTTATCATCTTATTGCTCAGATGCAATCTTTGTGCTGAGATTGTGTTGACATCTGCGACGCGTTCTCTGTACTTTTCTCATCGTTGATTTCATTGATCTTTGTGATACTGCGTTATTGCGATGCTATCGCTTGTTGAAATCGTTGTGAAGAAGAAAATGCGTCGTCTGCGTCTCGACTGTATCTTCGCACCTTCTTGAATGAAGACATTCAGAAGTACTATTTTCTTGATGACGAGTGAGCGAGAAATGACGCGATTAACTTTCGTCAAATGAACGCGTATTAGTTTGCATGCTTGTCTGATCTCTTGCGTTCGATCATTGACTCGACTGTGTAGCGTGATCTTGTCTTGTAGCATGTTCAGATGAACATGTAGCGAACTCATGTATGTTTCTGTCTCTACAGTTTCAATGTTTACTCTTTTGAATGCTTCTGCTACGTGACACAGAGTCTGATTCTGAAGTGTTTCTAGTCTGCATTCTTTGCTCGACAGTTCATCTTTCTTGTCACGCTGATGTCAGACTGACGCTTCGAATGCAATTTCTGATCTCACTACTGCTGAGTAGACTTGTCTCGTCTTTGTGAAGACTTCAAGATAACTAAGTGTCAGCATTCTTGTGACGTGATTCGTCTCTATTTGTCGAAAATGCGCGTCTCATCGCAGTTTCGTGTTCAGTTGCATCTCTAGAACTCGTACGTTTGATTTCGATTTAATAACTGAGCTTTCTATTTATATGCTAGTCGTCATGTTGAATCTCTTCGATTTTCTAGTGAAATGCGTGAGCTCGTACTTTTCTGATGCAAACGTTGCGTCATGAGTGCGAGCTCATTTCGCGCAGACGTTGTGTATTTTGCTCAGTGTTCTGCAAATTTCTTCAGTAAATCTGTCGTAGACTAGAATGTTAATATCGTCTACGAAGTCAAGCACTTCGATTTTAATTTTCAGTACTTCGCATTTTTTGATTAGACTTGCGTTGAAGAATAGAAAGAGAATTGATGAAATGAGAAATCTCTGCGATATGTCTGCGTTTATCTCGCGCATGTTGCTCGTTTGTTCATCGAATATTAGCGACGTCTCTCGATTCTTTAGAAAGCTGCATGTTCATTCGATTATGTAGCTTGACGTTCTTTTCATTTTTAGCGTGTGCAGAAGTCTGACGTGTGAGACTCGATTGAACGCTTCGACGACGTTTAAGCTTAGCATGAAGATCACATATTTGATTTCACAGCTTCACACTGTGTGAACTTGATCTATTAGTAAATCTAACGTCGAGATCACGAATCATTCGCATCTCGCTTTTATTTGAGCATTTGATAGCATGCGATAAGTCTCGACTATGTCACTCAGTCTTTTGATCATGATCGACTTCAGCGCTTTGCTCATGATATTGAGCAAAGCAATGAGTTGATACGTCTTTGAATCAATATAGTCGCTTTTCTTTGATTTGCGTAGTACTATTGTCTGAGTCTTTTTGAACTGCTTCGAATGATACTTGTGTGTTACGCATGCGTTGAATAAACTCGTCAGTACTGAGATCAGTTCTGCAAGACTCGTTTGAAGCGCTTTGTTTGAAATATCTGAAGCGCTCGACGCTTTGTCTGCTTTTACTCGTCTGATTGTCTGCTTCACTTCATCTTCTGTGATGCGTGAATTGAATGAGACTGTCAGAGATATGAATGATTCTGCGATGTCGCTGACATTCGCTTGAGAAGATGAGGGAAAGAACTTTTCTCGCAGTATCTCAATTTTTTTCTCGAACGTTGTTGTCATATGATCAATGTCGCTTCGCTTCAGTGACGAAAACTGAGAAAGCTTTTTGAGTAGCTGACTTTCGATTCTAGCTCATTTTGCAAAACGTCATGTTGATTTGAGTGCTTCGCTCAGCTCATGCATTTGTGATCTGAAGTGTGCGCGTTTCGTTTGTCAAATGATCTTGTTTTTATGATCATTGTGCTTCAGATATTTATTTCACGCTTCTAATGTGTCTTGCGTTTTTCATATGATTCGCAGTCGTCTTGATTTCATTACTACTTCGAAGCAGCTTTGATTTCAAAAGTCTCTTGCTCAATTTGACAATCTATCAAAAATATGTTGCATACGTTGCATGCAACATACATAAGACATGATCTCTATGCTGATTTTTCTCTTAGCGAGAGATAGTTTCTCGCAGCAGGTTCACAGTTCAAGGCGAGCAAAATCTCTCACTGCTCAGATTTTGACAGTTTACTTCTTAAGCATGAATCGCAGACGTTTCGTCAGCGATACGCATGCATATCGCAGTCGATTTCTTCTCTAATCACATCGACACATGTTACTGTTCTCTCAAACTATACAAACGATGTCTTCGACTAGAAATTGATTCTATCATCAAGACATTCGAGAGTCAGAGCTCAGTGAAGAAATGAGATTCTCGAGATCAACAGTCGTCGTCATTGTATATCACGTCTCGCAGACGCTCGCTTCGCTTGTAAGACGTGCGACTCATCTATTTCGCATTATCTGTAAAGATCTTTCTCATGCAGATCAATCATGTCTTGCAGAGATGTTCGTATGCTACACTTCTAATCAGACAGCGTAGTTCGATTATTCTCTATTAACTCGCTTGTGTCTCTCTTCTTTTAACGAAGTCTTCTCGTCAGCGTACTGCTTACATATAGAATGTCTGTGTCTGAACGTCTGTTAAACGATATTAACGAGACTCTCGAGTTTGCTCGTGTCAAACTTAACGAGTCTCGTGAGTTGCTCATGTTGTAGTAACAGACACGCAGTCTTAACAAGATCTATACGTAGTTAGCACGTAAATCTAAAGAATGTTCATGATTCGAGTTCTTTCTGCTAATCATTCTCAACAGATCAAACGCAAGAGTGTTCTGTCTCAGTTCTTGTCGTCACGACGACAAGGTACTGAATTGAATGATTTTCATAAGCAATTTTTCTCGTAGTTCTGCGTTCTATTTGACTTTCTCATCTGCATGCAGATTGCTTTTGTAGCATGCGCATTAAGATTATCGAAGTCTGCGCGATCGCGAAAACTCTGCACGCGATCAACGCATAGCGCTTCATCATCACGCAGCGCTTCGATGTCATTCAAACTTTTGATAATCTTTAGACTCTACTGTAGCTAGACAGTAGATTCGTAGTTAGCATCACGTACAGATGAGTTTCATCGCTGATCGATAATGCAATATATAGACGATGCAATGAGTAATGTGAAAAGATAATGCAAAGAACAAGCAAACATGTTGTTTTATGTTTCTATTCTTAACACTCTTGATGTCAAGTTCAAGTTCTTGATGAGTTGAGTTGAGTTAACTCAATTTCTAGTTGAGTCGAATTGCATCAAGTTGAAAATATGAGCAATTCGACTTGAATCAAGTTGAAAATGTGAGCAACTCAACTCGATATCGATTTGAGTTCAAAATGTCAACTCGAAACTCGACTTGATGATCAGTCTAAAGAAAAGAGCAAATTCAGTGACTTTTATTTAATATTTCAACGTCTGTTCTTTTATTTAAAATATCATGAAAAACAATTAATCATTGATTTACAAGACAAGATAATTTATCATCTTCATGCAACTTGAAGTAATTAGTTGATTCAGTCAGAATCTTTTAATGAAATTCATAGTTATTTGATTCATTTGAACAATGAATATCAAGTCATGAATGACATCAAAGAAAAGAAATTCATAATCAAGATCAAAAAGCAAGTCATCTTTGTTAAAAAATGAGATTCATTGAATCTTTATAGAAAGATCAAAGTTATTATATCAGTCAATTCATCAAAATCATGTGACGTGACTTTAATTAACATCAAAGAGACAGATATGCAAACTGAAAGTTGTTTTATTTATCATAAGTCAAATCATTCTTTTAAAGAATGCTCTGATCAAACTTCAAAAATTAATATTTTAAAAAATGACAAGTTTGATCAATTTACATTAAACTCTGAATCAGATTCTGATTCAAAAAACTAATTATTTCTTTTAAAGTTATTAAAAATAGAAATTATATTTTTATACAGTCAAATTGAAGTTCTATTGAAAGAAAACTACTTTGAAAAGTCTTTTCTGATTGATGTTTTTCTCATCACTCAGAATGAATCTTTCAGTCTTTGATTCTTGATAAACAATGATTTCATCATTTACATGCTGATACATATCAAACTAGCAGATAAAATATGCAAGAAACTTGAAATTCAATTTATATTACTAGTCAAAAAGAAGTTAATATGAGAATATGATGAAAAGTTATTTAAAAAAAACTATTACTAATAAGATTTTACTCAATCTTACAATCAAAAGTCATAAAGAAATGACTATGTCAATGCTGATAGTTAATATCAAGCATCATGAAGCTATATTGAGCAAATTCTGAATGAATAAAAATGAGATATTATTGAATATGAGACATCATACTATCATATTTCTCAATCAATTAAATATTTTGATTTCGATTTTTTCAATCTCATTAAATATGAAGCACTTAAATTAACTGCAATCAACTTTCACTTCTTCAGCAACTCATAACAATGCTTCAAAGATTCTCAAGTGCTCAGTTTCAATTATTCAGAAAGAGTTATTCTTGATTCAAAACATAAACATTACTTCTTTTTAAGCATTAGTAAAACGAAAAAAGAAGAATCAGACAGAGATTTTTGCTATGTTCATTAAAGACATTAATAGAAAAATCATTTACAATACTCAATGCAAACTAAATGTCATAAACATCTTTTCAGTCAATGAAATGACTCAGAATCTAGAAGATATTAAAGTCAAACTATCATTGAAATATCAGAATTTTCTAGATGTCTTTGATCAAGCTCAAGCAGACAAGCTATTGTCTCATCATTCATATGATCATAAGATAAAGCTGACTAGTGACGTAACATCATCTTGCTGTCAAGCATATCAAATGTCTTTCTACAAGCTTCAGAAAGTAAAGAAATATTTGAATGAAAATCTTTTTAAAGAATTTATAATCTTTAGCAAAGCTTCATATTTCTCTTTCATTCTGTTCACTTTAAAAGTAAATGAAGATTTATGATTCTGCGTTAACTATTAAAAGCTCAATGTTATTATCAAAAGAAATCATTATTCTTTATCTTTGATAAATGAGATGATCAATCAAATAATTGATTGCAAGCATCTGATTCAATTGAATATCATTTTAACATTCAATAAACTACAAACGCATTCTAATAGTAAGAACTACATTATTTTTATTATCGCGTTAAAAACATATAAATCAAAGATGTTATTCTTTAAATTTATCAATGATTTTGCCTCATTTCAGCAGTATATGAATGATGTTTTATGAAATCTTTTAAATGACTTTTGTCAAGTCTATTTAAATGACATTCTGATTTATAGTAAAACTCAATGAAAATATAAATAACATGTTAAAATGATATTGAATCGCTTATAAAAAGCTGATCTACAGATAAATATTCAAAAGTGCAAATTCAATGTAGAAGAAATCATCTTCTTAAAAGTCATAATATCAGAACAAAATCTTCATATAAATTTTATTAAAGTGAAAGTCATAGTCAACTGAATTACGTCAATCAATCTAAAAGAAGTTCAAAGCTTCGTGAAATTTGTTAACTTCTATCATTATTTCATTAAGAACTTCTTGAAGCTAGTTAAATCATTCATTCAACTGATTAGAAAAAATACATCTTTTGTTTAAAATGAAGTCTATGTTCAAGCTTTTAATGATTTAAAGAAACAGATCAGCTTGATCTCAGTACTATGATATTTTGATTTCAAACAATAAACTATTCTGAAGATTAATGTCTTGAACTATGTCAAAGATAAAATATTATCTCAGTATGATGATGAAAATGTTCTTCACTTGATAATCTTTTATAGCAAGAGCATGATCTTCATTGAATGCAATTATCACATCTATAATAAGAAACTATTAATTATTATTTAATGTTTTAAACATTAAAGACTTAAACTTAAATGCATCAAGTTATTCATTCAAATATTCATTAATCATTAAACTTTAAAAATCTTTATGAAAAACAAACAGTTAACTTGATATTAAGTCAATTATTTAAACATTCTATCAAAGTTTAACTTTCAGATCATATTTTAATCAGATAAAATAAACATTAAAGTTGATGCTTTAATCAAAATGTCAGTAGCAGATAACTTTGAATCAACTCAATGTATTAAAAATTACTATCAGACTATTCTGATTCTTGATAAAGTAAATGTTTTATCTGTTGAATCAGAAGTTAATTTCTATCAATGAATATTCATTGTCAATCAAATGATTAAGTTTTGCAATGAGTATAAACAAGCTATAAGTAAAAATAAGCTCAAACTTCATAGCATTAAACTAAAAAACTGCAAGATCATTAACAACATTTTATTTAAAAAAGACTTACTATGAATCTTTGAGAATATGCATATGAAATTGCTGCAGAAAATTCATGATCAATCATTCATCTTTCACTTCAACAATAAAAGAACTGTTAATTTAGTTAAATGTTTCTACTATTGATCAGATCATCAAGTAACAATTAAACAATATATTCAAAACTGTCATGTTTATCAGCAAAGTAAGACATTTAAGAATAGTATCAATGAACTTCTTCATTCTTTTTTGATTTCACAGAAATTTTGAAAAGATATAATTATGAACTTCATCATTAAGTTATTTCTATCAGAAGATTATAACATCATTTGCATAATCATATGTTGATTTCTCAAGAAACATCACTATGTCTTCTGTCATTGAGAAGATGAAAGCATCTCAGTTAATAAAATGATTTAAATCATGCTATGAAATGTTTATTGATTACATGATTTATTCAGTTTCATTGTTTTAAACAGAAATTCTTAATTCATATTAACAATGTGACAAAGTCTTTGCAAGTGACTAAGAATCATGACTAGTTTATTAACAGTTTATTATTTTGAGATTAATGATTAATCAAAGTGAGTCAATTAAAAGATTGAACACAAGCTAAGAATTTATTGCAATTACATGCAGAATGACTGAGCAAAATGACTTTCAATGATTGAATTCAGCGAAAATTCTAATATTTTCTTAATCATCTCAATGATTTCATTTTACTTCAATAAGAAATTTCATTCTTAAATGAATTTCAATTCAAATATGACTAACTATAAAACAATTTGTGAACATTTTGAAGCTAAAAAAGTCAATGATATTATCATTTAAATGAAAGAACTTCTTATCTTCAATCATCAACAGTTGAAAAAGATGAAGCAGATCATCAAAGTTCAAGTCAATAAACATAAACAAAATGTCATTTATAAAGTAAATGACTGAGTTTGATTATTCTTCAAAAACATCAAAACAACAAGATCATGCAAAGATTTGAAAGATAAACAGCTAAAACTTTATCAAATCACGGTTAAAGTTAAAATCTTCTATCATTTTCATTTATTAATAAGCATGAAGTAACTACATTTGATGTTCAGTTCAAGACTATTATGTTCTTATTTCAATGATTTCTTATCAGAACAATATTCAGAATCATTTAAATTTCTTACTATCAAAGATGATGAGCATTGAAAGATAAATGACATTTTGAACTTTAAATGCTATTAAGATTGAATATAATACAAGATCAAATAAACAGAATTAAATTGAGATAACAAATGATACTATGTTGATAAATAAAAATTCAATGACTTTAAAGATGTTTTGACTGAATTTCATAAGTTTTATTCAAACAAATTACGCTAGCGTTAATTTGAGTTGATACTTTATCAATTAATTAATCAGAATTTCGCAAATCTGAGTCTGTAAAATCATAATTAATCAGACAAGTGAAATAAAATAATATTCATGTAAACATGAATTTTCAAAAAGAAGAATAATGTTATGAATGTATCAAAATTAAATAAGATCAAAGATTTAACTTTAATTATTATACAATCAACATTAGTGAGTTGATTGCATATTGAACAAAACTAGTCAAGATTTAGTTGAAATCTGATTTAAATTTGACTGTCATGATGTCAGATCATTAACTCAATTTAAAACATAAATCATTGATATTTTAAATAATCTTGATTCATTGAATCTGTTTTGCAGTTCAATGAATCAAGTTATCAATCTAGTCATCATTATTTTAATCTAGTTTCAGCAATTCTGTTTTAATCATCTCAGTCATGTGCATGAACTTCTGCAATCTTAAGTCAATAAAACTATTGTTTAGTCTTGATTCTGCTTGATTCATGTATATAAAAGTTGAGCTTTCATTTTTTTCTTTTGCTCTTTGTCTTTCATTTTATACATTATCTGATGTATTGTCATGTATTTAAATTCTATCAAAGTAATAATAATATCAGTTTTTTATATTGATAGTATCTTTAGTTTAGCTCAGTTTCTGACATTACGAAAGATCTACACTTTCTGCAACGTTTTCATACATTGAAATCTCATCTAGTTATTCTTTTGCTTAAATGAAGTCATCTCACAATCTCTTGATTGATGATGAGCATGCTGTCAAACAGTTTGCTCAAAGTATGATTGAAAATTCAGTTGAGATCTTTCGCGTAATGCAAGAGCTTCAAAATCAAGTTCAACAACATGATGTTATTATTTTGTTTTTATTCATCATTCTCAGTTCTTCAGTTTATATAAAATTGAATTCTTAGTTTCTTATGATGATAGTTCAAATCATTGCATAAATTTTGAACAATCAATCTTTTCTTGTCATTCATCTTTCTGTGAACTCTGTTGTTGTCTTCATTACTTCTAAATTTGAGAAGCTTTTTGACATATTTAAATATGAGAAGAACAAAGATTGATTGAATGCATGAGAGCAGAGTTTGATACAGCGCATGAACATGAACAATGATCATTATTTCTTTCATTGAGTCAAGATTGCTTATGTCAAGTCATAATTCATCATAAATAAGAAAACTCACAATCTAATGAGTCAATATTGAATCAATAATCTTTGTATCATTTTCATCTTTGCAGATTGATGATACAAATTGCATCATTACTGCAACAATTTTTTCAAGACAGAAGATGCTCATTTATATCTTCGCGAAATTCTGAAGCAAGACACGAATAACTTTGTTGACTACTACAATTTCTTCTATCAAAAGAAAGAATGTTCTTTAATGAAAGATTTTTCATTGATTGACTGTCTGAAGCGCAATGTTAATTATTTCATTCAAGTCATCATTTTCTTCTAATGAAATCTTGATGAAATTTGATCATTCATCTTTCATTAATGAGCTCAAGCATTCTCTGATATCAATGAAGAGTTTCAGCAGCTTAAGCATCATCAATCTTACTTCATCTTCATCATTATCTTGTTCATCAAAGTCAAGAACATCTCTGCATCAACTAGTAATTCTTTAAGTTCAAAGATCATCATTTCTGTAACTGTTGTTTTAACAGTATCTTCATTTCTTTCTCTTTCATCTTTCAATGAGTCAATGAATTTAAACTTCGTCATTGTCATCGTTCAAGATAAGATTCTGATCATTTCTGAAATCAAGAAAATCTGCAACAAGTGAAAGTTATGTTGCTATTGCAAGTTGCAACATTTAAGCAAAATTGCTAAAGAATGCTCAAATAAGAAGTTCTTCACTCTGTGTATCATGAACATCTACGACAGTGACATCATCAATATAAATGAAGAAGTCTTGCTGTTTGCAAGAAAAGTTTAGTTTCTGAGCTAAGTTATGCTCAGAAATCTGTATATATATTATTTTGTTTACTAGTCTCAATCTTTTCATTCTTACTTCAATTATATAGAAAGTTTTCGGTTAAATCTGTCTTGAAACTCTTTGAATTTGATTCAACATTCAAAAATAATCACATAATAGTATTCTGTATTTTACGTCAAGCTCAATCTAAAGTTCTTGCTTTCGCTTTGATTAATAGTGAAGTCTCTGCTTATGTTTTTATGAATAAGTTCTTCGCGTAATAACATCATTTCTTCTTGCATCAATTAACTCACTCTTGCAGACTTCAAGAATTTGATGATCAAATTACTTTAATTGATGACATTATTCATGTCGTTGAAATCACAATGATTCTCGATGAACACATTGAAAAATTATTCTTTTATGTCATTGAATTAAGTCAATACTTCATCATCAGAAGTCTGTCATGACTTCATTATCACGTCATTGAAAACAATTTTGAACACAATATTCTCATCTTGTTTTTCTTCTTCTGTTTTAATTATTGTTGTCAATTTCTCGTCAAGATTTATGATTTTAATCAACAAGAAGAAAATTTCTCGCTTGAAGTTAACAAAGTAACTTCTCTTCAGTCTCATCTTCAATTCACTCACAAGAAGTAACTCAGTTCATGAATTGCTCACAAGAAGTAATTCAGTTCTCAATTCACTTGTAAGAAGCAATTCAATTTCTCATCTGCTCATAAAAAGTAATATAACTCTTCATTCACTCATGAGAAGTCAATTAATATTCAGCTCATTCACAAGAAATAATCTTGTTTAATCTTGTTTCTCATTTAAAACAAAAAACTTCTAGTTATATTTTTTAAGTCATTCAAAAAGAATATTCATCAAAAATCAAGTGTTGAAATTTTTTCTTCTTTAAAACTTCTATTGTTCTTTAAGCAGATTAATTTAATCAATCTTTTATACAACTTGATATAATTGAGTTGAAAGTTCAAAGTTTTGATCATGCTACTTATGTCAAAGACATTGAAGTGTTTAATGTCATTCTAAAGAAAATCAATGTTTTCTTGAATCTTGAATCAATCTCATCTTCTAGTCTAGATTTTGATGAGTCAAAATCGCGTTACGTAACTTTAACTGTTTATTCAAAGAACAGCTCAACTCTTGCTCAGTTTTCATCTTGTTTTTAAGATAGTATGTATGATAAAAATCTTCATTTGAATCTTCATCAAATGAAAAAGAAATTTCATTTAACTGCATTCACGACACAAGAAGATCTTGAAGTTTATTAATAAAGTAAGAACGTTGATTCAGTCATAATTCTATCATTTAAATATTTTAAGTTTCTAAACATCTTCTTTAAGAAAAATGTTGATATCTTGTCTTTGCATTAAATTCATGATCATGTCATACATTTTAAAGAAGATGCTCAATTCTCAGTCTTCGCTTTGTACAACATGAGTCGTGATGAAATTCTAGAACGTCGTTGTTATCTGAATGAAAATCTGAGCAAAGATTTCATTCAAGCTAGTCACTTTCAAATGATCATTTCTGTTCTCTTCATCAAGAAACTTAAAGAAGAACTTTGCTTCTGCGTGAATTATCAAGATCTGAACATTATCACAGTCATGAATCAATATTCTCTGTCTCTGATCTCAGAAACGCTGAATCATTTAAGTTGAGCTAAAATCTTTATCAAGCTGAATATCATTTCTGCGTTCAATCAACTTTGAATCAAAGAAGAAAATGAAGCTTTCATCATCTTTTACATTTGATTTGAATTATTCAAGTATCTAGTCATGCTTTTTGATTTATATAATGAGTCTGTCTTGTTTCAGAAGTACATCAACAATACTCTTCATGAACATTTAAATAAGTTCTGTACAGCTTATCTGAATGACATCTTGATCTATTTTAATAATGAACTCAAGCATGAGATTTATGTCAAACTTATTCTGCGAAAGCTGTAAGAAGCAGATTTTCAGATGAATATAATCAAATGTGAGTTTCACGTCACTTAAGTCTCATATCTAGAATTGATAATCATCATTGAAGAAATCAAGATAAATTCTTCTAAAATAAACATCATTGTCAACTGATTCATCTTGATCAACGTTAAAGACGTTCAAAGTTTTCTAAATTTCGCGAACTTCTATAAAAGATTTATTTATGACTATAATAGAATAGTTATCTCGCTCACTCATCTCATCAGAAAAGATGTACTCTTTGTCTGATTTCAGAAATGTCAGATTGCATTCAACATTCTTAAGAAAGTCTTGACTTTCAAGATTATTTTTCATCATTATAATTCAGATCACAAGATTGTGATAGAAATCAATGCTTCAAACTATGTATTCAAAAACATTCTTTTTCAGTATGATGAAAATGAAATTCTTCATTCAGTCGCTTACTTTTTGAAGAAGCATAACTCAATCGAGTATAACTATGAAATCTACAATAAAGAACTCATGATCATTGTTTATGCTTTCAAGAAATAATGATCAAAGCTTAAAGATTCTATCTATTCTGTTGAAATGATCACGAATCATAAAAATCTTAAGTATTTCATGTCAACTAAGCAGTTGAGTCGTTGTCAAGCTCGTTGAAGTGAATTTCTGTCTAGATTCAACTATTGCATCGCTTATCATTTCGACAAGATTAATGATAAGTTGAATGCTCTGACACGTCGCTCAGAAAATCTCTTTAAAGAGAAAAATATATTCAATTCTTAACATCAATATCAACATTAAACAATTTTGAAAACTCATATTTTAAATCTTAATATTGTTGAGAATCTTGTCTTTGACATCTTCAACATCAAAGTCATGAAGCTTCAATCACAAATCATTGCTTTAGATTCAGTTCAGTTACATCTGTTTTTAGTTATTTCAGCACTTTTGCAAATTTTAATCTTCATAAATTTAGAAATTGAAGAATTCAACATTGAAAACGTTGAGTCTTAATTAAATCAAGACATTCTGAATCTTGATGAAAATTTTGCTGACACTTTCACTCAGACATTGTGAAAGCAAATTGAAATCAATGACAAATTTGCAGCTTAAATAATCAAAGTGCTTTGCAATGAAGCACAACATCACAACAAGATTTCTCTAGTTAAGTGTGAAGAACATGAGAATCATTTGTACTTTCAAGAAAGAAAGTACATGTTTAACTCAGATAAACTACATCTTTGTATCATTCAGCTTACTCATGATAATGTTGTCAATGATCATTCAGAAAGAGCAAAAAGCTATGAACTGATCAATTGAATCTACTGATGATCAAACATTTATAAGTATGTTCAACGCTTTGTATAAAACTGTCACATGTACACATGTTTCAAGCTCTTTAAACAATGAACTTAAGAATGATTGTGTTCTCTTTTGTCACGAACTGAGGGCTGAATGAAATCAGAATGAAATTCTAATAACTAGATTTTAAATACAAGACGTTGCACCAAGAAGAAAGAAAAGAAAGAGATCATTCAGAGATTCTTATACTTCATGAACGCTGAGTATCATTCGTATCGAAGAGCTCTCATAACATCACTGATAATCTCACATCTATCATCATCTATAATATTGTTCAACATCATCTAAGTGATCTAACATCTCTTTTTCCAACATCTTTCGAGTAACACATGCTAAAATCGTGACAATAGATCTCTCTTTTTGAAGTCGAAGCTTCTGCGAGACTTTTAATTCTCTGACTCATATTCAGAGTCGCTGCTTTCTTGCACGTAAGCGATTCATGAATTCTTATCCGAACGATCGGGATTTCGGGCGTGATAGACGTTCATGACTTCGATGACATTCATCACATTCGCAAACTTTACTCAACTGTTTTCTTCTATTTCAGTCCACTTAATTAAATACTCTAGCTGAGAGTTCTTTACTCGGAAGTTCAATATTTCGTTCATCTCTCAGCTAAGCACTTCTTCGACGAAGACTATTGAAAACGACGCGAAAGATATTTGTTCAGATAAGAGATCGTTGATCACAGAATGAAGCAGATAAGTATGAAAGACGTCGAAACAGAATCAGTCATTGAACAACTTTAGCTGATAAGAATGAGAACTAACAATTTTGATGATTCTGAAAGATCTCTCGAATTTATTAGATAACTTCTTGCTGAGTCGATGAATCATCAGATTGCGAGCATTTAATCAAATCATATCATTAATTGCATACTTGAGAGCGTGTTGTCGATGAACATTAGCGAATTGTTCCTGATATGCTTGAGCTAAGATCATTTGTTCTCGCAGAATTTCATTGATTCGATTCATTTTCTGAATAAACAGATCGACATGTATTCGTTTCGAGTGTTCAATAACGTTCTTCTGAGTCTTCTTTGATTTCAATCCCATTCGAGAATGCTGTTCGAAGTTAGTTAGAAACGACGTGCACTGAGTGCTTTCGAAGAAGTGATTGTTGATGACAAATTCAGCTGATGACAGTCATGCAGCTCAGTCGTTCTGCATAAAGAACACGAAGACTCGAAGATATTGTTTCAAAACGTCGTTGACGTTCTCGATTTGATCATTCGTTTCTGAGTGAAACGCAGTTGACAATCGGGCTTGAATCTTCAATCGAATACAAAGTTCGTCTCAAAAGTGACTGACAAACTGAGTTTCACGATTCGAGATGATTGAATCAGATAATTCATGATGTTTTCATATTGCACGATAAAAAACTCGAGCTGTATCTAGAACTGTAATTTCACTCATAGGCTCGTAATGCACTTGTTTAGATAGTCTGTTCACGACTATCAGAATATTGATTGTCGAATTTTCGTTCAGATTCTTACTTTCAGATACTGTCATGATGAAATTCATGACTATGTCTTTTCAGCGACGATTGAGTACATCAAGAGACTTCAAAGCTTTCTGATATTTTTCTCTAGAGATCTTCACTCGAGAGCATAGATGACAATTGCATACGAAGCGAGCTACTGTCTTGATCATTTCGAATCAGTAATAATGACGACTGAGTATTTCGTAGATCTTGACTCTTTCTGAATGACTCGCAATAGACGTGTCATGACTTAACTGAAGCAGACGTAGTCGCAGTTTCTCATCTTCGAATATCAATAGTCTATCTCTATAGTAGACTCGATCACTTCGCAGCGTACATTTCGCTAACGAAAATTCTTTAAGCTTTCGTTGATCGTCTCTTAACGCAGTTATCACGATCTGTATTCATTCATCATTGAAATAGACTGCGAAGAGTTGTTCTTCTAGCTCATTCATAGACATTTTCTCTGATGATTCAGACTGCTCAGAGATCACTGATTCGTTCTTTGAGTCACTTGATTCGAGAACATTGATTAAGACTTGAATTTCCAGATTTTTTGATTTTAGCACGATCTGTCACTGATGTTCTCGACGACTATCTTTCTCGTTCAAGAAAAGATCTTCTGATCGACGCATGAGTGCATCGACTCGAGTGTTCAATTCATTCGAACGATACACGATTTTGAAGTTAAATCGAGAGAGAAATTCTGATCATCTGACTTGTCTTCGACTAAGCAGCTTAATTGACATGAAATATTCTAGATTCTTGTGATCGAAAATGATCTCAACGAAGTCTAACGTGCCTTTCAGTTCGAGTCTTCATTTCTCAAAAGCTCTGATTATAGCTAGAAGTTTCTTGTCATAAATCTCGTAGTTGCATTCTGCGAGTAGCATTTTGAAAGAGAAATAGATCACAGGTCTTAACTGCTCGTTATCATCTCGCTGAGACATGACTTCGATCACAACATAGTCGAAGGCATCGATTTTTACAGTCACGAATAGGTTCGAGTTATAGTGCATTAAGATAGAGACAGTGATGAACGTCTGCTTGAGTCAATCGAAGACGAATTGACACTTCTGAGTTCAATTAAATGGCTGATCTTTTCTGATTAAGACAGTCAACGAGTCGATCAGCTTGAAAAACTTCTTAATAAATCGTCTATAGAAGTTGACGAAGCTCAGAAAGCTCTGAACATCTTTGACGTCTCGAAATGCAGCTCAATTTATGATGACATTGATCTTCTCAGAATTCATTTTGATTTCGTGAATGATGATTATTAGGCTCAAATACTTGATCTCGATAACTGAAAATTCGCATTTCTCGATATCTATCTGTAGTTCAACGACTCTAAGTCGCTTCAGTATCTGATGAACATGCTGAGTATGCTTCTTTTTGCTGTTGCTATAGATCAAGATATCATTCATGTACGCGATGCAGAAAACGTTCAAGAAGTCATGCAGAGTGTCATTAATGAAGTTCTGAAATGATGATGATTCGTTTGTGAGTTCGAAGAGCAAAACGTTGTACTCGTATAAGTCATAACGTGTTCGGAAAGCGATCTTTCACTCGTCTTCATAAGTCATTCGCAGTTTATTAAAGACTGCAATGATATCTAACTTGATGTAGTACTTGATCTTAGTCAGCCAATCTAGAGTTTCTCGAATGAAAGATAACGAGTATCGATTCTTAACTGTCATGACGTTCAGACTTCGATAATTCACGCAAAATCTGAGTTCTTCGCTTGATTTTTTAACAAAGAGTATCGAAGAGATCGCGAGAAAAGAGCTGACTTGAATAAAGTCTTTGATCAAATTATTCTTCAGATATTTCTTTAGTACTCGAAGTTTATCTTGAGACATGTCATATAAAGACTTGAAGATAGAAGTTTTGCTCTTCTGCAGCTGAATTTTATGATCATAGAGACGTCGTTCAGGTAGAATGTTCGTCAATTCGCGAGAGAAAACATCTAGAAAGTCGTGATATTCGAAAGGCAATAGCGTGACAGAGTCAACGAAAGACGTGATTTTCAGAGCTTTGTCGATATCTCTCATGAATATGACAAACAGATCATGATTCTTTTTTCTAGCGAGTCGCAGAAACGAAGCACTATTTATAGCGTAGATCTTCAGATGTTTCAAGAACAAAGACGTCGAAAAGACTGATACTGACACAGTCGAGATCGAGATGCTCGAGAGAGTTTTGAGTACGAGTTCTGAATTGACTTGAGATTCAAAGATGAGCTGATTATGACGCAGATCTATAATTGCTTTATGACTTTTTAATCAGAGCAGATCTAGAACAACTGAGAATTGCGAAAGTTGAGTGACATAGAAGAAGATTTCTTCGAGCTTCTCGCTTGAGACTCGAAGTTTGACAAGAGCGTAATGAGTGATTGAATTGAATACGACTGATTGATCATCAAATTTCTGAAGAGTACAGATTTCAGACAAAGAAAAACAGAGCAGAGAATGTCTTTGCGCGAAAGAGTCATCAATAAATGCATAATCGATGACGTCGATATCAATCAAAACAGAAAGATTGACATTGATTTTATTGCTTTCTAGATTATCTGAGAGCACGAGATGATCATTGTTCATCTTTTTTTCTAATCGATGAATCGAGCTAACTGAGAGTGCAGAGATTTTCAGACTGTTCGATTGTCTCTGCGAGCGACTGTACGCAGAGACTAGGCTTTTTCCAAGGCGAGAGAAGTATCGAAAGCGAGATTGTCGATAGAGATTGCAAGAGCGAATAATGAGACGGCTCGTAGCTGAACCTTGAGCTTTGAATTGCAGATCGCAGTCTGATGCTCAGGCTTATCGCAGTATAGACACAGATGATTGATCATGCGATGCTGATGCTTCTCGAAGGTCAGTGAGCCTCGTTTCTTCATGTTGACGATCGATAAGTTCATGAGATTCTTCAAGCTTGAGATCGTAGCTTTCAAGCCTGCCGAAAGTGTCGCATATTTGACGAGGTACGCGAGAACTGTAGAGATCACAGAGACAGAATGAATCACTGCTTTTGACTTGAAAAGATTCTGTACTGTGACGCGATATCGACTATTCAATTGCTGACATTTGATAATCAACTGCTCATAGTTCAGACTGCTGACATTCATCTGAATCAATAGAGCTTTGAGCTCGCTGAATAGTTCATTCTTCAGGTTGAATTTTCGAATTACGACGTCATATTCGATTGCATCAATGTGCTGCTGAAAATCGAACAGATATTCGATGAAGATGCGATTTCGCATTCTTAGAGCTGAAATGAATTGCTGAGCGATTTCTTGCTTGTCTGAATCATCGAAGACTTGTCTTAACAAGGCAACTAATTGCTCAATCGTGACTAGCTTGTCATGCTGAGCAGTTATACGCGACAACGCTTGAGCGACAGCGTTTCTCGATAAGCGACTGTATTCATACAGAAGGCGAGACTCAAAAGTTGAATAACGATTCGCGTTCAACTTCAGCTTGCTGATCAGCTCGAAGATGAACTGATTTAGCTTGTTCTCTCGCTCTTCGATATAGAGTTCTGAATTCGAATATTTCTCTGATTTGATATTGATTCTGCTTATGCTCTTGAGTTCTTGAATCATTTCTGACAAGGTTTCATTATTGATCTGAAACTGCTTAAGTTCAATCTGAGTTTGCTCATGTTCTTGTTGACAGACTGAGACTCAGTTGATATACTGAGTGATGATGTCGTTGAATCAAGTTTGAAGTTCGATCAGAAAAGTGTATCACGCTTCGAAAGCATTGTTGACGTGAGTTCGAAACTGAGCGACAGTGATGAGTTCGTTGATCGAGACTAGAGATGTCGATGACAGAATGTTGCTGATATTCTCGAATTGACTCATGATGTAGTGAGATGCAACGTAATGTCACGAACTGAGAGCTGAATGAAATCAGAATGAAATTCTAATAACTAGATTTTAGATACAAGACGTTGCATCAAGAAGAAAGAAAAGAAAGAGATTATTCAGAGATTCTTATACTTCATGAACGCTGAGTATCATTCGTATCGAGAAGTTCTCATAACATCACTGATAATCTCACATCTATCATCATTTATAATATTGTTCAACATCATCTAAGTGATCTAACATCTCTTTTCCCAACATCTTTCGAGTAACACATGCTAAAATCGTGACATCTTTCAATCTTTGAATGTTGTTGATGTGATATCTTCATGAACTATATAAATTCTTTATCACTCAGTATCTTCATGAATATCACATATAAATATGTTTTAATCTTCATTGATCATTTTATCAAAATAAGACATTTAGTTCTCATCATTTCTATGAAAGTTGAAGAAGTTATTAACTACTTTTATGCTTATGTTTGAAAACATCATGATTTACTTAAGTTTTTCATGTTTGATTGAGACACACAATTCATCTTTGATGTCTGAAAGCATATATGTAAAATGTTAAAAATAGATGTTAAGTTATTAACAATGTATCACTCTGAAATCAATGATCAAATCAAAAGAGTCAATGCTGTCATGAAGCATTATCTTTGAGTCTTCATCAACTACATGCAGAATGACTGAACTAAGTGACTTTCTGAAGTCAAATTCATCGTTAATAATGCATCGTCATTAATTATTCTAGCATCATTCTTCTTGATCAATTTGAGTCAAAACTCATGTTTAAACTTTAAATTCTTTGAATTTTTGCTTGAGAATCTTATGTTTCAAGCTTGAGACAAGGTAATCAATGTTGAAGAGTTCATCAAGAAGATGAAGAAACTAACTGAGCATTTACGTGATGAGATGCTTATAGCTCAGATCATTTATAAATTCAATGTCAATCTCTTTCATCATTCTTGTTTTAAATACTTTGTTGAAGATGAAGTCTGACTGAATGCTTGCAATCTCAACATTGCTCATCTTACAATTAAGCTAAATGATCATAATATTGATCTCTTCAAGATTAAGCGTGTCTTTAAGAACAATTCTCTGATCATCAAGTTGAATTTTTCAATATTTATGAAAGTTCACTCAATCTTTCATGTCATTCTTTTGAATCATATCACAAGTAACTTTCTTTCAAGTCAACGTCAGAAATCTTGAGAACTCATTATCATCAAGAATGATGAAAGATTCTGATATGTAAACAGCATATTAAACTTCAAGCGTGATAGATGCTATAATTCATCTTTGCTCAAGTATTACATTGATTGAAAAAATCATATCTTTACTTGAAAGTCTTTCAATCTTCTGAATAATTATAAATAAATGCTTGATAAATATCATTTCGTCAATTCTGTTGTCAAAGAATCACATGTACTGTCATGTGTGATATCTTAATGTCAATGTCAAGAACTTTAAGTTCAATCTTCATCATTTTGACTCAGTTCAGATGTGACTCAGATGTATTCTAGTTTTGCATATGCATCATCACATTAAACTGCATTTCATCTTTTTCTTACTCAGATCTGACTCAGATCTTGTTTAAATCTGACTCAGACATCTTGTTTAAATCTGACTCAGATGTGATTCAGATGTATTTCAATTTTCTGTGCATCATCATGTTAAAATGCATTTCATCTCATTTTATCTCTTAGATCTTGTTAAGATCTGATTCAGACATCTTATTTAAATCTGACTCAGATGTGATTCAGATTTATTTCAGTCTCATCTGTGCTTTATCACATTAAAATGCATTCACATCAATTTTCATCTCATTTCAGTCTTTATCTTTGATTCTTTCTCATTTCATCTTGTTTCTTCTCATTGTTTTGCAAAAGCTCAGTCTTGAAGAGAAAAGTTACTGTCATGATGTCAGATCATTAACTCAATTTAAAACATAAATTGTTGATATTTTAAATAATCTTGATTCATTGAATCTATTTTGAAGTTCAATGAATCAAGTCATCAATCTAATCATCATCATCTTAATTTAGTTTCAGCAATTCTGTTTCAATCATTTCAGTCATATGCATGAACTTCTGCAATCTTAAGTCAATAAAACTACTGTTTAGTCTTGATTCTGCTCAATTCATGTATATAAAAGTTGAGCTTTCGTTCTTTTCTTTCACTTTTTGTCTTTCATCTTGTACATTATTTGATGTATTGTCTTGTATCTAGATTCTATCAAAGTAATAATAATATCAGTCTTTTATATTAATAGTATCTTTAGTTTAACTCAGTTTCTGACACTGACTCAGATTTGATTTAAATATGATTCAACATCTTTTTTCTTCTTTAACATTTTTTAATCAACTTTTATTATCTTTTAAACAAACACACTTCTTTATGTTACAAGTAGTTAATAAATGTTTATGATAAACACATTTCTTTATGTCATAAACATCTTTCTTGTGTTTCAACACGTTCTTTTTAAGACTAGCGTTGAATCTGAATAACTATTATATAAAGCATGTTCTTCTTATTTTTTGTATTTTCTTTCTTCTGTATTCTTAAAGTCTTAGTTATAACTATTTTTATAAATTAAACATTCTAGTCACTTATATATTCTGATTAGTTTCTAAATATGATTTCAACAATGATCAAAGTTGATCTTTTCTAAACTGATTGTTGAGTCAAGTTTTCATATTTACATTCTGACTCAACTTAAGCACTTAAGTTGAATCTTCTGACTTAACTCAAATACTTAGATTGAATCTCATGACTCAGCTCAATATCAATCTTAAGTTGAGTCAGAACTTGTTGATTCAACTCAATTTGTTAAGCAATTAAATATGACATCAAGAGAGTTAAATATAGAAAAAAAAATTGGTTTTATGCTTTTGCATTATCTTTTTGCATTATCTTTTTAGTAGAAAGTCATGATAGAGAAACATGATAAAATATTTATCTATTTATCTTCATGTCTTGATGAGTTAAGTTGAAAATTTCAAGTCAATACTCAATCTCAATCTTCTGACTTGACTTAAATACTCAGATCAAATCTTCTGACTCAACTTAAATACTTAAGTTAAGAATTCTGATTCAAATCAAGTCTTGATGAGTTAAGAACTTAACTCGATCTTGATGACTTGACTTGATGCAATCAGTCTAATCTTTTCAATGAGCAAATCAACTAGTGAGTCTGCTTCAATGATATTATTCATTAATGCAATGATTTATTTATTAATGAATCTGATTATATGTTTATATGCAACTAGTAAGTCTGTTATAGTAATCATCATTCTATTTTCTCATAGTGAGTCTGCTATAATAAGCATGATAGTTTGAAAAATTAAAAGAAAGATTGATATTTAGATTGATGAAGCTTTACATTAATGCTATAAACTACATTACAAGTCATAGAAACATAATTTTTAAAAAGAAGAAAATAATGTTACAAAGTGTATCAAGATTGAATGAAACTTAGTTAATAAATTCTAGAAATTTTGATATATGATCAAGAAACAATGATGTTTTAAATTGAAATTTGTTAAAACATTTTATTTATTCAAGCACTTTTGATACAGATCTGCTTAATCTCTTTGTTTTGTTCTACTATAAATACAGCTTGAAACTCTTTACTTTCTTCTGTATTCTTAGTAGATTGATCACGTCAAGTTGAGTACTTAAGTTCAAGTTAAATAATCAATTTGAAAAGTATCAAGTTAAGTTGAAAGATTTTTGAATTCAAGTCACATCGAGTTGAAAAGTTGAATTCAACAACTCAATTCAACAACTTAATTTAACTTAACAAGTAGTAAATAGATAAATGTAAATAGCTTGATTAAACAGTTTTCATGATTTCTTATCATGATTCTTTATCAAATCTTTCTATCAAACAGTCTTCATGATTTCTTGTCATGACTCTTTATCAAATCTTTCTATCAAACAGTCTTCATGATTCTTCATCATGACTTTCTATCAAATCTTTCTATCAAACAATCTTCATGATTTCTCATCATGACTTTCTATCAAATACAAAAAGATAATGCAAAAAAGCGAATTTTTTATATATTTAGTTCTTTTAATGTCAAGCTTCAGTTCTTAATGAGTTGAATTGAATTGACTCAATTTCTAGTTAAATCAAGTTGCATCAAGTTGAAAATATGTTCAATTCAACTTGAATCAAGTTGAAAATATGAGCAATTTAACTTTGAATCAAGTTGAATTTAAAATATCAATCTGAAACTTGACTCAATAATCAGTTTAATTCTTAGTATTTTAATTATAATTATATTTGTTGATTAAACATTTTATTCATGTATGCTTTTTGATTAAATTCTAAACATGATCTTAACATTATGTTGCATATGAGAGAACATAGTGCTAAAAGTGATGCAAGTGCACAATAAGAAAAGAGTGATAATGTTGAGAAGAATGATGAAGATGTGTATAATGACATTGATTACTAGAGAAAAGAAGATGCACTGAGCACTCACTGTAATCAGTTTGCATAACTTTAAAGCTATGTTTGTGATAAATAATGATCACGCTGTTAACAGCATGATTGTATTTAATGAATTTAACAAAGAAAGAACATGCAAAGATAATAGTGAATTGCATATCTTCATGATATTATTCAACATCGTGACTATCAATGTTACAAGTATTAAGATCATTCTTGTTGAATCAAATGACAAAGATGCATACTGCGCTCATATGAATTTTATGAATGTTAGAAATTCTAGAAATTCTAGAGATTTTAGCGCTTTTATGAATATGCCTCAGCTAAACTCAGCGCAAATCTGAAACATAAGATTAAATGAATATTTGAAATATTAATTGTTAAAAGCACTAAAATCTGTCTCTGTCACTCTTTACAAACTGTCGATGTAATTGTTATGAATATAATTTAGAAATATTTTTATTTGTATGAGTGTTTCATCAAGAGTTAAGTATCTCTGAATCAATCATTATTTTCAAGCTAAGGTAATTTATAGCGTTACACATGCAACATGCAACATATTACCAGATATTCAATCTACCTATCTACCTTTCTTCTATTTGTCTACCTTTCTTCTACCAATAGATCTCACGTCGCCGTCGGTAGAGAAGCTCTACACTAGTCATGAAAAGCTCGTTCTCGCTGTCAACAACCACGTCGGCCCTCAAGGTTACCCCGTCGTAACTAGGGCGAGATAGAGGGAGGGAGCAAGGGGAAGGGGCAGAGGACGAGGTAGGGAAGGTGACGAAGGTTCAGCTGTTGTAGAACAGATTCCGGAGTTTCAGGAGCAAGCATCAGGTGGTGGAGGCTTTTATGGTCAATTTCAGGTGTAAATTAGCTTGGGAATAACAGTTGATCCAGAGGTACTTAACTCTTGGTGGGGCACTCATACAAATAAAGGTATTTCTAATCGACCGAGGTATCAGTAACTAATCCTAATTTGGATGGGTGTTTATGTAGTGAAATTGGATGTGCGTGTATGGAAACTGGGTGTGCAAATATCGGTTCCCTTGAAATATGCTATACATACCTGAATAGGATTGTTTCAAATTGTGTTCACATTTTGGTCGATTTGTAAACCAACACTGTGAGACAAGAATTGGGGCCTGTGAGACAGAAGGGTATATACAGAAGCCTTTCATATTAAACTTATATTTGGCTTGGATTTCGCAAGAACGAAGCAATACTAAAGACTCGTCGAAGACTGCTTCCCTTGCTTTATATCTCCAATCAGTCGTCGGGGTCGTCGAGTTCCCTGGGTCCCTTACTACAATACCAAATCCCGCCAAACCAGATGTAACACATTACTAAGAAATATTATTTCATAGACTTTCAACAATACAAGCTAATGATTCGAGAATCCCACGCTCATAGCCCAAATGCCAGAATACCAAATCCGAAAGCCATGATCACAGACAACAAGAGATTATACTCATCTCGAAAGCCGTTGCTCGTCGCTGTTACAGTGGATGTAGCGACTTTCCCGCTCCCAATCCCTGGCGTAGCAGTCGTTTGCACCGTAACTGTGACAACGCTCCCATTGCCAACCGCCGGTGTATTTGTCGCACCCCCAGTCGCAAACGCGCTAGTGATCACGCTCGCAATAAGGTTGGCGTCGGTTGTAGATACAGCTGCTGATGTTGGGTTTAGAAACACGTATGTGGATGAGCCGATTACTAGGCCCGCCGAATCAAGAGATACAGGGGTGCCTGATATCGTTATTGCGGCGGCACCAGGTAGCAGTGTAGTACCTGCGATTGTTATGCCGCCTTTTGCATCTTCCTGGATTTGCTGGCCGCCTAGTATAGGGAGTATTGGGGTGGGTGATGAGGACGGTACTGCATATGTGGATGATTCTATGACCAGACCCTCGGATCCGAGTGATATCGAAGTGCCTGAGATTGTGAGACCTGGAGCGCCGGGTAATAATGTAGTGCTGGCAACGATGATACCGCCATTTTTGCTTGTTGAACTTGCTGGCCGCCTATTGTGGAGAGTGATAGAGCGGACGGGAGGACTGGTGTTGCATATGTGGATGATCCTATGACTAAACCTTTAGATAGGGAAATCGGAGTGCCTGATATCGTTATACCGGATTGTTCTAGTGTCAAAGTTGTCACGGCAAAGACAACGTTTCCTTTCGAATAAACCTGAGGTTGCTGGCCTTCTATCAATGGCAGGGTTGAAACTGACACTGGCGGCTGTATTGCGATCGTGGATGATCCTATCAACAAGCCTTTAGACCCGAGAGAAATCGAAGTGCCTGATATCATTATTCCAGATTGCTCCGGCGACAGAGTTGTTCCAGCAAAGACAGCGTTTCCTTTCGGATCAATCTGAGGTCGCTGGCCTCCTATCAATGGCAGAGTTGAAGCTGGCCCTAGCGGCTGTATTGCAATCGTGAACGTGCCGATGCTCAAGCCATTTGCGTCAAGAGAGATGACAGTTCCTGCCACTGTTGTTTCAGGACTTCCTTGAGACAGCGTCGTGCCTGCCAGAAGTATGTCACCATTTGAAGCTAACTGAAGAAGCTGGTTCCCTATCATTGGCAGTGGCGAAGCTGGTACTGGTGATGGAAGTGCGAAAGTAGAAGTCCCTATGATCAAGTCATTAGGATCGAGCGATACCGCGGTCCGTGCTATTGTCGTTCCCGCGCCTCCCAGTGATAAAGTTGTCCCTCCGATGACAATGCCATCATTTGGCGCTGTTTCGACATGGTAGCCGCCTATTGAAGAAAGATTGGGAGGATCATTTAACGAAGTTAGACTGCTGGTTCTAACTATTACGTAGGTTGATGCCATCGAGACTGAAATGTTGTCGAGCGTAATGGGAGCAGTACTAGCACTTAAAGTTGCTCCATTGATGCTGAGTCCTCCACTGGGAAGAATGACAGCCGTATGAGACCCTATCACAATTGGGCTTGGCGATGTAGAAGGAATCAAGTCTAAGAACACGATTGGGGAGTTTCTATATTGACTTTGAGGCCCAGTGGTTTCTTGGCTAGAGATTCCCGCCCCCCCGCTACCTGGAGCAACAGCTCCTGGCCCGGCGCTGGGTTTGAGATTAGAGCTAGAGTTAGGGCTGTTATCAAGGGTCCTAGATCCTCCATTATCTGTATTCGCACTCGTGGGTCCTGAGCCAGAGTCCAAATTCGGGCCAGGACCTTGACTAGGGTTAGGTCCACTTCCGTCTCCTAATCGTGGGCTTGACGCTGGATGCAGGTTGGACCCAGGATTCGGGACGGGGCTAGGCTGGCCGGGGAAAGAATTCGGTTTTGACGAAGGTCCGGCTGATGCGGTCGGTGCCGGAGTGTTAGGATCAGCTGTGGACGCAGGAGCAGCTGACGATGATGAAATTGTTCCAGCTTGCGACGTTGGAGTTGGAACAGGATCGAAAAGACCTGAAACGGGCTGTAATATTCGTGGCGGATCCCAAAGACCCGATATACCAGCCGTGCAGCTTGACCAGGCTGGATCGAATTTGTAAATCTCTGAGGGGACTGATATTAGAGGACTGCAAGGATCGTATGTCATATATAGAAGCACGGGAGTATCAGGTGGTGCCCATCCCAGTCCGTCCCCACCAGTGTAGCCACCAGTAGTAGGATAGAATACCGATGGATCGGTAGCATTGCCCCGCCCCCTGTATGGATCCCCAACGATCCCTGTGATGCTTTTGACTCCCACAATCTCTGTAAACTGTACGTAAGCTTTCAGAACATTGTAATAGAAGATTTGATATGGTTACTGACACTGTAAGGTCACGAGGCTGCATTACTGTCCATAGGTAGCTCTGATACGCCCCGATAATCTGATCAACAGCCGTAATTCCAGCGCCAGTTCGAAGTTGGGATGGTGCGAAAGACAGAGTGCTGTTTGCGTAGGATGATCCAACACGACCACCGTGATCAGAGGCAAGTAATGATTGAAATGCAACATAAATCGATGGCGAGGTACTGTACACCAGTTCAGATTTGTATTCTTGGAACGCATGGGACTAACATACAATGTAAAGCCACCCGAGACCAAAGTATAAGGTCTAGTTTCGTTCTTGTTCAAGGTACCATTCGTAGACTGGTTCTTACCTGCGGTAGCCGTTGCATTTGTTGAAACTGTTGAAGTTGGCCAAACAAAAACCTGGACAGATCCTCCATTGAGACTACAAGCACCACGGCATGGTGATTGAGGAGTGTAAACGAATGAAGTATTATAAGAAGCTGCTGAGACCAATGAAGAAGCAGCGTTAGCTGCAACGAACGAAGAGAAAGCACCAGTATCAAAAACAGTTTGTGATACATTTAGAGGAGCCCAGTACCCATAGATATTGGTTGATCCAGTAATTGTACCCGTCGCTACAAATCGTGACATGGCCTCGTCATATCCAGAAATACAATTGCGGCGGCGGCTGGTGCAGCCTTGATCTCCCCGAGTGCAAGAAAGATAATCCTGCATATGAATAGTCGGTTGCTCCTTGTATACAGCACAGCTTCGGCCAATAGTGATGCCACTTTCGAGATACTTGACCTTTGACCATTGTTGGGTACACGAAGAGGGGAACTTCGAGAGAAACCCAAGCTCGAACAAACCAATGGCTGCCACATGCTGGAGCACAAGACTGAGCGCGAAGACCAATGCAAGCAATCCTCTAAACATGTCAGTTGTACCGCTTACGCCACTCAACACCACTACGAATATAAAAGAAATGTTGCTGTAAGAGCGACAACAAAGGTAGACCCGGGAACCATGAGTGACTGCAAGAATGGCCTTATTATACAAAGCAAGACGGCACAATTCTTCTTAGAGGAGCCAAATTAAAATTTAGACCCTGGAAATTGAGATGAAGAAGACTTTTGAGGGGTGATAGACATGGTCCTCTCCATCCACTCAACTTGCGTTGTCAAGATCTGGAGTGACACCAGGATGCGGAAGAATTCGTCACCCCCCTTTAAATCTTACTCGTGCTCACCCGGCTATTAATCACATCAAGTAGTGGGTTCGCTAGCCTGATAGAGCTAGTCAGCCCAGGCCCTAGTCGGCAGAGTCTTTACGTTAACCCACGAACGTTAGCGGAAGGGTTAGTGGAGGTGAGTTATAGCTGGGTGAACACGAGTACCACAGACTATTATTATCTCATGAAACATTCATCGAGGCTGTCTTCGCCCCCAAACTTTGCGCTAACTTCGCGGAAGAGATGCAGAAGGAAATTGTGCGAGCGGTGATGATTCATTGCTCTCTGTGCAGAGCAAGGACGACAAATTCGAAACGGTACGCGTGTAGTATTTCTTGATGAGGATGCAGTTTACCTTGCCTCCATCATCATCAATTTAGCCTGGAACAGAGGATGATCTGATCTTTCTCGAGCTGAAGAGATCGAGAATATCGATAAAGTTAAGAAAGATGAACGCTACTTTGTACGAGTATGAAAAGGAATAAGGTCAGAGGAAAGTCGTAAAGGCTTTTCGACCAAGCACTAGACCGACTTAAGGCTAGCCCTACGTCACTTAGAATACTAAGTTGATATTGCTTCAGAATCTCAAACGGCTGTCAACTATTCATTCAGATTAACTGCAGACTAATTTGAAACATTAAACTTACTACGCAGACTTTAAGTAACATGTGTAAGCATAAAATCTTATATATTTTTCTACTTTATGTGAATTTTAATATACATTTAGATAAATTCTTATGTTAATTTTTAAATTTATTCATTTATTCATTTGCAATTTTGAATTTTTTGATTTAGTTCATAAGTTTACAACGAATCATGGTATTAGAATGATGTTGAGGTAGATGTGATGGTAGAAATCTCGGCTCTAAATATTTGATTTTCTTGCTTTTCATTGATTGATTCGGGAATCTCGCTTCAACAGAGCCTGGCATTTCGCATAAACTTTTCTAATAAATGCAATATCAAGTATCGACTATGCTCACCCCATTCCAAACGCCCAGCTTATCATCGCAGATAGAGTAAACCGTGAAGTCTGTGTACTGAACACCTACCAAGAACTCGCGGCGGCATTACCCCCTCCATTCCCATTCCAACCGCCCCACCTCTCAACCTTCTGGCTTTCCCCAGCGTACGCCCCTGCCGTTGCCTGCCCTTCGCCTGCACCTGTAGGACTACCGACTGGGGCTATGCCTCCGCCATTGTGGTTGTTGCTATTGTTGTGTTCCCAAGAGTGCGTAGGACTCGTGACTGGATCTCCGCCTCCTTTGCTGAACCAGCCGGTTACGGTATTGTTGACTGGAGACGAGGGGATAGCGTTCCAGCTGTTGTCGTTACCGTTACCTTTACCATTATCGCCACGACCCCAGTGATTTGAGGGATTGGTCGATGGTTTGTCGCTCTCGTTGCTGTTCATGTTTAGCTGATTGAGTTTCTGGCTAAGCGCATTGCTGAAGTCGGGATCGCCTATTGTGGCGTTATTCTTGTTCTCATTGCTGTGGAAGCTTGCCGGGACGGCGGTGCTTGCGGCCGAGGAAGTAGAGGAAGTGCGGGCGTTTGCTTTTGCCTTCATGAAGTGCTCGATGAGTTCGTCTTTCGAGAGAGTGGACAGGCGACGCTTCTCTTCTGCTTCGGGCTCGACGAGCTTAGTATTGAGCATTTTTTCTAGGATAGCTGGTCTGGGGGTTAGCTAAGTCTATCATGGATTGACAAGACGACTTACCACTGGACCGATACTTGAAGATGAAAACAGCATAGGGACTATCTAGACTGTCCATGGGCCTCGCGGCTGAGGTTCTGTGCGTGTATGGTACTGGTTTGTCAGTGTGGACTTGATGGGACATATTGTTGCGTTGTGCAACGTCTATTGGGACACCGGGAAGGGGTTCTTCGGTTGCAACAGGTGGCTCCGGCTCCGGCTCTGGAGCTTTCTGTTCCTCAGGGATTTCGGGGAGCTTATTCCACGAGGACCAATATGGCTTTGGTTGAACAGAGAAACCTGGTACAGAGTTAAAGAATCTACTAGCCATTTGCAACCGATGAATTGATATTGGGGGTTTTCACTAACCTAACGGTGGTGCATGCACCTGAGCGTTGTTCGGATCGCTAGTTGGCCCAGTAAATTTGTCCTGACTTGTAGTACTCATGTTGTTCGGCGATTGAGTGAATTCCATGGTGTATTTGGGGAACCCGTTGGACTTGTCGGAGGTGGCCTTTCCATGCGATCCGTTCTTGTTCTTCTTGGGCATATCCCATCCATTCTTCTTCTCAGTAGCCCCTCCCCAACTCCGAGTTTCATCTTTCTTAGAACCTGCATTCCCCCAATTCCAGCCACTGGTATGCTCATTGCCATTACCTTCATTGTTCTCCTGAATATCGCCACTTCCATTATGGTCCCGGCCACTATTGTTCCGACCGCCACCGTTGCCATTATTGTCCCAGCAGCTATTGACCTGACCATTGCCATTGCCATTGGTGTTCCAGCCAGTGTTACTCTCTTGGGCTTCACCAGTAGTAGCACCCCAGCTATCATTTACCTGTGGGGCGCTCTCTCCGTTGTTCTCCCAGCCGTTGTTGCCCTCCTGCGGCTGATCAGTGCCGTTATTCCAATCTTCGTTCGTCTGAGCCCCGTTACCTCCATTGTCGTCCCAACCAGTGCTATTGGCCTGGGAGCCAACATTGGAGGCTCCCCAGCCACCGGGCATGTCCATTGCCCAGCTCTCCTTCTTTTTGTGTCCCCAAGCGCCGTTCGATCCATTCTTTGATCCATTACTGCCGTTTGATCCATTGGAGTTCTTCTGGCTGCCCTTGTCGTTATGCTTATCCGGCAGAGCCCAACTGTTCTCGGTTGGAGCTGCGGGGGCCAGTACACTTGGTGCAACACTGGCAGGAGTTACAGTGCCGTGATTGACGTTAATAACGATAGCAGGGGACGATTGGCCGGCAGGGGCCGGCACATTTACCGGCGGAGAATTTTGCGTCCCAACTATTGGTGAAGTTTTGTGTTTGCTGAAAACAGGAGAATTCTCCTTGCTAGATCGGCCGGCTGTGACCTGCGCCTCAGTTGAGTTGTTGCCACCAATTTGGGAACTATAAATTCTCCAGTCCTGGTTGAAGTGCTGTCGCGAAGTGTTGCTGCCACCCCAGGAATCGTCATCTTTCTTACCTACAGCAGAACCGCGTTGACTTGGTGGGATGTAGCCTGCCTTTTTCGGTCTAGAAACAGGAGCTCCCCATTGTCGTGGGCTTTTCTGCCTTGGCTGGAGATCATCATCCCAAGCCATGTCTCCTTCAAAAACCATCTTATCTGGAACTCCATGGAGACGATCGTCTGATCCATCAAACAGGCCGCCTATCGCCTCTGGAAAGCCTGCATTACTACCACTGTCGCTGCTGCTAGAAGAAGTTTCCGAAGAACTAGGGGGTGTAGCTTTCTCGGGCTCTTTAGGCTTCTTGAGCTCGGTGGACTTCTTCGATTGTGTAGCGGATTCTGGGCTGGATTCTGGACTGGATCCTTCTGCAGATCTTGAAACCTCCCCAGGGTAGCAGCGAAGCACAACGACTTCAATTGTGCCAACATATTCGCCATTATAGGGCGCAAGGCGCCCTCCATGCTCAGTTGGAGCTGTGACTGCAAGGTAGAAACAAGTCGGTTAGCCCAGTATTTATGCAATCGGTTATCACAATGTCTAGCGAGTAGACTACCTTGTCGCCGATTCACGACAAGGATACGATGTTGGAGTAGTTTACCTATGTTAAGATTCTCAAATTTCCATTGTTTACCCTCAAAAGTGCCATCCTCCAACATCTCTTCCTTCTGGCGAACATGGAAATCAACCTCAGTCTGCCTCCTAGTCGTAGTTCCATCTGGAATCCTTAGGTTTTGTCGAAAGCGATTGCACTGGTATTCGCCATCAATGTAGACGTACATCGCCAAGCCAGGTGCGATGTAGCCGTTTGAGCGAAGATGGATTGAAAAAGGGGTTGGGATAGGAGGTACTGCAACATACGTTTGGACATATCCATCGCCATATGCCGTTTGGAATTCTTGAAGTGGCACGGCAGAGCCTGACCATTCCACTGTACACGTGAGATGCTTGAGATTTGGCATACTGTGTTGATGTTTGAGCAATTGTCCTTTGGATGTTGAAGTTGAAGCTTCATCCAAGTCAGCACCTCAGACTGTTTATGTCAACAATGACGAATGTATGGAATAGTGTTGATACCTTATAGCTAAGACAGCAATGCTATGTAAGTGTAGCTTATGCTAGGTCTCGATGTTGTCTTGTGGAGCTAGGTTTGTGAGATCTCTGTGGATGCGCTCAAAACCGATGTGTTGGCTGTCTTATTTACAGTCCTTCCGAGTTGAGCAAGATGTGAACTCGATGACGAGATTCAAAGAACACCCGAGGTTTTCAGCGCACGGTAAGTAGAATATTAGATGAATTCACTTAAGTGAATGAGAATTCAATTTTATGCTTTTAACGCCATCGAAGATGCAACAGAGTCTATTTATTGTAAACCAAAAAATTCCTAAAGCTGTCCCAATGATCTGAGTTCACGTATCTAGGCAGGCACAGACTATCAGCTCTCTAGTGAAACATGGAAGAGTCCTCGATTTCCTTGAAGGGAGCTCGAAGGGGAAAACATACATGTACTTCATACTACTCCTCATACTCGGTTGGACCGTATCCGGATGCCACCTGAAAACCCACATCACCATCCCCCAACTCAACGCAGCAAACACAGGCCATGCATTCCCAGTAATGTTGGCCTTGACCGCAGGGCTCAGGCCCATACCACCCTCACTCTTTCTTTGCACCGCCAATTTGGCCATTGCGAGCACAACGCGTGCAAAGACGTATATGACAATCTGCTGGTTGACGGAACTTTGAATGCCACGTCCAAAGACAGCGTAGCCGCCTATGAGGCCGGCCAAAAAAGTATGCGGAGATGCTTCTTTACCAGTGGGGGAGGTACGACGTAGAACAAGCATAGCGATCTTGTATACAATGGCGAAAGTCGCTAGGTTACGAGCATGTTGACGAGTTGCCTTGAGAATGAGGCGGAGCTTCTCGCGCAGACTGCGGGTAACATAAGTCTAGGAGAAACAGGTAGGGCGAAGGTTCAAGACCTACGTGCCGGAACGGAACAGGAAGACCATACTAGAGGCAGAATAGGTCAGCGTCTAAAGCCGACTGTGATTTGATATCGGAAATGCTCACACAAGGGCATGAGGAAATCTGACTTTGGCGCCGTATACAGCACCATTGCGGCCTGCCTTGAGGATGGCGAGATAGTCGGCATAATCAGGATTGAGGATGATGCTGTTCACAGCTTCCTAGACATATGTTAGACGGACATCGCAGCATAGAATGTGCTATCTACCGTGAGGCTCTCCATGTTGCCGAGATTGATAGGAAATGGATCAAGTGTCCAAGGCAGGCCGCATTGAGGTCGGGAAATTCACGAGAGCAGGATAGAGGTATGCCCTGTTGGTAAATTTATCTATGGAGAATTCTCAATGTCATCTCATGATCACTCTCTCCGTCATGTCGACGAGAGTGATGGTCAGTCCAAAGCTTGAGACCCCACAGGCACGTGAAGATGAGCGCTCGAAACACCAAATGTCTGAACCTCGGTACGGCATTTCCCCACAATCGGCGCCTTCGAGATTTGCCGCTTCCGTGGCTACGCCAACATTCCTAGATTTTGCTCACACCCTCCATGTCTCTTACAGTCTAATCTTGAGTACCCTCACGTTTCATAGCCACTCTCGCCGATTCAGGCCAATGTGCTTCCATGAGTAGCCTCCAGAAATACCCACTTGCCTAGAGTCGTCTATCTCGATCTCTAAGTCATTTTCAGCTTGAGGATCCGTGCAACTCAAGGCTCGACCAGGCCCATGACAGAGAGATGAAGAGTATTGCACTGTGAAAGTACTTCAGCCTCACCAATCTCCGGATCCTATTGCTTGTCCTAGGTTAGGACTTTGCAAACCTCACCAAATATTAACAGTGAGATCTAAAATTTGGGTCAACACATGTGCTTGCCAGCTATGAGATGTCACACAGTGTCTATTCGGGATTAACTTTTTTGGATTACAAGCTTCTCTCTATATCTTCATCCCTATCCGCGATGCAACAAATACCTACTGTTGACAGTCTATCTTGTCCACCGCTACTATTAAGGTCGAAAGCTCTTTCCTTATTATAGTCTCTTCCGTTTCTCTACTGTACAGCCCGTTAAATTTTTTATTGGTTTCAGGACACCCTTGAAGAACGCTCCCAAAAGATGGTTGATTTGCGCGGGTTTCTCGAGATGCATCCAATGGCCTGCGGAAACGTTCTGAAGCGTTGCATGCGGTGCAAAAGCCTTTGTGGCGGCGTTTGCTACAGGAAGGATGATAAGTGGATCGGCCGTACCTCCTATGAATTGAGTTGGGAGAGAGGTGGTGTTCTCTGGGGCGACGATCCGAGCTTCATCGGCAGCATTATATCCACGTATAGCTGCGCGATAGTAGTTGAGGGCAGGCGTAAAACCACCATCCTCTGGGCAGAAGATGCTCTGATGTGTCTCGAATTCCTGGGTGACAATGATGATTAGTCGCAAGATCATAATGGTATGGCAGGAGCGTGGAAGCTACGAGACAGTGGGATTGCCATGCTTACCTTTTTGGTAATGTATGGCGCATACGGTTTGATGGTATTTTCCTCCAGCCATGGACGGGTTGCATTGACAGGGCTCAAGTAAGTTAGCCACTCGGACATGCTGCATGGATAGAGTAAATCTGTAAAGGACTCTTGCTGCATAGCAATAACCTGTCAGTATTTGCTTGTCCCTAATCGCCTCCTGAGACGATTGGTCTTGAGACGTACATGGGAATCAATGACTAAGCCTGCGTCCGACTGATTGAAAAACTTCCAATAGCCTAAAGTGGAGTATCCAACCAGTTTCTTGGTCTCCTCGTTGATGAGGTCAAGATCGAATGGACCAGGGGTACTGTAGCCTCCAACCAGGAAAGAATAAGATAAGAATCGGTCGGCATGGTTGTTGGCCAAGCGTGAGAGCAGAGCGGTACCCCTAATATGGAATTTAGCCAGGGTGCCATCTTCGGTAGACGGTGAGGCTCTTTGATCAGCGACTTACCAGTCGTGACCGACGCCGAGAACCTTGGCTTTTTTTCCAGCTACCTTGTCAACAACTTCGACCAGACTGTCGGTGATTGTCTTGAGCGTATAGTCATGGGGATTGAGAGGCTTGGAAGAGCCGCCATAGCCCAGGGTATCAGGCGCAATGATACCATAGCCTTCGTGGGCGAAGTGGTCGACCTGATGGCGCCAGTCGTAGGCAGACGACGGAAAGCCGTGCACGAACAGGACGTACGGTTTATTTTCCACTTTGGGATGTTGGTAATGTGTAGTGTAGTTGAAGCCTGAGAGGGTCATGAGAGTAAGGACCGAGTATGGTAGGAGCTTAGACGCCATTGTGAAGGTTGTTCAAATGCAGAGGTGCTGTTGATGGACGATACCTTGAGGAGGGCCATGCCAGCCTCTTTATACGCGGCATTACATCCAAACCACCCCCCAAAAAAAGAAGAAGGTTCGTTCACTAGTGTCTGAGTAGTGAGTACCTGGCTCTAAAGGGAGAGCGATATCAAATTTGTGTCTCGACTTACGACTCGCTACTCAGCCGTGTCACCGCAATCTACCCTGCGCATCTGCAGGCTAAATGAAGCGGTTACCTTAGATATTTGGGGTACTCGAGGGTTTTGGTCGAATCGCAGAAAGACCTTGCCTCACCGCTCGCAGCCTTTGCTCCCTTCCTTCGTAAAGCCCCTCTGAGAAGACACAAGGACTTTTAAAAGAAATTGCAGGTAACGTATATGAAAGTCGCTTACCTACCATAGTACGAGTGCGCTTTTATTCGAAGATGGACTTGAGATGCTCATGTGTGCACGGACAGAAGTTGAAAACGATCGACATGACCTTTCTCGGCTTCGGTTCTCCACACACACACTAGAAGAGTGAGACATCTGCGGCAGTCAAAAGCGTTTCCTCCGCCCTTAGACGGTCGGCACAGACCAGAATTAGAAACATTGGAAACCTTATAATAACACCAATTGGAGCAAAATGACTTTGCAGGGCAGTAAGCAAACCCAACCCATCGACTGAACGAGTTACAACCTCCGTACGTAGACCACCATCATTCATCACGGAATCTCATCAAGGGGGGAGGTCCCACTACAAAAGTGACGTCTTTTTGGGGGCAGATTCTCTAGAAATTGAAGCTTCGATGATGACTGACTGTCTACTAGCAGTGGCAATCTTGACAGCGTCAATCTAACATCCCTCCATAACACAAATATACATTTCTCTTCCTTCTTCAACGTCATTCGCTCCGTGCAATGTCACGAATGTGCCAACCAAGAACAGTGAGGTTTCCGATGGGCTTTCCTCACTTTCACCTCGAACTTCGCCATCATCATTCTAAAACCCATTTAAGCCGAGAATTCTTAGTGAAAGCACCGTCTACTCTAGCTCGGATGAACCAGAGACCGTGGCTCGTCCCAGCCTCATCTTTGTCATAGGGACTAGATCTTCAACTATAGTCGCGGTCCGACGCCTTTCAAACCGACCTAGAGAATTCGGTCGAGATTTTCAGCACATCGTACAGCCTTTGACTAATATTTCGTCCTCTCTTCTCACAAGCGTTGGAAGTTACGCAAATCTGTAGTGCACAGCTTCGGATATGATCGAATGCTGCCCGGCACTCCTAAGGAGACGGCAGTGGTCCACTCTTCCTCGGTTGCGATAGACACCGCGTACTTGCTCATTCCTCGTAATTATCAACGGCAGTATAACAAACAAATCTGAAGAGAATGGGGCTCCTACACGGCTATCTTGGAGTTGGATAAACTCCCTGTAGTCCTTGCTAGGAACGAGGTAGAGGTCGCTGGGATCGTGCAGAAACAAAGAAACGTAATTCCTACTATTGAGATACGTCTCGCCTTTGCTGGCGATAGAAAAGCCGCCCCGTGCTCTACATTCTCTATCTCTAATACATATACCAGAATTTGGTTTAGGTGGACCGTGCGTTCTTGGATTCTTCATATGGCGGACCTATCGAGCTCAACGTCGTCGGCTTTATTATTTTCTTTGGTCTTTTTCTTCCTAAAACGAAGTAATCATACCCTCCAAATCGCATGGCATGTCGAGATCGATATCGTCTACAATATATCACCACGATATTTCCAGATATCTACTTACCTCACTCCAGCTGATAGCTTAAAGTATACTCCAAAACCACCCTTCCATCTCCATCTCCAAGAACCATCCCCCTTCCCACAACCTTACGCGCCCCCAACACACGCACAACATCATCCACCCAAATGCTTCATCAACGATCGATGACATACCTAAAATCCAAAATCCAATTTGGCAAAAGAAGACACTGGAATAGTGCGAAGAAACATTCCCATTCAGTTGTCGACACTGAGAATGCTTGCTTCCTGTTACATGTGCCAGGGGGGTTGGGCTGGGTAGGAAAGGAAAGGAAAGGAAGGGAAGGGAAGGGAAGGGAAGGGAAGGGAAAGGAAAGGAAAGGAAAGGAAAGGAATTCTGGCAGAGAGGAGGGCTCGAACCGTGGGCATGTTCAGGGAGGCCGCCTTACGGAGAGCCGTAAGACGGTTAAACCACGAGCTAGATAGTGATTAGTAGGTAGGCAAAGTCTTATTTTGATATTTATGTTTGATATTTTAAGAAAGGGGGAAAGGGAAAGAAAGAGGGAGGCGGGGTTCTTAACACTTTGGGGTGCTGGATATCTGCAGTTCTGTGTTCCTGGCCCCTTTTTATTTCGTCCTCTCTACCTCTTCCTCCTTAACATCTCCACTCCATTATTCTCCCCCCCCTACTTTCCTGCATCTGCAATCCCTTCTCTCTCGTGCACACGGCTTCATCGACCATATTGCCTGCAGAACCCAGCAACCAACATCATCATCATCGACCACGTCAACAAAGACCCAACGCACGCGCATATGCTTAGCCTGAAGGCGCTCTGCCTCTCAAAAGCATGCCCACCATTTTTGGGCCTTACCTCCATCTCATACCTTACTTGATCGAACAACAGTCTCTCCTCTCAATCCATTGCAACAGTCCCTCCGACGAAATAACCCTAATTTGGGGCTTTTGATATCATTCGCCGTTCTCAATCGATCTCCCTTGCCAATCCGTTCTACGGCTGGACCCTTCCTCTTACACTCCCTGTGAGCAATCATCTCAATTTTAAGAGGTGCGCTCGATGATCTGAATGGAACGAGAAGCAGGCTCTGTGCATGCAATCATGGAAGACTTGGAGAAAATGGATTCGGGGGGAGAGCAAGAGGCATGTCAGCGTTTCACCAACTACTCCCAGCTTTCCACCACCCTTTCCAGATCCCGATCCTTCCTCTTGTCATTTCTTCACTCTTACTATCATATCCAATACATGTTTCTCCTTCATGCCACTTGAGGATCATCATTTGAGATTTTGTTTAAGATTAGCTTATGTTTCGAGCTGCTCGGAACGACTTGGCCACCGAGTTGGCTGCAAGGTGTTGAGCCTTTAAGAGGTGAGGGAGGAGGCGACCAAGGCGGGTATGATAGGATGATATGAGCATAATGGTTGAAGGGAGCGGAGGCGTGTTCACATCGGGTTTTCCATTCCTCAGGGCACGTTGTGCGAAACTTGTCTTGTATCATTCAGAATGCCATGCATGCTGTATTTTTTCTAGCTAATCGAACGAATGGTGAAGCTGAGGAAAAGCCGTAGCTATGCCACTTTTCGCCAGTGACCGTCAGGAGGTAGAAAAAAGAATATAAAGCTACGTGGTTCTATTCTTAAAAACAGATATCCAAGATGTAGGTTACCGGTCCCGTAAAGCTTCGTTCGAGTTGATTGCGGGTGATCGCTACGTATCCCAACGATAACTAGACCCCCAGAATTAGCTACTGAATGGTCCCTAGAGATAGACTACGCAGACCAATGCATACAGACATGCAAAGGCTCACTTTTTCCGGTTTTGAGTCGCCGTTTACGTTCTTACACAATCAATGATAGCTATGCTACTCGTAGTGTAGTAGCATAATGATAGCGAGGATGCAGAACCTGTATCGTCTGTAGACTAAATAAAGTTGAGAGGGCCTCACCCCTGGTTTTTTACTTGAACGATAGGCTCCAGCGTGTCGCTTTCATACGGAAGTTCTACTCAACGAATGATGATCACAGAACGCTTAGCCCACGGCTCTACGTCATGTTCAAGGCCAAATGAATCACTGTATAATGGTACAGGCATTTTGTAAGACGTATTGATACATTGACGGCATACATGTGCCTGTTGCATGGCTAAGCTATCTACCATTTCATAACTCGTAACACCTTCCTTCACCTGTTCTGCTACGCAAAAGCTGAGCTGAGCTGGGTTATGCCAATCAGCGTAATAGCATCCATCAATGACGCCCGGTAGCCGGGCAAAACGCCAGAGGAGTACAAGTAAAGGGACTGCCGTTGTCTCAATCTCCACTAGTAAAAGATCACTACTCCTCCATAAGATCACTCATTCCGAGCTGCTGCGCAAGCTCTGTGCCACGCCCCGACCAATTTGAAGGTACGAAAGTCGCAAGGTCCTGGAACATTTGTTCGTTGCCTGCACTACTCAAGCTTGAGGTGTTGTGGGAGTCGCCAAAAAGAGCGAAATCGTTGGCGGGCTTTCCCGCATCCGTGGCGAAGTCATCGTAACCCTCATCGATAGAGGTCTCATTCTGAGGGTAAGGAGAGTAGAGCATGACATTGCCTTGGGCGCCAGGGGATAAAGATGGAACTTTGCAGTCAAGCGGCTCTTCGAGGGAAATCGAGGGGTTGCGGCTGAAAGCATCCATTGGTCGAGTATCGATAGAGCTTGCCGAAGTCATAATCTGGATATTCATGGACGTGTAGTCGTTGTTCATGTTGCTCCAATCGAAATTTTCAGTAAAACTGGGATCTTGATCATTTGGTGTCAATGACGTCTCGAAAGAAGAAGGGATCGTGGGCGCATTAGTCATTGATCCATCCCAAGAAAGGCGGTGTGAGGTTGGTGTGTAGTCGGATGGGCCAGCAGGAGCAAGCCCGTTCCATGACTCATTCCAAGCGAAGCTTGGGTCGAAAGGACCGAACGTGTCGTCTATGTCCATAAATGGGGCTTCAATGGCAGAGTGAGGGGTAGAATCATCAGACCCTGCCACAGAGCCGTTCACGGATCGCTCGCCACCACTGTATGCACCACTGTTGTGGTAAGAGCTTGAAGCCTCTCCTAGTTCTGGGCTAGAAACGTCAAAGATGTAGGATCCAGGTGTAGAGATCTGGGGGGTTGGTGGTGTCTTGCCAGCCTTGGGCTTTTTGCTGGTCTTCCCGTTGTTCTTCGATCTTACATAAGCCCATCCATGAGCTTTCTCCATGTGCTGCTTACAGTTGCTCTCTCTCTTGCTCTCATATGGGCAAGGGCGGTATTGACACTTATACATGGAGGGGGTAGTTGAGTGCTTATCGTTTACGTGACGGTCTCGCTCCTTTTCAGTTGGCCATCCATAGAGATGGTATTTGCAGCTAGACTCGGTGCATTTCCAGGGCCTGGAGTGAGTCTTCTCATGCTTCCTGTACGGTATGTCAGCTTTTTCGATAATGCTTCCATGGAAGAAAAGGCATACGTCAAGTCACAAGGTCGTTTGAACACTTTCTCACATTCGCTGCATTGTTGTACGTCTTTGACGGTGACTTGGGTAGCTTTTCGGCGACGGGCCATGGAGCGCATAATATCGTCATCTGACTCCTCGCTAACAGATCTCTTAAGGCTATGAGAGCCAGCCGCCTCAGGCTCGAGGACAGAACCAGTGCGAAGGGAAATGGACTGTCCATCCTTAATTCTCACAAGCTCCACAGGATGACCGTTCTGGCTCAACCCTCCATGGAGGCTAAGCCGTTCATCACTGTATAATTAGCCTGAAGTCCTTCCATGAAGTGGATGTGGAACCTACGTGGCAACATCATCTTCCTTGGGAGCCCTCCCAGCGGCCATTCGTTCCCTAGTTGCGGTGATCATTGCTGCGTATTGTCGAACCTGTTCAGTCAGATCAAGAAAATAGCCGTTAGTATACGGTCTGTCGGTTGGTCGTCGCTGATCTGGTTCGTTGAGATATTCGACAGTGGTGTGGAGACACTGGATCGAAGTCTCGCAAAATTTGATGAACGATGCCCTAGATGTCGACCATTTCTGAACGCCGGAACCAAAACGATGAGCCAAACTCCTTTCCCAAACATGATAAGATCCACTTACCGGCGCCAGCCAGAGAAGGACCTTTTCAAGGTCTCGTAGGCAAGTGATTTCTTTTCGGCTCACACGGTAGGGTATGCCGGTAACCAAGGGATGAAAATCCTTCAAGCTGCTTTCACTAACAATTGGAAGAATGATGTGCTTCTGGATCTGCCTGCAGGCGTATTCACTTAATGCGTGCTGCGCCCCAACGTGAGGACCTGCGTTTACAACAGCGCTTCCGTTGATTCCGGACTGTATTTCAGTTACGGCGGTAGGAGCAGAGCGAACAATCTCATCCTTTCTATGACCTGTGATGCAATGAGTCTTTGTCACCCCGCTTGGGACAGGAAGAAGCCCTTGTATCATACCTGCAGGATATAAAGACTCGTCCGAGCCAGTGACTGTAGAGCCGATACCACTATCAGAAGAATGGTGCTTGCGGCCGGGCTGATGCTGACAAGTCAAAGGGGATGTAGAATCAGGCGGTTGGTCAACATCCATCCCATCGGGCTCACCGACATGGGCATCCAGCATGAAACGTGGAATAGGAAGGCTCTCTGCGCGCAACGTCTCCTGACTATCCGACGAGAAGGTTTCCAGACCAGACAAGCTCCGGTCGACCGCACCTAGGATGTGTGCGATTCGTGTTTGCCCAGCAGCGACAGCATTCTCCAAGGCCTTGGGGCATGTGGGAGACCTTTTGGGCAGCAAGGGTATGTTCACAACAGGGTCGTCATCCTGGGATGGTGGGGTGGTGGGAGAGTGAAAGGTCGCACTCTTCTTTAGCGGCTGGTTTGAATCGATGGAGGCTAACTTTGGGTAGTTCTGATCGTTGTAGGAGGGAAAGCTGGAAGTGGTGGGGGTTGCTCGGTTTAAGTAGCGACGCCGGGGATTGGGTTGTGGGGAAGTCATCCTGAGTGGTTAGGCCCGAAATGCGTCTAACTGTAATGTGCTGGAATATGTTAGGAGATAAGGTGGGAAGATCTCGCGGTGAGTGACTCACACTTTCGGCTCGATTGATCTCTAGTAAAGTACCCAACTTCTAAGCCCTTGAGGACCTCTGAATTGACTTTTATGAATGCCGCATTCGTAATCCTGGGGTATGTTTGCGTCGAGTTCTGGAGAGGAAGCTGAAATGGAGTCTGGAGAGGAGGCAGGAATGCCAATTTATTGTCGATGATATGGAAAACGAACAATTGAAGGTAGGCGAAGAAAGAGAAGAGGAAAGAGAGCTATAAAGCTTGAAAACGTTACAAGGTGAGGTTTGGAGGCAGTGCTGGCTGCTGGGGAGGATGCAGGGCTGTGTAACGTGAGAAGAGAGCCTTGCCAATCAGTTAGAGTGATATAGTTGATGATGGACGACGTTCGAGCATCACCAGAAGGAACAGAAGAGAGCGATGAAGTTCGAGCTGTTCTGTGAATCCGCCAACCCTTCTTTCCTGAGGGACAAGGAACGAAGGTTGGGTAATGGAAGTGGATTCGAGCTGGTCTTGTGGGTTGCTGTCAGACGTCTCCAGGCAGCAGCGCTAGTAGCCCTACAGGGAGGGCTTCGTAAGCACCCTCGCGGTCAAACCGTTATGGACTAGGTACGAGTACGGTAAAGTGGGGGAGTTTTTGACGCAGGCACTCCGATTTGCATCTTCATCTTTGTATCCTTGGCATTTGTCTCGATTCGTTTAATCTTTGCACAAGCACTCATCAGATAATGGGTGTCTTCGAGTGATTGCTCCAATTGCTTCTCCTTTCCACCGCTGGAGAAAGGGTAGCGGGTGATTTTAACCACAGCAAACGGTTATCTTATTACTACCACATATGTAGCTTACAGCCGCTCATACAACCATTGATCACCATTCATGTCGTCTCTGATGTCAGTAAAACGCTCGAGGAACACAACCATCACCGTCGACATGATCAATGACTCTTGGTATGTCTGGCATCGTCACCAACACGAATCCTTAGTGGTGCTCCATTACCACGTACTTTATTGCGTTTTCCCGCTTCTTGGCAAGGCTGGGATTCGGATCCTTCGGGGGGCTTAGAACGCCGTCGCCGACGGGCCAATTGTTGGTGGCTTTGAGCTCTTCACTCCTATAAGTCCATATGTGGCCTTCGGGGAGGAGCAGATGGCTTAGTTCTAGGTCCTGCCTCTTTGACCAACCTGGCGTCAGTTCAAAACAGATCAGGAGTCCGGAGTAAGGACTCACATCGTGAGTCCTTGCTGGTGGTCTAAGACCCCGACAGTCCTGCCTGCAGACCGGAAACGCTTGATGATTCCCCGTCCTTCCCCCAACTCCGCTGGCTTTAACGTGCGCCAAAGGATCAAAGTGATGTGACTCACCGTCTCACGCTTTTCTCAACCGCTCACAAGTCACAACAACTGTTGGGCTACTCCCTAATTGTATTCCTTTCAAGTTTCTGTGCCACGTTCCTACATACTGCGCGGAGTCTATACCTGGGGCCGAGCCTTTCCCAAGTTCGAGTTGATCTTGGCCAGCTGAGCAATCGTAAGCTATCAGTGGCTCGGGATCTCTTGTATGAGGTATTAATTTATTATTATTATTTGCATTCAAGGGAGGGCACGCTACGAGTAATGGCACAATTCGGGTGGTGCCTCATGTTCTTTGTGCCTCTGCGATTAGGTCTGTGTTGCCACGAAGCTAACGGTTGCAAATGTTGCTTCGAGGCCATACAATCAGGCTCCTCCCTGTTGGACCTTGATGGATTTCGATCGACTTTCTGATTGCTGTTGCATTCACCTTTCACTTCCTCTCATTGCGTCCTTAGGTTGAACGATTTTGTGACCTGTCCCTCGATCGTTCTTCTCGACCCAACTTTCTAAGATGTTGCTCCATATGTTGAGCCTTAATTTCGGTGTACTTTGTCTACATCAATTGCAGTGATTGAGTTTTCTGGTACAGGATCCACTTATCTTGTCTGACCGGTTGTTCACAACCTTGATCACATTAGGATTCCAACAGTGCAAGGTGTCACATGGCGATTCTAGTATGCTATGTCGAAATAGCTTAGAAGTTCTTACCGATCACGTGCCGATGATCCCGTCGTGCCTCCCAGAAATTTTTCGTACTTTCGCAGTTCTGCTGAGACTGGCCCAGAGCACTACGCCGTATGGATTCTTGTCTGACACCACTCGGCTTAACGGTAACGTATGCATGAGAACGAAAAATTGATTAAAGTGCGAAGACTCAATAGCCATGAACAACAGGATACCGATGTTTCGACAAAGACTGGGAAAGCTAACAAACCAACGACCTCCAAGCGCTTGCACTCCGCCGTGGAAGCTGACTCTCAAGAAGATGAGCAGCCACCTATCACCGACAGCTGCGATGTGATCCGACGCAAGAACACTACATTCCTCAATAGCGGTGGTATGAAAGTCACCAAGTTTCTCCGTACGATCAAAGTAAACAGCAACTCTTACGGTCGTTTCATGAAATTCAAAGGGCCATACAGCGGTGACAACAACCAGACCTGCCAGGCGGCCTTTTATTTTTCCAGAAGCGCAAGCAGAGCGGTGTTGGACGTCCAAAGAAAAGAGTCAAGAAGGCCGACAAGAGCAAAAAGCTCGATGTATCAGCCATTCACCTCGACGGTGAGGAAGACGACTCGGTGCCCATCTTCAACGTGTGCGATGAAGTCCGCCGCAAAATTGCAGCGTAATTACGCGAGGCTGATATCACGCAAGCAGGCTTCCTGCGAGAAATAGCCAACATGTGCTCCGAGCCCAAGAAAATACAATCGAAACAACTCAAGGACTTTCAAACAAAAAAGGAGCCTTTGGCGGGCAATACATCAGGTGTTTACTACAGGGCTTCTGTCTTCTTTGAGAAGCTTCGGATCCGGGACGGAATACCCAAGACAAAGTTCAGATGGGAACCGAAGATACGTGGGCGTATTACGGGGGCATCGATAGGACATGAGGGGACGCATACATGTGTAGTGTGAATTCGGTACTTGTGGAGGATAAATACTATTCATGTACACACTGAGCGTAGGTGAATGTGCGTTCTACTGTACAGAATGTTCCGAAACAGGTGCACAATGGAGAAGGCCCCTCTGCCCGGACGTTTCATGTAAGATTATCTCGTTCGTCAACGTTTTGTCAGATATACTGCATTTCTTCCTGGCTGGGTGATTTATCTGAGGAGTTTGAAGAATCAGGGTGCTATGTTCTAATTTCTGTTTTCGTTGTCTCACAGGAGATATATGTATAAGAACGATGTAACCCTTAACGTCAGTGCTTTGGGGGCATTACCAATCGTCGGCAGTCTATTTTCACATGATCCATCCTTCTTCAGATATGTGTGTTCTACGCACGAATCCATAGAATTTGGGACACGATGTTACTTCGCTCAACTATCGTAACAGCGTAAAGTCACATTGACATCTAGCACAACTGGCCGAATTTCTTAAAACAAGTCAAAGATAATAAGATTGTTCCTCTATCAAGCCAAGGGCATCAAAGTTTTGTACTACGAGGCGCGGGTATTGGCGAATAATTCATCTCGCGCTGCAACAATACAGATCAAGTATGGTGCCCTAAAAGCCGTGAAGCTACCTCCAAACAACCCTTTTTCCAAGCCCTCTCCAACTGTACGAACCTTTCCTCAACGCCTGCGTAAGCTGCCGCGTGCCGTGATGTGTAGCACCAAAACACATCATGATGGCCTTTATTCCAGATCTATATCCTTTCCCTCTTCCTTACTTTTCTATATCCTAGAAAACTCATCCGTGGCATCCTCTTTGCACCAGCTCTGATTTACATCCTCAATCAACAAGCCCTTTTACACAGCCTATTGCATGGTCCGGAAACATGTTTCCTTTTTTTGGATCATATATCCAGGAGATACTACAAAATATCAATGGCATCCCACAAGACCCTTCCAGCCGTCGCTAGCTTACTTGCGGAAGATGAACCAGAAAGATTTTTTTCATTAAGCATCTCTGGGAACGATTTGTCATGTTCTCCCAGTTGACGCAATAGACCGATTATCCTGTAGCTGTTGAAGTGGTCTAATACTGTGTAACCTAACGCATCTGTCAAGTTGATGAGCGGAGGACGCAGCGGCCAAAGTGCTTCTTTGGCTTATCACAGATTTCTTCTCGAGGCCTCTTTGATACTAATCCTGTTAGCTTGACTGCGCGAGAATGGTCTAAGAGGTAAAGACATTCCATCAGACCGGACACTTGGTATTTAACAGAAAATCAATATGTATCTCAGCACAGATGTCGTAAAGTCTGGCATAATTGCGAAGACTCTTAGTAGCCAGAACCATCAGTATGCTGCCGTGAAGTTCTCTGATCCGAGGTGTTCTTTGTGTTATGCACTGGCATCAAAAGGAGAATCGAAAGAAACATTCTCGTTGTTGTTTTAGATTAGAAGTAATGAGTAGGGTTCTTGATGTTAGGTCTCGTTCAAGGAGACATTTGTAGTTTGTCTAATTGTCATAGATAAAGTGTTTTCACCTGATTTTTTTCTCGGGGGGCACTTAAATTATGCAGAAGACATTGTACGAAGACAAGATTCCAACATTGCCGAACCTATGGAGGGTTCAGACAGTAACAGCATCCTAGAGGATGTCAAGTTATGCGGCGGGAAAGGTGAAGGACGTATTTAGCGTTTATGGTTGATGGACTAGACAGTGCAGGAGGGGGGTGATAAGAACGTAATTCGAGAGCGCAACTCGGTGCGATGATGCTCTTCAATAAATTTAAAAAGATATTAAGGGGAAAATAAAGACTTTTGTTGTCTGTTGAAAAGGGTTATTTTGCTTGGTTGGCTAGTAGTCATGACGAATTATTGAAATAGATGTGGCGTTTTGGACGTGCTTGCAGAAATTTGTAATTTTTGGAGTAGACAGGGTGGTGCACATAAAGAACCATAAATCAAGATCTTGACTCGTGGGAGTGAAATGCGCTTTCAGTCTCCCCGCGTAGTGTTTTGAATCTTGTCAGTATGAGCAGTGAGAAGATCGAGACGACAGAGAGACGGGCAAGAATCTGTGTTCTGTCATGGAATTGCTACTATCGGCCTAAGGTCAAGGCTATTGAACCATAGTGGCTGTCGCAAATTCCTAGATTTGCGTCAGTGACGGGATTACTTTGACTTGAAGTAGCCATACCGGGAACTGAGCTTGCAGCATTGACGCCACCCTTTCTACCTCCTCCGCTACCCCCTGTATCTTAAGATCCCACTTTCTTAAATCCCTCCCAACAATATTATCCGCCTGACCAACACTAGTCCTCTCTCCACTGGCCTCTCCGCCGTCGAAAAAAATGACACCATCGATCTGATCTATTCTCCCTGTAAGACGGCCTTGCTCAAGCATACGCGCGGCATATTCTTCTGCTTTTTCAGCGTCGAGACCAAGGAGGACGCCTAGCTCTTTTACTCTAATGTTATTGTATAGTCGTGATGCGCTCAGGAGATTGTGTTCGATGACGGCCTTTGCCAGTACCGTCGATCCATCTGCCGTCTGCGCCAGTTGGTGAGGAGAAAGGTTATCAGCAAATTTAGCTACTTCGACCGTCGAGAGTAATCTGTCTAGGAAAATCTTCTCTAAGATGCCGAACTCGGCCACCTGTGGGGTCCGCTCGTCTTTGTATAATTTCGCCAACGCTCGCGATCGCTGAGGGCCTGCTGGAGCTAGTACCGCGCAGATGATAGCAGAAGAAAGAGCGCGGATACGCTCTTCCTCGTCTAACTCAAGGGATAAGCTGAAGCTGTGGTAAGCTGCGCTGGCATCCAGAAACCGCCGACGGGCGTCCAGGATACGAGCTTGTGAGAGCTGGAATTGAAGGTTGAGTTCGCGGTCTCCAACTTTGTAAACTAGGTTCTTTGCTCGGTTTAGGTAGCTTTCTGCGCTTGAAGTGTCGTCTTCCTCCAAATATAGTCGACAAATACGAAGCCACGTTCTAACCTTGGAATCATCGGAGATTTTGCGTTGTGATGACTCTAACTGTATCCCTTGTAGCATTTTGGCAGCATCAGCATACTCTTCTTGCTCTTGGTAGGCATCTGCTACTATCTCCCGGATCATGGCATCTTGCTCTTCGAATGATACGACCCTTGGTTCCAGGGCTTGTAAAGTGTGTGTTCCCACTTCTATCTTCGCTTCAGCGCTTGAAATAGATTTCACTGCGGCTACAGCAGAGCTAAGCAGTGGTCTGGCAGCGACGATACCAATGGTATCTCCGAGTATGGAATCGATCCAGACGGTGAGGTTTGAAGATATGTGGGAAGGTTCTGAATTTGAGACGATCAGCTTGAGCAGCTCATTATACTTGGAAGGTCTGTCCTGCTGTGGTATTGAAGGACCCTCAAGCTCTGCAAGTGCTGAGATAATGGCTAGCGATGCCATAATTGGACCCTTTCCCTGACAAAATGCACGTAGATCTGGAAGGAGGCTTTATGTTTTGTATGGTTACACAGCTTTTATCGATGAGGAATTGGTAGCCCACGATGATCCTACAAGTAGCCGTACTAGCGTATCTAGTGCAACGGGTAAGGCTGCGTAATATTACCGTAAACACATTTAGCGCCAAGAGTTTGTTCATCTTCATGCTTTCTTTGTCTATCAAACTTAACCCTGCGCATCCTAGAAGCGAGGCTCATGTCTTCAGCAGGTTCGCTCCAAGAAAGCGTTACAGGTGATGCGAGGAGCGAGCCGAAATGACGACTATACATGGCACGGGCACCCCCATCAAGTCAGAGTTTGGCACACAGCACGCAAATGGGGAGGAGTCCAAGGTCAAGCTAGAACCAGATGTTCTAGGTGCATCACCCGGCGTCCAGTCAGATGAAGACCTTTACGAGGATGCAGGGGATCTCGACTTCTCAAATGCCATTCAAGGCATTTACCTTACCAGGATTCCCAGATTCCTATGGGAGAACTGGTCGAAGCTTGATGACGATCAAGAAATACAGCTGGGCACAGTGAGAGTCGAAGGTACCGGAGGTGACGTGAGAAGGGTTCGTCGTTACCTAAACTTACTGCATGGTAAGTCAATATAGATATTCGTACACCTGACTAATATCTGCAAGTACAGATGAGTCTCATGCTATCCTCAGACTTGAGGAAGAACGAGAATGTCCCGAAGGAGTATAACATGAATATCACGAATCCCGATGCTGCAAATACCTTTGTTTTCTCAGAAAAGGATCTGCCAGGATTCAGCTCTAAGTTGAAGGGGCAGCAGCCTGGGGGTCTCCCACCCTCTCGTGTGCCTCGGTCAATGTACCAAGATCGTGCAAAGAAACCCTCCCAGCAAGCCGATAAACCTAAGAGATGGCAACCTTACTTCAGAACAGCAATTCCAAGTAGGTGCTTGTTGAGTGATTCTACGGAGGTAGTCATTAATGCTGTATAGAGCAGACAGCTCTGACCGGGCAAGTCCAAACGGAGATCAACTGTCTGCCTGTGGAAAACGCAGAATATCATAGAATTATAGATGAGAGGACCAAGCAGCTTCTGAAGCCTAAGGCGACAACTCAATTCATCGCAGGACCTATATCTGGCCATGGAGGCAATATGCTTGCTCCTGGCACGCTGGGCAAATCTGGAGACTTTAGCAGCTTCACGGTAAGTCTTACATGGATCGCAAGCACTGTTGGTTTTAATAGTCGCAGGTACACAAGGGACCCTCAAGGGTAAAACCTCAAGAGTTCAAGGCTGCACGTATACCACAGAACGAGCTCCTAGATCTCATCTACGACTGTTTTAAACGCTACAACTATTGGTCTACAGCATCCTTCAAAGCTGAGCTGAAGCAGCCCGAGACGTATCTTAAGCAAACACTTGAGATGATTGCTCAATTCATTAGGCAAGGTCCACATGCTATGACATGGCAGCTTAAACCGGAAGCAAGAATTGGTGCGTATGCAGACACCCGGTTGTTCGACCAAGTCAAGGACGAGGCAGCCCCTGATATGGGTTTTGATGGCCCTTCGGATTACAAGGACGACGAAGATGAAGACGACGATAATGTGAAGATGGAAGATGTGCCGTTGTAGTTAGTAGAAGCCCATATCTAGAGACTCTAATCTCCAAGAGCTGGATATGAACATCTATAGGTTCTTTTCAAAATGTGTAACAACACGGATGTGAATGCCTTTCCGTAAATAGTGAGGATAAAAAACTTGTAAAGCCTGAACACTTACTATTACATACCTCACCTACAAGTTACAACTCAGATTGGAAGTGAATGTTTGATACTGCATTTGGGTTAGCGCGGACATGTGCGCGCGCCAGAATACATTGTACAATCAGTAACTTTGTCTCTAATTTCAAACAAGCTTCTACCAACAGCAAGTGGATATCTAACACCTGTGACAACGGTACAGAACAACAAAGAAAGTAGACACGATGTCAGAAGAGCAAGATTTGCTTGCACGGATCGGCAAACTTGCTGGTGAGCTCAACTTGCGTGTCCATCTGCCTAGCTTGACAAATCTGACATGGCAAAGGTTCTATTAATCTTCACAGGAGCCAAGCGTCAGTCGCGTCAAAAGCTGAGCAAGATTACTCTAAGCCAAGACAACATTCGAATTCATCAAATCCAGCATCCTGGAGATCTGCACGATTAGCTCCATACAGCCAAGATAGAGGGCGAGCTGGAAGACATGGGACCAACCCTCGCAGAAACCGTTCACTTGTCTTGAACAATGTCACCCAGTCGTCGACTCCCAAGGACCTCACCCAAAGTCCAGCGAGCGCTATCGACGGTGCATGCAGGTCTGACGGTGACCCTGAAAGTGGGCCTATGCAATCCGCGACTGGTTGGGTTACGAAGCACGACCGTCACATGCAGTTAATCAACTCGTCGGTCTTTGATAAGGAAACCCAGATACGCAACAAAGCTATTGATCAGACGAGGCGTCAGAGAGCTTTACAGAGGGACCAAAGGGAGAAATATAAAATCAACAAGCATTTACGGGGACTCGTCGGTCACGCAGGCAGATCATCTGCGATACCCACGGTAACTGTATCTCCGATAGTCCACGAAATACAACTTGAAGGTTTGCGGTTCCATGTTATGGAGGGTGGAAGCAAGCTGGCTCGAATTCGTGGTGAGATTACATCATCTATCTAATAATATCAATGCTCGCTCACGTATCTTAGGCACGTTTGACTCTATAAAGCCAACTCCTAAGAAAGCCTACGTCGGTGGCGTTACATTCCTGCGGAGTAAAAACGGTAACCTATACCGCTCAGGCATCGTCAAAGCTAAGAAGTACGTCTGGATCTCTCGGCCAAACTCCAAGCTGGATTGCACCAAGGCTTTAAACCTTGAAGACGTGTGTACAAGTCTAACCATCAATAGGGAATCGGGAAAAGTAAAGAAGATTGAGGAACCGTGCAAACGGTTCACGGCAACGGGTACCCCTTTCTTAACTCCCCAGTCCTGCGTTTCCAGATCGGTTCAGAGATCAGTGCGGCATGCTGAATGGTACAGGAATTGAACGCAACTAACGCATTATTTTGTTCCTGTCTAGGTCAATGTCCCAGGGGTCCGCTCTGTCCCTACATCCACAACCCAGCCGCTGTCGCAATCTGCAAGGAGTTCCTTCAAACTGGAAGCTGTCCGGCCGGTGATGCTTGTGATCTTTCCCATGATCCTACACCGGAACGAGTACCTGCTTGTTTGCATTTCCTCTGTGGGAAATGTTCAAATCCATCCTGCCGATACGCTCATATACGCGTCAACCCATCAGCCTTGGTTTGTAGAGACTTTGCTGTTCTAGGCTACTGTGGCAAAGGCGTCAATTGTAGTGAACGCCATGTTCATGAATGCCCTGACTATGCTAATACTGGCGCATGCCGAAGCCTGAAATGCCGGCTACCACATGTCGATAGAGCTGGACAAATTAGGAAACACTCTGCTAACAGTGCAGAGAAGATTTCAAAACGCGAATCTGAGAGTCCTGGAGAAGACAGCGACGGTGATTTGTCAAGTGCAGGGGAAGATTATGACGGGAATGATAGTGACGACGTGGACTCAGATGGGTTGGAAGAAGATCTGACGTTGCTTGCAGATGATGTTGACTTCCACGCTTTCTCTCAACAGCAAGATTTTGTCCGTTTTTGAGCCATGGTTCGTGGGTACAGCAAAAAGCAAGCAGGCTACGTAAGCTTTATACTAGGGGCGCAAACAGCGGCGAGTATAGTAAGCCTTGGTCAGAACTTTCAGTTCCTGAAACACTGAGAGTGTCTCGAGCCTCCAATTGTGGCGGTTTGAGGCAGTGCAGTCTGCTTTATTTCCAGCGGGCTTCCATTTGTTCTTTCCTTTGGAATAACCCAGACAGTCTGTTACACAGCTTAGAGCTTGTAGATTAGTCCAATGAGATTGTATTCTATTCATAATTGTCCCTGGGATGACTACCAACAAGGCGGCAAAATGGCGAGGCGACGGGTTTATGACCGCCATCATTAACAAAGTGGAATCTCAAGGCCTCACCCGATTCTTCAGAAACGATACTGGTACTTGCTCATCGGTTCGTGGGATCATGGGTCTTTGGGGTTTCGGTACACAATATCTACTCATACAGTACACCGCTAATCTCACAAGATAGCGGCGAATCAACGATAGCCATAACTACTCTTTGTCAGGGAACTACAGCATCGAGCATGAACAAGGTCGGTAAAGATAAGCCTGGAATGGCTTCCGTACAGGCTACGGGAATCGATCGTTTTTCCAGGGGAACAGAGGGAAAGGATAGGACCGGAAGCTCAAGATGGGCACCCGTGGACGAAAGTAGCGAGACAATGTTAACAGGGACTGGGGTATTGTTATGTTCTATGTGACCTTAGAATTTCGACGATCGGTTGATTGCGTCAAGGCTCCTGTTGCTGCCCGAACGGGGAACCAAACGGATTGGCCGTAGCCTCACACTTTCGGCAGCCCTTGCTGCCTGTCCTCTACACGGGTTCCCGGTATGGAAGTGGAGGGAAGAGGGAGCCGAAGTGGAAGTGCCATCGGATCTCGAACTTCTTCTAGATGGACTGTTTCCCTTGGATGGGTCAGCCCCAATATGGATGGAAATCACAACATCGTCACCAGTCAAGCATGACTCACTGGTGTGAGATGATATGATGTTCGGGGGGGATAGGGCACAAACAAGTCATTGTTGGGTAGGCATGATATATTATATCTTTACAACCTAAACCTTTGTCGCATTACCTAAGCATCAATCTTCGTCAATGATTGCCGATCTCGATAAAGCCCCGATTGTGTGCACGAACAACATCCAACCATCTGTGATCTGATGAGAGTTTGGATCTCGGCCTTGGCGCTTGCCCATTGAGCCATTCTCTGTGATCCGTAAGCTATCATTTCCCCCCCATGCCTTCTATTCCCATCTCAACCCATCCCGCGCGCAGTGCCTAAGTCAAGTAGATATACCACTAACGGTGATATTGACAGATACAAGGTCATGCAGGCAAACCACCATTCTCCGGGCACGGCGGGGAAGTTCCATACATCTGGGTTCGCCCCGTTGTGATTTGCTGCTTTCCTTGGTCATGGGCTGCCAGCTGCACGTCTACCCAACCCTAAGTTGCATTCAGTTAAAAGGCCATCCACGAACCGCTTTAGCACCTGGAGGCTGCCAATAACGATAAGAGTTTGTCGCGTTGCTTGAACAGACTACGCTTTAAGGCCTACGCTCTCACTGAACACCAGCCAAGCTCCGACCACAGTACCAACCAAGTCGCTTTCTCTTATGGGGTAGTAACCTGACCTCACCATCCTCTGGTGCCCATCAGCCACGGTCCGTTACCTCCCTCACCATTCGCACCTCGGGACGGATCGCCTCGCAACTTTGCGTCGCAGCTTTGAACTTAGGATTTCAAGCTTGCCTCGATCAGTGCCATACCACTAATAATAAAGAGCAGAGACCTGCTATCTGGCTGCTGTGTCTATCAGAATTCTTGGTTTAAGTACTGAATCTGGAAGCACTTGACTGATCATCATTCTTGGTCATATCCACAACAATACCGCTCTCTCCATCATACTTTATAGTCTGTTATTCCCAGCGATTTATTATTATCATTATTATCGCCCTTCGCTTCGGGAGTTCCGTCTAAAGTATCGTTGTTACTTGTTGGTGCAAAAGGGTAGCGATCATCCAACACCCCCGCCTCCCTCACCGCCTGTTTTGGAAATTCCGAACTTCAAATAAATAATACTGCTATGGCTCGCTTGGCCTACAATCAGAACTACACTAGACATCAGTCACGCGTACCCGTCGATTCCGAGCAGACTCTCCTGGACGAAGACAACAACGATAATATTCTCGACGATAATATCCTGGACGGAATCACTTCAGATATGTCACCTGGAGCATTCGGCCACCGGAGAGAATCTTTCGCAGATAGCGCTGCAGCGTTTTCACCCAGAGGCAGCAGTTGGAATGACTTCTCGTTCAATCCCGATCCTGCTTCGCTGCAAGCTTCGACAAATTCCGCGCATCTCTTTTCGGATCAAAGCAACCAGTTTATCCTACCCGAGACGGCTCAAGGTCCGGCGTATGGAAACCCACAAACAGCGTGGCATTCAAATGCTACACCCGGTTCCTGCACGCCGACGACGGTCTACGATGGCTTCCCATCAGACTATGAGACCAAGGCGCCGGCGCCAACGTACAACAACGATGCGATGAACTCGTTACATCCGAATATCTACGGCGGGCTACCGATTGGGCCTGGTTTCCAGCCGAATACTACCTTATCGACATCTCCACAGTCGGGTCAGGATTGGATGTCAACCTCATCTTCTGAGCACATAGAGCAGCGTCAGATACCCAAGCAAGCACTCGGTAGTCCCGCATACTCGAACCCACCGCTACTCAGAAGAGACGGTATTCGAAAGAAGAACGCTCGCTTCGAGATTCCTGCGGAGCGGACCTTGAGAACGATTGATCACCTTATCAATCAGACTAGCGACGAACAGGAAATCAAGGAATTAAAACAACAGAAGCGGCTGTTACGGAATAGACAGGCAGCGTAAGTTTACATGGACGGTTCTGCGATGTTTCGACTCGGTACTAACATCACTAAGTCTCGACTCCCGACAACGTAAAAAACAACATACCGAAAGGTTAGAGGAAGAAAAGAAGCATACAAGCAGCATTATCAACGACCTCGAAGAAGCGCTTCAAGAGATGAAATTACGGGAGCAGGAGTTGATGCGCGAGAAGGAACAATGGATTGCTTATAACGAACACTGCAAGCAACAAAATCGAAAGCTTATGATGGAAAAGGAGGAGCTGGTTCGAAGTCATACTATCGAAACTGCAGATCTACGCAAGAAGAACGCCTTTCTCGCCGAGCAAGCCCAGAAACTCGACAGCATATCCATGTCCGCCGTACCCAGTTCCACCGGATACTCCGCCGATTTCTCCGACTTCGACCACCTTACCATGGAAAACAGTCCATGGGACAATTTCTCCATTGTTAACGAATTCAACATGGAAACCGAGCCAAAGCAAGAGAGTTCCCTGGTGGTACTTCCGAAGAAAGAGCGCTCCCCCTCCAAGGACGACGACAAGTCCGCCACCTCGGGCCTATTACTAATGCTCCTACTTTGCGGCGCATGGGTTGCCTCACAAAACTCCTCAACGACCCCGACTGCAATTCCCAGGATGCCCGACGACGTCCGAGTAGCTTCCGCAGCGGTGCTCGAAAACATATACAAAGACGCCGGCATCCAGTCAATACCACCCGCCATCACGGCCGACGCCAAATCCATCAAACACTCCGCCTCTTACTCATCAACCCAGAAAACCACAATCACTGGCTCCGAATTCGCCAGCCTTTCCCACTCCCCCCTTACATCCCTGCACAACCAACTCATTGCCCCAACCGAATCTCAATTGCGCGATCAGCTCTTCCAGCTAAGCGCCGACCAGTACAGTACCATCACCTCTGGGGACGATTTCTTCCCCTCGGACGGCCACGAATCTTCCCAGGTGCCTGCTGCCGGCGCGAGAAGAAAACCCCTTGCAGAAGCACTGGCAGCTATGAGAGCGGAGAAGCAGGGCACAGCAGCGGAGGTGTATACAAGGAGCCTTATGTGGGACGAAATACCCTCTAACGTCGTGCGCGATTTCGCTCGCATGGTCGCCGAGGTCAACAATGGAGGCAGTATAGCAGGACAGCAGCAGCAGGAGCCCATGAGCTGAAAACTCGTGGGTATTATCGACAGCAACACCCCAAATACCAGATTGAACCAGTTTTTTTTATTTTGGTCTCGAACGAGAATTGGATACCCCCAGATTGATTACGCCCGTCTACAGCGTAACGTCTTACGATTTTCCTTTACGAAGATATACACGGGAAGCGTTCAGCACGCGAAATTTACGACACAAGATCGGAATACAGAACCCCTTGCGAAAGGGGGCAGCTCACGCATGATGATGACGATTTTCTGTTTGTTTGGGGGACTTTTGCGTTTGCGAGTTAGCGAATTTGTGGTCTGGATGCTTTGGGATTTTTTGCCACCTGTGTGGGAGCGAGCGACGATCTTTGCACTTTTCTTAGCGGCGTTCCCCAATGCAGGCAAAGAAACCTTTTCGGGCGGATTGATGGTTTTGACGATTTCTGTTTCTATTTCTAGCAAAGCCAAGCGATTGAACGGGTGGTTTGACTCTAACGAATTCATGCAGCGGGTACTATGTTCATAGCAGCGGTTCTTGAAAGTCAAAAGATTTGTACGTCTCAGCGACTACCCTTTTTTCTATTCTCTTGGTTCACTTTTTGAGGTGGGGCTTTTAGTGAGAGCGACGGGTGGCGACGAGGTAGCTAGGTCCAGCCACTACGATAGTTTGGTGGGCGAGAAATGCATCCCCCTCTACATACTTAACTTGTTGTTGACTGGAGATTTGGGTTTGCGTGACTTCAATCAATGGATGTTGCGGCCTTCCTCGTTCACAGGAGATCTGGATGTCTAAGCGACTACGGTTTATTGACGACGTTTACGGGGTGTCTAGGTGTGAGATATGGGAGGTTAGGTCTAGCCACTACGATGTTCAGGTACTGAGAAATGCGTCCCTCTCCGCACACTAGTATTCGATGCCTATACATCCTCGATAGATGGTTGGAAACTACATGGAGTTGATCGCGAGATAAATGGCTTCCCAAACCATATCCGTCCGGTTTCCACACCAATCCCCCAATCCATATGCCCCAATATAACCTCCTACCCACCCATCTACTGTAGTCTCATACCTGCGCCGGCAATCACCCCCACCCTCAGCCAGCCAGCCACAAACCCCCACCGACCTAGCTCGTCGCTTTGGGCGTGTATTTATCTTTCCATATCCTGAACGGGGTTGGTGGTAGGGTTAGCTAAGGATTTCCATGGCAACAAAGGGGGTGTTGGGCAATGCAAGGAGAGGAGAGGAGGGGTTAGGCATGAAATGTGGAGAGCAGTGCCAATGACGTGAAACGGGGATGCAGTAGTGGAAAGAGTCAAAGGAAACGTGGGGTGAGAAAGTCGTGCTTCAGGCACGAACACAACGCCCGTGACGCAAGTAGAAGGGAGTCCGAAACCGGAAGGAAGACAAGAAGGGCGTGGGATGAGCCAGTCAGCCAATCGACCAAGTTTTGAGCAGAGATGGTAAAACGCGCTAAACACGCAAGTCACGGGAAAAACTCTTCCAACAGAAAAACCTTGTGGCCTATGGCTTCCAACCATACATAGAACGCGAATCGGACTAGAGAAAGTAGCAAGCGAACGTACCAAGAATTGCCCAAGGTCTTGCTGCCCGCGGCTTCGGCAAGCCGGTAGTATTTCGCGGCGGTAAACTAGGGTTGTTTCGTCAGCCTCACTTTGGAGTAGTTGGTGCCCAACGCTATGGTGGTGATAGGGTCGTAGAGGGGAGAGGGGTAAGGTTGGGGTTGTTAAGGCGGGATGGGAAGGTATGAGATGAAAGGAGAGGAGATGATTGAAGGGCTTTTGGAGCAAGGTTCGTCTCTGCGTCCGACGGCTTAGGAGCTTCGAATGTATGCCTCGTGAATGGTTGTAAAGAGAAGCAGGGGCGAGACGATCGAAAGGTTTCCAGAGCGAAAGATCGTCTTTGTGTCCAACGGCTCAAACCCTCGAAATGTCTCCCCGTGAATGGTTGTAATGAGCGTGGTAGAGCTCACCTTATCCTTCTTCCCCCCATCACCTTCCTCGTACATCCTCGCCACCTCATTCATTGCATCTGTATCGCCCAGATTCGCCGCAGTCTCATAATAAGATCTCGCCGCGACGGCGTCTTTCTCCACGCCCCACCCATGTCGAAACGAATTCGCTAATTCATACATTGCAAGCACAAGTTCTCCCTTGGCGGCGCCTCCACGCTTCAGGCCGGAGCCTAGAGCGGCGGATTCGATGGCGGCGGTGGAGGAGGCGGCGGCGGAGAGGTAGGTTATGGCGAGGGGAGGGTTCGAGGGAGTGCCCCAGCCGTGTCTTGAAAGACGATTAGTAAGGAGCAGGAATGGGATCTGTAGGGACTAACCTTAGGGCAAGACCATAAAGGATTTGGGCCATTGCGTCGCCGTTGTTTTCGGCTAGACGGCCAAACATGGCGGTCGAGCGCTCAAGATCTGGAGGTTCGCGAATCTCGTTAGTCGTAATGTCTTTGGGAACAGCCTTCGCTGTAGCTGTAGCTGTAGGTGGTTTGCATACCTCCTGATTCGTGGAGTCTGATTGCTTCTTGTATGTCATCCTGTCGACTATATCAGCCAGCTGCTGCCGTCATACATCCGTGACTTCTTACATCGCCTTGTGCTGAACTGATGCTGCGCGCTGGCACCGGTCGATCGCCACGAGACCCTGGGCTCTGCAAACTCTTTCCCCCAGAGTTCTCTTGCGACAACGGTTTGCAACTGGGGTTCACATTCGCCAAAATCGTCGCCCGTTTCTCCCATTGCGCTTCCTTCTCAGCCTCTTCTGCGCCATCACTAATAGACGGTAAGTCTGTGGGTACGTGTATGGAGCTACTGCTCGATGTCCGTGAGCGCAAGTACAATCGCGCAGATAACCGCTTCTCGCTGTGAAGGTTGTGGTCATTCGAGGCGGTAGAGACATTGGAGGAGCTTCGCAATCGCGAGAAGCTGTGACGCTTGGTTTGCTTGTTTGGCTGCGATTCGGCGTCGCCAGCAAAAGAGGGTGGGGTAATCAGCTCTTGGGTGTTTGTGGTTGTGCGCATAAAGGTGAATTCGGGAGGTACGGAAAGGGGGGAGGCATGCGTTGGCGTCACATCCCCTCTGATTTTGTCTCTCTTCTTGAGGAGATCTTTGAGGGTCATTGTGGTACCAGGGGCGTGAGGGCACCGGGGCCTTGGTCAGTCAGGAAGCAAGATTATAAGGTACAGTGAACAGGATATATGTAGCTTTCCGTCTCATCTAATCTTGAGGATGCTGCGATAGCTTCTCAAGCCTTCAGCGAAAGAATTGACCTTCATCGATAGGCAGCGCAAGGCCAGCCTTGTTGCGTACAATAATGGTGGCCTTGTTGGTGTACGCAGCTCAGCCGCAAACAGCCAGTCATAAATGATGTAGGGAAATCAGAAAACGAGGTTGCGATTTCGCGCTTTTGAAACACCGTTTCATATCTCTTAGGGCTAAAGTAGTAAACTGTGTATTCGATAGATTCATTGGTCAAACGAACACCCTTTTCTGCTTCACCATCACCCTTTCACTGGCATTTGGCGGGCTTCAATCATGGCAGAAAATCTCTCATCTCCATCTTCACAACCGCTTGTAGCAACATGTGACTCACTCTGTCAACAATATGGTGATATATGACGGAGGTGTATATTCTCCTTTGTCTCTTATTCCTTCCCATAGAAGCTTACTATCACTCTCGCTGGCCGATATCCTTTCTTTGTCTTCATAACTGTCATTGTGCTTGGTGCTTTGTCTATAAGACAAGTCCGTTGTCCCCGTCTGTTTGCTCGATATATCTTCCTCGTGCTTCTCGCCTTTCGAGAAGAATCATTGTGTGCTCAGCTTCCGAAAGCATTCATATACAGCTCATCCACACACATTATCTCTGAAAAGCAATACCCGTAATCATGGTTGGCTACAAGATCTTCGCAGTAGCTCTCGCTCTCTGCACACACTCTCTGGCCTCCCCTATCACTTCTCGGCAGGCCCCGATCTCCCTTACAGGCGCACAACTCCAGGCCATCGCTCCGCACTCCAACACCTGCGCAGGCGCAGATCCCGCTCAATGTCAAACCGCCGACCACGCAGCTGGCTACATTGCCCAGTCCTTCCAGACATACGGCATCACATCTCCTCGCGAAATGGCGGCCTTGATCAGTACCATCGCGTTTGAATCGGGCGACTTCAAGTACAACAAGCCCATCAACCCTACTCCCGGAAAAGGGACCCGAAACATGCAGTCAGCAGCCTTCAACGTCAAATACGCTCAGTCTTTGCCCCAGATCGCCTCGCAGCTCGCAACAGCACCAACTGGACCCGACGCTGCTCTCAACCTATTGATTGCTAATCCGGATATTGATTTCGCTTCAGCCGCATGGTTCCTAACCACGCAATGCCCCTCTGCCAGAACTGAGCTCCAGTCTGGCACAATGGCTGGATATACTACCTACATCACCGGCTGCCTCGGAACAGCAGTCACGGATGATAGACATGCTTATGCGTTAAGAGCTTATCAGGCAATGGGGGTCCCCATGCAGTAAGAGAGCATATGAATCCTGGATGTGGAGCTGCGGTCTTTCATATGGTTTTGGCATTTCGGACACATGTATTACTCTGTAGCGGAAAATGACAGTCTTCACCTCCACATAATTTCCATGCTGCGTGAATTGACGGTTCTAACGTTCTAACAACCCCACATTCCATTCGTGAAGCTTCTTTGCCAATGGTGGGAGGATTTCAGTGCTGGCTTTCAAATCTGCCTGCAGTATACGTAGTATGTAATTGGGAAATTGGAGCTCTTCCATTTTCATTCCCTGCTTCTCAAGTACAGCTGCCGGTTCAAGGACTATTTTGTAAAGGATCTTCATTGCTCGCCTGGGACCTCCTGATCTGGCTGTGGCTGAATATATCATGTTGGGGGTAAACACCCAAAGCTGTTGACAGTCAACCCTCAATATTCTTAGTATCATGAATGGAGTAAGGCGTGAAACCAACCATGAGAGCCTTTTGTGCTTCTTCTATTTTCCCACTGTAGATCAAGAATTGGTAGGTGGCTTGCCCCTCAATCAATGCTAGAAGTTTCGCACATATAATTTTCTGCACTGGTAAAGTTTGCCAAGATGCATCGTCTCCATGTCGAAGACGTAGATTCCATTTGTACAATCTTACCACCCCACTCTCTTCTTCGTCGACCCCCAAAGCTTCACCGCACAACGCACAGACCAAGGACTGCAAGTGGTGTTTACTAGCCTACTGATGATTAGTCTTTGTGACCCATGATTCGATTGTGCAATCTGTGGATGGCCTGGGTGACACGTCAACCGCACCCCACTCCGGAGGTCAGGTAACCCATCGTACATCAAGGATGCAGAAGGTAGGCCTGGCACCGGGAGATACAGTCCATGGGTTTTGCTTTTGGGCAGTTGTATCGGCGACCGTGTTATAAGGCCGACTTAGAGTACGGGAACAGGTCTCCTTCTTGCTGCCCATAATGGAGCTGTATCACCGATAAAATGTGGCATTGTAGCGCGCAGCAGAAGCTCTAGGATGCTAGCGACATACCTTAATACTGATGCAGTCATCTCGTAGCAGGACAAAGTTGTCAACGTCCACGAGACCAGTTTCAGTAGTAGGTCCAAGACGACTAGACGCAGCGTAACCTTTGTTCTCCGCTTGAGACACATGCTCTCGAGGTCCTTCATCATCTGGCTTGTGGCAATGCCAAAAGTCCATCATCTCTGCCCAGTTTTCACTTGGTAGAGCCTTCCACGCCTTAACAGAGGCACTGACAAGTGTTCTTTGGCAAGACCGGCATCCGAGTTGCGTTACAGAAGTCATTGAAGACGCAGACCAAGGGATATCATTCTCCCAAGCGGACGTGGCCTTTGGGATGGTATTGTGGTCCACAGTAACCTGTAAACGAAAAGATAATTCTTTCGCTGATACATTAGGGAGGCTCAAAGACGCATTCTCGGCAACTTGACAGGGTAACTCTTTAGCAGCATATTCCCCATCTTGCGTGACAGAGATCAACTTCCGATCAGAGGAAAGCTCAATCTTGGTCTTGTCATTGTATTTTGACTGCAATATCACGAACACTGTCACTTGACGAATGTTGAGAAGAAGCTCTGCGTATATGCTCAACGGCGACATGATCAACCAAGCAGGACTAGAGAAGTTCCATTGTCATTCTGGATGTTCAATGCCCTCGGATATTTTCAGTATGTATTAGGAGGAAGTGAACCATGATACTGTAGCAGTATTTTGGTGGGCGTTGTAATTTATAAAGCGATTGCTGGTCACATGTGTCCTCGAAAGAATTTCCACGCTCAGATGTTTGGTTAGTGGAGGGTAGGATAAGGCTGAGCGCTCACAGCGCTAAAGCTAGGTAGGATCTGCCGGTAGATGTGGGGAGGAGATTGCAAGCTCACTTTCGTACCTAAAGTACACTTTCAATACTTGTTGCTATGATATACCTAATACATATGCCGAGAGTATTTCATTGACCCCTTGCTGAACTGTTTTGTACTAAAGAGTCACCATGTTCTCAGCGTTTTCATCCTTCTCGCTTCCTTTCAGTTTTCCTCGGCTTCTTGGAGGTAACGCTGGCACCGCCATCGATATCAAATCCGTGCAGATACATGACGTCGAAACGCAGCAAGAGAAACGTGCTAGGACTCTCAAGCATCTCATGAAGCTCAATCATGCTAGTCACTCAATTATCTACCACAACCTTCAATTTCACAATCACATGCCACACGTATGTGCAACGAATCCAGGAGGTTTTCTTGACGCTAATATGATTTCCTAGCTGCTAGGATCTGCTTATATACTAGGAGGCAATCCCGAACACCTTAATGATATATACGAGAAAGACTCGAAGGAGCTTGAGTCGTGGAAGGACTCTCCAGGCGAAGTGTCGACCTACGACTGGCGAGACTATCTGGGAGATCGACGGTATACTACAAGACGTGGAGAGCGTGCATTTGCTTTAGCTAAAGAACTACTAGGTATCAGAGAGCCTACGTTGATTTCTTTGAAGATCAGCTTGTCCTCTATGGCTATGACTTGCAGAAAGTTTTCGACGAGTACCTTTTTAAGGGCAAAGCACCTCTTATCCATAGTTTGATAGCGGGATGTACGCTAGATCCGCAGAAGGCCTACCATGGATCTCAGCTGACGCAAACCTGCAGTGGGGCACCCACTCATCCACCTCGGCTACGCATACGAGCTTTCCAGCCGGGAACTCGCAATGGAGGCACTCGGCCTCGCCACAACGTCCTACAACTTCCTCCACAAATACCTCGATGACCCCCAATACTCAAAACCATCAACCTCCAATACCTCCTCGCCCTTAGAAATCCTGCAACGCGTCCACTCCGATAAACGTTTGGACAATCTATTCGACCACCGCGGCGCCTCCAACATCGAACCCCTTTTCAAAGATCACGAAGCTCTAGTCTTAGAACACTGGAACGCGTGGCAGCTTTCCAATCCCAAGAAGCAGTTCGAAGATAGCCAATACGCCGCCGCAGCACTATTAGTAGCCACGCACAAGCCCGGAAGCAGCTACGACTTCTTCGTAGTCCACCTCCTAACCACCAGCCACGCCATCCGAATCCTCCTCCCTCTCATTCCTGCGAAATTTCACGTAGCACTCGTGCGTCAGTGGTGGCTGTTAACGCTCGCCGTCTACATTGCTCAGACCCGCCCAGAGATCAAATTGGACACAATAACGGGATATGACACGAAGGGGAGGGACTGGAAATGGGTGGAGAAGCAGGCTGTTGAGGGCAAGTGGGCTCTGGATGCTCATTATGTTAAAGGGTTGAGGGCGATGAAGGAGGCGGCCCAGACTTGGGGAGACAAGGAGGAGTATTATATCAAGGCTGCGGTTAGGTTTGGGGATGAATTTAGTGGGTGGGGTGGGTTTGGACCGTTGGATGCGGAGGGAGTTGTGCATGGTGCTGGTGGGCAATGAGATTGTGGTGAGATTTGATGTAAACGAATTGTATGAATGATGATCGACAGCATTTGGGATTTTTTGGAGCAAGAGGGTACTAAAGGCATTAGACCTGCTCCGAAACCAAGTTGCATGGCGGTGATTCTAAGGGCTTTGTAAAGCCAGTAAGTCGATGGCAAACAAGAAACACGAATTGATGAGACGGAAGCGTGAAAGCCTGTCTAATTTTTAATTTAAACAGAAATGTACAAAAAGCGATCCGGGAGTGCTTCTATTGCGGCTTCGCTGCTACAATTTCTATGGTTCCACAGTCAGTATCCGGCCAATTTCAGATTACAGAGTCGACTCACTCTCAACATCGGCGACACTCTGCTGAAGGATCTGCTGCAGCGTCTTTTGGTTCTCCAATTCCTTGGTGATCTTGCCTATAATGCTTTCGGCAAGCTCTCGTTGCTGTCTATGCTTGACTTGCCCCTCATAGCGAACCCATGAGTCGAGAACGGACTTTGCTTCCGAGGCCAGCGCAGTCTTTTGCTCGAGCTCAAATGCCTGGGCCTCAAGCTGGGCGGTATCCTAGTTCTTGTCAGAAACCACTGGTCGCTTTATTGGGGCAGATTTGCGCATCACCTACCTTGGATACCTGGAACAACTGCTTCGTAATATCAACGACCCCACCCAACTGCTTCACATTATCAATCCTCTGCTTAACCGCCGTCGTATGATCCTCCCTTGCGGCGTGCAAAATCCCCTTAACCTTGTTCACATACGACTGCGCCCACTCCTTGTACATTGGCCCTCCGTAATGCGCAACCGCCCAAAATACGCTCAGTGTACAAAACATGACTACGGTCTCCTCATTTACGACATAGAATTCGTTGCTGATGGCGAAGACCGATGCCCCGGCGCCGGCGGAGAGGATGGCGGTTTTGGAGATCAAAGAGCTTCCGGGAAGAGAGTCAAGGATGGATTGGGCTTTTTTGGCGGGTTCCTCGGCCGGGACATTGGAGGCTGGGCGGGTGGTGATGAGGGTGGTTGCCAGGGAGGGGAGAGTCCGGGCAGAGAGAGCTGGGCGGAGCCGTGATGTCCCTGGGTAGTGTCAGACAACTGATCAGTTACCAAATTGCGGAATGAGAATGAACGACTTACCTAGGGCGGTTCTTGCCAATCGAGATGCCATGGCGAGTGTATGCAGCAGCTTCAGAGTGCGGAAGGTCAAGAAACGATGCGAGGTGGATTTTAGCTTGAGCCACAAGATCATATCAGGACTAGCGCGTAGTGGAATAATCGATGCCAAGACCTTGATATTTGATTTGACTGACCGAACACTTGTATTTACTACACCGAGCACAATGTCTGATTTGACGAAAGAGGTGGAAGTGGAAAAGAAGAGGAAGAGAGACAGCGGCGCTCCATCAGAAACAAGAAGAGTTAAGAGACGGGTCGCAGGAATAGAGTCAGATCATGAAGCCGATATTCAATCTGAAATACTTCTCTTGGAGAACCAGATCTTAGAATCAAGAAAACACTACAACAGCATTGTTACTCTATTGGGTTATTCAAAAGAACATGATGCCGAAGATCAGAGGGATATCGCCGCTGCTGTGGCTCTATGTCGCGTTTTCTGCAGGCTAATGGCTGCTGGGAGATTGACAAAATCTCGTGAAACGGCTGATGACGAGGTCATCATTGTTGAATGGTTGAAGAAACAAATCAGAGAATACGAAGCCTCGACACTAGTCATGCTTTTCTCGGAAGATATTAGCAGACAAAGCACAGCCTTGACTCTGCTCATACGGTTGATGAAGGAGCAAGCCAATTACCTGAAACTGCAGGACGATTCCATCTGGCGAGATGGCATATTTACGGAGATATTGCAAGCTCTAGTAGGTACCAGTGCCGCAGATGACAGAAGAACAGAATTTGTGGAGAAGTACTTGGTCAAATACGACGATATCCGCTATCACACTTTCGCTTTCTTTACGTGAGTATGTTCTGAAGAGCTCTCAGTGGATGTCCGAGCTAATGGATATAGTAAATTTTTATCTGAAGATCCGTCAGATGTCTCGTTAGAAAATACAGTCTCAATGCTGGCCGAGATTGAGAACGTCCCAGAAACGCAAGAGCAAATTGAGAGCTTCTTCGTCACTCTTCCGGCCAAGAAGCACAGCCTTCGCTCCTTAACAGCTCACAAAAGACGGGCCCAAGATGCTTGGCTAGCCATACTGGGACGTGATCTAAGCAAACCCCAACGAAAGACCGTCTTAGGACTCATGTCCCACCGTATAGCCCCCTGGTTCCTCAAGGTTGAGCTACTTATGGACTTCCTAACCGATTCTTTTGACGTCGGCGGCTCGACGTCGCTCATGGCACTTTCGGGACTCTTCTACCTAATGCAAGAAAAGAATCTTGACTATCCCCAATTCTACCATAAACTATATTCTCTGCTCGATCGCAACATTCTACATTCAAAACACCGCTCCCGCTTCTTTCGACTACTCGATACCTTCCTAGCATCCACGCATCTGCCCGCAGCTCTAGTAGCCAGTTTCATCAAGCGCCTGTCACGACTAAGCCTCCATGCCCCTCCCTCAGGTATTGTGGTAGTGGTGCCTTGGGTTTACAACCTGCTAAAAAACCATCCAAGCTGCACCTTCATGATCCACAGAAAAGCGCGCGGAGAGCGAGAAGACCCCGATCCGCAAGAGGAACAAGGCTACGGCGACCCTTTCCGCATGGACGAGCCCGACCCCATGGAGACAGACGCACTTGAAAGCAGTCTCTGGGAGATACAGATGCTGCAGAGCCATTATCATCCGAACGTAGCCACGATTGCAAAAATCATCAGTGAGCAATTTACGAAGCAGGCGTACAACCTGGAGGATTTCTTAGATCATAGCTATGGGAGTATGCTCGATGCGGAGTTGTCGAAGGATATCAAAAAAGCGCCTGAAGTGGAGTATGAGATTCCGAAGAGGATATTTACGAGATATGGTGAGGATGAGGGAAAGCAAGATAGCTTGCTTGTAAAGCTTTGGGACTTTAGCTAGTGGGGTCCGTGGAGTTACAAATGGTGTCTTTGAGCAAATACTTTAAACAAAATCGTGGCAAGCCGCGCACCTCCTTCATAACAGGCTCTCCTCAACAGTATATCCAGTCGAGACAGGCCGAACGAGTGCCCGAGTATGGACTCTCCACCACCAATATGACGCGAGAGCCTTCGCCCTAAGCAATCGAGAACGGTACATGGGGAAGATCTCTGAACATTGAACTAGTCTCATCTACACAGCAACACGAGGGGAACGAGTCTTCCAGAGCCGAACGGTCGAGCATCCATTTCATAAAACATCCAACGCGCCACACCTCCACCTTCATGAAAACCAGAACCCTCCAAACCACCCTACCTTGAACCTCCCCTCCCTCCCCGCCGGGCGCCCCCCCTTACCCAACCTAAAAAAATAACCCCATCCACCCCCCCCCCCACCCCCCCCCCCCCCCCCCCCCCCCCCCTCCCCCTCACCCAAAACTGCATCCAAACTCCAACCCAATCCTTAAAATTCTCTAGAAAGAACACCCAAAACCCATCTCACCCGCAACAACCACCCCTTGCACGTAATCAAGTGCGGTTTCGGATACTTTTCATCTAAGGATCCATTGATTTTAGAGGAATGATGGAGGTGTAGAAGTTGGGGAGGTAGTGTATGTTTTTTTTCCAGCGGTTGCTGTGGGAGGAAAGGGATCATCAGGGACTGAGATGCTCTAGGTGATTTTTGGGGAAAGCTGGTAATTGAGTAGAAGAAAGATGCTAGGAGGGGAGGAAGAGGTGTTCGGACTATCGACGAGGAAGAGGCTAGAGCTAGTGCTTGTATCGCAGATACCCTGGTGAAAAGGGTTGGTTGGAACGAAGACGGTCGAATGGACACAGGTGCTGTTGGAGATAGTAAAGGTTTGTTGTTGTAGTTATATTGAACTCGGATCAGGCCATTGAGGTGGTTAACATATCGGGTTGTGGAGGTGAGGGAGGAGTAGCGGGTCTAGGTTTGGTTTTAGTTGGCTGGTTGGCTTGGGAGAGGGGTGGATATGTGGGTAGGAATGGTGGCGATGATGAGACGACGAGAAAGAAGGAGGAGGAGGAGGAGGAGGAGGAGGAGTGGAAAAGAATGAGGGAGGCGGAGCGAAAGGAGCCTAGAAGAGAATAAGGCGAGACCATGCTAGAGCTCGATTGAGACACGTCAATGTCTTCTTTGCTATTCTCTTAAGATGCAAGTTGCGCGTTAGCACGCTTTTCTCCCACATGCAGTGTTCGGTGTCTGCGTTTCATATCTAGAGAAACAAACGACCTTTCGACAGCCACGAGCTTTTAGGAAAGTTGGATGAATTGTCACATGACACCTCGTTTGATGCTGCAAGAAGAACCTTATTGCTCTCAACAAGGCGTTCGGACAAAATTTGCTGGCTATGCGCATTAAGCTTTACATTAGGATCTTGATCTGACAAGGTCCGCTCGCTGTGTATGATGGAATTGACGACGCTGTTTGGCAACGCAATCCGGATTAATGTTTCGGAGGTGGATGTAAGTTCTTTACACATACAACACAAAGCTCATATCCGCCCTATTTTGCTTCTCTGCAAAAGGCCCTTGGGCATTCCCTCCTTTCCGACCAGACCTGATTTGTTGAATAGGGCCATCTTTGCTGGTCGTGATGTCGAGAAACGTTTTCCTTTCACTTGTTGCAGAGGGCGATTCCCGGGATGCCAATGACGGGAGTACTGAGCGCCCAAAGGAGCGGTGAGACAATGCTCGAATTGGGTGGCTTGGTGTTCATTTAGTAAGTGATCCAACGCTTGGGCCAATTTTCGAGGATTGAGATATGCACGGTCCGAAAGGAGGTTCAAACGCAAAGAAAGACAACACTCAAATTCGTGTGCTGGGGAAGCTATTGATGCAGCTAGATTGACCGCAACTGTCTGGAGACTGGAATCAAGCCGATAGCTGCGTCCCTCCCGGCAAAAACCAGGGGGGGGGAGGGGGTTGTCATTCAGATTCCATGTTGCTCGTAGATGAGAAGGGCAAAGCTCGGTTTACAAATGGTGAATGCCAGCTCCGCAATCTTCCGAATTCATCGTAGCTCGAGGTTTTTCTCCGCGAAGCACATGCTTCAAGTGTTGAAAATACCAGTAGTGATGGATAGAAGAGCGCGGGCGGGGTTCATCGCTGCTTCTTCTTCATCCGTGGAAGTGTTGGGTGAAAACTGCATCAGCCCATAGAGATATGGAAAAGAAGATTGGGGCAAAGGAAATCAATATTGTTGTTGCGTCGTATCAACTCGATCTTGGGACCTTGCATGGTCCAACGAGGTCTTGAACGATGGGTCCCCTCCATTTTGTACTGGCCGAGGGCCTTTGGTGTTAACGGGTGAATTAATCCCATTCATCGAATAGAACAAGTGTGGTAGCTGGCACTCGACATGTAGAGAGGATTTAGATCTTGGAGTTCGACTGTTCGCGTGCACAGGATGATGGACTTTGAAAAGCGCCAAGAAATAGGTGCGCTCTAAGGGCGATGCCCTGGAAGTGCGGACACCCCCCCACACGGACGACAGCTCCACCGACTCCGGTGCTTCCCCGCGGTCTCGACTGTCTGCGCCCAACAAGTCACAGACTGCCCAATTAAGGTATGTAAGTTACCTGCACAGTCAGCTATTGGGCGGCCGTGATAGGCCAAGCAATATCCCGGCGAGTTCGGGTCATCATCCCCCCCCCACCCCAAAGCAATTCCGGCCCAGCTACTAGAATACTCTAGCAGGCTTCGTATTATTGAATTGGCCCCATTTGCACCATTTGCCCATGACCAGCACAGGCGTCACCTTGGCAATTCGAAAAGCCCCCCCCGTTGCTGAGGCATCATGGCTCCTCCGTCGCCCCCATCCCCACGGCGCCCTCTCCCTCATCCTGTCGAGACCACGACGAAGAATACCCGACGACGCTTCGTCCCAGAACCTGTGGAGACGACGGCAAAGAGTAGTCGGGCACCAGCGATTAAAGAGCCATTGGCCGAAGCTGGTAGCACAAGCCCGAAGCCACGCAGGTTCTTGCCGCAGCCTGTCGAAACGTCCATCAAGAGTTCCAAGAAAGAGAAAGCAGTTGGCGACGGCCTGCGGCATGACTTCACTGGCATGACGTCGTCGGCTCAGCGAACACACCCGCAACCAATTGAATCGAAGCCCAAACCCAGAAAGTTCTCCCCACAATTGATTGAGACGGTCAAGCGATCACGAAAAAGCAGCGATACTCTTCCTGCCGTTTTACATTCAGACAAAACAGAGGCTTCCCCAGGGGATCCAGATCACCCTCACCGGCAACTACGACCACGGCCTGGTGCCTTGCCAATTCCTCCGAAAAATTCGCCGGTGGTGAGCTCAGACAATATCCCTAGAGTACCAGAATCACGATTTACGTCTTCGAAACTGAGTGAAAAGGCTGCTCGACGGCACTCGTTCCGGGTACCGGATCTACCATCCATACAATCCGTGGCGGAGGAGAGCGAAGAGTCCAGTTGCCCGTCCCTATCCACCTCCCCATCTGGCAATTCGGATCAGACGGTGCTATATAAGCATGCGAACCGAGTCGGAGAGATTGGCGATGACAAAACCTCGGGATACCTACTATCACTTGCCGCCCAAGCTGCAGACAAGCAACTAAGAGAACAAGTAATGGCAGCTTATCCAAATGAGCATGATCATGAACAGGTGGATCACTTTGCCTTTGACCGGGATTCTGACGAGTCGGACGATGCGGAAGGCGAGGGTAGGCTCTCCAGAGCTGCACCGAGGCATGTGGACGGAGCTGACCAAGGATCCAAACATAGCATGGGCCATGCGGATGGTTGGAGTATGGCGGAAATGCGGAGGCATCAGGAGAAGCTTAAGAAGGAGAGGAAGGATCGCAACGTCACAAAACAACCAGAGCTTGCTCGGCAAGTCTCGGTCAAAGCAACAATACAGAATGGCAACAAAACAAAAGACGTTCAACACGCTACCGATGCTACGGGTGCTCCTAAGAGCATTATCGGCGGCTGGCAAAAAGGCGTTGGCATGGCCCCGATGCGCAATGCCGCAAGTCCACCCATGGCTGGCGAGAATCTCAAATTCCCCAAATGCTTGTCTCCCCGCCAGACCCGTCTAGATGTCACACAGCATCACCATAGGCCGAATTCTTCCGGGTCCGCCACCTCCGAAGAACGTTCAGGCCTTTGGACTCCCAACGGTGGTGCAAGCCGCAAGAACAGCACAAGTGGCCTTTGGATGGGCGTCTGCGCCGCCTCCATGCAAAATGCTCAAGGGCCCCCGAAGCTCGCTCCAACAGGACTATTAACGCCGTCTGTGGAACGAGATGATCCATTTTCGGGGAGGCCGCCTCCCAGTAATCAACAATTACCGCCAAGTCCACCGAGTTCTTTGGAGAATGAAACCTTGTGTCTTGATCGAATACTAACGCGGGAGGAAGAGCTTGACAAGGAGTTCAATGACGCCTTCGTCACTCAAATCTACAACTACCTTTCCCTGGGCTATCCATCCATGGCGCGGAAGTACGACAGCGAACTCTGCAAAATCACCAAAGTGCCGCTGGTCGAGCTCCGTCAAGATGACGAGCATACCAACGCCAAAGGTTACGTGGGCGCTCCCGAGGGTAACGGTGTCGAAATGAGTGGCGTGCAAGACGGTCAGTGTGGGCGATGGCTGGCGCTGCGTTTGTATGTAAGGGAATGGGCGAGGCAGCAGCCTGGCATGGTTGAGCGGGAAGGGGGAGCGAATAACGATTGGGGTGCTAGAGCCAGAAAAGGAAGTTGGGCAATCTAGATATAGGGCGTGGGATTGTGCATATGGGTGCCTACTTGGTGTTTGGTCGGCACCGTGGTTGCGTCGGCACTTTTGTTGTCGTTCGCTCTGCACATACGACCACTGCTTGCATCATGAACAAAAACGGTGGGGGCTGGCGTTTCGGATCAATATGGGCCGGCTACGGGATCAGGTGATCTGTCATTTATGAAGAAGATGATATGGAAATGGCGGTTCGCAGGACGGAGTGCCTAGTCTACATCTTACATATGGGGGCTTCGGGGCTTGCGGTATGATCTTCGACTGGGACTACCCATGGTGTTGACGGAAGCGGCATGAGCGCATGGTTATTTATTCTTGGAATTTTGTTTTGGTATGATTATATCAGAAGTTCTCTGTGACGGTCTTTTTGTGGTGTCCGTTGTATAGCAATTGTCGTTTTGGGTCTTTGGGGTTCTTCCCCCTTCCCCCTTCCCCCTTCCCCCTTCCCCCTTCTCCCCTCCCATCTTCACCTTCCCCCCTCCCCCCCCCAACCTTTTCCTGCCTCACCTCCTCCTCCCTCTCCCTTCCCTCTCCCTTGCCCTTCCATCCCTACTCCCTTCCCCTCCATACACCCCCCACATCACCCCTCACCACCACCCAACCCCCCTACCTCCCACATATGACCCAACCCCCCTACCTCCCACATACGCTCACCCCTTTCCTCTGTGTCTCAATTAATCCCTTAATGAAGTTGTATAACAAACCGGAAGAGGCTTCTGTTTCCTTCGTCTCGAGAGTCGGTTGGTTTGTGGCTTCTATGAGGGCCCACGAGAGGGGTGTGGGAAGGGAGAATGGTGGGGGGGGGGGTGAAAGGATGAAGGATGAAGGGTGAAGGGGGGTTTTTGGAGAGAAAGGAGGGGAGGTGGAATGAGGGAGGTGGTAATGAGGGGGCAGGGATGGTGAGGGTGAGGATGAGGGTGAAAGAGGGCGGATATGGAGGTCAGGAAGACTTGGCATGAGGCGGAGATCTATCTTTCTCCTCCTCACCTCCCTTCTCGTTTCAGATCACCCTTTACCAACTGTTGCGCTCTTATCGTCTTCATCTTCACCCATCGTTCGTCATGTTCAATCTTTGTTAGTCTCTTTCCTAGATATAAGAGTTAACGATTGTTGCGTAACAATTAGCAATCGAAGAATGGGTCGGCTTTGAAGAATTAATAGGGGTTTTGAGCGAGTGCTGGACGAAGGGGAGGAGTGAGTGAAGGATGAGAGTGTGAGGATGCGGAGAGGGATCGAGACGGGGATGAGGATGGTGAGAAGGATGAAGAAGGACGATGAGTGTTCTTTGAATAGGATAGTCTGACAAGAACCTCATCTTTCTTTTCTCAGTCCTTCACTCTCGAGCTCTCCGTTTCCTTTCCCTCCCCTTCTTCCGTTTCATCATCACCCTTTTTTTCTAGGCACGATCAACATATCGCACGCCATCCTATGCTCGTTATAACCAGCGCTTGTCGCATTACTATATTCGTTCTGAATGTTGTTTTTCGCTAATATGAGAGGAAGCGTGTTGCAGGATGTGAAGATTGCTTAATGTGACTAAGGATTCAGAGAATGATTTTGATACAGGAAGAGGTGAGAGTGAGAGGGATGGAGAAGATCGAAGGACAAGATGTACTAATGATAAGAAGAAAAGGAATGAAAGAATGTGTGATGAGAAGGCTCAAGAAGAAGAACAAGCACTCGAAAGAGTGAGAAGAAAAGAAGTTTCAGATTAGATTTTATAAAAAGCATGAGTCTTGAAAATAAACATAGTACTCAACTGTGCTGAATTTTTCATCAACCTATAAGGAAAATGCTTTATTGATCTATCGCTGTTTCTCCAAATCTCCTTGTCCACCTTCATTGCTCACGTCTCCACAATCGATATTCCCTCTGTCCCGGTTCCCCCTCCTTCCACCCTAAAGACAGCCCTCATTCGTCGACCGTCTAACCCTCAGCCGGATATATAAAGGATTGATAGCCATTCGCGAGAGCATGGGTTTCTGAGATGGCAAGGAAATTGTTGATGATGGTTGTAGTGGTGGTCATGGTGATGGGTCCTAAGGAAAGGTTGAGAGGGATGGGAAGCGATGAGGGTGGGGTGGGGAGGAGATGGGATAAGGCTCGGGGGTTTTGGGGGGGGGGGGGGGGGACGGAGGGAGCAACGGTGATGAATATAGGGAGATTGAGATGGGAGAGATGGAAAACGGGATAAGGATGAAGGCGGTAGATGGAAAGACATAAAATAAATTATTTTGCGCAAACGGTCATTAAAAAAAAGACAAAACAGAATGCTAGATAGACTTAGTATCTTCGCTTTTAATCGAAAAATCATCAGAATATTCTACGGTACCCCTATTTCACATTGAGTGTTCCGGATTTTAGAATTTCCAAAATCGAGAATCCACCTCTGCAAATTTTGCCCCGCAACCAACCAACTCGCTGGAGAAGCCTAACCACCACCCCACAAATCAAACAGTCATACATATGAATCTTCATTCCATTTAGTCATGGCTAGACTACAGTCAGCAAACAAACGCAGGCAATCGACGAAGATGTGAATCCTTCCGGAGCAGGAAACTACTTCCAAAGCCCCTTTCAAAGCCCCTTCCAAAGTCTCTTCCAAAGCTTCTTCCAAAGCTTCTTCCAAAGCTTCTTCCAAAGCTTCTTTCAAAACAGCTGTCGTCAAAGCAACAGCTGTCATCGATGATTCAGTCACGACGACAGTAAAAGTCAGAGTTTCTACTCTCGAAATTTCCCCTTCGACTTCAGCTCTATCTCTCTATAGTCTATACTGTTGGCTGAAACGTTTTTTTGAAAGAGACAGTGCAGATTAGATGCTCAGCGAAGATCTCAGCAGTCTGCATGCGATCTTGATGTTCTCGTTAATGCAACACTAGAAGACGAGAGCTTGAGAAGTTTTTTGAATAGTAGTATATTGAGTGATCGTGAATTATAGAGTATATATTTCATTAAGTATACATTTACTCGAAAGTATCTGTCATATCAGCAAAAACAGTAGACATACGAAGTATTGACAAGAAAACAAATCAATTCGTATCTATATTTACTGTTATGCTCGCATGTCTGAAGTGATCGACTGCAAAATGATCTTTGCTACAAGCTTTCATCGCCATGTGCAAATAGACTTCATAACTCATGTCTTCAGTCAGCTTGTAATGTCTTTTGAGCCAGATCTTAAGCACTTGAATCAAGAACGTCGACCTCAGAGCACTCATTTTAGAAGATGAGTGCTGACCTCATGTTTTTAATCTATCTCTGATCTTTCTGACAGTTCTATGATCTCTTCGACGTCGACAATGATCTTAGGCGACAGTCTCTGCTGTAGATGCACTGCTATCCGATCCTTCTGGATGGGGCAAGAGAGAAGGGGACATAGAGCTCTGGAATCGCGCTGAAATTGCGCTGAAATTGCGCTGAAATCGCGCTGGAATTGATTCTGCAACACATTAGATATACATGAAGGGGTCATCTTTGTATAACCTCATATTACATATCAAATGAAAGGAATCAAAGGTCTGTGGGATGGTGGCTAGGCTTCTCCAGCGAGTTGGTTGATTGCGGGGCAAAATTTGCAGAGGTGGATTCTCGATTTTGGAAATTCTAAAATCCGGAACACTCAATGTGAAATAGGGGTAAACAAAAAGCTTCATCTAACTACCTTGCCCCCCCCCCCTTTTCTCCCCTTATCACTTTCTATGCCTCACCCCCCTACCCCATCGCACCCTCCCCCCACCATCGATCCTTCATCCACCTTTGAACCCTGAACCCTGAACCATGAACCCTGAACCCCGTCATCGGTGAAGTTTGAGAGAGCTCCAGCTGTCACAATTCTATCCCCAGAAAACATCAATACAACCTATTAGTCTTCCTACAACCACTCGAATACCTACCACATCACCAAGTTCCTAGAGCGCAAAATGACTCTTTGAATGCGCCAATGCTACGATAAAGTTATTTTCCGAAGCGGACAGGATCCCACGTCAGCAGGAGGGCCGAGACCAAGGCATGTAGGTGCGGCTGGTGGGTGTTTGAGAGTCATGAACACGTTGATGTGATGAGGCCGGAACAAAAACTACAATCATAATTTAACCCACCCCCCCCCCCCCCCCCCCCCTCTCTGGCCTGCTGACGCTTTGTTCACGAAACTGACACGCCCTCACCAGAACTGGCCTTTTCTTCCTAATCCTTCATTGAACCCCAATCCCACAACCTACCTACTACAACCTACCTACCTGCCGCACCCATAAAACTTTCCTTCCTTTCCTTCAAAACAAGCTCCTCCAGCAGTAGCTATGGCATCCCAAGGCTCGCCCCTCACAGCCCCCCCTCCTCCTCCCACATCCCTCATCCAAAATGTTTCTCCCACGCTGCTGTACTACCTCAAAGCCATAAGTACGGGCGAGAGGGCGCTGCCTGCTGGTCAGGCTGCCGCCTTTCATTCCTTTCTATCGTCCACGACTCCAACTGCTACAACATCTCCGCCGCAATTACCGCCGCGGCCCCCGTATGACCTACAAAAACTGCTCTCCTGGTTTACGTCGGGAGAGTGTGATGTGGCAGCGCAGCCAGAGGAGCTGGATTTGGGGTATCCGATGAGCAATTACTTCATCAGTAGCAGTCACAATACATATTTGACGGGGAATCAATTGTATGGGGAGAGTAGTACGGGTCCTTATACCAATGTATGTGTTTATTTCTTTACTATTGGGGGCAGGACGTTGACGGATTATCTTTGCTATATATTGGAAGAAGAGGAAGAGATAAATGTATAATCAGCAAAGGCTAATAATGTAAGAAAGGTCCTACTCCGCAACTGCCGCTGCATCGAAATCGATGTCTGGGACGGCGCATCCCCAAGGTCACATAGGGATCCAAAAGATGAAGCCAGTGTGGAGAAACATCATACATTCCGACCGCATATCCACCGATCGCGCTCGAGAAAGCAAGCAATCGAGAACGAGTCACCTGGGCCTACAAGGTCTACAACCATGGATAGCGAGACTAACCTTACATTGCCTACGCCTTGGACTACAGCATCGACGACCACGCGAGCGGAGCCGAGGGTATTGCATGGCCATACGCTGACAAAGGAGGTGTCATTTCGAGACGTGTGTACTGCGATTCGGGATGCGGCGTTTGTGAACACGTAAGCCCTCTGCGCAGCTTGAAAAGCAGGAATGGCAAACGTGTTTGCACCACTTCCACCGTGTTGGGACTGGTCGTGGTGCAATAATCTATGCTGGCGCCTGCTGCCAAGCTTCAAATGTACGTTGACTAACGCTCGATAGCGACCTCCCTGTCATTGTCAGCTTAGAAGTTCACGCCGGGGCCGCGCAACAGGAAATCATGGTCGAAATCATGGAAGAGTTGTGGAAAGACATGCTGGTTGATTTCCCCATCGATGAATCGGAGAAATTGCCCAGTCCTCGCGAGCTGTGGCGGAAGATTCTAGTCAAGGTCAAGTATGTAGCCCCCGAAGTAGGGAAAGCTGAGGCAGTAAAAGCCAAGACGCCTGCGCCGGTCGCGAGAAGCCGGTCGTCGTCGTCGTCCGGTTCCGAGAGCTTGACAGATGCGCAGGGGAAGAAGGTAAAGAAGAGCGCTATCATCAGTGCCCTGGGAGCATTGGGCGTTTATACTCGGAGTTACCATTTCAAGAATCTCGCACAGCCTGAAGCCACTGAGCCGACACATGTATTCTCGTTGTCCGAGAAGAAATTGATGGAGGTCCATCAGAGCCATGGACCAACTTTGTTCTCACATAATCGTAATTTCTTGATGAGGGCTTTCCCATCGGGCATGCGTTTTTCTTCGTCGAATCTAGATCCCTCAGTCTTCTGGCGGAAAGGCGTCCAGATGGTCGCGCTGAATTGGCAGAAATGGGACGCGGGTATGATGCTTAACGAAGGAATGTTTGCCGGTAGTGGGGGGTGGGTGTTGAAGCCAAAGGGATATCGAGGTGAACCTGGGAGGAACACAAAAGCGTTGTCCGCGGAATCGCAAGCAGAAGCCATTGCTCACAAGACGCTTACGTTGTCAATCGAGATCATCGCAGGTCAGAATATCCCTTTACCACTGAAAGATCACAAGCCCGATCGGTTTCGGCCATATGTAAAATGCGAGCTGCATGTCGAAAAATCAGAAGAGCGGACCGGAGCCCCCATTGAAGGGAGCGGCAAAAGCAAGGACGGAGAACACAAGCGGCGCGCAAAAACGAGTCGAGGCGTGGACCCCGACTTTGGCGGTGAGAGGGTGGATTTTGTGAGGATACCCGGGGTTGTGGCAGAGCTCAGTTTCGTGAGGTAAGTACAGGACTTTTATTAAGCTTCTTGGTTTCCGCCGCTGCTGCAATGCAATTGTAGGGTTGATGAAGGGAACCCGCTACGTCTCCCTTCCAGCGGGCGCGGCCTTGCCAACTTGCTATTGAAGATGAGCCTTGTGGTTACACCAAACTTCTTCAACCATGGCTCTGTCTGTGGTGGCGTTGCCCTGCATAGTTGCTTTCCATTATACGCAGTAGCGTAACGAAGATCGGAGATTAACGAAGATGCGACTGTAAGGTGTAACAAGATGGCTGATACTGTTTTTCGGGACAGGTTCAAAATCCAGGATGATGAGCTTGGCAAAGATGACTTGGCTGCCTGGGCATGTATCAGACTTGATAGACTGCGACCTGGGTACGGCTTTGTTCGTCTCTTGGACGCCAATGGTACTGCAGGCCAAGGCATACTCTTAGTGAAGATCGACAAGTATTTTGCTTGTTAGAGCGACCTACGCAGTCGGTATCGGTGTGCTAGCTCTCTACTTGCCCTGCTTTTAACGAAATTTCCTGCAAAACTTTCATCGGGCAATTGGTGGACCATCGGTGACGATTGAGCAGTGAATGTGCTGCGCGTTGTCATATTGTTGACTAGCATGCGGGACGCGTGGCAGACTTGTGCGCTGTAGGTGGTGGGTGGTATTGGCGAGTTGTGCGCCATACTGGACAGCAATCTTGGAAATATCACTACCATTCGGCGAGCCCAAGAAGCTGACAGGACAATATGTTAATCTGACCACGTCACATGGTCCTTGCAGTTGTTTCCGTAGCCGGGAAATGCGGGATGAGTTGATCCCTAATTGGAACAAAAGGTACGCTGAGTGACACTTTCAAACGGAAAGTTTCGCACCACTCTTACGGGTGTAAGAAGTCTGAAGAAACGTGACCTTTCACACTGGGTGGAGAAACTGCCGAAGATGCATCGTAGTATACCTACCTAGGCAAGCAATTCCTGTACCTGCAGCAGGCACAGGGTGCATTTGGCTAGATGCGGTACCCCTTTTAGCGCGAAGCGCGGGCTGTAGTTGGTCTCCACCCCTTGCTTCAAATGGGGATTCCGTGGTATTCCGACTCGTGTAGCCATGCTCCCAATAGTTGTAAAATATATATGGTATAGTCTGACAACCAGAGGAAGGTGCGAAAGGAAACTCTGTGGATAATCGCGGCCTGCAAGTGTCCGCCAGATGAACAATGGATAGGCCGGAGATATTTCTCATCAAGCTGTGACCGTCCGGGGACCCCTTGCTGCACTAGTATCTAGGAACTTCAATTGTGGCCGAACTCCAGTATCATGTCTATCAAATGATCTCCTTTCATGCATTTCTTGATTGGCTACCGAACTCTCGGGATTTCATATCAGGATCATATCATATCTATTCGGAACCTACCGTACCATCTTATACTCCAGTGAAGTACATAGCCGTTGCAGAGTTTACGCCTACGGGTTTTGTGTGGACCGCGCAAAACCGATTTTGTCCAGGGTTCCAGACCCAATTGATGTTTGCGATGCACAATCCTATCGCGTCCATGCTTCTGAAGACCACTGCAGCGAAACGATTGGAAAAACGAAGGTATTCGGCAAGCATGATATGGGATGTCATCTTGCATCGTAGCGCTCTTTCCTCCGAAAGACAATTTGGCCCCTTGATCTGGTTTATCAAATCGCTTACTTCTCAGCATCGATGGCAGTGCGATGGAAGCAGCGGTGTGTGTTGCTGGCTAGATCCTGTACGTGCATGATGTTGCGGAGGCCCGGGAAAGATCGTAACACGCGCTGGTGGGCTTCGAACGGAGGAGTGAGTACTTAGTAGAGCAGAACGGGTGTCAACGAAAGGGAATCTCTGGCCCGTTAATGTGTTGGTACTGGTATCAAAACGTAGCCAAAATTGCTTGTTGGTACCGATGCCTTGCTAGAGCCTTTGATATAACGCCCAAGACAGAGGGTGTAGGTCGAGTCGAGCTTCCAAATACCTGGTAGCCTGCAGAAGCGGACTAATGCGACGGACATACAGCGCGGCTAGTGGGGAAATCTTTTCTGAAACTAGTAGCGGCTGGCACTTCGTATGGCATCGCAAGCTCAATGGAACTCGCTAGCTCGATGTCTTGCTCTCGGGTGGCTTCCGTTGAGTAGACCGAGATGCTCTGGTAGTTGTCCTGATGGCGCCATGGAGGTCTCATGACCACTGCGGATAGTACCATTTGTGAGATGTGATGCAAACATGCAGACATCGGAAGACTTAGCATATCGAAGGAAGATTTTGTAATAAGGAAGCTTGCAGAGGTCCTCGACATCGCCGAAGCCGCCAAGGTTTCACCGCCAAGATAGAGCTTTCCTGGATGTCTATATAATCAGCCAAGTCCATTAACTTAAAGCATCAACCCATCAACCTTCAAGTAGCTGCAGCTTTTAGCGTTACAACATCGACCTACCTTTAGCAAGAACCAGCCTTCCTCCAATACATATAAAATGTCTTTCGCTCCGAACTCCGACGATGATCAAGACGTTGGATCCTTTCCCATGCCTACCCTAGGGTCTAACATGCCCATCTTCTTACGTGACACTCAGGGAGCACCCCATACCCTCTTGCCCGTAAGTGCCGTACAACTTCCTATCCCAGTGTTCTTGAACAGATTAACAGTGTCAATCCCCAAACATGCACACTTGCTGACTTGCAATGACGACAAGATGCCAGGAGTCAGGTGCCCAAATTGCGAGAAACGTGGCGTGGAGCAATGGGTGTTGCCTGGCAAATATTGCCCCAAGTGCTCGACTCCATGCTGAGAGCCGTTCGAGGTATATCAATCAGTACGAAAATAGGAAGCAGTGCTAATTGAGGTCCGAACAGCCGCCAAAAGCAATCAATGTGCTTTGCTTTGGAGGGTGCCACCTGCCGGAGGTGCCATGTACTCTGAGACGTAGCACAAGTATTCGACAGGTTTCATCCTTGCGGGCATTTTTTCTTTGGCTTGGTGGGTGATGGAAATCGGAGGCTGGTGAAGTAGCCAACGATGCGGACTGCAAGTGTGTTCAAGATAGTGATTTGCCGAGAATATGAAATGTCTTAGCCCTTTCAAGAGCAGAAATGTGGATTATATAATTGCAGACTAAATATGTTAATCTGTTTCCCCTACTATAATAGGAGAATTGGGATCTATGAAGCGAGTCTTTGGACAGTGAGACGAGGTTTGTGCAGCTGAAAAGGTCTCTTGAATACCGATTACCTCGAGTGATGGGGTGAAAGCGGATTCTCATATCGATAGTATGACGTGTTGACAGCAAGATCCGAACACTCATGCGGAAGTCGTATAAAGGTAACTTAGCTGGTACATTACAATTATGGACAGACGGTGAGCGGTCAAAGAGAAAGGTTTTCATAGGGGATTTTGAGGTCATATTCAACGCACAACGCCGAAAACGGTCAGACTCTCTCATACGACTGACATAATTCAACAACGACGTTATCTAGAGAGCACGTACTGTTGAAGCAATAGAAGCTGTAGTAGGAGCAATAGTAGGAGCAGGAGGAGTAGTGGTCCAATTAGGAACATAGTTCCTGATTAGGAACGCTGCCCGCTAGCCTAGTTGGGGCTAGCGCCAATTGCGGCACAATTCGTAGATAGCTTCCTACTGTAGAAAACAGACCTGTCAGCAATCAATCAGATCTAGAGTCCGTGATTACAAGTCCGGGAGCAGATTTGAGTCGTATGGGGGAAGAGATGAACATTTGCAGGAATCATGGGATTGGTGGTGCTCTCTCAATGAACACGAGGCTACTTTAGCTCGGTATGTAATCGCATCGACCAGATCGACCAGATCCATGGAAAGCCTGCTGTTTACTCCAAAGCCTCAGCCGCTGCGACAAGCATCATTACCTCAAGTTGATGTTACAAAAATGCCCAAACTACATAATGATTTGGTTCGATTCAATTGGAATGGCCGGCTGAGTGCCCTGAGAACGTCTACTGCTTGGAGACGTCATAAGCAACATGAACGTCATTATTGAACTATGCCCAAGCACAACGGTAGTTGCGGAGATCTCTAGTAACATCTACAATATATAAGATGCTCAAACATCTCACACGGATACCACCACCAACACGGAAAGCTTTCTTCGCATCAACAACACGTGCGTCAATCACCAGAACAATGGCAACAGGCGCCAGATCAAATGAAGATCTAAAAAACACCAAGCTCTTCGATGTTTCTCATATCACTGCCGTGGTGACTGGTGGTGGATCAGGCATTGGGCTCATGATAACGCAAGCATTGGTGTCGAATGGAGCCAAGGTCTACATCACTGGTCGGCGACAAGAAGCGCTGCAAAGCGTTGTGGATCAGTATAATACAGGACCGGGCAAGATTATAGCGTAAGTTCTCTGCCTGCTTGGAAAAGGATCCGACTAATTCCCAAAGGCTCCCGTAGGTTAACTTGGATCTTGGTCAATACTACTACAGCTGAGATTGTGCAGTGGAGACGTAAGCAAGAAGGACGACGTCCAGCGTCTTGCGGACGAAGTTGCAGGAAAAGAGTCTAGAAGGATCCACCTGCTTGTCAACAATGGTCTACCGACTACTCTGCAACACTGGGTATTTGCTGACCATCTTCTCAGCTGGCATTGCGCGCGATGACAACACCCGTTACTCCAAGGCAGGCAAGCCAGACTTCAGCAATGCCCAGAGTATTTCCGAGCATTTGATGAAGAGCGAGCCCGAAAACTGGCAAGACACATTCCAGACAAACATCACTGGGCAGTTCTTTACCACCGCGGCTTTCTTGCCTCTACTGGCAAAGGGACGAGATGCCACTCCCGGCTACACATCATCAGTCGTCAACGTGGCGTCGATCTCAGGGGTTATGAAAGGTAGCAGTAGTGGCCAGTTTGCGTACGCTACATCTAAGGCTGGTAAGTCATCCACTTGGAACATTTTGCTTAGCGGTTTCTGGCTGCTGCCTTTCGCTTATCATCAATAGGGTTCATCCATCTTACGAGAATGATGGCTACCACATTTAGTGAGGCAAAAATCCGTGTTAATTGCATTGCGCCTGGTATTTTCCCTAGCGAAATGACTGCTGGGTCATCAGGTGACGACCAGAAGTCATCACTTGACATGGAGATGTCAAATCCTGCAGGTAAGAAATAATGCGATAGACTCACCATTAATCAAGCAGAAGAAACACTAACCTTGGTAAAGGTCGTACTGGCAATGACTCAGATATGGCTGCTTGTATATTGTTCCTAGCCGGGCCTGGCGGCTTATTCCTCAACGCACAAGTTCTCTATCCAGATGGAGGTAAAGTGTTGACACTCATCCCTGAGATACATAGCTAATCTGAATCAGGCAATGTTCTGGTGCAGCCAGCTGCGACGTAAAACGACAATAGAAAGGTTTCATGTGTGTTGTCGCTGTGAATAATGTTTCAATCTTCTGTCCACTGAGATGATTCTTATTGTACATACGATAGTACAATAATTTTTCTGTAGCTCATTTCATATAAAAAAAACTATTGTCAACAAGAGATTACAGTGCCTAACTACGCGCATTTGGCCTATTGACTTATTGTGGTCCAACACAACTGCTTCTAACACCACACCTGCCAACACCGTATTCTTGTACAACACACTTCCTGCTACTTACTTCGAGCATTACACCCTACTTACAAATTCAATCTTCAACCTTCAACCTTCAAACATTTGCACCGCACTTAGAATTCAGACTTTAAGAAATCTCTTTGCAAGACAAGTCCAAGGACAACTGTTTCTCTAAGACATCCTTCTGCTCAAAGATCAGCAATACACAGGCACTTCCTTCTCACTGCCTTGGCTCCAAGACAGATATCTTCACAAGAAAGACTGAAAGATAGCTTTTCTGGAAGATATTCCTTTCATTCAAAGATCCTTGTACAGCACCACGAAAGACGCACTTCCACTACACAGTCCAATCCTCAAGACATCGATCTCTTTGCAAGAAATCTTTTCATACTCAAAAGGTTCCAATACAGCAACACACAAAAACTCCACCCCATCTAGTCCTGGAGACAGATTCCCGCAGGATAGAGAAAGCAGAGCTATCCTCGAAGATACCCCTTTTACCCAAAAGTTCCACACATCAGCACAGCCAACATCTCTCGCAATCTCGCCTTGAAGACAGATCCACGCAAGAAGGATCAGGGAGAGCTATCTTGAAGATATCTCTTTTACCAAAATTCTTTCCCCACAGCAATAAACAAGCCCTTCCTACCACCAAAGCACAGTATTCAAGATGTCTTGGGGAAAACCGCCCAACTACCAGCCACGGTACCCAATCCGCAATAAGTTCGACTACCAACGCCAGCTATACGCCAATATGCGAACCCATCCCTTCGATCCACATCACCATCCTAACGAGCCCCATCCCTACATGTACACCGACTACCCCGAATACGGCCCGTACCCCCATCAGTCCTCTTCCTTCGCATGGGGTAACAAGTACCCACCAACACAATGGATTCCACCCCCTTTCCCACCTGCCCCGCCTCTCATAATCCCCTTGCCAAGGAATAGCCGGGCAGATCCCGAATATTGCCGCACCCATCCCATGCCGCCGTGGATACCGCCTTCGTGGCCGCCGCCAGAAATCGAGAGAGGGTACGTAGGGACTCTTAGGTATGGTCCCCCCCAGACCGGGCCACCAAGCCAGCTTCCTCTGCTCGGATATCCAAAACCGAATCCCTACTTGGCCGAGTTCGAGCGCAAAGAAGCAGAGGAGGCGAAGCGCAGCAAGGATATGGCGTGGGAGAAGATCTTTTACAAGAGAGCCAAAGAGTATGCCGCCGATCTGGAGTATGTTCGGCAACATCGTCTGTATCCTCCAGAAGTCCGCGAGGCCCTGGCCTCACAAGGCATGACCCCCTCGGAGCTCCGGTTAGCACAGTATGACAAGCTCGATGAAGACATGTTTTTAGAAAGGTATTACCGGGACCAAGCAGAATATTTGGGATTACGGGTACTCCCAACATGACCAAGAGCAAGAGCGGCAAAACGAGCTGCAGGAGGCCCTACAGAAGCAGAGGCAAGAGGAGATGTGGCAGCGCTACTATGACGAGGAGCAGAGGAAGGAACGTGCGAGCCGCGGGTACGGCTTCGCTTCTGGCCTCTTCTTTGCGGTCTTCGGCATTCTGTGGTTTCTTGTCCAAGGCCTAGCATCGCTGTTGTCGGTGGTGGTAATGATCTTCTGGAACCGGTATCAAGAGTACGACGTACCCGCGGCACCGACACCACAGCAACAGCGACCAGATGACGATATACTCAACGCACAACTTCAACGGGAGATGTGCCAGGAACAACCTCACCCCGAAAACCAACCACCGAGCGGAGACAGCTGGACTGACTCCGCCGCCAACATCCCCATGGCCATTCTCAACGGCTTATGGCGTCTAATCATCGCCTTGATTTACAGCATATGGCAACTCGCAAAAGCACCTCTCCGGGCCGCAGGGCCTTTCGTATTGGACAACCTCTGGGCATCTTGCTTCTTCTCCGTGTTCCTCTTCCTCATCTTCAACCCCTGGGGGTCCAATCCATACAAAAGGGCAATCCAGAACTACAATGTTGGGCCCCCACCTCCACCTAGAGTCCGCTTTCCCCCACCGAATCTCGCGTCGTTTCCTGGAATGTGACGAGTTGGGCAGGAGCCCATGGCCCTGTTATGGTATGTTTCTATGGCCTTTTACTCGAAGACCTGGACTGACTCCTCTAGGGTTCGTTGAGGAGGAGCGGCCGAGTCAATTGTATCGGTCGTGGCTGGAACGACGGCACGGATCGAGTCATCGCATGGTCGAAGTAAGCAACGGTCAGATGGAATATGTTTTGTCATTTGGAGTTCTGGGGTTAAGGGAGGAGCGATTTCGAAGTAGTGTATACCTCTCGATAAAAGCATCTATTGTCATTTTGGAGTTTTGAGTTCAAGGAAGGATATCGAAGTGACTTTTAAGATACAAAGACGATCGGCCCGGTACAATTGATTCTCGACGTAGAAAACGACCCTGTTGCTCATAAATAAAAGGAAGTCCTACATATTCGGAATCGAGTCTATTCCACCAACAAAGCGCCCCTTCCCATAACGTTAGCTAAACACCCGATAGGTAAACATTCATCTACCACAACGTTTTCAATCATGTTTTGTTGAGCGAAGAACCTCATCCACTCTTTATATTCCCTACGGTTTCAAAGTCATGCGTATTCACCATCCCTAGTTCCTCTGACTCCTCAATCTGCACTGTTATTTCAATACACACCGCCCTGAGTCATCAGCATCTCCGGCCCACAACGACACTAATTGTCATGATATCTGTACTCAACCCGCTCTCTTCGTCTCCCCAAGATCAGTCAGACGGTACAGTGTTGGAAAAGTAAGCTTCTGATTCTATCCATTCCGGAGCAGTGATGTTTATATTACAACTGACATATTGAAAACTAAGCTGGGCGAACCACGTTCCCGAGAAGCTCACCTATGACACCTAGAGAAGTCTACATCACCCGTCTACCAGGCCACACCGGATCCGTCTATGTCAGAAAACGGGCGCCACAACAGCCACGGAGGAAGCTCAGTTTACTCGCTGAAGCCTTTGGACAACCTCGACGCTACTACACAGCCAAGCCAGTGCGTGTATCTTCTTTTCCTTCTGAAGAAAGACATGTGATGGAGATACCAAGTCGGTTGGAGGTCGAGCAGCTCCGACCAGATTATCCAGTAATGGTTAGGAGGATGAGTGAACCAGGAAGAGTGCTTGGGCAACAGTCGAGGGACCCGTCGCCAGCTTTCGCGGAGATTGTTCGACCTACAAGGACAAGGTATATCACACGCCGTCCATGTCGAATTACAGAGCCGACTCTAAGACATACATGTGCTTCATGCGGCAAATTTCGATCTTCTAGCTATGAACACCGGCATCCACTAGCTAAAGGAGAGACGCCAAAGCCAACCATGTGCGAGAAATGTATCAGTAAACAGACCTCAAGCGAAGAAAGTGCAGACAGCCACCGAGGATCGCGCAAGAAAAAAGATTACTACCGTTTACGTCGCCGGTGGACTGCATCGACAGGTGATAGGATTAGTGAGTTTGAGAGAGGTCGACCTCGTCACTTGGCGAGCAAACGATCGAGGATGCATAATTCAAGACGTTTAAGCTCGGATGAAGAGCCGCGGGTCAGCATAACATATGATGGCGCTAGGTCAAGAAGAACGACGAGTGAGTACTCGCCTGAAGGGCGAAAGGTACGAGTTATCCGGCGTATACAATACGTCGATAGCCAAGGCCGTCAATCGTCCAGATCCAGATCCAGGTCCAGGTCCAGGAGTGTGAGCCGGCGACGTTACAAACGAATCATTGGCTTTGAAACAGCCAGCTCGGAAGAGAGCGGTATGCGTGTCCGAATCAGACGAGTTCCCTCACGGTCAAGATCAAGGAGCAGGCGGCCGCTAAGGATTTTAAGATCGCGGGATACTTCAAGTATCGACGACGATTATGAGCACATCTACACTCCAACAGAAGTGCGGAGACCCAATCAAGTTGGAAGAGTAATTGAAGTCGAAGATGACCGTGCAAGCTTCAGATCCGGTGTACATCGTCGACCTGCGTCGATGATAGTTGAGCCTGGCACTACCTACGCCGCTACTCAGGTGGACGCTGACCTGAAGTCTCATTATGGCGATCCGGTCGAGATAGTATCAATTAGTGAAATAATGGAGCGTCCGCCATCTCGGTCTGTACGGATAGTACAAGTCTCTCCAGAAACTCAGGATTCAATTTGTCGCAACAGGATCAGCGAAACCGTAGACTCTCAAAGGGTGTTCTACGAACCAAGACCACCACCTATCATTACAAGGCAGACTGTTGAGCCTGCGTTTCAAACTGTCACAGAAACTAACATTGTAGAGCCAAGAGCAGCACCTATTACTGAGACCCATACCATCGATCGCAGAAAGTGCCGTTCCGGCCCAGTCTCGGAGACGCACATTGTCGAGCGTAGGGGGCGTTCTCGAACACCAGTCACAGAGAGACGCGTCGTCGAGCGGAGAGATCGTTCTCCATCACGAGTCTACCAAAGACATGTCGAGACGAGATCTCGATCTCGATCTCGGCCGGTCATGTCGGAAAGAGATTTTAGAACGCAGTCTCCATCGTCGGTGTATGGAAGGCACACCATGGAGTCAGAGCCAAGTAGACGCGAGCGGCGGCATAGAGTGAAAACTGCGGGTCATCATCGTTTGACGGACAGCAGCGACGAATACTCGCCTCAAGGTATGCCTTCTTCTACAACTCTTCGGTATCAAACTGACAGCCCGAAGAGTATTATCGTCGTTCCTATCAGAGAAGACCCTCAGGCCCCAATCCTAGTGTACGCCGCGTCGTCACGATGAATTCGGAAGATGAAGAGCGTGATCTCAATCGAAGGTTCGAAGCAACCAATCTTGAACCGGCACCACCGTTCTACTCGTACGTCCGACCAGGTAGTCTGTCCCGTGAACGTAGACGAAGCAGATCTCGCACTAGGAGTATTTCTCACGACCGACGTTATTCCAAACGTGCGCCGCGGTAGGTGTCTAATGCGGTTGGGCTAGATGGCTGGCTGGACGCTGTTTGGCAAAGACAGAAGTGCCGAGTACTTGGGACAAGGGGCATGGCGGAATGGTAATTCTTGAGCATTAAAGACGAAAAGACGACTGGCTTGTACGTCCAGGAAAGGTAATAGAAATTGAAGCTCTCGGTATGATGGGTGACGCTTTGTAATGACTTCCTCTGTACTTTACGGCTATTCTATGCTTTCTTGCCCTATCTGAAGGCAACCAGTTATAAGAAAGGAAGCAGTATCTTCCTTCCCTTCGATCTCGGAGCCTTGGTCCCTTGTCACTACTGTCAAATCACATCTTCTTCGTATGCTCTTTCTCGCTCTCTCGTGGTTCTCCCTAGCCTGCCTTGATGTGATTTTCTTTTATTTGCTTTTCGGGGCTATTTACCCATTGACCTACCTATTAGACCTTAATCACGGACTACGACATTGCGGCATCTGGTTGAATATATACACCGAAACAGATTGCAATGTCTAACATTCTGGGGTTCTCGAAGGGAATGGAAGATGGAAGATGGGAGATTAAACCCGGGAGTGAAGCGGGCGGACAGTGCGACAAGGGTTTTTCCGCCAAGGCCGGAAGATCGGGGCTAAGCACGGCCTTTTACGGGCACGTCGCTGGCGCCCGGGAAGCTTCTTTTATCATCCTCTTCATCAGTCAGTTCGTCGTACAGTGTTGTAGGTTAATTGAATACTGTTTACTACCTTACTTTAACCCACTGCCAAGTCTATCACGTTTGTCAAGTTGTCTCAAGTTTATCAAATTCACTCTGACCTTACCATCCGACTTGGCGCGGTGATTCACTGGCGGCAACAATACTTGATGACGCCTGTGCTGATGTTTGGGTTTCGGTTCTTATCTATTGGATGCCGATCGTCACCGTTCCTGAGCCTTGTCGTGCAGGGAGGCAGCTTTGCTGCAGGTCCCATGGTCCCCCAATCAATGATTGCCGAACGATGGATCACCGATGAAAGGTTGATGGTCGTATTATTGTTTGTTTGTCGGAGAGTTCAGTGTATCTGTATCTTCAACCTGATGTCTTGAAAATGCCAGTCATTACTGAGCTCGAAGGAGATCTCTTCAATGGCCAAAGCAAATGATATGATTTAGCTTGTACGAAGAAACCAAAAGTAACCTTCTCTCCGCCGAACCTTTCTTTACCTACCTTACCTACGTAGGCGGCGCCTGCAGGGTAGCACCGAGGCTTGAATATACCTTTGATCCCACCAGATTTGGTAAGACCCGAAAGTTCCCCCGAAGCACAATCCGCCATCATCTCTTTTCCCTCCGGTGGATATTTTCAGCCGTCATGAATCTCTCCTATCCAACATCATGTACCCCACGATGCAATGTAAGTCTCATTGGTACTGCTATCAGTATTCCGTACCCGGCACTCATACCTTGATTTCCTGCATTGAAAACGGCGCGAGCAATGAATGACCTTCCGACCCCGTCACTCGGCTGTGGCCGAGTCTGCCAATGCAACGTTGACTGCATCAATTGTCTCCTGTCGAGCTTACCAAACAAGGCCGTGGGTAGCGAGATTGGCTTCAGCTAGCCCACGTTATCCTTTCTTCAGCCGGACGCGTTCGACTTCTTGGTGGAAAGCAGTAACAAGCTACGGCGTCTCGGATTCTGAATGGCGACATCCCGAGACCTACAAAGGCTTCCACATAACGATGGGGCTTCTTCCTGCTTGTGCCATGCCATCATCCATCCTGAACCCGCCGTCATTGTGCGTTCTACACTACCATCGCCAGGGGATCCCATGATCGTGGAACTTGCTACCATCAGGCCGCTGTTGGTACTCGAGGGGTGAAGGAAGTTCTATAAGAAGCCCCTTCCTCTCCTCCTTCTCTCAACATCAGCTTCTTCATCCTGCAACAACTATCCTACACAGTTTACCCCCTCGACAAACCAACCCCCAAACCCAAACCTCACCCCCACCTCTCCTCCAAAATGCAATTCTCCAACCTCTTCACCCTCCTCTCCCTCGCTCTCACCGCCTCCGCAGCCGTCATCCAACGCACCTCCCCATCCTGCAGCAACACCCAGTCCCTCATGTGCTGCAATACCATTACCCAGCAAGTCACCGGCGGTAAAGTCGAGAACGTGGGTGTCCAGTGCAACCCCGTCAATGGTATGTCCTCTGTCCTTCCATGGCCTTGGACCGAAACATCTCTGCGCCAAAGCATGTGGAACTATGCTAACGATCATGCAGTCGCAAACGTCCAACCCGGCCTCTCGGGCCAATGTATCGGAACCCAACAACTCGCCTGCTGCAACACTGGGGGCGTCAACCAGGTAAGTCCCCTTTGATTCTTCCCCAGTAAAAATAATCAGCTCAAAAGACCTAATCCCAAACCCAGTCCGGCACCGTCAACGTCAACTTCGGCGGTATTTGCCCCGTCATCTTCTAGACCTTCCGTCGTCGAACCCGTTATCACGAGCTTCGGATACGTGTCTTACAAATCGTATGTAGATGTCACGCCGTTCAGCGGGGTATGCCCAGTTGTTTTTTAAATCAGTTATCAATCGACATTTCGACGAGAATCTATTTTCACAAAGCCAAGTCATGGTAGGAGTAATGGGTTGCATAAGACTGGGTACGGCAACTGGATATGTACACAGCGCTGCTGGAGTCCGGATATCGCATATAGAATAGTATACTAGCATACATACCCCTATAAAACCCAAACCAAACCAAATAATCAACCAACCAAACCCCATCTCAACGCCAAATTCCCCTCATCTGATACCCCATCCTCCACAACTGACTACATCCGCTTCGCCCTCCCAATACGAACCAAAAACAGTTATTATTCCCCCTTATTTCATACCTACTATATCCCCCCCAACCCTCTTTTCACTCACACACTCCATCCTTACCCTACCCCGTATCTTACACCCTACCCCACCCCACCCCACCCCATCCCATCTCCACCGTAGCGAACCCAAAGAAATAATCTGGAAATGTGTATACCTGCAGTAGATACAGGTGGATTATTCCCATCCACATAAGATCCCAGTCGTTCCCCCCCCCCACCCCAGTTTTGGCGTGTGTCAGTCACCATCCACTATACATAGCCAGCGACTTTTTTTCCCTCGAAATCAACTCGATTACACTTGGACTGACTTACTAGCTGTGAGAGAGAGAGATATATATATATATAAGAAATTTGGTTTGAATATATGCGTTGTGGCATTTTCTCGTATTCTTTTAGTTAGGGGGGTGTGCTTGCCCTTTTTTTTTTTCGTTCGTGCTCGGCCTTGTCTCATCCTTTTTGGGCGTTTTGTCGAGGTTTCTTTCACTATGGTTTTTGTCCTTGGCGGGGGTTTTGGGCTTGGTGGGTGGGTGGTGGGTGGGTGGGTGAATGGGTTTTGGTGGGTTGGTTTGGGTTGGGGTGGAGGGATGGATAGGGGATTAGAGGGATGGAGAGATGGAAAGGGGGGGGTGAAAGGGAGGGAGAGGCGAGGAAGAAGACATCGAAGGGTTGATATTTGATGTTTAAGCTATCTTCATATTCTTTCATCGAAAATACCAAATCGTAAACCCCCGAGTCGTACGCAGCCAGCCTCCTCTCCTACAAACAGAAAACCAACAAATTTCCCTTTACAATATTCCATCGAACAGTGCAAAAAACGAACTTGCCCGAAAACAGCAAAGCGGAATTTTCCTATAAAAAAAAGGATTATTTTTGCACGTGGAATTTGACAGCGCAGGGGGAAATAATGAACTATGTACTAGGTTTTAAGGTACGGAAGAAGTAAAAGATTGTGAAGATGGGAGCTGGGATTTGGTTGGTTGGTAGGTAAGTAGATTAAGTAGCGAGTAGGAATGAAAGTGAAGGTCTTGGGATGGATTGAAGGGTTGGGTATGCGGTATAAGATGCATGTGGAGGTTTCTGAGTGATGGGGAAAGCGGGAAAGGGGTAGGAGAGGGTGAGGGGGAGGGGGATGAGGGCGGTGTTGAGTTGGATAGAAGAGGGGGCGGGGGTGGAAGAGGGTGGGGAAGGTGAGAGATGTTGGTTTATGTTATCGTTGTACGGAATAGAAAAGACGGAACTTCAATCATCCACCTCAATCATCCACCTCAATCACCCACCACACATCACCCACCACCCACCACCCACCACCCATCATCCACCACCCACCATCCATCACCCCTTTTCACCCACCACCCACACCCACCACCCATCACCCATCACCCATCACCCATCACCCATCACCCATCACCCACCATCCATCACCCATCACCCCTTTTCACCCATCACCACACCCACCACCCATCACCCATCACCCATCACCCACACCCACCACCCACACCCACACCCTCTCACCCACCACCCATCACCTCACCCACCACCATCACCCATCACCCCTTTTCACCTCTCACCCATCACCCACCACCCACCATCACCCCTTTTCACCTCTCACCTCTCACCTCAACCTCTCAACCTTAAATCGAATCTTCTTCTTCGACAGTGAAGACGATTTTGAAATTGGTAAAGGAAAAGGAAAAGGAAAAGAATGGAGGAGAGTGGAGGGATGGAAGGGGAGATGTGGCGAGGGAGGTGGATGTGGATGTGGATGTGGATGTGGATTGGGTGGGCGGAGGGGATGTGGGGATGTGATGATGTGGGGATGGGGGGATGTGACGGGTTAAGCAAGAGAAAGAAAAAAACAAGAGAAAGGCTGCAAAAGACAATAATGACGCGATGAGGTGGCAGAGGAAATTTTTCTTTTTCTTTTTCTTTTATTTTATGTCATGTTAAATTTCTTCTCACGATGGACATCAATTCATTAGTTTCGTCAATCAACCTCCTTTAACATCATACATCATATTTATTTTCTCTGTTCCCACTACTGCCTCTAATTCCCTTCTTTCCCCTCTTCTTACCAATCTCTTTTTCACTCTTCGTTCCTTTTCCCCGGCTCGACATACTTCTTCCTTTGCGTTTCCGTTCTGTAACTTATTCGCTCGGATGCTTGATAATGCATAGCCGAACTACGGAGCCAACGGAGGTTGTTTACAGGCTCTTGGAAGGGGGGGAACGGGGCAGATGTGGTGGGGAGGAGCATGCAGAGGATTTCGAAAGGATTTCTCCTACGACGTCATTCGTATTCAGAGCTGCTGAGTTGCTTACCCCAATCTGTGTTTCCACGGCAGAAATTGGTCGTTTCTATGGTGCCAAGTCCTTGTCGTTTTTGACTTTACCCAATATATCCCCAACATATCCTGTAGACGTGAACATGGCAGTATACAAGCTCCAACACCAAGGTTCAAGCTCATTTTGCTCGATCAAGCCCGTCTCCTCCACATATCCGCGGATGTAACTCAGCATAGCTGACTAAAAGTTTTCGTAGGTTAGCCCCAGATCGCTGATCACGAGCAACGTGTAGGCCTCCAGTAGTCGGTTGGCAGAGGGGATGCGCACTGGGTATAGCGTGGGAGAGAAGGCGCTTTTGCCACGACCTGGCCTGTAATATGGAAGGCAGGGATCTGATGCAAGCATGATATCCATGCTCGCCAAGTTATCTCCACTCTCCTCTTCAGGAGGCGAAGATAAGGGCAGCTCCAAGCGCCATAGTGTTTGCGATTTCCTGAAGAGCGAGATACAAATGTCCTGTTGAGATGTACATGTTCACTTGGTGCAGGCAAGCAGCGAAAGTCAACTTCGACTACTGGGCTGGTAGAATATGCAGTGCGTCCTTGAAGCCTGCATTTATGAGCGTTGAGGTCGCGGTAGCGATTATAGTATCTGGCACAACAAAGGAAGCATCCTAGTGTACGTTAGCAGTGCATTGCAACAACTGTACTGTGGCGAACCGACATCAACGATTGTCGGCACCCTGAAGACACTCAGTAAATAATTGCCCCCAAGGACACTCGGATACCCACTTCATCCAATATACGAGCAATGCCGGCAACGAGATTGTTGTCGAGACTTTGACTCGGAGTTGGGACGCAACTGTGACATGGTTATGAAACGCATCCGTACATGTCGAGCGAGTAGTAGAGGATGGATGAGCCATAGTCGCCTTTGCATCTTCGAACACTGAACCCGACACGTCACAATTCTCTATTGTCATCACCTTCTCCGCATCGAATCCGGCGGCTTGAGAGAAGTAGTACCCGCGCTGATTGGTGACTACGTGCTTGCCCGTCCCCTCATATATAAAATCGCAGTTGAAGTGCGTGTGCCCAAAACCCAAAGTTTCACGTTTTTGCTAGTCCAGCACGTTTCAGCCGAAAGATCCGTAGCAAAGGCCGATGCGAGTGGGCCTGTCGCATGCTCCGGATCGATAGCGTTGGCTGTAATGCAAGGACTATGATGTGTAAGAATGGCAATACGGCGGTGCGGTGCCTCATGCGCCAAGGTTGTCACTTGGCCGTTGAGCCACGCCAAGTCATCCTTGTGTACTTGACTGTGCTTCGAGACGTCCCAGCGTCTTCAATGTAGTAGAAATCGTTGAGCCCAAAACTGACGTGTTCCTCATGCTTCGCGTCGATTTGTGAGTGCAGGGTAGAGCCTAGTATGGTAAAGTCGTCTGTAACATCGTAGCGTCCTTGATCAAGGAGAACGAGCTGGCCTTGACCTTGCTGCCTATTCTTCTCGTGGGCGGAGTTGAAGTCCCGAATTTGCTCCCGAACCTGAGCCCAGGAGCTATTGTAGGGTTCATAGTTACCTAGCACAAGCAAGACGGTGCGGAAGAGGGAGAGCTGGCGTTCTAGAAATTGTATCCAGCCGGGATCGCGGCCAATGTCACCGAGGAGGGCGAGGACGGGCCCTCGCGGTGTGATCTCAAAGGTATCATAAGCGGCCGGCGCCTCGAGGTGGAGGTTAGACAGGATTTGGAGTTGGATCTTGGGCAAATTGAGGTTTTGTGGTGGTGCGCAGGAGGAAGTTGTGACTCCAGTGATATATGATGAGGGTTGAAATTTGTTTTCTGAACGAGTCTCATAGGTTGAGAGGGCGAGCGGAGGGGCTTTGCTTTGTCGGTGTGAGTTAATGGAAGGCTGTGAGCTTTACGCAGTCTAAATGAAAACCAAAGAGAGATACAATTCTCGAGTACGGGGTCTCGGAATACAACGAGATGGCACCAAAGTACGGTAGCGAAGACAAGCTCTTCAGCAGAGGTTGAATATCTCGAATGTGTTTGATTGATTCACTGCAGGAACCCTGTGGTACTCCTCTTCCTCAATCTCAATCATTCATGTTCGAGTCATCGATCTATACAACACGAAGCCCACTTCCAGTTCCCCCTTCCTACCCCTCTCTGGAAACTTCACCAACACTTTACTTCCCAAAAAGACATCAATTCTCATCCTATCTCCCTATCCTACAAGATCGCCCTGTCCTACTAGTTGCATCATCGAGATTGCGAGGTTTGGGATATAGGCAAAGAGGTGATGTGGAAGATAGGATGTTGATTGAAGGGTTTTCAGGATGGTTGGAAGGGGAGTTTGGGTTTGGTGGGAGGAAAGTGTATGGAAGGGCGGAAATGGCGTGGTGGAAGTTGCATAGATTACATAATACAGCATAACCCTATCATGCATAACTTCCCATATTTCTTGAGGTACCTTTTTGGACATAAGAGGAAACCAGCGAGCGAGCAACGTCAACAAGAACCTTTGAAGCCGTCCAAGGAAGTCGCAAATACCAAAGATTTTCCGAATCTACTTTCCCAAAAAGTCCATGCAACTCCCATATATCATACGGCCGTTAATAAACATTACACCCTATCCCCCCCCCCCCCTTCCTCCCCATCACGCAAAAACCAAGACTACCACTATAAGAACCCCTACTCCTCCTCCCCCACCGCATCCTCCACCCCCTTCCCCCCACTCGCCCCCCTCCTCCTCCTCCCCCCAACACCAACAACCCTCCAAGCACCCCCCACCCTCTCCAACAAACCCTCCCCAACCATCCACTCCTGCAGCCTCACATCCTCCCTCTCCTCGTCAGCCGCGGTGCCCTGCTCCAGATGCCTCGCGACGTGCTCCATGCGATCATCCCAGGACGCGGGACCCGAGAAGGTGATTTCCTTGCCCGGTTGGTGCTCAGGTGTGTCAGAGGATGAAGAAGGGGAGAGGCAGTACCCGCACGAACTGCGCGGCGGCGGGGAGCGCAGGCTCTTCCAGCACCGCTGGCGGATGCTTTCGAGGGTGGCGTCAAAAGCGTCGGCGTCGGCGGGGTTGGGCGGGCTGTGCATGCGGCGGATGTGTTGGGTGAAGAGGTCTTTGCGGTTGAAGTCGTTGTGGCCCATGCTGGATTCTTCCACCTCGCCGCGTTTGGTTGTGGTGGAAGCGGAGGATGATTTGCGGCGGTGCTGGTCCAGGCGTGGGACGCAGGAACCGATGTCGCAGCGGTAGATGCCCAGGCGTAGGTGTTGCGAGCTGACGTGCCTTTTCCATTCGTTTTTCGATCCGAATGTTGCGGGGCAGCCGTAGCGTGTGAATGGGCAGGTGAAGGGGCGAGTGTGGGTTGTGAGGATGTGTTTTGCTAGGGCTGAGGCAGATGGGAGGATGTCGGAGCAGCGGGTACAGGTTGATTTGGTTTTGGACGTGCTATTGGATGGAAGGGTGGGCGAGGTGAGAGAGGAGGAGGGTTTTGAGGGGCGCTTGGTGATCTTTGAGGATTTGGTGAGGGTGGTGGTTGGGGAGGCTTTGGAGCGGGAGGGGCGTTTTGTTGTTGGGGAGGCGGGGGCTTTGGCGCGAGAGGTGCGGCGGGTGGAGGTACGTTTGGTGATGGCAGCTGGGCTGTAATCAGATGCGTCAGAGTCGCCGCCGTCATCTTTAACATCGTCTTCCATGTTGGCATTATCGTCTTCTGCTTCTTCCTTGGTGGGAGAAGCGATTGAGTCATCGTGGATCGAAGAACCAATGCCTTCGTCATCTTGGATGAAGTGGACAGACTCCGTTCGAGGTTGGTACGGTGCTGGGGTCTCCATGAAGTATGACGCTGCCGAGTCTAATTCCTGTATCTCTGGTTTCCTGTAGGCATCTTCAGAGCCGGCATCTGGGTACTCTTGGACGTCTCGAAGCGCGATACAGGAATCCGAGCTGGAACTGTTGAAAGATCCGTCCTTGGGAGTTCTTGGCGAACAACCAGCGTCGAATTGAGATGCAATGCTCCCTCGTTGGCTGTTCCAGCTAGCGAACCCATAGCCAGGGCCTGCTTCGTATTCTGGACGACCTTCACTTGTGCGATCGCTCCAGGCACTGCTACCGGAGCATGATTCCTGTTCAATCGTGGATCGACCGCCAATCCAGTATCCATCTGGCGATATCCCACGAGGAATCGTTTGGCCGCGGGGCCATGGCTCTGATGCGACATCACAATGGCCCAGTGACAGAGGTGTATAATTCCTTTCGTCCAATCTGAAGAACTCGGTTTGCCACGACGGCAACGCATTGAAAAAGCTTGGTTGTTCTCGGGAATTTAAATAACGCTTAACGTTGGAGTTGATCTGATTGCTCTGCAATTGGATTGAGATGTCCATGCCACCGTTCGCAATCGCGTCGTTCGTCATGCTTGATGGACCATAAGGAGATGAGTAAAGTTCAAACGGCTGATGCTGGTGAAGCTCTTCCTGAAGCTCGTTAAGATCATGGAACATGTGGAGAGCTGCCATGGTTTCGAAAATTGTTGGGGCCTAATTGCCTCGATCGTTGCCTTATTCGCCTTAGTGGTGCAGCAAACAGATCGGTTTGTCAATGTTTTGATGGTAGCCCTACGCGGGAAACGCAGAATTCTTTCGTGTTTTCAGTTGTCTGACGACCACTTACGATCACAATTTGGTCGGAAGGATAAGGATTAATTTCCAGCGGCCATAGGGAGACCACACGTATACTTATCATCAGCAAGACTAGCTTTCTGCTGTACTATGATGCTGCGACGAGAGTATCGAGTCTCCGAGCGGAATAGTATAAGCGTGACAGAAGAAATTGAGGCGAAGCAAAAGGGCTTTACGTAGGGCAGACACTGGGATATATGAGCAAGAAATAATAATCCTGCTTGCACATGCATGCTTGAACGGATGTAGGTACTAGACTGCAAAGTTGAGCCGCACTAAGAGAGAGGGAAAACGTGTGGATCTCGGAATGGAAAACCCGCAGATCGATGCTATGTATGGACAAGCCCTGATCCTGTATTGGCCCTTCCTTCTCAGCACTAATGAAATCAAAGCAGACTTTACTGGAAGAGACGACTAATATGAAAGGAGGAAAGGAGGATACTACCCAACCATCAACCCCTGCAGTGGGACGAGTTTACTTCTGGGGTTGCACAAGTATCGGCGTGTCGAGGGTATGTGTCGAGGATGGAACTCATGGCGGATTATCGTCCTGACACTTGTGGGGTGACGAACCTAGATTGGAACCAGGGGAAAAGCAGTCTCGAGTCTCGAGTGCTCAATGGCTGGTTGTGAGCTGTGCAGTCGAGTAGCTGACCCCCTCTACCATGTCCCTGGTTTGTACTAAGAGCACAGCTGCGGCAGGGCGTATGGAGGATTTTGGGTTCCGTGCACAAAGCCGCAACTCCGCGACACCGCAACTCTGCACGCCTTCAGCCCCCACAAAGTTATCGCGTCGTCCTGCACAATCATATCGGAGACAAGAAGTGGGTGCTGTGTATGATCGACAGCCACCAGGCGCCTACTAGTCTTCTGTGAGTCGCGCGCTAGGTTTCTTACTTGTAATTCACACGTCTTCGTTGACGGTGGAGATACACAACCAATAAGTTGTGGGCACGACGGTCTAATTCAGTTCTCAGAAGGCGGCGCATGCGGCAGTCGATAGTTCGATACCCAATGTCTCAAGTTTGGTGCATCCCAATTCCCCGAGTCCCTACTTAGTACGTTGAATTGCCAGCAGTCTGATTCAATCTGCGTGTGGGGGGAGGACGCACAGACGTTTCGATTGGTTCGGCTGGCAAGTTGTGAGGCTCTTTCTCGACATTGATGAAGCCTGAACAGGCAACAACGTACTCAGCTGAACAGACCCTGGGAGAACATCGACGCCTTGTTTGCCTGCTTCAGTACAGATGGCTTTTAGCTTGTACACTCGGTTCACGCCAGCCAATAAGAGAGCCACACATTCCATGGCCGCTTACTTGCATGAAAGTGCTACCAAAGATTTCCGTTTTCGTTTTCGATGCCCGCTGTCACGTAAACTCTTCTTCGATAAGCTCCTGGTGCTCTCCCGGACTTTGCTGATTAGCCACGTTATTCTCAAGCGCCGGGGATGTGAAGAATATCTGGGTGTCTGCCACGGGAGTTTCGGTAAGCAGAGTACATGGTCGGGGCGTACTCGTAGGTAATAGAGCTCTGAACGTCGCTACTGTGTCTACCGAATGGATTCCTGGGACTGAGGTACTGTGTAGGCGTGGGATTCTTGCTTGACGTCCCACATGATCGATTGGTCCAAACCAGAATATTTCGTGCATCAACCGGTGAAGACGAGACGCTGTCAATGGTGCGCAATAGCAAGGTAGATTGCATCATGAGGCAGTGCAAAGGTCAGGCAAGGTACAGATGGACGTTGTAAGTGTGTCGTGTATGTATGTGTGTATGTATGTAAGTATGTATGTGGTGATGATGGCTCGAGCATCATCTCGTGCATCTCGTGCATCTCGTGCATCTGATCTCCAAAAGGTTGGCGGGGCCTGGTGGGGCGTATTATTGCATTCCTCGGTTTCGGCGACACTAGGCTCAAAGCTAGCAAGCTCTGTCTACTAGCGTCCACTCTGCTATAAAACCGGGCGTTTTGGTGGCGTTGCATCTACCGATGCTTGGTAGCGAGTCAGATGACGGGGTGACTGTGGTACTCTACGTACTACTTCCGTACGGACTACCGTACGGTCCGGCCGGAACATGTTTGCTTCAACCACCGCAACGGCGCATAAGGTACCTTCCACATCTTGACTGCACCTGTACCGTACGTCCGTAAAGGTAGGTACCGTAGGTAGGTAGGTACTGTAAGATAAGTAGGACAGTGTACCGAAAGAACCCCGCATTCCGCTCTCAGTCTTCCAAGTTTCAACAAGCCCCACAACCAAAGCCACTCTCCGGCTGTTTGTTTGTCTAGCTTCAATGTCTTGGCAAGCAGCACTGCCACAAAAAACAGTATCTCGTGTCTGTCTTCGGAAATGCCTCATACATTGTCAGCCCGCAGCTTGAAAGCACAGCTCTGATATGGTTCACCAGAGCTTGCACACGTCACAACGCATTACTTGTGTATTATCCAATGTCCTCTCGGCCATCATCAGTCGAACCATTCACATCCTCTGTCCGTGTTCTGATATTGTCAGCGCTAATAGTCTGCCTTTTTTTGAATACGTCAAGGCAAATATACCTCTCTGTGGAGGGCAAATGCCGCACCCCAGCTTCCATTTCTTATGCAGGATCCCGAATTACTCCAATTGGCATATTTATGCTATGTTCGTGCCTGCTAACGTCACCAGCAGCAATTTCATGCTTCTCATACTTGGCTACTCTCATGAGACCGTTTGTCAAAGTGGTAGCCCAGTTTTAGAACATTGATTGATATCTCTCGGCATCAAGGGACAACCCTCATGATAATTTCCATATTTGGTCATAGGAAAATCTTTCGAAACACGGGGAAAGCCCCTTGGTCAATCCGAACTTTTCTCGGCGATATAAATGAGTAGGCCATTTATACGTCGCCATTGTCAAGATCAGCATACCGAATAACAAAAGGCCCCGCATAAAAAACGGATGTCGATGCGTATTCAGACATGCTACCATAGTCGTGCTCAATAACCAGAGTTGGTAACTTGATCGGTTTCAAGGCTGTTTGCGCTCAAGTCTCTTGGATCTCCAGACTCCTGACTACTATCATGATAGTCCCTCAAAGGTAAGCTGTGGAACGGAAAGTTGTAGATTGATTGCCAGTCCAAAGAATCGCTTTGGATTTGCTCAATTATGGCAGTCGACAAGCTGTTGATATTGCAATACTGGGACAACCAAATCTAAGTCGGTATCAACATGTTCCAGATCGACGTGCTGCATATCAAGGATTAGTGGAAGGTATACGCGAACAACGGAATCCAACGGGAAAAGACGAGTTCATTGCCAAAAAGACCACTTTCTAGCATTATCGCAAGCATACTGTGTAACAGCTCAACGTGGTTCCTGTTATTCAAGTTCTTGATTCAGAGAGGGCTGTCCACTGTCCCACTGACGCCGGGGCGGAAAGTCCTCGGAATGGAATACACCTGCCCGGGCCCTCCTCGCCTATTTCGCGAATCATGTAGGCCAGCAGGAATGCCTGTATCACACCCCTTTTATGTGCTTCTGTGACTAGTGGTACCCAGTTGGGTCCGTCCAGCTATCGTTTCAAGTTTGCATCTAAGATGCAATCTTTGATAACCACGTGCGAGACTGCGAGTTCATGCATGACTTCCGACAAATAAGAGTCCTTACATTATCGTATTTGCGTGTGAGCTGTTCTCTCGGCCCAGTCGCTGCTGTTCCCCAAGCGCCGGGGATGTTTCAACACGTTTTCGAACTCAGGGAACACGCATCACTCCCCTGGTGTTCGCGCCGGGAAGATAATGATGGATCTGCCCATATACAGGCGTAGCGTCCCCTCAGATAGATATACCTTGTTTACTGGGTGCAACGATCCAGCCGCCAAGAACAGCCTTGGCCTTGGGCTGCCCGGCCTACGGTTGGTCTGTGATGGTGCTCCAGGACACTTTCCCTGCGGTGCAAGCGATCGCAGTCGGCTATTCCTCTAGAAGAGGTTGGCTGCTCCCGCCGGGATATGAAGCTCATGTTTCAATCTCGAGTTTCGTGTCTACCCATTAGAAATATTGCTATTGTTCCACATGCTCATGGTCCATGTGAGGTTCCTAGTCTTGGGTCGTGGGATCGCTGCCTGGCTTAAGGTACGTGTGGCATCAAAAGAGACTGCTACATGACATAGCATTTGTTGGCCCGGGGTTAAGCTGCTAAGACGTATGGCGGTGAACCGTCATGTGAAGGAGAACAAAGCCGAGAATGGTTCGGATTTCTATCCTGTACCATGGGTCTACACATATCAGATCCCCCTGATCCGACTGATTGAGCCGGCAACGTGAGTATGCACTGTTTGGCTTTACGCTGTATTTTCTCGCTCATAGCCCCTTCCGATCCAGACGGCATTGGCCATACAGGCCTATAGCGTTCCATCCCGATAGGAAAGGCTACTTCCTCCAGAGGAGATATCGCATGCCGTCATATAGGCTGAGAAAAGCTCTCCAAGCAAAGATCCTGAGTTTCTTCCATCCAAGGTAAGTGAAAGTTAGGAATAATGGTTTCTATGATTTTCTGATCCTGAGCGACTAGTCAAACCTCTTATGAGTATCAACCGCTGCCTTCGACCCGCCATGTACGACTCGTCCACATTCAGCCTGGAGAACGCTCAGCGGCCTTGAATTGTCATATAACTGTACATTTACTTGATGATCCACCCCAATATTCGGCCTTGTCCTACACTTGGGGAAGCCCTGTTCAGGAACGCTTCATCGATTGTGATGGTCTACGCCTCGGCGTTACTCTCAATCTTTGGAAAGCGCTACGAAGCCTTCGGCAAGCTACCGATACACGTACTTTCTGGATAGATGCCATTTGCATCAATCAAAAGAATATCCATGAGAGAAACTCGCAAGTACGCTTGATGAAAGAAATCTATCAAAGGGCGGTGGAAGTGGTAGTATGGCTCGGAGAAGACAAACAAAATAGCGCTGATGGGGTAAGTCTATTACCACGAATACACGCTGCTGCATTGAACGGCAAGCTATTGCAGGGTCCAGATAGTCTGTCCATGAGGCTCGACCAGGCAGGACTTCCAGGATTCGACTCTATCGTGTGGACATCTCTTGCCGAATTGTACCGTCGGAGTTGGTTTACGCGTATCTGGGTTGTCCAAGAGCTTGCCGTTGCGAAGCCCGCTACGGTACTTTGTGGAGGTCGCCGTGTTCCATGGGCCTACTTTGCGCCTGCAGCTGTTTGCCTCCAGACAGCGGCTAGTATACATTACTGGGATGTCAGATTGCGGTTCGATTTCGATCGTTTTAGTTGCATGGATACTTGTCATACACAATTTGAAAATGACACTCCTCCTGGTCTACTAGATATACTGAGCGCGACTCGTTCCCACTTCTCGATGGATCCTCGAGACAAAATATTTGGTGTCTTGGGCCTTGCTTCCGATGCGGACGCTCTGCTTTCTAACCCGGACTATTCGAAGTCAAGTGTTGAAGTCTATTCCACCTTGGCGATAAGAATGATAGTGGACCAAGAGTCGCTGGATTGTCTCAGTCACAAGGAAGATCCTTGGTTCACGGGAATTAAAGGACTTCCATCTTGGGTAGCCGATTGGTCTGTACACCCTCGCTCACATCCACTACGGGGAACCTCTGTCTATCGTTCCTACCGAGCTACCGGTGATTCGCGGGCAAGGATCAGAACAATGGCAGATTCTGGCACCATATATCTCATGGGATTTCAGATCGACAAGGTCAAGGAATGTAGCGATCCCCTTTTGAGGTATGAGCCTAGAGACAACATTGTCGGCAACTCGCTTAGACGGATGAACCTATCTGACTTTAACTACAATACTCACATGTATCTTGAACAAGCGCGAAGGAAACAGTGGGAACGTCTGGCTCTCAAACTCGACACCTACCCCAATGGGGAAGTCCCATTCGAAGCATTCCTCCACACATTGGCTGGCGGCCTCGATATGCGCGGAAAGCTGTCAACTCATGATTTAAAATTCCTCTATGAAGCTTATCTGAAGAGTTGGGGTTGTCTCCGTGATACAGGACCTATATACTGCAACAAGGAGATGTCAGATGATATCTGTACTCATTGGGTCTGGTATCGAGATGCTGTAGAAGATGTGGCGTATGGAAGATTGTTCTTTACTTCGGACAATGGATATATGGGGCTAGCGCCTCCATCCACCCGACCTGGCGACCTGGTCTGTGTTTTGTTGGGAGGCAAAACACCATACGTTCTTAGGCGGGTTGGGAAGGAGCATCATCGTCTTATCGGAGAGTGCTATGTCCATGGCCAAATGCACCGAAGCATGGATGGCATCGACGACAAACTTGAAGAATATGCTATCCGTTGACAAACAAAACCAGAAATATCAGCATTCCTACCTACGTTCTCCAAATATCTACAGTGACGAAGACCGAGTGCCGGATATTGCCGCCGCTTCGATCAGGAGAAAGCATGCTTTGCATTTGAGGATGTCGGACTCGCAGCTCGAAGACAGAAGGTCAGGTCGAGACCTAAGATGGCTCACGGAGCAATCAAGGAGCGCCCATGTAATTTGAAGTGTGAAAGGATATAAAAAGGCCCTGGTGGATGATACACTGTGAGAGAGGAGTTCAGAAGTTGCCCGTTGCGCCGTCGAAGTACTGCTCTTGGGGATCCTTTAACGAACTCCCACACGAAGTTCGTCGGCGATCGATCAAAGGCAAAAACGCTTATGTCCCCTGTCTTTCCTTTCCACAGATACGATAACACCATCGCGGCACAAGCTTTTCTATTCACTGCAGCGATAACCCTTGATATAAGGCCTATATGAAGATCACGCATGGCCACGACCGACACAATAGCATCGGTGATGGACTCGAAACTCACCGCTGCCATTGTATTTATCCCATGGTGATTCAGAAGAGTGAACTAAACAATTCGACACAAGAAGCATTTCACAAACTGATAAACTCTTGTCGAGCCGACGATGACTTCAAGCCAATAGCCCAAAATTACAAACTTAAATTACATAGAGAATAATAAAGATATCTACAACATATAGAAGCATGCTCGGCAGCATATCATCGCAATTGGCCGTCCTTCTAACCATTTGATCTCTTACCCTCACTTTCTTATGTTTATCTACTTAGTCTTCTCATTCTACACACCGGCAAGAGCGTGCTTCATTATGCCGGCAAAGCTTACCTCAAACCCGCTCAAAATGTCCAGAGAAGTAGACTGGCGTCCAAGGACCTTCAATATACATACAACATTTGATAAGAGATTCAAACCCTTCTAAAATCAACAAAGGTCCTCCACAAAGGCTCTCAAGGAATTTCAGGATTATCCTAGTAGAAACGGTTAATCAGAATGTCAAGCGGGAATTAGAACAGCGTCAAGTACAACCGGATACGGATGTTCTTTCTTTCCCTCGATTTCCAATTTGGATTTGCTCGGCGATGGTCTCTTTCAATCTACCAAAGCTGTCTCAACCTCTCAGTAAACCATATTTGACCTCTTCTTCCTACTCCTTTGTTACACCCCATCGCGCCCCTCATCCCACAGAAAAATCTCACCTCGTTCAATACCTCGCCCCTTGCCCACCCCTCCCTTTCCCATCGCGCAACCACCATCCTCTTACCCTTCTACACCCACCCCCTCCGTCTCAGACCCACACCGCAGAGCTTCTTAAGCTCTCCTATTCGCTATCCTGTATTCCACACCACCCACACCCACTCACCACCACCACCCATCCCTTCTCTCTCCTCCCTCTCCCTCTCTCATCCCCTCTCATCCCCCTCAACCCCGTACCCCAACACCGCTTCCATACCTCCTCTCCCCTCCCGAGAATCCTATAACCGTTTCGCCAATACTTGGACTGCGCGTTGTGGGATTTTTTTCGCTAGGGCTTGTGGGATTGGGGGATAGTGGGGTGGGGAGGCGTTGTGGGTGTGTGGAGGATGAGAGTGAGGGGGTTGAGGGGGTTGAAGGTGTGGTGAATGGAATAAGATGAAGGGAGATGAATGGGTGGATGGGATCGAGTAGACCCTCCTCCTCCGCTCCTTCCGAAGCGTCAAGCCCAATCCCATCATTGTTGTTGTTGCGTATGTTTACTACATAGGGAAAGGTTGGGTTGGTAGTGTTGGTTATGTAAATAAACGATCGTTTGAGTTTGGATTTGAAACGATGCTTGATATACATGCTGAAGAAAGAGTTGAGGAACAGGATCGTTTATTCTGGGGTAGATTGTGAAGTAAGTGGGTTGGGAAAGGCGTTTAGGGGAGTTGGGAGACCTTCAAATTAACTGTTAACACATCGTCTTCTTTCGCTCTATCGTTCTCTTCATTTTCAGTTTCACCTCTCTCATTCACTCATTCCCTCTTCTTCTCCCCCTCGCACCACCCTCTAATTCTCTCTTCGTCTTCGTCTTCGTCTTCATCTCCATCTCCTCTCCCCACAAGCCTCGTACCACAACCCCCCTCCATCTCTTTACTAGGCCATTTTATTGAGTAGACATGTGTAATTTTATGTCTTAAGCTATAAAGATATTAAAGGAAAGGTTTAAACACAAGGTGATGAGAAAGGGAGGAAGATGTCTTTATGAAGTTCCTGAAATAAGATATGTGAAATGCTTCGAAGAATATCATAGCATGAAGTTATGAAAGCAACAGTGAGATGTGAGAAAATAGATGTTTCTTTCTGTGATTTTAATGAGAAATGAGAAACAGATAATGAGATGCTGACGACGAAATTCCAAAAAAATATGCTCAAAGCACAGTAACCGTATTTCCACCGAGAAACTTTCAGCACAAAACAACATATCACGAGCAAGCAGTCCCCACAAAACAAAACCCCCTTAAGCCATGATATCCCCACCCCCCCCCGTTATTCCCATCCATGATCTCCATCGCCCCTCCCTCTCGCAAACCGTGCAAACATCCACCCCCGCTAGAACCACGACGATTCGAATCGAACGTTGAGAAAACGCCGAGGGAGTGTGATGGAGATGAAAAGCGTTTCAAACGACGGTGTTGAAGGGAGGAATTGAGGGGTTGAGAAGGGCATATGGCGATTTGCTCGATCGGACCGAGACGTCGAGGGAACGAGAGAGAGAGAAAGGAGGGTGATGAGATTCGATGGCCTGAAGTCATGGTGTAGGTGCGTTGCAGGACATATCCAAACCCCATGTACCAACCCCACCAACCCACCCCCCCCCAAAGACCGAAAAATCCCATCTACAAAAACCGCCGTATCCCACCACCACAGATCCGCCCAAGAAAGTCCCAACTCCAAAAAAGGCCAACCCAAAACCCATATCCCTACCAAAATCCTCCTCGAGTATTTCAAACAACCCGGAACATGAGCATGTGAATGTGCGAGAAGCGAGCTGTAAAAGAGTGAATCAAACGGCAAAAATCTTGATCTTGAACTTGAACGAGGAAGATGTCAAGGGCAACAGACAGGAAATTTCCCACGATCAGCACAAGGGGACGTGGGGGGCGTTGCGACGAGTTGGAGCATGGAACGGATATTCTGGAAAAAGGCGAGAAACGAAAGTATGACCTTTCGGAGAAGAAGAAAAACCAAAAAGTCCGCAAGTTCGGTATTGCAGGGACAACTTCCAGTGTCGTCCGCTCTCTACCTGTCCAGTGGCAAGAGTCTTCAAGGCCATTCCTTGGGAACATTTCACCAACGCAAGGTATTTGAAGCATCGAAACAATTGGACGCTCAGCTATTAGTTGGAACAATTTGAGTGCTAAAAGCCCAAGCGATGCTATAAAGAACGACACGCCCCGCGATCGCAAACCCGAAACAGCGCAAGATATACACGCAACGGCCGTTACCGCAAAGCAAGAGCCAGGGTAGGTGATGTAACCCCTGTTTCCCTAATAAAGAGGTACAGACACAATCGTTCAGCCCACCATCAAGCTCGCCAACAGCGATATTCACATTTTGGCAACCGCTTTTTTCTCCCTCGGCTGGATATAGGATTAACAGCAGTCGGCGCAGCACTCGCAACACTCGAGGCAGTCATCGATGGCGCAGCAACAGCAGACGGTAGCGAGACTGGTTGTGGGATGCAGGTTAGAAAATGTTCGAGCTTCTATAACATTGCGCGAAAGCAAGACAAGACGAAAGTGGCGTTCATGCCAAACGTTTCCCGAGACTTATAATAAAACATCTTGAAAACACCTTGAAGGGATGGAAGGGGAAAGATCCGAAGAGTAGTGAGTACTCACATTGCAGCCAGACATCCTTTCTGGCCGTTGTTTGATTTCTGGGGGGGAGGCGCGGCGCTGTATTGCATCTACAACTCTTAGTCAGTGCCTCGTTCTTCTTATTTCCATCTCCGTCTTTGGCCAACTGCCCCTCAACCACCGCCCCACCAAAAACAACCCCCCAAAAGACCACATCACCATCAAAAACATACCGGTGGAGGTCCCCCATACCCCTGCTGTGGAGGATACCCCTGAGGAGGATACCCCTGCGGTGGATACCCGCCGCCATAACTATATCCATCAAAGCAAGTATCAGCTCTCTCTATCCCCTCTTGAAAAAAAAAAAACCAACATATGAGACGAAAACACGTCGCAACCAGGAGGAGAAAAACACACCTCTGAGGCGGGTACTGAGGTTGCTGGGCGTAATAGCCTTGGTTCGACATTGCGAATCGCTTTCTGGTTTCGCTGTGCGGGGTTTTGTAGAAGGTATAGGAGATGATGTCTGGGAGAAGTTAGTAAAGAGCGATGCGTGGTGCGGTGTCGTGCGTGGCCAGAGCGGACCCGCGACCGACAACGAACAAACGCACAAGTTCTTCCGACAATCTCGCTCTTCCTTTGTAACAACACAGAAGTACACAGAAGTATATGTATCTGTCAAAGCTAGAATACCTCTCTGGAGGAGTGGCGGTTGTATGCGTATGGGATTTAGGAACAGGTATGTCAAACGTCTTGGATGAAACGGAGAACGTCACAAGCTGAAATGGATGGAAGAAGGCGAAGCAAGGTATGACTAGGCCACATGCGTTGTGATTGGATGGAAGCATAGCGCGGGATCGTACGGCTTGTGTTGGCTCTTGCCTTAAGGGGGACGCGCTAGGGGATTGCCGGTGTGAGGGCTAGAGAGGTTCTACTCGTACTGTAGCTGGGGGGATTTACGGATTACTGTAAATATGTCTTCCAGTGGTGTTTTGTTTTTGCTATTCTGCTTCAGATACTGTAGTCTTGCTTCGAAGATGGCTTTTTGCTTGTCTCTGTTGTCAAACTCACCCAACTTGTTCCTCGTGCTAGTCACACCAGTCTCGCATTCCGTAACGCCACCTACTTTGTTCTCAAAATCCAAAACATATTCTTCCATCCTAGGTGCTTCGGAAAATGCAGCTTCGACTAATGTCCACATGCTCAGTCTGAGGCGGTCTTGCTGCCGTGGAAGGATCTTCCACGAGTAATTAGTTCCTAGAGGAGGGAGCAAAAATACGAAACACGTCTTGACTTAACGTCGTGAACGACTAATTAGGCGACATGAGGTAAAATTTTAGCACACCAAGCAGTCAAACATGTAGCAGCAGTGAGTGATATATGGTCATGACAGTCGTTATCCGGAACGTATGTACACAGAAAGCAAGAAGGGAAGGAGGCAAAACTAGATCTACTCCAGACCAACCCGACACAGCTTAAAATACAGAGTCTGAATAGCGAAGATCACGAATATTCAAATACTCCTGGAGAAAGACTAGAAGGCGACCGCTCTTTCCCACAGACTTATAAGAAATTGCATCAAGAAGATGCTGTGATCATGGAAGGACTCCAATGTCTTCCGAGCGTTGATGTCTCGAATGTTTGTTTGCTTCCCAAGGCCCTTCTTCCCTTTGAACTTGGTGGGACGAGATCCTGGACCAGCGACGAGCAAATCGAACGTCGATCTTCCCAGGTTATCGAGACACGAGCGGCGAGGTTTACTCAGTTATTCTATTTATCTCATCGTGTCAGGCACCCACAGCTCATTGAATCTCCAGCTCAATGAGTTATTGAACATCCTCATATTCCATGTACAATACTTTAAGATCGCAGAACTGAGAGGTATAATCGAGCCATTACACTGAACGCACAAGCGATTCTGTCACACGACGATATCTCGCAGACTTGAAGGAAATTAGTTGGCTTTCCGCCAACAGTGACTGATTGCACCAGGATGAGTCCAGACCCCCTATGGTGTCATAATCGAAGCTGCATGTAAGTAAGCTTTACCTACATGAGTATAGAGTACTTACAATTTACGCGTGTGTCAACAGCTACACACTCCACGTAGATGGAGCGCAAACAGATGAAAAGAGGTTAAGTGGATTTCTATTACTTGTTGCCATAGTATAGGCACAGGCCACAGCGAGAACTTGTGTACAATGTTATTGCCGCCGCTTTGTAGGACCAGGGATAAACGTTTGGGTTGGCGCTGCTAATTTCGGAGAGAGCTGGAAGTGGCTGTGGGCTTACGAAGCTGAGCGGCGTGGAAGGTAGGTGGAACTTCTAATCCGACAGATGGCACGAAGGATTTACCATCGTTTAAGCCATGCGACACCTCGGCATTCACATCGGTTGTTTGATACTCTTGTTCTCGAGTAAAAATTTGTCGAGTCTCGGTCGATGTTTGTCTGCGTTACCGATAGTATCTTGGAATCGGGAAAAGGCTAGAGTTGTGCTGGAAGGAGAGGAGATGCTTGTTAAATCACGGGCAACAAACCTGGAGCCAGAGCCTCTAAGAATCCAAGGACGTAGAGATGAACAAGTCTCCACAACAATGATAGTCGGACGGACGGAAAATCAAGGATGAGAGTCAAAGATATATATTGCTCGAACTCTGTAGTTTCATAAAGTACACATGCCCGCAGCAAGACGACCAAGCCATACAATCATCCCACCAATGCCGTAACATCGTACTGCCGTTGAAGGAATAGCGCTTCCGTGTAAGAACACGCAAGGGGAGATAATACAAGAACCGCACCACTATAACCTGCTAAGACTTGTAGAGACATTGACGAAGAAACGTCAGAAAACCAGAGCAAACTCCCGTAATCCCTCCACCAAAGCCACTGACTTTCCTACCAACCAATGTATGACGTTTACAAACAAAGCATACAGCCTTCCCATCGAGAGTACAAAACAGAAAGGAAGATCATACTAGACGAAAGAAGAATGGGAATAGGAATGGAAAACTGTACACACCAGAGATAAGATAGAAACTCAAGATAGGCCTGGAAAACCAGAACCATCTAACCCATCATAGTATTGCGGATCTTCAAACAAAGGAGACATGTTGAAAACATCTTCAAAGTCAGCAGGCACAGAACTGCTTAAATCACTAGAAATTGTGTTCTGAGAAAAGTCAACCATATCGGGGTCGTTGGCGGCGACGGCGTGCTGAGGGCGGGCAAGATGCAATGGTACGCTGTAGGGTGATTGCCGGGCGGGAGCTGACATGGCGAACATTGGCGGAGTGTATGCATTGGCATTGGCATCTGGTATGTTTAGGCTTGGGGTCGAGGGTGCAAAGCTGTGCTGGCCAAACGGGTCGCCGTGAATTGGTTGCGGGTAGGCGTACTCAACGGTGTTGTCCTCCTCGTCCTCGCCGTCCTCATAAGGGGGCATGGTTTGAGGGACCCTATCCTCAATCTCTTTCATCCACCCCTTCAACTTCTCCATAGAAGGGTCGTGTCCGCCGCCTTTTCCGCCTCTTTTTTCTTCCGGCTTAATGCTACCCTTGCCCTTGCGACCTTTCTCCTTGGGATTGAAGTGGGTTCTGCGAAGGTGTGCTGCAGCATTGTAGTAGGCATTATACTTCTTGTTGTTCCGACACGCCTTGCACGAGGCCAAGAACTTCTGGTCGGGGGAGATGTCGATGCATACGTAGGCTTTACGGACAACGCTGTGAGCACGGTCGGTATGTCGGCGTAATTCATGCTCCCCTCGAAACCCGTCAGGATGCTCGTCGCATTGGGTACATTTGACCTTCTCGTGAGTTGGGCGTACGTAAGGCGCCTTGGCGATCGGTACGACGTCTTTCATCGACCCATCTGCTGACCTGATCCGAACCATTTGATGGTCGGACGATGCGGTCGACGACGCCGACGGTTCTCTCGACATTAGTGTTGCGTTGCCAAGCTTAGGTGCGATGGGACGAGAACTTTGTGCAAGTTGCTCTTGGCTGCGTCGAGTTACTCGAGATTGGGACGAGCCATTAGTTTCAGTAGAACTCGATCGTTTCATGACAGCCGCCTCTGCGTCAATAGCAGATTGTAACGAAGAAGAAATCTCAGGAACAGATGAAGATTGGGTATGTAGTGTATCACCGTGCATTCCCCCCGCATGACCAACAAGAAAGGAAAATTCAGCTTCGAATTGACTGGGACTGTAGTCTTTGGTTGTAGCCAACGACTGACTGAGATCGAGAGGAGATTCTTGCAGACTTGTGCTAAGATTCGAATTGACATCGGAAATGTGAGAATTGAGCTTCAGCATATCGAAGCCACCAACAAACGAACTGCCAGCATGACTGCTCTGACGAGACATATTACCGCTTGTATAGGTTGTTGCGTGCGTTAGGCCGTCGCTCGTTGGTGTAGCGGGCGATTGGGATAGAGGTGAGTATTGACTGAAGATCGCCGCTTGCCCCGGCGAGGATGATAGACGACGCGAGTTGCGTCGAGGATGTTGATGGATAGGTACCGCAGGCGAGAGCGCATTCTCAGACTTGCCGAAGAAATCTTTGGGATCTTCGTAGATAGTGAGGTCAGGTACATGTAACGGATGTCGCCCAGAACCAGTACGTCGCATTTTGTGTGGCTTATTTATAGTGTAATTGCTGAATGGTTCGTCGTCGTCGAGCTCATAGCTGTTGATTCTGGGCGGGGGAATAATGCCATCAGTGCTGGTATACGGAGACGGTCCGTTTCTGGAACTATTCGAGCGCTTTCGAGACATTGGGGTTGAATCTTGAGAGAGGTTATCATCGCGATTAAGCCCGTAAGTGGGAGGGCTGTCCTAAAGCCAAAGTCAGCCCTGAACGGCAAAGCAGTGGGATTGGAAACCATACAGAGCAAGGCCACGCCAGTTCTGGTATCGCTCGAGGTACGGTGGAACACTGTTGCATCTCTTGCGGACCCGAAGTCTTCAAGTCGAGGTCGAGTCGATGGGTGGGCGCCGCTGGACCGAGGACAGCGTTGAACTCGGCAGTTTTGTGTGCCCATTGCCGTTGGAGTTCGTCAGGTGTGAGGTCTTTGTTCTCAAGCCAGAAAATCTCCTTCTCCACATGCATAACGTTGAGGACAGTCGAAAAACTCGACGAGGTATCCATGATTGTATTTGCCGCACGCAACCAGGATTGATAGCTGGAAGATCCTCAAAGCCTTGACTTACAGATGAACTAAGAATGGGGGGAGGTTAGCAATCGAGAGGGTGGGCAAGAAGGCAGAGAGGCACGAAAAAGAATTGTAGACGGAAGGCCATGTGGGCTCGGTTTGCATATTTGAGGACTACAAACAAGAGGCTTGCTGACGCAACTACGGAGTACTCCGTACCAGTCTACCAACCGGTGTATGCAAATGCCTCAAGCACGCTAGAGCGAGAAGCAAGCGGGCTTGAGTTTACTGTGTAAGGGTTTTGGGATACAATCGATTACTACTGTGTATAATCGACAGGTTCGGGTTTGCGGGAAGTCTTTTCGAAAAGTGAGGCGACAGCGCCCGGCATTGCTGCCATTGGTCTCTAACGGGGCGGTCGGTTACTTGCCCTGCGACAGCCTACTGTACAAGCACAACTTACAAGGGAACTCTGAGTCTGTCTCTGACAAGGGCTGTTCAAACTCTCGAGTAAAGTGCCGCTTCGAGTTCTGAACTGTGGGCGTGACCACACCACCGCCAGAATGCCTTGAGCTAATCTCGTAGTTGCATGACTGCAGAACGGGGACTCTTCTTCCTCGTGTAACCACTCGCAACCTGCACTTTTCCAACGCGAACCAGCCGAAGGTTTTCCTGAAGCGAGAAGCATTTAGCCCTGTTGGATTGACGGATCTGGTGGATTGCGAATGCGAATGACGCCCAATCTTAACGAGGTATCGACGGTTTTCTCGGCCAATGGAACCTCTACCCATTCCATTTTCTGCATCGAGGGCGTCTGCTTTTCTATGACCATTCACATCACTCATCACACGCCATTCTCTGAAGCCGTCGATGCACCAAATGCGCCTGTCGTTGATGACGGGACCGCTCACTGGATTACCCAAGGATTATCCTGCGGCCAGGATTTCAGGCAGCACATGTTCACCCTGTCAAAGAAGATTGTCGGCCCAACTTGCTGCGCTTGGCTAATTGAAGTTGGAGTTTGTAAATGTTCAGTGTTGGACTCATTGGACTCCTTCTCGGCTAATCTTCCCTTCCGGTCTAAAAAGCACTTTGCTCCATACACTTGTGAGTTGTGACTTGGTTGTCTGGGCTTCATGTTGTGTGCTGTCAGGAGTCTTTGGTCCCAGCTCTGGCAAGACGTCAAATTCGCATTCGAGTAGCATAGGGCTCCATACATGTTGCCCTGGTTGTTTGACTTTAATGTTAGTGTTAGCGTATTGTGTAAGCGTAGTCTTCATATATAGGTGGTATATTTACACAATAGTCTGGCCCAAAAGGCTTTTATAGTCCCTGAAAAAATTGACGACGATGCAGAAAAAACCCTAATTGAATATTCACACGCTTTGACCTGCGCTCGCTGTCTGTTTTGAAGCAAAGAAACAAGACGGTGGCGCTGCAACAATCTTTGAACCATCGAAGCTCTTCAACTCAATCGACGAGCCATCATGGCCGGTGTTCTCTCCTTGCTAAGTCGTAGCTCGACCAGTCTGTGCTGTATACACGATAGGATATTCACTATGCTAGCTAGTGAGAGCAGGTGCCGCACAGGTGTTAGATTGGGACGGCTGTGGAGAGATGAGGGGCCAAGGCCTGGGAGGCTAGGATTGCACAAGGGACGGAGGTCAAAATGGCCCGCTGAAAGAGACTGCATAACCTCCGGGCAAGCAGCAGTCTTCTTCAAAAAATCCAATACTGACAACCCAACATGTTTTGGTTCCTGTCCGCTGTGGAGACTTTCAACTCCACCATTACTTGAACATCTATGGTTGCGGATTTGGTTGACGAATAGGACCATGGACGAGAGTGGATGTCAACAAATTGGATGTAGATATGTATCAATAAGTTGTAGTACGCGAAGAGTATATCGGGTGCATTATGGGGCAACGACAATTGAGCGAGTATTTGCCAAATCATGGCGAGCTTGTAGGCTCAGGCATTGCCTCCACAGCGATTGGGAAACTTTTGTGGAAGAGTATTATTGTTCCATCCAAATATTATCTGGCTCGGGGCCGTGGGACAGTACTGCGTAGGAACAGATCAGCGGTTCAAGTACCTGCCGATGATGGACATTAAAATCCCAATTTGATGTCTCCGACAAGGAATTACATTTGAGTTGTTGGGTCCATGCTCACCATCGCTGAGACGTAGAGAGAGGTTCCCAATGAGCGAGGACAATTCTCGCTGGGGTGGACGATCATGCTGTCGGAGATGTAGACTATTTTGTTAAGGAATTGGACACGACCATTCCATAGTAATAGAGGATGACTCCATGGTCAAATTGGGACTCGTAGACAAGTAGATGATTGGACTAAATCAATGCAACTGTTGGAAGAAACAGCCGCTCCTGCATCGTAGCTTGCTAGCTTCAATGGAATATCACACGCTCGGCGGCCAGGCACGACAGCAGCAAGTTCTTGTGGCTTCAAGCAGATGCTAAAGGATATCTATAGGGAGAAGTGTATGAGGGAGATGGTGCAAGTGTAAATGCTACTCTAGCTTGGCCGGGTTCGGGAGCTTGAGCTTAATTTTTGAGGCTCAAAAACAAAAGATCTGGCTTTAGGGAATCCCCTGCTCACGACTTCTCTTTTATTTCTCCATCCACGCCTCTAACGATGCCGCCCGCTTCTGTAGAACCCTTTCTGAAGGGTGATACAGGTCGAAATACACGGGGTTTGCTGCGATTGGTTATACTCTTGACAATTGCTGCCGCCGCAGTTGCTAGTCGGCTGTTCAGTGTTATCAGTACGCGTACCCCAATCTCTCAGTCAATGGTCGCCGAGCTCTTGATGGAACCCACGGCTAATGTTTTCGTCTATAGGGTTCGAAAGTATTATCCATGAATGTTCGTCTCCTTCCGAGCCGACTAACAGCGACGACCGCCTGAAGCATTTCTGCTGAAGATCGACTCCAGAAGCTGACCAGCAAACCAGTTGATCCTTGGTTCAATTTTCGAGCTACAAAATATCTTGTGCAGAATGGATTCTACAGCTTCTGGGACTGGTTCGATGACCGTAAGCCTTACCAAGTCCTCTCGCAGCTGTTACAATCAAAAGGGCAAAAAGCGGCATTAGCAGAAGGCTATGGTTCCCCAAGATTTAAGGAATAGCTTCAGCTTACTCGATTCATCTCGCAGGAACATGGCATCCACTAGGCCGAGTCACAGGCGGGACACTCTATCCTGGTTTGATGGTAACCAGTGGTATCATTTACCACGTCCTTCGCCTTCTGTCAATGCCTATCGACATTCGAAACATATGTGTGCTTCTTGCGCCAGCATGTTCCGGCTTAACTGCCCTCGCATCATACCTCATCACGTCAGAAATGACAACGTCCCCATCAGCTGGTCTTCTTGCAGCCGCGTTCATGGGGATCACACCAGGCTACATCTCAAGATCTGTTGCTGGAAGCTATGATAACGAGGCTATTGCTATATTCCTTCTTGTGTTCACCTTTTACCTGTGGATTAAGGCGATCAAGAATGGATCCGCTATGTGGGGTGCATGGACTGCACTGTTCTACGGCTACATGGTATCGGCATGGGGAGGCTATGTATTCATTACGAACCTACTGCCACTCCATGCTTTTGTTCTCATCTGCATGGGCAGGTACAGTCCAAGACTGTATGTCAGCTATAGTACTTGGTTCGCCCTCGGTACATTGGCTAGTATGCAGGTTCCGTTTGTCGGATTCCTTCCAATCAGAAGCAGTGAACATATGTCGGCTTTAGGTCAGTGAGCCTCTGACCTGATCATCTTACTAGTACTGACTGAAGCAGGTGTATTCGGTCTACTCCAACTTGTAGCATTTGTTGAGTTCATTCGTCAGCAAGTGCCAAACAAGCAGTTCCAAACGCTCCTTCGCAGCCTGATATTGGTTGTATTTGCTGTTTCATTCGGTCTTCTGGTCCTCTTGACCGTATCAGGAGTCATTGCCCCTTGGAGCGGTCGCTTCTACTCACTCTGGGACACGGGCTATGCAAAAATCCATATTCCTATTATTGCATCGGTATCGGAACATCAACCGACTGCGTGGCCGGCTTTCTTCTTCGACTTGAATCTGTTAATATGGCTCTTTCCTGCCGGAGTCTACATGTGTTTCCAGCAGTTAAAAGACGAGCAAGTGTTTGTCGTGATCTACGCTGTCTTAGCAAGCTATTTTGCTGGCGTGATGGTCAGGTTGATGTTAACACTCACACCTGTTGTCTGTATTGCTGCAGCATTGGCGCTTTCAAGCATCTTGGATACTTATCTTATTGCCGAAGCTCCTTCAACAGAAGCCCAGTCGAACGGACATGCGACTGGCGACAGTAACAAGAGTGCGGCTTCAACTGTATTGGATTCGCTGAGATCAACTCGAAAACCTTTTCTGGGCATCTACTCGTATGTTTCGAAGATTTCCACCGTCTCAGCAGTCACCACTTATCTGCTCTTGTTTGTGCTGCACTGCACCTGGGTCACTTCAAATGCATACTCTTCGCCTTCAGTAGTACTAGCCAGTAAGATGCCTGACGGAAGTCAACATATTATCGATGACTATCGTGAAGCCTATTACTGGCTTCGACAGAATACCGCCGATAAGGCTAAGATTATGTCATGGTGGGACTATGGCTATCAAATTGGAGGCATGGCTGATCGGCCCACCTTGGTTGACAATAATACCTGGAACAACACACACATAGCCACTGTTGGAAAGGCCATGAGCTCGCGGGAAGAAGTTAGCTATCCAATCTTGAGGCAGCATGATGTAGATTATGTCCTGGTCGTATTTGGAGGCTTACTGGGTTATTCGGGAGACGACATCAACAAGTTCCTATGGATGGTCCGTATTGCTGAGGGTATTTGGCCAGACGAGGTAAAAGAACGCGACTTCTTCACTGCCAGGGGAGAGTACAGGGTCGACGATGAAGCCACACCGACAATGAGAAATAGCTTGATGTAAGCCTGGGCAATTCAATTTTGGTTTGGGTCAAAATATAAGACTAACTGAATCCTTCAGGTACAAAATGTCATATTACAACTACAACTCGCTATTCCCAGCGGGACAAGCCCAAGATCGTGTTCGAGGATCCAAGATGCCCGCGGAAGGGCCGCAATTGAACACCCTCGAGGAAGCCTTCACAAGCGAGAACTGGATTATCAGGATTTACAAAGTGAAAGATCTTGACAACGTCGGAAGAGATCATGCCAGCGCGGTAGCGTTTGATAAAGGTAATAAGAAAAAGAGGACGGCCAAACGACGAGGGGCCAGGGTGCTCCGGACAGAGTAAAGTTATCGACAATATCAATGTATTTTATGTGTAGTAAGCGGGCATCATGGTTATCTGGGTAGAGGGTGTCGTACACAAGATGCATTCAATACATGTTGTCGTCCAGGCGTCGCCTCTGGGCCCAGCTGCCCCATTGAAAGTTTTCTGCAACCAGGCACTCTATTGCTGTCGTAGATGATCAGAACCACAACTCTCTTCTTACCGGATACAAAGGAACCTGAGATGAAGCTGACTGTTGAACAATGATTGACCTTGCTGGTGTTCTTCACTATGAAGAGGCAGCGTGGAAGGGCCCCCAAATAATTTTAGGTCGCTTGCATGAAACTGCTGCAGACCAAAGTGACCTACTTACAGGGGCCACGTTATTTCCAATTGCTGCCCAACGAGCCCAATAATGAGCCAGTCGCATCACGATATTCCACATCTATCACCCAAATATAGAGATACCTAATGCATGCGTGGCAGCATTTAATGAGTTGATTCCATGCTTGACATACATCAGTTCTCTTGCAGCATGTTTCCATCTACGAGTAATCTTCATCCTTTGTCAGTCATTCGTTAAGCAGTCTCTACTGAACATTTTGGTCTATTCCAACCTCAGGCAGGACGCAAGCCCATTACTCAAGTTCTCACTCATTCATGGACCACAGGAGATGTGCGCTGGCTGAAGATGAGTTTGTATTGGTGTTTGCTTTTCCGATCAGACATGTTGTCATATCGTGGTATGCATCTCGGCTTGCTGCCAATTTCTTTTCGTCAAAATTTTAAGCCTATGGTTTGATTTGCGAGTACTCGGTCTTGTTGTACTACTACCTTTCTGGAATCTAAGCGTGTAATCGTAGATCGCTTCATTGTCAGATGTTTCAGTGCCCTTGGTTTCACTTTTTACAGGTTGGCCAAAAGGGAAGCCTGCTTTCGCAAACAGCGAGCAAACAAGAAAGACTTCATTACTGTCACCTATCTACTTGAGTTAGATAAGACGTCCATGATGCCTTACGAATACAAGACCACGGATGCCTTCGTACGGCCTCGTCGTACCAAAGATAAGGATGCTCGTAGCACAACATCTAGCAACAGTGGCAGAAGGCAAAGAGAAACGTCTAGATCCAGCAACCGTTCGCCACCACAAACATCTCGACCGGCCCCTTCTTCGTTGTATACCCAACAAAACACAACAAACGACCAGCTACCTCCATTGCCGGAGTCTGGAACTGTGTCCCCCTTGTCAGCAAAGTCGCCAGTACTTCGTGCGAGCTCCTGTACTCATGGCTCCACGGATTCACTGACATCTGCAGCTCAAATACACACTCCGGCGGCTTTACAACCTTATCTAGACTACGACCAAGACGAACCTAGCAGCAACACTATAACCAGAGTGACATCGGCTGGTCAGAAATCCGACACTTCACCCGGCCTTTCCTTCGCCTTACCAGAGCAGCCCAAAAATTTTTATGACTCACATACAGCAACACCGCTCGCTGTCGATTCTCATAGGGATAAAGATCAACCTCATCCTCGATCAGCATCTCCCGGATTCTTTCCACCATCCTCGGAGTCAAATACCACAGCTCTGCCCCAAGCATCATCACCGAAGCTAATAGAAAACGCCCCTTTCCCATCGCCGTCTCCACCACCCACAACTATATCCCCTTTCTGGGGCCCTCCGGTCTCTGCACCAGGCCAACTTGCATTTCAGCCATACTCACAAAGTCTGGCATACGTGGGCCCTCAACAAGCAGTAGCACCTCCTTTTCCAATTCCTGGTGGTGCTCCAGGCGAACATTACTTCACATCTCCCTACGGTGGACCTCAGTATATCCCATTTCCGCAACCTGCTGATACGCCTATGGATTTTCATTCGTTTTATCCACCCCAAGGTTCTGTACAACAAGGGCAGGTTTCATTACAAGCTTTGAGAAGTCCACCTATCCGACATGGTTCTCCAAGCTCATCTATAAGCTTTTCTGGTGATTCATTTCATGGCATGTCGCCGCCAACTTCACATCCAATGGATTCAGCTGCAAAGTCTGCCGGTGCAGGCTCGAAAAACCAAGGACCAGAAGACGATGCCGTAGATCTTCTCCAACGTATACAGAGCGCAATACCTGATTTGCATGCACTTGTAAACAAGTACCGCGAGACTTCAGGTCGCTTAGGAGAACGAGAGTCTCGTATGAAGGAGTCAGAAGCACATAAGGCGGCAGCACTCAAACAGAAAGAAGGCTACATACAACAATTAGCAAAAGAGCTGGAGGGAGTCTCTACGAAGCACTCTGCCGAGAGTAGCAAGTTGAGGCTTGAGATTGGTAACATGGAAGAGAAGCACAAAGGGCTTCAAGATAGTTTAGCCGCTGAGAAGAAGTCGAAGAGTGAATTGGAAGTAGCACATCGAAGCCTGCAAGTAAGGTTGGAGCAAGCCGAACGGGCGTTGCAGGAGAAGGAAGTTGTAATGACTCGAAACTTCGATCTCTGGAAGAGGAGAATGTCTGAAGAGTTCGCCATGAAACAGAGAACTTTGGAGGACGAGTTACGACGAGCTCGGGAATCTGAAGCAGCTCTGCAAGCTCAGCTAGGCCAGATCCATAAAGTTCATGCCCAAGAAAAGGATGGTTGGTCCCGTCGAAGGCGCGAGCTTGAAACAAGCAACAATATGCTGCGTCGGGACTTGGACGATGCGCTGGAGGCCAGAAAGAGAGATATGGAAGAAACCCAGAGGAAACAGCAGCTGAACAGAGAAGCTTGGGACAAGGAGCGGACAGTGCTCGGTAAAGGAACCGAGGAGCAAAGGAAAGTTCTGGTGGCTCAACACCAAATCGAGAGAGACGAGCTAGAAAAGACGTACAGGCAATCTGAGGCACGTATTCGCAAGCAAGCTGAAGAGAGTGGTATGAAGCTGCACAACGAGATAGAGAAGCTTAGGGCAGGTTGGGACACTGATAAGACCAAGTTTAACAAAGCGACGACGGAACTCAAGGCTGCAGCGAACAAGCTGAACGACGAGAATATCAAATTGCAGAAGCTGACCGAGGCCCTTGAAAACATCACGGAGCTTAAGTCCAAGGGAGATCCCTTTTAGTAAGTCAACGCTGTTGACGATGCTGTCTTGATCTTTTCGCATTGTGTTTTGCATTTTGATCGTAGGTTCGTACATGATTTCAAGCAATGTCCGAGGGGTCTTTGTGGGTTACCCATCAGCTAACATGAATGGTCCTAGCCATGATGCTTTCAACTCTCTGCAAAGCCAGATCTCCCACCTCGCTGTGCGATATTTTCGGGATGGTCCTGAGCAAGTACCGAACGATGTCATAGAGAGAATTCCGAAGAAATTGCCATCGATATTATCGAACACTGATTCCTCGAAACAACTTCGAGTAGCTTACATCGAGCACATGGTATCCAGCGCGATCACTCACCAAATATTCGAGCCTTTCCTATTCACCCTAGCCACGCGCCGCAAGTCCATGGATAACCTAGTTATGGAGTGGTCAAAGAGCTTATGGGAGAAGTCCAAGACGAGACAGACTCTTTTTCGACAGCAAATACTCCATGCGGCTTACACGAGCTCCAGCGCAAAGCAGTCCATCAACAAGGCCGCTATGGTTATTATCGACAAAATTGTCGACGCCATCACTCCCTTCGCTAACCAAGCCAACTGGGAGTCGATCAGAGTGGGTATACGGAGGATTGTAAAGCTTGCGGCGGAAACGTGGAGGTATGCAGGACTAGAAAAGGCGGTCATTACTGCTTCACTGTTTAATAAGGATCGCTCCACTGTCCCGAGACTGGAACAGCCTGGTGGAGGTATCCCAAGCGCGGAGCCTGTGCAAATTCAATTGCGAGAAATATTGCTACCGCTGTTCCCAACCATTGAAAGACAGCCCCTGCCTGAAGAGCTCCGAGGAGAGTCGAAAGAAGAGAACGATGGATGCGTATATACTCCGGGTCGCGTGCTATACGCGGATGACCATCTCGTTCTTGCCAGTCTTCAGAAGCTTGGGCAGAGGAAAGAGAATGGCTCAGAGATGGAGAGGCCGATTAGCACAGACCTCAGAGATCAAACGAAGACACCGACTCCGATGACAGAAACCCAAGGAGTCGAGAATAAATCACTCAACATTAGTATAGGGGAATGGCCAACATCGCCATTGGTCAGGCATGACGCTTCGTTATTTCCAATGCAGCCATCCTTCATAGCAAATAACGACTACTTGGGCGATGCGGAAAAGATGAAGGTGGAAGCAGAATCTGCATTGCCGACAGTTCAAGAAGATTTTGCGGCTATACAATCAACTTATTCGCGCAGCCGTACCCCTCCCATAGGCCGTCATTCGACTAACGCAAGCGACAACGGGTCGTTCAGTGATAGGGCTTCCATCTCGACAGCCCTTCCTGCAGCATTGCCGGATTGGGGTGATTCAAATGGGGCTGTCCCTAACACTCAAGGTGGACGTGGATGGTGAAGATGGCATGATTGCCGTATGACGCTGCGATCGATGCAGCTTCGCGCTTGGTCGGTACGATGGGCAGCGTTGGAAGGAGCACAGCCACAACAAGCAATCTTACGAACTGGGCGGTATTTTCTGGAGAGGCAGGACACGGCGAATTTCTCTGGAAGCTGGGGGGTCAAGCAAGTAGATATCTCCCAACCGCAATAACAACATCATGGTTCAAAAAAGGCGATCCAAGCTTTTAATACCATCGGGTCGACAAAGGCAACTGGGTGATCTGTTGAAACAACCGGCACTTCACAAGCTCGATTCATAGCTAAGCATGAGGCTGATTACGAGCGATGGTTGTAACTTGTATGTACTATGTATCTGTCGAGTGTTCTGCCTTGGCGTGAACCGTGATCTATTTCAGAGTCCGAAGGGGTGGTCCTGTCCAAAGCGAATCTATACTCTTAGCCCTGTGCCTGAGCTGGCACTTGCGTGTGAGCGCCCTCTCTAGCTGGCAATTGGGGCATCACCTTACTCTAGCGGGCACACCGCAAGGCTTTCGCCCCCTTAACGGCCACAGCCACAGCAAAGTCAGTCAGGAATAATCGACGCTTCTTTGTCGATAGCTCTCACCGACTCGTTGCTTCCTCTGGCACCTTCTCTGGCACCTTATCATATTCCATCGTCGAATTATTATTGTTGGTTTTCTTGTTGTTGTAGTGTTTACCATGTAAGGTAGAGTACTGTAGTAGGCTGCCACGCTGCCTACCGTATCTAGGTATTCTACGGATTACAGTATTGCAGTGTGGCTTGACCATTTCTCCGATTGCTGCCTTGTATTTTTGGAGAGTTGGAAACACTCTAAACCATCGACCACAATCCCCCTCAGTCTAAACCATGCCTACTACCTTATTCTACCTTACCTCACTGTCAACTGCTGTCCCAGGCCATACTTAGTGCTAACCCCCCAGAGTTCTACCAGCATACCGTACGGAGTATTCCCTCAATCATCATGATTATCCTTCACTATACCTTATCCACCCGTACCTGAAAAGCCTGACACGGTACCGTTACCCCAACGGCCTTCCTTGGGCGTACAGCAAGAGCCTCCAATTTCTGTCGCAATTGCTGCTTTGTGCCACGCCTCACTGTCGTGACAGTCGGACCATCCCCCCCCCCCACTCCGTCCAATCATTGCGAAAAGTTCCAAGTCTCCTGCGAGTGTAGTAGTAGATACCCTCTACTACACCGGTACAGCATTCTCCAACTCCCCTTTCTGGCGTGCGTTTCAGATCAGCCTGCGGACTGGACCCCCCAGATGTAGATCACCCTACTCTGTGCCGCACTCTACTTACAGCTATCCTGAAAATTCTCGGCCCCAACGCACGGACTACTACTGTCCTCTCTTTGACGAACTACAATCTATCAATCCTGCTGTCGTCGCTTTCTAGCAAACATGTTCACCGTTGGGTCCACGTCGCCCACGAATTCAACCCTGGCGTCGCATCCAGTAGGCTTCAATGACCACACAGACTATGACCCTTTCTTTCCGTCTTCACCGAGCGAGGAGAAACTGGTACCGGTCAAGAAACAATACCTAGCAAGACCTTTGTCTTATACAGTCCATTCATCTCCAACCACTTCGAATTTCGCCGACAGTGGTCCCCGAAATCCTACGACGTCTCCCTCAAATACCTTCAACCAACCATATCAGCAGCTGCCCGACAGTTCCGGTGCCAACGACCTCTACCCTCCCTACATTCCGCAACCCCACGATGAATACCAGAACGCGGCGACACCAAACAACCTCTTGAGCCCGCATGCTCCATATCTGTCCGACAACGGATACACCGAGCCGAGCGACCACTCGGCTACGCCTGAGGTCGACGATGACTTCTACCTAGAGACAAATTATGGCTTGCTCGATCCAGAATACGAGCTCAACTCAGGCCGTTCGCCAGACCACATAAGCACTTTACCGCCAGGATCAATATGTATCGGCACGTATGATCATCGCGAATCCGAGTACAAGAACTGGGCATCTTCGGGGAAGGCCACTCTTCAGTCGCATCTCATGAGCCCAATGTTGACGGATAATGCAAGTCCGGGATCGGGGGACGGTATGACGAGTCCGAAAATAGACATGCAGCAACTCAATGGGTTTTCCAAGGAGGTGTCCTCGGCCTTTTTCGGCCAGCCTCAATTCTCAGGCTACATTGGCAACCCTTCCAGCCAGATGCATTACGGGCTAGGTCTGCAAGGAATCCCAAACAATCAGGGAGCCGACCGTACAGCCTCTGATGGAGCCCGGGTCCCAAGCCCTCGTGTACATGTGGAGAGCTACAGTCGAGGAGATTCCCCATCCCGCGCAGTGGGGCCCATGGTCCGACATGGAAGCAAGCGGAGTCGCGGAAGTCCATCTCCCTCGCACCTTGCTGTACAGGACGATGGTGACAGTTCAGACGAGGACGACGGTGATAACAGCAGTATGCAAGACTCGCAGGGGACTGCTATGCCAATAGATACTCACGTGGGTAGCGATGAAGATGGTGCAGGATCAGCAACAGGAAGAGCCGGCATGGACCCGCAGGCACGGCTCAACCTCGCCGACACTAATGTGCCCAATTTTAAGGATCAGGAAAGGAGCGCTGAGGTAGAATTGAAGAAAGCCGATGTTGAAGATTGGCTATCCACAAGCGCAGTTGGGCCTCAGGCTGGGGTAGATGACCCCAACAAGTCTAAACCTGCCAAGCCTACAGCACTCAAGAAGCGACTGAGGGCCCGAAGTGCGGGAGAGCATATCCTGTCTCACGCAAACCTCCAGGTGATGAAGACTACGCGCCCAGATGCACATCTACCGGGACCGGGCGCACTGCTCGACATCGAAAGTGGCGACGAAGATGATGATGACAATGATGAAGGAAGTGATACCGGTGACGAAGAGGATTTACCAGCCAACCTAAGTCCGCCTGACCTCGTCCAGTCTCCTGAAGCCTTGGACGAAGCGCTGAATCAGGCGCCAGTAGACCGCACACGAGTTTGGCAGGACTCCTTGCTTGATTACTATGATCCCCAGTCCAAAGCCCAGCCGACCACGTCGAATGATGCTATTATGAGGTTCAAGCAACGGGCAGAAGACTTCGAAACAGTTTCACTTGCTGCTACCTGGGGCACACGCCGTTTAAGCGACGGAGTACTGGAAGGGTTCTTCGACCAACTTTCGATCAAGCATGTATCCCACGACAAGGAAAAGGACGAGAAACGTAGGGGTTTCTTTGAACAAGCTGCTGCAAAGTTGTTGTCGAGGCGGCGGGACGGTAGTGCTCTGAAGCGATACCAGAGCGACAATTCGAAGCAGTCAGATGGCCGCCCTGCTGTCCTTGAGAGCGATAAGAAGAATAGTTTCGGGAGCCGCCATGAAGCCGAAGCCAACGCCGCAGCCCCGCTGGCATCACCCAATACAGGGCCTCCGAGGCTCGACAGCAGCCACTCAGCGCCCGCCTTTATGCAAAACAACGCCTTGGGGACTAGCGGCACCGGAATTGTCCCGGCTGCGTCTCCTTCCAGTCCTTGGACATCGGCTAAGAAAGTGATCAAGCGGAGTAGAAGCCGGAGTGATATGCAGAGGCCTACATCCCCATCTCAGTCGAAGATAGCGGAGATGTGGACCAAGCAAGGTGGACCACCTATGCCGACGCTTGCTACGCCCCACCAAGAAAGTGAGATTCCCGCACATTCGGCCCTCCCAGCAGACCTTGAGGATGAAGACGAGGACGAGACGTTAGAAGACAGGGGAGTCACGATGGATCTAACTATCCGTCCAGACCCTATCGTACCTACCCTCGAAGGGTTTAGGTCGAACGTTCTACAATTGAACCCTCGTCTTCCGAAGTTTATGATTGATCGAATAGCCCAAGAGCAGCTGCGACGGTACAAGAAGCTTGTGGATTTCAAAGTCAAGCATTCTCAGGCCATCAACGCGCATAAATGTGACTCGGGGAAGCACTGCACTGAGCTCGGAGGTGAGCCCACGTACTTGCCCTCCAAAGCCAGCACCAAGGAGCCTGAGCTCTCGCACACTGGCTTTTCTGTCGCTGGGCTTGGAGGATCTGACGACGACGCTAATGCCTTGGCCGATGGAATTGTGACTGCTGCGCAGTTTCCTCCGGGAGTACCCATGCCGCCTGTCAAGCGTCTCCCTGCCGAATTCGAGTGTTCGCTGTGCTTCAAAGTCAAGAAATTCCACAAGCCTTCGGATTGGTCGAAGCATGTACATGAAGACGTGCAACCATTTACGTGTACATTCGCCAATTGTGCCGATCCCAAGTCATTCAAAAGGAAAGCTGACTGGGTGAGACATGAGAATGAGCGTCATAGACAGCTAGAGTGGTGGATGTGTAACATGAATGATTGCACACACAAGTGCTATCGAAAAGACAATTTCGTCCAGCATCTAGTCCGCGAACACAAGCTGCCAGAGCCCAAGGTCAAGGTTGCCAAGCCTGGAAAACCTGCAGTTCGAGGTCCTTCGGCGCAAAAGGCCCGAACAAAGGCTCAAGATAAAGAAGATGCGAAAGACGACGTTGATATTGTCTGGAGGCTGGTTGACGAATGTCGACACGAGACGCTCAAGAATCCAAAGGAAGAGCCTTGCAAATTCTGTGGTAACGTCTGCAACAGTTGGAAGAAGCTTACCGTTCATCTGGCCAAACACATGGAGCAGATTAGCATGCCAGTTTTGAATGTGATTAACCAGCAGAACATATCATCCGACACCATCATCAGTCCAATCGACAATCATATCGGTCAAACAATTAGCATGTCTCCCGCAGCCGCAAGCCCATTTCCACCAGCCTCTTCAGCTTATGGCAAACCAAACGTAACGAGCCAAAGTCCTTCTTCCTACCCGCCTCTTCAAACCGAACAAAACTACTTTGCCCAGTCAAACCAAAGCCAGGCCTCCATCCAGCGAAGCGCAAGTGTATCATCGACCTATCCACCACTCCCCAACTACCGACCGGTCGGTTGGGGACCCGTACGTGGAAACCCATATGCGAATAACCCCATTGCCGGCTTCAAATACGAAGATCTTCAGGCCCCTTCTCAAACCCGCGATAACTCGAACAACAATAACAACAATAACAACAATCGCACTGGCTTTACTCGTCCCAAGAACATCCTTACCAAACTTCGCTCCCCGTCTCAACCATATACAGGTCCACTTTACGCTCTTCCAGGGGACGCCAGTCACTATCCCTCTACATACAACGCGCAAGTTCAGCAAACTTTCACCAGTGCCGCTGAAACGCAGCCAGTGTTCTCTTACCGCGCAAATCCTTCGACTTTTCCTCAACAACCGCTGGTCCCTGCGACAGCCATGGGCTTTGGTGCTACGACTCCAGAGATGAGTTATTCGCCATCGCCATCGAACATGCAGAACATATATAACCCTCCCCGACATCCTCAACAGCAGCCGGGGGGATATTCCTACTTGCAGCGTTAGCCAGCGCTGTTTTCGTCTCCAACATGAACAACAAAACCGCTGCAATTTTTTCTCTTCGGAGTGTGAGGCGTGTATACCTTCCAAACTAGCGAGTCATTTCAGTTCGCAAAAGCTACGATTAACGAATTCCGGGGGACGCTTCTATATCGGTGTTGCAGAGTTTGTGGCTTACGTTCGCTTGGAGAAGAGGCTTGGTTGTAAATCTGTGTTTATCTGTGGTGACGAACTCGGTGGCTCCTTTTTTGATTTTACGTGAACGGGGATGACATGTTGGCGCTCTTTCGTTTATAAAAAAACAGGACTATCGCAAGATCTATTCGCTGTAGCTAGATAGGTTAGGGTTGGTAGGGAGGTATAACAATGGATTTTGTCACTCCGGATTTTGGAAAAGCACCTCGTGATGATACTACTTTTGATCGAAAGAGAATGGGTCATAATTTATGCACAGAGGCGCAAAGTTTTGTTTCTTTCGGCCAACTCCCACTGTGTACAGTATCCCATCTATTACATACCTTAGCTACAATCTGCTACTATGGCACATGGCCTAAATAACCAAACCCTTTACGGCCTCTCTCTACTTATACAGTACGCATGACTCATGACTTACAGTATGACCCACCCACCCACTCACTCACTCTCTCACAAACTGACTTTTTCTCAAAGCCATGATACCTTTTTTTAACAAGGGAGAAACTATCTCTGTCTCTCTCGTTGTAAGTGTATGGAGTTTTATGGAATTTTATGGAGTTTTAATGGGGTGGAATAGGTGATCCCTTTTTTCTTTTTCTTTTTCTTTTTCTTTGGTTTTGGGGGGGGGTGTGTGTGTGAGGGGGGGGGAGGGGAGAGGAGAGAATTAAAAGACCTGTTTTTTACTAATTTCATCTTCTCACGCATAATCTGTTCCTTCTTTTCAGGTTCAGGAGGCACGGCTGCGATGGATGTAGATGTATGTAGATGGTGAGTAGATGGTGAGTGAGAACAGAATACGAAAGAGATGCGTGTGCATGCGTGTATGTGTGTGTGTGGGAGGGAGAAGCGTGAAAAGCGTGAAAAAGATGTGAAAATGCAAAGTGAACAGTGCTTGAGCAGTGCTTAGTTTGATGATGATAGTAGATACAGTAAGTTAACTTAAAAGCGCTGATTAAGAAGTGAATTTATTATCGATTACGCTTCTTCTTGAGAAATGAATGAATTCTGCTGTGATGATTTTATTGGATTTTTGGGGAGTTTATTTTTGTGGGTGTGGAGGATGATGAATTGGGAAGTGAAGGAGTGGGAAGGGGGGAGGTGAAGAGGTGGAGGGGTGAAGGGGGAGGGGGAGGGGGAGAGAGTGGTGTTGGGTGGAGTGGTGATGGGTACAGTAAGTTGATTTAGAAGCGCTGATTATAAGAATGAGTTTATTGTTGATTCAAGCTTCTTGAGGAATTGATGGATTCTGCTGTGGTG
>JAABUI010000094.1_pt1 | contig 136110 bp, 127 predicted proteins | sample 5559111 | NCBI WGS metagenome assembly JAABUI01 (sample SAMN10711870, study PRJNA513365) | rock metagenome | isolation source: Antarctica rocks | place: Antarctica: Victoria Land, Buttleship Promontory | reverse complement strand
CTAACCCTGAATAGGGTTGGCCTCGGAACAACCCTATAGCCTAGCGGCGAGCGGCCGGCGATAGTCATCAACATAGCCACCAACATAGCTACCAACATAGGTGCGTAGCTAGGATCGTAACATATCTTGAAAGAGTTGTCATAGCAATGATGCAACTTGTGTCATCAATCTGCAAAGATGAAAATGATATAAAGATCATTGATTCAATATTGACTCATTAGATTGTGAATCTTGTTATTTATGATGAATTGTGACTCGACATAAATAATCTTGACTCGATGAAAGAAATAATGATTATTGTTCATGTTCATGCGTTGTATCAGACTCTGCTCTCATGCATTTAATCAATCTTTGTCTCTCTCATATTTAAATATTGTAATTGTAATTCATACACTTTTGTGACATTGATTTAGACTCAACTCATGAGAAACTCTATGCTATTTATATCGAGTGAACAAAACTTTCTGAGAGAGAAAATCACTTATCATCTATATAATTGCTTCACGCAGTCAAAACAATGAGATTGACACTGTGTTATCAAGTAATGAATCTATAGCTTTTATTCAGCATGTGATGCTCAAGTAAACTTTTGATGAAAGTGTCTGTGCTATTTGATTATGACACATTGTCTTTGCTCTGCTCTTCATTGATGATATTCTATACAACGATGTCTTGATTCAATTCTCAATTCGAAGATGAAAGATGTTTTCTTCGCACTCGTGATGCTCGTAATTGTAACGTACATAGAGCTGTGTTCTTTTACTCAATGATTGTCATTCATTGAGCAGAGAAATATGTGATGAAAGAAAGATACACATGATGAAGAGATAGAGTGTGATTGTACTGAGTAACTCTTTTCTTCTTTTGATTTGACTTATGTCACGTAGACATTGAATGAATTGTTAGTATAAACGTGCAATTGCAATCATTCAATGTTTGACTCTGATCAATGAAAGAGAATGCATTCTGATTGTTCTCTTGAGTTCTCGATTTTTCATGTGAATAGATGAATGACTTGACATCAAGTAAAGAAGACGAGCTCAAGCTCTCTCAGTATATCAGCGTGATCAACAAGTCACTACTTCTTCAAGCACTGTAATTACGTCTTTCAATACTTAAAATTAGACTGATCGCGTCAAGTCAAGTACTCAAGTTCGAATCGAGTATTCGACTTGAAAAGTGTCGAGTCGAGTTGAAATTTTTTTGAAAAAGTGTCGAGTCGAGTTGAGAAGTTGAACTCAAGCACTTGAGTCGAGTTGAGAAGCTTGACTCAACAACTCGACTCGACTCGACAAGATATTAGATAGATGTAAATAGCTTGATTGAACAGTCTACATGATTTCTCTTCATGACTTTCTATCATGTTTTCCCGTCATGACTTTCTATCAAAGTCAAACGATCTTCATGTTTTCTCGTCATGTTTCTCGTCATGTTTCCCTTCATGTTTTTCTTTATGTTTCTCTTTATGTTTCTCTTTATGTTTCTCGTCATGACTTTCTATCAAATCTTTCTACCAAACAGTCTTCATGACTTCTCTATCATGACTTTTCTATCATGACTTCTCTTCATAACTCTCTATCATATAGTCTTCATGTTTCTCGTCATGACTTCTATCAAAAAGATAATGCAAAAAGGTAATGCAAAAGCAAAAAACCGGAAAAATTTCTATATTTAGCTCTCTTGACGTCAAGCTTGAGTTCTTGACGAGTCGAGTCGAATTGACTCAATTCTCAGTCGAGTCGAGTCGCGTCAAGTTGAAAATATGAGCAATTCGACTTCGAATCGAGTCGAATTCAAAATGTCAACTCGAAACTCAACTTGACGATCAGTCTACTTAAAATGACTATTCTATCTGATATCTTTTCATCAATTACTCAGCGACATTGTTGATATGATGAAGATGTTTCAATATTGACGCAGTCGACAAGTCGCAAATTCTTCAATCATTTATAATCACAACTCGCAGACTCTTTATCTGAATTGTCTTTTTCACTAACAGTATCTTTTTATCTCTTACTGACATTGACATGTCATTAATCTTCTTCGTAGATCGATTGTGACTGTTAGGAAAGAATGTTGTCGCATGAGTGAAAACTCTGCATGATGACTTTTCTGATCACGTAATGTTCTAACATCATTTGAACTGCGTCAAATTGAGATCTCTTGACTCTTCTGACTTCTATTCAAACACAGAATAAAATCAAAAGATTCGTAGTTGACATCATGTACAAATGAATCTCATTGTCAGCTCTCATATTCAAATATATCAAAAAGCTTCTTGAATTTAAAAGTAATGAAGACAGCAACAAAGTTTGCAGAAAAATGAATGACAAGAAAAGATTGATTGTTCAAGATTTGTGCAATGATCTGAGCTATCATTGCAAGAGACTGAGAATTCAACTTTATATAAATTGAAGAATTGAGAATGATGAATGAAAATAATATGTTGAACTTAATTTTGAAGCTTTTGCATTACATGAAAGATCTTGACTGAATTTTTGATCATACTTTGAGCGAACTGTTCAACAGCATGCTCATCATCAATTGAAAGATTGTGAGATGACTTCATTTGAACAAAAGAATAACTAGACAAGATTTCAATGTATGAAAACGTTGCAAAAAGTGTAGATCTTTCATAATGTCAGAAACTGAGCTAAACTAGAGATACTATCAATATAAAAGACTGATATTATTATTACTTTGATAGAATCTAAATACAAGATAATACATCAAATAATGTACAAGATAAAAGACAAAGAATGAAAGAAAAGAATGAAAGTTCAACTTTTATATACATGAATTGAGTAGAATCAAGACTAGACAGTAGTTTTATTGACTTAAGATTGCAGAAGTTCATGCACATGATTGAAATGATTGAAATGATTGAAACAAAATTGTTGAGACTAAATTAAAATAACAATGATTAAATTGATGACTTAATTCATTGAACTGCAAAACAAATTCAATGAATTAAAATTATTTAAAATATCAATGATTTATGTTTTAAATTGAGTTGATGATCTGACATCATGACAAGCACTTCAACTTTAATTCTTAATGCTTTGCATTTTTTGATTAAACTTACGTTGAAGAATAGAAAGAAAATAGATGAAATGAGAAATCTTTGAGATATGTTTGCGTTTATCTTGTGCATAACACTCATTTATTCATTGAATATTAACGAAGTCTCTTGATCTTTTAGAAAGCTGCGTGTTCATTCAATTATGTAACTTGACATTCTTTTCATCTTCAGCATATGCAGAAGTCTGATGTGTGAAACTTGATTAAACACTTTAATAATGTTTAAACTTAGCATGAATGTTACATATTTGATTTTGCAATCTCATACTATGTAAACTTGATTTATCAGTAAATTTAATATTAAGATCATGAATTGTTTACATCTTGTTTTCATTTAAGCATTAAATAGCATATGATGAGTCTTGATTATATCACTCAGTTTTTTGATCATGATTGACTTCAAAACTTTACTCATGATATTAAATAAAGCAATGAGTCGATACATTTTTGAATTAATATAATCACTTTTCTTCAATTTACATAGTACTATTGTTTAAGTCTTTTTAAACTGCTTTAAATGATACTTGTATATCATGCATGCATTGAATAAACTCGTCAGTACTGAGATCAGTTCTGCAAGACTTGCTTAAAGTGCTTTGTTTGAAATATCTGAAGCATTTGATGCTTTGTTTACTTTACTCATCTGATTATCTGCTTCACTTCATCTTCTGTGATGCGTGAATTGAATAAAACTGTCAGAAATATAAATGACTTTGCAATGTCATTGACATTCACTTGAAAAGATGAGAGAAAGAACTTTTCTTGCAGTATCTTGGTTTTTTTCTTGAATGTCGTTATCATATGATCAATGTTACTTTGCTTTAATGACAAAAACTGAGAAAGCTTTTTAAATAACTGACTTTCAATTCTAGCTCATTTTGCAAAGCATCATATTGATTTAAGTGCTTCACTTATTTCATGCATTTATGATCTAAAGTGTGTACATTTTATTTGTTGTATGATCTTGTTTTTATGATTGTTGTGCTTCAGATATTCATTTCATGCTTTTAATGTGTCTTATGTTTTTCATAAGATTCACAGTCATCTTGATTTCATTACTACTTTGAAGCAGCTTTGATTTCAAAAGTCTCTTGCTCAATTTGATGATTTTGTCAAGAAAGTAGATTTCTTGATGATTTTCTGTAGCACTTTGATAATCTTATATACTTTGTCATTCATCATAGTCTTGTCATTTAATGATTTAAAGAGCGATTCAAAAATAGATGTATTTGCAAATAAGCACTCAATGCTTTTGTATTCATTTTCTTTCAAGATCATTAAGTCGAGAGTTGCACTGAGATTGTTTGTAAGCATAGCTTTGTGATGATTGAAAGATGATTCAATCTCTGATGCAGATTGATTCATATTTTGCACTTATGTATCATGAACTGTATTTTCTCGCTGCTAAAGATTAAATCAATCATCGTAAATTGATTGTAAGCTTCACAAGTAATAATGTCTGATTTCAGCAATAATTTCAGCCTTGCATTTGTAATAATGTTTAGTAGAATATCAGTCATTGTATGATGAGTGAAGCATCTTTACTCTTTTCAATGAGAATGATGTAGATTGAAATCTTTTATAATCAGTTGTTCACAATCATTCTTAAGTAGTTCATTTAAATGAGAAATTATTGAAAATCTTTCTGTAAATGTAGTAAACAGTAAGCATGAATTATAGACGTTTAAAGGTCTTAGCGTCTGCGTTTTATTGTCTGCGTTGCAATTTAATATTCTGATTAAGTAAATGTTTAACTCAGCTGTTTCTACTACTCATTAATTGAGTCTTAGATATTTGTTAATGTATATGCATGTTCTTGATTGAAATGACAAGTTTTTCACTAAATAATTGCAAGTCATTGTTATTACAATCTTGCTTCTGTATAGTTACTATGTTGAATTCACGAACTTCTTTGTTAATTAAAAATGATTCAAATGATTCTTGAATTTTTAATGACTTTCTGATGTTGTACTGTAAAATTCGTAGAAAAGACTGTTTTATCATAAAGTTATTCATATCTGTTGTTGACTCTGCAATAAAAAGACTCTTTGTATACTTTTAATCATCGAAAGTCTTTCTTACTTTCTGATTGAACATTTCTGAGTTTGCTCAAATGTTATCTCATCTGAGTCACTACTTACATAAGAGAAAAAATCAATTCATCTCTTCTTGATCTTTACTATCTGTCAGATCAATTTATTAATGATTCAACTGCATATTTTTAACATGATTGTTGCTGAGTTCAAGAGATTAATTAAATCAAAAGAATTCATTGAATTTGAAGAGTTCATTGAATCTAAAAAGTTCAGAAACAGTAAGAAGAATGTGCAATTGTATTTAAACATTTCAGATTATCTGAATGATCTGTTTCTATAGATTTTAAACACTTGTTTCATCTGCTGTTGTCACTTGAGACAGATGCATCTTTAAAGTTCATGATTTTTATTGCAGTTGATGCAACATTTTTTATTTAAAGACATCATGCACTTCTTGATGTAATGCTTGTTTACGCACTTTTCATAATGCTGATTCTTTCTGCAAAACTTAGTCACGTAATCAAATTTATGACATCTGAAGCATTGTATGATGCAACAGTTCTTTTCAAATAGCTTGCATGCACATTCTTAATATGAGTTTAACATGCTTATGTTCATTAATCAATTCATCATTGCTTCAATCATAATCTTTACAATGAGTAATGAATGAATCTTTTCACTTTGTACTATCTTTTTGAGTCAGACTATTCTTAGAATTTTCAAATCTTCATGAAATCTTGCATTATCTTTTATCAATCTTTTAATGATTTTTTTCTGATTATTCATGTTTATTGTAATGTGTACTTCATGTGTCAACATTGTGAAGATTCAACGTGTTATATATATTAAGCTTGCAATTTCTTTTGCTCATGTTTGAGTCTTTTTCAGATTTGCTTAAGCATCTGAATTAACTGCATGAAGAAAGATATTATTGCTACTCAGTTTGCAAAGTGACATGATTAAATTTCTTTGATCTATTAACATACTTGCGATTCTTTGTAAAATTTGCTCAATCAACTTCTTTAATCTTTTATATCTTTTTTATTTCAAAAACAATCACAACGCATGCATCACAAATTTTGAAAAAGAGCATTATAAACAAGATAGAGTGAATCTAAAGAATGATTAAACAATGATGAATTGCATGAATTGCAGCAATGCTGATTTAAAGATGATTGCAAGCAACGTTGATTCATCACAAGAAAACAAAGATGCAAGATTGAAACACTCACGTAATAATGAAAAGAACATTACTAACATTATTGATTTACTAATAAAGATATCAACGTTAGAGAAAGAAAAGAACAAAGATTATTTATGAAAAAAGATAGCATTGAAGCTGATTCAACATCTTTGACTCAACTCAGAAGAAAAACATCATGCAAATCAGAATGCATTCATCGCGAAGAATGTACAGAAACTGAAGACATCAGTTCAACTGCTTAACAAGCAGTTGCATACACAGAGAAGCATGCGTCTTTCAACGAAAATCACGTCATGAACGAATGTGACAAGAGAAGAAATAATGATGAAGAAGTAACATTTCAAAGATGATCTGTCATCGCTTTGCAAGAGATGAGAAGTCATGATTAAAATAATGAACAGAAAAGAAAAAAAAGATACAGAAGAAGTCAATTGAACAGATTTTATAGAAAATCGCAGACGTGTCAACAGATCAAAGAAATCTAATCATGTCACTTTGCAAGCTGAGTAGCAATGATATCTTTCTTCACACAGTTAGCTCAAATGCTCAAGCAAATCTGAAAAAGACTCAGATATGAGCAAAAGAAATTGCAAGTTTGACATGCATAATACGTTGAATCTTCGCAATGCTGACATATGAAGTACACACTACAATAAACATGAACAATTAGAAAAAAATCATTGAAAGATTGATAAAAGATAATGCAAGACTTCATGAAAATCTGAAAGTTCTAAGAATAGTTTGACTCAAGAAAATAGTAAAAAGTGAGAAGATTCATTCATTGTTCATCATAGAAATCATGATCGAAGCGATGATAAATTAACTAATGAACATGAGCATGCTGAACTCATATCAAGAATGTGCATGCAAGCTATTTGAAAAGAACTGTCATATCACACAATGCTTCAGATGTTACGAATTTGATTACATGATTAAATTGTGCAGAAAGAATCAGCGCTGCAAAAAGTGCGCAAACAAGCATCACATAAAGAAGTGCGTGATGTCTTTGAATAAAAGACGTTGCATCAACTGCAATGAAAATCATGAACTTTAAAGATGCATCTGTCTCAAGTGACAACAGCAGATGAAACAAGCGTTCAAAATCTATAGAAATAAATTATTTAAATATTCTGAAACGTCTAAATACAATTGCACACTCTTCTTACTGTTTCTGAACTCTTTAAATTTAATGAACTTTTCAGATTCAATGAACTTTTTCAATTCAATACATTTCTTAAGCTCAGCAACAGTCATGCTGAAAACACGCAGTTGAATCGCTGATGAATCAGCTTGACAGATAGTAAAGATCAAGAAGAGATGAGATGATCTTTTCTCTTACATGAATAATGATTCAGACGAGACAACATCTGAGCAGATTTAGAAACGTTCAATCAGAAAGTGAGAAAAATCATTGATGATCAAAAGCATACAAAGAGTCTTCTCATTGCAAAGTCAACAACAGCTACAAATAACTCTATAATAAAACAGTCTTTTCTACAAATTCTACAGTACAACATCAGAAAATCATTAAGAATTCAAGAATCATTTCTAATTAACAGAGAAATTCGCGAATTCAACATAGTAGTTATACAGAACATTCGCAGTTTGTAAAGTGAACTATATTTTAGAGTTTAATGAAAGAAACATTTGTCACTTAAAGCTGAATAAAATTGAAATTTAAGCTGAGCTCATCTGACTGAGTTCTGCTTTTGTTGATAAAATCTGCGTTCGTTCATATGCTCTGAACTGCATTTCGATATAATCTGCGTTTGTTCATATGCACTGAAATAAATCTCGCTTTCGTTGCTTATGTCGCATATGTTGATTCTTCTATCTATGTATATTATATATATTTACAGAGACTTATTTATAGACAGATTATAGTATGAAGTGTCACTACAATGAATGTTATCGTTGTACTTACTCTAGATTTTCAACGATGACTCATTCTCTCATTCTTCAACATTATATCAACAACAGCTCAAACTTTTCTTCTATTGATTTCATCATTTTTATCGCTACTTTTGACTTCTTGAAACCTTCACAAAGCTCAAATTATTCACTATAAATGCATTGCAATGATTGATTAAACTCGACATGTTAGCATTCTTTGCAATATTTCAAATTGATTTCACATTATCTGATCTGATCTAAGTTGTCACATTTTCGATGATCTTGTTCTCAGTCATAGTGTGCAAGATTTTGAGTAATCACATATCTGTCATCTGCAGCAGATTCAATAACTCATTTAGCTGTTTCATGATTTCATCATTATTTTCAAAATCATGAACCTGAGATCAGTTAACTATATTGATGTAAGCGAAATCAATCATTTGCGAACATGTCGTGAATGTCATCTGTTTGACTCATGTTTTTGCTTGATGTGCAAGTAAATAATCTCACTTATTTGAGAACTAAGCTTTGCAGTAGTTTGACACAGCTGCTAGAAAGATTTTGTGAACTAATATTTTACAATCTTCAATCTTGAATTAAATCAACTGCGTGTGCTTGACTGATTTCAAAGCAGATACGCTGCTACTTTTTGAGCACATTAACAGAATGTCAAAGACTGACTTGATTGATTAGACTGTCATTGTACTTGAATTGCAAAGATACATTGAACGTAATCTTCGAAATTGAGAATCTTTGTTGACTTGCAAGATCGAAGATCAAGAAACACTCAGTATATATGAAGAGATTGTGAGCATTGCATTTTGCAGTGAAGAAAACGAGTCGTGTGCTTTATATGAAAAGCAGATAGAAAGATCTCGTTCTCATGATCATATAATGTCATTGTCTTGCAAATTCTCTCTTTTTATTCAACGTAATTGCTGTTAAGAATTTGATATTGCGATTTGCAAGTTCTTGAACAAACGCAGTGTATTCAGCGACAGAATGTTTCTCTCATGTTCATGAGTTGATGATGTTGAGCATGATGTCAAAGTTCATTGATCAGTATGACATGAACATTCAAAATCTTCAATCATATCGAGTATTTATCTGCTATCTTTGAAGAGACAAGAATACTCAAACTTTCTATAATTCATGACAAAAGTAGCTTCAAGATCTTGCAGAAGATGATCTCTTTTGCAGACAGATACTTTGCAGCTTTGTTAAAATGCAATAATTCTGACTTGCATATCTTATTTCATATAAAAAATATGAAGAAAACATTCTTGTAAAATTTAGACATGTGCAATCATGAAGTTATCAAGAAGCGTAATCAGAATGATCTCATTGAGTCAATTTATCACATTAGTGAACTTAATGTGTGATTGATGACGAAGCGTAAGATCGATCGATAAGACTCTTTGTTGATGATGAGCAGAGCAATACAGCTACTCAGATACAAGTGATAATGTCTCATATATCTCGATGAGCTGTATATAGTCATGATTCTAGCTATATATATAATAATAAACAAAGAAAGCATTTCATCTTCTGATGTGCAACTTTGATGATTGAGTTCAAGTCATAACTTCGAATGAGATAAAATTTGAGAGTTAATCTGTTGTTTTCGCAAGTTTGACTGATGTATGCTTCATTGAATTGCAAGACAGATTAATTAAATTGCAAGACAGATTCATTGAACTGATGATGTTTGCTTTGATGTCATAAAACATGTAATCTTCAAGATGTATGAAAGTCATCGAGTTTAACACTCTTGATCATATCTAATATCTTAATGACAATCGTTTGAAGATCATAAAACTCAACTATTGTGATCGCGACGATGCAAAGTGCATCTGTGTCTCATTCAATCAAGCAACTGCATCATTAATCTTGTTGATAATCAGCTGCGATGATTGTAACTAGTACATTCTTCAAGTCAGAATCTTCGCAAATAACTTTCATAAGTTTAAATCTTGCAGATTGTAACTTCTGCATTCATGATGATGAACTTTTAATGAGTTATCATCACAGAACATGAATTATCTGTGTTGATGCAAATTCGCAAATGAGCGAGCTGACAATCAAGTTTTGAACATTAAAAGTCAAGTCAACATTTGAGTCAAAGAATGATATAAATGAAGTATCACACATTCTTTGCATGCATCAACAATGCTTCTTCTCTTTTCTGAAAAAACATTCTTACATTCTTGTACTTCAAATCTTCATTGATTGCGTTCACATTTGCATCATTTGCAGTGTGTAAACGTCTGACAAGTATGAAGAGACTTTTCAAGTGTCAATTTTCATGTAGATGACTTAAACTTCAACATTCATGATTTTTGAGAAGAACGCACTTTTCTTACTTGTAGTCTTTCGTTTATTTCTTTTCATGATTGATAGTAGTGATGTGATAGAAGTAAGATGAATGTTGCTCACTCATTCAGAGCATCATGATTTCAAATTGTGAGATTGCTGACGTTTGATAAACATTCTCATTACATCAATAAGTGAATTTTTCTATACTTTGCTGCGTTTTATAAATGCAGAACGATCGTAGCTGAGATCAGTACTGATGAACATTGTTGTTGATTTATGAAATGATACTGCGTCTGCTTCTTCAAATCTTTGTCAATCTGTACACATTCAAACACAATGTTGATTAGATAGTCATGATTTCTTTAATGAACTATTCGATTGAATTTATTCAAGAGATCGAAAATGAGAATCTGTAATTATGCTCAAGCAATGTTGCATGTGTCGTTGAAGATTTGTTGCATCATCAAAGCAATGTTTGCAACATCATCAAGAATCACAGAACTTAATGTTGATTCTATAAATTTTCTCATGATCTCAATAAGTTTTGATGAATATATCAATGAATGTCAAAGAAGAAAGAGTGAGTACAACTATCTATAATACAGACTGATAAACTAGCAACACACTGCGCATTCTTGATGCACATGTATGAGACTGTGTGATCTAGACGCAGTTGTCATCTTTCATCTTGTTATCAACTTCAATGTCGTTCGCTTTATTGTCATCATCGTCTTCAACATTTTTGATTACATCATCATCTTCAAAGATTTTGAACTTCAATGTCAACTTCATTATATGCATTCAACGATTCTGTCTATCATATATCAGCATCTCGATTCTTGAATCTACGCAGCGTAAGTCATAAGTGATAGTTTTCTTATATTGTTCAAGATGATTGACTTTCTTCTTGATCTGTGCTTAATCTCTCTTCATTCATTCTGAATTAATCTGAACTAGTCTTTTAATCTTATATAAATTGTAATCAACATTGATTAATTTGATAATGTTAATGATAAAGCATGATGACTTTTCATTTGAATACTTCTGCAGTTTTTTTGAATCTTCTTGAAACAATTAAACTATGTTCATCATTCTAGATTTGATCAATTTTGAAGTTATCAAAGTCACAGAAACTTTAAGCACAAGTCAAAAGTACTACATAATTAGACATTAGCAATCATCTCAAACATGTTTCTTCTCACTATGCATGTGATAACTTTCAAGAACAACATTAACAGAAAGTAAAGACTTTGTCACTTACTCAATAGAGAATAAGTGCATTTGTAGAATTCATGATACAGAATACAGTCTTCTCGTTCTTGTCTCAAACATCATTGATGAGCATGTTGATTGCTTTGATCTTGCTACAGTTCACTTTGAAGATAATGTCAAGAATGTGCTTCTCATAAAAAGACTCAACTTGCTTCAAGTCGTAAAGATAATCTGTTTCAAAGTGAACATACTTCTTATTTCAGTCTTCTACTTCAAAGAATGTAAGTGACTGTATCTTTGAAAGTTGTTCAAGATGCAAGAATGTGCTAAGTACTTTGAATCAACAAACTTTCATCATTTAATTGTTGACGTTGAGTTGAGACTTAATTTTAATGCAATGATTGTTGATTCAATCTTGCTTTTTCTTATTCATCTTCTTTCAAAGTTGATCAATGATTATCATCATTGAGAAATTGACAAGTTTGTTGAATCTTGATGAAAGACTGCAATCAATATCTTGATGTTCATTCAATTTCACATCTGTAAGAGAAGAGTTAAAAAACATCAATTGATTAATATCACGTCGTAATCATAGTGTGTCACACACAGTTTTTAGCTGTTTGATGTACTTCTGAATGACTTAAGAATTTGTCTTTTGAATCTTAATGATTTTCATATATATCTTGTTTATGTTTTTCAAATTTTGATATGTACAGTATTTCAAATTGACTTGATGAGCTTCTTTTTCTTTTCATATTCATTCATGTTAATTCACTATTGAGTCTATCATCAGCATGTTCATTCATGTCATCATTTGAAAGAGAGATCATTCAAAAAGTGTATCTGTAACAAATTACTTATGAGATTTTTTATTCATGATCTTAAACAGATTGATGATTTTGAACATCTGGATCATCTCTTTATGCATCTCATTCACGATCAATTGATCTCATCTCATATCTCAGAACTTTCATATTGACTGTGATTGTCTTGCTTTAGAACTTACTTTTTGAGAATGATGTAAACTTTTTATCAATTTTGCAACGCAAGTCTTGTACATGTTTATCATGATCACACATATGAAACTAGAATTAACTTACTTTTCTTCTGATAAAAGATATATATCTGTTTGTCTCAATTTGATGATCAGCGCGTTCATCTTGACATCACAATATGCATGATGAATCTGTCAACGTAATAAATTATTGTTCTTGTCGAGATGAATTCAAATCTTCTTTAGTCAGTTGATGATCAAGATTGATGAAATGATAACTAGATTGATAAATTTCAATGATATGAGATGTGCAGATGAGTTTGCATTCACACATGAACACTCAATTCTCAATCTGTTATCAGAAGAGCACTTTGCATCTTTAAACTGAGAAGTATTGAGAGTGTTTTCTTTCAGATGTTTATTGAACTTCTTCTTGTGATGAGCATCGTTGATCTCATCATGTGCTATGTGTAATAAATGATTCAGACAAATCAATTCAAGCATCTTTATTGTCTTATCAATAAATTAGCATGCTTCATTCTTAATTTTGCTGACATTCATGTTTATCTTTTCAAGACTCATATCATCGACATTGTATTTTCTTCTCATGAAAATTTTCATCTTAAACATAACAAAAATCTCAAAAGTCTGATATAAAAAGAGTGATGTGATCATTCTCTGCAAATGTATGCGTGACTGAGATTCAACATGATTAAAGTCATGCAGAAACAGTTGAGCGTAATTTCGTCATCTGTCTTCTTCATGAAGATGCTTTGTAACAGTCAATGATATTTTCATCATGAGTCTGTTCAATCTTGTTAATCAAGAAACAAGATTGACTTCGATATTTCAATCATCTCGCGTAATGCTTCTTCAAAGTCTTCTCACTATCTTTAACATTATTGAGATTTACATGTAATTATGCATGTTTTGACTTTTTCACGATATCTTCTTTAAATGAAGTGTCAAAAATCATCATGTTCTGTTGAGATTTCATTTGCTGAGATGAAGATTGTACAGTTACTTCATGTTGTTCAATTCAACTTGTTGAATCTCGATGTAAGTTAATAATATTGTTTTCATTCAATGAAGAATTATCATTTTTCAATTTAAAACTTGATACTGTTATTGAATTATCAAAAGTTGAAGCTGAGATGTGAGACTTATTTAAAGCTGATATTGATGTGTCATTCTCTTGAGTCTGCATCTTATCATTCGACTTTCGTCACTTTAAATGCAATGATTCAGAACTTTCATCATTTTCTGTAAAGATTACTTGTCGTTAGTCTGTCGTTCATACACATACTTCAATGACTTACTATAATGCAATGTTTGATCAGCTAATGTAATGCTTGTTGTATCTTTCTTTAAATGATTGAATCTTGATCGTTTTCAAGAAAAATATAAGAGCGTGTGAATCTTGTTCATGAGATTTTCACTCTTGTCAATTTGCTGTGAATGTACACTCTTCACAAATTTATCAAATTTCGCTGCATTGTCTGCTGAATCAACATTATTCTTCATTGTACTCAGAACAGCTGTGTCATTTGCATTACTCTCTTTCATGTTAATTACTGCTGACTGCTTCTGAACATGAGTAGACGTTGCATTGTCAATCGAGTCAACATTATTCTTCGTTGTAAACAGAACAGCTGTATCATTCGCAACACTTTCTTTCATGTCAATGACTGCTGACTGCTTCTGAATATGAGTAGAGTTTATTTGATTCTGCTCTATGAAATTTAAAGTTCTTGTCAATCTTTATTAATATACATGATCTATCAAATTATCAATTGTCATTTCATGATCGATTGATAATGTGTTGATCTCATTTCTTTGAATTGTCACTTTGTTAATTTCTTCACTTTCATTAACATCAATAAATCTTGTGTGCTCTTGATGAGAAGTTGAGATTGATGAAGCATTGTCTGTGAGTTCTGCATTGATCATTAGTTCGCTGTTTACATACATGTGTTTCTGATCTATCAGAATATGATGTAACGCAAATCACATTAAAGTGATTCAAAACATCACGTAAGACAGCTTGAAAAGTTCTGTCTGAATTTATTTTCAAGATCTCGTCATCTGTGATGTAAATGATAATGTTCATCTCAATGTAGCTCATGTCATCTTTGAAAATATCAATTTACATCTGAAACGAAACATTATAAAATTGATCTTTGTCATCATGTAAATCGTGATTAAGTACATCTTTGATCAAAGTCAAGCTCATTTTCGAAATCTCTCTTGAAGTGATCAGATTCAAGTGTAAACTCATCATTGCATGAAGTTCAGCATCTTTGAATGTTCTGATGAATGACATGACTTCTTGTGACTGCAAAAACTCAGATACAGATGATGCTCATTAAATTTTTACAATCTTGCATGTGATGATGAGTGATTGATCATCTGAAGATGATGTAAAACTAGTTTGTGTATGAGTGAAAGATGTGTTGATCTTTTCAACATGTTTTTGTTTAAAGCGTCTCTTGTTGAAAAGCAATTGTTGAACTATAGTAATCAAACTGTTGATAATATGATTTGCTTCAAAGTCATTGAACATAAGTGAGTTGACATTGTACAGAAATGATGTTAATTTCTTCTCAATGATAGTTGACTTCTTATGAAATCTGATGTGCTTGAGTGTAAACGCATGCTTTTCAAGTCATTGCTCAGCTTGATTTGTTAGATTCTTCAGCTGATATTTATTGATGCTTAAAATTTTAAGAATCTCTGTCATGTTTCTGAAAGTTGAACACTCATCATCAAGTTGAGAATTCTGATATCTGATAGTGATATTCTTTTTGAGACGTGAGCTAGTCATTATGATGAGTCAATAAAATCAGTTTGATAAGATAAATGATGATGATAAAATATGAATGTTGCTATTTGACTATGTGAGATGAGTTGACGTGACAAACTAGACGCGTACTCAACTGATGTTAAATATGCAGATTCAATCAATTGAGATTAAGTTCAATGAACATATCTCAATCTTGATGATGATACTCATTGAAAGAGACACATGATTAAATCATGATCTTATGTGATTATGAAAGCAACTTGAAAGACTCACATCAAGTATGATGAGCAAATGAATGAAAGATTAAGTTGTGTTAAGTACATACAGCGAATGTAATACTGTAAAAGCTGAAACATAATGAATTTACTTTAGCTTACGTTGAAGATCTGCGCTCACATGATGTGCATAACAGCTTAAAGAATAAGCTAGTTTATTGTTGATTGAAGTGTATTGTATCTGCAAATTGTTATATCTGTATTTCAGTGTGTATTACACAGTGATCAGTGTTTCAATCTTTTTGACAGACTTGAACTAGCAGCAAACAAAGAATTTAAACTTTGAAAAAGAATATCATCTTCTGTGAAACATGTTTATCAATCAATGAATACTGCTTCTTGATCAAATCTATTTTCTTGCAATGCTTGCTTTTCTGAGAAGTTTGTTGCTTGATCTTCGCTCATGTTTCAATGATGCTCTTACTCTTTTGCAGAATTTGCTGCAGAAGCTTCGTTCACGTTCTGATGATGCTTTTGCTTTTCTGAAAGATTTATTACTTGATCTTTGTTCACATTCTGATAATGCTCTTGCTCTTCTGAAGAATTTGTTACTTGATCTTTGCTCATGTTCTGATGATGCTCTTGCTCTTCTGAGAAGTTTATTGCTTGATCTTCGCTTACATTCTGATAATGCTCTTGCTCTTCTGAAGAGTTTGTTGCTTGATCTTCGCTTACGTTCTGATGATGCTTTTGCTTTTCTGCGAAATTTGCTGCAGAAGTTTCGTTCATGTTTTGATAATGCTCTTGCTCTTCTGAGAAGTTTGTTGCTTGATCTTCGCTCACGTATCAAGCTTTGTTCTCATTTCATTGTGACTCTTACTCTTGAAATTGACGCTCTGTTTTCATGAAATCGATGAATTCTTGTTGACTAAAGTATTTCTCATAAACTTCATTGATCAAGAACAGATTTTGAACATGTTGTATCATATGTAAATTATGAATATAATCATGCTGAAGTTCATCATAGTTACATAACATAACAAACAAGTCACAAGCATGATTACAAACATTTAGAAGACAATTGAATTGAGACATGAAGTCAAGTTTTCTGATTCTCATCATACATAAAATGATGATAGAAGCTTCTTCGTCTTGAAAAGAATCAATCATGTACACTTCAACATTTTGAACTTTCGAGTCTGAAACTAAGTTTCTCTTCAGTAACTGAACTTGTGCAGTATATTTCGTAAGAATGACGATGTTCTTGACAGATATTTTGACTTCAGCGTAGATCTTGACTAGCTCGATTGTTACAATGACTTCAATCTCATTTTGCTTGAACTGAAATGCATTGATTCTTATGTTGATTTCATTGACGTTGAGAAATGTCAACGATCATTCTATTTCACAAAAGCTCTTCAATACAATGATTGCAATAATCATATTGAGTCAAAGTGAAGAATTGACTGAGAATTGCATCTGAGCTTTGTATCAGACAGTGAATATGATGTCATCTATGATGAGAATTGCGTGATACTGTTGAGTGAGAAGCATATGAGAATATTCAAGCATAATCAGATGTTCAAATAAACTTCTGTTTATATAGTGCGCGAAACAATTGTTCTTGATGTTTTCTTTTGTTGATCAAAGTTGCTCATCATCATTGAACATATGCATCAAATCGTTGCTGTGAGTCATAGTAATAAAGATCTTTACATTCTTGACTCTTGCAACTTTCTGAATGACAGTATGATCTTCTTTGAATTTTTTTAGCATAGTAGTGTCGAAGTTGATCAGTGTGCAGACAACAACGCTCACGTCATGCTCAAGAATATTCACACTTAGCTCAATCTCAATGCGCTGAAAGAATTCTTGATCTTTCATGTCAAAAGTTTTTCTCATCTCGATTCTTTGAAAGTACAAGCAGAACATCTTAATAACAGCATCATGCTCAGTCTCATTGTTTATTCTATTGAGCTTGACATTGATAATTCTTTGAAGCATACGACGTTTGAATTTGTGATCTCGCTTCAAGAATTGACGAGTGACACAAAGATTAAAATCTTTGTAATTTACATCAAGTGAATTATCATCGCTTTTGAAATCTTCGTGAGTTACATCAACTTCTTTATTATTGATTTGTACAATTGAAGAATCTTGTGCCTTATGCTGCTTATTACTCTGTTCACTCTGTTGATTCTGAGATTGCATCTTATTCATTGAATGATCACTCAAACTTGTGACTTTTAAAAGCAGAGTGTCAAGACTGATCTGATGCAATTTGTATCAATGATTTTTAATGTCATGTAAAGTCTTCTTGCTCTGAATCAATAATTCAATGTGTCAGCTGATTATAAAAGATATCAGATAACTCGTGAAAGACATTTCATCATTGTTGAGCGAAATTGTTGTTTACTGAGTGAGACGTGTAACTGTCTTGAGCGACTATCTGATGTTCAATGAACTGCGAGCGAAAATGAATGATCTTCTTATTTATCAGAATAATGTCTTTGTTTTTCAGTCGTTGAAGCTGTTCATTCAGTTTAAGAATGAATGTATCAGCTGTATTGTTGAATGAGCTTAGCACTTTGACTTTCTTGCTCAGCTTTAAGAGTAGCATTGTGATAACGACATTCATTAATGTATTCTCGATTTCAAAGAGTTTCTTGATAAGATCAAAATCGTTGAGAAGATTCTGAAAATATTGCATGATCGACATCTGAGACTTATTCAGCTCGATATCTCACTCAGCAAGAGTAGTCAAGAGATTCAAGTCTTTGAAGAGAACTGATGTGAATTTGATACGAAGATTCTGACTCAGTATAATATTGCAAAAGTGATCGTTGTATTCATAATTTCTCTCGTCAATATGAGCAGAATTGAGAATTCTGATTATTGCTATTTTGATTCTGTTGAGCTTGTCAGATATGATTGAATGAACTGAGATCACATTTGATGCATCGAAAAGACAATACTGAAGTACTTGTTTATCATCATTTTGTCACTTACGCTTGCGAAGATTGAATGTCAACTTTAACTTAATTGAGCTTCAATCTGTCTTGATGAAAGAATGATGAAGAACTACGCTCACATCTGTCATGTTGAAGAAAATAAACGACTTGACAAGAATGATAGCAGTTTATTTGTCATCATTGATTTGTATTTCAAAGTGATTCTTCAAGTCAAATTGATAGTCAAAGTGATTGAAAAGACGCAGCAAATCAACATACTTCTTGTCTGTTCTTGCAAATGTGTTGAGTCCATGCAACTTGCAAAGCAATGTCTGAGTCTTTGCAATCAATGCTCGCTGTGTCTTCATTGACTGTAGTCTAGAGAAATCTTTGATAAGTCAGCACTTCTTGTTATCGCGATAAGTGCGTTGATATGATAGATAGATAGTCGAATAATTCTTCTTTAAAGTCACTTGTTCTACTTGAATAATATGCTTGTGATTTTTAAACTGACTGAATCACATGTTGAACACTGAAAAGTCTCGCTTTATTCTGATGTTACTGTTGAATTTTTGATACTGATTCAGAAATGTATCTTGTTTGATCATCAAGATGAAGATCTTCAGCTTGACTGTGCAATCTTTTGACAAATCAAAGACTTCTTTGAGTGTATTCTTTATATTCTGAAGAACTAATGAACTTTCATGATTCTCAAGCAGAATCGACTAAGTATGAGCTGAGATTGATCTGAAGATAAATTCAAGAAGAGTCATTCATTCATCTCAACGCAGATTCTTGATCTTTGAATCATCAATATTATGTATGAAAAACATGAATTTGAAATAAGAAGTATGCAATAAAGACATGTTTAAATAGTTCATAATGATAACATCATGAATGTCAGAATTTGAATGTAAGCGAAAGACTCAATTATGTAAAATGTCGTGAACAGAAAGACAGCTCTTGAATAACAATAATGTGACTTGATGTAATTTAATGTCAAAGCGAATGCTAAATGTTCAATTCATCAAAATCTTTATCACAATTTTGTAAGTAATGTAAAGACTTTTATTTGAAGAATTGAATGCATCAATTACTGATTTGATTACTTCATTGATTTCAAAAATAATCTTGACTTGAAAGATGATAAATTTGATGCTTTGATGTTCAGCTAAATCTGCTTTCTGCATCATTTTCTCATTGTCTGAAATGAGAATAGTGCAATTGTCATTCTCAAGCTTCATCACTTAAAATGTGTGATACATGACATTAGTCATTGCATCTTTATTTATTAATGTCGCTTTAAACTTCTCTTTGAACATCATGATGAGATGTTTATCAAAAAATTTAAAGTAATGATGTGAAATGACATTAAGCTGTTGAATGTAAAGAAGCAATAAGAAGCAGTGAGATTATAGAATGTACAATGAATGAAATGAGATTGCAGAATGTTGAATTCTAAACTGATATGAGTTTAAACTGAATGATTGATCTTAACAGTTGCAGCTTGAATTGAGATTGTTATCTGATTGTGATAAAAGATAGAAAGTGAAATAATGTTGTAAAATGTAAAATTCTAGACTGATGTGAGTTGAAACTGAAAGATTGATCTTGATGATTGCAGTTTGAATTGAAGTTGTTATCTGATTATGATGAAAGATAGAAAGTGAGATAATGTTGCAGAATGTAAAATTCAAGACTGATGTGAGTTGAAGTTGAAAGATTGATCTTGATGATCACAACTTGAATAAAGAATGTTATTTAATTGTGATGAAAGATAGAAAGTTTTTAAGATGAGAATAATTCTGATTTAACTGTTATGATGTTTTGAAAGTTGAATTTCATAAAAAAGCACACACTCAAATAAAGTGAGCAAGATCTCGTTGATGAATTGTATTCTTCTATTAAATATAACTAAAATAATAGAAGTGTTGATCTCAATTTTGATACAATGATTATCTTTCATTCATAAAACAACAAAGCTATTATTCATCTTTTATTGAATCATGCTTATCTACATTGTATTCTTCACTATATTCAAGCTAATGATATAAAAGAAATGATACAGTGAATATTGTTTGCATTTTTATCACTTATCATGTTTCACTTTAAGACATGAGCAAACAAGCTGCATCATAAACATCTCAGTCACATCTTCATTGATCTGCATATTCTTCATGTTGAGTCTTTTTGCAATGATCATTTGTCAACTTTCGTGACTATACTGAGAACGTTCTTCAAGACGAATAAATCAATTCATAGTGAAAATACAATATGTATCTTCGTAATTCGATCAGAATCTGTCAAGATAGTCAGTCATTTATATTGAATTGAGATTTTCTTTACTTAGAACGCATAACTGATTATTTTTTAGCATCATAACGTCTGTTAACAAAATCAGTATTACATTGCAAGTCATAATGCTTTTAAATGAATCTGTCTGTCATTCTCACTGTTGCAATTCATGAGAATGTGATAGCAAGCGCTTTTATAAGAGTGTCATGAATCATCGCGATTCATTTATTGTCAGTGAGCAGATCAGTCATATAGTTCAATTAAGACATGTTGCATTTACTCATTTGATGATTGCATAACTTTCACATTACTATCAATCGCTTTCTAAATACAGTCATGAAGATAAGCACTCTGTTTAAAGTCTTTCATGAGTAGCACAGCTTTAACATCTTGTTGTGAAGATTACATTCAAGCGTTTGATGATGCAAATCATAGTTCACATGATTGAAAGATGAGATGATGATCATCATAAAATCACTGAAATGTGATGTCGTTGTTGATTTAACAGCAAAGAAAGTCAAGAAATTTTCTTTAAGTCAAGATGCTAAAGAACGACATTTTCAAATTAAAGCAAATTCAAAGAATTATTATTCAAGTTCATTGAATCTCATGCATTTTAATTTTTCAAACATATTGCATAATTTTACTTTCTTCTCAATCACTCTTTGCATTACTTGTGACTTAATAGACATCGAATAACACTATCATGAAGATAGTGTCAACTGAATGCATATGAAACATCACGACTAGTGCTAGACAAGCTCTCACTACTCAACATGTTAAAAGATGAAGAAATACTACTTTTAAACTTCATTTATCTTTTGAATTTGTCAAAAAAGCAGTCGTAGAGAGAATATTGAATGTTTTGAAGCAAACAAGTAAAATAGAGTCGTAAGACAAACAGTCTAATTTGAAAGACATTAAGTATCTTCTTAAAGATACTGTCTTATTTACTGATCTGAACTCACAATTCAAACATGATATACAGCATTGATTCAAGCAAATCTTGAGTGTCAACGATAACAGTTGAAAGAACAAAATTGATTCTGAAATATATGATGAAGAGATAAATGAGAACATGATCGAGAAGTCTGTAAACTTTCACGACGATGATTTAGATGTATATGATCTGTCTTATGTTGTGAATTGAACAATCGTACTTAATGATAGAAAGATTTCACACGATTCAAATATAAAAGTATTCAATCATGCAAGCGAGTTTGACTTTGAGCTTTGACGTAGCAATCAATCTCGTTTGATCTTCGACTGATGTATCAACTGAAACTACATGCATTTTTCGCTTTGCAATCAAACTATTGTTTATTGCTTCGATTAATCAATCAAGATGACAAAGATGTTGAAAAGATGCAATGATTGAAGAAATCTGAAGAATATACTGTTTCATTTGCAAAATAATGACAAGAGAGAGTTCATCATTGAATTGATCAGTTCATGAACTTGCAAAGATCTCAACAATTATATCACAAATGATGAAACTTCTTTCAAGCTCAAAGTATCAAGAAAAGACAGAGAGATACAAGTGTCAAGAAATGAAATCTTAATTATTATTTTGAGTTGCTTCTTCTGTGTATCAGCTAACTGATTGCTTTCATTCAGATCAGCGACATCACTCATGCAAAGCATTTAAAGAACAAACGTAAGAAGCATTTGCAGAAAGATGAGTCATACATACTCAATCTTCTTACTTGTTGATGATGTTGTCATGAACAGTGTAAAAACTTCACTCGCATCTGTTATCATTAAAATATAAATCATTCTCATGAAGTGATAAAATCGAAGACAATATGATATTGAGCAACAGCAATCATGAGAGATGATGAAGAGATTAACTGCAACAACTCTTCATTCAATCTAGTCATCAAATGACTTCATTCATTCTCAAGAAATGAAGATTCATTGATGAAATCGAAATCTTCATTAAGCAGTCAGTTCATTGCAGACACTGTCTATAATGTGATATCATTAAGTATGCTCTCATCAAAGTTGATGTATGCAGCAACATCTGATTCGTCAATATGTGCATTGTAATTGAACTCATGATTTAACTATTAACAGTAGCAATAGATGAGTTCAATCAAGATGTGTCATCAAATGCATCAAAATTCTTGTCATCACTTAAACAAGCAGTCAACATCACACAAAAAATCATCAGATGAAAGACTCTTCAAAACAAAACTACATCATTTTCAATGTCATCTTATCATTAACAATCATCTTCGCTCATTACTGTTGCTTATTTAATTGATGAGTTCATCTTTACATTTGTTAATCAGCTAACTTTTTCATCTAAGTTCAAGTCTTTACTTTTTGATACTTGAATCTTCTCAATCTTCATTGTACATCAAATAGCGATGACTATAAAATTTAAACAGTCTCACACTTATGATAAGCTCAGAAGAAGCAATGATGAGTTTAAGTGTAATTGACATGCTATCAGAAAGTTTTAAATGAAGATGAAGAAAATGAATGCATAGTCATATATTTCTTAAATTGCTCATCAAGTCATGACAAAAGCGAGATAAATGACGATGATAAGATAAAGTTTGTAAACTTTAAAGATTGCTTCAACTTGAGATATATAGCACTTTAACAATTATTACTCTCATCTCATAAGAGATTTAGATGATCACATCGTAAGCGACAATAGCTAAATCATGAGAATAATGATGATATTTATTCAAGTGATTGATTTCGTTCTCTTTACAATTTAACTAGATATAGTTTATATGATTTACATATTTTAACTATTGAGTTCAAATTGAAGTTGATAACTTCTGAACAAACATGATTCATTGACTTTGCAATTGACATTTTTCGATTCATCTCGTTACTGACATTTCATGCACAGATAAACAGTCAAGCGTAAAAAATTATTATAATTCATCATTGCTTTGTACAAGTTATATAAAAACACTAATCGAAGACTTACAGATAATGCAACGCGTATGCTTTTCATGTGAGATGAAGATAAACAACATCAGCGAGCTTGAACATCATCTTCATCACTGTCATGTTCGCTTGCATGATCGATTGCAAAAGATTTTCTGACAAAAGTTATTATCATCATCAGAATCATCATCATGCGATTCAATGCAACTCATCTGATGCAATCATGAAACTGCAAAATGAGATTTAAACTCAAATGATTTTCATGATGAGAATGTTCAGATGAACATTGAAGACGAGAATCAAGAATATATGTTAATAGATAATTTTGCAAAAGAGCACATGAACACTGAAATGAATAACGCTGATTTGAATCAGAATATGAAACATATATCATCAAGAATCAAAACAATACAACTTCAAACTGAACTTCTCTTCACATCATCAGCGTTGCAAGTTGAAATCTTCGTTGAGACAATTAATCATGATGTCAAAACAACAGTCAACGTGTCAAAGAAAATATCAAAGTCATTAAGCTTAAATTCTCAAATAATCAAGAACACAAACAACAATCAATACTATTCATTTCAATGCAAAGTGAATTACGCGTTTGCTCACTGACTTCATCAAATGAAGATTATCAAAGACAGTATTAATTGATTTTTTCAAGACTTGCGCTTGCGAGTTTTACATCAACATGTCAGCTTTCACGACATAGACAAGTGATTGACACTTCTACATCAGATTTTGTATGATGTTGAAAACGATGAGTGACATTTTCAAACATTCACAGTCGAATTCAGTTATGAAGAAGTTCAAGAAAAGCAGCACTGCATTTTGTATTGCAACATCATCGAGACACTTCGATTCTTGTTGAATCATTCATCATTTCAAGACAAGCTGATCTACGCACTCGTTCAACATTATAATGTCAATAACTTTCAAGTCTAAAATAAGATGCATACTGCTGATTGATGATGAAAAACGCAGAAAAAGCTTTCTGATGATGTTATCATGATATCACTGTTATTTTTCATCGATAAGACAGTCTTAATTGAGCATCAAAGTAATCTATCTGCATGATTTATATATCTAACGATAGAGAATCTAAATTGATGCACAAGACATGTTCAAAAATGATCAAGATTGATTCTTCTGAGATTTCTTTTCATAGTTGACAACAACAATGATGATATCAAGTCAAAGATTTGACACATGATGTTATCAATCATACTCAAGCGTATGTTAAACATGTATCATCATGCATTAATACATGATCTCACACGTAACAGTCATTGAAGCTATGATCAGAAACGACATTTCTGTTCTTTGTGCAAACAATAAAATAAGACAATGTTATTTGATAATCATCAAGTTCATGATAAACTACAAGAAACAAGTATTAATCACAAATATTAAGATGAATCAACAATGTTTTATCTGTTAAGTATCATCTTATGAGCGTGAAAATTTAGACAAGACATGATCAATTCAAATACATGTATTCACTAGAAATCAACAGAGACAACAAAGAAAGAACAATATGATCGAGAATGACTTTGCTTGAATACATTCAATGAAAAACTTTGCATGATCACATATGTTTATCAATATTCATGAAACAATGATGATAGATGTATTACATCAACTATTTAAGAGAATCATCTTGTATCTGATGTTATGACTCAATCAGATCATCAACGAGAATGTTTGTACAAGTCAAAGAAGAAAAGAAATCAGATTAGCTTTAAATGATGCATCAGAAACAGCTCAGCTAAATCAAAGATTTCACGTCATTTTGTCATTTAAAGACATGAAGAGATTTGTCAAGTACAGTATGATTAAGCAATGAAATGATGCAGATTGAAAGTCGATTGTATATCAACTTATATCAGTCATTGCATCGTTTCTGATCACAAGAGCATTTGCAGCGATTCACTTCGCTTGAGCAGTGATAGACTTCGTGATACTTGCTCAGTATCATTTGCATGATGAAGAAATTCTTCAATATCTTGAACATACGTTTTTTCAATTAAACAAACTAAAGAATGTTTTTCATCATTTGCGATCTGAGCATTCAGATACAGATGTCAATCATTTCAACATTTCAAAACTACATGCAATGACACATTATGCAAGTCAGATTCAAAGATACAATAATGTTGATAATTTCAATATAAAGCACAGTGAGATTGCATACAAGCATTTAATAAAGATTTTTTTCAATTGCATCAACAAATGAGAAACGTTTCAAAGACAGTTATTGCATCATAATACTCGACATCTAAATCTTCTTGCAATGAAAGATATTCTTCTTTACAAAGATACAAGACAAAGCAAGATCAACAAGCATGCATTGACTGCTATGATAACATGATTCAATCATGTCTTTAATCTTCATAAAATTCAAGATGCATTCATTTGCGAACAATGCAATCAAATACAAGAGACAGAACTTAATTCAAAGTTATGATGTTATGCATTAATCTTAGTTAAGATTCTGAACATAAAGAAGCTTCTTGATGTGTTAACAGTCTTCATGTGCAAGTGTTGCAACATAGTTGATGAGAAAGTCGTATCAGATAGAGAGTTAAATAAAAAGAAAAAAGACTCGATCTGAGTGAGATCATACTACGTAAGCGTTCATGAATCACTTCAATGCTGAAAATGAGACGAAAAAAACGTTGATGACTTAGAGAATCTTGTCAGTGATAAAGTATACTACTCATTGAACTGACAGAGAAAGAAGAAAGTTTGAAGATGTGATTATGTTCTGATTCAGAAGAGATCGAAAGAAGTGACTGAAGTTTCAACTCTGCTAAATAATTGACTGTCTGATCAGCTACGACTTATTCTTTTCATTATAGATTCGTTGCATCAAGACAACAAGAGTAATGAGCTACAACACAATGATGTTCTCGACAAATTACTCAAATCTTGCAATGAGAAAACTCAACATGCTATGCATGAAATGATTGAGATAGAGCACTGATTTAAAAATAACGTCAAAAATTCTCGTTTTTTCAAAGCTAGTCAATATTTTCATTTGCATACAATTCTGAAAAGTGTACATGTTGTATCAGCAAATAATATTTCTAATAAATCAAACAAAAACAAGTTCTTTTACATTAACAACTTTAGTGACTGAAATTCATACAATTCAATATATGAGAAGAATTTCTTGCATAAAGAAACAAGAGTAGCAAAATACTACTTCAAACATAAAAGCTGAAAATATTTGAAACTAACTCAATCTTATCGCAGGCAAAAATCAAACAATGTATATTTATTATGTCTATGTTTCAAAGCATATACAGAATCATCAAAGTCAACAATGCTACACGACTAAGTAACTAAGAAATATAATCATCTTTTGACTTTGCTCAATCAAATTTCTCTTGATGAACAGAAGTTTCAGCTATGAACTGATGAGAATTAAAGTCAGACTCTAATCTCACAAGAACTTTGTTCTTACATAGCAAACAAAGCTTTGTTCATTGCAAGAGTATTATCAGCTATAAATTTAATATCATGAAGTCAGTCAGTCAAAGTCAATTGTATCAATGAATTGATCTGAAAGAGAATTGACTTGATGATCGCAAGCGATTGTATTATAAAAGAGTGTGAGTGACTCAGTAGTAGACTCTAGATAATTGATATGTATTTCATAAATTTAGTTGAGAACTTAAGCAGTAAGTAGATCATTGAAAGCTAACATCAGTTATCACATGAACAAGATGCAATGAGTGTGACATCAATCAAATTCTGAAGTTATGAATCGTTGATGTTAAAGTTTTTTGTGATAAGCGCAGTCGTTAGTCACAGACATAAAAATATTCAACAAACATTAAGTCTTCTCTTTAGTATAATGAATGCATTGTCGAAGATGTCATGTAAAGAGTATATACACTACAAATGATTGATAAACAGAGTGAAAGAAGAACTCAGCATTGACGAGTCTGAATACACGTAATTGAAGACGCGAATATGAGATTAGATGAGATCTCTTCAGCTTATAGAACGAAAGCTAAATATAAACAAGTCAAAAGAGATCATCAGATCAACATTTGAAGTCATATATCACAAGTTTCATATTATATTCAACGATGTTGCAAGATCAAGAAGTGATTCTATGTTAATGTTCATGACACAGCGATCAAATTACAATGTAAGAAAATGACTCAAAGTTAAAGAAATATGATGAAACAATCTCAAGTACAATTCTTCATCATCTTCTCAATTGAAGACACACTCACATCTTTTAATTTATGTCATCTGCGATGAATGAGATCTCAAGAGATCTCAATCAGTATCAATCAGATCAATCAAAATTCTCATAATACAGATCAGTTGTGATCTCAATCATAGCACATGCTGCAGATCACAAGATCTTCTTAAACGTGAATCAGTGAAGAACTTAATTTGCATCAATGACATGAAATATAACAGATTTATAAAGCTGATTGAGAACGAGCTGAATTACGACTGTGTTACAGATACGATGATATACGATTGAGCTGAATTTGCAAGAATATATATCAGCAACAAGCGTGAATGAAAATCAGCATTGAAAGAAATGCATGCAGAAGAGTTTATTTACTTTCTTTTTACAATTCAGTCTGTTGCAAACAAGAATTGTAGATTTCAGATCTCTTGTGATACTTGATTCAAGCAGCTAATCACTGAAGAAATTATGTAGAATGCTCGTAGAAAACATGTTCATGTTCAAGACTTTCAGTATAAAATGACATAGTGAGATCATGTCATAATTGAAGAATCTCAAGAATCAATGACAAAACTTATAGTTCATTTGACATCAACAAAAATTCAATGAACTTTTGTCAAGATTAAATGAACTATTCTTAGTGCTTGAAATAAGATAAATCTCTCTCTTATCATAAGAAAAAATCGTTCGCAATCTGACATTCTCTTCTATTCTTCTTCTCAATTATTTGTTGCATAGATTTTCTTGACAATCATACATTGTCAAGTCACATCAAACAACTTTCGTCTTGAATGCAACATGAGAATACATCAATCTTTATGATGATGAATTTATCAAGATACTAAGTGATATTACAGAAAAGACATCGTCACATGAGCAACTTCAAAACATCATCATCGTCAAAGTGCAGCGCAGTTGAATACACAAAGATTCACAATGACAACAAGATTGCAACAGACTCAAGCGACAGCAATTCTGTGAGAAAAGTCTTCAATGAAGACAGACGTGTCACTCTCAAAGTAATAACTCGCTTAAGAATTCAAAAGAATAAATGACTAATTTGAAAAAAGACAGAATCGAATGCTGTCAGAGCATTCAGTGAAAGTACTCTTGTGAAGTCATCACGACATTTCAAAAACTCAATGTATACAACATTGAACAGCTCAATTCTTTTCAATTAATCAATAACAGACATACTAGAATTGATTTTGATGATGATAATGTCAACGATGCAGACTGAAAATCAATAACATCATATTTATGAAAAAAGATATCACGTTGAACTAAATGCAACTTCATCATTGATCATGAGTTAATTGTTGAAGTTTGCACTCATTATTTACTTGCGTGAATATTGAGTGATCATGTTGATAACAATAGCAGTTCATGATCAGACTTCAAAAAGAAATGACTTAATGAGAAAATTAGAGAAGCATGAAAGAATATTGCAAATCATCTAAACAAGAAGTCAGATCACAAACGTTCTGAAGTAGAGAACATTTCAACGATGAGAGAGACTTGAAAGATAATACACTCAGATCTTTCGTTGCAAATAAGACTCATAATAGATAGATGTATGACATCTTTGAGACGTGATGATCTAGTGTATTGAGTCAAGTATGAATCATAGTCGAGAGTGAATATGACTGACAGAAGCAATTCACAAGAAAAGAGCAAAAGAATTTGACAAAAAGTCTGCTAGATAATGATGACTTTGCGTGTGAAAAGATATGTATTAATCAAAGATTGCAACATCGTCTAATGTGAAAAGACTTTTCAAGACCGATTCTGCGCAAGAATCATAGCGAATGTACTGACTCAGAAGATTTACTGCAAAGTCAGAAATGAAATAGCATATCAAGAATACTTGAAGATATTCTTTGATTCACTTTCTACTAATGTTGTTCTCATTGCAGTGACAATGATTACTCATTGTATACAAGAATATGAATCAGAAGAGCACAGATTAGACAAGTTTGAGAAATTAAATGTGAAGAGTAAGTGAATATTTGCATATATCAGTGACTAAAGTGATTGAAGCGAAGCTGAACTTGATAACACGCAGCGACATGAATGCGTGTCAATGCAACATGAAATCAACAAGCTCGCGAGCATCAATAATTAATATTGAAGATTCTGCTATGTTGTATCAAGCAACAGATCGATAATGATGATATCAAAGCAACTATGAACATCCAAGCTGTATTCAATGTATACGTTGATTGTCTTGATGATCTTTCATTATACGAGTTAGAAAACGACGTGCAACTCAATTTAAACGCAAGTCATAAGAAAACATTCTTGAGTTCAGAAAGCATTTTCGTCTCTCAATCTTTGACGTAGTGTTATCAAATGAAGCTGTAGATATTGCAACTTGTAACTAAATCTTTAATCATTGACGCTGTGTAGAAGAGATTGATTGAATTGAACACAGAGAATGAATCGTTGACTGATGATGCTTGAGTCAGCAAGAAGCAAACTCTTCGCAAGAGATCTCACTTTACATCACAAACTAAAGATCAATCACGTATCATATTGCAAAGCGATAAATATAAGCTCGTGATAGCATAACAGAATGATGTCGAGTCAACAATGATTAAGATCAGCTGAGAATGAAAGTTTGATGACTTGTGAAATGCTTTAAACATGAAGAAGAACGAACGTTTGTGATATAAAGCAGACAAGACAGACAAGATTCTAAGCGACGAGAAGAAATATGAAAGCTTCGTGCGCAAGATGAGAAAGAAAAGCATTGTGAATGTAATTCGCGAAAAGAAAGAAATTAGAAAAGAATAGAATTCAAGCACAGTAGTCACTATAATCAAATGATTCGAACAAAGCGAATATTTTGCTTCATACTGCGAAAGCACTTCTGCTGCATATGCTTACATGAGAAAACATGATATTGATAGTGATGCAAGCGCACTGATCGAACACTTTGAACATCTTGCTCAAGAATGCGCAAGCGCTTATGTCGCAGATGCTGTCATGAAAAAACATAGTGCTAGAAGTGCACAATAAGAAAAGAATGACAATATTGAGAAGAATGATCAAGACGTTTATGATGACATTGATTACTAAAGAACAAAAGATACACTGAACACTTTAAGCAGTCTGTGTGACATTAGAGCTATGTTTGCAATGTATGATAATCGCGCAGTTAACAGCTTGATTGTTGATGATGATTCTAACAAAGAAAGATCATGCAGAGATAACAGTGAATTACATACTTCAATGATATTATTCAACATTGTGACTTTAATTGCTACAAATGTCAAGATTGTATTTGTTGAATTAAATGATAAATAGACATACTGCGCTCTTAGAAGTTCTAGAGATGTTGACGCTTTTATGAATATGCATCAGCTAAAAGTGAAGCAAATCTGAAACATGAGATTAAATGAATATTTGAAATATTGATCGCTAAAAGCGCTAAAATCTGTCTCTGTCACTCTTTACAAATTGCAAATGAAGCAAGATTGCAACAACAATGACTTGCAATCATTTAACTCAACACACAACTTCTTTCATTCAGTGAATAACTCGTCATCTCAATCAAGAACATGCATATACATTAATAAACATTTAAGACTCAATTAATGAATAGTAGAAACAGCTGAGTCAAACATTTGCTCAATCAGAATATTAACTCGCAACGCAGATGACAAAACGCAGACGCTAAGACTTTTAAACATCTACAATTCATGCTCACTGTCTACTACATTCACAGAGAGATTTTTAATCATTTCTCATTTGAATAAACTACTCAAGAATGATTGCAAGCAACTGATCATAAAAGATTTCAATCTACATCATTCTCACTGAGAAAGATGAAGATGCTTCACTCGTCATATGATGATTAATACTCTGCTAAACATCATTACAAACGCAAGACTGAAATTATTGCTGAAATCAGACACTATTACTCATAAAGCTCACAATCAATTTACGACGATTAATCTAGTCTTTAACAGCGAAAAAATACAGTTCATGACATGCAAGTGCAAAATATGAATTGATTTGCATCAGAGATTGAATCATCTTTTGATTATTACAAAGTTATATTTATAAACAATCTCAGTGCAATTCTTGACTTGATGACTCTGAAAAAAAATGAATACAGAAGCATTGAGTGCTTATCTGTGAATACATTTATCTTTGAAACACTCTTTAGATGACAAGACTATGATGAATGACAGAGTATATAAGATTATCAAAGTGCTACAGAAAATCATCGAGAAATTTATTCTCTGAGCAAAGTCATTAAATCAAACAAAAGACTTTTAAAATCAAAGCTGCTTTAAAGTAGTAATAGAATCAAGATGATTGCGAATCATATGAAAATTGTAAGACACATTAGAAGCGTGAAATAAATATTTGAAGCACAATGATCATAAAAACAAGATCATTCAACAAATGAAATATGCACACTTCAGATCACAAATGCATAAGTTGAGCGAAGCACTCAAATCAATATAATGCTTTGCAAAATGAGCTAGAATTGAAAGTCAACTATCTAAAAAGCTTTCTCAGTTTTCGTCACTGAAGCAAAGCAACTTCAATCATATGATAATGATGTTCAAGGAAAAAATCGAGATACTGTGAGAAAAGTTCTTTTTCTCATCTTCTCAAGCGAATTTCAATGACATTGCAGAGTCATTCATATCTCTGACAGTCTCATTCAATTCAAGCATCACAGAAAATGAAGTGAAGCAAACAATCAGATGAGTAAAAGCAGACAAAGCATCAAATGCTTCAGATGTTTCAAACAAAGCGCTTTAAGCGAGTCTTGCAGAACTAATCTCAGTACTGATGAGTTTATTCAATGCATGCATAATACACAAGTATCATTTGAAGTAGTTCAAAAAGACTTAAACAATAGTACTATGCAAATTGAAGAAAAGTGATTATATTGATTCAAAGATGTATTGACTCATTGCTTTGCTTGATATCATGAGCAAAGTGCTAAAGTTGATCATGATCAAAAGATTGAGTGACATAGTTGAGACTCATTGCATGCTATCAAATGCTCAAATGAGAGCGAGATGCAAGCAATTCATGATCTCAATGTTAGATTTACTAATAAATTAAGTTCACACAGTGTGAGACTGTGAAATCAAATATGTGATCTTCATGCTAAGCTTAAACGTCATTGAAGCATTCAATCAAGTCTCACATGTTAAACTTCTGCATATGCTGAAAATGAAAAGAACGTTGAGTTACATAATCAAATGAACACGCAGCTTTCTAAAGAATCGAAAGACATTGCTAATATTCAATGAACAAACAAGTGACATACGTAAGATAAACGCAGACATATCACAAAGATTTCTCATTTCATTGATTCTCTTTCTATTCTTCAACGCAAGTTTAATTGAAAAATGCGAAGCACTGAAAATTAAAATCGAAGTGCTTGACTTCATGAATGATATTAACATTCTAGTCTACGACAAATTCACTGAAGAAATCTGCAGAACACTGAGCAAGATACACAACATCTGCGCGAAATGAGCTTGTACTCATGATGCAACGTACAGCACAGAAGAAATTTTTTTCGCGCATATAGCGACAGCGATCTATCAAAGCATATGATATATCAAATCGATCGACAAGCTATAGAGCACAATTGTACGATCAAAACAAGCTTTTATTCGACTCAATAACCTCACAGATAACTGCGTCGCAAGTCAAAAATCGAAAATCGAAAATTTTCGCGCTTACGCAGATCAAAATCGACGGCGAAACGAGAATTCATCAACGCAGAAGAAAGAATCATCAATTCAGACAGTAATTTGATTGACAAATTGAAGAGCAAACTCACATGAAAAGAACAAGTCATCAATCGACTTCAGAACAGCACAGAAGACTGAGTGCTGACGCAAAAATCAAAATCGAACTCTTTTGCACTTGAAGATTGCACAGAGAACAACGTTGTTTCAGAGAAGTACAGCGTTTCTTATCAAATCACTATCTGTTTTACCTTTTCTTGATGCGCAAGACAATAAGTCGAGATCAGTCGTTACTATTCTGAGCGAGATAACGCGACTACTTCGATACACGAGATATAAAGCAATTGCATCAAGCATTTTCTATCAAAAAGAGTAATCTAGATTCTTGCAGACTAGATTTATATCATTTTCGTCTGACATAAGTCGATAATAGAAGATGATCTAATGCAGATTTCAAGATAGAAATTGAAAGATCTCTACACTAAAGTTACTGTCTACGTGAAACGCTCTGAGTAAGAGATTAAAGAGATATTTAAGTGATGTCAAGTGAATTTTCTAGAAGCTCGAAGCCCGAAACTCGGAAAAACTCTCTATGAAAAGAAATATAAAGAGTCGCGTTATGCGCTCTTTCTCGCTTCGTTTCGCGAATAGTAACGCGAAACTCAGCAGAAGCAATAGCTCAGCGTCAGAACTCAAAACATCGACGATAGAAATCAAAAAGTCAACGATAGAGATTGAAACAGATCTATGAGACAAACTTAGCATGAGTTCGTCAACAAGCAAACAACTGCAGAACGACATTGTCGATTTATTTCGCAGTCAACAAAAATCGCTCACATCAGCAAATAGAAAAACGCAATACATGTTTAGTTCACTCGACGCACTGATGCTAAATTCACATGCAAATGCGCATGACGACAAGAATACAATCAATTTGCGAAATGCGAATTCGCAGCAAAAAGAGCAAACACGAGCGATTGTGGAATTCAAAGGAATGAAAAAGCGAAAAGCGATGAAAAGTTCGCAAAAAGAAGCTAGCATCGAAGTTAGTACTAGCAAGTGCTACGATGCCATCTCTAAAGAGATGCAGATAAAGAGACTGCGCGAAAGAATTGAATTCGCAGTCAATCAGCTAAGACAAGCAATATCAGAACAGAAAGAGACTATAAGTCATAGCTTAATCTACATTCGAAGAGCATGCGACGAAAGCATAGAAAACCCGATTCAGAAGCAAATTGATCGACTTCAAAGTCAAACAAACAACAAACTGAAGATCATTCTACAATTGATTCAACAAAATGCTGAAAACATCAAAAAGAGAATCAACGCAAAGCAAATGACAGAGAATTCGCAAATCTCGCAGAAGACGCAGGTTTCGCAAACGTTGCAAGTCATGCAAAATTCGCAAAAACCAACGCAGAAGCTCACATATGCGTAAAAAGCAGCTCAAGTCACAAGCGCAAATGCAAATGCAAACACAAATGCAAATGCAAATGCAAATGCAAATGCAAATGCAGGCGAATGAAATCTGATTATCAAGAAATTCTTGCCAAAATCACAAGAAATATCGTATCGCGAAAAAAGACTCATTGTCAATCTCAAAAATGAGAACTGAACTTTAAAGACGATGAAAATGCGAGATTCGATGAATAACACATTGAAAAAGGCGAAAATCGATCTAATAGTCGTCACGATAGTCAAAACGCAAAAGAAAAACAATATTGTTCTGACAGTCTTGAAAAAATACATCGCAGAAGTCTTACTAGCGCAAAGAGCAATATAAGAGCATGTTTTTGATGTTAAAAGCATTAAGAAAGACGAGAAATGACATAAAATAGTCATACACAGTCTGAAAATCGAAATCTTCAATACGAAAACTGAAATAAAAAATCTAAAAACTGAGTTAGAGTCGTACAATTTCAAATTGAAACTAATAATCAACTTTATATGATTATCGAAGAGCGAAAATCAATCACGAAACAGACATGCATCGACGATCTTAGCATTTAGAATCGAAGCAGAAGCGCAAAGACATCTGAAAAAACGACTTTTAGCTGCGAAATCGATATATCAAACAGTCGAATAACGAGACTATCGATCAAATGATCAATGTCAAAAATGTCAAACCTTCGAGCATTTACAGAACAAATGTAACAGATCATCAAGATGCTTGTACTGCGAGCGAAATCATCAGACCTGAGAGCATAAATGTTAACTATCTACGTGCAAAGACAAGCAATCATGCAATCACATGATTTCGAATTGCTGCAAATGTCAAAATGCGCACTTCGCAAATAGCGTAAGATGCAAAACATATCAGAAAGCTCAGTTTATTAGCTCACAAAAAGATCATCTAGTCACAAAATTGTAATGAGTATTGCATTCGAAATGTCACAAAACAATGCAAATGACGAAAGCTTTGCAAACACGTTAAATATTTGAATTCTACAGCACAATTGCGCAAGATCAACGCAAATTATGCACGCATGCATGAAATTTGCAAAAAACAAGACAGATATTGTTATACTACAAGAATCATGAATGAGAGAAGAGAATATAACAATTTCGCATTCGTCGTTTATCTGCATCAAATCAAATGTTCAGAATACTCATGTCAGAGTACTGATATTTGTTGCGAAAAACGCAAAGAAATTTACATGCACATCAAGATCAGACATAGTCAATAGCGAAGATATGCAAGCGATATTAATAGCGAACAATAAAATTCAGAGAGAAATTTTATTGTTCAATATTTACAACAAAAAGTCACAAAATGCAGATGATGAGCAATTATACACGATTGAGCGAGAATTAGCAAAAGTTATGCTAAATTCTGAGCAAAAAGTTATTATCGTCGAAGACTTTAATGCACATCATAGCTGGTAAAACGCAAAAATTTCAAATTCTATTAGAACGAAAGCGTTAATAAAGTGAATAAATTTACATAAGTGCAATCTGATTAACACTTCTGATATAGACACATATCACAGCTATTTGAATCAGTCAAGCTCGATACTTGATTTAGCATTCGCATCAAAGAATATGCACAATCACATCAAGAATTGACATATAGATGAGAATGCAGACACAGAATTCGATCATGAAGTAATTCTATTTACAATAGTTATGAAAAAAGTGAAGTTGGTCGAAAATTCGTTGAACGCGTCATACAATCTGCAAAAAGCCGACTGAAAAGACTTTGAAAAGCATTTGCAAAAGACGAAAGACAAAATGATTGTCAAGATGCAAAGAATCACGAGTTTAGAAGCAAAAGTCATTTATTTGACTGAATGCATCAAGAATACAGTGAAATTATTCGCATTTAAACAGCGAATATGCGCAAAATCAAAACTCTGGTGAAACAATGAACTCATCAAAAGGCGAAAGACGCTGTCGTCAAAAAAGCGAATCTGAAAAAGATGCAGAAATGACGACGCATGAGCAGAGATAGTGCAAATGCGAAATTCGTATCATGATGCAATAAAGCTGATCAAAAACCAATTCTGAATCAATTTTTTGAACAACGTCGAAGAAAAAAAAGTGTTTCAGACATACAAGTTCACTAAATCACGTCTAATCGAAAAGCTATTCTTGATACAAAACTTGCAAAAAGAATTGAAGATTGAATTCAATGAAAAGTGCGAGGCATTTCTGAAAGCAATGTACTCATCATCTTCGAAAATTCAAATCAATGAAGAATTACTATCGAACGAAAGTATACAGTGATCAAGAGTTATCGAAGAGAAAATCAAGCACGCTATTAACTTCTCAGCACTCAGAAAAGCACTCGAATCAGACGATATGTCATTCGCAATCATACAGCGAGCGTACAAAACTATATTGAAAATCTTCAATTTAGTGTACTCAGATTTGATTGAAAATGACTATCATTCGAAGATATGACGCGAAGGCACGAAAATTATTCTAAAAAAATCAGACAAGTCAAATTATTCAATTTCGAAGACATACAGAATTATTATTACACTGCTAAACTGTTTAGACAAAGTAGCAGAAAAAATAATAGCAGTGCAACTGTCTTACACAGCTGAAATTAATGATAAGCTGCTGAATTTTGATCAAATGAGAGGCAGAAAACAAAGATCAGCTATAGACGCAGTACTAAACCTAGTACATGATGCGCAAATGGCGAAAAGTCGAGAAAACACGCTTACCTGTCTACTTCTAGATGTCAAAGAAGTCTTTGATCATGTAGCGTTGAAACAGCTGGTCAAAATATTGATTAAATTGAAAATATTGATCAATTTAATCAATTGAGTAAAATGTTTCTTACAAAATCGAGTTATTGACTTAGCATTTGACGACGAACGTCAGAAACCAAAGAAAATAAGCACAGAAATATCACAAGACTCATCTATCTCGCTCATTTTATTTCTAATTTATATTCAATACTTGTTTTCAAAGATTCGCGCAAAGTTCGAAAATTTACAGTCACTCAGCTATATTGACGACGTGACGCTATACATTGAGGGAAGAAATATTGACAAGAATGTGAAAATGCTGAAAAACGAAGCAAAAATCGCTTTCACATGAGCTAAGAACAATGCAGTGCAATTCGATGACTCGAAATCTGAATTGATACACTTTGAAAGTCATAAGATGACACTCAATCAAATAATTATTCTACTCAATAACATGATCATAAAATCAAAGACATGTGTACAATGACTAGAAGTCTGACTGAATTGAAAGCTTAACTTCAAAGTTCATGTGCAAACAAAAATCGTGACAGTCACAAGAACGTTACACTCGTTGTTTAGATTAATGAATAGCGAGTGAGAATTAAATGTCAAATTAGAAAAGCAGTTATATCTGACATGCATCACGTCTATTAGCGATTATGACGTCGAAATATAATGAAATAATCAAAAAGCTACTTAGTCAAATTTCGCAAACTGCAAAACGCTGCATTACGAAAAATTCTGAGTGTGTTTCGAACATCATCGATAAATGCTATGCAAATAGAAGTTGAAATTTCGTCGATGAAGATGCAATTAGATCAAAAGTGCAAGAACTATGCAATTTGAATAGTTGAGTTATTGAAAAAACACTCTGTCGATCAACAACGAGATTTATCTGTACAAGATGCTGACTACGAATCTTCTGCAAGCTATGCTTGTCAGAAGAGCTGAAAAATCTCATCAGAATTGACAGAGCAGTAACAGCGCTTTACTTACGCGTTGAGCTCACACACAGTCGAAAAGCGAAGCAATGACAACGCGATCGTTGACGCGTTGAAGTTTGCACATACACAGAATGACAGCAACGTCTTTGCATACACGCTGCAGCTCATATACAACATATACACATATACTGCGAAGGCACGACTCAGCTTTTGCGCACATACAGACAGACGTGATGCAGTAAATCGATTGATTTTTCGCATTTTCAGGCCGATTTACACGCAGCGTAATCACACACAGAGCAGTAACAGCGCTTTATTCACACGTTGAGCTCATATACGATATACACACATATACTGCAAAGACACGATTCAGCTTTTGCACATCTACACGTCTGCGTGATGCAGTAAATCGATCGATTTTTCGCTTTATCAGATCAATGTACATGCATCGCAATCACATACACTGCAAAGATATGACACAGTCTTTGCTCATATACACAGAACAACAGCAACGTCTTTGCGCATATGCTGCAACTCATATACGTCACACACACATACATTGTAAAGACATGATTCAGCTTTTGCACATCTACACGCTTGTGTGATGCAGTAAATCAATCGGTTTTTCGCATTATCAGATCGATTTACATGCATCACAAGCACATACAATGCAAAGACACGACACAGTCTTTGCTCATATACACAGAACGACAGCAACGTCTTTGCGTATGTGCTGCAACTAATATACGACATTCACACAGTCATTGCAAAGGCACGACTCAGCTTTTGCGCATATACACATCTGTGCGACGCAGTAAATCAATCTATTTCGATTTTCTGATCGATTTACATGCGTCACAAATACATAGATCAAAGCTCATTTAGTTCATTTAGTTGAGTGATCATACAGCGAACTCAAAAGCTCACGTCAAAGTGATCAGCTTTCATCTACATAGATCAAAGCTCATCTAGTCTGCTCAACTAGATAATCAAACAGCGAACGAAAGCTCACGTTGAAGTGATAAACTTTCACAACACATCGATCGCTCGTTTAGCTCGCTCAGCTAGATGATCAGACAGCAAATTCGAAAGCTTACATCAAAGTGATCAGCTTTCATAATTTCGATTTGTCTATATGATCATTTAATTATATAGACATGTCGCGCGCTCGTATGCGCATTCTAACAATCTGACTGCTCAATGAGAAAATATACAGCAGCGATTATGACTAGATTACATGTAATTTAGCATATACACAGCGCTTCAGTGCTACTATTTAGATAGATAGCATCGTGTTTCATAGTCTTAGACTGCATAAGCACGTAAAACTTGAAGAAATTAAAAAAAAAATCACTCTGTCAGAAAAAGAACATCTATTTCATACTCATCTCAATACTCTATCGAATTGAACCTAGATCTGAACGCATCGAAATACCTGAACTGAAACAAGACAAAGACGAATTTATCTTGAAAAGTCAAGAAGTGCAAAGACAGACTCACGCAGATATATCGAATATTGAACAAAGTGCAAAAAACACTGAATTCAATAAAAGAAATCGAAATTTCTCACTTCAAGAAATCGTGAGGTCAAGAAATCGAGCATTTAGCAAAAATTCAAACCGAATTTGCAAAAAGCGAAACTCGCGAAACGATCAATACGCACTACAGAGAATTAGAAAGAATTATCAAAAAGGCGAAAAACATAGTGATGTATATCGACGCATCGCAAATTCGGAAAAAGATAGCAGAGATCGAAACAGAAACTGAAACGGCAGTGATATTCACGCATGAACTCGTCAGATTCAGCAAAGCGACAAGCGTTTCTGACAAAATAATCACAACGAAAGCGAAACTGCAAGCTATTAGCGATGCAATCGCAATATGCAGCGAAAAAGCACTCAAAAACAGCGAAATTTGAGTGTACATGAACAGTCAAATGACTTTGCAAAGACTAAACGCAAAAAGCAACGTCAATGCGAAGTTATTCAATGACATACGACAAAACTTGACCAATTTACGTCAGAATCAGTGTCAAATTCGCATACAATGAATATTGAGTCGCAAGAGCATTATTGAGAACGAAAAAGCAGATCAATTGATCAAAAGCGCTGCTCAAGAACTATCAGTTATCGACAACATGAAAGCAATCATCATAAGCTTCGTCAAAAAGCAAATTTGCAAAGAGACGAAATTACAATGATTAAATGTCTGAAAAAGCAGCATCAAGAAGGGAAACCAGTATCGAAAGCACATATCGAACGTGAATTTAAGTCAAAAACCACTAAAAGAGCTTAGAAAAATCAATAGACTAACGTTTTCAATCTTTATTCAGTTGAAAATGAAACACGACTATTTCAAGAGCTATTTGCATCGATTATCAGAGAATAATTCGAACAAATGCTATGAAATATGCAATGCGAGTCAAACCTCAGAACATTTACTACTAAATTGCAAGCATTATAGATCAGAGCAGATAAAGCTTAAGAAAAAGACTCAGCTCAAAAACACAGACATCATATTGACGCTGTTCATCATCAAAATCGAAAGAATTGCAACACTAGAGTATTTGAAAAATACTCGAATTGCGACGAGAAAATGACTATTAGAAACGAAAGAGTAGAACGCGAAGAGTGCGAAGAAACGAAGAAAAACGAAATTACGATTGCGAGAGTTTGAGCGAGAGCGCTTGTATGCGCAAACTATCGATGTGATTGATCAACGAAAAGATATAAAGCAGCGACTTTGACCAGGTTACATGTAACTTAGCATACATACAGCGTCTAGACAGTGTCATAGTCATAGACTGCATGCACTTAATGAAGAAATAAAAAAAATTTAAATAAAATCATGACAGCATTGACTTTCTTGATTTGATCATCAATTTCAGAGTGATACATCATTAATAACTTAACATTTATCTTCAGCATTTTACATATATGCTTTCAAACATCAAAGATAAATTGTGTGTCTTGATCAGACATGAAGAACTCAAGTAAATCATGATGTTTTCAAACATGAGCATAGAAGCAGTTAATAACTTCTTCAACTTTCATAGAAGTGATGAGAATTTTTTTTTAATTCTTACTCAATTCAACACTCATTATGAGTCTATGCAAGATTTTATATACTGTAGTGAGCGCTGCGCTAGCGCAGCGCTCTTTTCACATCAAAAATTGCTTTTTTCTGCACTCTATACTATAACTGTTTTCAATGCAAGAACTTTATGAGTTTATTTCTTTTCTATTTTTTCTCTCTTTCATTTAATTCTTTAATGACATCACAGCTTGAAATTGATTCAGTATGCTCATTGAGAGTATCATTTGAATGATCATCATTATTGCGCTCATGATTTCTAAGAGCTTTCTCAAGTTCGTGATGTTCTCTTCTTATTGCATTGCTTTTCATTCTACTTTTCATCTGAAACATGTTAATAAAATATGCTTGATTGACATTCAATCTCTGTCACACTTGCACGTTGTCATAACAATATTAAGTACTCATCTTTCATGTAGAAATTGATTGAAGTCAATTTTTCTCATGCATAGTTACATCAATAATGCATTGTGAAACTTCACATGATTCTTGTGCAATTACAGATGTCAATGTGTCATCTTTGATATCAGATATTGAAAATAAGTTGTATTAAATCTCTCTTTTCAGACTATTCTTCATGTTTATCTGATTTGTTTCTGTATGAACATCAATCTCATCATCACTTCAATGCATTAATGCTCAGTCAACAATAGAGACAAATCATGTGCATCATCAATTATTTTATTTATCACTTCATTTTAAAGTACTTCTGCATGTTTTATCACTCAATATAGCTTTAGCGTGACTTTTCAAGATTGAATGCTCTCATGCATAATCTGAACTCATTGCAGACGTGTCTGATCTTTTGTTGATATCATAACTTTCATTGTTTTCAGAGAAGTCTGACTATCACTGTATACTTTGTATATCTTTTTATGATACTCTTGATTCTCTGTCATTACGTTTGCAAGATGTTTCGCTCTTGCAATCAATTCTTTCAGTTCTTCATGATGAGTGATGATTAAAGTCGATTTTCTCAATCTTTTATTTAACTCTCAGTTAATTTTCATTGCAATCATCGTAACATTCTTTCTACTGTTACTATCATTCAAGTAAACTTTTTGCTTCAACATAAATGTGTCGAGACAATGTTGATTTATTGACATTTTCTTGTTTGCAACTATAACTATTTTCAATAACTCTGATCAGAGAATCATCATGTAAAGATGACTTTACTTCATCTTCATCTTTTATGAATGTTTCTTTCATTCACTTTCACTTCAGCTGCAGAGATGTTTTGTACAACTTTGATTTTCGATCTCTTTTGAGTATCAAGTTGTTATGAATTCGATGCATCATCATCTCAATAACTTCATCTGATTTTCAAAAGTTCATGTTTATTATTGACTTTTATATTAGCTTTTGTAAATGAATATCTATTGACACTGTGTTTATTTCTATCTGTAGAGTCTTTGTTGATATTACACGATAAACATTAATGATTTGTCACAATGCTCTTTCTTGTACTGATCTCAGCTTAACATTCAGATCTTTTCAATGATTCTTCACTCTTTGTGACATATATCATATGATGACTTTATGACTAAGCAGAGAGCGCATCATCATGAAGTATATTTGCTTTCTCATTGTTATTGACAAGTCTCAAATAAACTTGATGATTGTTTGCATTATCTTTTGTTTAATCACTAGTTTTGCTTTGATATGATGCATGTAAATCACTCATTTCAGCTTGAAGTTCAGTTGAACTTTCAAAACTCTGATATCTAATTTCAAGTCAATCTGATGTTTCATTAACTTTATGTTGATGTTCATATTGAATCACTTAGAAATTCTTGTAAAGTGAATCAGCTTATGCTTTGTCTTTGAAAACTTGATGTCGTGCGTTTTTGATCACTGTTTGCATTTATCATAAATCTCGCTAAGAACTTTACAATTATGTTTCATGAACTTCTCATATATTAAAATATTGACGTTGTTTATGAAATTTGTAAAGCTTGTTCTTAATCTGATGTTGTTACATGCTTCTAGCAAGTTCACATTGTAAAACAGATATAATATTGATGATAGCAAAGAATCTTGTGATATGTTAACGTTCACGCTGCGTTTCATCATCATGTAATCATTGATTGTGATCGTGATGCGTCAATTTCTCAGAAAGTTCTTCACAAATTTAAGAAGCAGTCTGAGAACTTTTCTCTTTTTCATGTCATGCAAAAGTCTGCTATGCGCTACATTATCAAATGCACTCTTCTCATTCAGACTCAGCAATGAGACTACTCTTCTTCTTGTGTCACTTCATACAATGTATATCTTTTTTATAATCAGTTGCAAAGTCATATTTATTGATCTGTGTTTGCAAACTCTCATTTGAATGTTCAATATTAAGTTGCACACTTCTACAACATTTCACAAATGTTCAAATATGATGAACTTCAGTATTTTACTCAGCGTGTTGAACAACACAATTGATTTATATATTTTTGCATTAAAATAGTTCTTCTTGTCTGTGATTACGCTCTTAAACTGAGTTAACTATATTCTCTTTTGCAAACATCTTTCAAAAAGAGAGTGTATTTATTCTGACACATCGTCGACAAGTTTATGTATTATTCTATTTATGTATTTTGTGTGTTTCAAAGTCTTGTTGAGCATTATCTTGTAGATAACTCTCTTAATCTTGCAATGTATCAGCGAAGCATCATTCTCAATCGAGAATGAATACTTAAAGTCTTCTGTGTTCAGCATGAAAATCTTCGAAAATGATGAAAAGTGAGTCTGAAACATCATCTTCATCTTATTCTGCACTGTCATAGCAATGTTAAAGCACTCTGACTTGATCAGAGAGAAAATTGTCGTTTAAGTCAGTGTGTCTGCGATTGCATTTCTTGCTCATTTCGCAGTTTTAAACAGTCTTCTCAAGAATTGTTCAACATTCTGCATGATCTTTTAATATTCACTGCGTTTTTGTTTTCTGATGATCTTGCTCTTCTTGTCACATGCTTGAATGTACTCTGTTTAGTCATTGATGATTCAACAACTTCTTCTCATTCATCACATGCTCTTGATGATCTTTTTACACTTTTTCATTCATTCTGCTTTGATTATTTCATGTAATTTCACTTAAAGAGTAGAAATCTTGATGATCTTCTTCAATGCATTCAGCAATTACTTAGTGTATTCATTTATGTGCTGATGCTTTATCTCATGATTCAACAATGATTTCAATATTTGTTCTCTTAAAGTATTAATGAATTTCTCTTCATTCATTGTCTTTCAGTTGCAACGCGATTTTCGCGCTGACTCTTTGCAAACTCTGAAATCTATAATTGTCTGTATCAATAAATGATTTGAGAAATTTTTCATTTCTTCATCGATTTTGCATCATATTAATTGATTCATAATGTTATCTGTTGTGAAAATCAAATTTATTGTCATTTAAGATCTTTGATAATTTCTCGTAATTGTATCTTAAAATAACGTTAGTGATGCATTAACATTTATAATCATTTCAATTAAATTATTTGACAATAAATGCTGTTTTGAGTAGAATGACTCTTCTCATATGAGATAATGCAAATTGAAGTCTTTTACAAGAATGCATTCTTTCGACATGTGTAACGTCTTTTCAATGTCTGAAAGACTTTCTTTTTCATGAATGATTTTATGATCTCTGAGTGACAAATTGTATGCTTCGTGAATGTGTATAGCTTTCTGAATCATCTGTGTGTCATTTATTAATGTCTGTAACATAATTGTGTTTACATCTTTAAAGTGTCATGTTGAGTGTCAAATGTTGCTGTCAATTCTCTTGTTTATGTAGAAACAAATTCTATTTTCATTATTCTTCAGCGTGAAGTTGACAGTTGCTGAACAGTACGCTCTGAAATTCTCATCAAATCATTAAAGTTCTTGAAAAATCAAAATGTCATAATTCTTTATCTTTTTCTCATGTAGTAACACTATCATTATCTTTTCTCTGAACTTGTGAATGTTATACTATAGTATTCAAAGCTTCTTTTGCTGAAATATTAAAATTCACATTCAAAGCTGTTTAATATTCTCTTGAGCATTTGCAATGTGCTTGCTTCAGTTGTAAGATTTTTAAAAGAAGATGATATTGAAATTGATGTGATTGATGTTGATTTCAACTCATTTATTTTTGACTTCTTGACTAAATGATTTAATATAGTGTTTTCAAATGTGATGATCATGCTGAGCAGATGACTTTCATTTGTTGAGCATTTCTGTTTTCTCTTCAAGTCATTGTCTATCAACAATTTTAAATTAATAAATGTCATTGTGAACATTTTTGATATCATCGCTTTGAACTCTCTCTGCTCTTGTACGACGTGATATAAAGATCTGTGTTTCATGACTTTCTTTATTCTTTCTTTTTCAATCTGTTGTTTATGACATTAAGAGTCAAAGACTCTGTATGTATTTTGACATGTTTCACATTTTCACATGTTTCAAGTCTGTTTATAAAAACAATGCTTCAAACAATGATTTAACGTGTAATAAATGCATCTTTGCTTGTTTTTGCATTCATATGTCTTATGATCATAGTTTTGATACTTTAAACATTGATGTGTTTTACAATTTAAATCATAAAACTGCGTGATTTTTATGTTGATCTTGTGATATACTCTCTCATCAATTAGCTTGTTCATCATCTCAGCGCTGATTACATGTATCATCAGCAAGATGTATCTCTTCTGTTCACTATTCTTTGTGAGTCACTCAACTTTCTCAATTATCATCTTTGAATGTATGTTTTTGTTAATCTTGATGAGTGCTTTCATCTTCTTCTTCTCTATGTTTTTAGACATTTTTTCAATTTTAATTTCATGTATCACTATCTTGAAACTGACTTCACACAGACTTATGTTCAATGAAATCTCTTTGATTCAAAAATCGTTTTTCTTCAGTATTCTTTTGCTGTCTTTCATCTTGACTTGAAATATCAATAGATTTAATCATCTCTTCATAGTCTTTATGTTCTTGCGTGTCAATAATGTCTCGTCGACGTCAATTTCTCTCACTCATCTCACTATGTTCTTTGTTGTTATCATCATGATTCTCTTGATCTTCTCTCTCTCTTTAATGAATATCTTAATCTTGAATTTCTTGCAATGATTTCACATTAACGATGCAACATCAGCGCTGAAGACAAGACAACTTTCAAATGATATTGTTGACTTTTCATTCACTCTCTTCGCTCAGTTGTTAACACGTTTCTTCTTCTTCGCGAACTTCTTTTCAAGTTTACTCATTATTTTTTTCAATCTCTTCAGTTGATTCTTCATGCATCAATTGACAGTTGATGCAACGACATGTTGATGCATCAACTTTTTTATCATCTTTGTCAATCTTCTCATCTTTCTTCAAAGCATTAGCTTGTTGTTTCTACATTCATTGAACTCATAAAGTACTTGCAGCTTGTTTAATTTCTCGTGTATATTCTTCATCTTGATTGAATTCTTCTGCAAGATAGTAATATTCATCTCTCGCTCACTTGCTGACATCACATCAACAACGTTCATCATTTGCTCTTGACGATCAGAATGAAGCGCAAGCATCATGTCAATGATGTTTTATTGTCAAAAGAGATTAATATTGATTAATGCATTTTCAAATAATGTAGTTTCTCTTCAAAGTCAACTTGAATACATTGATTCAATATATATTTTCTTCAACTTAATATTGATTTCAATGAATTAAATATTAAGTGATGAGAATTAAATGTTTCATTTTGATAAAATCATCAATGAAGACTAGAACATATTTATATGTGATATTCATAAAGATATTGAATGATAAAGAATTTACATAGTTCATGAAGATATCATGTCAACAACGTTTGAAAATTAAAAGAAAATACAATTATTCTTGAGTTCATTGTCTAAAAAGCTTAAAACGTGTGTATACATGATAGTTTTGTACAAAACATTAAACATACTTATAAATGTTTAATCATCAGTAAACTTAACTGATCAGTTCATAGCTTTTTACTCTTTCTGAATGATTATCAATGACATTATCATGAGTAAACTGAATGATACAAAGACGTAGTTTATTTGAGTTGAACATGTATTTTCTTTCTTGAAAGTACAGATGATTTTCATATTCTTCACACTTAACTAAAGAGATTTTGTTGTGATGTTGTACTTTATTACGAAGCACTTCAATTATCTGAGCTACGAATTTGTCATTGATTTCGACTTACTTTCATAATGTCTGAGTGAGAATATCAGCAAAATCTTCATCAAGATTCAGAGTGTCTTGATTTAGCTAAAACTTGATGTTTTCAACGTTGAATTCTTCAATTTCTAGATTCATGAAAGTCAAAATTTGCAAGAATGCTGAAATAATTAAGAATAAATGTAACTAAATTGAATCTAAAGTGATGATTTGTGATTAAAGCTTCATGACTTTAATGTTGAAGATGTCAAGAACAAGATTCTTAACAATATCAAGATTTAAAACATAAATTTTCAGAATTGTCTAATGTTGATATTGATGTTGAGAATCAAATGTATTTCTCTCTTTAGAAAAAATTTCTGAGCAACGTGTCAGAGCATTCAACTTATCATTGATCTTGTCAAAATGATAAGTGATGCAATAGTTGAATTTAGACAGAAACTCACTTCAATGAGCTTAATGATGACTTAACTGCTTAGTTAACATGAAATACTCAAGATTTTTGTGATTTGTGATCATCTTAACAGAATAGATAAAGTCTTCAAGCTCTGATCATCATTTCTTGAAAGCGCAAACAATGATCATGAGTTTTTTATCATAAATCTCATAGTTACACTCAACTGAATTATGCTTCTTTGAAAAGTAAGTGATTAAATGAAGAATCTCATTCTTATCATATTGAAAAAGAATATCTTTGAACACATAGTTTAAAGCATTAATTTCTATCACAATCTTATGCTCTGAATTATAATGATGAAGAATAATCTTGAAAGTGAAGATTTTCTTAAGAATGTTGAATGCAATCTGACATTTCTGAAATCAGACAAAGAATACATCTTTTCTGATGAAACGAGTGAGCGAGATAGTTATTCTACTATAGTCATAGATGAATCTTTTATAAAAGTTCGTGAAATCTAGAAAACTTTAAATGTCTTTAACGTTGATCAAGATAAATCAATTGACAATGATGTTTATTTTAAAAGAATTTATCTTGATCTTTTCAATGATGATTCTAAATATGAGATCTGAGTGATGTGAAACTTGCATTTGATTATATTCATCTGAAGATCTGCTTCTTGCAGCTTTTGCAAAATGAGCTTGACATGAATTTCATGCTTGAGTTCATTGTTGAAATAAATCAAGATGTCATTCAAATAAGCTGTATAAAACTTATTTAAATGTTCATGAAGAGTATTGTTGATGTACTTCTGAAATGAGACAGACTTATTACATAAATTGAAAAGCATGACTAGATACTTGAATAATTTAAATCAAGTGCAAAAGATGATGAGAGCTTCATCTTCTTCTTTGATTCAAAGTCAATTGAATGCAGAAATGATATTCAGCTTGATAAAAAATTTAGCTCAAATTAAATGATTCAGCGTTTCTGAGATCAGAGACAGAGAATATCAATTCTTGACTGTGATAGCGTTCAGATCTCAATAGTTCACGCAGAAGCAAAGTTCTTCTTCAAGTTTCTTGATGAAGAGAACAAAGATGATCATCTGAAAACAACTGATTTGAATGAAATCTTTGCTCAGATTTTCATTCAAATAACGATGAAGTTCTAGAATTTCATCATGATTCATGTTGTACAAAGCGAAGACTGAGAATTGAGCATCTTCTTTAAAATGTATGACATGATCATGAGTTCAATGTAAAAACAAGATATTAACGTTCTTCTTGAAGAAGATGTTTAGAAACTTGAAATATTTAAACAGTAGAATTATGATTGAATTGACATTCTTACTTTGTTAATAAACTTCAAGATCTTCTTGTGTCGTGAATGCAATCAAATGAAATTTCTTTTTTATTTGATGAAGATTCAGATGATGATTCTTATCATATGTACTGTCTTGAAAACGAGATGAAAACTGAGCAAGAGTTAAACTGTTCTTTGAACAGACAGTTAAAGTCGTGCAACGTGATTTTGACTCATCAGAGTTTAAACTAGAAGACAAGATTGATTCAAGATTCAAGAAAACATTGATTTTCTTTAAAATGATGCTAAACACTTCAATGTTTTTAACATAAGCTGTCATGATGAATTGACACATAGAGATTAAATCAAAGACTAGAGTCAGAGATTGAGTTAAAGATCAGATCTGAGTTAACTCTGAAACTCTGTGACTTTGTCAAGACATTGTTTAGATCACGTCATATCTTCAACTTAATATATTATGAGTTATGTCATGTTCAACTTGACAATGCTTGACAAACTCTCTATAGTCGATCGATTTTCTTGAGTTATCGAGAGCTTCTTAATAATTAGCTCTATCATAATATATATTCATTCTGTGCCTGCTTAGAATATCACATTGTCATATCACTCTTATAGATCTCGTCTATTCATCTAGTAGACTCAATTATCACAGTTCTAATTATTTCAAACTTTTCTTAGAGATGATGATTTAATATTCAAGCATAATAACAGCAACGTGATCGTAACAAAGTCAAAATGATCATGTCTCAATCTTGCAAAACATCATATCAGAAAACGAACGTTGCATAATGAAATCAGAAAGTGAAGAAGCAGAAGATAAACTCTTTCTTGATATTAATGAACAGCTGACACAAGCAATGCTTCAATGTGATGAACTGCAAAAGAAACAGAAGTTAGCAGCTATTCAATCAGAGATTGAGACTCTGCAAGTCGTTGAAACAATGAAGAAAAGTCATTAAGTCTTCATTCAAGCTCTCATGAAGAATTCAAACGATTTACGCATCATCTTCATAATGTTGATGATGATAAAATGAAGTCATTATGAAATTGTTTTGCAAAAGCGAAAATCTTCAATGTCTTTAAATAAAGTATCATGATAAAATCATAAAAGAACATAGAGAGTGAATTCGTGACGTTGAAATCTCATTTTGAAATACTTCTTGATATTTTAAAAGTGATGAGAAAAAGATTTTGTATTGCATGATTTATCTAAAGAGTGAATCAAAGAAACTTTGATTCAATCATGAAGAGACTATGTTTGCAGCTTAGCAGATATGATTCAATTTTATTGATTTTCTTCTGAATTTAATTGAGAATTCGATGAATCGAGACATAGATGTGACTCAGCAGTATGCAAATGCATTGCAACGTTCAGATCAGATGATACAAACGTTTGCAGCTCATCTGAGCATTTTGAAACATCAACTTTCGTTGTATAATGATGAGCATAAGTGAACTCATTTATTCATCAAGTTGAGATCTGAGCTGCGTGTGATCATTATTAATGTGCAGTTGATTTCTATCACATGAAATGTGTTAATTAATCTTGTCACTCGATTGAAAATAAATCTGCGAAAAGAACACATCTTGTCGTTGAAATGATCTTAAGATGAAGACTTGCATGATTGAGATAAAGTTAACAAGAAGACTTATTCAAAGTAAAAGAAATCTCATTGATCAATTAAACTCAATTCTTCGTCAAAGACAAGCTCACATGCTTCATCATGTTATAGCAAGAATTTGTTTAACATAACGTGTTACATGTGCAATTGAAAAAGTCATTACTTTACTGATTTTAAAGATGAAAAGATCAAGAATAACTCAAAAGAATTTGATGTAAATCAAGTATTCATTGATTCAATGTCACATATGAGTCATCTCAAGATTTTGAAAAAAGACAAGCTTTTGATAAACACTTCAAATTATTAAGAGAAAAACAAGAAGTTCTTTTCGTAAAGACTTTTATATATAAAAAGCATGTAATTCAGAGAGATCAAAAGACAGAAATGAAGATTCACATGAATATCAATGTCAAGATGAATGTGATTAGTTAACGTTTTATCATCGAGCAAGATATGTCATTGCTGAACGTTGATCTTTCAAGATCTATCTGAATGAATGATCAGAATGTCTATTATTATGACGTTTATAAGATGTGTTATTGATTGAGAGACAGCTGAGACATAAAGAAAAAAGATATAAGTATCTTCTATGCTATTGACAAGAAAGAATCTTCTCTGATTCTGAGTATATTCAGTATGCAATTCAAGCGTATTTGAATAAACATGATTGCAAGAACATGATGTTTCGACGTGAATGAGCACGCATTTGAGTTGTTCTTTGCACAAGTATTTGCGAAAGCTCTATAAGATGAGTCTACTGTGTATGCTTTTGTCATGATCAACATCGTCAAAGAGTTGATCATTGAACATCAAGTGAAAGCAATGAATAACATGATAAGTCGTATCACAAACGCGCTTAAAACGCAAACTTTATTCGTTGAATTGAAAGAATATAAAGATGTATTCTCAACAGAAAGTGTAGACAAACTGTCTTTGCATGAAGATCACAATCATGCAATCGAAATCATTGCAGAATCATCATATGAATCATTGTATAATCTGTTAAATACAGAGTTAGCGACTTTAAGACAGTATTTAGACAATGTTATAGCAAAAGAATGAATTAAGCACTTCGTCAGCTCGACTGACGCGTTTATTTTATTCATTCTCAAAAAGAATGATAGTCTTCATTTATGCATGAACTATCGAAATTTGAATAAGATCACTGTCAAAAATCATCATTTGCTGTCTTTCATTAGTGAAACTTTAAACAGACTCAGTAAAGTCAAGCAGTTCATTAAGTTAAATCTGAAGAACGTTTATCATCATCTCAGAATTCAACGTGAAGACGAGTGAAAGATAACATTTTGTACTCATTATGATCACTTTAAATATATGATCATGTCGTTTGATTTAATCAACACGTCTGTCATCTTTCAGACTTATATTAATAAGATCTTGACAGAGCTTTTAAATAACTTTTGTGTTGTTTATCTGAATGACATTCTAATCTTCTTTGTAGAGAAGACTAATCACGTAGATCACGTGAAGCAGATTCTTGAGAGATTAAGAAAGTTCAAGCTATATGCTAGCTTGAAGAAGTGTGAATTCTTCATCACTAAAGTGAACTTTCTAGAATTTGTTGTATTAACAAAGAACGTTTCAATGAATCTAAGTAAAGTAAACATCATTAAAACGTGATTCAGATTGAAGATATATCAAGAAATACAAGTTTTTTTGAGATTTGTCAATTTCTATCAACGTTTTATACATCACTACTCTCAGATAGCAGAGTCTTTAACAAAATTGCTGAGAGATAGTGTAAAAGATGTAAAAATTAGTTCATTCATATAATTGAACGAAGCAAAACAAGCTTTTAATCAGCTTCATGACGTCTTTATGAGAGCATCTATTCTAAGACACTTTGACTCAGAGCAACATATACACATCAAGATTGACACGTTCAATTATGCAGTTATGAATATTTTGTCTCAGTCAGATGACGAAGATCAGTGACATTCAATTGCATTCTGATTCAGAATAATGATAAATGTTGAAAGAAACTATGAAACATATAATCAGAAGCTTCTAGTCATAGTAGCAATGTTTAAACACTGATGATACTATGTGAAAGACAGTTATCATACTGTTAAAGTTCTGACTGATTATAATAATCGAAAGAATTTTATGAATGTTCAAAAGTTAAACGAAAGATAAGTCAGATGAGTCATGAAATTATTGATCTGCAACTTTGAAATAACACATAGATCAGAAAAGACAAACTTGATTAATGTGTCATTAAAATGATCTGACTATAAGAGTGAGAATATCTTTGCAAATCATTTGCTGCTTACTCTGCAGCGAAAGCTGACTAGAATAGAAAGCTTAAATAACTCTACATTTGTAGCAATCAGAGAACTATACTGTATACAAATGATTAACGATATCAAGAAGATGTTCATTCACAGTATAAGTATGAACAGATATTCAGCAGAATATGTTGAGAGCAGACTGCAAGATGAAACTCATTAATGAACATGAGTGATTAATGATGTTGAGAAGACATTCGTTCACAATGTCAGTGAACGAAGATATTCAACGAAACATGTTAAAAGCAGATCGCAAGATGAAATCTACTGTACACAAGTGATTAACGAAGTCAAGAAAATGTCTATTCACAATGTTAATGAAAACACAAGTATGTGTTCAGCAATGCATGTCAGAAGTATGCTGCTGAAAGTCATGACTTTAACAGTGCAAAAAACACATTTAGATGAAGTACATTTCTTGAGAGATAAAATCTTTCAATTCAAATCAACAACTTCAAGAAGCAAAAACATTGAAATGTTGACTTATAGAAATTGCAACGTAGTTGAGAAACAGCTTAATTTTGTTATTGAAACTGTTGATTGCAAACAACTCATTTCACGTGCAATTGTCAGAGTATTGACAATTCATGAAATGACATACAACTTCAGTAGTAAATTCATAGTTGAACTCATCAAAATCTTACAGCAAGAAGATGAATTTGCTGTGAGATTAAAAGCAGATGAAACGACAAGTATATAAAAGAATGACGTTGAAGCTTGAACATTGAATAGTCAAGAAATGATAGAGTACAATGAATTATTATATGTTTCAGAAGATCTTTCTGTCAGAGAAGAGTTATTGAAATGTCATCATGATGACTCATTAGCAAGACATTTTGATGCTGACAAGATCAGCGAGCTATTAGATTGCAAATATTACTGAAAAAGTATGATCAAGAATGTCAAAGAGTATATAAATACTTGTGACATTTGTCAGAGAGTAAAAATAAAATGTCATCTATCATATAATGAGTTGAGATCGTTATCTTAACTCACAGATTCATGAAAAGAAATCACTATGAATTTTATAACAGATTTGTCGTCTAGTAAATGAAAAGAAGTTGTGTATGACTTGATTCTTGTGATAGTCAATCACTACATGAAGATGACGCATTATCTGTCTATAAAGAAGATTTCGACTGTCATAAAGTTAGCAAAGTTATTCTTTAAGCAAATTGCTCTAAGATATAAGATATCAAATGATATAGTTATTGATAAAGATAATCTATTTATCAATGCGTTCTGATCAGAAATTTGCTATCATGCGAAGATGAAATAATGACTAAGCATTGTCTTTCATTCGCAAACAGATGATCAGACAGAACGATAGAATCAAACGCTAAAACATTATTTATGAATATATTGTTCAGAAAAGCAAGATGACTGAGCTACGCTTCTATTCATAGTTGAGTTCATGTATCATCAGATGAAGCACTCTTCGTTGAGCTGTAATCTCTTTAAAGTCATGTATGATTATAAGTCAATCTTTAACATATGCATTGAGAATGATGCTATGAAAAAAGAAGTGTTAACAGCAAAAGAACACGTTGAAATGCTGCAAGACATGCAAAACACGTTGACGTAACAATGATAAAATGCAATCAATGCTCAGATAAAGTACTATAATCAAAAACATAAGTTTAAGTTCTTTAATATTAATGATTTAATCATGCTATCAGCAAAAAATCTGAAGCAGAAGAAGTTAAGCAAGAAGTTATCAAATAAGATGATAAAGCTCTTTCGTATACAAGAACTCATAAACAAGCAGACGTATCATTTTGATCTTTCAATCATTTATAGAGTTCATTTTATCTTTCATGTATCTCTTTTAAAATTATATAATTGTAGACTAAATGATGACTTTATACTCAATTATCTTGTACTTGAGCTTATTGATGATGAGTAAGAATAAAAGATAGAAAAGATTCTACAGAAGCAAAAAAGAAAGAAAATCTTATATTATAAGATACAATGAAAAGAGTATCTCATGAAATATAATCAATGAATATCGAGCGAAAATATGAAAGAAGTCTTGAAGCTTAAAGAAGCTTTCAAAATGAGGCTGAAACATGAATGAAAAGTATAGTCACTCACTTTCAAGCATAAACTCATGATTAGAAAGAAAGAAAATCACTGTATTATGATGATTCTCGCTCTTTAATGAGATGATCACGTAGAGATATTAACACTCAAACAAAAGAAAAAAGCGCAGAGACGCAAAATGCGCTCGACACGAAAGCGTAATCTCAGCATAAGCACATCAACTTCATCAGTTATCTTTTGCAAAAGATGCAATCACAATCTTCTTTTTCTTCTCACTCATCTTCACTCATCTCAAGATTCACGTTAAGATGTGAAGTGAGTGAATCAAGAGCAAGCAGATTCATTTATAAATATATCATGTCAGTTACAGAACTGTGATCAAACGATATCAAAACGCAGTAGAACATACAAAATAGCAAAACGTGTCAAGCGCATTATAAGCAATGTCATTAACTGTCATTACTTCTTTTAGCTGCAGCTTCTGTACATCAAACAACTCAAACTTATGTATGTCATCTAAATGATCTTTCACACACGTTGTGATCATAAGCTTCTTTCTCAATTTCATCTAATTGATCATAAAAATCACAATAAAGATTACATCATCATCTTCTGATGCAGTCTTGAATATTGTTTCAAGTCAAAAAGACTTATTTAATGTTTGAATGCATACATTTGAAATCTACAAATTGAAACATAAGTGTTTAGCGAGCGTATCAAGTAAGTTTACTCATCACAATGCATAAGACATCTTTCTTTGTACATCAGATGCAGCGTCAATACATCACTTTTTCATGAAACTCGATGTTGCAACTTTGCATTATCTTTTCATCATGAAATCTACGTGCACATTTAATGCACATTACTTTGTTCAATATCTTAAAAGCATCAGCACTTCTTTCGCTAATTCTTACGACTGAGAGCTGAAAAAAATCAGTAATGACATTTAAACGCTGAGTACGCGACTTATCATTCTTTTATTACTAGAAGTTCAAGACGAATCAAGCAAGAACTCTGACGCTGAGAGAGCATCAGAACTCATTTCATCGCTCATCTTTTCATTGAAGACATTCAAATCATTATCAGAATCAACAAATGTAGTGAATTTCAAAACAGAAGATGACATTGCATGATCACAAGAACGTTGAAAATTCAACTTCTTTGTGACAATCTATGATTGTTAAATTGCAGTCTTGATCAAAGAAATTCAAAATAAACATTGCATATCTTGCTTACGTCATCAGCTTTGTCATCAACTTTGTTGATCTTTCACGTCTTTGAAGCTGTTGAAAATTGAGAGTACATCATTTCAATACTTGAAACAAAGTTTTTCAAGTAAATACTAATATAATTATCTGTACAAGCAATTCTTTATCAAATTATGAAAAAGAACTTTGATACAGAACAAAGATGAAATGAAAAGAAGATGAAGATTGAGAGAAACTGAAAGAGTGATAAACAAAGTAATGATTATTATTCACTCTTGTTTACGCTTTATTGTCTCAACAACACAATCTAATCAAAAGACAAGCAATGTTTATGCATCATTCACACATGATTGATGCTGTTATCTACGTTAACTACACATTACATATAATGTCATTTACATGCATTATAATCGAAGATGAATCATCATTCAATCGAAAGTTTCTCTTTTTCTTGTTTTCTCACGAAGATTTGAAGATTTTTATTAAGAGCTTCTAGAACGAAATCACGAGTACACGTCATCATTTATTAAGATAAATCAAGACATTAATTATTGAAATTGAGAATGAATTCACTTAAAAAAGAAAACAATTGTCATGATAAATTGACACATAGAAATTAGATCAGAGATTAGAGTCAGAGATCGAATTGAAGATCAAATCTGAGTTAGCTTTGAAACTCTGTGACTTTGTCAAGACATCATTTAAATCACGTCATATCTTCAACTTAATATATCATGAGTTATGTCGTGTTTGACTTGACAATGCTTGACTAACTTTCTATAGTTAGTCGATTTTCTTGAGTTATCAAGAGCTTCTTAATAATTAGCTTTATCATAATATATACTCATTCTGTGTCTGCTTAAAATATCATATTGTCATATCATTCTTATAGATCTCATTTATTCATTTAATAAACTCAATCATCACATAAACAGCATGATCAAAGCTTCAAACTTTTAACTTAATTATATCAAGTTATATAAAAAATCAATTGAATTAATTTGTTCAAGAAACAATAGAAGTTTTAAAGAAGAAAGAATTTCAACACTTAATTTTTGATGAGTATTTTTTTGAATGACTTGAAGAATACAATTAAAAACTTCTTATTTCAGATGAGAAACAAGATTGAATGAGATTTGTTTCTTGTGAACAAGCTGAGTATTAGTTAACTTTTCATGAGTAAACGAAAGATTATATTACTTTTTGTGAGCAGATGAAAAACTAAGTTACTTCTTGCAAATGATTTGAAAATTGAATTGCTTTTTGTAAATGAACTGAAAACTGAATTACTTCTTTTGAACAAATGAGAAACTAAATTACTTCTTGCAAGTAAACTGAGTGTTGAATTGCTTCTTATGAATAATTTGTAAACTGAATTACTTCTTGTGAATAATCTGTAGATTAAATTGCTTCTTGTAAGCAATTCATGAACTGAGTTGCTGTGATGATTGAGTTTACTAGATGAATAAACGAAGTCTATAAGAGTGATATAACAATATGATATTCTAAGCAGACACAGAATAAATATATATTATGATAGAGTTAATTATTAAGAAGCTCTCAATAACTCAAGAGAATCGATCAACTATAGAAAGTTTATCAAGCATTGTCAAGTTGAACACAACATAACTCATGACATATTAAGTTGAAGATATGATGTAGTCTAAATGATATCTTGACAAAGTCATAAAGTTTCAGAGCTAACTCAGATCTGATCTTTGACTCAGTCTTTGACTTTATGAGTCAATTCATCATGACAATTGTCTTCTCTTCTAAGTGAATTCATTCTCGATCTCAATAATTAATGTCTTTGTTTACTTTGATAAACAATGACGTGCACTCATTGATTCACTCTAGAAGCTCTTGATAAAACTCTTCAAATCTTTGTAAGAAAATAAGAAAAAGAGAAACTTTTGATTGAATAATGATTCGTCTTCGATTATAATGCGTATAGATGACATTATAAATAGTATATATGATGTGTAGTTGATGTAGATGACAGCAATGATGATGTGTAAATAACACATAAACATTGTTTATCTTTCAAGTAAATGATATTGTTGAAACGATAAAGCATAAACAAAAGTGAATAATAATTGTTGATTTGTTTATCGCTCTTTCAGTTTCTTTCAACTTCTCATTTTCTTCAACTTCATTTTTTTTCAATCATGATCATATCTTTATCATTGTATGATTACTTTTGACAAACTTTGAGTATATTTGTATCGTAAGAGTAAAAGATTTAAATCATAAGTCGTGAACGTGCAGCGACGCTCAAAGAAAGTTGTGAGATGATGAAGTCAACTGATGATCAAGTCAAGATTATTATGAAAGTAAGTGATGTCACAACTTGAAGTTTCACGACTATTACTGCAACTAACAGTATCATAAATTTGCTCAAAAGACATCAATCAAACGTGATGATCATGATGTTACTGATGCTGAATCGCTTGTGATGATGCAAATGTTATCAAATTTTGATCGAAAACTCATTACTTCTACTATTCAAACTTTTAAGTACATCTCAGTTATCAAAGAGAAAATTCGAAAGATGATGAAAGAAGAAATGATTGTTGATGCTTCGTTGATGATCTTGTTGAACTCACAAACTTCGTGAAATTAAAGAACGATGATAAGATTCGCTTATTTCACTTCTTGATGTCGTTACTGATGCTTTTCAGCTGTCAATTATGAAAATAAGCGAAAGAAGTGTTGTTGATCTTGAAACTCTAGATAGAGTAATTTGTATAAAGTGTGCTTGAGTTCTACACATCAAGAATAGAGCATCGCTGTGTGATGTCATCTTTCAAAGAAAGACAATGTACAAGAAATGTACTCATTGTGCAAGTAATAAAAGTTTCTGTATCACAATGAGTATACTTATATGATACATTTGCTAAACGCTCATGATTTGATGTCTAGATTCTCGACATCTGCATTTCAACTATTAATAAATTCTTTCGTCTGCAGAAAATTCATGATAGTGCGATTAAGAATGAAGAAAAGAACATCGTTTTGAAGACATTCACTGTTCATCAGAAAATTCTTTACAAGAAATTGATGACAACGACTCATGTGAAGAATCATCTTAAAAAAGCTCACAAACTTGAGTTTTTAAAGATTCAAAAGCTTATTCTCAAAAAGATGATGATTGTTAATAACATTGTTAAAGAAATTCTGAATGTAAAGTGCTTTGTGATACATTCAATTTCAATTGTATATTATTTTATCAGCATTTTTAATTGTTCTGATATATTTTAGCACAATCTGTTGTCTTTTGAATCTCTGTCTTTACGTCTCAATGTAAATCTGACAATGAAAGAGAGAAAGAAGTTTGCAATCTTACTTCATGTAAGAGATGTTTAATGAAGTGATGATTGCATGATGTTTGTTGTATCGTGATGATTACGCTTTCTTGTTGAGCGCATTTGAGCGTCTTTGCGCTTTTTTCTTCTGTCTGTTGATTTACATATGTGATCGTTTCATTAAAGAGCGAAACTATCATAATACAATGATTCTTCTTTTCTAATAATGAGTTTATGCTTGAAAGTGAGTGATTATGCTTTTCACTCATATTTCAGTCTCGTTTCGAAAGCTTTTATAAGCTTCGAGACATCTTTCATATCTTCGCTCGATATTCATTGATTATATTCAATGAGATATTCTTTTCATTGTATCTTATAATATAAGATTTTCTTTCTTTTTCACTTTTATAAAATCTTTTCTATCTTTCATTCTTACTCATCATCAATAAGCTTAAGTATGAGATAATTGAGTATAAAGTCATCATTTAATCTACAATTATACGACTCTAAAAGAAATACATAAAAGACAGAATGAACTCTATAAATGATTGAAAGATCAAGATAATACATCTGCTTGTCTATGAGTTCTTGTATATGAAAGAACTTTATCATCTTATTTGATAGCTTCTTACTTGATTTCTTTTGCTTCACATTTTTTGCTGATAGCATGACTAAATCATCAACATTAAAGAACTTAGACTTATGTTTTCAATTATAGTACTTTGCCTGAGCATCAATCACGTTTTATTATCATTACGTCAACGTGTTTTGCACGTCTTGCAGCATTTCAACGCGTTCTTTTGCTGCTGACACTTCTTTTTTCATAGCATCGTTCTCAATGTATATGTCAAAAATGAGTTCATAGTCATACATGACTTTAAAAGAACTACAGCTCAACGAAGCATGCTTTGTCTGATGATAAACAAACTCAACTATAAGTAAAAGTGTAACTCAATCGTCTTACTTTTTGAAACAATACACTCTTAGATAATGTTTCAATGTTTGATTCTGTTGTTCTGTTTGATCATCTGTTTGCAAATGAAAAGCGATGCTTAGTCATCATTTCATCTTGACATGATAGCAGATCTTTGATCAGAATACATTAATAAATAGATTATCTTTATTGATAATTATATCATTCAATATCTCATATCTTAGAACAATCTGCTTAAAGAACAACTTTGCTAACTTTACAACAGTTAGAGGCTTCTTTGTAGACAGATAACGCGTCATCTTTATGTAATGATCAACTATCATGAGAATCGAGTTATACACAATTTCTTTTCATTTACTAGACGACAGATTTGTTATGAAATTCATAGTGATTTCTTTTCATAAATCTGTGAATCGAAATAATGATTTCAACTTGTCATATAATAGATGACGTTTCATCTTCATTCTTTGACAAATGTCACAAGTATTTACATACTCTTTGACATCTTTGATCATACTTTTTCAGTAATATTTACGATTTAATAGCTCATTGATCTTGTCAGCATCAAAATGTCTTGCTAATAAATCATCATGATGACGTTTCAACAACTCTTCTCTGACAGAAAAATCTTCTGAAACATACAATGATTCATTGTACTTTATCATTTCTTGACTATTCAATGTTCAAGCTTTGATGTCACTCTTTCATATACTCGTTGTTTCGCTCACTTTTAGTCTCACAGCAAATTCATCTTCTTGCTGTAAAATCTTGATTAGCTCAACTATGAATTTACTACTGAAGTCGTATGTTGTTTTATAAATTGTCAATACTCTGACAATTGCATGTGAAATGAGTTGTTTGCAATCAACAGTTTCAGCAACAGAATTAAGCTGTTTCTCAGCTACGTTGCAATTTTTATGAATTGATGTTTCAACATTTGTGCTTCTTGAAGTTGTTGATTCAAATTGAGAAATTTTATCTTTCAAGAAATGTACTTCATCTAAATGCGTTTCTCGCACTGTTAAAGTCATGACTCTCAACAGCATACTTCTGACATGCATTGCTGAACACGTACTTGTGTTTTCATTGACATTGTGAACAAACATCTTCTCAACTTCGTTAATCACTCATGTACAATAAATTTCATCTTGCGATCTGCTTTTGACATGTTTCGCTGAATATCTTCGTTCACTGACACTGTGAACGAACGTCTTCTCAACATCATTAATCACTCATGTTTATTAATGAGTTTTATCTTGCAGTCTGCTTTTGACATGTTCTGCTGAATATCTGTTCATACTTATACTGTGAACGAACATCTTCTCGACATCATTAATTATTTGTATATAGTATAATTCTCTGATTGTTACGAATATAAAGTTATTTAAGCTTTCTATTCTAGTCAGCTTTCGCTGCAGAGTGAGCAGCAAATGATTTGCAGAGATATTCTCATTCTTATAGTCAGATCATCTTGATAACACATTGATTGAGTTTATCTTTTCTGATTTATGCACTATTTCAAAGTTGCAGATCAACAATCTCATGATTCATCTGACTTGTCTTTTGTTTAGCTTTTATACATTTATAAAATTCTTCAGATTATTATGATCAGTCAGAACTTCAACAGTATGATAACTGTCTTTCACATAGTGTCGTCAATGTTTAAACATCACTACTATGACTAGAAGCTTCTGATCATGTGTCTCATAGTTTCTTTCAACGTTTATCATCATTCTGAATCAGAATGCAATTAAATGTCACTGATCTTCGTCATTTGACTGAGACAAAATATTCGCGACTGCATAATTGAATATGTCAATCTCGATGTGTATATGTCGCTCTGAGTCAAAGTGTCTTAGTATAAACACTCTCATAAAGACGTCGTGAAGCTGATTAAAAGCTTGTTTCACTTTGCTCAATTATATGAATGAGTTCATTTTTACATCTTTCACACTATCTCTCAGCAGTTCTGTTAAAGATTCTGCTATCTGAAAGTAGTGATGTATAAAACGTTGATAGAAATTGATAAATCTCAGAAAAACTTGTATTTTTCAATACATTTTCAATCTAAGTCACGTTTTGATGATGTCTATTCTACTTAAATTCATCGAAATGTTCTCTGTGAATATGACAAATTTTAGAAAGTTCACTTTAGTGATAAAGAATGCACACTTCTTCAAGCTAGCATATAGCTTGAACTTTCTTAGTCTTTTCAGAATCTGCTTTATGTGATCTACATAATCAGTCTTCTCTACAAAGAAAATTAGAATGTCATTCAGATAAATAACACAAAAGTCATTTAAAAGTTCTGTCAAGATCTTATTAATATAAGTCTGAAAGATGATAGATGCATTGATCAAATCAAACAACATGATCATATATTTAAAGTGATTGTAATGAGTATGAAACATTGTCTTTCACTCGTCTTCATGTTGAATTCTGAAACGATGATAGACGTTTTTCAAATTTAATTTAATGAACTGCTTGATTTTATTGAGTCTGTCTAGAGTTTCACTAATTAAAGACAGCGAATGACGATTTTTGACAGTGATCTTATTCAGATCTCAATAGTTCATGCATAAATGAAAACTATCATTCTTTTTGAGAATGAATAGAATAAACGCGTCAGTCAAGCTGACGAAGTGCTTAATTTATTCTTTCACTAAGACAACATTTAGATACTGTTTCAAAGTCGCTAATTCTGTGTTCGACAAATTATACAATGATTCATATGATGACTCTGCAGTAATTTCGATTGCATGATCATGATCTTCATGCAAAAGCAATTTGTCAACACTTTTTATTGAAAATACATTTTTGTATTCTTTCAATTCAACGAGTAAAGTTTGCGTTTCAAACGCGTTTATGATACAACTCATCATGTTATTCATTGCTTTCACTTGATGTTCAATGATCAGCTCTTTGACGACATTGATCATGACAAAAGCATACACAGTAAACTCATCTTGTAGAGCTTTTGCAAATGCTTGTGCGAAGAACAACTCAAATGCATGCTCATTTACGTTGAAACGTCATGTTTTTGCAATCATATCTATTTGAATACACTTGAATTGCATACTCAACATACTTAAGATCAAGAAAGATTCTTTCTTGTCAATAGCATAGAAGATACTTATATCTTTTTTCTCTATGTTTCAGCTGTCTCTCAGTCGATAACACATCTTATAGACGTCATAACAATAGACATTCTGATCGTTCATTCAGATAAATCTTGAAAGATCAACGTTCAACAATGACATATCTTGCTCGACAGCAAAACGTTGACTAATCACGTTCATCTCAACATCAATATTCATGTGAATCTTCGTTTCTGTCTTCTGATCTTTCTGAATTACATGCTCTTTATATATAAGAATCTTTATGAAGAGAACTTTTTGTTTTTTTCTTAATGATTTGAAGTATTTGTCAAGAGCTTGTCTTTTCTTGAAATCTTGAAACAATTCATATGCAACATTGAATCAATGAATACTTGATTTGCATCAGATTCTTTTGATCTATTCTTGATCTTTTCGTCTTTACAATCAGTAGAGTAAGAATTCTTTCAATTGCATGTGTAGCACGTTATGTTAAACAAATTCTTGCTATAACATGATGAAGTGTGTGAGCTTATCTTTGATGAAGAGTTAAGTCTAGTTGATCAATGAGATTTCTTTCGCTTTAAATGAGTCTTTTTGTTGACTTTATCTCAATCATGCAAGTTTTTGTCTTGAAGTCATTTTAACAACAAGATGTGTTCTTTTCGCAAATTTGTTTTCAATTGAGTGACAAGATCAATTAATGCATCTCATGTGATAGAAATCAATTGCACATTAGTAATGATCACATGCAGCTCAGATTTCAACTTGATGAATAAATGAGCTCACTTATGCTCATCACTATACAATGAAAGTTGATGTTTCAAAGTGCTCAAATGAGCTGCAAACGTTCATATCATCTGATCTGAACGTTGCAATGCATTTGCGTACTGCTGAGTCACGTCTATGTCTCGATTCATCGAATTCTCGATTAATTCAAAAGAAAGTTAATAAAATTGAATCACATCTGCTGAGTTGCAAACATAGTCTCTTCATGATTGAATCAAAGTTTCTTTGATTCACTCTTCAGATAAATCATGCAATACAAAATCTTTTTCTCATCACTTTCAAAATGTCAAGAAGTATTTCAAAATGAGATTTTGACATCGCGAATTCACTCTCTATGTTCTTTTATGATTTTGTCATGATACTTCTTTAAAGACATTGAGAGTCTTCACTTCTGCAAAATGATCTCGTGATGACTTTATTTTGTCATCATCAACACTATGAAAACGATGTGTAGATCGTTCAAATTCTTCATGAGAGCTCAAGTGAAGACTTGATGATTTTTCTTTGTTGTTTCAATGATTTGCAGAGTCTCAATCTCTGATTGAATAGCTGCTAACTTCTGTTTCTTTTGCAGTTCATCATGTTGAAGCATTGTTCATGTCAGCTGTTCATCAATATCAAGAGAGAGTTCATCTTCTGCTTCTTCACTTTCTGATTTTGTTATGCAACATTCATTTTCTGATATGATGTCTTGCAAGATCAAGACATCATCGTTTCAATTCTGTTATGATTGCATTACTGTTATCATGCTTGAATATCAAATCATCACTTCTAAAAAGAGTTTGAAATAATTAAAACTGTGATGATTAAGTTTACTAAATAAATAGACGAGATCTATAAGAGTGATATGACAATGTGATATTCTAAGCAGACACAGAATGAATATATATTATAATAAAGCTAATTATTAAGAAGCTCTTGATAACTTGAGAGAATCAATCAACTATAGAGAGTTTGTCAAGCATTGTCAAGTTGAGCACGACATAATTCATGACATATTAAGTCGAAAATATGACGTAGTCTAAACAATGTCTTGACAAAGTCATAGAGTTTCAGAGCTAACTCAGATCTGATCTTCAACTCAGTCTCTGACTTTAGTCTTTGATTTAATCTCTATGAGTCAATTCATCATAACAGTTACTTCTTGTGAATGAATTGAGAACAAGACTGAGAAAAAGCTACTTTGTTAACTTTGAACAAGAAATTTTCTTCTTGTTGATTAAAATCATAGATCTTGATGAGAAATGAGTAACAATGATTAAAACAAAAGAAGAAAGATAAAATAAGAATATTGTGTTCAAAATTAACATCAATGACGTGATAATGAAGTCATGACAGATTCATGATAATGAGATACTGACTTAATTCAATAATATAAAAGAATAGTCTTTTGATGTATTCATTGAGAATCATTGTGATTTCAATGACATAAGTAATGTCATTGATTAAAACAACTTGATCATCAAATTCTCAAAGTTTGTAAGAATGAGTTAATTGATGCAAGAGAAAATGATGTTGTTGCATGAAGAATTTATTCATAAAAACATAAGCGAAAACTTCACTATCAATCAGAGCAAGAATGAGAACTTTAGATTGAGCTTGACATAAAATACAGAATACTATCATGTGACTATTTTTGAATGTTGAATTGAATTCAAAGAGTTTCAAGACAGATTTAACAAAAAACTTTCTATATGATTGAAGTGAGAATGAGAAAATTGAGACTAGTAAACAAGATGATATGTATACCAATCTCAGAGCATGACTTAGCTTAAAAACTAGACTTTTCTTGCAGACAGCAAAACTTCTTCATTTATATTGATGACATCACTGTTGTAAATGTTCATGATATGCAGAGTGAAGAACTTCTTATTTGAGCATTCTTTAATGATTTTGCTCAAATGTTGCAATTTGCAATAGTAGCATAGCTTTCACTTGTTGCAGATTTTCTTGATTTCAAAAATGATCAAAGTCTTATCTTGAATGATGATAATGACAAAGCTTAGATTCATTGACTCATTAAGAAACAAGAGAGAAAGAAACAAAGATATTGTTGAGACAACAGTCACAGAAATGATGATCTTTGAACTCAAAAAGTTACTAGTCAAGACAAAGATGCTCTTGACTTTGATGAATGAAACAATGATGAAGACAAAGCAAGATTGATGATGCTTAAGTTGCTGAAACTCTTCATTGATGTCAAAGAATGCTTGAACTCATTGATGAAAAATGAATGATTGAGTTTCATCAAGATTTCATTAGAAGAAGATGATGACTTGAATGAAATAATTAACATTATGCTTTAAACAGTCAATCAATGAAAAATCTTTCATCAAAGAATGTTCTTTATTTTTTTATTTTTAATTCTTACTCAATTTAACACTCATTATGAGTGTATGAATGTTCTTTCTTTTGATAGAAGAAATTGTAGTAATCAACAAAGCTATTCATGTCTTACTTCAGAATTTCGCGAAAATATAAATGAGCATCTTCTGTCTTGAAAGAATTGTTGCAGCAATAATGCAACTTGTGTTATCAATCTGCAAAGATAAAAATGATACAAAGATCATTGACTTAATATTGATTCATTAAATTGTGAGTTTTCTTATTTATGATGAGTCGTGACTCAACATAAATGATCTTAGCTTGATGAGAGAAATAATGATCATTGTTCATGTTCATGCGCTGTATCAGACTCTGCTTTCATGCATTCAATCAATCTTTGTTTTTCTCATCTTTAAATATATCAAAAAGTTTCTCAAATTTAAAAGCAATGATGACAGCAACAGAATTTGCAAAGAAGTGAATGATGAGAAAAGATTGATTGTTCAAGATTTGTGCAATGATTTGAGCTATCATCACAAGAGACTGAGAATTCAATTTTATATAATTGAAAATCTGAAAATGATGAACAAAAACAAAATGATGATATCATGTTGTTGAACTTGATTTTGAAGTTCTTGCGTTATGCAAAAGATTTTGACTGAATTTTCAATTATACTTTAAGTGAACTGTTTGACAGCATGCTCATCATCAATCAAGAGATTGTGAGATGACTTCATTTGAGCAAAAGAATAACTAAATAAGATTTCAATGTATGAAAACGTTGCAGAAAGTGTAAATCTTTCATAATGTCAAAGACTGAGCTAAACTAAAAATACTATCAATATAAAAGACTGATATTATTATTACTTTGATAGAATTCAAATACAAAACAATACATCAGATAATGTATAAGATGAAAGATAAAAAATGAAAGAAAAGAATAAAAGCTTAACTTTTTTTTAATTCTTACTTAATTCAACACTCATTATGAATCTATGCAAGATTCTATATACTGTAGCGAGCGTTGCGCTAGCGCAGCGTTCTTTTCACATCAAAAATCGCTTCTTTCTGCACTTTATACTATAACTGTTCTCAATGCAAGAACTTTATGAGTCTGTTTCTTCTTTATTTTTTCTCTCTTTCATCTGATTCTTTGATGACGTCACAGCTTAAAATTGATTCAGTATGCTCATTGAGAGTATCATTTGAATGATCATCATCGCTGCGCTCATGATTTCTAAAAGCTTTCTCAAGTTCGTGATGTTCTCTTCTCATTGCATTGCTTTTCATTCTACTTTTCATCTGAGACATGTTAATAGAATGTGCTTAATCAACATTTAATCTCTGTTGCACTTGCACGTCATCATAATGATATTGAGTACTCATCTTTCATGTAGAAATTGATTGAAGTCAATTTTTCTCATGCATAGTTACATCAATAATGCGTTGTGAGACTTTGCATGATTCTTGTGCAGTTGCAGATGTCAATGTGTCATCTTTGATGTCAAATATTGAAAATAAGCTGCGTTGAATCTCTCTTTTCAGACTACTCTTCATGTTTATCTGATCTGTTTCTATATGAGCATCAGTCTTGTCATCACTTCAATGCGTTGACAAAAGCTTAACTTTTATATACATGAATTGAGCAAAATCAAGACTAGACAGTAGTTTTATTGACTTAAAATTACAGAAGTTTGCACACATGATTGAAATGATCAAAACAGAATTACTGAGACTAAATTAAAATGATGATGACTAGATTGATGACTTGATTCATTGAATCTGTTTCACAGTTTAATGAATCAAGATTATTTAAAACATCAATGATTTATGTTCTAAATTGTGTTAATGATTTGACATCATGACAAGAATCAAGATTAAACAGTAATTTTATTGACTTAAAATTGCAGAAGTTCATACACATGATTGAGATGATTGAAACAAAATTGCTAAAACTAAATTAAAATAATGATGATTAGATTGATGACTTGATTCATTAAACTGCAAAATAGATTCAATGAATCAAAATTATTTAAAATATTGACAATTTATGTTTTAAATTGAGTTGATAATCTGACATCATGACAGTAATTCTTCTTTTCAAGACTGAACTTCTACAAAATGATGAGAAGAAACAAGATGAAATGAGAAAGAATTAAAAATAAAGATTGAAATGAAATGAGAATTAATGTAAATGCATTTTAATGTAATGAAGCACAGATGAAACTGAAATAAATTTGAGTCACATTTAAGTCAAATCTGAGTAAAATGTCTGAGTTAAATCTTGACAAGATTTGAAAGATAAAATGAGATGAGATGCATTTTAACATGATGATGCACAGATGAAATTAGAATAAATCTGAGTCATATCTGAGCAAGATGTTTGAAAAGTAAGACGAGATGAAACGCATTTTAACGTGATGATGTACAGAGAATTGAAACACATCTGAGTCACATTTAAATCAGATTTAAATGAAATGTCTGAGTCAAATCTAGACAAGATCTGAGTCAGATCTAAGTAAGAGAAAGATGAAATGCAGTTTAATGTAATGATGCACAAATGAGATTAAAATTAGACTGATCGCGTCAAGTCGAGTCATCGAGATCAAGCTGAGTTTTCAACTCGTCAAGACTCGATTCGAGTCAGAATTCTTGACTCAAGTATTTAAGTTGAGTTGAGATGTTCAACTTGAGTATTCAAGTTGAGTCAGGGAGTTGAAATCAAGTATTAACTCGAAATTTTCAACTCGACTCGTCAAGACATGAAGATAGATAAATAGATATTCTATTATGACTCTCTATTATGACTTTCTATCATGACTCTCTATCAAATAGTCTTCATAGTTTCTCGTCATGACTCTCTATCATAGCTTTCTATCATAGCTCTCTATCAAAGCTCTCTATCAAATGATCTTTATGTTTCTCTTCATGTTTTTCTTCATGTTTCTCTTCATGTTTTTCTTTCTGTTTCTCTTCATGTTTCTCTTCATGTTTCTTTTCATGTTTCTCTTTATGACTTTCAATCAAAAATATAATGCAAAAAGATAATGCAAAGGCGAAAAACCGGAAAAATTTCTATATTTAACTCTCTTGACGTCATATTCGATTGCTTAACGAGTCGAGTTGAGTCAGCGAGTTCTGACTCAACTCAAGATTGATATCAAGTTGAGTCATGAGATTCGATCTGAGTATTCAAGTTGAGTCAGAAGATTCAACTTAAGTACTCGAGTCGAGTCAGAATGTAAATATGAAAACTTGACTTAATAATCAGTTTAATTAAAATACATTTAAGTCACATTTAAATGAGATTTAAACAAGATGTCTGAGTCAGATCTAAGTAAAATCTGAGTCAGATTGAGATTGAATTGAAATAATAAAGATTGAATTTAAAGTTCTTGATATTAACATTGCAACATGACACATGATAATACATGTAATTCTTCAATGACAGAGTTGACAAGATAATATTCATTGAATGCTTACTCACAATTATTCAGAAGATGAAAAAACTCTCAAGTAGAAAAGTAATCTTCTCAATCAATGTAATACTTGAGCAAAGATAAGTTATAGCATTTATCATGCTTGAAGTTTAATATACTGTTTACATATCAGAATCTTTTATCATTTTTGATGATAATAAATTCTCAAGATTTCTGACGTTGACTTGAAAGAAAATCACTTGTGATATGATTTAAAAGAATGACATGAAAGACTAAATGAATCTTCATGAATGTTGAAAGATTTAACTCAATGATCAGAGAATTATTCTTGAAGATATGCTTAATCTTGAAGAAATCAACGTTATGATCATTTAACTTAACAATGAAGTGAGTAATGTTGAGATTGTGAGCATTCAGTCAAAATTTATTTTCAACGAAGTATTTAAAACAAGAACGATAAAAGAGATTGACATTGAATTTATAAATGATCTGAGTTATAAACATCTCATTACATAAATGCTTAGTTAATTTCTTCATCTTCTTAATAAACCTTTTGACATTGATTAACTTGTTTCAAGCTTGAAACGTAAGATTCTCAAGCAAAGACTCAGAAAACTTGAAGTCTAAACGTGAGTTCTGACTTAAATTGATCAAGAAGAATGATGTTAAAGTGATTAATGATAATGTGTTACTGATTATGAATTTAACTTCAGAAAGTCACTTAGTTCAATCATTCTGCATATAGTTAATAAAGACTTGAAGATAATGCTTCATGATAACATTGATTTTCTTGATTTGATCATTGATTTTAGAATGATACATTATTGATAATTTAACATTTATTTTCAACATTTTACACATATGCTTTCAAACATTGAAGATGAATTGTGTGTCTCAATCAGATACAAAGAACTTAAGTAAATCATAATGTTTTCAAACATAAGCATAAAAGCAGTTGATAACTTTTTCAACTTTCATAAAAGTGATGAGAACTAAATGTCTCATTTTGATAAGATGATCAATGAAGATTAGAATATATTTATATGTGATACTCATGAAGATACTGAGCGATAAAAAATCTACATAGTTCATGAAAATATCACGTCAACAACGTTCAAAGATTAAAAGAAGATGCAATCATTCTTGAGTTTATTATTTAAAGAGCTTAAAACATGTGCATACATGACAGTTTTATACAAAGCGTTGAACATACTTATAAATGTTTGATCATCAGTAAACTTAATTGATCAGTTCATAACTTTTTGCTTTTTTTGAATGATCATTAATGACATTATCATGAGCGAGCTGAATGATATAAAGACGTAGTTTATCTGAGTTGAGCATGTACTTTCTTTCTTGAAAGTACAGATGATTCTCATGTTTTTCATACTCAACTAAAGAGATCTTGTTATGATGTTATGCTTCATTGCAAAGCACTTCAATTATTTAAGCTGCGAATTTGTCATTGATTTTGATTTGCTTTCACAATATTTGAGTGAAGATGTCAGCAAAACTTTCATCAAGATTCAGAGTGTTTTAATCTAGCTGAGACTTGATGTTTTCAACATTGAATTCTTTGATTTCTAAATTCATGAAAGCTAAAATTTGCAAGAATGCTGAGATAATTGAAAATAAATGTAAATGAACTGAATCTAGAATAATGATTTGTAACTGAAGTTTCATGACTTTGATGTTAAAGATGTTGAAAGTGAGATTTTCAACAATATTGAGAGTTGACAACAAGATTTATTTGTACAAGATGCTGACTACAAATCTTCTGCAAGCTATGCTTGTCAGAAGAACTGAATAATCTCATCAACATCAACAGAGCAGTAACAGTGCTTTACTTATGTGTTGAGCTCATACACAGATGAAAAGCGAAGCAATAACAACGCGATCATCAACGTGTTGAAGCTTGCATATACACAGAATGACAGCAACGTCTTTGCATACATGCTGCAACTCATATACAACATATACATATATACTGCGAAGACACGACTCAGCTTTTGCACATATACAGACAGATGTGATGCAGTAAATCGATTGATTTTTCGCATTTTCAGATCGATTTACACGCAGCGTAATCACACACAGAGCAGTAACAACGCTTTATTCACACTTTGAGCTCATATACAACATACACACATATATTGCGAAGACACGATTTAACTTTTGCACATCTACACGTTTGCATGATGCAGTAAATCGATCGATTTTTTGCTTTATCAGATCAATGTACATGCATCGCAATCACATACATTACGAAGACATGATACAGTCTTTGCTTATATACACAGAACGATAGCAACGTCTTTGCGCACATGCTGCAACTCATATACATCACACACACATACATTGTAAAGACACAACTCAGCTTTTACGCATCTATAGACTTGCGTGATGCAGTAAATCGATTGATTTTTCGCATTATCAGATCGATTTACATGCATCGCAATCACATACACTGCAAAGACATGACACAGTCTTTGCTCATATACACAGAATGACAGCAACGTCTTTGCGCACATGCTGCAACTCATATACATCACACATATACACATTACGAAGGCACGACTCAGCTTTTGCGCACATACACATCTGTGCAACGCAGTAAATCGATTGATTTTTCGGTTTTCTAATCGATCTACATGCGTTGCAGATACATAAATCAAAGCTCATCTAGTTCATTCAGCTGAATGATCATACAACGAACTTGAAAGCTCACGTCGAAGTGATCAGCTTTCATCTACATAGATCAAAGCTCATTTAGCTCGCTTAGCTTGATGATTATACAGACAAGTTTAAAGCTTACGTTGAAGTGATCAGCTTTCACAACTTTGAGTTGTCTATGTAATCACTTTATCATATAAACAGTTTATGTGCTCATATGCACACTCTATCGATGTGACTGTTCAATGAGAAAATATATAGCAGCGATTATAACTAGATTACATGTAATTTAGCATACACACAGCGTTTAGATAGTGTCATAGTCATAGACTGCATGCACTTAATGAAGAAATAAAAAAATCAACAATATTGAGATTTAAAACATGAGTTTTCAGAATTGTTTAATGTTGATATTAATGTCAAGAATCAAGAATCAAATGTATTCTTCTTTTTAAAAAAATTTCTGAGCAACGTGTCAAAGCATTCAACTTATCATCAATCTTGTTGAAACGATAAGCGATGTGATAGTTGAATTTAAACAGAAACTCACTTCAATGAGCTTGATGATGACTCAACTGCTTAGTTAACATGAAATACTTAAGGTTTTTGTAATTCATGATCATTTTAACAGAATAAATAGAATCTTCAAGCTCTGATCATCATTTCTTGAAAGCATGAACAATGATCATAAGTTCTTTATCGTAAATTTTATAGTTACACTCGACTGAGTTATGCTTCTTTGAAAAGTAAACGACTGAATGAAAAATCTCATTTTCATTGTATTGAAAGAGAATGTTTTTGAACACATAGTTCAAAGCATCAATTTCTATCACAATCTTGTGATCTGAATTATAATGATGAAGAATAATTTTAAAAGTGAAGACTTTCTTAAGAATGTTGAATTCAATCTGACATTTCTGAAATCAGACAAAGAGTACATCTTTTCTGATGAGACAAGTGAGCAAGATAGTTATTCTACTATAGTCATAAATGAATCTTTTATAAAAGTTCGCGAAATCTAGAAAACTTTGAACATTTTTAACGTTGATTAAGATGAATCAGTTGACAATGATGTTTATCTTAGAAAAATTCATCTTGATTTCTTCAATGATGATTATCAATTTTAAATACAAGACTTAAGTGATGTGAAACTTGCATTTGATTATATTTATCTGAAGATTTGCTTCTTGCAGCTTTCGCAGAATGAGCTTAACATGAATTTCATGCTTGAGTTCATTGTCAAAATAGATTAAGATGTTATTCAGATAAGCTGTATAAAACTTATTTAAATGTTTACAAAGAGTATTGTTGATGTACTTCTGAAACAAGACAGACTCATTACATAAATTAAAGAGCATGACTAAATACTTGAGTAATTCAAATTGAGTGCAAAAAATGATGAAAACTTCATCTTCTTCTTTAATTTGAAGTTGATTGAATGCAGAAATGATATTCAGCTTGATAAAGGTTTTAGCTTAACTTGAATGATTCAGCGTTTCTGAAATCAGAGACAAAGAATATTGATTCTTGACTGTGATAATGTTCAGATCTCAATAGTTCATACAGAAGCAAAGTTCTTCTTCGAATTTCTTAATGAAGAGAACAAAGATTATCATCTGAAAGCAATTGACTTGAATGAAATCTTTGCTCAGATTTTCATTCAGATAACAACGAAGTTCTAGAATTTCATCACGACTCATATCATACAAAGCAAAGACTGAGAATTGAGCATCTTCTTTAAAATGTATGACATGATAATGAGCTTAATGCAAAGACAAGATATCGACGTTCTTCTTGAAGAAGATATCTAGAAACTTGAAATATTTGAATGATAAAATTATGACTGAATCGACATTTTTACTTTATCAATAAACTTCAAGATCTTCTTGTGTCGTGAATGCAGTTAAATAAAATTTCTTTTTCATTTGATGAAGATTCAAACAATGATTTTTATCACATGTACTGTCTTGAAAACAAGATGAAAACTGAGTAAGAGTTGAACTATTCTTTGAATAAACAGTCAAAGTTGCATGATGCAATTTTGACTCATCAGAATCTAAACTAGAAGATAAAATTAACTTAAAATTCAAGAAAACATTAATTTTCTTTAAAGTGACGTTAAACACTTCAATGTCTTTGACATAAGCAGCATGATCAAAGCTTTGAACTTTCAACTCAACTATGTCAAGTTGTATAAAAAATCAATTAAATTGATTTGCTTAAAGAATAACAGAAGTTCTAAAGAAAAAAGAATTTTGACACTTGATTTTTAATGAGTATTCTTTTTAAATGACTTGAAGAATATGATTAGAAGCTTCTTGTTTCAGATGAGAAACAAGATTGAATAAGATTTATTTCTTGTGAATGAGCTGAATATTAGTTAACTTCTTGTGAGTGAATGAAAGATTATATTGCTTCTTGTGAGTAAATGAGAAACTGAATTGCTTTTTGCAAATAAATTGAAAACTGAATTGCTTTTTATAAGTGAACTGAAAACTGAATTACTTCTTTTAAATGAATGAGAAACTGAATTACTTCTTGCAAGCAAACTGAAAACTGAGTTACTTCTTTCAAATAAATGAGAAACTAAATTACTTCTTGCAAGTGAATTGAATGCTGAATTGCTTCTTATGAGTAATTTGTAGACTGAATTACTTCTTGTGAGTAATTCGTGAACTGAATTGCTTCTTGTGAGTAATTCGTGAACTGAATTGCTTCTTGTGAGCAAATTGAGAGCGAGACTGAGAGAAAGTTACTTTGTTAACTTTGAACAAGAAATTTTCTTCTTGTTGATTAAGATCATAAATCTTGACGAGAAATAAGTAACAATAATTAAGACAGAAGAAGAAAGATAAAATGAGAATATTGTGCTCAAAATTGACATCAATGACGTGATGATGAAGTCATGATAAACTCATGATGATGAAATATTGATTTAATTCAATGATATAAAAGAATAGTCTTTTGATGTATTCATCGAGAATTATTGTGATTTCAATGACATGAGTAATGTCATTGATTAAAGCAACTTGATCATCAAATTCTTAAAGTCTGCAAGAGTGAATTAATTGATGCAAGAGAAGATGATGTTGTTGCGTGAAGAATTTATTCATAAAGACATAAGTGAAGACTTTATTATCAATCAGAGCAAGAATGAAAACTTTAGATTGAGCTTGATGTAGAATACAGAATACTATCATGTGATTATCTTTGAATGTCAAATCAAATTCAAAAAGTTTCAAGACAAATTTAGCAAAAAGCTTTTTATATGATTGAAGTGAGAATGAGAAGATTGAAATTAGTAGACAAGATGATATGTATACAGATTTCTGATCGTAACTTAGCTCAGAAACTAAACTTTTTTTGCAAGCAGTGAGACTTCTTCATCTATATTGATGATGTCACTGTCGTAAATGTTCATGATATGCAAAGTGAAGAATTTCTTATTTGAGTATTTTTTTATGATTTTGCTTGAATGTTGCAACTTGCAATAGTAACACAGCTTTCACTTCTTGCAGATTTTCTTGACTTTAAAAACAATCAGAATCTTATCTTGAATGATGATAATGATAAAGCTTAGATTCATTGACTCATCAAGAAATGAGAGAGAAAGAGATGAAAATACTGTTAAAACAACAGTCATAAAAATGATAATCTTTGAACTCAAAGAATTACTAGTTGATGCAAAGATGCTTTTGACTTTGATGAATGAAACAATGATGAAGACAAAGCAAGATTGATGATGCTCAAGCTGCTGAAGCTCTTCATCAATGTTAAAGAATGTTTAAACTCATTGATAAAAAATGAATGATTGAATTTCATTAAAATTTCATCAGAAGAAGATGACAACTTAAGTGAAATAATTGACATTACATTTCAAACAGTCAATCAATGAGAAATCTTTCATCAAAAAACATTCTTTCTTTTGATAAAAGAGATTGTAGTAATCAACAAAGTTATTTATGTCTTTTTTTTAATTTTTTTAATTCTTACTCGATTCAACACTCATTATGAGTCTATGCAAGATTCTATATACTGTAGCGAACGCTGCGCTAGCGCAGCGCTCTTTTCGCATCAAAAATCGCTTCTTTTTGCGCTTTGTATTATAACTGTTTTCAATGCAAGAACTTTATGAGTTTATTTCTTCTTTATTTTCTCTCTCTTTCATCTGACTTTTTAATGATGTCACAGCTTGAAATTAATTCAGTATGCTCGTTGAGAGTATTATTTGAATGATTGTCGTTGTTACGCTCATGATTTCTAAGAGCTTTCTCAAGTTCGTGATGTTCTCTTCTTATTGCATTACTTTTCATTCTACTTTTCATCTGAGACATGTTAATAGAACGTGCTTGATCAACATTCAATCTTTGTCACACTTGCATGTCATCATAACAACATCAAGTATTCATCTCTCATGTAGAAATTGATTGAAGTCAATTTTTCTTATGCATAGCTGTGTCAGTAATGCGCTGTGAGACTTTGCATGATTCTTATGCAGTCGCAGATGTTGATGTGTCATCTTTGATGTCAGATATCAAAAATGAGCTGCATTAAATCTCTTTTTTCAGACTATTCTTCATGTTTGTCTGATCTGTTTCTGTATGAGCGTCAGTCTTGTCATCACTTCAGTGCATTGATGCTCAGTCAGCAATAGAGACAAATCATGTGCATTGTCAATCATTTTGTTCATCGCTTCATTTTCAAGTACTTCTGCATGTTTTGCTACTCAATGTAGCTTCAGCGTAATTTCTCAAGATTGAATGCTCTCATGTGTAATCTGAACTTGTTGCAGATGTGTCTGATCTTTCACTGTTTTCAGAGAAGTCTGATTATCATTGTATACTTTGTATATCTTTTCATGACACTTTTGATTCTCTGTCACTACATTTGCAAGATGTTTCATTCTTGCAATCAATTCTTTCAGTTCTTCATGATGAGTGATGACTAAAGTCAATTCTCTCAGTCTCTTATTTAGCTCTCAGTTAGTTTTCATTGCAGTCGCTGTAACATTCTCTCTACTGTTGCTATCATTCAAGTAAACTCTTTGCTTTGACGCGAATGTGTCAAGATGATGTTGATTTATTGACATTTTCTTGTTTGCAACTATAACTACTCTTGATGACTCTGATCAGAGAGTCATCATGTAAAGATGACTTCACTTCATCTTCATCTATTCAAGTGTTTCTTTCATTCACTTTTGCTTCAGCTGCAGAAATGTCTTGCGCAGCTTTGATTTTCGACTTCTTTTGAGTAACAAGTCGTTACGAATTCGACGCATCATCATCTCAATAACTTCACCTGATTTTCGAGAGTTCATGTTCATTATCAACTTTTGTATCAGCTTTCGTAGATGAATATCTATCGACGCTGTGTTTGTTTCTATCTGTAGAGTCTCTGTTGATGTCACATAATAGACATCAATGATTTGTCACAATGCTTTTTCTTGTACTTATCTCAGCTTGACGTTCAGATCTTTTCGATGATTCTTCATTCTGTGTAACATGTATTATATGATGACTTCGTGACTTATTTATGTCTTACTTCAAAGTTTTACAAAGATATAAATGAACATTTTCTGTCTTGAAAAAGTTGTTGCAGCAATGACACAACTTGTATCATCAATTTGCAAAGATGAAAATAATACAAAGATCATTGACACAATATTGACTCATTAGATTGTAAGTCTTCTTATTTATGATGAGTCATGACTCAACATAGATGATCTTGACTTGATAAAAGAGATAATGATCATCATTCATGTTCATGCGCTGTATCAGACTCTGCTCTCATGCATTCAATTAATCTTTGTTTCTTTTATATTCAAATATGTCAAGAAGCTTCTTAAATCTAGAAGTAATGAAAACAATGACAGAGTTTGCAGAAAGATGAATGATGAGAAAAGATTGATTGTTCAAGATTTGTGTAATGATTTGAGCTATCATCATGAGAGACTGAGAATTCAATTTTATATAAACTGAAGAACTGAAAATAATGAATGAGAATGAAGTGATAATATCATGTTGTTGAACTTGATTTTAAAGCTTACGCATTACGTGAAAGATCTCAACTGAATTTTCAATCATACTTTGAGTAAACTGTTTGACAGCATGCTCATCATTAATTAAAAGATTGTAAGATGACTTCATTTGAGCAAAAGAATAACTAAATGAGATTTCAATATATGAAAATGTTGCAGAAAGTGTAGATCTTTCATAATGTCAAAGACTGAGCTAAACTAAAGATATTATCAATATAAAAGACTGATATTATTATTACTTTGATAAAATCTAAATACAAAACAATACATCAGATAATGTACAAGATGAAAGACAAAGAGTAAAAGAAAAAAACGAAAGTTCAACTTCTATATACATGAATTGAGCAGAATCAAGACTAAACAATAGTTTTATTGACTTAAGATTGCAGAAGTTCATGCACATAACTGAGATGATTGAAACAGAATTGCTGAAATTAAATTAAGATGATAATAACTAGATTGATGACTTGATTCATTGAACTGCAAAATAGATTCAATGAATCGAGATTATTTAAAATATCAACAATTTATGTTCTAAATTAAGTTGATGATCTGACATCATGACAATGATCAATCAGCAAACGAAAGTTCACGTCAAAGTGATTAACTTTTATATACACAGATTGAGCATTGCATTGCGATGCTTACAAACAACTCAAAGCTCATTTAATCTGCTCAACTAAATGATTAAACAACGAACGAAAGCTCATGTTGAAGTGATTAACTTTCACAATACATCAATCACTCGTTTAGCTTATTCAACTAGATAATTAAACAGTAAATTCAAAAGCTCACATTGAAGTGATTAGCTTTCACAATACACAGATCATGCATCGCATCGTGATGCTTACAAACAATTCAAAACTCATTTAGTCTGCTTAACTAAATAATCAAACAGCAAATGAAAGCTTACGTTGAAATGATCAACTTTCACAATACATTGATTGCTCATTTAACTCGCTCAGCTAGATGATTAAACAGCAAATTTAAAAGTTTACATTGAAGTGATCAGCTTTCATAATTTTTATTTGTTTATATGATTACTTGATTATATAAACATGTCACATGCTCATATGCACACTCTAATAATCTGACTGTTCAATAAAAAGATATACAGCAGCGATTATGACTAGATTACATGTAATTTAGCATATACACAGCGCTTCAATGCTACTATTTAAATAAATAGCATCGTGTTTCATAGTTTTAAACTGCATAAGCACGTAAAACTTGAAGAAATAATTTTTTTTGGAATTATAATCATGATTGCAGTATGTTGTTGTTGTTTGAAGATAAAAGAAGAAAAAAGTTGATGATTACATGACTTAATTAGTGTTGAAATGATGATGATCTAAATCTTAAAACCTTAAATCAAGATATTAAAGTTTAAATTTCATATCTCATTATTGCAATTGATCTTCATTATTTGATCTCATTATCTAAATCACTACATCATTGCTTTTACAAGTTAACTACTGTTCTGCATTCGTAATAATGTTTACTCACAAACGTAAAACTATTGAAGATTATTTTGACAATTTACATTCAAAAAAACTAGAACTCATGTGCAAAATATGACAAATGATGAGAAGAAAATTGAAGATGCGAAAAACAGAGATAGAAATATTCATTTTTACTAAATCAAGCAATTCAAAAAATCAAATGTTTATTTATAAGCATTAAATGATGATTGTGAGTTCTTGTTGACTGCACATGTGAATAGCAAATAAAATCAACGATATTTTTTGCAATCTTTTTTGCAATCAAATATTAATAAATTCATAGAATTGCGAAAGAAAATACAGTGAATCATGTAAGAACACGTCTCGATGTCGCAAGTCTTAATCAAGATTCTTCAATACTAAACACTCATTTTAATACAAGTGTAAAGAGTTTTCAATGAAAGAAGCTCTTTGATATCAATGATGTTCAGATAAAAGAATAATATCAAATGAATGACTTGCTTCTGAGTGAAAAGCTCAAGATAACGATGAACGAGAAGATGATGAATGACTTGAATGTCATCAGAGAAGCATTAATAGTGAAGATTCTTCAACAGTTTCAGAATTTCTGAAAAGACGTAGCATGTCATCTTATTGTGTAAGTTTTTAACAATTCTTTTTGTAATTTTGTTTACAACATGATTATTATTTCTTTTACTATTTGAACTTTGCTCTTGATTTTGCTCTTGATGTTGCAATCAATTTCGCGACTTGTATTTTAATATTTATACTAACATTGTGATATATAGAAAAGCAGAGAGCAATCAGTATCATTGAGTCTTCTTCAGAAATTATCATATTTCTTGAGATTGCAAATTGACATCAATGCACTTTCAAGAATCATTCATCACGTCTGAGAAAACTTTATGACGTGTAGTATGATCGAGAAGAAAGACGATTAAGAACAAGTCATGCAAGTGAATTGTGTTATCAGATCAAACTGAGAATTGATCGACAAATTTTGACTACAACAAGTATAAATGAACATCAAATATTTCACACAAATTGACACGTGAAATCTGAAAAGTAATATTCAAAATTAAGAAGTCAAGTAATCTTTTTGATTCTCTTAATACTCATATCTTAGAAATTGAGTGTTTCTAAATCAACGATCTAGCTAGTTTCGCAGTCACAAGCTGATAAATAGAATCATTTATTGCATGCAGCATCACATCATACTCTCATGTAATAATTAAATAGCAGAAGTGAACAGAAGAATTAAACATTCTTTTCGCATAATTTTGTGCAACAATTGTTTCGTACTTCAGTTCACCTCTGTATAATTATTTTCTTGTATTTGTAATAAGCTTCTTAGTCAATCATGATGTTTGAAATCTATTAAAATGTGCTAGTTTTTAGAATAATTAACAGTTAATTTAAAAGATAAGAATCAATCAGTTACAAGTCAACAGTGATACATAAGTTGCATTGATCTTCAAACTTTAAGCTTAATGATGCTTGAAAAATCAAACTTGTTTTCAATTCTTTTTGCAATCTCTTTCTCATTTAACTTGCTTATTATATGATTCTCTTGAATGAGAACATCGAAATTGCAAGCAAGTATGAACAGTTTATTCAGTTCTATAAATATATCTTCAAAGAATCAATCGACAACGAGATTTACCTGTACAAGATGCTGACTACGAATCTTCTGCAAGCTATGCTTGTCAAAAGAGCTGAACAACATCAACAAAGCAGTAACAGCGCTTTACTCATGCGTTGAGCTCACACACAGTTGAAAAGCGAAGCAATGACAACGCGATCATCAGCGCATTGAAGCTCGCATATACACAGAATGACAGCAACGTCTTTGCATACACGCTGCAGCTCATATACAACATATACACATATACTGCGAAGATACGATTCAGCTTTTGCGCACATACAAACAGACATGATGCAGTAAATCGATTGATTTTTCGCATTTTCAGGCCGCAGCGCGATCACACACAAAGCAGTAACAGCGCTTTATTCACATGTTAAGCTTATATATGACATATACACATACACTGCGAAGGCACGATTCAGCTTTTGCACATCTACACGTCTGCATGATGCAGTAAATCAATCAATTTTTCGCTTTATCAGATCAATGTACATGCATCGCAATCATATACACTGCGAAGACATAACACAGTCTTTGCTCATATACACAGAACGACAGCAACGTCTTTGCGCATGCGCTGCAACTAATATACGACATTCATACAGTTACTGCAAAGGCACGACTCAGCTTTTGCGCACATACACATCTGTGCAACGCAGTAAATCAATCTATTTCGATTTTCTGATCGATTTACATGCGTCGCAAATACATAAATCAAAGCTAATCTAGTTTATTCAGCTGAGTGATCATACAGCGAACTCGAAAGCTTACGTTAAAGTGATCAGCTTTCATCTACATAGATCAAAGCTCATCTAGTCTGCTCAACTAAATGATCAAACAGCGAATGAAAGCTCACGTCGAAGTGATCAACTTTCACAATACATCGATCGCTTGTCTAGCTCGCTCAACTTGATGATTAAACAGCAAATTCAGAAGCTTACGTCAAAGTGATCAGCTTTCACAATTTCGATTTGTCTATATGATTACTTGATTATATAGACATGTCGCGCGCTCGTATACACACTCTAACAATCTGACTGCTCAATGAAAAGATATACAGCAGCGATTATGACTAGATTACATGTAATTTAGCATACACACAGCGCTTCAGTGCTACTATTTAGGTAAATAGCATCGTGTTTCATAGTCTTAGACTGCATAAGCACGTAAAACTTGAAGAAAAAAAAAATTTTCTTCAGAGAATCTTAATGACAGCAAGCATGATAGTGCTCAATCTTCTTCTTCTAACATTGCTTTTATCGTGCTCTTCAAACTGCAGTCATTACATGATGAACAATATATGTTATACGATCATGGGCAAGATTTTTTTAATTTTATTTTTTATTTCTTCATTAAGTGCATGCAGTCTATGACTATGACACTGTCTAGACGCTGTGTGTATGCTACGTTACATGTAATCTAATCAAAGTCGCTGCTTTATATCTTTTTGTTGATCAATCACATCGATAGTTTGTGCATACAAGCGCTCTCGCTTAAACTCTCGCAATCGTACTTTTGTTTTTCTTCGTTTTCTCGCTCTCTTCGCATTTTACTCTTTCGTTTCTAATAGTTATTTTCTCGTCGCAATTCAAGTATTTTTCAAATACTCTAGTGTTGCAATTCTTTCAATCTTGATGATGAACAGTGTCAATATAATGTCTGTGTTTTTGAGCTGAGCTTTTTCCTTAAGCTTTCTCTGCTCTGCTCTATAATGTCTGCAGTTCAGCAGTAAATGCTTCGACGTTTGTCTTGCATTGCATATTTCATAGCATTTGTTCGAATTATTCTCTGATAATCGATGCAAATAACTCTTGAAATAGTCATGTTTCATTTTCAGCTGAATAAAGATTGAAAACGTTAGTTTATTGATTTTTCTCAGCTCTTTTAGTGACTTATGACTTAGATTCACATTTGATATGATCTTTTGATACTGATTTTCCTTTTTGATACTGCTTTTTCAGATCTCTAACCATTGTAGTTTCATCTCTTTGCAAATTTGCTTTTTGACGAAGCTTATGATGATTGCTTTTATGTTGTCGATAACTAATACTTCTTGAGCAGCAATTTTGATCAATTGATCTGCTTTTTCGTTCTCAATAATGCTCTTGCGACTCAATATTCACTGTATGCGAATTTGACACTGTTTCTGACGTAAATTGGTCAAATTTTGTCGTATGTCATTGAATAACTTCGCATTGACGTTGCTTTTTGCGTTTAGTCTTTGCAAAGTCATTTGACTGTTCATGTACATTTAAATTTCGCTGTTTTTGAGTGCTTTTTCGCTGCACATTGCAATTGCATCGCTAATAGCTTGCAGTTTCGCTTTCGTTATGATTTTGCCTGAAACGCTTGTCGCTTTGCTGCATCTAACGAGTTCATGCGTAAATATCACTGTCGTTTCGATTTCTGTTTCAACTTCTGCTGTCTTTTTCCGAATTTGCGATGCGTCTGTGTACATCACTATGTTTTTCGCCTTTTTGGTAATTCTTTCTAATTTCCTATAGTGTGTATTGATCGTATCGCACGTTTCGCCCTTTGCAAATTCGGTTTGAAGTTTTGCTAAATGCTTGATTTCTTGCTTTCACGATTTCTTGAAGTGAGAAATTTCGATTTCTTTTATTGAATTCAGTGTTTTTTGCACTTTGTTCAATATTCGATATATCTGCGTGAGTCTGTCTTTGCACTTCTTAGCTTTTTAAGATACATTCGTCTTCGTCTCGTTTCAGTTCAGATATTTCGATGCATTCAGATCTAGGTTCAATTCGATAAAGTATTGAGATGAGTACGTAATAGATGTTCTTTTTCTGATAGAGTGTTTTTTCGATAACTCAACTATTCAAATTGCATAGTTCTTGCACTTTTGATCTAATCGTATCTTCATCGACGAGATTTCGACTTGTATTTGCATAGCATCTATTAATGATGTTCGAAATGCATTCAGAACTTTCCGTAATGCAGCGTTTTGCAGTTTGCGAAATTTGACTAAGTAGCTTTTTTGATTATTTCATCATATTTCGACGTCATAATCGCTAATAGATGTGATGCATGTCAGATATAACTGCTTTCCTGATTTGACATTTAGTTCTCACTCGCTATTCATTAATCTAAACAACGAGTGTAGCGTTCTTGTGACTGTCGCGATTTTCGTTTGCACATGAACTTTGAAGTTAAGCTTTCAATTCAGTCAGACTTCTAGTCATTGTACACATGTCTTTGATTTTATGATCATGTTATTGAGTAGAATAATTATTTGATTGAGTGTCATCTTGTGACTTTCAAAGTGTATCAATTCAGATTTTGAGTCATCGAATTGCACTGCGTTTTTCTTTGCTCATGTAAAAGCGATTTTTGCTGCATTTTCCAGCGTTTTTACATTCTTATCAATATTCTTTTCCTTCACGTATAGTGCTACGTCGTCAATGTAGCTGAGTGACTGTAGATTTTTGATCTTTGCGTGAATCTTCGAAAATAAGTATCGAATATAAATTAAAAATAGAATGAGCGAAATAGATGAATCTTGCGATATTTCTGTGATTATTTCCTTTGGTTTCTGACTTTCGCCATCAAATGCTAAGTCAATAACTCGGTTTTGTAAGAAGCATTTTACTCAATTGATTATATTGATTGATATTTTCAATTTAATCAATATTTTGACCAGCTGTTTCAACGCAACATGGTCAAAAGCTTCTTTGACATCTAGAAGTAGACAGATAAGCGTGTTTTCGCGACTTTTTGCCATTTACGCATCATGTACTAAATTTAGTACTGCGTTTATAGCTGATCTTTGTTTTCTGTCTTTTATTTGATCAAAATTCAGCAGCTTGTCGTTAATTTCAGCTGTGTAAGACAGTTGCACTGCTATTATTTTTTCTACTACTTTTTCTAAACAGTTTAGCAGCGTAATAATTCTGTATGTCTTTGAAATTGAATAATTCAACTTGTCTGATTTTTTCAGAATAATTTTCGTACCTTCGCGTCATATCTTTGAATGATAATCATTTTCAATCAAATCTGAATACACTAAATTGAAGATTTTCAATATGCTTTTGTACGCTCGCTGTATGATTGCGAATGATATATCGTCTGATTCAAATGCTTTTCTGAGTGCTGAGAAGTTAATAGCGTGCTTGATTTTCCCTTCGATAACTTTTGATCACTGTATGCTTTCGTTCGATAGTAATTCTTCATTGATTTGAATTTTCGAAGATGATGAGTACATTGCTTTCAGAAATGCTTCGCACTTTTCATTGAATTCGATTTTCAATTCTTTTTGCGAGTTTTGTATCGAAGATAGCTTTTCAATTAGACGTAATTTAGTGAACTTGTATGTCTGAAACACTTTTTTTCTTTCGACGTTGTTCAAAAAATTGATTCAGAATTGGTTTTTGATCAGCTTTATTGCATCATGATACGAATTTCGCATTTGCACTATTTCTGCTCATGCGTCGTTCTTTCTGCATATTTTTCAGATTTGCTTTTTTGACGACAGCGTCTTTTGCATTTCGATGAGCTCATCATTTCATCAGAGTTTTGATTTTGCGCATATTCGCTGTTTAAATACGAATAATTTCACTGTATTCTTGATGCATTCAGTCAAATAAATGACTTTTGCTTCTAAACTCGTGATTCTTTGCATCTTGACAATTATTTTGTCTTTCGTCTTTTGCAAATGCTCATCAAAGTCTTATCAGTCGACTTTTTGCAGATTGTATGACGCGTTCAACGAATTTTCAATCAACTTCATCTTTTTTGTAACTATTGTAAATAGAATTACTTCATGATCAAATTCTGTGTTTACATTCTCGTCTATATGTCAATTCTTGCACATATTCTTTGATGCAAATGCTAAATCAAGTATCGAGCTTGACTGACTTGAATAGCTGTGATATGTGTCTATATCAGAAGTGTTAATCAGATCACATCTATGTAAATTTACTCAATTTATTAATGCTTTCGTTCTAATAGAGTTTGAAATTTTTGCGTTTCACCAGCTATGATTTGCATTAAAGTCTTCGACGATAATAACTTTTTGCTCAGAATTTAGCATAACTTTTGCTAATTCTCGCTCAATCATGTATAATTGCTCGTCATTTGCGTTTTGTGACTTTTCGTTGTAAATATTAAACAATAAAATTTCTCTCTGAATTTTATTGTTCGCTATTAATATCGCTTGCATATCTTCGCTATTGACTATGTCTGATCTTGATGTGCATGTAAATTTCTTTGCGTTTTTCGCAACAAATATCAGTACTCTGACATGAGTATTCTGAACATTTGATTTGATGCAGATAAACGACGAATGCGAAATTGTTATATTCTCTTCTCTCATTCATGATTCTTGTAGTATAACAATATCTGTCTTGTTTTTTGCAAATTTCATGCATGCGTGCATAATTTGCGTTGATCTTGCGCAATTGTGCTGTAGAATTCAAATATTTAACGTGTTTGCAAAGCTTTCGTCATTTGCATTGTTTTGTGACATTTCGAATGCAATACTCATTACAATTTTGTGACTAGATGATCTTTTTGTGAGCTAATAAACTGAGCTTTCTGATATGTTTTGCATCTTACGCTATTTGCGAAGTGCGCATTTTGACATTTGCAGCAATTCGAAATCATGTGATTGCATGATTGCTTGTCTTTGCACGTAGATAGTTAACATTTATGCTCTCAGGTCTGATGATTTCGCTCGCAGTACAAGCATCTTGATGATCTGTTACATTTGTTTCATAAATGTTCAAAGATTTGACATTTTTGACATTGATCATTTGATCAATATTCTCTATATTCAACAGTTCGATATGTTGATTTCACAGCTAAGAGTCGTTTTTTCAAATGTCTTTGTGCTTCTGCCTCGATTTTGAAAGCTAAAATCGTCGATGCGTGTCTATTTCGTGATCGGTTTTCGCTTTTAGATATTCATATAGAATTGATTATTAGTTTCAATTCGAGGTTGAAGAACTTTAATTCAGTTTTTAGATTTTTTATTTCAGTTTTCGTGTTGAAGATTTCGATTTTCAGACTGTGTATGACTATTTTGTGCCATTTCTCATCTTTCTTAATGCTTTTAACATCAAAAACATGCTCTCATATTGCTTTTTGCGCTAGTAAGACGTCTGCGATGTATTCTTTCGAGATCATCAGAGCAATGTTGTTTCCCTTTCGCGTTTTGACTATCATGACGACTATTAGATCGATTTTCGCCTTTTTCAATGCATTATTTATCGAATCTCGCATTTTCATCGTCTTTAAAGTTCAGTTCTTATTTTTGGGATTGACAATGAGTTTTCTTTCGCGATATGATATTTCTTGTGATTTTGGGGCGAATTTCTTGGTAATCGGGTTTCATTCGTCTGCATTTGCATTCGCATTTGCATTCATGTTTGCATTTGCATTTGCGCTTGTGACTTGAGCTGCTTTTTGCACATATGTAAGCTTCTGCGTTGGTTTTTGCGAATTTTGCATGACTTGCGACGTTTGCGAACTCTGCGTCTTCTGCGAGATTTGCGAATTCTCTGTCATTTGCTTTGCATTGATTCTCTTTTTGATGTTTTCAACATTCTGTTAAATCAATTGTAGAAAGATTTTCAGTTTGTTGTTTGTTTGACTTTGAAGTCGATCAATTTGCTTCTGAACCGAATTTTCTATGCTTTCGTCACATGCTCTTCGAATGTAGATTAAGCTATGACTTATAGTCTCTTTCTGTTCTGATATTGCTTGTCTTAGCTGATTGACTGCAAATTCAATTCTTTCGCGCAGTCTCTTTATCTGCATCTCTTTAGAGATGACATCGTAGCACTTGCTAGTACTAAATTCGTTGCTAGCTTCTTTTTGCGAACTTTTCATCGCTTTTCGCTTTTTCATTTCTTTGAATTTCACAATCGCTTGTGTTTGCTCTTTTTGCTGCGAATTTGCATTTCGCAGATTGATTGTATTCTTGTCATTATGCATATTTGCATGTGAATTTAGCATCAATGCATCGAGTGAACTAAACATGTATTGCGTTTTTCTATTTGCTGATGTGAGCGATTTTTGTTGATTGCGAAATAAATCGACAATGTCGTTCTGCAGTTGTTTGCTTGTTGATGAACTTATGCTAAGTTCATTTCATAGATTTGTTTCAATCTCTAACGTTGACTTTTTGAATTCTATCGTTGACGTTTTGAGTTCTGACGTTGAGCTATTGGTTTCGCTGAGTTTCGCGTTAATGTCTGCGAAATGAGAGAAAGAAGAGCGCATGAAGCGACTCTTTATATTTCTTTTCATAGAGAGTTTTTCCGAGTTTCAGGCTTCGAGCTTCTAGAAAATTCACTTGACATAACTTAAATATCTCTTTAATCTCTTACTCAAAGCGTTTCACTTAGACAGTAACTCTAGTGTAGAGATTTCCCAATTTCTATCTTGAAACCTGCAATAGATCGTCTTCTATTATCAACTTATGTCAGATGAAAATGATATAAATCTAGTCTGCAAGAATCTAGATTACTCTTTTTGATAGAAAATGCCTGATGCAATTGCTTTATATCTCATGTATCGAAGTAGTCGCTTTATCTCGCTCAGAATAGTAACGACTGATCTCGACTTATTGTCTTGCACATCAAGAAAAGGTAAAACAGATAGTGATTTGATAAGAAACGCTGTACTTCTCTGAAACAACGTTGTTCTCTGTGCAATCTTCGAACACAAACGAGTTTGATTTCGATTTTTGCATTAACACGCATATTTATGAGCATTCTAACAATAGAAGCATCAATAACAGCATCATGAAACATCATCTGAATAGCAAAGATTGTGATAGATGCACAAACTTAGCAACTAAGATCATGAAAGTTCAAGACATTCATAACTTTGTTAAAGTTAAAGCTTCAATAAGTTACTTCTTAGTTGCAAATTGCAAAACAGATTGCAAAACAGATTGCAAAAAAGATTGCAAAAGATTAACAAATCACAGCATTGTGCTTTTCATCAAGAATATACTTCAGAAGTTTTTGCATTACAACTTTAAAAGACCTTTGTCACTTTGAATATTTCTCATGTCACTATTAATAATCTTCAATTTCGACAAGCATTTGAAATAACATGATCAAGCATTACTCTGTTGCACAGAATCAAACTTACAATCTCTCTCAAGAATCAAGCGACTGTTGTTCAAGTCAACATACTTAAGAATTTATCAACGAATTCTAAAATCTTCATTAGTCTAAATAAATGAACTAGTTCTAATAGATTATCTTTTCTAGTCATCATGAAATTTTACTACATTGAGTTCTGAGAATATTATAAAGTCTTGTTGAGCTTTGAACAAATTGAAGACAAGCATACTGATAGCAATCTAAGCAGTATTACTGAATGAATATTGCAAGAACTTAATATTCAAGATCGAGTTATGACTATAATCATAAACAACGTCAGCAATAACGACGTCATGATGATGACATTAGACGAGACTTTGCAAACATTCTCAGCTACTTCACATTTAACATGTTTAGCACACGTAATTCAGTTAACTGTTAAACAGTTACTAAAATCACTGATGTTAAGTTCAAAGAACGAGAATAAGAAGAAATATTGAATACTCAAGATTAGTCTTTAAAGCATGTCTGTACAAGAAAGTTTATTTTAAACATTGTTCAAGATAATCAATAATTTTTATTTATCATGTTACTTTGCTCTGCAATTATTTTTACAATCGATTTTGCAATTGATTTTGCAATCGCGATCAGAAATACAGAGTAAACTCTTATTCATGACATTATAATAATCTTTAATTAAATTCAAAAGCTTGCTGTTTATATGAACGCAAGTTCTCAAAGAATAGAGAACTTTCACAAGATTTAACGTAATTTCAAACTTCGTCTTAAGATGATACAAGACATTAAAACTCACTGAAATTTCATCTGTTTTATGCTTTTGAAAGCACTTCATCTTCAAGACTTCATCAAGAGTTATATTTTTACTTACGAAAACAAAAACATAACTCTTCAAAAGTTATCTTTCAATAGTGAAGAATGAAAACATGTTCAATATCTTGTAAAACTACTCAAATCATTCAATCAGTGATGAAACTCATTTGTACATGATGCTGACTATGAATCTACTATTTAACTACAGTAAAGTCTAGAGATTATCAAAAGTTTGAACGACATTGAGATGCTGCGTGATGATGAAAGCGCTGTGCGTTGATCGCGTGCAGAGTTTTCGCGATCGCGCAGACTTTGATAATCTCAATGCGCATGCTACAAGCAATCTGCATGCAGATGAGAAAGTCAAATAGAACGCAAAACTACGAGGGAAATCGCTTATGAAAATCATTCGATTCAGTATCTTGTTGTCGCGATGACAAGAACTGAGACAGAACACTCTCGCGTTTGATCTGTTGAGAGTGATTAGCAGAAAGAACTTGAATCACGAACATTCTTTAGATTTACGTGCTAACTACGTATAGATCTTGTTAAGACTGCGTGTCTGTTACTACGACATGAGCAACTCACAAGACTCATTAAGTTCAATATGAGCAAACTCGAGAGTCTCGTTAATATCGTTTAACAGATGTTCAGACACAGATATTCTATACATGAGCAATACGCTGACGAGAAGACTTCGTTAAGAGAAGAGAAACACAAGCGAGTTAGTAAAGAATGATCGAACTACGCTGTCTGATTAGAAGTGTAGCATACAAACATCTCTGCAAGACATGATCGATCTGCACGAGAAAGATCTCTACAGATAACATGAAACAGATGAGTTGCACGTCTTACAAGCGAAGCGAGCGTCTGCGAGACGTGATATACAATGACGACAACTGTCGATCTTAAGAATCTTATTTCTTCACTGAGTTCTGACTCTCAAATGTCTTGATGATAGAATCAATCTCTAGTTGAAAATATTGTCTGTATAGCTCGAGAGAACAGTAGCGCATGTCAATCAATGTGATTAGAGAAGAAATCGACTGCGATACACATGCATATTGCTGACGAAACGTCTGCGACTCATGCTTAAGAAGTAAACTGTCGAAATCTGAGCAATGAGAGATTTTGCTCGCCTTGAACTGTGAATATGCTGCAAGAAACTACTTCTCGCTAAGAGAAAAATCAGCATAGAAGTCGTGTCTTATGTATGTTGCATGCAACGTATGCAGCATATTTTCGATAAACAATTATCATAAGCTTTGTCAAAAAGCAAATTTGCAAAGAGACGAAATTACAATGATTAAATGTCTGAAAAAGCAGCATCAAGAAGGGAAATCAGTATTGAAAGCACATATCAAACGTGAATCTAAGGCAGAAATCACTAAAAGAGCTTAGAAAAATCAATAGACTAACGTTTTCAATCTTTATTCAGTTGAAAATGAAACATGACTATTTCAAGAGCTATTTGCATCGATTATCAAAGAATAATTCAAACAAATGCTATGAAATATGCAATGCAAGTCAAACGTCAGAGCATTTACTACTAAATTGCAAGCATTATAAATCAAAGCAGATAAAGCTTGAGAAAAAGACTCAGCTCAAAAACACAGACATTATATTAATGCTGTTCATCATCAAAATCGAAAGAATTGCAACATTAGAGTATTTGAAAAATACTTGAATTACGACGAGAAAATGACTATTAGAAACGAAAGAGTAGAACGCGAAGAATGCAAAGAAATAAAGAAAAACGAAAGTATGATTGCAAGAGTTTGAGCGAGAGCGCTTGTATGTGCAAACTAGCGATGTAATTGATTAACAAAAAGATATAAAGCAGCGACTTTGATCAGATTACATGTAACTTAGCAGATCAACAACGAGATTTATCTGTATAAGATGCTGACTACAAATCTTCTGCAAGCTATGCTTGTCAGAAGAGCTGAACAATTTCATCAACATTGACAGAGCAGTAACAGCGCTTTACTCACGCGTTGAGCTTACACACAGTTGAAAAGCAAAGCAATGATAACGCGATCATCGACGCGTTGAAATTTGCACATACACAAAATGACAGCAACGTCTTTGCATACATGCTGCAACTCATATACGACATATACACATATACTGCAAAGACACGACTCAGCTTTTGCGCACATACAGACAGACGTGATGCAGTAAATCGATCGATTTTTCGCATTTTCAGGTCGATTTACACGCAGCGCAATCATACACAAAGCAGTAACAGCGCTTTATTCACACGTTGAACTCATATATGATATACACACATATACTGCAAAGGCACGATTCAGCTTCTGCGCATCTACACGTCTGCATGATGCAGTAAATCAATCGATTTTTCGCTTTATCAGATCAATGTACATGCATTGCAATCACATACACTGCGAAGACACAACACAGTCTTTGCTCATATACACAGAACGACAGCAACGTCTTTGCGCACACGCTGCAACTCATATACGTCACATACACATACATTGCAAAGACATGATTCAGCTTTTGCACATCTACACGTTTAAGTGACGCAGTAAATCAATCGATTTTTCGCTTTATCAGATTGATGTACATGCATCGCAATCACATACACTGCAAAGACATGACACAGTCTTTGCTCATATACACAGAACGACAGCAACGTCTTTGCGCATGCGCTGCAACTCATATACATCACACACACATACATTGCGAAGACACGATTTAGCTTTTGCACATCTACACGTCTGAGTGATGCAGTAAATCGATCGATTTTTTGCTTTATCAGATTGATTTACATGCATTGCAGTCACATACACTGCGAAGACATGACACAGTCTTTGCTCATATACACAGAACAACAGCAACGTCTTTGCGCACATGCTGCAACTAATATACAACATTCACACAGTCATTGCAAAGACACGACTCAGCTTTTGCGCACATACACATCTGTGCAACGCAGTAAATCGATCGATTTACACGCAGCGCAATCACATATAGAGCAGTAACAGCGCGTTATTCACACGTTGAGCTCATATACAACATACACACATATACTGCAAAGACACGATTCAGCTTTTGCACATTTACACGTCTGCGTGACGCAGTAAATCAATCGATTTTTCGCTTTATCAGATCGATGTACATGCATCGCAATCACATACATTGCGAAGACATGACACAGTCTTTGCTTATATACACAGAATGACAGCAACGTCTTTGCGTATGTGCTGCAACTTATATACGTCACACACACATACATTGCGAAGGCACGACTCAGCTTTTGCGCATCTACATACTCATGTGATGCAGTAAATCGATTGATTTTTCGCATTATCAGATCGATTTACATGCATCGTAAGCACATACACTGCAAAGACACGACACAGTCTTTGCTCATATACACAGAATGACAGCAACATCTTTGCGCACGCGCTGCAACTAGTATACGACATTCACACAGTCACTGCAAAGGCACGACTCAGCTTTTGCGCACATACACATCTGTGCAACGCAGTAAATCGATCAATTTCGATTTTCTGATCGATTTACATGCGTTGCAAATACATAGATCAAAGTTCATCTAGTTCGTTCAGTTGAGTGATCATACAGCGAACTCAAAAGCTCACGTTGAAGTGATCAACTTTTATCTACATAGATCAAAGCTCATCTAGTCTGCTCAACTAGATGATCAAACAGCGAACGAAAGCTCACGTTGAAGTGATCAACTTTCACAACACATCGATCGCTCGTTTAGCTCGCTCAGCTAGATGATCAAACAGCAAATTCGAAAGCTTACGTTGAAGTGATCAGCTTTTATAATTTCGATTTGTCTATATGATCATTTGATTATATAGACATGTCACGCGCTTGTATGCGCATTCTAACAATCTGACTGCTCAATGAAAAGATATACAGCAGCGATTATGACTAGATTACATGTAATTTAGCATATACACAGCGCTTCAGTGCTACTATTTAAATAGATAGCATCGTGTTTCATAGTCTTAGACTTCATAAGCACGTAAAACTTGAAAAAAAAACATGTAACTTAGCATACATACAGCGTCTAAACAGTGTCATAGTCATAGACTGCATGCACTTAATGAAGAAATAAAAAATAAAAAAACTCAAATCATTCGCGATATTCACTGATTTACTTGAATGTAATTACGAATTCAGCATCAATTCAATTTACATCATTTATGATGTTTTGTTCTTTCATATTGAAGATCACATGACAGTTCTGAAGAGAAAGCAGCGTTCTTAAAAGCATTCACTTTTGAAAGTCTTAACGCAAGCTTGAATCAAATTATTCAAATATTATGCAAATGTCAGTCATGATCGAAAGCTAATGTACAATCTCAAAAATATTATAGATTCTCATCAGAAACTAAATCTATATGATTGATCTACATGACAAGACAGCGACTATAAATAAAAATACAAATAAAAGTTTATAAATTATTATGCTAGACACTATGCTTTCGACTCAACTACATTACAAGATCAACTTCAAGAAAGAGTCTTGCAATAATCATCTTTCATTGCAGATATAGTTGTTAAACGAAATTTCAAACGTCACAATTCATCATCACTTGTTTCAACTAACGAAGCGAAATGATATCTGAAACAGAGTAAGTTTTTCTTCTCTTTATTTCGTTCATTGCACAATTAATGTTGTCTTATAATTTCTTTGCAATCGATTTTGCAATCGATTTTGCATTCATATATTTTGAAATATTAAATTTTAACAAGCTTTAAACACTGTTCAAGATATTGATCTCATTAAGTTCTGAAGAAATTATCTCAAAGACTTTGTTAATCTAAGCAGAATGACTCAAGATATTTTAGCAATTTCAGCTATCTCGACAAATGTTGAACGAGTTTTCAATTTGAGATGAAACATATTATTTTATCATTGCAGCTCTCTTGTTATCAACATCATATCAAATATCATGATGATTAAGCATGTAAATGCTCTGAAGTTGAAATCAAAGTTTGAGTTTCATGAGCTTATCAAGAAGAAAAGAGCTTTCGATGCACAGAAACAAGAAAAGAACAAATATTTAATCTTCATCATCAACATTAATAAAGATTTAGAGTATATCAGCAATGCATCAGATGATGATGTTGATGATAACAAGCATGATAAGTAATGTTATATTTTTCATCATCAAACATTTAATTAACAATATCAGAACTGAAGAATGATGATTCAATTAATATCAATCTTTTCATAACATCTTCGTAATTTAGATTCTCAAACTTTGAAAAACTTACATTGTTTACATTACTCAATACAGCAAGATCTACGACAACTTCACTTTCAAATGCTCGATTTTCAGCGTCTACTCATTTTGATTGAGTTACATCACACTTGACTGAGAGAAACAGATTGAAGAAAAACAATCAATTATTATGAAAGATTATGAATCAAAGAAATTTGATGAAATTCATCGCAGTCTCTAAATTGAACGAAGAATCTAAGTCATCATCTTTAGCAGTGAAAAAAGAACAGCGCAAGATGACTTCTTCTTTGAAGTCGAGTTCTGTTTCAACATGTAAACGTAGCTTTGAAATAACTAATTTCAAGAAAAAATCATCATTTAAGAGTAAAGCTAAATTGAATGCATTGTCTGAGCAAAGAAGACAAGAAGACATCAATAGAAAGCTCATGTAAATAGTTTTGCAATTTATTTTGCAATTTATTTTGCAATTTATTTTACAATCTACTGTTTTCATGAAATTGCTTACACATTTCTCAAGCAGTTTAGTTAGAAACAGTGACTGAGATCTGAGTCAACAATAAAGAAGTCAAAGACATTTCTCTACATACATATAAATTTCTTTTCAACATGTAAATAAAGATCATTCATACATACACATTTTAAAATTTCATAATTTCATTCTACTAGTACTTATTTCAAATAAGTAAAATGTTTAAACATCTCATCAAGTTCAAGTTAACTCGTCAAGTTGATCGAGTTGAGTTGAAAGTCTGACTTAATTCAATTGAGTTGACTTGACTTTTTTCAACTCAATTTAATTCTGAAACTCAACTTGAATTAAGTTGAACAACTCAAACTTAACAACAAATTTATGAACATTTTTGCAAGACTGTCAAAACATCATTAATCTGCACAAGAAAAATCTTTACAGATAACATGAAATAAATGAGTTACACGTTTTACAAATGAAGTGAGCATTTGCAAAACATGATATACCATGATGATGATTGTTGATCTTAAGAATTTCATCTCTTCATTGAGTTCTGACTCTTGAATGTCTTGATAATAAAATCAATCTTTAGTTGAAAATATCATCTGTACAACTCAAGAAAACAGTAACACATGTCAATGTGATTAAAGAAGAAATTGACTGTGATATGCATGTGTATTGCTGACAAAACATCTGCAACTCATGCTTAAGAAGTAAACTGTCGAAATTTGAGTAATGAAAGATTTTGCTCATCTTGAACTGTGAATCTGCTGCAAGAAAAACTCTTTGAGTGATTTCTTGAGTTTAAGAGAAAAATCAGCATAAAAATCATGTTTTATGTATGTTGCATGCAATGTATGCAACATATTTTTGATAAACATATAGATAAAAAGTTCAGTCATTAAGTCAAAATCAGATGTACAACATCGAGAAATCTCATTCAGTATTTAATCACGTAATTAGTTGATAAATTTAATGATTTATCATTTTGATCAATCTCTCTTCTTATAAGATCACTTTGACGTGATTAACTGCAAGCGCATGTCTAATAGCTTAAATGACATTGTTTATTACATTGACATCGTTTATTACATTGACATCGTTTATCACATTGACATCATTTATCACATTGACATGAATCATTAAAATGACATGAATCATCAAAATAACACTGCTGACACTGATTATTCTAATTCTATATGCTCAATTCTATTTGCTTAAGCGCATGCAAAAGCAAGATATTAAATCAATGAATTTATTATTTAACTAGTTATTTAATCATTTATTTGAATGAATTGTTAACTATGTAGAGTATTCAATAGAAAATCATAAAAAGAGTTAAACATAAATGCTCAGTAGGAAAACATGAAGAGTGTTTGATAGAAAAATCTGAAGAGTGCTTGATAGAAAAACATGAAGAGTGCTTGATAGAAAAACATGAAGAATGCTTGGTAGAAAATCATGAAAGAAGTCATGTAGAAAGCACTGTTCAACTCATGTTATGCACTCAATCGACAAGTAATTTGAAGCATGTAGAAAGTTTGATAAAGCATTTGATAGAAAGTTCGATTGAAAGCTCGATTGAAAGCTCGATTGAAAGCTCAGTAGAAAGATCACTAGAAAGATCAGTAGAAAGCTCAGTAGAAAGCTCGATTGAAAGATCAGTAGAAAGATCAGTAGAAAGATCAATAGAAAGATCAGTAGAAAGATCAGTAAGAAGATCAGTAGAAAGCTCAGTAGAAAGCTTGATCGAAAGATCAGTAGAAAGATCAGTAGAAAGATTAGTAGAAAGCTCAGTAGAAAGATCAGTAGAAAGTTTGATATCAAGTCATGAAGAGTGCATTCTATTGAGTCAGTTAGCATTATTTCATACGAAATAGAAAGTAGAAACTGTTCTATGAAGAAAGAAAGAAGTGAGAAGAAGTAAATACTCTGAATTTTCTGAATTTTCTAACGTCGATCTTTGACTGAGAGCGAAGATTACTAATCACAGAGATAACAATACTGTTTTCAAACTATGTAGAAAGCATTGTTTGAAGCATTGTTTGATGTGTTTTATGCATTCAATCAATGCATTTAATAGAGCATTTGATAAAAAGATTGATAAAGCGAGTAAATGAAGTGAGTAAATGAGCAAGTAGATGAGCGAGTAAATGAGCGAGTAGATGAACAAGTAGATGAGCAAGTAGATAAGCGAGTAGATGAGCGAGTAGAGTAATGAGCATGTAGAGTGATGAGTAGAATGATGAGTATGTAAAGTGATGAGTAGAATAATGAGTATGTAAAATAACGAGTAGAATGATGAGCATATAGAGTGACGAGTAGAATAATGAGCATATAAAGTGACGAGTAGAATAATGAGCATATAAAGTGACGAGTAGAATGATGAGTATGTAGAGTGACGAGTAGAATGATGAGTATGTAAAATAATGAGTAAAGTGATAAGTATGTAGAGTGATGAGTATGTAAAATAATGAGTAAAGTGATAAGTATGTAGAGTGATGAGTATGTAGAATGACGAGTAGAATGATGAGTATGTAGAATGACGAGTAGAATAATGAGTATGTAGAATGACGAGTAGAATGATGAGCATATAAAGTGACAAGTAGAATGATGAGCATGTAAAATAGTGAGTAGAATGATGAGTATGTAGAATGACGAGTAGAATGATGAGCATGTAAAATAGTGAGTAGAATGATGAGCATGTAGAATACGAAGAACGAAGATGTTGTCAAACTGTTTAATGATGCTGTTAGTCATTTAATTATCTATGCGCAAAGATAAATGATTCAATTTATCAGCTATTAAACTTAAGTACAAGATTAATGACGTAATTTAATGATGTTTGATTGAATCTCTGATTTGATTATCTGTCAATGATGTCAATGATGTCAACATGATGATTAGCTGCATGTGATTGACTAATTAGCACTTGAGAATTTGTTGATAAAGTTTTAGAAATTCAACTGAACATGAAACTATAATGAGACACGCATCTTTGATAAATAAAAGTGAGTCACGTCACAAAGATGCTGATACTTAGTCATCTCGAAGTTTTCATATGAAGAGCAATCTTCACAAAGATGAAACAAGTATACTCAGCAGTAGTGAGATCAAAAATAGCATTTGAAGCATCAATTTGATATCAGCGTGACAAAGAAGAAGAACTGTTAAGCAAAGAATGCAAATTAGAAACACTTCAGAATCAGATTCTGCATCACGTAGCAAAAGCATTCAAAAGAGTAAGCATTGAAAATTTGAAAACAGAAATGTACATAAGCTTGCTACATGTTCATCTGAACATGTTACAAAACAAGATCATGCTATGCAATTAAATCAATAATTGAATGTAGAAGATTAAATAAACATGCAAACTAATACATGTTCATTTGACAAAAGTTAATCACATCATTTTTCACTTACTCATCATCAAGAAAATAGTACTTCTGAATGGTTTTATTCAAGAAAATGCAAAGATACAGTCAAGATGCAAATGATACACTCTTTTCTTCACAATGATTTCAACAAGTGATAGCATTGCAATAGCGCTGTGATGATCAAGTCTACTAGATGAATAGACGAGATCTATAAGAGTGATATGACAATGTAATATTCTAAGCAGACACAGAATGAATATATATTATGATAGAGCTAATTATTAAGAAGCTCTTGATAACTTGAGAAAATCGATTGACTATAGAGAGTTTGTCAAGCATTGTCAAGTTGAACACGACATAACTCATGACATATTAAGTCGAAGATATGACGTGATCTAAACGATGTCTTGACAGAGTCACAAAGTCTCAGAGCTAACTCAGATCTGATCTTCAACTCAGTCTCTGATTTTAGTCTCTGATCTAATCTCTATGTGTCAATTCATCATGACAAGCGCAGTATCACAAAGATCAATGAAATAAATGATGAGAAAAGTACAAAGAATGCATTACAGATATTAATGTAATTTCAGCACAAAAATTGCATCTGAGCAATAAAATGATAAAGATGCGTGATGATTTTCAGAAAGCAAATCAGCAATGAAACTCATCTATATATGATGCTGACTATGAATCTACTATTTAGCTACAGTAAAGTCTAAAGATTATCAAAAGTTTGAATGACATTGAGACGTTGCATGATGATGAAATACTGTGCGTTGATTGCATGCAGAGTTTTCGTGATTGTGCAGACTTTAATAATCTCAATGCACATGTTACAAAGCAATCTGCATACAGATGAGAAAGTCAAATAGAATGCAAAACTACAAGAGAAATCGCTTATGAAAATCATTTAATTCAGCATCTCATCATTGCAATGATAAGAACTGAAACAGAACATTCTTATGTTTAATTTGTTAAGAATGATTAGTAAAAAAACTTAAATCACGAACATTCTTTAAATTTATATGCTAACTACGTATAAATCTTGTTAAGACTGCATGTTTGTTACTACGACATAAGTAACTCACGAGTCTCATTAAGTTTGACATGAACAAACTTGAGAATCTCATTAATATTGTTTAACAAATGTTCAAATACAGACATTTTATACATAAATGATATGCTGATGAGAAAACTTTATTAAAAGAAGAGAAACACAAGTGAATTAATAAAGAATGATTGAACTATGCTGTCTGATTAAAAGTGTAGCATATGAACATTTTTGCAAAATACAATCAATTTGCATGAGAAAAATCTTTACAAATAACATAAAACAGATGAGTTGCACGCTTTACAAGCGAAGTGAGTGTCTGCAAGACATGATATACAATGATGACAACTGTTGATCTTAAGAATCTCATTTCTTCACTGAGCTCTGATTCTTGAATGTCTTGATGATAAAATCAATCTTTAGTCAAAAATATCATTTGTATAGCTCAAGAGAACAGTAGTGTGTGTCAATATGATTAAAGAAGAAATCAATTGCAATATGCATGCATATCACAAACAAAACATCTGCAACTCATGCTTAAGAAGTAAACTGTTGAAATTTGAGTAGTGAGAGATCTCATTTCTCTTGAACTGTGAATCTGTCACAAGAAATTCTCTCTGAGTAACTTCTCAAGTCTAAGAAAGAAATCAGCATAGAGATCATGCTTTATATATGAACGTATACAACATATTTTTGATAGTCATACAATCAAAATAAGTTCTCATTCAACTCAATAACTTTACAGATGATTGCATCGTAAGATAAAAATCTAAAACTGAAATTTTTCATGCTTACGCAGATCAAAATCAATGACAAAACAAAAGTTCATTAGAAGAAGAAAGAATCATCAACTTAAACAGTAATTTGAGTAACAAATCAAAGAGCAAGCTCAAATGAAAAGAACAAGTCATCAATTGATTTCAAAACAGCAAAGAAGATTACATGTTGAAGCAAAAATCGAAAATGAACTCTCTTTTGCATTTGAAGATTGCACAAGAAACAACGTTGTTTCAAAGAAGTACAGCATTTTTTATTAAATCACTATCTGTTTTATCTTTTCTTAATGCATAAAACAATAAGTCGAGATTAGTCATTACTATTCTGAGCAAAATAACACAAGTACTTCAATATCTTTTTTTTTTCAAGTTTTACATGCTTATGCAGTTTATGACTATGAAACACAATGCTATCTATCTAAATAGTTGCATTGAAACGCTGTGTGTAAACTAAATTACATGTATTCTAGCTTTAGTCACTGCAATATATCTTTTCATTGCTCAGTCAGATTGTTTATGTGCGCATACGAGCGTGCGATCTGTCTATATAATCAAGTGATCATATTGATAAATCGAAATTGTGAAAGCTGATCACTTTGACGTGAGCTTTCGTTCGCTGTTTGATCATCTAGTTGAGTAAGCTAGATGAGCTTTGATTTATGTAGATGAAAGCTGATCACTTCAACGTAAGCTTTCAAGTTCGCTGTATGATCATTCAGTTAAATGAACTAAATGAGCTTTGATCTATGTATTTGCGACGTATGTAAATCGATTAGAAAATCGAAATCGATTGATTTACTGCGTTGCACAGATGTGTATGTACGCAAAAGCTGAATTTTGTCTTTGCAATGACTGTGTGAATGTCGTATATTAGTTGCAGCACATACGCAAAGACGTTGCTGTCGTTCTGTGTATATGAGCAAAGACTGTGTCGTGTCTTTGCAATGTATGTGCTTGCAATGCATGTAAATCGATCTGATAATGCGAAAAATCGATCAATTTACTGCATCATGCAAGCGTGTAGATGCGCAAAAGCTGAGTCGTGCCTTCACAATGTATGTGTGTGTGACGTATATGAGTTGCAGCGCGTGCGCAAAGACGTTGCTGTCGTTCTGTGTATATGAGCAAAGACTGTGTCATGTCTTTGCAGTGTATGTGCTTACGATGCATGTAAATTGATCTGATAAAGCAAAAAACCGATCGATTTACTGCATCATGCAAACGTGTAGATGCGCAAAAGCTGAATCGTGCCTTCGCAGTATATGTGTGTATATCATATATGAGCTTAACGTGTGAATAAAGCGCTGTTACTGCTCTGTGTGTGATTACGCTGCGTGTAAATCGACCTGAAAATGCGAAAAACCGATCGATTTACTGCATCACATCTGTCTGTATGTGCGCAAAAGCTGAATCATGCCTTCGCAGTATATGTGTATGTGTCATATATGAGCTGCAGCGTGTATGCAAAGACGTTGCTGTCATTCTGTGTATATGCGAGCTTCAATGCGCTGATGATTGCATTGTCATTGCTTCGCTTTTTGACTGTGTGTGAGCTCAATGCATGAGTAAAGCGCTGTTACTGCTCTGTCAATGTTGATGAGATTGTTCAGCTCTTCTGACAAGCATAGCTTGCAGAAGATTCGTAGTCAGCATCTCGTACAGATAAATCTCGTTGTCGACTCAGTGAACTTGAAAGTTCACGTCGAAGTAATCAGCTTTCATCTACATAAATCAAAGCTCATTTAGCTTACTCAACTAGATGGTCAAACAGTGAACGAAAGCTCATGTTGAAGTAATCAGATTTCACAATTTCGATTTGTCGATATGATCACTTGATTATATAAACAGATTGCACGCTCGTATGCACACACAAACGATCTGACTAAGCAATGAAAAGATATACAGCAATGATTATAACTAAATTACATGTAATTTAGCATACACACAGCGCTTCAATGCTACTATTTAAATAGATAGCATCATGTTTCATAGTTTTAAACTGCATAAGCACGTAAAACTTGAAGAAATAAAACAAATAAAACAAGCAATCATGCAATTACATAATTTCTAATTGCTGCAACTGTCAAAATGCGCACTTCGCAAATAATGTAATGTGCAAAACATATCAGACAGCTCAGTCTATTAGCTCACAAAAAGATCATTTAGTCACGAAATTGTAATAAGTATTGCAGTTGAAATGTCACAAAACAACGCAAATGACAAAAGCTTTGTAAACACATCAAATATTTGAATTCTACAGCACAATTACGCAAAATCAACGCAAATTATGCATGCATGCATGAAATTTGCGAAAAACAAGACAGATATTGTTATACTACAAGAATCATGAATGAGAGACGAAAATATAACAATTTCGCATTTGTTGTTTATCTGCATCAAATCAAATGTTCAGAATACTCATGTTAGAGTATTGATATTTGTTATGAAAAACACAAAGAAATTTACATGCACATCAAGATCAGACATAGTCAATAACGAAGATATGCAAGCGATATCAATAGCAAACAATAAAATTCAGAAAGAAATTTTATTGTTCAATATTTACAATGAAAAGTCATGAAACGCAAATGATAAGCAATTATACATAATTGAGCGAGAATTAGCAAAAGTTATGCTAAATTCAGAGCAAAAGATTATTATCATTGAAGACTTTAATGCATATCATAGTTGATGAAACGCAAAAATTTCAAACTTTATTAAAACGAAAGTGTTAATAAATTGAATAAATTTACGTAAGTGCAATCTGATTAACACTTCTGATATAAACACATATCACAGCTATTCAGATCAGTTAAGCTCGATACTTGATTTAGCATTTGCATCAAAGAATATGTGTAATCACATCAAGAATTGACATATAGATGAGAATGCAAACACAGAATTTGATCATGAAGTAATTTTATTTACAATAGTAATGAAAAAGATGAAGTTGATTGAAAATTCATTGAACGCATCATACAATCTGCAAAAAGTCAACTGAAAAGACTTTAATGAGCATTTGCAAAAGACGAAAGACAATATTTTTTTTTTATTTCTTCAAGTTTTACATGCTTATGTAATCTAAAATTATGAAACATGATGCTATTTATTTAAATAGTAGCACTGAAGCGCTGTATATATGTTAAATTACATGTAATTTAGTCATAATTGCTGCTGTATATCTTCTCATTGAGCAGTCAGATCATTAATGTGCGCATACAAGCATATGACATGTTTATATAATTAAGTAATCATATAAACAAATTGAAATTATGAAAGCTGATTACTTCAATGTAAACTTTTAAATTTGCTGTTTAATCATCTAGCTGAGCGAGTTAAATGAGCAATCAATGTGTTGTGAAAGTTGATCATTTCAACGTAAGCTTTCATTCGCTGTTTGATCATTTAGTTGAATAGACTAAATGAGCTTTGAATTGTTTATGAGCATCACGATGCAATGCTCAATCTGTGTATTGTGAAAGCTGATCACTTCAACGTAAGCTTTTGAATTTGCTGTTTGATCATTTAGCTGAGTGAGTTAAATGAGTAATTAATGTATTGTGAAAGTTGATCATTTCAACGTGAACTTTCGTTCGTTATTTGATCATTTAATTGAGCAGACTAAATGAGTTTTGAATTGTTTGTGAGCATCATGATGCAATGCTTGATTTGTGTATTGTGAAAGTTAATCACTTTGACATAAGCTTTCGTTCACTGTTTGATCATTTAGTTGAGCAGACTAGATGAGCTTTGAATTGTTTATGAGCATCATGATGCAATGCTTGATCTGTGTATTGTGAAAGCTGATCACTTCAACGTAAGCTTTCAAATTTGCTGTTTGATCATCTAGTTGAGCGAGCTAAATGAGCAATCAATGTATCATAAAAGTTGATCACTTCAACGTAAGCTTTCGTTCACTGTTTGATCATTTAGTTGAGTAGACTAAATGAGCTTTGAGTTGTTTATGAGCATCATGATGCGATGCTTGATCTGTGTATTGTGAAAGCTGATCACTTTCGTTCGTTGTTTGATCACATGATCTTGTTGTTTGTGAGCATCATAATGCGATGCTTAATCTGTGTATATGAGCATAACATGCGCGTATCGCGCTGTTACTGCTTTGTCAATGAGATTGTTCAGCTCTTTTGACAAGCATAACTTGCAGAAGATTTGTAGTCAGCATCTTGTACAGATAAATCTCGTTGTTGATTGATGAAAGACGCAATAATTGTCAAGATGCAAAGAATCACGAGTTTAAAAGCAAAAGTCATTTATTTGACTGAATGCATCAAGAATACAGTGAAATTATTCGTATTTAAACAGCGAATATGCGCAAAATCAAAACTCTGATGAAACAATGAACTCATTGAAATGCAAAAGACGTTGTTGTCAAAAAAGCGAATCTGAAAAAGATGCAGAAATGATGATGTATGAGCAGAGATAGTGCAAATATGAAATTCGTATCATGATGCAATAAAGCTGATCAAAAACCAATTCTGAACCAATTTTTTGAACAACGTTGAAGAGAAAGAAGTGTTTCAGACATACAAGTTCACTAAATCACGTTTAATCAAAAAGCTACCCTCAATACAAAACTCGCAAAAAGAATTGAAAATCGAATTCAATGAAAAGTGCGAAGCATTTCTGAAAGCAATGTACTCATCATCTTCGAAAATTCAAATCAATGAAGAATTACTATTGAACGAAAGTATACAATGATCAAGAGTTATTGAAGAGAAAATCAAGCACGCTATTAACATCTCAACATTCAGAAAAGCACTTGAATCAGATGATATATCATTCGTAATCATACAATGAGCGTACAAAAGCATATTGAAAATCTTTAATTTAGTGTACTCAGATTTGATTGAAAATGACTATTATTTGAAGATATGACGCGAAGGTACGGAAATTATTCTGAAAAAATCAGACAAGTTGAATTATTCAATTTCAAAGACATACAGAATTATTACGCTGCTAAACTGTTTAGACAAAGTAGCAGAAAAAATAATAGCAATGCAACTGTTTTACACAGCTGAAATTAACGACAAGCTGCTGAATTTTGATCAAATAAAAGACAGAAAACAAAGATCAGCTATAAACGCAGTACTAAATTTAGTACATGATGCGTAAATGGCAAAAAGTCGCGAAAACACGCTTATCTGTCTACTTCTAGATGTCAAAGAAGCTTTTGACCATGTTGCGTTGAAACAGCTGGTCAAAATATTGATTAAATTGAAAATATCAATCAATATAATCAATTGAGTAAAATGCTTCTTACAAAACCGAGTTATTGACTTAGCATTTGATGGCGAAAGTCAGAAACCAAAGGAAATAATCACAGAAATATCGCAAGATTCATCTATTTCGCTCATTCTATTTTTAATTTATATTCGATACTTATTTTCGAAGATTCACGCAAAGATCAAAAATCTACAGTCACTCAGCTACATTGACGACGTAGCACTATACGTGAAGGAAAAGAATATTGTAAAAACGCTGAAAAATGCAGCAAAAATCGCTTTTACATGAGCAAAGAAAAACGCAGTGCAATTCGATGACTCAAAATCTGAATTGATACACTTTGAAAGTCACAAGATGACATTCAATCAAATGATTATTCTACTCAATAACACGATCATAAAATCAAAGACATGCGTACGATGACTAGAAGTCTGACTGAATCGAAAGCTCAACTTCAAAGTTCATGTGCAAATGAAAATCGTGACAGTCACAAGAACGTTACACTCGTTGTTTAAATTAATGAATAGTGAGTGAGAACTAAATGTCAAATCAGAAAAGCAGTTATATCTGGCATGCGTCACGTCTATTATGACGTCGAAATATGATGAAATAATCAAAAAAGCTACTTAGTCAAATTTCGCAAACTGCAAAACGCTGCATTATGAAAAATTCTGAGTGCGTTTCGAACATCATCGATAGATGCTATGCAAATAGAAGTCAAAATTCAGTCAATGAAGATGCAATTAGATCAAAAGTGCAAGAACTACGTAATTTGAATAGTTGAGTTATTGAAAAAACACTCTGTCAGAAAAAGAACATCTATTTCGTACTCATCTCAATACTTCATCGAATTGAACCTAGATCTGAACGCATCGAAATATCTGAACTGAAACGAGACGAAGGCGAATTTATCTCGAAAAGTCAAGAAGTGCAAAGACAGACTCACGCAAATATATTGAATATTGAACAAAGTGCAAAAAACACTGAATTCAATAAAAGAAATCGAAATTTCTCACTTCAAGAAATCGTGAGATCAAGAAATCGAGCATTTAGCAAAAATTCAAACCGAATTTGCAAAAAGCGAAACTCGCGAAACGATCAATACGCACTACAGAGAATTAGAAAGAATTATCAAAAAGGCGAAAAACATAGTGATGTATATCGACGCATCGCAAATTCGGAAAAAGATAGCAGAGATCGAAACAGAAACTGAAACGGCAGTGATATTCACGCATGAACTCGTCAGATTCAGCAAAGCGACAAGCGTTTCTGACAAAATAATCACAACGAAAGCGAAACTGCAAGCTATTAGCGATGCAATCGCAATATGCAGCGAAAAAGCACTCAAAAACAGCGAAATTTGAGTGTACATGAACAGTCAAATGACTTTGCAAAGACTAAACGCAAAAAGCAACGTCAATGCGAAGTTATTCAATGACATACGACAAAACTTGACCAATTTACGTCAGAATCAGTGTCAAATTCGCATACAGTGAATATTGAGTTGCAAGAACATTATTAAGAACGAAAAAGCAGATCAATTGATCAAAAGCGCTGCTCAAGAACTATCAGTTATCGATAACATGAAAGCAATCATTATAAGCTTCGTCAAAAAGCAAATTTGCAAAGAGGCGAAATTACAATGATTAAATGCATGAAAAAGCAGCATCAAGAAGGGAAATCAGTATCGAAAGCACATATCGAACGTGAATCTAAGTCAAAAATCACTAAAAGAGCTTAGAAAAATCGATAGACTAACGTTTTCAATCTTTATTCAGTTGAAAATGAAACACGACTATTTCAAGAGCTATTTGCGTCGATTATCAGAGAATAATTCGAACAAATGCTATGAAATATGCAATGCAAGTCAAACGTCAGAGCATTTACTACTAAATTGCAAGCATTATAGATCAGAGCAGATAAAGCTTAAGAAAAAGACTTAGCTCAAAAACACAGACATTATATTGACGCTGTTCGTCATCAAAATCGAAAGAATCACAACACTAGAGTATTTGAAAAATACTCGAATTGCAACGAGAAAATGACTATTAGAAACGAAAGAGTAGAACGCGAAGAGTGTGAAGAAACGAAGAAAAACGAGAGTACGATTGCGAGAGTTTGAGCGAGAGCGCTTGTATATGCAAACTATCAATGTGATTAATCAACGAGAAGATATAAAGCAGCGACTTTGATTAGATTACATGTAACTTAGCATACATACAGCGTCTAGACAGTGTCATAGTCATAGACTGCATGCACTTAATGAAGAAAAAGAAAAAAAAATTCATTGTTTCAACTGCATGAAGCAGTTGTATAAACTGCAAGTGATTTTCTATCTCAAAGAGTTTTGTTTACTTGATACAAATAGCATAAAGTTCTTCATGAGTTGATTTAACTGATGTCACAAGAATGTATGAATTTATTATTATTATTATTATTATCAATATCAGACATTTTGCAATATATTTTATTGATAATGCAACAAGATAATGTAAACAATGAGAAGATAATAATGAAGAAATGAGAAATAGTTTCATTTGTTGCATGTAAGTCTTTCAAATATAATGATGTAATAAATTCTAAAATAGGAAATCTTGATATTTAATATTATTTTCAATTACTTAATAAATATTGAGATCATGCTTAAATGATTCAATTAGTGAAGTACATAAATGATAATGTTTAATTCTTTAAAAATAATTATAATTAAACATTAAGAATACAGAAGAAGAAAGATGCAAGAACTTTTATTTATATAATGTTTAAAGACTGTGCTAAACTTAAAAAAGATATGTTGTGATACAGAAAAGAATGTTGTAAAGTGAAAAAAATATTGAGAATAAGAAAAAATGTTGAGTCATTGTGATGATTAAGTCTACTAAATGAATAAACGAAATCTATGAGAATAATATGACAATGTGATATTCTAAGCAGACACAGAATGAGTATATATTAAGAAGCTCTCAATAACTTGAAAGAATCGATTGACTATAGAAAGTTTATCAAGCGTTGTTAAGTTGAACATGACATAACTCATGATATATTAAGTTGAAAATATGACGTAATCTAAATGATGTTTTGACAAAGTCACAAAGTCTCAGAGCTAACTCAGATCTGATTTTCAATTCAGTCTCTGACTTTAGTCTTTAATTTAATTTATATATGTCAATTCATCATGACAATTGTCTTTTCTTCTAAGTGAGTTCATTCTCAATCTCAATAATCAATGTCTTGATTTATGTTAATAAATGATGATGTATACTCATGATTTCACTCTAGAAGCTCTCAATAAAAATCTTCAAATCTTCGTAAGAAAACAAGAAAAAGAGAAATTTTCAATTGAATGATGATTCATCTTTAATTATAATGCGTGTAAATAACATTATAAATAGTATATGTGATGTGTAATTGATGTAAATGATGACATCAATGAAATGTGAATAAAAAAAGTTGATGATTGAGCAACGCGTCAAAAGAATTCATTGAATTAAAATTTACATCAATCTCTTTTGACAATAGAACATCATCAACATGATGCTTATGCTTCATTCTGATTATCAAGAGCAAATGATGAGCATTATTAACACAACGTCAGCAAGTGAGTGAAAGATGAATATCACTATCTTGCAGAAGAATTTAATCAAGACGAAGAATATACATGAGAAATTGAACAAGCTGCAAGTACTCTATGAGCTCAACAAATGTAAAAACAATGAGCTGATGCTTTGAGAAAAGATGAAGAGATTGACAGAAATGATAGAAAAGCTGACATGTCAACGCATCGCTGCATTAACTGTCAATCAATGCATGAAGAATCAGCTGAAGAGATTGAAAAAGATAATGAGCAGACTTGAAAAGAAGTTCATGAAGAAAAAGAGATGTGTTGACAATTGAGCGAAGAAAATAAACGAGAAGTCAACAACATCATTTGAAAGTCATCTTGTCTTCAACGCTGACGTTGCATCATCAGTGCAAAATCATTGCAAGAAATTCAAGATTAAGATCTTTATTAAAAAGAAAGAAAAGATCAAGAGAATCATGATGATAACAACAGAGAACATAGTGAGATGAGTGAGAGAAATTGACGTTGATGAGACGTTATTAATGTGCAAGAATATAAAGACTATGAAGAAATGATCAAATCTACTGATATTTTGAGTTAAGACAAAAGACAGCATGAAGAAAAACAATTTTTGAATCAAAAAGATTTCATTGAACATAAGTCTGCATGAAGTCAGTTTCAAGATAGTGATACATGAAATTAAAATTGAAGAAATGTCTAAAGACATAAAGAAAAAGAGAATGAAAGCACTCATCAAGATCAACAAAGACATACATTCAAAGATGATGATTGAGAAAGTTAAGTGATTCACAAAGAATAGTGAACAGAAGAGATACATCTCATTGATGATATACATAGTCAGCGCTGAGATAATGAACAAGCTAATTGATGAGAAAGTATGTCACAAGATCAATATAAAAATCATGCAGTTTTATGATTCAAGTTGTAGAACACATCAATGTTTAAAGTATCAAGACTACAATTATAAAATATATGAATGCAGAAACAAGCAAAGATGCATTTACTGCATGTTAGATCATCGCTTGAAGCATTGTTTTCATAGACAGACTTGAAACATGTGAAAATATGAAATGTGTTAAAATATATAATGAGTCTTTAACTTTTAATGTCATAAATGACAGATTGAAAAAAAGAGAATAAAGAGAGTCACGAAATACAGATCTTTATATCACATCATATGAAAGCAGAAAAAGCTCAAAGCGATGACATCGAAGATGTTCACAACGACATCTGTCAATTTGAAATCATTGATAGACAATGACTTGAAAAGAAAACAAAGATGCTCAATAAATGAAAGTCATCTGCTCAGCATGATTATCACATTTGAAAACACTATATTGAATCATCTAGTCAAGAAGTCAAAAACAAATGAGTTGAAATCAACATCAATCACATCAATTTCAATATCATCTTCTTTTGAAGATTTTACAAGTGAAGCAAGCACATTGCAAATGCTTAAGAGAACATTAAACAGCTTTAAATGTGAACTTTAATGTCTCAGCAAAAGAAGCTTTGAATACTACAGTATAATGTTCACAAGTTCAAAGAAAAGATGATGATAACATTACTACATGAGAAAAAGATAAAAAATTATGACATTTTAATTCTTTAAGAACTTTGATGATTTGATGAGATTTTCAGAGCGTACTGTTCAACAATTGTTGACTTCATGCTGAAGAATAATGAGAATAAAATCTGTTTCTACATAAACAAGAGAATTGACAGTAATATTTGACACTCAACATGATACTTTAAAGATGTAAACATGATTATGTTACAAACATTAATAAATGATACACAGATAATTCAGAAAGTTATACACATTCACGAAGCATACAATTTGTCACTCAGAAATCATGAAGTCATTCATGAAAAAGAAAGTCTTTCAAACATCAAAAAGATGCTACAAATGTTGAAAGAATGCATTCTTGTAGAAGACTTCAATCTGCATCATCTCACATGAGAAAAATCATTCTACTCAAGACAGCATCTATTGTTAAATGATTTAATTGAAATGATCACAAATGTTAATACATCGCTGATGCTATCTTAAGACACAATTACGAGAAATTATTAAAGATCTCAAACAACAATAAATTTGATCTTCACAACAGATGACATTATGAATCAATTAATACAATGTGAAATCAATGAAGAAATAAAAAACTTTTCAGATCATTTGTTGATACAGACAATTATAGATTTCAGAGTCTGCAAAGAATTAGCGCGAAAATCGCGTTGCAACTAAAAGACAATGAATGAAGAGAAGTTTATCAATATTCTGAAAGAACAAATGTCAAAATCATTGTTGAATCATGAGATGAGACATTAGCGCATCAATGAGTATACTAAGCAACTGCTGAATGCATTGAAGAAGATCATCAAGATTTCTACTTTCTGAGCGAGATTACATAAAATGATCAAAGCAGAATGAACAAAGAAGTGTATGAAGATCATCAAAAGCATGCAATAAATGAGAAAAAGCTGTCAAATCATCAGTGACTGAACAAAGTACATTCAAGCATGTGACAAGAAGAACAAGATTATCAGAAAACAGAAACGCAGTGAATATTGAAAGATCATGCAGAATGTTGAACAATTCTTGAAAGAACTGTTCAAAACTGCGAAATGAACAAGAAATGCAATTGCAAATACATTAACTCAAGCAACAATTCTCTCTCTGATCAAGTCAGAGTGCTTCAACATCATTATGACAATGCAAAATAAAATGAAGATGATGTTTTAAATTCACTTTTCATCATCTTCAGAAATTCTCATGCTGAATATAAAAGACTTTGAATACTCGTTCTTGATTGAGAATGATGTTTCGCTGACACATTGCAAGATTAAAAGAGTTGTTTACAAAATGATGCTCAACAAGACTTTGAAATACACAGAATATATAAATAGAATAATGTGCAAACTTGTTGATGACACATTAAAACAAATACGCTCTCTTTTTGAAAGATGTTTGCAGAAGAAAATACAGTTAACTTAATTCAAGAGCGCAATCACAATAGTGATATGAAAGTCAGACAAGAAGAATTACTTTAATGCAAAGATATATAAATCAATTGTGTTACTCAACATGCTGAGTAAAATATTGAAGTTCATCATATTCAAATGTTTGCAAAATGTTGTAAAAGTGTGCAACTTAATATTGAACATTCAAATGAGAACTTGCAAACACAAATCAATAGATACGACTTTGCAACTGATTACAAAAAAAATACATATTGTATGAAGTGATACAAGAAGAAGAGTAGTGTTATTGCTGAGTCTGAATGAGAAGAGTGCAATTTTTTTTTCTTCAAGTTTTACATGCTTATGCAGTCTATGACTATGAAACACAATGCTATCTATCTAAATAGTCGCACTGAAGCGCTGTGTGTAAGCTAAATTACATGTATTCTAACTCTAGTCGCTGCAGTATATCTTCTCATTGCTTAGTCAGATCGTTTGTGTGCGCATACGAGCGTGCAATCTGTTTATATAATCAAATAATCATATTAATAAATCGAAATTGTGAAAGCTGATCACTTCGACGTGAACTTTTATTCACTGTTTGATCATCTAGTTAAGTAAGCTAGATGAGCTTTGATTTATGTAGATGAAAGCTGATCACTTCGACGTGAGCTTTTGAGTTCATTGTATGATCATTCAGCTGAACGAACTAAATGAGCTTTGATTTATGTATCTGTGACGCATGTAAATCGATCAGAAAATCGAAAAATCGATCGATTTACTGCGTTGCACAGATGTGTATGTGCGCAAAAGCTGAGTGGTGCCTTTGCAATAATTGTGTAAATGTCGTATATTAGTTGCAGCGTGTGCGCAAAGACGTTGCTGTCGTTCTGTGTATATGAGCAAAAACTGTGTCATGTCTTTGCAATGTATGTGATTGCGATGCATGTAAATCGATCTGAAAATGCGAAAAATCAATCGATTTACTGTATCACATCTGTCTGTATATGTGCAAAAGCTGAGTCGTGTCTTTGCAATATATGTATATATGTCATATATGAGCTGCAGCATATATGCAAAGACGTTGCTGTCATTCTGTGTATAAACAAGCTTCAACGCGTCGATGATCACGTTGTCATTGCTTTGCTTTTCAACTGTGTGTGAGCTCAACATGTGAGTAAAGCGCTGTTACTGCTCTGTCGATGTTGATGAGATTATTCAACTCTTTTGACAAGCATAGCTTGCAAAAGATTCGTAGTCAGCATCTTGTACAGATAAATCTCATTGTTGATCAAAGAGTGCATTTGACAATGTAGCGCATAGCAGACTTTTGCATGACATGAAAAAGAGAAGAGTTCTCAGACTGCTTTTTAAATTTATGAAGAACTTTCTGAGAAATCGATGCATCATGATCACAATCAATGATTACATGATGATGAAACGCAGCGTGAACGTTAACATATCATAAGACTCTTTGTTATCATCAATATTATATCTGTTTTACAACGTGAACTTGCTAAAAGCATGTGACAACATCAGATTGAGAATAAGCTTCACAGATTTTGTAAACAACGTCAATATTTTAACATACAAGAAGTTCATGAAGTGTAATTGCAAAGTTCTTAGTGAGATTTATGATAGATGCAAACAGTGATCAAAAACGTACGACATCAAGTTTTTAAAGACAAAGCATGAGTTGATTCACTTTATGAAAATCTTTAAGTGATTCAATATAAACGTTGATGTAAAGTTGATGAAACATCAGATTAACTCAAAATCAAATATCAGAATTTTGAGAGTTCAATTGAACTTCAAGCTGAAATGAGTGATTTACATGTATCATGTCAAAGCAAAACTAGTGATTAAACAAAAGATCATGCAGACAATCATTGAGTCTACTTGAGACTCATCAATGATGATAAGAAAGTAAATATACTTCGTGATGACGCGCTTTTTGCTTAGTCACGAAGTCATCATATGATACATGTCATAGAGAGTAAAGAGTCATTGAAAAGATCTGAATGTCAAGCTGAGATTCATACAAGAAAGAGCATTACAACAAATCATTAATGTTTATCATGTGATTGTGATTGTAATTCATACACTCTTGTGACATTGATTTAGACTCAATTCATGAGAAACTTTATGCTATTTATATCGAGTGAACAAAACTCTTTGAGAAAGAAAATCACTTATTGTTTATATGATTGCTTTGCGCAGTCGAAACAATAAGATTGACACTGTGTTATCAAGTAATGAATCTATAACTTTTATTCAGCGTGTGATGCTCAAGTAAACTCTTGATGAGAATGTTTATGCTGTTTGATTATGATGCATCATCTTTGCTCTGCTCTTCATTGATGATATTCTATACAACAATGTTTTGATTTGATTCTTGATTCAAAGATGAAAGACGTTTTCTTTGCACTTGTGATGCTCATGATTGTAACATACGTAAAGCTGTGTTCTCTTACTCAATGATTATCATTTATTGAGCAGAGAAATATGTGATGAAAGAGAGATGCATATGATGAGAAGATAGAATGTAATTGTATTGAGTAATTCTTTTCTTCTTTTGATTTGACTTATGTCACGTAGATGTTGAATGAATTGTTAGTATAAATGTGTGATCACAATCGTTTGATGTTTGACTCTGATCAAGAAAAGAGAATGCATTCTGATCATTCTTTTGAGCTTTTGATTTTTCATGTGATTAGATGAATGACTTGACATCAAGTAAAGAAGATGAGTTCAAGCTCTTTCAGTATATCAGCATAATCAACAAGTCACTACTTCTTCAAGCACTGTAGTCACGTCTTTCAATACTTGAAATGACTATTCTATCTGATATCTTTTCATCAATTACTTAATGATACTGTTGATGTGATGAAGACGTTTTGATATTGATGCAGTCGACGAGTCGCAAATTCTTTGATCACTTGTAATCACAATTTGCAAACTCTTTATCTGAGTTATCCTTTTCACTAGTAGTATCTTTTCATCTTTTACTGACATCGACATATCATTAATCTTCTTCGTAAATCAATTGTGACTGTTAGAAGAAATGTTGTTGCATGAGTGAAAACTCTGCACAATGACTTTTCTGATCATGTAACATTTTAACATCATTCAAACTGTGTTGAATTGAGATCTCTTGACTCTTCTGACTTTTATTCAAATACAGAATAGAATCAAAAGATTCTTAGTTGACATCATGTACAGATGAATCTCGTTGTCAATTGTTTATCATGTGATATCAACAGAGATTCTACAGATAGAAATAAACACAGCGTTGATAAATATTCATCTACAAAAGCTGATACAAAAGTTGATAATAAACATGAACTCTTGAAAATCAGATGAAGTTATTGAAATGATGATGTGTCAAATTTGTAACGACTTGATACTCAAAAGAGATCAAAAATCAAAGCTTCGCAAGACATCTTTGCAGTTAAAGTGAAAGTGAATGAAAGAAACACTTAAATAAATGAAGATGAAGTGAAGTCATTTTTACATGATGATTCTTTGATCAAAGTCATTGAAAATAGTTATAGTTGCAAACAAGAAAATGTCAATAAGTTGACATCATCTTGACACATTTACGTCAAAGCAAAGAATTGACTTAAATGATAGTGACAATAAAGAAGATGTTACAATGACTGCAATGAGAATTAACTGAAAGTTAAATAAAAGATTGAGAAAATTGACTTTAGTCATCACTCATTATGAAGAACTGAAAGAATTGATCGCAAGAATGAAACATCTTGCAGATGTAATGACAGAGAATTGTAAGTGTCATGAAAAGATATACAAAGTATATAATGATAGTCAGACTTCTTTGAAAACAGTGAAAGTTATGATATCAACAAAAGATCAAACACGTCTGCAATGAGTTCAGATTACACATGAAAACATTTGATCTTGAGAAGTCACGCTGAAGCTACATTGAGTGATGAGACATGCAGAAGTACTTAAAAATGAAGTAATGAACAAGATGATTAATGATGCACATGATTTGTCTTTATTGTTGACTGAGCATCAATGCATTGAAGTGATGATGAGATTGACACTCATACAAAAATAAACTAGATAAACATGAAGAATAGTCTGAAAAGAGAAATTCAACATAGCTCATTTTTGATATTTAACATCAAAGATGACACATCAACATCTGCAACTGCATAAGAATCATGCAAAGTTTTACAGCACATTATTGATGCAACTATGCATAAGAAAAATTGACTTCAATCAATTTCTACATGAGAGATGAATACTTAATGTCACTACAATGATGTGTAAGTGCAACAAAGATTGAATGTTAATCAAGCATGTTTTATTAACATGTTTCAGATAAAAAGTAGAATAAAAAGTAATGCAATGAGAAGAGAACATCACAAACTTGAGAAAGCTCTTAGAAATCGTGAGCGTAATGATGATGATTATTCAAATAATACTTTCAATGAGCATATTAAATCAATTTCAAGCTGTGATGTTATTAAAGAATCAAATGAAAGAGAGAGAAAATAAAGAAGAAACAGACTCATAGAGTTTTTGCATTGAAAACAGTTATAATATAAAGCGCAGAAAGAAGCGATTTTTGATGCGAAAAGAGCGCTGCGCTAACGCAGCGCTCGCTACAGTATATAAAATCTTGCATAGATTCATAATAAGTGTTGAATCAAGTAAAAATTAAAAAAAAAGTCTGCGTTTTGAGCACATTTGTGATACAACTCATTACATTATTTATTGTTTTTACTTGATGTTCAATGATCAACTCTTTGATGATGTTGATTATAATAAAAGCATACACAGTAGACTCATCTTGTAAAACTTTCGTAAATGCTTGTGCAAAGAACAACTCAAATGTATGCTCATTTACATTGAAACATTATGTTCTTGTGATTATGTTTATTCAAATACGCTTGAATTGCATACTCAACATACTCAGAATCAGAAGTGATTCTTTCTTGTTGATAACATAAAAGATACTTATATTTCTTTTCTTTATGTCTCAGCTGTCTTTCAGTCAATAACACATCTTATAAACGTTATAACAATAAACATTCTGATCATTCATTTAAATAAATCTTGAAAGATTAACGTTCAGCAATAATATATCTTGCTTAATGATGAAACGTTAACTAATCATGTTCATCTTGACATTAATATTCATGTGAATCTTTGTTTCTGTCTTCTGATCTTTCTAAATTACATGCTCTTTATATATAAGAATTTTTATGAAGAGAATTTCTTATTTTTTTCTTGATGATTTGAAGCATTCATTGAAAGCTTTTTTTTTGAAATTTTGAAATAATTCATATGTGACATTGAATTGATGAATACTCAATTAACATCAAGTTCTTTTAATTTATTCTTGATCTTTTCATTTTTACAATTAATAAAGTAATGACTCTTTTAATTGCATATGTAATACATTATGTTGAACAAATTCTTGCTATAACATGATGAAGTGTGTGAGCTTATCTTTGACGAAGAATTGAGTTTAATTGATCAATGAAATTTCTTTCGCTTTGAATAAGTCTTCTTATTGACTTTGTCTCGATCATGCAAGTTTTCGTCTCAAGATTATTTCAACAACAAAATGTGTTCTTTTCGCAAATTTATTTTCAATCAAGTGACAAGATTAATTAATGCATCTCATGTGATAGAAATCAACTGAACATTAGTAATGATCATATGCAGCTCAAATCTCAACTTGATGAATAAATGAGCTCGCTTATGCTCATCACTATACAACGAAAGTTGATGTTTCAGAATGCTCAGATGAGTTGCAAACGTTTGTATCATCTAATCTGAACGTTGCAATGCATTCGCGTATTGCTGAGTCATGTTTATGCTTCAATTCATCGAGTCTTCAATTAAATTCAAAAGAAAGTCAATAAAATTGAATTACATTTGCTGAGCTGCAAACATAATCTTTTCGTGATCAAATCAAAGTTTCTTTGATTCATTCTTCAGATAGATCATGCAGTACAAAATCTTTTTCTCATCACTTTCAAAATATTAAAAGATATTTTGAAATGAGATTTCAATGTCGTGAATTCATTCTTTATGTTCTTTTATGATTTTTTCATGATTGTTATGAGTTTGCATAAAGCGAATCATATGAGTGTATTCTAACTAGAAGTTCAAAGCTGAAGTAGAAAGAAGATGCAACACGACGTGAATTTTACTCACGAAGGCACGCTAGATCGCTAGCGTGTCAACAATAGTTCTACTCACAGCTTTATACTAGTTTATGTTAGACTAATCAGACTAATCAAAGATAACAGAGATGCATGCTCGTAACATTATTTCTCTTTCTTCATCTAGCAATGTTCTCATTGCTGCAGTTCGATCGATCAATTCTTGTTGAGTCGATTTCTAACTTGACTTGTTCAAATACTTCTGATGAAAGTCATTTATGATCTTCAAGCAGTCTTCAAACTCATTTTCATCGACATTGTATCAATGTAGATTGATGTCATAGTCTTTTCAATTGACACGATATTGCAGTCATCTTCTGTAGTGTTTGAAGTTCAGTATGTTCTTCACTTTTCATTCATCTTCGTCATCTATCACTATAGAATCAGACAACTCATTTCGTTGTTCTTTCAGAAGATCTTTTGAATTCAATTGTAGTAGATTCAAGATGAACTTTGAATGAATCTTTATTGTCAATGACAGTTTCAGTTGATATGCATGTTCAATCTCAGTCAGAATCTTGAAAGATTTTAACATCTTATCGTTCAGCTTCTTTGATGATCTTGCGATCATAATGTTTCTAGAATTCAGAAACATCATGTCATCTATCTTGTAAATCATTTTCTTTCGATGCTTGTCAATCTGTTTCTTCATTGTGACTCTGACTCTTGCTAATGTTTGCTTGATCAACGTTAATAATTATTTCATGTGTTTGAATATATTCTCTGCTTTGCTCGCTTGAATTCTAGCTTGAATGATCTCATATTCAGTTAAATTCAAATCGAAGCTCATATGAAAGTGAAAGCTCTTATTCAGAAAGAACGCTGATTGTTCAATTGACGATGAAATAGCATTGTTATCAACGAATTCAGTCATAAATAGTCAGATAAATCAGTCATCTTGCATGTATGAGCAGTAGCTTCATAGATATCGTTCTACATTCTGATTCGCTCTTTTCGTTTGATCGTTGATCTGTGAGTGATAGTCAATGAATAGTTTCATCTTAATGTTAAGTTTCAGACATAGAGACTTTCAGACAATCAATATGAATTACAAATCTCTATCAAACACTATTAATCTTAATAGCTCATGAGTTCTGAAGATTCATATCAGCAGCAGCTTGACTGTTTGTTCAACGAAAGTTTCTTCGTCATCTGATCAACAGAGTATATGGTGACGTTCTTTAGACAATCGATCTATCACTGTCAAAATCGCGTTACTTTCATCACTTTTCAATAAATCGATAATGAAATTCAATGATATGTCTTGTCATCATTGTTCAGATATAGACAATGATTTCAGTAGTTCATTGATTCAATCTCTTGATGCTTTTGATCTACGACAAACATAACAGTTTTGAATGTAGTGTTTGATTGTCGTTCTCATCTTCGATCAGTAATATGATCGTCTTAACAATTTTAACATTCAATTCATATCAGAATGATCATTGATCAAAAGATCATATGCTTTTCTTATCAGTTGAGTGATCATTGACTGAGAAACTCACAGTCTATCATTCTTTCAGAGTACTTCGTTCAGTACTCTGCAATTGTCTAGACTCATATCTTGACAAGTTCTTCTGTTCTGTTCTATGACTGTTTGAATATCAATACATTGTTGATTCGTTCAATTTTCAACTATAATTTGATACTGAATAGAAATTATCTCTTCGATTGAATCTTCATTAACTTTCGATTTCTGTTTCAAATCTGAGTCAAATATGAGCAAGATTTGAGTCAAATCTTGATCATCTTCTATTGATTGCAGTTCAAATGTGCTTGCTGATAATAGCATTTAATGCTGATATAGCTTTCGATCATCATTTGATTCAACTGACTTGACGTTTGACATTCTGATCAGCGCGTCTGCTTTCAGATTCTGCTTTTCTGACTGATATATGATCTTGAAGTTATATTCAAATAACTTCTCAGCTCATTTAGTCTGTCGTCTGATCAGTTTCTTGATGATCATGAAGTACTTCAAATTTAAATGATTGATGAATATTTTGATCAAAATATCAGTACATTTCAATTTAAAACATCAGTGCTTCAAACATTGAATAATAGTCAAAAGCTCTTTGTCGTAGATCTTGTAGTTGCATTCTGCAGAAATCATGTTCTTACTATAGAAGATCACTGAATGTAGAATGTCTTCATCGTCATATTGAGACAATACTTCGTCGTTGACATAGTTCAAGAAGTTCGTTTTCAGAATAACTTCTCTGATTGAATTTAAATGCTTCAGAACGAAAACTGTCATTATCTGTTGCTTCAGTTTCTCAAAGATCGTCTGACAGATCTCTGTTCATTCAAATGAATGATTTTTTGAAGTCAGCTTTATCATAGATTGAGCAATCTTCAAGAAGTTCTTTATGAATCATTGATAGAAATTGCAGAAGTCAATGAAGATCTGTACATGAATTAACGATCGAGACACTTTTCAGCTTCGAATCACATCTACTTTTCGAAAATTCATTCGTAGATCATTGATGAATATCAGTAGTTTTAGAAACGAGATCTTCTGAATCTTGAATTTGCACTTGTCAATGTCTATCTGCAGATCGACTTCACGAAGCTTGTTTAGCATCTCTTTCACATGAGTTTTATGTTTCTTCAAGATCTTACTGTAGATGAGAATGTCATTCAGATAGATCTGAAAGAATCTATGCAGACAGTTAAACAACATGTCGTTGATATAGTGCTGAAAGAATGTTGATTCATTGATTAATTCGAAGAGCATTACTCTATATTTGTAAACATCAAAGAAAGTGACGAATGTGATTAAATTCTCACTTTCAATGCTCATGTGAAGCTTATTAAACGTGATGATAATGTTAAGTTGAGTCAGATATTTACTGTCTTGAATTTGAGCGAGTACTTCGTCTATCAAGAGTATTGAATAACGATCTCTTTTGATCAGAGCATTTAGTTTTCAATAATTCACGCAAAAGCAAAGACTATCATCTTTCTTTTCAATGAATAGTATTGACGAAGTGAATGAAGCTTTGCTGAGTGTAATAAACTTCTTCTTCAAGTTCTCTTCTAGATACTTCTTGATCTTCTGCAACTTGTGACTTGACATGAAATACAATTGACTTCTAGAAGATTGACTCTCATCTTCTAATTCAATCTTATGATCATATGATCAATGCAAAGGCAACTGAGTTGTCTTTTCTCTGTCAAAAACGTTCAGAAAGTCATGATAAACTATTGAAAGCTTCTTCTTCAGTTTCTTTAATGACATGACAGAGATTATTTTATTCAGTTTCGCTGAATCTTTGACTGAACTAAGCATCTTGTTGATTTCACTAATGATCAATGTAAAGATCTTGACATTCTTCTTCTTGACTAAAGTTTAATAAGCAACGACTTCGATCATGACAATATTAATGAGTTCTTTCTTCTTCAATGACTGAATGAATTTATGTTGATTAAGATCAACTTAAGTGCTTTGCTTTCGTATGAGAGCTGATTCAATGAATTGATTCACTGATTTCGAATTTGTAGTTCGCTTTAAGATGATCATTGATATAGACTTCATGTTCTTTCGTTTTATTTTGCAAATCTCGCTTGATTTGAATTGATAAAATGCTGATTGACTGCTTGTTTTTAAAACGATAAGTTTCGAGATTTGAATATTTGATGAAGATATCAATCAATCATTTGCAGAATTTATCAAAATTTGATTTCTTTTCAATCAGAAATTGTTGATGATTATCTTGTGCTGATCTAGATGAGTTATTAATAGAGACATCATTTCATTCTTATGTTCTTGTATAGTGACTGAGATATACAGAGCATGTGTAATAAATCTTCAATCGAGAGTTTTATCATATGAATGAATCAACTTCGATTTAAACAGTGAAATTGACTGAATATCAAAGCGTTCACATAGCTCTGAAATTAATGAATCATTTATGAACGTCATGTCAGTGACTTTGATGTCTATCAGAGCGAGAAATCGAAATATCTTTTCTAAACTACTTAAGATGACGTTCACAATAAACGATTTGAAATCAAACGAGTCATAGAGCATATTGATGAAGCAAAATATGAGCATGTCGCTCTCAATCACTACTTTGACGAAAGCAGATCGTTTTTCAAATTCGCTGCGATTTCATGCATCTGAGCTGACTTGAGATAGTCATGTGCTCTATGTTCTGACTTCTTGCATTTGAAGCAAAGTTCTTTTTTAAACAACTTCTTTCTAGCAGAGTCAACGTTTAATATTCTGAGTTTCTTTCATGCAAAGATTGAAGCTGAGATCACAGTAGTGATCATTATCAAGATGTCAGCGATAAAGTGAGTAACTTGAGTTGTTGATGTTTTGAGAGCTGATCAAGCATTCAATTTCGTCAATTGAACGTCGACTTGCATGCAGATGTCGACGAATTCATTCAAATTCATAGTTCGTTTATTGATCATGACTTGCTGAAGATCTGAGCTAATCTTATGCAGAAGATCATTTAATAAAGTTTCGTTATTGTATTCTAGTTTTGCACTAAGTTTCTGAAATTTCATTCAAAATTCATGAAAGAAGATTTTGTTTTGATACAGCTTCAAGAACTGTTGTTGAGTCGTGTAACATTGATTGAGATCATCGTATATTTTATTTATGATCGACAGTATCTCTTTTGCTTCAAGAAATGAGTTCGTGATCATGTCTCTTATTCTAAGTGCTATGTGTTTGATAATCGTTTCACTGACTCAACTTTTCACATATGCAATCTTCATTTCTTCGATAGAAAAATGATTCCTGTTTATCTTCAGCTTGTTTTGCATTCAAAACAATCAATTATTCACATTCTGTCTTGAATCTTCAAACAGAAGTGAGTCAGATAGCTTGATTGATTTCAAGAATTGATCTTTCAAAATTGAAGTGCTTAGTTGACTTGATGTCGCTTCTAGATGATGTATAATCACGTTCTTTTTCTTCATTTCTTTCTGTAAACGCGTTTGAACAGCATTCAACGTTGTCTGCGTAGCTTTCAACTCAATGTTAATAACTTTCAATTCGATGTTGATCTTGTTAATATCATTCAACATCTGAATCATATCATTGTGAATCTTGATTTCGATGTCATGCTGTTGACATATGTACTTGATAAAGACAACGAGATCATTTGCTTCATGCACACTTATTCAAGCATTTAATTCAGTGTTGATGCTGATCTTGATCATTTCATGATTGAAAAGTAACACATTCATGTTCTCTTCTTCTGTATTCAACGACGCATTTGTGTCTTCTTCTTCTGATGCTGTTTGATTCTGTGATAGAAGTGATTCTCTTCTAACATTTTGAAGTTCATAGCGAGCAATGCTCACTGATTCTGATTCTGTGCTTTTAATCATTGTGTGAGTAGAAAATTGCTGATCGAGATTCAACTGAAATTTCTGATTTCAGTTCTAAAACAACGCATTCATGTTCTTCTGTTCTGATGATGAGTTCAGTAAAGAGTTAGTTTAGAACAACACGTTCATGTTCTTTTGTTCTGTTCTAGAAATTTCTTGATTTTTAATAAGTCTTCTGAACTCAATTTTCAAGTTTTGATTCTGATTCAAGTTTGAGTGATGTAGCTTGTTTTTATATCATCTACACGTTGATAGCAAGATTGATGAGCTTTGAACTAATGTTATAAGTCTGCATAGAGCGAATCATATGAGTGTATTCTAACTAGAAGTTCAAAGCTGAAGTAGAAAGAAGATGCAACACGACGTGAGTTTTACTCACGAAGACACGCTAGATCGCTAGCGTGTCAACAACAGTTCTACTCACAGCTTTATACTAGTTCATGTTAGGCTAATCAGACTAATCAAAGATAACAGAGATGTATGCTCGCAATAATGATACTTCTTTAAAAGCATTGAAAGTCTTCACTTCTGCAAAATAATCTTGTGATGACTTCATTTTGTCATCATCAACATTATGAAGATGATGCATAAATCATTCAAGTTTCTTGTGAAAGCTTAAGTGAAAGCTTGATGACTTTTCTTCATTGTTTCAATGATTTGCAAAGTCTTAATCTTTGATTGAATAACTGTTAACTTTTGTTTCTTTTGCAGTTTATCACATTGAAGCATTACTCATGTCAGCTGTTCATCAATATCAAGAAAGAATTCATTTTCTGCTTCTTTGTTTTCTGATTTTATTATGCAACGTTCGTTTTTTGATATGATGTTTTGCAAGATTGAAATATCATTGTTTTGACTTTGTTGCAATCATGTTACTGTTATCATGCTTGAATATTAAATCATCACTTTTAAGAAGAGTTTGAAATAATTAGAACTGTGATGATCGAGTTTACTAAATGAATAGACAAGATCTATGAGAGTGATATGACAATGTGATATTCTAAGCAGACACAAAATGAATATATATTATGATAAAGTTAATTATTAAGAAGCTCTCAATAACTTAAGAGAATCGATCAACTATAGAAAGTTTGTCAAGCGTTGTTAAATTGAATATGACATAATTCATGATATATTAAGTCAAAGATATGACGTGATTTAAATGATGTCTTGACAAAGTTACAAAGTTTCAAAGCTAACTCAGATCTAATCTTTGACTCAGTCTTTGACTTTAGTCTTTGATTTAATCTTTATGTGTCAATTCATCATGACAGTCATATTTAAGTTAAATTTGAGTCAAATATGAAGCTTATTTTAATCAATATGCAGTTAACTCGTTAACGTTGATTATAAATTAATTAAAGTTAATGCTTAAATCTTAATTAATTTTAATACATTTGTAATAATGAATTAAGTTAAGAACTTGAATTTTGATTCAACTCAAATTAATATCAAGTTAAGTCATAAGATTAATATCAAGTATTCAAGTTAAGTCACAACATTGATATTAAGTACTCAAGTGAATCAGAAAGTAAATATGAAAACTTGATTTAATGATAAGTTTAATTGTTTAAATTTTTTAACTTTGCTTTATCATCTTTTTATGATTTAATTTTTTTTAATTCTTACTCAATTCACCACTCATTATGAATCTATGCAAGATTCTATATACTGTAGCGAGCGTTGCACTAGCGCAACGTTCTTTTTGCATCAAAAATTATTTCTTTCTGCGCTCTATATTATAACTGTTTTCAATGCAAAAACTTTATAAATTTATTTATTTTCTATTTATTCTCTTTTTTATCTGATTCTTTAATGACATCACAGCTTAAAATTAATTCAGTATGCTCATTGAGAGTATCATTTGAATGATTATCATCGCTGCGCTCACGATTTCTAAAAGCTTTCTCAAGTTCGTGATGTTCTCTTCTTATTGCATTGCTTTTCATTTTACTTTTCATCTGAGACATGTTAATAAAATGTGCTTGATTGACATTTGATCTTTGTTACACTTGCACATCATCATAGCAATATTGAGTATTCATCTTTCATGTAAAAATTGATTGAAGTCAATTTTTCTCATGCATAACTGCATCAATAATGCGCTGTGAGACTTTGCATGATTCTTGTGCAGTCACAGATGTTGATGTGTCATCTTTGATGTCAGATATCAAAAATGAGCTGTGTTGAATCTCTCTTTTCAGACTATTCTTCATGTTTGTCTGATTTATTTCTGTATGAGCATCAGTTTTATCATCACTTCAGTGCATTAATGCTCAGTCAGCAATAAAGACAAATCATGTGCATCATCAGTCATTTTGTTCATCACTTTATTTTCAAGTACTTCTGCATGTCTCACTACTCAATATAACTTCAGCGTGACTTCTTAAAATTGAATGCTCTCATGTACAATCTGAACTTATTGCAGACGTGTCTGATCTTTTGTTGATATCATAACTTTCACTGTTTTCAGAGAAGTCTGACTATCACTTTATACTTTGTATATCTTTTCATGATACTCTCGATTTTTTGTTGCTATGTTTGCAAGATGTTTCACTCTTGCGATCAATTCTTTCAGTTCTTCATGATGAGTGATGATTAAAGTTGATTTCTTCAGTCTCTTATTTAACTCTCAGTTAGTTTTCATTGCAGTTGCTGTAACATTCTCTTTACTGTTGTTATTATTTAAGTAAACTTTTTGCTTTGATGTGAATGTGTCGAGACAATTTTAACTTATTGACATTTTCTTGTTTGCAACTATAACTATTCTCAATGACTCTGATCAGAGAATCATCATGTAAAGATGACTTCACTTCATCTTCATCTGTTCAAGTATTTCTTTCATTCACTTTCGCTTCAGCTGCAGAAACATCTTACATAGCTTTGATTTTCAATCTCTTTTGAATATCAAGTTGTTGCAAATTCAATGCATCATCATCTCAATAACTTCATCTGATTTTCAAGAGTTCATGTTCATTATCAACTTTTGTATCAGCTTTCATAGATGAATATCTATCAACGTTATGTTTATTTCTATCTGTAAAGTCTTTGTTGATGTTGCATGATAAATGTTGATGATTTGTCACAATGCTTTTTCTTGTACTGATTTCAGCTTGACATTCAGATCTTTTCAATGATTCTTCACTCTTTGCAACATGTATCATATGATGATTTCATGATTAAGCAGAAAGTGTATCATTGCAAAGTATATTTGCTTTCTTGTTGTCATTGATGAGTTTCAAGTAGACTCAATGATTGTTTGCATGATCTTTTGTTTAATCATTAGTTTTGTTTCAACATGATGCATGTAAATCATTCTTTTCAGCTTGAAGTTCAGTTGAACTCTCAAAACTCTGATATCTGATTTCAAGTCAATCTGATGTTTCATCAACTTTACATTAATGTTCATATTGAATCACTTAGAAGTTCTTGTAAAGTGAATCAACTTATGCTTTGTTTTTGAAAACTTGATGTTGTGCATTTTTGATCACTGTTCGCATTTATCATAAATTTTGCTAAGAACTTTGCAGTTGCGTTTCATGAACTTCTTGTATGTTAAAATATTAACGTTGTCTATGAAATCTGTGAAGCTTGTTCTTAATCTGATGTCATCATATGCTTTTAGCAGATTCATATTGTAAAACAAATATAATATTGATGATAATGAAGAGTTTTGTGATATGTTGATGTTCACGCTGCGTTTCATCATCATGTAATCATTGATTGTGATTGTGATGCGTTGATTTCTCAGAAAGTTCTTCACAAATTTAAGAAGCAGTCTGAAAACTCTTCTCTTTTTCATGTCATGCAAGAGTCTGCTATGTGCTACATTGTTGAACGCACTCTTCTCATTCAAACTCAGCAGTGAGATTACTCTTCTTCTTGTATCACTTCATACAATGTGTATCTTTTTTATAATCAGTTGCAAAGTCGTATCTGTTGATCTGTGTTTGCAAATTCTCATCTGAATGTTTAATATTGAGTTGCACACTTTTATGATGTTTCACAGACGTTCAAATATGATGAACTTCAGTATCTTGCTCAGCATGTTGAATAGCACAATTGATTTATATATCTTTGCATTAAAGTAGTTCTTCTTGTCTGACTTTTGCATCATTATTATGATCACGCTCTTAAATTGAGTTGACTGTATTTTCTTCTGCAAACATCTTTTAAAAAGAAAGCATATTTATTCTAATGTATTGTCAACAAGTCTGCGCATTATTCTATTTATGTATTCTGTGTGTTTTAAAGTCTTGTCAAACATCATCTTGTAGATGACTCTTTTAATTTCGTGATGCATCAATGAGATATCATTCTCAATTGAGAATGAATATTTGAAGTCTTCTGTGTTCAGCATGAGAATCTCTGAAGATGATGAAAAGTGAGTCTGAAACATCATCTTCATCTTATTTTGCGCTGTCGTAGCGATGTTGAAGCACTCTGACTTGATCAGAAGAAAAATTGTTGCTTGAGTCAATGTGTCTGTGACTGCATTTCTTGCTCATTTCGCAGTTTTGAACAGTTCTCTTGAAAATTGTTTGACATTCTGCATGATCTTTCAATATTCACTGCGTTTCTGTTTTCTGATGATTTTGCTCTTCTTGTCACATGCTTGAATGTACTCTGTTCAGTCATCAATGATTCAACAACTTCTTTTCATTTGTTACATGCTCTTAATGATCTTCATACACTTCTTCGTTCATTCTGCTTTGATTATTTCATGTGATCTCGCTCAAAAAGTGAGAATCTCGATGATTTTCTTCAGTGCATTTAGCAATTGCTTAATGTACTCATCTATGCATCAACGTTTTGTTTCATGATTCAACAATGATTTTGACATTTATTCTTTCAAAGTATTGATAAACTTCTCTTCATTCATTATCTTTCAGTTGCGACGCGATTTTCACGCTGACTCTTCATAGACTTTGAAATTTATAATTGTCTGTATCAACAAATGATCTGAGAAGTTTTTCATTTCTTCGTCGATTTTGCATTGTATCAATTGATTCATAATGTCATCTGTTGTGAAAATCAGATTTATTGTCATTTGAGATTTCTGATAATTTCTCGTAATTGTGTCTTAAGATAGCATCAGCGATGTATTAACATTTGTGATCATTTCAATTAAATCATTTAACAATAGATGCTGTCTTGAGTAGAATGATTTTTCTCATGTGAGATGATGCAGATTGAAGTCTTCTACAAGAATGCATTCTTTCAACATTTGTAGCATCTTTTTGATGTTTGAAAGACTTTCTTTTTCATGAATGACTTCATGATTTCTGAGTGACAAATTGTATGCTTCGTGAATGTGTATAAATTTCTGAATTATCTGTGTATCATTTATTAATGTTTGTAATATAATCATGTTTACATCTTTGAAGTGTCATGTTGAGTGTTAAATGTTGCTGTCAATTCTCTTATTTATGTAGAAACAGATTTTATCTTTATTATTCTTCAGCATGAAATTGACAGTTGCTGAGCAGTACGCTCTGAAATTCTCATCAAATTGTCAAAGTTCTTGAAGAATCAAAATGTCATAATTCTTTATCTTTTTCTCATGTAGTAGTGTTATCATTATCTTTTCTCTGAACTTGTGAACATTGTACTGTAGTATTTGAAGCTTCTTTTGCTGAAACATTAAAGTTCACATTCAAAGCTGTTTGATGTTTTCTTAAGTGTTTGCGATGTACTTACTTTTCTTGTAAAATCTTCAAAAGAGAATAATATTGAAATTGATGTAATTGATGTTGACTTCAACTCATTTATTTTTGGCTTCTTGACTAGATGATTCAATATAGTGTTTTCAAATGTGATGATTACATTGAGCAGATGACTTTCATTTGTTAAGCGTCTCTGTTTTCTCTTCAAGTCATTGTTTATCAGCGATCTCAGACTGATAAATGTCTCTGTAAACATCTTCAACATCATCGCTTTGAGTTTTTTCTGCTTTCGTATGACGTGATATAAAGATCTGTGTTTCGTGACTCTCTTTATTCTTTCTTTTTCAATCTGTTGTTTATGACATTAAGAATCAAAGACTCTGTGTATATTTTAACATGTTTCACATTTTCACATGTTTCAAGTCTGTTTATAAGAACAGTGCTTCAAGCAATGATTTAACATGCAGTAAATGCATCTTTACTTGTTTCTGCATTCATATATCTTATGATCATAATTTTGATACTTTAAACACTGATGTGTTCTACAATTTGAATCATAAAACTGCGTGATTTTTATGTTGATTTTATGACATACTTTCTCATTAATTAGCTTGTTCATCATCTCAGCACTGACTATGCATATCATCAGCGAGACGTATCTCTTCTGTTCATTATTCTTTGTGAGTCACTTAACTTTCTTAATCATCATTTTCAAATGTATATTTTTATTGATCTTGATGAGTGCTTTTGTTCTCTTCTTCTCTATGTTTTTAAACATTTCTTCAATTCTAATTTCATGTATCACTATCTTGAAACTGACTTTGCGCAGACTTACGTTCAATGAAATCTCTTTGATTCAAAAATCATTTTTCTTTAATATTTTTTTGCTATCTTTTATCTTGATTCAAAATATCAGTAGATTTGATCATCTTTTCATAGTCTCTATGTTCTTGCACATCGATAATGTCTCGTCGACGTCAATTTCTCTCACTCATCTCACTATGTTCTCTGTTGTTATTATCATGATTCTCTTGATTTTCTTTTTCTCTTTAATGAAAATCTTAATCTTGAATTTCTTGCAATGATTTTGCACTGACAACGCAATGTTGACACTGAGAACAAGATGATTTTCAAACGACATCGTTGACTGTTCGTTTACTCTCTTCGCTCAGTTGTCAATGCATTTCTTCTTCTTCATGAACTTTTTTTCAAGTTTGCTCATTATCTTTTTCAATCTTTTCAGCTGATTCTTTATGCATCGATTGACAGTCAATGCAGTGACGCGTAGACGCGTCAGCTTTTCTATCATTTTTGTCAATCTTTTTATCTTCTCTCAGAGCATCAGTTCGTTGTTTCTACGTTCGTTGAGCTCATAAAGTACTCGCAGCTTGTTCAATTTCTCATGTATATTTTTCACCTTGATTAAATTCTTTTGCAAGATAACAATATTCATTTCTCGCGCACTCACTGATGTCATATCAACAATGCTCATCATTTGTTCTTGATGATCAAAATGAAGTGCAAGCATCATGTTGATGATGTTATTGAATTTTTAAAATGTCATGATAACTTCATCAAAGCTCAACTTTTATATAAATTGATTACGTTTGATGTTTATTCTTTTATGATTTATTAATGTTGTTAATAATCATTTTTGAGTCAGCATTTTTGCTGTTTATGCAATTCATCATCATTTTTTCATTTTCTTAATTTCTTTGCTCTTACTTATAATGTTTTTTTCAAAAATTCATTTTATGTATAATAATAATAATAATAATAATAAATTCTTACACTCTTGTGACATCGATTAGATCGATTCATGAAGAAAGACTATGCTATGTGTGTCGAGTGAACAAAATTCTCTGAGGTAGAAAATCGCTCGCTATCTATGCAACTGCTGCACGCAGTCGAAACGATAAAGCTGAGACTATGTATCAAATTTGTTCGCGATGATTGCATGTTAGAGAATGAGTGCTCTTGTCACTTTGAACTGCTCTAAAAGCTTTGTTTTCATCATCATTCTCGCTGTCATCTTGAGACTCTTCGTGATTGCAACGATGACTCAATAGTTCGTGAAGTCAATGTCTCTAAGCATATTCAATCGAAGATGCGTTCAGTTTGAACAATGCATCAGAATATGCTTGATGATCTGATGACTTCATTTGCAGTTGCATCGAATGCTATTCGTGCTTGAAACGTTTCTCGAGTGCAGATAGACATTTAGCTTTATGCGTTCAATTCTGATGTAAATTGCAAGAGTGCTTTCGATCTTCTGAAAATCATCACGCATTCTTACTGATCTCTTGAATAGATGAAATCTTTGAGCGAAAGTTGCGTTAGTGTCTGCGATGTGTTTTTTGTAGTTTTCTCATCTGAGATCTCATTGACTCTTGTGAAACTGTGCAATTGCATGTTCATTCATTAAAGTCAACGTTGAAGAATCAAGTCATCTGCGTCTAGACTGTATCTTTGCTTCTTCGCGAATAGAAACATTCAGAAACGTCGTCTTTTTAGAAGTTGAAGAGCGAGAAATGAACTGATTAGTTTCTATCAGACGTGCATGTATGATCTTGCATGCTCGCTGAGTCTTTCGCGTTCTGTCGTTGATTTAACTGCGTAGTGTAGTCTGATTCTGTAGCTTGTTTAGATGAACATAAAGCGAAGATGTATACATTTCGACTTTCAGCGTTTCAATGTCTACTTTTTGAAAGACATCTGTCACATGATGCAACGCTTGATTTTGAAAAGCTTCTAGTCGTCATTCTGTGCTCGACAATTCTTCTTTTTTATCACGTTGATGTCATACTGATGCTTCAAACGTTATTTTCAATTCTATCAAAAATATGTTGCATACATCGCATGCAACATACATAAGACACGACTTCTATGCTGATTTTTCCCTTAGCGAGAAATAGTTTCTCGCAGCAGATTCACAGTTCAAGACGAGCAAAATCTCTCACTGCTCAGATTTCGACAGTTTACTTCTTAAGCATGAGTCGCAGACGTTTCGTCAGCGATATGCATGCATATCACAGTCGATTTCTTCTTTAATCACATCAACACATGCTACTGTTCTTTCAAGCTATACAGATGATGTTTTCAACTAGAAGTTGACTCTATCATCAAGACATTCAAGAGTCAGAACTCAGTGAAAAGATGAGATTCTCAAGATCGACAGTCATCGTCATTGTATATCACGTCTTGCAGACGCTCGCTTTGCTTGTAAGACGTGCAACTCATTTGTTTCGCGTTATCTGTAGAGATCTTTCTCGTGCAGATCGATCATGTCTTGCGGAGATGTTCATATGCTACACTTCTAATCAGACAGCGTAGTTCAATCATTCTTTATTAACTCGCTTGTGTCTCTCTTCTCTTAACAAAGTCTTCTCGTCAGCATATAACTCACATATAGAATGTCTGTGTCTGAACGTCTGTTAAACGATATTAATGAGACTCTTGAGTTTGCTCATGTCGAACTTAACGAGTCTCGTGAGTTGTTCATGTTATAGTAACAGACACGCAGTCTTAACAAGATTTATACGTAGTTAGCACGTAGATTTAAAGAATGTTCGTGATTCAAGTTCTTTCTGCTAATCATTCTCAACAGATCAAACGCAAGAGTGTTCTGTCTCAATTCTTGTCATCGCGATGACAAGATACTGAATCGAATGATTTTCATAAGCGATTTTTCTCGTAGTTCTGCGTTCTATTTAACTTTCTCATCTGCGTGCAGATTGCTTGTAACATGCACATTGAGATTATCAAAGTCTGCGCGATCGCGAAAACTCTGCACGCGATCAACGCACAGCGCTTCATCATCACGCAGCGTCTCAATGTCATTCAAACTTTTGATAATCTCTAGACTTTACTGTAGCTAGACAGTAGATTCGTAGTCAGCATCGCGTACAGATGAGTTTCATCGCTGATTTCATTTTATGTATATTATGATTATTAACTTCAATCTTAAATTTATTAAATAAATAAATGAAATCTATAAAAATGATATAATAATGTAATATTTTAAGTGAACACAGTATAAATATACATTGATTTGATTTGAATTCATACATTCTTGTGATATTGATTTAGACTTAACTCATGAAAGAAACTATGTTATATATATTGAATGAACAAAACTCTTTGAGAAAGAAAATCGCTCATCAATTACATAATAACTTCACGTCATTAAAACAATAAAATTAACACTATGTTATCAATAATAAATCTATAGCTTCTATTCAGTGTGTGATGCTTGAGTAAACTCTTACAAGTATCTGTGCTGTTTAATTATGACACATTGTCTTTGCTTTGCTCTTCATTGACGATATTTTATACAATGATGTTTCAATTCAATTCTTGATTCAAAGATGAAAGATGTTTTCTTTGCATTTGTGATGCTC
>JAABUI010000092.1_pt1 | contig 137936 bp, 134 predicted proteins | sample 5559111 | NCBI WGS metagenome assembly JAABUI01 (sample SAMN10711870, study PRJNA513365) | rock metagenome | isolation source: Antarctica rocks | place: Antarctica: Victoria Land, Buttleship Promontory | reverse complement strand
CATATTTTAACCCCCCCCCCCCCCCCCCCCCCCCCCCCCGGCAAATATACCAGCCCTCCCTAATTCAAAGCTCCTCACTCAATCTTCTATACCACCATTGATGAAGTGTAGATCTGATGATTGTCTAAAGGTGAGTTTTCCTACAACAACAGAAGGCTATCTACCTAGGTATGTTTTGTACCGCAATTGGCGCTAGCTTCAACTAGGCTAGCGGGCAGTGCAATGGGCACTGCAAACTACTATGTTCCTAAGGTACCTAATTAGAAACCATGTTCTTGATTGAACGATTACTGCTCCTGCTCCTAGCTATTGCTCCTACTACAGCTCCTATTGCTTCAACACCATCCCATACCAAACCTCCCCCCCAAACCCAACCCACCTCTTAAACAAAGCATCAGTTCACAGAAAACCCCATTCAACAAAACCCTAGCCTTAGCAAGCCCCCATCCCCCACACAAAACCAAATAACCCAGCAACGCGACCGGGTTTCGTTTCTAAAAATCACTCACTCTGGGGCTTTTTTCCGAGGTTGAGGTACTTACTTAGTTTTAGACTTCGGATAACTACATACCCTTGGGTGGGGATAACTTTTTTATCCTTGGCTTCATATGTGTGGTAGATAGAAGTAGAGTGATGTCTGAAGTGATGTCTGAGGGGTAGAGTGCTTTTCAAGGTAACGTAAATTCATCGCATAAGCCCCAGGGGAAAAATGACAAGTTGTGTGAGGTGTGTGAGATATGAAGTTGGATCCTTTCTTCCCCTTCTCTGAGATTCGTCTTTTGAGGCTGTGTGTGTGTGTGCGTTGTTTGTGTAGAGTTTCACGTAATTGTTGCAACCCCATCCATGGAGATCGGGGGTACCACCACCATTGATGGAGCCTCCTCTCATCCCCGGATAGGGTTGCAAATTATTTTGGCCCCTTTCATCCAAAATAGATCGAATGCTTTCATTTTTTTGTGAGATGTTTGAATCATACATTAAATCTTTGACGTCTTTTTACGATTTGTTGTATCTGGGCCCTGTGTTCTCTTGCCTGGCAGTCCTTTGTCTTTCGACTTTCTCTTTCGTTGCAGCAGACTGAATTGATGAAAAGGGTTTGAACTTGATCTTGTTCAATTGCGGTTATTAGGACGGCGTGTGTGAGAGAGTCAAAAGACGATAGTGCAGATTGTTCATTTCAGCTGAAAAATCGTTGGTGGGTTTGAGGAAGTTGCTCTATTGATTTTTATGTAAATTTTGATTCATCAATATATCATTTGATGAATGAATGGAAGGGCTGAATTGCACCCTATTCATGGATGGGGGAGGCTTCATCAATGGTGTACCCGATCCATGGATTATCGTTTTGATCGATTGATTTGCGCGTTTCATCCGTGGGTGGGTATATCCATGGTTCGGGTGCATCATGGTCAGTCTTCCTGTAGCGGCCATGAGCTTTGTGGAGCTTGCTTTCTTGGTATCGTGCACAGGGGTGCCTAGTACTAGGGCTATTGTTGTGTGGTTGTGGGAAGGGTTTGAAGGGGGTTTGTGACGCTTATTTCTGGATCGAGGGTTTCCTGAGTTACTAAGGATCTAAGGTTATGACCTTTAAGATCTTTTATGTTCTTGATCATGATGGTCTTGGATTGATTCCATACCAGTATTTTCTATCGGTCCAAAGCAGGAGGTCCAATCTATGTCTAATGAATGGGCAATTTCTCTGAATGTAATTGGTATCTCGCTCTAACGAATACTAGTGACAGTAGGATTGATTCATTTCGGGGTGTTTAGAGGCTCTGGGACAGAACTCCCCTTTCCCATCTTCCGCGTGTCACACAAAAGCCAGTCCCGGCGAAAAAATCCTAGTTCGACCATGCCTCTGCTACCGTCTTCAAGTCTCTCCTTCTCTTCCAAAGTTCCTCTTCCGCAGATTCTAGGGACTTTGATGAGTCGCTACTCTATTGGGATATTGAAGTTCCAGATCTTCTGCTATACCATTCTTCACGAGTTGCTATTCGGTGTCAACAGTGTACAGAGTAAATCTTGTTCGGTAGAAACGGAGGAGCAATTGCTCGCGATGGAGGTTGAATCTTCGACTGCGCTGGAGGGAGTAAGCAGAACGTCTAACGAAACTGAGCGATGTTGGTCGGCCTCCCTTCCGATGATGGTCCCAGCAGAATTGACTGTTATTTGAGCGTGCTTCTTAACCGACCTAGCGCACATTATGTAGCCCAATACATGCTAGATACGTATCGAATTATCGGAAACCGAACCTGATAAAATATGCTATACATACCTGAACAGGATTGTTCCAAAGTGTGTTCATATTTTGGCCGATTCGTCAACCAACAGAACCCCTTCGCTTTACCTTCATCTCGAGAAGCAGCTCCATAGATAGTCCTTTCTCTAGCAGCTTCTTAACCTCTCTCCACTCGATCTCAATAGGAATTGTCTCCTAGCTTCCCATTGCTCCAAATAGGGTCCGTTTGTTGCCTGATCCTTCACCTGACCAGAGAATGATCGCCGGATGGTTTGCCAGCGGCTGTTCCTCAGGCACTACCCAATAGTCTGAAAATCTGGCGAGGAATTCTTCCAATATCGCTGGATTGACGTGAGCGACAACAGGATAGACCTTCGAGAGAAAGATACTGGTCGGCTATCGATGTATCTACTTTTAATTTTGCCACACTGGACCTAAATCCCACTCTCTTGTTTGGCGGTACTCTCTCAGGCCGTCCTTCTCGACCCACAGAATCTATTCGAGCCGGAACTGTGATTCTAGTAGCGCTATGCCCGTACGGTTGAGCGTGATCAGTAGTACTAGATAAGCGCGGCTTTGAGACCTTTGCCGAAAGTCGAACTGGATTGACTTCTGGAGCAGCTTGGCCAAAAATTGGATTGAGCACTGTCTGGTGGGACATGACCAATGATGAATAAGGTGTCCAGCGCGATTGATCAGTGAAAGGTATTCAAGAGCGCGATATGTGAATAAATAGTGGTAGGCTACGGATAACATGTGCATAAATACCGGTGATGCTGGTTATGAGGAAAGAAGCTCGAATAGATACTTAGCAACTTTGCAAAGATCTTAAGGAAGGCGCGGTTCTCTGAACGTTGAAACTTTTTGAACTTTCCGTCGAAGATCCGAGCCTCGACAAATGAAGGAGGTGCGTTGGGAAATATCTGAAAAATCGTATCCCATGTGGTTCAGGATGAGAGAGGAAAGTTCGGAGGTAGCTGGAATAGAACAAGAGAAAATTTATTACAAGGACTATATGATAAGTTGACAGACCCACCACGCATATCATACATTCCGAGCATATACATACACCAAGGGGTGCGAGAAGTCAATAAACGACAACAGCTATCCTTCGAGATATCCTAAGGAACAACTATACGCATTTTTTCTTGAGATAGTACAAGCGTCAACTTGAGTTCAACTGCAAAACTTGCGCAGTGAGAGGAATTGAACAGCGAAGCGTGTGAAGCTACGATCATGATTTCTCTTACCGAAACTACCACATAGTCTGATAGTTGACTCGGCCTTCCCGGCTGTCGGTTATTGTATACGTGTTTTCTGGATTCACTGGTGCCCTACATGCTGAGCAACATACCACAATACTAGCACTTGTATTTGGCCGGTCCGGTTATACCCCTACTTGAAACAAGTGGAGATGTAGCGTGCAAGTCTTATATCTCGTTCGAGTTGAAGGCTCCACGTGATATCATACCATTTTTCCAGCCCTGCCATCTCCAAGACATGCTATGTAGTCTGGGGAAGGCTAAAGTTTGGACACCAACCCTTTCTCTGGTGTCACATCCCCTGCACATAGTTCCCTCCAACATCTAAATTATACTCCCGTATGGCTCAGCTTGTGTAGCTTTACTTCAGATCCAACACATATCATCATCAAGGGGACAGAAGGCAACTGTACTTCACGCATGCTTACACGATTCTTTGCCACTGTGCCACGAGCCCCGAGTTCGAACACGACAATACGCTTAGTTTTATCAGCACCCAGGTTCATTCAAGTTCATCGTAGTTCAGTACTGAAATATAGAAACAAGTTCCCTGCACGAATGAAAAAGGAGGGGAGGTCACACCAATAAGGGCCAGTGGACCAGTGCCAGGGGCTCGATCTTTGCGTAATGGATCGGCACTTGAAGTGCAGTCTTCCGAGAGGTAGCAAGAAATATAACCGTCGCATGGCAGAGTTCGGCATCAAATACAGTCCAAGGTAAACCGATACCAGAGGGGGGAACGCTTAGAGTGGTCTTGGCCTCGAAGACGAAATGGTTGAAGAGGTAAGCACACTCCCATAGTACTCCTATCAACGACTCCCAAGCCAAAATATCCGAGTTACTGCTAAGGCCTGAGCTAGGACGGGATGAGGAAATAATCTAACGGTGGTAGAATAGCATGACCTTGGCTCTATACAGGGAAGTGGCCCTTGGAAAGCGTGCCAGGCTTGATTGGAATTGTGCTCTCGAGGACTGTAGCGTAGCCCTACCCTAGAACGGTGCCATATAGGACGTGGCCGCTGTAAGGAGCTTGTACGGAATCGGGAACTTTGCAAGTTTCCCACCAGTAAAGGAGTTTCCACTTATGGCATATGCGATGTTGTTTGTGGTCAGAGCGAGAATCCTGGTTCGAGCCCGTACGCTGGAAGGAACAAGGGGAAGAAGAGGGGTAGATGGTTGGCAAAGTGCCAAAAATTCGAATCCTGTAGCCGTTCTTCTCCAGAACTTGAATATTAGAATCCGTAGCCACGGTCAACGCTGAACTGACAACAAGCGCCTAAGTTTGTCTCCAAAGTGTACTTATCGGGTACCAGGGAACGCCACGCAAGTACGGAGAGCGCGGAGGTCGGTCTACCAAAGGATAATTGTTGGACGTGCGCTTCTCAATCACTCAAACTGCTCGAAAGGCGAAAGAACTTCTTCCTAACTACACAATTGCTATGATTGGTTGAAAGTATGTAAAATTCTGTAGAGTGTGGAGTGTATTAAGGTATTCTCGAAGAGGTCACATGATGATAGATTAATGCTTTGTTCCTCGTGCGCGCCGACTCACTGACTTCACCTGTAATCGAGGCCAATTTACTGACTTTGATGGGGGCCATCGGCAAGCGAAATGAGGCAGCAGGGGCCGATAAGGATCCAGAGCCTGATTTGGTGGCACAGTCATCAATTTAGGCCAGCCATCCAACAAACAGTTCATTGGGAGCAGTCAGAAGGGAGATAAGAAGGCGTTTGCCGAAATGTTTCTGCGCTCCGTCGCTTCAGATTCGGATTCGGATTCGGCCAAAGGACGTGCCTTAGCACCTCAAAGCGGCTTCTAAAGCTTCTCTAGGGTATAGAGATCGCCAGAGGGTTATAGGTACCAGATTACGTAGAAGCATAGAAAGTTTATAAGGCAGTCATGTTATCTCGTGGTAGAGTCATGGCCCGATAGAGCAGCCAATTAATACGCGCGTTACGCGCGTTACGCGCGCTAGCTCATCAATCCCTACCTAGCGCTTAAACTTATCTCTCATACCCCTTTTAAAGAAAAATTGTAAAGTAGATTCACAACAATCTAACAGCGATGCGCCAGATTTCATCCTACGATAGTAATCTACGGAGACCTGACGTGCCAGTGTGGAGACCAGTATTTGTTTACCAAAAAGACTTGAGGAACCTCATCCCGGAACTGGACATAACAAACGAGTGCCGAGTACGCCATTGATTACATGCGCCCATATTTGCTACACCGACCTTTATGGCTGCTCACAACACAAAAATTCAACACTGATAGGAGACGACTTCATTACACGACCATGTACCAAAGGTGGACCCGATGGATGCCACAATATTACATTCTCGATGATACTACGTTGCAGGATCGGAGAAATCTAGTGAGCGCGACTTGTGAACAATAAGTTACAAGAATGCTTTCGGGCTGTTACCGCAACGAACAAGATAGCATTTGTCAATGCCATTCCGCAATAAACAGCCTGTGACCTCGCAACCAAGCCCACGGCTGCTTTGCTCTTGGGTCAGATGATGGCTACGCTTCTGGACAACTTCATCTACACTGTCTTCAAACATGCTAGCTAGGGGGACGCCTGCACAATCGTGGCCCTTCTCAGTCACGGCTTTTAGGGAGGGTATACGTTGCGCGGGAAGGAAGTTGGAGCTGACGAAAGACAAAGCTCTGTCTTAGTGTCTCTCATGTTTCCAAACAAAATCCAGCTACCGTCAATCGTGCACCAGTGAGATCTAGGCTCGGCTGGTTTTGCTGACGTCTTTGAATATTTAGTCGGTCTTTGACAAAGAGTACTGCAACGCAATTTGGGATAGCGGTCCCAAGAGCTACACTCCTACAGACCACTAGCCTCGTAAGAATAAAGTCTAATCCTTCGTCTTCTAGACAAGTTTCTTCGGGACGGACTTCCTCCAGAATATATAACCCGGCCAATCTATATGGTGGGTCTGGAACATTAAGATCAATCTCTTAACTCATACATCAGCGAATAGTCTTGGCCTTTAAAAGCTTCGCAACCGTCGAACGGGGTTTCGGTCGCCGCAGGGAGAGAACCCAAATTCGGCACCTTGGTATCAGGTCCACCTTCTCAGAAAAATGGGAATTTATGGCTAGAACGAATGGAGAATTGGGCTCTCACTCATTGAAGGCTGACTTATAAGACTCACATGATTTCGAAGGTTACGTGAGACCCTAATTCAACATAACAGTAGTTTCACGAATATGTTATATAATATCGTCTGGCCAAAGCTTCAAGACTTGCTCGATGTCACAGAAGTTTTAACGCGGAAGTCTGTGGTACACAGGACTGGTATGATCTGTTCGGGCTGCTGCCATAGAAGTAGGCAACATGCGCTCTTGAAATAACTCTAGACTATGTACAGGGGTATCCATCTTCATATGTGTACAGCAAATCCACCTCACGACTTGCATCCAGCCTCAACCGCTTTTCAGCCACGAGTATTATCGCTTTCTGTGTTGGTGCTTTCATAAAGAGCAGAGCTGTCACCTAGGAATAGACTCTGCAATTTTGGGTTGGCAATGCGTTGACCAAGAGCAACAGCTAATTCTGCAGCAAAGTCCGGCACGCTAGCATAAATGTCAACCGTCCGCGGTCGACTGAAATATTCATCTTCTACATGCCAGACGTGCCAATCAACTAATAGCTTCCGGAAAGCTGAGCCTCTCGCGGAGTTGGCGTACATAAACGAGATAGTAGCCTGTGATGGAGGGTAAAGACCCGCCATTTTCTTAGTTGAAAATAACTGATCAATGATCTCGTTCTTTAGTGAGTTGATGCCAAATTTATCTGATATGACATAAAGTCTTGCCAACTGCAAGTATTGCCTGTTTGTCTCAAGTTCTGTTCCGCATCCCGAAAGGCCATATTTCCTAGTGTAAAGCCATGAAACAAAGCGTTGGAATGTGTAGGCATCGTCTTCTGGAAGCTGCATAGCTTTATCTGAGGCTTCCTTAAATTCTCCAGAGAAGCCCGCTCTGAAGAAAGGTGATATATCACACAGTAGGTTCTTGTGGACCTGGAAGCTCGTTTTTCTCGCTCCGACCTGAATAATGACTGTTTCATCGTCTGCTAATCTATACAATTCAATCAGTATTCGATTTAGTATTTGGTGGCACCATGTCCAACACGTACTTCAGTGTTTCTTTCTCCATCGCGATCTAAGTTCGTCGATGTGCCCAGGCTTCGCAAAGAGTGTTAGTAGTAACGCTTGGTGTGATACATGCTGAAATCAGAATAGGCGTGGGAGGCATATCATGGACTCCATGACATGCTTGAGTCATTCAGTTGTAGGTTGGACAACAATGAAGCTATATTCCCTTCTGTGCTGTCCCTGTACACACGGGTATATTCAGCTCATTCACAGTATTTCCCATGAGTGTATATGCGTCTAACAACGAGTTGTTTTGGGTCTAGTAAAGAAGTAGTATGTCTTTCATGTAAGGGTTTACAGCTGCAGCTGCCCACAAATATCTTCATCTACTTCATTCTGAAACGTATGATATCGTTCGGATATCTATGCAATTTTATCTAGCTTAACGGTCGTTACTTTCACGGAGAATTCCTGCGCTTCGAAAAGGAGCAAATTGGGGTGGAAGAATATCGGCTAATTTCTGCCAGGTTTGCGACGTCACATTTGACACTCTCAAGTTGCTTTCATTCACTTCAGCTTATATATCAGATCAGGACATACAATTCGAGACCTTAAGAAGCACAAATGCACCCTTGGCAGTCCTGGAAAGACCAATTAGGTGCCAGAAACAGTTTGTGCCACGCTACAACAATCCATCACTGTTTACAGCTTGGGACTATCTAGGTCGCCAAATACGTCTTGCATTTTATTTGGTGCCGCAAGAAACGTAGCTGCTCATGTATCTTTCAGCAAAGAGTCCGTGTCCTCGAAAATTTCCATGGCGGACTCTGTCCACTTAGACATCATCTGTTCGGTTGACCGACAAATCAACGGCCCAGACAGGAAGCACGTCGAAGTATTCAAGGAGAGATTAAACCCTGTCAGTGCATTTTTATACATGCGAAAGCCTCACTAAGCTATACCTTTATTTCTTTGGCTTGCTGCAACTGCGACTACAGTGTTACAGACTGTTCATCGCAAGATGTCTGCATGAACTTCAGTGGAAAGTAGGAGCTTCGTCACGCTATCTTATAATCTCCATTGTTCAGTACTCTGTTTACATATAAACTGGTTGTTTTCTTCGCCGTTCTCATTGTCACAATTTCCTGAGGTCTTGAGTTGCTACTTCTTTTCTTTCGTTTGTTCATTTGTAACCTTCAAGAAAAACTTCATTGAGCAAACACCTCAAAAATGGTCAGCAAAGTATTCACTAAAGAGGAGTTGGATGATCTAATTGATTTAGAGGCAGCTACGCGCATGAAGAAACCAGAAAAGGCGAAGTTTACTAGAAGTGATAACCCGCCACAGATCCATCGAGCCAACGTAGGCTTTTCTGAGAAGTTCAAGCCACAGCAACACATACCAAGCGCTCGATTAGAGCGATGCCCGCCCCCTCGATTTTCTCGTGGTCAAATGTCTGGAACCTTCAAGGAAAATGACGTTCGGGACAGAATTCCACAGCCGCATCGACAGAATGGGACGCAAGCTAAAAACTCAATTGACGTGTTTGGATACTCTCCAGAGCCAAAGCAGGCCTCAACGCAGAGCGATTGGATCCCGAACTTCCTGAAGGCTAGTCGTTCCGCCGAAAAAGCGGCTATGCCTAAAGGACTGCAACTTGGCCGCTCCAACGAGTCACCAGACATGCACTCGCCAACGCCAGAGCACGTAGGAGCTAGCGGCGACAATGGGAAGCCAAAAATACAAGACTTCCGAGATACATATAACGACGAATTCGATATTCAGGATCCATGGGAGGTCGATATATCAGATGCCGACTTACGATAGGCAATCCTAGACCTGACGAACCGTGATAACTGACTCTTGCAGGGAAAATCGAGCGTCTATTGCTTTGAGATAAATCGAAATAGTGAGTTTTCCACCTCCGGAAGCGTGCGCCACCTTCAAGCCTTTCTTATTATTCTTGACGGGATTTTAGAGTTTACTTTTTACTATCATATAAATCCGCAACTGCTATTCCTGTCCCCCTTTCAGTGTTTAGTCATCTTGCTCTGTAAGTACGATATCGCCTTCTAGATATCCAATCGCCATAAAACGACAACAAGAGATTTACATTCTGCTTCAACAAGAACCTTGGTCACTATACCGCCTTGTACAGTCGTTCATGCTATTCTACACTCCGTGACTCCCCATCAAACGTGAATTAGATCTTGACTCCATGCCTTTCCGATACCTCAGCTAACCCATCACCACCTGATACCGAGAACAACAATCAAGGAACCACCTAAGTCATTTGATAGCCAAAGAACTATAAATCAAGATACGGAATTGTACAGCGTCTTCGCCAACAACTAACATCCCCCCAACCTTCAAACCCTCCGAACCCCCACCGCCACCACTTTCAAACCCCTTCACAACACTCCAACCACCCAACCCACGCCACCTATCCCTTCTCTCTCCTACATATTTGCAGCATCCTTGTGGAAAAACCGCGCTTCAAGTCTTGGGAAAGACGAATACTATCGAGATAGAGTAGAAAAATCGTGTGATATCAAGGTAAGGTTGAAGAGACAAAAGAGCTCGTGAGATAGGAGATTGATATGAGAACAAATTAGTAGTTTTGATGCTGTTGTATATGGAAGTAAGATGATGATATTTGGATGAAGAGGGGTTATGAGGGGTATTGTTCCGGTCTTCGTAAATTATTCAAGGTAGGAAAACTTGAGTGCTCATTCCCCCACCCCGTTCTTTCTCACTTCCTGTTTCCTTCCTTTCAGATAAACCGTCAAGACTTTTAAAAGCAACCACCTCAACCGAATACCTTACGTCTGGAGCTGGCAGATCACTCAGCCTTTTACCTACTGCTGCCCCCAACTCAAACTGCTACAGGACCGGAAAGCACGAATTTGAAAACCCGAAAAACTGACTCACGGTGTTGGGAACGAAAACCTCGCTGCTTGGAATTTTGAGTTTTAAAGATGATGAAAGTCGTACGCCTTTTGTAAGAATTAGGGCTGTGGTAGTGGAGAAACGATTGTCGTTTTTTGAAACGTTATAAACCCATCTCGCGCTCTCATAATATCTCTCAAGTTAAAACTAAATCGTATCGCAAGAACATACAATCAATCCCTCCCATCGTTTCGCGAAACTCCTTTCTGAGACATCTCACATCTCCTCAACCTTACATCCCCACCACCTAACCCTCAATCCCGCCATTCCTCCCTTCCCTTTTCGCCCCTCCCCAGTTCACCCCTCCCATTCTTCCCCACCCGCCCCCCGCCCCTCTCTCTCTCTCTCCCTCTCCCTCTCCCAGTCCTCAAAAATCAATAATCAAAAATAAATCCCCAGACACAATAACACTCTGAACACAAACCAGAATTTCTAATACTAAAGCAAACAAAAACGAAAAGATAAGAACACAAAGCGTTTATACGAACAGACTTGGAAGAAAGATCGATGAGAAAAGCTGCCGTTATATCTCCTATCTTATTTTTGACTTTCTCTCTCGAACACATCTTCTCCCCCGTCATCCTCACACAATTCTTTCCTCTTCAACCCTCCATCCTCCATCCCTCCCATTCCGTTCCTGCCACCTCACTCTACCTCTCTCAATTTCACACTCCATCACTCAGAACTCAAATCCTATCGACAATTAAAGCCTCAGCCGCGATGAGCAGAGCAGAGCGGAAGAGATGTAGATGGATGTTTGCTTTTTATAATTGTGGTTTTGAGGATATAAGCTACATTGAGTTTTCAATCGATCTGTACGAAATCTATAAAAAAAAAAGTGGTAAGTGAAGAAACAATTAACCGGTCGGTCCTATCTCATTCGCCCGCGACTTCTCTTTCGCATCCTTAACAACCTCCAAACTCACTTCAAATTTCCCCAACGCTCAACTTCTTCCCCCTCGACCCCCACTCACTCTCCCACACCCTTTCTCCTTCATCGTTTTCCTTTCCCATCTCATCGTCCGCAATCCCTCTCCTCTTTGACGGTTCCTCTTATCACATTATGTTTTGACTCATGACATCTGAATAAGGGGGAGATGGAATGGATATCAGGGTTATATGTGATCGTTTTGCGGGACTTTTAAATTAAGCGATGCAGCGGTTGAGAGAGAGAGAGAGAGTCAGAATGGTTCGAAGATGAAATGGGGATGGGATGGGATGGGATTGGGAGGAGATTATATTTCTTGGTGGGTGCGCGTGGGTTTTTGAGGGGGGTTTTTTTTTCTCTTTTTTCCCCAGCTCTTCCCTAATTTGTCCCCTCTTCTCGCCCTTTCAAATGTTCCGCCAACTCAAATCAAAACCCCCCAAATCACCTTTTGCCCCCCTTTTCTTTCCACCACCAACCCCACCATCACCACCCCTATCCAACCCCCCAACAAGCCCAACAAGCCCCAACAAGTCCAACAAAGCTCAAAGCTACTCACATCGCCGTATGTGACAAACACCGAAGATATTCAAAAGCGAAAATCGAAAAAAACGAAAAAAACCGAGAAGAGGAAAAAAGAAAAAAGAAGAAAAGCTTTGACAGAGAAGAGAGAGATTTGATGAGGTGGTATGTAATTTAGGTAAAAGAGAGCAAAAAAGGAAAAAGAAGGGAATGAAAGAAAAATATAAAAAAACCCCGAGGGGGGGGGACGGAGATGTGCGGCGTGCCCAAAACAAAATCCTTACTTTTCTCAAACAAACCCCCCTCTCTCTAAAATTCCACACGTACGGTACTGTAATTATCATCATCATCATCATTCTCATCCTTCTCATCATCATCACCACCATCACCATCATCACCACCACCACCACCATTATCCTCATCCTCCTCATCATCATCATCATCACCATCACCATCACCATCATCATCCTCACTATCCTCCTCATCCTCATCATCATCATCATCATCATCCTCATCCTCCTCATCCTCATCCTCATCATCACCACCACCATCATCCTCATCCTCACCACCACCATCACCACCACCACCACCACCATTATCCTCATCCTCCTCCTCATCCTCCTCATTCCTCCTCATCACCATCACCATCACCATCATCACCATCATCACCACCACCATCATCCATCCTCATCACCACCACCATCACCACCACCATCACCACCACCATCACCACCACCATCACCAAATCCAGATCCAAATCCAAAATGAGAAATAGTTACATACTTACAAAAAACGAACAGAGACAAAAATAGCTTGGAGGAAGCAAAGAAAAGAAAAGAAAAGAAGAGAAAAGAAAAGGTTTGAGAGAGAGCTTGGGGGAAGATATGTATGTACAGTATGTAGTGATTGTTCGAGCGGGAGCTGGGGATGGGGATGGGGATGGACTGGACTGGACTGGACTGGACTGGACTGGACTGGAGGGAAGGGAAGGGAAGGGAAGGGAAGGGATACTGGGGGTTAGGGGTTGGGGGCAAGGGTGGGTGGAAGATATGTGTGGGTTGGAATACGCGGGTGGATGGCCTGGATGGGGGTGATTCGCGGGACGAGAGCTACAGTATGGCGGATGAGCATGGAAGAAAGGATCCTTTGAGATTTATCTTTTTTAATTTCAAAACGCCAAGACGTTGTCTAAAATGTCTCACACCATCTGCTCCAGGAAACAATCACCCATTGCATAACCCTGATATCAACTGCCTAACCCCCTCACTCCCCTCTTCAAACTACAACTTCTCCGAGCCCCCAACCACCGCGTTCCAATTCACCAACCCATCGCTCGTTTTCCCCGAAATACTCGTCCCGCTCGCGCTAAGCCCCCCGCTGCCCCTATCCACACTGACAACCACAGGCCCCGTCTGGCCATTAAACGGAACAGAGAAATGCGTGATCCCCGCCGCCGTGGCTTGGTGGCTACCAACGGCTACACCGCCGACGGTTACGGCGACGGTAGCGGGGGAGCTGAGGAGGGCGTCGACGAAGATTTTCTCCTGCGAGACTTGCGCCGCGGGAACAATGATAGTAGCGCCGGGAACACCGCTGTTGGTGCCGCCGTCGGAACCCGCGGACACGGGGTTCGGGCGGTGGTAGTAGACGAGTTTCTCGACGGAGGCGTCCGGAGCGACGCCGTTTTTGTACGCAGCGATGTATTGGGGGAGGAGGTCGCGCCAGTGGTCGTGCGGGTTTTTGTCAACGTAGCGGTTGGCGTTTGTGGGAATGCCCGGGGAGCGGATGGGGCCGATGTAGTGGGATTCGCCATAGTCATTCCAGGTGATGATCTAGGAGGGGAATTAGTATTTGAGTGGCAGGTGAGGGGAAGAGGGAGGGGGACAAACTTCGACGAATTCGGGTTGGATTTCGAGTACTTGGTTCCAGCGGGTGGACCAGAGGTCGTCACCGCGTAGGATCCAATTTTTACTCCATTGCGGGAGTTTGGTGTAGAACCAGGGCGAGACGGGCATCATGTAGGGCTTTTTTCCCAGCGTCGCTTGCCAAGCCTTGTCTGCGGTCGTGTCCTTGTCGGTGTTACCTTGCGGCCAGGCATCCCACGAGAAGGCACCGTCGATGTTGTCTTGGGGGATAGCGGCGGGGCCAACACTTGACCAGTCCGGAACGAAGAAGCAGCCAGTGTTTTGTTTGATCGCAGCCCAGTCACCCTGGCGATCCACGCCTTCAAAGGTCGAGACAAATGGTTTCTCCTTGTAGCGGAACTGAGCGTTGCCGGCTGTGTTGGCGAATGTATTGATCGTAGAGGTCGCAACACCAGCATCCCACTCGCCATTGGATCTATAGTCGAAGGAGAGGAAGAGGCTGAAGTTGCCGTGGTCTTTGGCCGCCTGAGCTGCGAGGTTGATGGAAGAGGTGGTGTAGGAGTCGCCGGGTGCGATGTTCAGGGCGAAAGCGTCAATGCCGACATCGGCAGCTTTGGTGATATCGTCCAGCCAGTCGTTGTAACTACTGCCAGCAGTATTCCCAACCTATGGAAGCGTTAGTGGTACTGGATGGTCGTCTCCAATTCAGGACATGCTTACCATGAAATGAGCGAAGACGGCCTTGGCCTGGACTTGAGTTGCACTGGTCATGAGCGCCAGCGCAACGGCAAATGAGCGTGTGAGTATCATACTATAAGCTGAAAGAGTGTAGTTAAATGAGCGAAATGCAGTGAGACCGAGTCCACCGGATGTTGAAAAGTAGAGCAGGGCGGCCTGCGTAGAGAAGGAAAAGATTGGGAGTGAGAGAGTGGGCGAGACAAGACACAAAGAGCGCAGTCTTATACAAGAACAAAGACCAGGAGATTGCTAGTGTCAGGCCACCATATGAAGGATAGAGATGAAGCCAGGGAGGCCTGAATGCACCATGGTGGCGAAGAGAATCCGGGGGCTGCTCCTTCAACAAGGTAATAAGTAGATGGTTAGTAGTCAGTGGGTGGGTGGATTGTGCCCATCAGTCGCTGACCGAGAGCACGCGCCTCGCAGTCACATAGTCACACAGTCTCACAGTCTCACAGTCTCACAGTGTCAGTTATTGTTTGATGAGTAGTGACAACGATGAAACAATTCCGACAGGATGTACCCCCATCATCCATGAAGATTGTGGAAACAAGTGGCCAATGCAAGAACAAGGCATGTGCTGTGAAACGTGTGATTTGTGCACACAGTGAAACTCGACTGCACCTTGAAGGTCCTTCCTTACCGTAGTCTAATTTCCCCCCCCTGGCGTTTAATGACTTCGGTTGTCGCGCTGGCAGCCTTACAGTATTCTATTCGTACCATTCAATGTTGGTACTTCGGCCCTCGGCCCGCCCAGCCGTCCGTCTTCTCTCTTCCTCAATCTCTCTTCTCTCATCCAGCTTTTCTCTTTCCACTTTTCACATCCAGCTTACTTTACTATCTATTGGGGGCAACTTTTAGGGTTGGAGTTCTGCATCACCTCACTACAAACAACATAAAGTACCTAGTATTATTTATTATTCTAACATCTGCAGCGCGTTGCTCGACGTATTTTGCAAGACTCGTCGTGAACGCTACGGAGTAATCTGAATCAAATCTTGTACAACATATTCATTCGATCATAATGATGGGCTGAACCAACTTGTCTTGCGACCCTAGTTGACTGGTCGAATTTCCAACACTCCGCCGCCATGATCGTCTCCTTTATTCTCTTCTTTGTGTCAAGTCAGTACCCCAAGGTCCCGGCTGACAGCTCTGACACGGTCACACAGCGTCGGAGCCCTCCATTAAATGCTGGTCATGGTACTGACTCCTCAGCACCTCCAAACACCGTTACATGCACAACCTCGCCTTCCGCTTGCATGCCGTCCATTCGTGCTGCCACGTCTCTTCTTTGCATGTAGTACGGCTGTACTCCATCTGCCCCCAAAGAGCATCCTACCTTGTAAGCGACCCGTCTTGAAACCCTTGTTCATCATCCCCATTGCGACCCCCAATCCAGATCACCAAACTCATCATCATCATCCTCCTCTCCTGCAGCACCTTCGTTCTCTGCTATCCTTCTTGCCCTATCCACAGCCTTCGCGTCAAGCTTGAAGACGTTGAAGATCTCCCCAACCACAGGCCTGTACGTACCCCGCCCACCTGCCGTGGCCTTCATCTCCCCTATTTCCACCCCAGCGGTATACCACACCATACTGCCGCGATGGTATTCTGAGAAGAGTGCACTCGCTTTCATTAGGCTCCAGTGACCCCCTCTGTTGGTGATTTTCCATTCTTGACACCACTTCTTGACCACGGGATGCTGTATCTCATCCTCCAATGGCTTGATGTTCAAAAAGTCCTCCCGACACTTTTCCACAATGGCTTTGAATGACATTGCATGAGACTTTCTCAACGGCCTGCCATCGTCATCATCTCCATCGACTCGTACATTTGCCCTCCAAAATTCGTGGATCGTCTTCAGTCTAACTTTCACGTCCCCTAGTACCCTCAATAGCGATTCGTCTCCCTGAGCCTCTCCAAGCTCTTTCTTCCAAGTTCTTACCAACGCTTCATCCCACGTGCTTGCTTCGACAAAATGTCGTGAGAAGTGTCCCAATGCGGTCTGCCGCACTTTCTTTGCTACATCAAATACTAGTCGATCAATCACATGCTTTGTTGGTTGTGCTTTGTCCCTGTCTTTGTATGCAGGTTTCGGCAGTCGTATGGGTAATTTGTTCATCTTTAAGAACATCGTCCATTTTTGGTCGTCGAAAATGAAACCACCTTTTGCGCGATCAACCAGATGGCCGAGAAGAATCGCAATGGCAATAGCGGAGGGATGATTGATACTGTAGTTTTTGTAACAGAAAGCTTCATGATACCCAGTGCATGAACCCAGCATGTTGGTTTGCAGGTTAAAGTTGAATGCGTGCTTCAGGAATATGCTTGTGTAATCAGGATCATCGAGGATGTCCGAAACCTTGAGAGTATCCTTTTCGATGCCGTATGTCTTTAGTGAGGGGAATCCAGGGACCAGAGCGTTGTTGAAGGGTGCAACAAGGGTGGGCTCCCAACATATCCATGCTTTGTCACCGTCAAAGTCGCCTCCAGACAGTTTCTCGGCCAGTGAGCGTGTTCCTTTGGAAGAGAATACGATTACATCCCTATAAATGCGCAGCTCTGGCTTGAAAACAGCACGGACTTTCTGAATATCAGATGGTAGCAAAGCCGGTAAGCGAGCGACCAAGACATCTTCGTCATGGATCATGGTCTCGGCCCAGCCTGACTTGGGATCTCGGAAAAGTGTCGAAAATCCAATGTGAACCTCATTTTCTTCCAGAATTGCTAATGGATCAGCAATCATCAAAGCCTGGGTCGACCTGCCAATGCCAATGTTCATCCTGTCTTCGAGCCGAAGACAATAATTTTTGATCGAATGGAAGAGCAGATCCTTCAAGTAACTGCAATGTTTAGGCTCGAATCCATGCTCAACTAACCAGTTGATCCTTTCTGATAATGAATCAGGTAGACCGCCTACCATCTCTATCCCGTTGTTCCTCGCTCTTTCCTGGCTCACTGAATAATTATCTTGGTTCCATTTGCGAAGTACAATACCGCTGTCCATAGCTACCTTCAGCTCACCTACCTTCGCTGTCAGATCCTCTTCTAGTAGAACCATGAAAACCTCTTGTGGCACACCTCGATCCAGTAGAATAGGTATCAACTGGAAATTCAAAGAAGCAGGTACCAACGTTCTCGCCCACGAGTGGACTTCGAATGTCAGTCGTGCAGGATCGGGGAAAACCCTGTCAGTAGGATGACCTTCAAATTTGAGTTGAGAGTCTGTGACTTCTATCCAGTATCCACGGCTATTCTGCGGCAGTTTTTCGTCAAGAGCATCCATCATCCAGACGCCCTTGGCGCCTCCAATGCGCCCCTGAAAGACACAAGGCGCTTGACTGAGGTTAAGCTTCTGAGCTATGCCGAGCGCAGCGGCTTTCGATATTCGAGCACAGCCATCATTCATGATTGGAGCCTCGGAACGATGTAGTTTAACGTGCGCTTTCTTCTCATCAGACCGCTTTATGTTGAACTTTCGCACCGCTGGATAGTCACTGCGAGCATCATCGCTCCTGATAATTTCCAAAGGCTTGAATTCGACAGTCGGCGATGTACTAGTAAGACCCAGACTAAGCCGAGCGAAAAGTTTGAGACTCATTTGGTTCTTGTTCTCTGATGCAGGCATAAACCACTCAATGAGACTCTGGAGCGCCATGGGTGAGTGATTACGCTTCCTTGGGTCAAGCTCACCAAATTGGCTTTCCTTCCTGAAATCGTCTCCGTCTTCGGCGAAGAAGAATATACGAAACTTGGCTTCGTTGAAGCTGTCTTGATTTCTGCGCTTGGTCTTCTTGTTGCTGGGGTCCGACTTGACGTAAAAGACCTTCCACGAGCGACCTAAGAAGCAATGTGTCGTATCGATGAGCCACTTGATGATCATCTCTCGAGCGGCATGGGAGTCGTGCTTCAAGTATGATGGTAGATCTTCCATATCGATTCCGGGGATAGATATGGTACAAAAACGGTCACTGCCAAATTTTCTTGAAAACCGGTACGAAGACTCCATCTTGAGTGGTCTCAAGCGAAAGTCAAACACAGGGCTCCCTTGCTGCTCAACGAATTTAAGGTCTCCTGACAGTGCAACACCCCCAAAATCTTCTCCAGCTTGGGACCACGCGAGTAGACTTGATCTCTCCGGAAGAGCCTTTCCATGCGTCTTAGCAACTGAACTCAAAGAAGACCAAAGGTCTTCGTAATCGGTAATGCTCCGGCTCAAGCAGCTAAAGAGATCACCACTCGATAGCTTGCAACACGCGGAAATTCGTGTGATTTCATAAATCTGTCGGAAGGAGATAAATTCAGGAAAGCTTGAAGAAGCTGTTAAAGTTAGCGGGCTTAGTTGTAAGAGTGAACTCGAAAGGATAAATTACCGAATGGGGTTTCTGAGAAGAGATGCGCCGCCAGATACTGGTCAATTGGTTCACGAGCAGAATAGGTGGGTGGGGCCATGGTTTTGTCGCTTTCGTTGGTTGCACATGCACTTATAGAACGTCGCAAATCCGTATGATCTCTTCTCTGTACAGGTGGTTTGATCGTAAGAGCTTCGGTTAGATCAGAACCATCCGCAGATGAAGTAAAGGACGTCGTGGTAGAATTAGAGTTGAAAGAGACGTTAGGGCTCCTCCAGGCTGGCGAAGCCGTTGCCGTCGATGTCGTGGTAGATGCAATACTGTCAAAAGAACGAAGTAGGTCTTGCTTGTGCGGGAGAGGCTTTTTATTGTCTCCAAAAAAACCTGGAAAACTGGGCCTTTCCTCTTCTCTGGTGATTGGCGTCATGACCGGACTCATGTAGTTGACATTATAATGCCGCGGAAACTGATCGTCCATACCGTCGCGAGAAACTTTACGAGGCACCGCAGGCTTAATTGGCTCGGGGAAAGATCGCTTTCTCCCTGACACGGAAGGTTCTGGTAAACGGACCAAATCGTACCTTTGGCGAAAGTAAGCCTCGTCTTTTGGATTTTCCAAACACTGCATTTGCCCCACTGGAATGCCCCAGCCCGCATCCCTCGATTTTGCTAGTAATGGGGATGTAGGTGGAGTTTGAAATTCCTCGTCTACGGACTCTGGTGGCGGCAATGTGATCCGAAATGGATTAGCAGTGGCTTTGAATGGGGTTACCACAGGCGGCACGTCAATCATTTTGATGTCCTCAAGGATGGCTGAGGTGTCCATATCGGGGTTGAACTCGTCTGAGGAAGCATGTTGGCTTGTTAGGGAGGCTGCTTTGGTAGGAGTATCATCTTTCCTTGGTGCGAAGAACCGACTGATGGAAGTCTGGCGACGAAGCGGTCGAGTTGATTTTGGTCTAACAGGATTGCTATCGGCTACTTTTGGCGTATTTTCTTCTATAAACCAAGTCAGGATAGCTCATAATCCTTGGGAGCTGAGGCTAGATCTACCTCGTATCTCATCTGGACTTTTATGGCCAACCTCGGCCCTCCCGCCGTCCGTCACATCAGTGAGAAAACGTAATAGACTCTTCAACAATTCGGCAGCGGCCTCCTCAGTGATCGTAGTGCGCTTCAAAAAAGAATCGGAACGTAGGGCGCTGTCAGGCGTAGACCGATTTGGCAGGACGTCGAGATCTGCGTGAGGTTTAAATTTCCATTGAGAGAACGCCACAACTGCATGCTTTTCGAACTGGTCGATTGCGTGCTGCAAACCATCCTTATTCCTGTAGAACAAGAACCTGATCCGATCATAGACTTGGTCCCCCACTGGTCCTGGGCGTGAGCGTCGAGAAGGGGTGTGCTCCTTCACGAGTAAGGGTATATCCAACCCCCATTTTGCGGACAGTAACCTAGCAATAGCTACAAACCCTTCATCCACCTTTGTCGGTGTTTCCGGGGAAAACATTAACCGACATCGACGTAAGGATTTGCTTCGCTTGCAAAAACAACCTCAGGCATTGGCTTACTCGATAGCCTCAGCCGAAGGCAACCAATGGCACCAACTCTCGCATCGACCAAGAACGTAGTATCCAAAAGATTTGTAGCCCTAGCCCCAGCTCTTTCTGAACCGCCTTGATTCAATGCGGTCTACGTACTCAATGGCTATCCAGTCTCTTCCCTAGAGTTCCGGAGACGTTTGCCTGGTAGCCGCCGAATAATCGCTGGATATTGACAGAGCATGCACCGGAGCGCGCAATTGGTGATTTCTAAGACTGTAGGGACAAATGTTACTAACCGTTCTCTCAGCCTGGTGGTCCCAACACACCTCGAGAAATTATAGCCTCGAAGCAGAAGCAAAGGCCAATGGTGCGACTGAAGGAATGGAGCGACAATGGGGTGCAATACTAGGAGGTTAATCTTTAGCAATTCCTAGCACAGAATTGATCGAGCAAACCTCGAAGATCAAGAAAACCATATAGACAGAAGCGCTTTGAATGTCTTATGAAGCAAATAGCGCAATCAGCGCCCTCAGCGCCCGCACTGCTTTGGGGAGCAAATAATCTACGGCGCGTACGGAGTTTTACTACTGGTTGCACACTGCGAAACTACATTTGACAGCTGCCGCGGTCCGGCCCGCATTCAATAATACTGTACTTGGCTCGCTACGGAATACTTGTACTCTACCACTGGAAGGTGACAAGACTGACAGTCCCTAAGATAATGTCAAACGTCAAAATCTTCAATTGAGGATATATATAACATCGTTTTGTCTCTCTATGTGGCTGCAAATGACGAAGTGAACGGAGTAGCGTCCAACATCGAAAGGTCTGCTCTCTTACTTTGAAAGCAGTACATCGAATTTGCAAAATCACAAAAATATTCATGCTTGTTGAGAGCCAATAACAAGCACTTCCCCACCACCCATAACCATATCTCATTTTGTCGAGACCAAGCAGAGATGGATTCATGGCTTGTCGGCAGTTTGGCTTTTTGTCAGGCTGGGTGTGCCCTCACATTACGACACATTGAGGACACTATGCGTGATGAGCACAAACAATCTGAACGCTCACAATGCGACTTCCTAATTATTAGGCAAGTCAACTTGACGTTTGAGAGACATGCATTGAGATGAATCATTCTCGGGCGAGATGATACGTTAAATTCAAGATGTTGTCATTCTCCAGTCCTCTTCGATCTGTCTCGTCTAGCAGTCAATGAGTGACTCTTCTGGGCAAGTCCAAGTAATTCAACCATTATTCCATGAAAGCGCCAACTCGAGGCTGTAGAGTTGACTTTTTTACATGGACTTATCCGAAAGAGACTCGCAAAGCGGCAACCAGGGTCTTGAGTGCACTTCTAATTATAAGGATTTGATTAGACGGCCTGAGCAAGAAACATCTCGTTCTCCTATTCGCTTCTCAATTGATCTCTCACTCGCATCAGCGCTTTCCCTAGCTTATTCTGCCCCCAATGATCCTTATTTTCCAGCGCGCTCTCACTAGCAAAGCCGATCCCCCAAACCTTATCATTTGGACTCGCTTCCACAAGCTCTCTCTCACCTGTACTCAGAAGTATCCCTTTCAATCGCTTGTCCTGCGAGAATTTGAGGAAGTTGCCCGTCTCGACCAAGGCGTCGCAATTCGCATCCCAAATCTCCTGGTCAAAGCTCTTGACCGCCCTTCCCAGAGCCTTTGCCTCTCCAGGTCCTGGTGCAGCTAGGATCTTCTCCGCTGCACCCTCGTCATCCATCAGTACGGCCTTCATATACATCATGTATTGTTCCGATGTGTGGAACTGGATAGGGTCGCCAGATTGTGGGTCGGCAGAGTCTGGGTCGCTGAATGGCGAGGGATACCATTGTTGAAAGCAAACCTCGGGCTCTGAGCCCTCATAACCAAAGAAGAACACATATTTGTCTGTAATGAGTGGAGGGAGGTCGGCGGCGCGTTTGATGTCTGGCGGGAGATTGGGCTTTTGGTCGCCAACCCAGCGAGGAGCTTGGTCTGCCATCCGAATTAACTGCGTTGTGAAGGTAACGAAGTTGGGTGATGTTATTTGTTCGTACACACAATGCAGGAGCCGAAGGATTCAGGTTTATGACAATACTGTATAATAGGTATCTGGGCCGGGTTTTGGGGAGGTGCGGGGCAGAGTCCGAATGGGCCGCCGCCGTTAAAGTCTACCAATGTTTTGATTCGTGAAACTCATATCCTGAGGGGCACCCCTTATATGAGGGGCATGTGTAGCGCGAAAAAGAGGGCATATGCGAAGGGGGCCCTTAAACTCCATCGAAGCCGATGAACGGCATTGAAAATCATCATAGACACCGCTAGAGTAGGATCTGCTTCGCGTCTCTTTCAGGACTCAGACGGGGTGTCTTTGATTCTTCCGATCCTTCAGCTTTCAAGTCACTCAACGACCGCATGGCATTTTCTAGGACGCGATGAAACGCAATGCTGGGGAGTAAGGGGTTATCAAAGATTCAAGAACAAGGGCTCTGGTTTCTTCTTGTGTATACAAAGTTTTATTGGAGGATAGGCGTCGAGCTTTAATGTACATCAGTTTTTTTAGATTGATGGATAGTGGATCAGAAGAGGATGGATGGAGGGTATGAAGCAGTTGGGGTTAGGAAAGAGAAAGATGTTGGTCCACCAGGTAGTGAGCCCGAAGAAGAGTGGAATGGCTTCGGATATCGAGTATTCTCATACATTAGAGCGTTCGCATCCGCAAGTCGTTCGATGTCCCAATCTTGCCCACCATTGAACTACCACGCACCAACGAATTACCTAACCACAGATGTGGATTACCGCCTCCCCTGTCTTACATTACTGCCATGGCGGGATCGAAACCACTTCTCCACGTCGCGGCTATTTTATTTCCCGAGTCAAACTCGTCGTAAGGATATTGGCGCTGGGATTGAAGAAGATCCGGCGGGTTGACTCTTTGCTTGCTGCCAATAGGGGGCGATGGCAGTCAGTAGACGAGGAGAAGAAGGTTGGGTTTGGGTTGAGAATGTTTTAGTTTGAATGTTTCGCTTTTAATTCTCTGCTGTCGCATCTCGAGTCTCTGGTTGTTTTCGTTCAAGAAGGTAATGAAAGTAATTGCTTAAATCAACCATGTCTAAGTCAGACGTGTGATCAATTGGTTTTATATAGCTACAGTCCTGAGAACAAACTCAAGTGTTATCTTGTATATTGGACGACAACGTTGGGCAATAGTGTGAGTTACAAGTCCGTTTTTGTTTCCATTGCCAAACCACGATGCAGGTTTCGGTTGATGCCTGGCGATCTTTATGCTATCTCATCCTTCAGAACAGTATTGTCAATTATACATGTCGCACATGCCTTTTTCAAGCTCCTCAACGTACTTTTTCGAAACATCAATGAGGGCAGTTGCCCGGTTGAGCATACATGATGCACCCGAATCATGGATATACCCATCCACGAATAAAACGCTTCAATCCATGGATCAAACGGTAATCCACGGATCGGGTACGCCATTCATGGAGCTCCCCTTTCATGATTAGAATGCAAATACAGACCTTCATCCATGGATCAAATGTTATATTGATGGATCAGGAAATTTATAAATCATGAAGCAACTCTCGAATCTACTATGACCTTTGACTGAATGACAATCTCACTGTCGTCTTCTGACTCTACACGCGTCGTAATCGCATGACGAGATCAAGTTCAAATCTTCATTAGAATATCAGTCTGGACTGGAGAAATTCGAAGGCAAGGACAAGAGAACACAGCTCAATGTTACAATTGTAAAAGACGTAAGATCTATATACGATCAAACGTTCATGAAAGTAACATTATCTGATCCATGGATGAAGGCCTAAATTTGCAACCTGTTCATGGATGGGGAGCTCCATCAGTGGTGTACCCGATCCATGGATGGGTTGTGTTGAAACAGGAGTCATGCTCGGACCTATCGAGGTCACATGACGCACTGTAGTTAACCGAAGCTTCGAACCTCCATAGAACTTCACCCAAACATACATCCTAAATATGCTGCAAAACCTTCTAGTTCAGTCATGTTTCAACAGGTTGCAACATATACGGTATGAATGTCGTATAAGATATCTGTACGGGAGGTATCATTGACGGTTATTCGTCACGGAATGGTAAGTCGGTCGTTTGGTCTCGGGTGGGGTTACTAATCTTGGCATTGTGTGAAGTGGGAGAAGCAAAAGAGGAAGGTTCAACCGTTGTAGTGTTCAGCCTGCCCTAATCTCGGCTTCGCCGTAGAATAGTCCTAGACTAACATTACGCCTTGCCTAGGTAGGTATCCACGAGACGGAATCGTCGAATAGCACACGGGAAGGGGTAGGCAGATCTCACTGTACCTTAGCGAACGTCACACGACAGTCTTGGGGTCGGAACCAACACTGGAGACCTCCAACTACTGGTGCTTACCTTACTCACAATCTGACTCAACTCCATCTGTGAAATACACTGTACATAATCATAATGCGTATGTACCAGAATTGATTCGGCCACTTTGCTGACTTGATTTGATTCGATTGGACCCCAACCGCCTCGTTGGGGGCGCAGATACGGAAGTACAGTTACAGTAAGGTACTGTAGAGTCCGGCTTTTCCGTACCGTCTGGGCCCCTTGCGGCCTTCGGCAAGACTCGCTCACTATCGTTCAGTATCAAGTACCTACCTTGCTACGGAAGTACTGAGTGTACTCCGTACTATTAGTACTGACGTACACAGTAGAGATGGCAGGTGGGGAGACCACACACCAACTGGCCAATGGCGCATTGCCATTGGCTGACTGTGCCATGCCGCCATCATACCAACAAGTCAACAACAAGGTACACAGTAACCTCGCCGTTAAGATGCAGCTTTACATCCTGGCCAGTGCCACGTGTGATCATCTCTAAATCTGCGGGAAAAGGAACGAATCCCATGCTCTGCCGCACACTCCACATGTACAGTACAGTACTACTACTGCAGTAGTACTATGGTAATCCCCATGGTGCCGTCGCTGGTGTGGTTGCATGAATAAGGTACCAGAAATGTGCGTGAATCCCATATGACTGGGTCCGTCTTCCCGTCCTTCTTTGCTGCTTCCTGGGGGAAATTCTATCACGTCGTCGTCGTCGTCGTCGCTGCTGTGTAACGCCACAATAGGACGGCGCATCCCCTCGGTCCAAGATCGCCCACAAACATCATGGCGTCTGCTTCGCATGTACCGACGCCGGCGGAGATTAATGCGGAAGCGGGATATGATGTGTTTGCGGACCAGGGCGAAAGGATTCTGGCTGCCAGTGTCACTTTGATATTGTTGCCGACCATCTTTGTTATCTTGCGCTTTACGTCGAGAGCGGTCTCCAAAGCTGGGTTTTGGGTATGGACTCCGAAAAGAGCTTGAACAAGTTAGAATATCTGTCTGCACACATGACTGACTCAAGAAATCCGATTGTAGTGGGATGACTGGATGGTACTGGTGGGACTTGTTCTCTCCTGGGGCTGCAACATCGGAGATATCATGTCGATACACCATGGGTTTGGACGGCACCTGATGTTCCTCGGCCTCAAAGACCCGAAGATGGCAATGATTGATATCGAATGGTTCCTCAAAATTCTTTATGGATTCGAAATGTGCTATTGGGGCGCCGTCATGGCATCCAAGCTCTCAATGTTAGTTTCTCCGTCAAGATCCCATCAAGCTGGGTAGTTCAAATGCTCAATTTCTATCCAAAGTCTTCTCTTCTACCGTCGAATATTTCCCACTCCCAAGTTCCGAATCCTTCTGTTAGCCTTTGGCGCCGTTACTCTAGCTTCACTTGTTGCTACAATGGTGACCATCATCTTCGAATGCACCCCCATCAAGAAGCTATGGCAACCCACCATCCCCGGCCACTGCGTCGACATCACCAAATTCTTCGTCGCTTCCGGCAGCGTCAACGTCATCCTCGACACGTAAGTCTCCGCCTCAAAATCCTCAAAACCAACAACCCACTCTAACCCCACCCAACAGCGGAATCTGGATCGTGCCCGTCCCCATGCTCTGGCGCCTGCGCACCTCACGCACCCAAAAAATCGTCCTCACCTCCATCTTCCTCTGCGGCGGCTTCGTCTGCGTCGTCTCCATCATCCGCCTCGTCGTCCTCGCCCGCCTCGACCTCCTCCACGACCCCACCTGGAACTACGTCAACGCCGCCCTCTGGTCCGCCACCGAGCCCTCCGTCGCCATCTGCTGCGCCTGCCTCACCACCCTGCGCCCGTTGTTTCACGTCCTCTTCACCGGCAAGCCCGCCGATTCCACCCAGTACTCCACCTCCTCCTCCTCGTCTCGCGCGCTGTGGCGGAGGAGCAAGCTCGCGGAGGCGGGGCGCAGGAGTTTTAATCGGCTGGAGGATGAGGGCGTCGGGGAGGAGGGGTGGAGGCATCGGGTGGATGTGCGGGGCGGGGGGGTGGAGCTGGAGGACCGGGTGCCGAAGAAGGGGATCCAGGTCACGACGGAGGTGGCCTGGAGTCGTACCGATCGGATTGATTACCAGGGCCGGCTGTTCTAGACGTTTTTTCTTTCTTTTTCTGGTGCGTGCGGGTCTTTTTGTACCGGATTTTTGCGTGCGAGCATAAGACATTGCATGGAGTTCTCTGGATTGGTGGCTTTTACTTATATATTATTACCATTTTCTCATCTTTGTGGAATACCCCATCGAACCGCCATCGTACAGCTTAACCCCCCCCTCAACCTCTCGAGTTTTCACCACCCCTCCCCCTCCCCCATCCACCACCAACACCCCAAATCCATTCCCCGCTCCCTACCGCCTCCATCCCCATCCCCATCCCCATAGCCCTCTATACCCCCAAACCCGGCCTTTTTCCGTACAGTCTGAAAGTCAGTCAGTGAGGCGGGCGGGCATTCATTAAATTGAATTAAATTGAATTGATTAAATCAGTACCTACAGTAAAGTACCTACAGTAAAGTAAGTAGCTGCAGTAAAGTACCTGCAGTACAGTACCTAAAGTACCTACAGTAGCTACGGTAAAGTAGCTACAGTAAAGTGCCTCCAGTAAAGTGCCTACAGTACCTACCCTACAGTACCTACAGTAAAGTACATACAGTACAGCACCTCCAGACCCTACCTACAGTACCTACCCTACAGTCCCTACAGTCCCTACAGTCCCTACAGTCCCTACAGTACAGTCCCTACAGTACAGTATCTACAGTAAAGTATCTACAGTACAGCACCTACAGCAGCTACAGTAAAGTACCTACAGTACAGGACCTACAGTAAAGTACCTACAGTATATACAAATAGCAGTCACTAGTCTACAGTACAGACTCCGTACATAGAAAGCGGTTTTATAGAATATACATAATATCTAATTGAGCGAATCGAATTCGGGGATGTGAGAGGTGTGTATGGTGTGGTGTGATGTGGTGTGAGGGGTTTGGTATGGTGGGGTTTTGGGTTTTGTTGGTGTGGTGGGGTTTGGGGTTGGGGGTTGGGGGGGAAAAGGCTCAGGGGGAAAAGATAAGGTATGGGGATGGAAAGGAAAAAGAAAGGAAAAAGAGGGGGGGGATGAAAAGGAAGGGAGAGGAAGAAGGGGGGAGTCAGTCGTGCGTTTTTGTTGAAAAAAGAACCGCGAAAGATTGGGCTATTTGTGTCATCTGTTCACTTTCTGTCCTGTCCTATCCTATCCTGTCCTATTCTATCCTGAACCTATCCTCTCCTAGCAAGTCAGTGCGTTCAGATCGCCAGAGGACGAGTATGCTATGCGGGAGTTTGGTTTTTGGTATGGGTGGGTACAGACAGACTACTGTAGATTTATTTGCCTTTTGCACGAGTACAAGATAGGATACCCCCGCCGGGCAAAATGAAGAAGCTCGTTACACAAAATGTTCAAATTGGGAACGCCGACAGATGGCTTTGGCCGAGTTGCTTCGCCCCTGAGCCAAGGCAATCTCATGCCCGAAGCCAAATCGGAAACACCTGGCCCCCCCCCAAACTCCAATAATCTCACAGCGACTCACTCCCCCCATCGTTTCGCCTCCATCCCTTCTGGCGGGTTCGTCTCCACGGGCTTCTTCCCCACCTCCTCCCAGTTCGTACTCAGCGCCGTCCCATTACTCTCCTGGTAGCTCTTCATCATCGCCCGCCGCGTATCCGGATCCGCGTCTTTGTACAGTTTCTGGAAGAAGCCGTTGACGGGGTCGGCGCCGTCGAGGTCATCGTCCAGGTAGTCGTCTTGGCATTCGTCGTCCGAGGAGGAAGCGGTGGAGGTGTCTTTGGCTTTTGATTTTTTCTTTGGGGGTTTTTTGGTTAGGTCGGCGGCGACTTTGTCCCAGTTTTTGGGGCCGGTGCGCGAGGACGTGGGGTAGACAGGGCCGGTGGTTGTTGGAGGTTGGGTGAGGACGGCGCGTTTGATGGGGTCGGGGAGGTTGTTGTTGTTGGATATGGGCTCTCCGTCAGTGGTAGATTCGGCGCCTTCAAGGGACGACCATTTTTGGCCAGGAGTAGATTTCTTGAGTTTGAATTCGACTTTGGCGGACGTGATCTTGGCGGACGATACGGAGTGGTCGATTTTGGCGAAGAAAGGGTCTAGTGAGAATTCAAAGTCTGAGCCGGTGGGAAGGGGAAACGAGATGGATAGTGATTTTTCTCGAATATCAACGGATGTTTTGTCCTTGGGTACGCCCTTGGCGAACAGTGTCACGACGACATCATCATTTGTTTGAAACCATTCGTGTCTTATCTTGCTTGCTGGAGTCTGTACACCCTCAATTTTCGTCTCGGCTGCCGGTGCTTTAGCTTCCTCTGGATTAGAATCCGACTTTTCCTCATTTTGCTCAGCCTGCTTCTGCACTTTCTTCCCCGAATTTTCTTTAGGCAGTTCCACATCCGGTATTTCCTTCACTGTCGCCTTCGCCCGCTCATCCCCCTCCTCTACACCATTCAACCTCCCCTCAACTTTGATCCCCCAGATCTGCAAACTCTTCTCCTTTTCATTCAGCTTCCTCACCCAATTGAAGCATTCCCTCGCATCTGCCCAGCGCTCCAAGCCGAACAGAGCAATACCTCTCCTCAGCTGTGATTGTGCTATAAGTTCCCTCTTGCCCCGCTTCGAGGCTAGGTTGACTGCTATTTCTGCATCTTGTAGAGCGGAGCTGTGATCGGGGGGTGAGACGCGAGTATACGCTGTTGAACGTTTGATGTAGTAGTCTACGGCTTGAGGGTTGGAATATATCGCGTCAGTGTAGTGAGACACGGCTGAAGCAAAGTCACCTGCGGCCAGGGCTGCAGCGCCCCGGGCAGCTTGATCCATGCTTGGTGTTTTGTATTCTTGACTCTGAGCTTGTGGTGTAGCAAATTTAGTACTCTGGGAGATCCTGATCAAGTGAACATAGACGATACGAATGATCAAAGCTGAGTGATCATAAAGGAGAATGGTTGTGCGAAGATCGAAAGCTATAAAGTGGGTGACATGATGGACAGCTCCAAGGTCAGGCAGCCGTTGGAAACTTCACGCGATGGTGGTCCGTGTCCTCTTGCTTCGCTTAACATCTTCACCAGAAACATCACTTGATGACAGAAGTACGCCGAAACCATCACATTCAGACATACTCAGACATGCTTTGAAAGGATGTTAAATGTCTGTTGAATCACAGGAAAGTTTGAGAGATTCAAAACACTTGGTTTCAGATGTTGATATTCAACTCATTGGATATCGTCACCATCCCATTACTACCGCTTAAGTCGACCTAATTTCATCTTCAGAATCTCAGAAGCAACTTCGTAACCGAAGATGAACTAGAGTTCACAGTAGAACCCTGCTATGTCGGTAAAGCCTGCTATGTGCTACAGTCTTCATCTAAGAGTCTCGATTTGTGTTGATCGGTTCCTGGGTTCATACCGCGAAAATCCTTCCTCGAGGCTCGAGTAGTTCGGGTGATCGTTTTCATAGGATCATAGGATTTCATACTTACTACTCCGTAAGGTATCCCTAATTGAAGTGTCTTATGGCACCTCTGAAGTTACAATTTCCTTATGTTCTTCTAAGCCTTTGATGTCCTGATCTTAGGATATGATTTGGGCGCTGAATGTGATGGTTGTTTTTCCTCAGCTCCCTACAGAATACACAACTCCTTCTCGCATCGCAAGTTTGGGATAGAAGTGACTGTACAAGTATCTCCTATATTCTGACTCACTTCGTCAACCTCTTTCGTCAATTCGAGCAACTTGTCGTTGTTTTTAGAATACCCGAATAACGTTGACCTGATTCACCCAACAAAGTTTGTTAACCATCGATGTGCTCAGATATGCGCAGCTCGTTGCGTATCTCCAGCAGCTGTCCGCATCCTATGTGCCCACGAACAAACCGGCAGCTTGTGAGAAGCAAAATCAGGAAAGGGGCCAGTCCTCTACGCTCAGACTTAGTCTACTCCTCCATCAAGGCCACCGACAACTTCGAGCACTGCTCCGCCTAGTAGTGCACAGGGCGGACCTTAGGGTGCAGAATCTAATCTCGTGGACTGACCTTTTGAGCAATCCGCATGAAGTTGCAGCTCCACTTGTTACCCGCTCTCTGCGGACTGCTCGACCAATGGAAGTCGAAATTCTTCTTCTTAGTTTTCCGCTTTGGTGTTTGAAAGCGGCTTGCCAGCTCCAAAAACCCAAATACAACGAATTGATCTGGGACTACCCAGGCCTCAGATGATGGAAGTTCGACTTAGGCATGAAGATACCTCTGACGAAAAGCAAAGTATCTTTAGCGCAGGAGATTGTGATATTCGTTGTCGTCCAGTCGATGTCTCGAACCTAGATGCCTCGAAGGACGAGGGCGTATTCTAAGATGTCTACTTGAGAGATGACTATATTGTCGATAACGAGTGGGACGGTGACGGATTGGACGATGGAAACGTGGTTCCAGTCCTTGTTCAAGACCCTCCAGTCCCATTTTCGGGCCCTTTCTGATGGCCGATGATTTACAGGAACGTGTTAGTTTCCTGGCTCGCTTTTTACCCGGACATGAGCCTGAGTTGATCAGAAGAGTAATAGTTAAATGTGATTGCGAGTCAAAGACTGTGACGGTTTCGAAGTTTTGGCTCGGTCAATTCGTGCAATCGTACACAGGCAGGTATTAAAGAAATGACATTTGCTTAAGACACTGGCAAGTCTTCGCCGAGGACCTCCGATAATAAGTTACTGTAGTATTCTGGATTTTGCGTTGAGGTACGTAAGGTAGTCCCTGTCCTCGAATTTCATTTGGAAGATTATCATTCTCAATGCACTTTACATTCTCACGGTCCTTTTGGATGCGTTCATTGGAAGGCCGGGCTCGTTAATTGAAGTGCTACACTAGACTTGCCTGTCTGGGACGTTGAACGAACACCGAGGTGAACAGTGATGGCAAGTAAGGAAAGCGGGGGGGCGTGAGAAACCTAAGCGACGAATGCGGGGCAGGGTTACAGTACAGTAGAAGGATAAGTGCAAAGGTACCACTTCCATTCGCATCTTTACTTTACATTGCGAAAAGGAAGAGACTAGAGACCCATCATCATGGTGGTTAAATCACCTTACAATATTGACATCCCTTCCACTGATATTCTAACCTACCTCTTCGGCTCCGGGACACCCCCCGACAAACCAGTGTGGATCGACGCTGTTGATCCGAGAAAGTTCCTAAGCCCTCGCACGTTGCTTCAATGGGTCAAGAGACTTGCGGTGGGATTGGACAGGCTGGGTGTGAAGCCGGAGGAGGTAGTTCTGGTTTTTTCACCGAATCACATCTTCGTACCTGTAGCCTATTTGGGAACTGTAGGATCGAGGAGAGTCTTTAGTGGTGCCAATCCGGGGTACGGCGCTGATGGTGTGTCTCAAGAGAATATTGAATTGACTGCCAGCGATCCTCTAATGTTTTCAAAATAGAGCTGGCTTATCAGATTCGGGACTTATCACCTCGTGTTGTTCTTGTGCATCCGGGTTTGATCCAGACAGCACGATCTGCTGCAACGATTGCTGGGTTGGCGCAAAACTGTCTTTATCTTTTTGATGATGAAGCAGTACAGCCAATTGATGGAGTTAAAGACTGGCGCTCCTTTATAGGCGCCCCTCAAGAAGCCGAAAAGTATCAATGGACGAAGCTTGATCCGGAATCATCAAAGAGGACGCTGGCGACTGTGAACTTCTCGAGTGGAACCACGGGCTTACCGAAAGGCGTGATGATCACCCATCGTTGTCTGATTGCCAATATGGAACAAACCAACTTTATGAGAAATTTAGGTAAGAATATGGACGATAAGCCGCAAGAGCGCTGGATAGGCTTGCTGCCGCTGTACCACGCATATGGCCAGTTGTATACGTGTTTACTGGCTACGAAACTCTGTACTCCTGTTTTCATCATGAAAGCCTTTGTTTTCGAAGAGTTCCTCCGTGTCATCGAGACACACCGGATCACGCATCTGCACCTAGTACCTCCTGTACTTATCATGCTTGGCAAACGACCAGAAACTGCCCAATACGATCTCAGCAGTGTCACAAATCTCGGCTCCGGAGCAGCACCACTATCGTTCGAGTTACAAAACGACTGTGCCAAGCGCTTCAAGTTGAATGTAAGTCAAGGATGGGGAATGACAGAACTCACATGTACGGGGTTGGGGCATCCAGGAGTTGTTGACGACCCTACTGGAAGCGTTGGTATACTTTTGCCAAATTGCGAAGCTAAGCTTCTCGACGAGAATAGCCAAGAAGTCGGACCAAATGGAAGGGGTGAGCTCTACTTCCGAGGACCAAATGTCAGCCCAGGGTACTGGAGGAATGAGGAGGCAACGAAGCAGTCGATGCTACCAGGCGATTGGCTTAGAACAGGGGATGTAGCGACGTATGACGAAAGAGGGTGGTTTTGGATCGTAGACAGGCTGAAAGTACGAAGATTTCATCCCTAAATCGTGCAAGGCTCCCAATCTGAAGAAGATCTCGGCTGACACAACAAATGACAGGAACTCATAAAAGTAAACGGACTTCAAGTAGCTCCAGCGGAGTTGGAAGCGATGCTACTTCAGCACGGCGACATTGCTGATGTAGCGGCAGCTGGCATAACGATCGATGGTCAAGAGTGGCCAAGAGCATACGTAGTACTGCAAGATACGTCCAAAGGCAAGATTAGCCCTAATGACATTCAAGATTGGATCAAGACTCGCGCAGCAAAGCACAAATGGCTGCATGGAGGTGTTGTTTTCATTGACGCAGTGCCGAAATTAGCAAGTGGGAAGATTCAGAGGAAGGTTTTGAGGAAGTGGGTCCAAGACGATGCGAAGAATCTCAACACTTCGCCTAAGGCTCGATTGTGATATTTTGAATCATGGGAGTCGGTCTTTCGCCAAGAGAAATGGAATTGGCTGCGGATACTGAATTATACCTATGCTTCGCACAAACTATCGATCATCCTGGAGGAAGGTCTTCTACGCGTTAGTAAGGCAAGACCACCGTGGGGTTTCTCTACCAGCTTTTGCTTCATAAGACGAACAGAGACAACGAGGGATCGCAAAATAAGTTGGATCGATTGCGTGTCAAACGTCGCCATCGTCGCCACAAATTGCATTTCATAGGTATTGATCTAGAATAATCCCAGGGCGGTGCGATGGGACTCGGTATGCCCCAAGCAATTATTAAAGCCTTGTATACTTTCGGGTTGGTGTTTATTATCCCGGCGTACTGTAAGCGACTCAGAGGTTTCCCCGACCGCCGATATGTAAACAAATCTACTACGGAGTACTTCTCTACTATTTTCTACTTTTATTGAGGTAGCAGGTAGGAGGTAGCAGGTAGCGAGGGTAGGAAGGTAGGAAGGGTAGGAAGTAGAATGTAGGTAGCTTACAGACGAATTCGAATTTCTGAGCCATTCGGAATTTGGATAACTTCAATATTCGGATGTAGTGATATTTGGCAGCTGTGTAGGCCAAAAAGTGATGGTGGTGTTGCGGGGGTAATTCTAGGGGGGGCCACTTTTCCGTACAGTACTACGCCGGAATAATCCAAACCAAGCCGAAAGTAGGCGATATTGCGAGAAGAACCTTGTCGATTACGCCTCGCCGCTATTCTAGATAAAAAGCTCGCAAACGGGCTGAGATACTCCGTACATAGTGGAAGAAACGGGATTAACATCGCTGTTAGTAAGATGGTACTTCCGTACTTAGTGGCAGTTCTATGGTAGATATTCTCTCAACTCTGGTTGACTGGCACGACTGGTTTCCGACTCCCAACTTCTTAGACCCTGGATGTGGTGACGGCGGGACAATCCCTGCAGAAGAACTTAAAGTGGTGATGCTTGGACTTCCGAGGCCTCGCTGGTACATGCGGCGTACTCGAAATGCCGTGACGCGGCCATTGAGAGCGCCAAATCATCGTTTTTCTGTCTGCAATGTACATATCCAAGGCCATTTAGACATACACAAGACTCTACTGTCCTACTTGAACGTTGTTAAATCATCTGTCGTGTGAGATTCGGTTGACAAGCCTGCCAGATGGACCACCCGTAAGAGCCCAAAAAGCATCAGGCAGAACTCACTGTAGCCATGTTGTTCCTTCGACAGACCTGGACGTTGGTCCAGAAGAACATACTGATCGTGCTGGTTCGCCATGCTTTTTCAACGCCTCTTCGTTGCTTTCTTCTTCCTCTGTAAGGGATGAGAACGCTAGTCGAAAAGTCGCGCTATACTAATTCAATCGGTATAGCATCTTCACTGGATTCCTAGCATATGCGCGGAACCTCTTTATACCCCCTTCTCACTATGGCATCGGAAATCCAACGCCTGTGCGATCACTCGCGAACGCCCTTACTGCGGCAGGGGGAGGGAGGAATACAGTGGCGTTTGTTAACAATGGCTTTACAGGAGGGGATATCGAAGCTGTTATAGACTCGGTCGCGGCCACAGTCAGAAGTCAGGGGAAGATTGCGCAGATACTATCGAATGAGGAGGAACTGCTCACAGTATGTCGGAGCTCTCTGCGAGGTGTCTCGGCCTGCTTTGGCGCAGCCGTCTTCTATGGTTCGCCATTGGAAGGGCCTGGGGCCATGTGGAATTATAGCCTGAGGGCGGATGGAGGCTTGGGTAGTAAGATCGATACGACAACCGCCGATAACGACATAGAGGTCTACCCCATTCCATTGCAGCATGCTATCGATTTCTCCATCGCCTCGCACAATAATACGGTCGACAAGTCAGCCTTGCCGAATCAAGTCTACGAGTACCCTTTTACTTCCATGACACAACAACAGAGGAATGATGATATCCGGGTCAGGTACATGGGAGGTATAATCGATATCCTAGGCGTAGCATTTTTCATCGGAATCGTTGGAGTCATCTATCAGCTGGTGGGACTAATGGCATCAGAGAGAGAGCTAGGGATGACACAGATCATAGATGCATCGATGCCGAACAAACGGCGCTGGGAACCCCAGGTCGTCAGGTTAATTGCCAATCACGCTGCGTTCGACATTATGTTCGCCCCTGGCTGGATCGGCATAGCCCTCATATTGGCTTATGGGGTATTCGCCAAAACAAGTCTGGGAATCTTGATAATCTTTAACCTACTGGCTGGGCTTTCCCTCTCTTCCTTCTCGATCTTCGGGGCCGCCTTCTTCCACAAAGCTCAGCTGAGCGGTATCTCAACCACAATCATCTCTCTGTTACTAGCTGTACTCTCACAAGCCATTAACAAGCAACTCAGCACAGGTGCTGTTGCAATCCTTAGCGTTCTTTTCCCGCCAATGAACTACAATTTCTTCACGATTCTAATGGCTCGATGGGAACGCCAGAACCTATCAACCAATCTGATCAAGTCAGCACCCCAGAACCCATGGATTCTTCCTGGAATTGTATTCTTTGTCTTTGCCATACTCCATATCATAGCTTTCCCCATCCTTGGCGCGCTCGTCGAAAGGAAGCTATATGGGACCGCATCGAAAGGGCGGACTACTTTCATTGGAAGTTCCGGAGGGTCTCAGGCTGCGGTTCAGCTTTCAGGGTTCACAAAACTCTATAAACCGTCATGGTGGGCCCGAAATGTTGCCACACGCTTCGGAAAACGAAAAGAGGTTGTAACTGCCGTTGACGATCTCAGCCTAACCATTCCACAAGGACAGATCATGGTTCTATTGGGCAGCAATGGCAGTGGAAAATCTACAACCTTGGAAGCCATAGCAGGACTGAATACTGTCACTTCAGGCAGCATAGCTGTGGATGGTTACGGCGGACTTGGCATTTGTCCACAGCGCAATGTTCTCTGGGATGAACTAACCTCATATGAGCACGTCCGAATATTCAACAGGCTTAAGTCTGTTGGGAAACCATCTTCGAAAGCAGAGATCCAAGAGTTGATTACGGCATGTGACCTTGACAGGAAGATTGAAGCCAAAGCAAGCCATCTCTCCGGCGGACAGAAGCGGAAATTGCAACTTAGTATGATGTTCACAGGCGGTAGTCGAGTTTGCTGTGTGGACGAGTGCTCTAGCGGAGTGGATGCTCTTGCACGTCAAAAGCTATGGCAGATTTTACTGGCGGAGAGGGGTGCAAGGACAATCATCTTCACGACTCACTTCCTAGACGAAGCCGATTTGTTATCGGACCAGATCGCCATCCTATCAAGAGGGAATCTCAAAGCACAGGGTTCGGCTGTAGAACTAAAACACCGGCTAGGAGGGGGTTATAGGATTCATTTATTCAAGGTCCCCGGAACTGCGACCAATATGCCAGAATTTAGCGAAATACCGCGAAAGGTTCTAGAGGACAAGACTATCTACACCGTGCCCGGCTCCGCCCAGGCAGCCGAGTTTGTAAAAAAACTAGAGGCTGCAGGTATCACCAATTATGAGATCAACTCGCCTTCCATCGAAGAAATCTTTTTCAATGTAGCAGAGGAGGCGGATGCGAATGGCCGGCGGAAGCTTCAAGACACAATAGACTCGCCTAGTAAGGTCTCCAGCGAAGAGGTCGTTGTCACAGAAGGAAAGGATTCGGATCTCGATGAATCCGACAAAGACTTGCATCTTCAGACTGGTAAAAGGATTGGCATGATGCGTCAAGCCCTGACCTTGTTCCGCAAGAGATGGACCGTCTTTCAGAGGAACTATCTCCCTTACCTGGCGGCATTCCTACTCCCAGTTATCGCCGCCGGACTTGTTACGTTGTTCTTGAAAAATTTCAAAGCTCCAGGTTGCTCTCCCACCGAACAAATCTCCCCATCTCAGATCGCCTCGTTAGCAACGCAAATAAACTATACAATTGTTGTTGGACCGGCAAACAGACTTTCTTCTACAGATCTCCAGCGTATTGGAGCTACGCTTCCTGGTGGAGGATCGGGGAAAGGAGGCTTGGCCGCACTGCAGCAATCAGTGCATCTGATCGATGGTACCCTAAGCAACTTTAACAATTACATCAGCACCCATTACGCAAACGTTACTCCTGGAGGCTTTTTCTTGGGTGAGAACGGATCTCCGCCAACGTTCGCTTATAAGGGTAACGCAGACATTTCTCTGGCGACTATAACACAGAACGCCCTCGACACGCTGTTGACCAATGTCTCTATTAGTACTCAATACCAAGCATTCGACGTGCCATGGGTATCTGGTGCTGGCAAAACACTACAATTGATTGTCTATTTTGGCCTAGCGATGTGTGCTTATCCTGCATTTTTCGCCCTCTACCCTACACTTGAGCGCCTGCGGAACGTCAGGCAGCTGCATTATAGCAATGGTATGTGTTCTCTGCCCTCATCATCACTTTATTATCTTGCTGACGTGATTCTGCTCAAGGGGTCCGGAGCGTTTGCCTCTGGTCAGCGTACGTCACGTTTGACTTCATGATCGTCCTCGCCAGTAGTGTCCTGTCAATCGTCATCTTCCGCGGTGTGAGCGACCAATGGTATCATCTGGAATACCTCTTTGTAGTTTTCTTCTGTTACGGCTTGGCTTCTACGCTGGTATCGTACGCCATATCTCTTGTCTCGCGCTCTCAATTGGCGGCTTTCGCCTTTGCTGCCGGTAGTCAAGCGTGAGTTTGATCGAGCACCTTGATAACGTTGAATCGTACTAACTCAATCCTAGCGTGATGTTCCTCCTCTATTTCATTGCCTATCTGAGTGTCCTTACCTACGCCCCGGTCGACAAGGTCGATTCTTATATCTACATTGTACATTTTACCATCTCACTAGTAACCCCCACAGGAAGCCTAATCCGTGCCCTGTTTGTGTCCTTGGACGTATTTTCCGTACTCTGTCGGAACAAGTCCATCGCTTCATATCCTGGAGAAATCACTCTGTACGGTGGTCCAATACTCTACCTAATCTTGCAATCCATCTTTCTCTTCGGCCTCCTCCTGTGGTGGGACAGCGGTTCAATATGGGACAAGCTTCGCGGCAGGACCTACAAGCCAGACGACGCCGAAGAAATTGACCAAGCAGATGACGAGATCGCTGCCGAGGTCAAGCGCGTCAATGCCTCCCCTGATGATGGCCTCCGGGTCATGCACCTTACCAAAGCATTTGGTAGCAACGTCGCCGTAAAAGACATTACCTTTGGCGTCAAGCGTGGCGAAGTCTTTGCTCTTCTAGGCCCCAATGGAGCTGGCAAAAGTACCACAATCAGTCTTATCAGAGGCGACATCCGCCCTTCCCACAACAGCGGCGAAGTCTTTGTCGAAAATATCCCCATCAGCAAACACCGCGCCGCTGCTCGAAACTCCCTAGGCGTCTGTCCCCAAGTCGATGCCTGCGACCAAATGACCGTGCTCGAACATCTCCAGTTCTACGCCCGCGTCCGAGGCGTAGTGGGCGTTGAACATAACGTGCACGAAGTCATCCGTGCCGTGGGCCTTCAACTCTTCCAGCACCGTATGGCCGCCAAACTCTCCGGCGGTAACAAGCGCAAACTGTCCCTTGCCATCGCCCTCATGGGCAACCCCTCAGTGCTCCTCCTTGACGAGCCTTCCTCCGGCATGGACGTCTGCGCCAAGCGTGTCATGTGGCGCACCCTCGCTTCCGTAGTCCCAGGCCGCAGTCTCGTGCTCACGACGCACAGCATGGAGGAAGCGGACGCGTTGGCGGATCGTGCGGGCATTATGGGGAAGAAGATGCTGGCACTGGGGACAAGCGATTATTTGAGGCGGAAGCATGGGGATCGGTATCACGTGCATCTCATTACAAAGACCGCGCCGCATACGAGTCTAGAGGAGATGGAGCAGATCAAGGCGTGGATTGCCACCAACCTGGAGGACGCGGTCGTCGAGCAGAAAACCTATCACGGCCAACTACGGTTTAGCGTCCCTGCCTACTCCTCCCCCATTTCTCCTCCGCAATCGCAATCCAAATTCCCCTCCTCCTCCCCCTCCTCTGACGACGAGATCACACCCACCAACACCCTCACCACCACCAACGCCACTATCCCCACCACAACAACAACCAGCGGCATCGGCACCCTCTTCACAACCCTAGAAGCCCAAAAAGAAGCCCTGGGCTTCGAGTACTACTCCGTCAGCCAGACGACACTGGATCAAGTCTTCCTGGCCATTGTCGAGAAGCATAATATCGAGGAGGAGAATTATCATCAGGGGGTTAGGAAGAGGGGGGTGTGGAGGAGGGTGCTGGGGAGGTGAGAGTAGGAAGGCAGGTTTGAAGGGTTAGGTTGTGGAATTAGATATAAGGGGGTTGCGAGTATATATTCTACCATTTATCTAGCAGATTAATACTCATCTGTCCACAACAAGAATTAATCTAGGTATTTATTAATGTCGTCCGAAAGCGGATTGGGGGGTTCCTATGCCATGGTGACGATTCTCCAAAGCAAAATTTGAACTACTGTATGTATGCTGACCCCACTCCTTCTTCCATCCCCTAACCCCCTCCTCCTATCTTCTTCCCCTCTCCTTCCCTCTATGCACACCCCTGCCCTCTCACCAAAACTCCCCACTTCCACCCCATCCTTTCCACTTCTTTTCAACCCCATCCTCTTTCTTTCCAAACCCAAACTTGGCAGACCGCTCTGCTGTAGCTGTGTCTCGGATCCAAGCTTGCTTTTTACAAGGCTTCGATCTCTTTACGTTTGTTTGTTGAGGTTGTGGGGATTGTGGAGGTTGTGTTGGGTTGGTGGGTGGTTGCGATGGGGTTGGGGTTAGGGTTCGGGGGGAAGGGGAGACTGATGAGGTTGGTGGAAGGGGGGTTGTGTTGACGGGTTACTGCATGCATGCGAAAGTGCCGAGTGCCAATACGCAAGTCGAGCGTTGGAATGATCGGTTCTTTTCGATTGACTGCTCGTGTTCCATAAACGTAAGAAAGCCACGGGTAGTGATCCTCTGCGATATAATACAGTGACATTAACGTATCTTGGAACATCATCGGTTTCAGTCAAGGCATCTCAGATCTTCTTCATCAGTCCTACATAAGTCGTCTCAAATCTTCAAGCTCTTCAGATCATTTCTGTCCAACTCGCTCCCTAAACAACAACTCTCACCCTAGCCAATAGTCTGTTTCCCTGTGAATCTCTTTCTGAGGTTTGAACAGACCAATCTCCTTTCCCATCCCTCATCGTCGCTTCTGCAATTCCAGCGCATCAGTTATCACGGGCTCATCGTTCGGATCCCAATGCCAAGCGCACTGCCCACACAACCCGTAGGCACACGTCATCCACAGGACTGATTCTCCCCACGAATAATCTTCGCGGTCTTCACACCTCGGACCCCCCTTAGTGCTGCGTAACCCCTTGGCTCAACACGACCAAGATCTGACTTCATGGTTGTGAGGCGCCGGCACGTTTTCAGCAGGCGGAAGGCGACTGTAGGATTCTCTCCTTTTCACTTGAATGTGACACTGGCAATATCGTAACGTCGCACATACCCAGTGCGCCGCAAAAATACTAGAAGTGCGTCTGTAAGGCTAGTGTGTTCTCGAAGTAGAAAACAATGAAGCTTTGCGGTAAGTCTGCTTCGAGGCAAGTAGAACGGATAGTCCGAAGCGGAGATGCTTGTAGATGTGGTTGCGGACTTCTGGAGGAAGATGGAGATGGTTGTTGGCATCAGAACAATTATCTTCTTCTGGCGGGGTGATGTTCCAGGAAGCCCGGTCTGTGCCCTTTTGCTGGCTTTTGGCACGTTCACTGTCTTTGCTTGTACGACCTGCGACGGAGTTTGTGCTCTTGGCTTGTGTAACTCGGCTTGTTGGTCTTGAGTCTCTTGCGTCTGGGTGATCAAGAATCAATCTTGAGTGCCCGTATGAGTAAGGAAGTGGCTCGCTGTGGCTACGTGTAGTCACAGAGAAATTTTGGTCAACTTTTGCGAGCGGAGGTAAAGGTTCTGAAAGATCAGACAAAGTAAAGATATCAGACGAACTCGAACAATGGGACGGGAAATGAAAGAGAAACTGTCGTTGATGCTGGCAATAATCTCTCTGAAGGTAGAAAAGATAGCGCAAGATGACTTGGTCTTTCCGATGTGACGACACAAACGTATAAGAGTTATTAGCTGTCGAGTTTAAACCCGATATGTTTTTAGCCCTCTATCTCAATCGAGGTTGAGGTAGTGACTTGTCCAGGTGTCAAACTGGAAGGCTTCCTGTACTTCGAGGATCTTCTCTGCACGATCTATGGAGCGACATAGCGAGGTGTTAGTTCGGCGACTGCGGTTCTCTTTGATTTGTAATGTCGAAAAATGTGGATCCTCTGACTATTATTGAGGCTTCCATAGAAAATTTCAACTGGACCATTTAGGTCTTCGAATCGCTCTTGTCATCGACCTTTCTAGAACAAGGTAGACAGCGTGCCTCACATCGAGCTCGAGCCAGATGGTCAAGGAGCTTCCTCCAGGGAGATATGTTCTAAGTCTTCGTCGACCGCGGTCGCCTCAATCTGCTCTCGCATAGCATCTTCTACACTGGCCCCCTGGTGGTCTCCCATGACACTTGTCTGAAGGCCTTTGCCTTCCGTCAATAGCCATTCAACAACTGCGTCTTTTCCGTTTATCTCCGCTTCATACATTGCGTCATGGCCCGCCTCATTTGTCATGGTAGGATCAGCCCCAGCATCTATGAGAAGCTTGACAGCTTCAAGGTGGCCATTCAAGGAAGCCCAGTGCAGGGGTGTATTTCCAGATGCATTCTGGCTGTTGAGAAGTGTCATTGTTGAAATGGGTGAAGCGGAGGCGCAGAGGGTGATTAGATGCTTCAAAGTGTCTAAAGAATCTTCAGCTTAGTCTAGTGTTGCCATTTCTTCAGGCTGGCTTACCGATATGACCATTGGCACTTGCCATATGTAAGATCCCATTACCGCTCTGCTCGTCGACGGCTGCCGAGACGATTGAAGCCTGTGTAGTACTGGCGGACTTGGCGAAAGCCTCGAGACTGGAGAGTAGCTCTTGCAAGTCTCCTACTCGTGCGAAGTAGAGGAGATCATCAACTTCGTCTTCAGATAGGGAGGTCACTGTTGCGGAAGGCATCTTTGTGAATAGGTTTCCAGAGACTCTTCAAGTATGAAATTTGGGAGAACCAATGAATCTTTTAAGGCTGCCGCTTTTAGCGGCTGGCATGGAAAGCTCTCTGGGCACGATGTGTGAGGTTTGAAAAGTCAGCTTCTATGATTACATCTTTCGCGGAAACCCTCTTCAGCCAGCAGCCATCTTAAGAACTTCTATCAACTATTTAGGTTCGAAGGGGCCTCTTGCAGGAAACTACGATGATACAGATAGAGGAATTTTACAGACGAACAACTCACACTGGTGATGGCCCATGGGCTTGATACCCGACTCAACGATTCAAAGATACCGAGACATGTTTCCCGAAGTAGAAGATCAATGTATAGTTTCAGATGACTTCGCCCAGCTAAGTAACATCGTCATTCCGTGGTATGGCTTTGCACCGTCGCAACCCTCCTACAATATAGCCACATCACTAAAAACAGGCGCGATATTTATTCCCCCAAGACTAGTAAGATTCCAATTACCCGCATCCTTAGAGACCTTCGTACCTCCGACATGAAAGTCTTTGACCGTAAAGCCACTTATAGATACCACTTTCCCACTGCCATCTGTAAATTCGGGCAACTCGCTTACCTCTACTCCAGTCGATGCGGGCGAGAATGTCTCAATCCAGAAATTGTCCATGGTGATGTTTTCGAAATTCGCCAATGGGCAGATCCGAAAGAGCCCACCGCTGATACCTTCGGAGCGAAAGTTTGAAAACGTAACATCTTTAACAGTGTTGGCGAGATTGGCCGTGTTGGACACGTCTTCGGATATTTGATAAATCTGGTTCGCGCCGACGAGAGAGGGGTGGCTGCCGTTGGATGGATATTTGGAATGGATTATGTCCACGGCGTTGACGGTGATATTTTCCACGGAACGGGAGTACCAGCCGAACTGGAGGGTCGGGGCGGTTTTACCTTTCCAAACCGTGATGCGCTGGATGTCGACGTTGGAATAGTAGGTTTTTATCGTGTCGTCATTGGAGTGGTAGAATACATCGTGAACGGAGGAGCCAGGGTAGTTTTCCAGACCATCCGTTTGGCCAAAGAAGGCGCCGACCTGCTTGTAGTCGAATGCTTGAACGGAGAGCGTGTCGAGATCGCCGGTGAAATCCATAGAGTTGAAGGGTGGCGCGTTGACGGTCACACCATTCAGAACAAAGGTTTGTTGTTGGCCGCTCGAGCTAACGCCACTCCACATCCTCAATGAGTCGCCGTCCGATTTGAGATTACTGTAGCCTGAGGCGGGGTTGGCTTGGTAGACGTATTGTTCTCCGGAGAGCACGCCGTGACCTGTAGCTTTCATCGTGGGGGCGGTGGTGTTATAGTACATGGCGCCCTTAACGTAGGCTCCTAGATCAAAGTGGACCCAATTAACGCTGCTGCTGAGAACGGCGTGTGCGGTACCAGTAAACCAATATACACCGGGTCCGAAGATGATCGTGGTCTTGTCCGTCGTATCCAAGCCATTTACTAGACCAGGTTCCACCACTACGGAAGTTGACGAATTGGCCTCGGGAACCATAGCGGAAGCGGGAAAGGGACTGGCAAAAATCAATAAAGCATCGTGTGGCTCGATGCCGATAATGGGGTTGCTGGTGCTGAAACTTGGAACATATCCATAGCCGTTGGGGTCTGTGTCCTGCACAAAATCCCCTTCTGTACAAGCACAGCTGGTGTGGAATGAGTAAAGGTTGTCCACAAACTCCACGGAAAATCGAGATCCCTTGTCGCTATAAGGCACCGTGACATAAACACTGCCATCTACCTCAGATACCGTGTAGTTGAGAGTAGTGGGACGGATGATAACATTGCTTGCAGAAGCGTTGGCGCCATTGATCCGGGAAATCTTTACAGAAACGTCGGCGCCATACAAGAATGAGGTCCAAGCCATTGTCATACCAAGATCTGCCTCAACGGTGATACCATCGTCTTGAGTTGAAGTTGACGTGAGATCTCCGGGAACTCGGATATTCCCATTGCCATTTCGAGGAATCGTCTCGTACACGAAAGAGTCGTAGTAGCTGTCTTGATCTGTGGCGTTGCTCCCGGAACTCACTTGAACTGAGTACAAGTGGGACTGGCGAACGTTTCCGTCGAGGACCGCAGTTTGATGGTTAAATTCACCAGTGGTGTGCCACCAGGTTTGCAGAACGTTGTTGCTGACGGTGCGATTGACAGATGTTGCGCCACTTATTGGTAGAAGAAGAAGTGCAAATTTACGATACACAGACATTCTTCAGAGCCAGTCTGAAGGTGTGGGAAGCTAAAGGAAGGAATGGCAATATCTGCAACAAGAGAGAGAGAAATAGTTTAAATAAAGTTGATGGGTGTCTGGTCTATGTGTTGGAGGAATGGAGAAAAGAAAATACAACACGAGTAGTTAGCAGTAAGGACGCAATGTGCAGATGAAGGAAAAAATTGGGTGAGAAGAGAGGACGAGGGACCAGGCAGCGCTCCTTTCATTGATAGGGAGGCCTAAGAAGCGTACCCTAATTACCGTCAGGTTGCACGACAGTACTCCGTAGGTAGGGCGGCGCTCACCCTGCGCCCGATTGAGGGTGAGGCCGGCGTGGATTTCTGGATTTCCGGCTTATTGGCTGTTTGCTATCTCACTGCTTCACAAAGAATTATAGAGCGACATTCGTAAAACACGCCATAATCTTGTTAGCATTCATTGACTTAATTCACTCCGAGCGATGCTATGTAAAATCGTGCTTGGTCCTAAAACTGCACTTTCTCCGGATAAGCCCTATCCTGAGGCACAACATCTTGGTGGTGCCCTGGGAGAAACGTCCCTATGATACAAGTTCATTCACCCTTGTTGCTATTCAATCCCGTAGCCAAGCTTTTCGCTTTTCGTCCTTCTTTTCCTTTCGTTTCTCCTTGAAAGACTTCAACTCCTGCCTTGTCAACTTCTTTCCACTCCTTTCCGCCTTCAAGCTCTTCCCATTGTGACTATTCGCAGCAGCGTCCACATCGAAGAAGGCACTCATCTGCCGCTTGCTCTTATTCTCGTCGTTGTGATTCTCCGGGTTTATGGAGTGCGGTTGCCATTTGCCCGTGAAGCGATTGAAGACGCCAGTGGCAGTATAGATTGCTGCTGGATCGACTGGTTGAGCAGTGCCATCTTCATTTGGCTGGCCTTGTTGAGCGTAGGAAGCTGTAGGATCGTAGTCACCGTGTATTGCTGGATCATACCCACCATATGGTCGTTGTGGAGGATCCTCTGTTCCGGGCGCTTTCTCTGGTATTCTGTCGTAATTGCCTACACCTGGCGCACTCGGGGTCGGCTCAGGTACTCGCGGGTTAGTCCATTGTGATACGGCGGTGAAGCGGTTGTAAAAGTAGTAAGCCTGAGCATTATCGTCCCAAAGTGGGTCCCACCCGTCATCTTGACTGTCACTTGGAGGTCCTTCCGCAGGCAAGGGCGGAGCCTGGTCTACATGCAGGAGCCTGATTCCTGAGTCCTGACTCTTCTCTTTCTTGACATCCAGCTCTTGCGCTACCTGCGTATGGTCTACAGAGTCAGTGTTGAAAGTAACCTCTGGGCCACGGTCATGGTGATCGCCATTAGCGGAACCACCATCGACCTGTTCACGTTCCTTGACACTGTCACTAGACATGTGGATATCAGCGTGATACAGAGGGTTAAAACTTGACACCAAGAAAAAGAAGTGTATATGAACACGAAGAGGACGATGTCGATGTCGCTGCCGGCTGGTATTGAGTGTTCTGTCTGGGATGTTGATCGATTGGCTGAATGGACGGGAGTGAAGCGACGGCTGACTAAGACAAATAATCAGGCTAGACTGATCTCTGGTTCGGGGAACATCTCCCGCTCTGCTGCGCGATAACGGCCATCCCGATCCTTGTCCCCTCCCTTTGCAGATTTTCAAGTCACCTGGCAGGTCTTCAAAATCTTCCCCGTTGCATACATGTTCCTTTGCATATTTGCACACTTTCCCTCTTATATAGAAGCATCTGACAGCAGGTCTGTCGAATAACATTTGAGCGAAACCTCCAGATTTGTCCCTTCGTCCTGGGACATAGAGTAAGGAGTGTAGCGCCAGGATGTCGTGGTTCAAAGACGCTCTCGTGGACAAGAAACATGAAATCGTTCTCTTCTCTTCAACCGCCATCGCTCTATATGGATACGATCAGGGCATGATGTCCCTGATCAACACGAATTATGACTACCTAGATACGATGGGTATTAGCGAAGACAGTCCGCTCGTTGGTATCATTGTCTCCGTTTACTATCTGGGTTGTGCAGTGGGGGCTATTCTGGCAAGCTTGTTGGCAGATATGAGAGGCCGAAAACCTAGCATATTTGTTTGTTTGGCGGTCACAGCTTTGGGAAACCTCTTCATGTTCGTATCTGGTCTTGGTTATAAACAGGGCGCCTTGACCATGATGCTTTTGGGAAGAGTTATCATGGGCCTTGGTGTCGGTGGCATCGACTCGGTCATCCCAGTGTATTCGTCAGAATTGAACTCGGATGGTGGACGAGGAAAAGCGCTAGCTCAAGAGTTTCAGTCGAATATATTTGGTCTTAATATGGCATTTGCTATCAATCTTGGCGTAACCAATGCTTTGGGAAAGGAGAACCAATGGGGTGAGTATCTTCTGCAAATTACCTAGCCAAGCTGATGTAATCTAGCTTGGCGTTTGCCTATCATCATTATGCAGATATATCCAGTTTTGTTACTCTCCTTCATTAATCGCCTGCCAGAAACACCAAGATGGTTTATCTTTCATGAGCGCCAAGACGACGCACGTGACGCACTTGTTGATATATATGGTGAAGGCGATGCGAAGGAGAAGTTTGATGAGCTCGTCCAAGCACACGAGGATGAGTCGAGCCATTCAGTCGGCTACAGCGATATGATCTGGCCCTCCGGTAGCCAATTCCACCAGACCGCGGTCACTGTTATGGGTCAAGTCAACCAGGCCTTGACTGGCTACGGTGCAGTCAGTGTGTATGGACCCCAAATATTCGAGCTTCTAGGCTTCGGGGTCACTGAAGCGGAATACTTGACCGAGGGAAACTACATCTCGTACTTCATCCTGATGACCTTCGCATGGTTACTGATCGACCGTGTTGGTAGGCGTATTTTGATGATTGGAGGTGCCTTTGCGATCTCTATATGCTTCCTCATTCTTACCGTATTGGGATACCTGGCTATGAATTCTGACAATCTCGGCGTTCCCAATCTGGCGGTATCGATACCTGGTAGCGTCGTCTTGTTCATTGCAACAGCAATGTTCGGCATCGGCTGGCTTTCAGAAGTCTGGCTTATCCCCACGGAGATCTATCCGTCAACATCGCGAGCTCAAGGGTCGGCTATCTCGGTTGTCGTCTGGGGAATTGCAAACTTTGCGGTCACTCTACTGACACCAATCGGCTTCAACAACCTCCGGTACTGGCTTTTCCTCGTATTCGCTATAACGAATTTGTTTGCAGGATGGTGGACATGGGTAAGCTTTTCTGTCAGTCGTAACCCTCAGGAGAAATCAGCTGACGTTGCCAACCTAGGCGTATTCGCCCGAGACTGGCGGGAGAACTTTCGAGGAGAATCAGCAATTCTTCGAAGATGCCAAGGAACGAAACAGCTGGCTTGTGAGCAAGGTCAACGATGGAGAGTACAGGCACATGCCCAAAGGCGAGAACGAAGGTGGCCAGGACGGAGAGACCGCTCCACTATTAGGTGGTGGATCTTGAAGACCATCTCGACGACCTGATAATATACATGAGCGATGTTTACTCGTTTTATACCTACCTAGACTTTCCGTTTTCCTCGTTCCATAGCGTTATACACGCATGTATCTAGGCAGTTGGAGATCATCCTGAGTTCAACGGGTCTTCCGTACAGCTGACTACTGTGAAATATTCCCAGGTTTATGATTTACTCATAAATATCTAGTTGTATTTTCTCCTTTGATTTCTCCAGAACAATTATCGAAAGCGAGGCTCGATCTCACATGTATTTCACATGTCGTTTTTATGCTATCATTTCCCCTCAACGAGCTTAGTGCAGCTTATTTAGCATGTGGTTTCTGTTGTCGCAGGAGATTGCTCTTAAGATTGCTATTCCGACCTCCCATCTACCTCCTACAAGCTTGACGTTCGGCGAGAGCTAAATCTACACAGAGACGTAGGATCGAGACAAGAGCGGTGTCGACATACTAAGGTAAGTACTCATGGCTAAATGATGTCATAGCGCATCCCGGAGATGTGTTAGCGTGGCCACTAACCGCCAAAATCACATGTCACCCTTGGCTCCGGTGCTCAGGTACAAATGTCGGTCACCTGCTTCATATGCCCTTCCTTTCCAACGCGAAAACTACCTCAGGCTTCATACATCCACGGACACGAGCAATCCATTCCTGGATTCTTGAGCGACAATGGAAGTGGCAGCTGAAAGTCGTTGCGATGATAGCATACCCCCTTATGAGGCTTGGCCCTCTGTTCCCACTAAAGCTCTACCCACACATGCTCTCCAGGTTGATCCCCTACCCATGGAGGTGGAAAATTTGAAGGCCGTAAGCGGTCCAGGGTCAAGGGATACAAGCGTTCTTTCTATGGACGACATCGAAGCGGCTCAAGCTCTTGAAGGTCTTCGCACAGGTATAATAAACCAAAGTCCTAATGTCAATACGCGCTGAAAGCTGGGGACAGATTTTCTGCAAAAGTCTTCAGCAGGCTATCAAAACACACTTTCACCCATGGTTGATCCCAACGGTCAAGAGCAATCGCGTTCCCAGCAGCCTGACTCACCGCGACCGGAACCTTTACTCACACTCCTTACATCGCATCATCCTCTTCTCTCTACCGCTATCAACGGTTCATTCGCAGCTTATGCATCTTCCAAATCATACTCACCCCGGTTCAGGTCCGGTGCCGAGTTTGTTGAGCGCCTGGGTTCCCCTGTGGTAAACACAATGGGCACAGCTGGCAGAATAAGTGGAGTTGAGTCTGGAGTGCGGTGGATGCTGCGGAAGCGTGATTCTAGCGAACAAAATCAGAGCAATAAGCGAAGGCGAACGGATCGCAAGGATAGCTTCGAAGCGGACATTGAAAGTGGGCTGAGTCAATCCTCACCTCAGCATCATGTCCGACGTCAATTTTCAGAAATGTCGATTGCGGAGCCTCTCCCTCCGTATGATGGACAACGTTCACCTGAGTATGAAGCGAAAGGTTCAACGGCACAAACACCACAAAATCAGCATTGGGGGACCAAGCTTATGATGACGACGTCCGCCCTCACAGCCGCGCTCAACGAGGAATCACTGCGGAGCCTCAAATATTGCTTGACCTGGCTTTCATGGGCAAACAATCATCTGAGTCAAACAGTCGTTACGCTCAAGGGTGTAATAGAAGAATGGGATCGCTCCCACCAGGACCTGTCACACTCGGATTCGCTAATGGAAGGCCAGGATGAAAAGTCTTCGGCTAACACGGAGGGTGAACCTGTAGCACGAGATCAAGCAGCTATATCTCGACACATACAATCTCTCAAAGACGACGTTCTTCAAACCCTTAAGAGAGTTGTCAATGTCGTGTCAACTTATGCTGGTGGTGCACTTCCCAGCAATGCTCGCGAGCTTGTACGCTTACATCTCAAATCCCTTCCTCAGCGTTTCCACCTTGCCGCCGCCGAGAACAGTAGATCTTCTAGTGATGGGAATAGCGAGGCGCAAGGTGCTCCTCCAGCAACAATCACAAGCGCACAGAGAGTGTTATCGCTAGCGACAGCTGGGTTGGACATGACAAAGCAAGTCAGTGAGATATTGAACAGTACGATAGTCAGTGCTGAAGATTGGTGCGATAAGTTTGGGAAAAAGAGAAGCGACAAGGAGGAGAAGAAGCATGAGGCTCCGGTAGTCTGGCATACGGAAGACATCAAGCAAGAACGTCTGGAACCATACCATGATGAGTTCAATCATAAAAACGATAGGCATATGCAAGATGGCCATATGGAAAATCACGAGGCGGAAACTGACAAGCAGGTACTTCTGGATCCACAGTAGATGTAACCACGGCGGTTCCTGACGAGGAGAACCAAAATTAGCAAGAACGTCATGTCCAGCAGTAACCGCTACCTAGGTCTGAATCTATCTGACAACAAAGCTATGTCGAATTTCCCTCCCCAGCATGAAAATCTCGTCAGCGCAGGTGAGACACTCTCCTGGAAGATGCGCGGCCGAGAGTCTCATGCTCGGATTCTAGAACAACGGTGAACGGTGATCTTTCAGGTGGTCTACTCTACCTGGAATCATTGCTAAGAGACTTGACAGCACCAAGACCTTGGTTCGATTCTGAAGAGTACGTAGCATTCCTTGGTAGGACCTTGTCCTATACCAAGCCCAAAATTAGACGACGGGTAGGGGAAAGACGGCATTTCCCGTATGACGCAATGAGAATGTCGAACGAAACCCAGGGGCCGCGGAGTTGAAGAGATTCAGACATGACATGCGTCTGCGACGTCGAGCTGTCGAGTGGTAGTTCAGTCTTGCCCGAGCCTGCGCAAGTTGTGCTTTCCTTAGGGAACTCACGGCTTCCCAACCTGTTGTTGTTGTTGTTGTTGTATGGTTTAGATTAGCATCAGTTCCTGTTAGGGAGCATTCAACCACATGAACCCGTTGATAGTGTCTCTTCCATTACAGTCCTCTCTGCAGTCCAGTGACTCATAGATTCAGTGACACAAAAGGGGTAAATGGCTCCAAAGCCCTATCACATCCGGGTTAAACAACATCCAGGATCAACTGGCCGTTGGGCATGAGCACCACATTGGCCATAGGAACCGTCAAGAACGACGCCCCGGTTTTACAAACGCTGGTGACGAGGAGGAAGGAGACGAAGAATTCAAGCGGGAGGCTGCTGAAGAGCTGGAGAACCTCCAGGATCGATTGCACAAAGGGGAGCTGGTGAATTTGCGGGATGTAATAAATCAGCAAGTGGTAAATCATCGAGTGCCCATCTCGAACTGGGGAGCCGCACTTTTCGTCGTTACTAAAAGAATGACCTGCAGGATTACCACCTTCGACATCCACCTGGTTGGCGATATGTACTGAACACTACAGAGGACTGGATCAAGAACAAGGAAAATTTGCCTATCAACCAAGAGAAACGCAAGCGAGAGCAAGAGAAACAAAAGGTAAGAACAATGCCGGTAAGGGCGAACAGCCAAGGCAAGAGCATGAATGGAAGCGGGAACCAGGAGCAGAGGAGAATACAAAGCATAACAGGCCTATGCTACGAATGGTGACGAATCAGGACAAGATAAGGAGAGTCTCGCACCTAATGTCAGCCGTGACAAAAAAGAGGAACAAACCGAGTACGAGAAGCTTCCCGAAAAGTACTCACCGCAAGAAATTGCTTTGCTCCGAAGTTTGCAACATGAAGGAGATTACATGTACAATTTTCAGCAGAACGATGGAAAGCGAACGTCTCCTGCTGCGAACAACGAGCAACTGGTGTCCATTGATGAGACTGATCAATTTAGTCCCGATCACTGGGTCCCACGCACTTCAAATCTGATCCGCCTGACCTGCAAACATCCTCTGAATGCGGAGCCTAAGCTCAGTTCGCTCTTTGATGCAGGGCTAATAACGCCAAATAGTCTACATTACGTTCGAAATCATAGGTAATTCATCCGGCGAATTGAGACTACAATATGCTAACACATTTACCGCACAGTGCGGTGCCCCATCTCTTATGGGAGACCCATGTGCTCGAGGTTGAAGGTGGGAAGCTGAGGCTTAGTATGAATGATCTTAGGAATAGATTCGAAAGTACTAATATACCCATTGCTCTCGCCTGTGACGGCAACCGGTGAAAAGAATTGAACATGATCAAACGCTCTAAAGGCTTCAAATGGGGTTCGGGCGCCATCAGCTGTGCCTACTGGAAGGGCCCACTGCTGCGAGACGTCCTTTTTGCTGCTGCCGTATCGCGGACCAAACCAACCAGTGAGAGGCTATGGGTCAACTTTGAAGGGTCTGATTCACCCAGCGAAGGAAAATATGCAACATGTATCCCTTTCGAGTATGCAATAGATCCTACGAATGACGTGATTCTTGCTCAATTCATGAACGATGTGCCACTGCCACCAGACCATGGACATCCTGTTAGAGTAATCATACCAGGCTATATGGGTGGTCGATGTGTGGAATGGCTCAAGAAGATTTGGGTCAGCGGGAAGGAGAACAATTCATACTATCATATGTGGGATAACAGAGTCCTTCCGAGTTTCATTACTGAAAAAGATGGCGAGTTCGCTACTACTATGTTTAACCACCCAAGTACAGCATGCAATGAGCAAAATCTTAATTCAATCATTGTAAAACCAACTCAAGGGGAGAGAATCCCGCTGATCGAGGCACGGAAAGGAAAGAGATACAGAATTGAAGGGTATGCGTATGATGGGGGAGGGTGTGAGGTTCAAAGAGTCGAGGTCTCTCTGGATGATGGTGAGACGTGGTTGTACTGCATCAGAAAAGTATAAGTTCAATTCAAAGCAATACCAATTTGGACTGACAAGACTGCTTCTATGATAGCTTCCAGACGTGCCAATTCGACATGGTAAAAAACTCTGGACATGGCTGCATTGGCATGTTGACATTGAGTTTGCTTAATTTCTACGCTGCAAAAGCATCAGCGTCCGATGCTGGAACGTCTTCAAAAACACGCAACCTGAGCGGCCTAGCTGGAATAGTATGGGTAAGCAGTCTACACATGAAATATGATTTGCTCCCTTAATTAAAGAGGGATAGTTGACCAATTCCTTAGGTATGATGAACAATTGCTAGTATGTTGTCCGCCCAGAGATTATTGAGACCTCTGAGTCCGGGATCCCCGAGATTTTATTTCGTCATCCTTGCGAGCCTGGCACCGGCAAAGAAGGATGGATGCAACCATCTATAGAGCTTCAGGTAGCGGACGCAAAGCAGGCGGCTGCTGCGCCCTCAAAACAGTTTACAAGAGAAGAAATCGAAAAACACGACGGTGAGGACGATTGCTGGCTTGTGATCGATGAGAAAGTGTACGATGCAACTAGCGTACTAGACTGGCATCCTGGTGGAAAAGCTGCCATTTTGGGGCATGCTGGCAAGATGCACCAGGAAACTAGCAACGAATTGGCTAGCATACATGATGGCTACGTGTATCAGAAGCTGAATGGCAAATTGTTCTCTTCTTGGATTCGCTAGTGCTCAATGCTAATTGTGACAGAATGCATCTTGGCGTAATAACAAACAAAGCAGCGAAGTACATCAAAAATAATGGTAATGCCGCTGTACACGAGCATGCCTCCTCTCAGCAAGATCCTAAATTAGCGCTTGAGAAACACCGCTGGACGCCGGTCAAACTCTCCTTCCGCCGTGAGATTTCTGCCGATACTCGCGCTTACACCTTCGAAATTCCACCTGGCAAATCCGCCCTCGGTCTTTCCACATGCCAGCATCTCCAACTCGGCTTCCACTTTGCGGATAAGATGGTCATCAGATCATACACGCCGACGAAACCGGTCCTGGAGGAGGAAGAGGACGGCACGTTTGAGCTTGCAATGAAGACATATTACCCCGACGACAATCAGCCAGGGGGGGCTATGGGAAATATCCTCGATTGTGTGCCGATCGGTGAAGAAATTGAGGTAAAGGGACCGACAGGGAAGATTGAGTACCAAGGAAATGGGCAATTCATGATTGAAGGGAAAGAAAAGCACTTCCAGCAAGTGACGCTTGTGCTGGGAGGAAGTGGTATCACGCCCGGATACCAACTCGTGGCGAAGATCATGAAGACGGAAGGGGATAAGACGGAATTAAGGGTATTGACGCCAACAAGACGGAGAAGGACATCTTACTTCGCGACGCTTTTCACAGCCTAGAAAGGGACAGCAACGGGCAGCTTACAGTAACGCATGTGCTGAGCCATCCTTCCGAGAACTGGAAGGGTCTAAAGGGACATATTAATGCGGATATTATCAGGGAACATACGTTTGAGCCAAGCGCAGAGAGCGTGGCGCTGCTCTGTGGGTCGCCGGTCATGATTCAGAAGGCGGCGTTACCGGCGCTGAGGGATCGGGGATACAAGGAGGAGGAGAATTTATTTGGATTCTAAAGGGGGGGTGGCCGTGGGTAGGAGGATGGAGGGTGGTGTGTGATGAAATATGCTATACATACCTGAATAGGATTGTTCCAAATTGTGTTCACATTTTGGCCGATTCGTCAACCAGCATCCTCGAGCTGTTAGTCTCGAGGATTCCTCGGCCGCCTTCGCCGTGACTGCCTTGAGTGCAGTAAGGTATTCGTGCACGAAAATGGCAAGGATACGGCAAAGCAAACGATTGCTCGTGCTATCTGAAGAATACAAAATCACAAACGAGAACTCCTTCCAATCTACCTTAACCCAAACGCTCTCGTGTGAGAATGCAGCGTTATCTAAGATCATTCGCAAGGGCCATCAAAGTCGACCTCGCAAATTCAAAGCAACATCGTATGACTTGCGTGATGACGGGGTAAAAGCTTCGTCGGCTGACAAGGCTGCCACAAGGTGCAACAATATGGGTGGGCTTCAGGCGTAAAGAAGACAGAGCTTTCACCGTTTCGTTCTGTTGAGGAAATCGAGATCCGATCAAATCGTAAACCCCAAAAGTGGTCAACCAACATGGGCAATCTGTCAACCAACCCAGTCGGTCGCTACTAGCGTATAGGAATTTCAAGGATAGGATGAAAGATATTGCATTGCCGGAATATTATGGGTCGATAGCCGGCTTGCTATCTTTGACGCCTCGATCACTGTTTACATGAAGAGCGGCTGAAGAACTCTGCTCGTATTTGCGAGTCTCTGAATTCGAACCTACCCATGAACTTTTACATTTTCCTACAGATTCGAAGCGTACATATATGTATGACCTATATTTCTTCTGCAGGTTTAACGCCCAAGAGATGTTGTTTATGCAGGAATCAGACTCTTTTCTGCGAGTCTTACGGCACTTTTCATATTCGCGTAGAATCGCGTTATCATTGCACAATCTGGGTCTTCCCTGCCACATGTCATGCAAAAGAAAGACGTTATCATGCACGTTTGTAAACATTACCCGCGAGCCTGGATCCGAGAGCACTGCAGGGTGAGAATGACAAGCGTGCGTATGATTTCAGCACTCAAACCCTCCATCACGCCAGGTTGAGAGCACTGCGAATCACGCTGCACGTGCAATAGTTCGAAGCTCAAAGGTGCAGAAACGGTTTGACCATGGTTTTGTGGCGAAAGCGAAAGGGCCTGAGCCCAACACTCTCCAGCAGCCTCATGTGCACAACCGTGGTTATTCTGCTCACATGTCAGAATGTATTTTATCTCTGTCTTTTGCCTGTGTATACGACGCATGGTGTAAGACACCTTTACTTACGGCTTAGGTGAGCTTTGCGAATGAAGACTATACCTTGAACGAGCGCGGGTTTTATCGTTCTATCGCCTTACTGGGGTGTAATCATTCGCGCTATCGAGATCAGATTTGAGCGGATTCTATGTATTTCTTCTTCCCTCATTCATGTTACAACTGTAGTGCTTGTTGCTGATGAAAACCAGGCCTCATATCATAGAACATGCAGTGCTTTCGTTTCCGTACCTATCTTAAGAATCACCGGTGGAATTGAATTCCTTCGCTGCGTTGACAGGACTCAAGAGCTGCGGATTCCAGCCCACGGCTTCGTTGCCGTGGCCAATTCGGCGAGAGGGCCCCAGTAGACACATTGACGTTCCGAGTTGTGCAATGCATGAGTGAGAGAAGAAAGCGTTTGTCATGGTCATCGCTGCCCCTATTCTGGCAGTGTATATAAAGGCCCAAACGATAGTCAGAGAGAGCCAGAAGTTGTTGTCTCTTGCTCAAGACTTCTATGAGCGCTTTTGACTTTTGTGCGAAAAGTCTGAGGGCGATTTGACTGTCATTGCTGGGAAGCAGATGCTGGCGAGGCAGTAAGGGATGCTGAAAGACTTTCATTATTTTGCGTTTGTGAACTGATACCGCATCTCAAAATGCCAGAAGAGTTCTTTGAAGAAGTAAAGTTGAAGGAGGCAGAGCATCTTCACTGCTGCCCGTCATTCTACTTCATACGTGACACGATAGTGCGACTCAACGATATCGTTCAGTTCAAGAAGGTGCTTCAACGACGTTGTGCACACACGAGGATCTTACGTCCGCAACTATGTCACAGCCAGTCCGCTCTATTGCACGATGGTGACGGATCCAGAGCTTCCAATACCGCATCGCTATCCCGTGCCCACATTTTGTGTGCACTGGTAGACCATTCAGGGCGAAGATTGCCCAACACAGATCTTAAGAAAGGGACACAAGTCAGTATGACACTTACGTTCATACCAATTTGGGCCGCCACGATCATTACTAGACGAGAGATGAGGACATTTCGTAAAGCAGCTCTGTCCCATTAATTCCTTTTTTGGTAAGAGACACAGCTTTTCTTCCTATAACAGCGTGCTGTAATAGCTTGTGATGTTGTCGTAACCCGTGTATCTAGCCGCGGTGCAAACTTGATTTACTGCAAGGAAGAACGACGGCATCTTTGTAGGGTGACCCACCTACCTTACAAGTCCCACCTTCTCTGATGCTCCGAGTCACCACCATGATACAAAAGTTCCGTGGACAACACCTCGGAAAACCCCCCCCCCCACTTAGCAATTCCAGCCCCAACGACGTCGCCATCCCAACGATATCATCAAACCGATAAACTCCAAACGAAAGACTTTTGCAGGATGCAGGAGGGCGGTAGAAATCAAAAGATCAGGACAACGAAGATGAACTATGTATAGCGCCCATTCTCCAACCATCTACTGTACTCTCTACTCCCCCCTGCTATCGACCCTAGGTACCCCTTGACGCTTCACACGGAATTCATCATGCTGATCAGCCTAGATACATATTGCACAGGAACCGCAGCCGTGAAGACAGCAAGTCCGTTTATCCCCCAAATTCCGACCCCCCCCCAACGACAGCCCACCTGGCCCTTCTCCCCTTCCTCCCTCTTTCCCGGCATTGCCCCCTGTCTCTACCTCCCTAAGTCCCCCATCCTTCCACCTCCCCGGCCCTCATCCACCTCACCCCTCACCACTTCCCGTCCCGTCCCTCCCTCCCCTTTCCTCACCCTCTTTTCCCCTTTACCTCCCTTCTTCCCTCACCTCCGTACACCGAAACACCAACAATATAAACCCACTCGCTTTAACAAAATACTATTGTCAACCTTTGAGAAAGAAGAGCGGGAAAGGGGGTTTGAAAAAGGAGTCTCCGGAGGGTTTAGCTTAATTGGTGTGGTAGTATATTTTGGTGGGTTTGGTGGGTTTGGTTTGGGTGATAGACTAGGGAAGAGGGTGTGGGGAAGAGTATGGGGAGGGGGAACTGGAAATTAAAGTATAGGTCAAATCATGGGTTGAACCTCCGAGATAAACTACCTCAAGGTACCGAATCGACGACCTTGGCAAACTGCCAAAACGATGCAAGCCTTGAAATGTATGGATACACTGAGATGACAGATTTCAAGTGACTACTGTAATGAGGTGACAGCTTGGAGCATTTGCGCGTTGGTGGTATTATCCAAAAAGTCGTCGTTTCTCTGTGGTATAATGTAGAGTTATAATGTAGAACTTGAAATAATCTGAAGATATCAAAAGAACAAACAGGTAGGAAAGTTGGCATGCTGTCAAATCCGCAGCCATGGGTCTTAGTTATCTGTAGTATCGACCGAAAGGCTGAGATGTCAAGGCCACGGTTGATTACCTTGGCCATCTGTACTACCACTGTTGGGAGAGTGCAATGATTGTGGGTAATCAGGAAAGTTTCTTCTTGGATAACGAGAAGTTATTCTTGGTACAGGGTGAAAATACAAGGATGGAAAAGAGGAAGAAGTTCCTGAAGAAGCACGAAAATGCGCTGGAACGGTTGTAAGGGGGGTCATGTGAGATTGAGGCACGCCTTAGTCACTGCAGTACTGGTATTTGGTAAGGGTATCGACCATTGACGAACTCGAGAAATTTCCGCTAGGAGATGGAAAAATCAAGAACGCCGTCGCGCAACAAAGTTGAGTAGAACAGCGCTTCCTTGTTTCGAGCACTGGTCCACGTGTGGTTCAAGACCTGCCAATGTCTTTATAAGAGTCGTAAAAATCGCTTTATAAGGATCGTCATCGCAGACTGCAACCACGTTCCTTGTATGTGGGTATCAGTACGCCGCAAAGTAGATAAGTCCCTCAATTCCCTATTCCTTCGTTCCGAAGCCAGCCTCTGCAAGTCCTTTCTTCCTGACGAAGTGCTGGTAAGGATTGTGGGTTTCTCAGGCGTAGCTAACTCCTCCAGAAGGGACCTTGCTCGCGCGCTCGTCCCTGAAGACTAGGAAGGCCGAGCCGACGAATGATACGCTGTGAAACGTAGTACAATCAGCAAAGCCACTACTAGGTAGAAGGCGGAGTTGGGACTTACATCTCCACAAAGGCGAACGCAATTGCAATGTTCCAGGTTATAACCGGTTGATCGGTCCAATTCTTGAAAGGTTTCTCGTCCTTGAAGCACACATCGAACCCTTTATCTTGTTCTCGTTGCAGGCATCCGCCCTTTGGCCTAAGCATCAAAGTCGCCGTGGCTATCCATAGAAGGAAGCCAATCAGTTCCGCGCCTATTCGTGAGATTGTGTGGGTTCTGCTTCCGCCGGAGAATGGGTTGCTGCGGTGTTGAATCCAGATTGTCATAAAGCTGACGACGAGGGTGAAGATGCATGTGATGACTGCAGGAATGTATCAGAGATACATCATATTGTGAGGTTCAGAGGGATGCAGTCCGAGTACGGATGTACTAACCTCCTACTGCTAGAGGGCCATTGATGTTGTTCCACCATCCTCTATGTACGCCATCGTAGCAGATAAAGACCAAGGTAGCAGAAGCAAGACATATCTGTAGTAATCGGACAAAGTAGAGGATTCTGGGATGATTGCCGAAGAATCCCATGATGGCGGGGGGAAATGATGAGATTGGTGCGGCGGAGAACCTTCAATAGCAGAGTATCGCGATTGGTCTCAACGAAGCACAATGATTTCAGGGAGAACCTGGTGACACAAACTTGAGAGCTCTTGTGACAAGGCGTAGAACGTGTGAGACGGAACAGCAAACAAAGAAGATATTAAGTAGACACGACACCGATATAGAGCTCTCAACGGACTCTGCTCAGCCTTGGGGGACAGATCCCACTGCAGGTTTGGATATTATTAGTCCCCTTCTTGTTGGCTGGGCCACCTTCCTGTATGCATGGGAGTTCCCGTGTGCACTGCGTCTCAAGGTCAAGGACAGCTAAACGGGATGATGGCTCATGGCAGCCTTGATGCTGCCTGGGACGACCGTCTGTTAACGGCTCTTCCTTATTGGATGAGGTGGCAACATATCACCACAGCCGCCTGTGGAGGATGTTCGAGCATAGCCCACACAGCCTTGCAGGATTTCGTTCGCGTTTCATGTTCCCCGGACTTGACGTGTGGGGCGAACTAGTCATGCATCCACCTTTTCATAACTGCGGCGCGCTCATGCTCCAGCAGTTGTATGTGCACCTTGGTCGTCGACCCAATAGCAGTTGAGTTGCCGTGAAGTGGTGAACGATGGATGAGAAGCCCTAGGATTCTCCGTCACAAATTAGAGAGTACTGTAGCTAGAGACTAGAGAGAGTATGTAAGGCTAGCAGGGATGTGGCCCGTGCGTTAAGCTCCAAAGTCGAAAGGATCCCGCAAGGCTGAGAGACACAGCAATAGGTAGCTACATAGTTGTTGCCCTCATCAATATGATTGGAAAGGAGATGACAGTTGGATTTTGGTCTTGGATCTTTTCCTTCTCGTAGAGAGCTTGTAGCAATGGCTTTTAACGTGTGATGTCGTTGATTGCCTAGGCATCATTCACCACCCACCCACACTACCTTTATCCATCCGCCTCCTTGCTTCATAGAGTATATGTAGGTCAATCGAAAGCCAATATAGATGACTTAGTCTACTCTGTTTTCCAAAGAGTCGCCAATATATATTGTCTTGTACGTCCCCCATCCCAACTTTGTCAGTCTACAGCGAAACGCCCTTTCCACTGGAGAACCTCGACCCTGTTCTGCGTCTCAGTTGCCCTTCTAGAGGCGTATAATATGGCGCCCGCTCGATCCCAACATGTGGCTTGTGGTCCAATCCCACAAACTTCCCATATCCATACAGATACTGCTTACTCTTCAGGGCCATTTCCTTTTCTTGTGGCCTTGAGCTCTGGTCCATTCGTCTCATATCCCCCATGATGGAACTGGAGGCAAAATACGCTATCTGAGATGCAATCGACGTGGGAATGCGCGGCAGGAATCTTGCAGGACGCCAGACAAAGACGGCTACGGCGACCAAGAACATGAGGATTAAAATGGTAAGCGCAATAGTAAACATGAGGTCAGAAATGACCCATCTGTCAACTTGCACCCATATGGTGCCATGCAATGCGCCGATACCATCGATTACTTGCTGGGTGTCCATGAGCTTGAACGTTGCATTCTGGTTAAGGCTTAAAGAGCTGGTAAAAACTCGGCGTACTATATCTTCGATTAGTGGACTGATCTTGGTAGGATCTGGGAGAGGCTTTAGAGGATCGGTGATGTCCGAGGAATTGGTCTTAATTTTTATGAAGTAGTTGAGCCAGTCGTACGCAGCGGTATCGCTGTGCCAATTTGGTACGTCTCCAATTGTCCCGTGGAGCAGAGCGATGGTATCGGTCAGCGCTCGTGGTGCTGGTCCATCGTAGTAGCTAGTGGTATCTGCAACAAATGGACCAGTTTGGGCATAACTCGTTACGCCGCCACTAGAGTCTACAGAAACTTCAAACTGGGCGATTTTGAGTCGGGGGTAGCACATCAGCAGTAGTGACCTCTCGTTGCTCATCGAAGGAACAGCTTGGTTCGCCTGTTCTGTGAAATCTGCGCGAAACCATGCCACAGCGATTTCCTGAGCACAGGTAGCGGCTTGCTCTTGGGTGGGCGTCATTTTCAGATTGGACGTTGCTGTCATACCGATCACGGTTTCCACGGCGTGAGGTCCTGATCTCTCCGGACGACTCAACGGGAGGTAGGCAGGATTCGCTTGAACTTGAAATCTCAGCGCTACACCACCAGAATCATCAAACAAAGTGTATCGAGAGTGGCAATCGTATCGAGAGCCATTCCCCATTACATGCGATGTTGTTAGGTTATTCTGGCCATCACTGCTTATATCAACCTCAAAGCTGACGTTTCCGTAGTTGGAACTATGATCTGAAGTGATACAAGGTACATCAATGCCAAATCCCTGGGTAACAGCTGAGCGAGATCCGTCGGCATTGGCAGGTAGCTTATCGACATCGAATGAGACAAAGTAGTAATCCGATGTCGTCCAGGGTGGGAGCGATAGACCTCTTGTGATATTGGCATCGACAACATAGAAAGGATCAACGTAGTCCCAATGAGTATTCGCATTAACAAAGCTTAGGTTCAACATCCCGCTGTTCTCTTGACTGGCATCTACGCTGCCTCGAATTCCTACGCTCTGCAGGAATGGTATGAAGGAATGCTTCATTGGCGTCTGGATTCCCTGAGCGATAGTGACTTGCTGAAATAAACCGCTAAATGCAACAGCGAGCAGGCTCGACAGCAGAGCCATCACACATGTCATAGATAGTAGGAATTGCCGTGATCGGAGAGCGCGCACGAAAAGTAATTGAGGTGGCAACGAGACGTAATTCGCACCTACTGAAGCTTTGAATTTTGATTTACCCCGGCGGAGTTCTTCCATAGGCATTAAGATGGAGAGGACGCGGATGATCGAAACCCACAAAGGCTCAATGAACGTCGCCATTGTAGTTGGGAGGTAGTTGAAAAGTAACTGTTGCGCCGTACTGTTAGTAGAAGGAGATGTGAATCCTGTTACACTATGTTAGTGACCATACTTATAGAGGCCTGACAAATAGGACTTGAATATCGTCATAGAGTGCTTAACAGCAGCTAACGTGCTATAAACACTTGTGGGCAATCTTGACCGGTGGAATTTGCTTACCTTGGTACTTTCCGTTGAAATATCTCAATATTGAGAGTGCCACTATCAGAAGCGCCAGAGTTACAACGAATGGGATGCCAAAGGCCCAGCTCAATTGTACCATATATGCAGGTTTCGTAATACGAGGTAGCGGGGCTTCGGAAGAATCGTTGGAGACGTTCTGGACCTCTTGCGCAGACTGTTTGGGATGGTCGGACAGCAGTGATAAACATCGAATGGGAGATTGGGTCCCTTCTCTCAGAACGAACCTGAGATCCCGATAGGCAGTGTCGAGCTGAGTTTCAGTGGCCATCTCGTGCATTGAAAGACTGTCCAGGAGTGGCTTGCTTGCGCCCGACGAAGAAAGCGCCATTGAATAAGCTAAAGAATGAGGATCTGATTGAAGCTTGTTTGCGCGAATGGCGTTCAATACGAATATCAAAACCGCAATTGCAGCTATCACAACCAATAGAACTTCAATGACTATTGCAAAAGCCCGAACCATTACAACAGCATCCACAATCGTGTCCTGCTGCATTAATATTGATATAGTGGCCGCATTGTAGCTAATCTGCGTTTGGGCAGCCAACGTAAACATGAGCTTATACCCAGTCCCAAGAACAGTCTCGAGGTTGCCCGACTGAGGGAGCTGTGAGTGCGGTATGCCGGTAAGAGCGAGCCCAATTCCAATAATGGTGGGTACTGTCCCATAAGCTTCATAGCCCAAGCCCATCGCAACAACTCTGGCAGCTTGATCAATATTTATGCTTGATACAACCGTCGCAAATTGGTCCTGGTCGAAGTTTAAGGGGTCTAAAGGAGCTCTCTCCCCGCTAGGGGTTAGGGATAGAATTGACTGATTCTGCTGAAATATGGTGACATCAGCGGTTTGAGAATAATATGTGGGTTTGCAGAAAGCAGCGAGAAGTCCTTTCATTTCATCCTCTCCGCTCTTCTGATCATTTTGCCAGGTTGCGAGGAACGACGTATTCAATGGCCCACAGGCTTTTTCACCCGGCTGCGAAATAGACGATGGATGGCCAACGCAGTAGCTTTCAAAGACGCCGGTTGCATAAGTGGGGTGATAGCCATTGCCCTGAGGCTTACCACCAATCTGAATATTGAATCCTTGCGAGTTGGTGATGTTGTACGCTTCACCGGGAGCGAAACTATTAGTAGGAGGTGTTGGTATGATATTTGCTGGCTCACAAAGTAGGTCTGTCTCATACAATAGCGTGGACGCCGTTAAAGTCGCATCTGCGGTGTTGGCGCTGTGATTCCCGTTGCTGGCCGTGAACGGTGCTACTACGTAGTATGTTCCACTCGTAGTAAAAGCTGGGAAACTTTCGTTGAGCCAAACAATTCCATAAACCCTATCTAAGAAGTTATGCAACACGCCATTTTCGAAAGAAGTAACATTGCTCGGATCTCCCATTGATATTTCCGACGTTGCGTTAGGAGCCGTGTCCGACGTCAGTCCAGTTGATCGTTTGCCGGAGACAGACTGTGACCTGGCAACATGAGCAGTACCCCAGATGGCGGCCTAAACACAAATGGCATGTTGGTACTTGTCGCCCCTCAAGGCCAAGCCATTCGTGGGATCCATACAACCGTTCATTGTTAGGAGATAGAGAGTAAGGGATCGGCCCAAGACGTAGAAGGTGGTATGTTACGTACCTGTAGTGGAGTGATTGCCCAGAACATCAAGAGTACTGCGAACCCTGCAGCAACAACGGTCCAATGTCTACATTATCAGCTCCATCGGCTCAGGCATCAATAAACACTGACCTTCTTCTCGCGGCTCTCGGCGGTACCAATGGCAGAAAATCTACTGGGTATGATAGTAACACCGAATCAGATCCATGCGCTCCTCCGTCTTTGGATAGCTGGAAGTAGGCCTCCAGGCGCTTGACATCAAGATCAATCCAGCTCCATATCATACCTCCAATGACGGAGAGAATGGTAGGAAGATAAAGATAGGTGAAAGTTTGACCAGTGCTGATTGGCTGGCCTACACTTGCAAACATAATTCCTCCGTCTCTTGCATTCTTGTGTGATAGCACTTCCAGGAGCACCAGCAAGCTGATAGAAGCTGCTGCAACAGTAAAGAGCAATGGTGCTCGAAGCGTCACGGGAAGAAATGCTTTTGATGCTGTCAAATTATCAGATTTTGGCGGACTCTCAAGTGGGAATGCAGTGCACTGTGCTTCCGGCTTTTGTGCTAATCGGATATCTTACCATATTTTGTCTTCTCACTGGCAGTAGCATTAGAGTCCTTTGGAGTTCTCTGGTTGCTCGTCGGATACCTTTTATGCTCTAATGTTTCGATTGTTCTTCGAAGTTCAAGGGGGCTTCGGGCAAGACTCTCGTCTTGTTCGTGATTTTTGACGGTCGCATATCGAAATTGATTGAGGACATTTTGACGAAACCAGGCTCCAAAACCGCCATGGGAAGGCATTGCAGCTACAATGCCAAAATGAGCAGAGCTCTGTCGACTCGCTAGCCCAATATCACGCAGACACTTCCATGAATTCTAGAAGGAAATAAGAGGAGGGAAACCGAAATCTCAGCGCCATCCTGCACGGTGGGGAGAACTTATAGTTCGTCATGAGCATGCATCCTACTGTTCATATTAATCTTCGGGCATTTCAATGGCAGAGCAACACCATCCAACCCAATTAGAGGTTTGAAGAACAGTACATAGCTCAAACACATCACAGGGTTTCTGATCCTTCGCCCTGGGCCACAATCTCTAGGCGTAATCTAACTCAATGCCCATTCGCCGCCAATTGTCGATGCTGCAGTAGTTGCGACTTGTGTATTTTCTGATGTCGGAGAGTGATGCCTTCATCTCACGCTCGAACAGGGTTTGGCGCCCAGAAGAAGTACTGGTTGTCTCAAAGTCCAAAAGAGAATGGGCTATGTAAGCCGCACAGCCACTTAGCCCTAAGCCTCCTTGGGCTAAGGTACCTAAGCGTGCTAAGGTACTGTACTGCAACCGACAAGGGGCGACGCGCTTCAGAGAGGAGGTTCTACTGTATCTTACTACGGTAGTACCTCCATATATCTTGCAGAAAGAGTCTTATCAACTGCCGCGTCAAGTCATCCAATTCAAAACTCAAACTGTGTTCAATCTGCCTCGAATCTGTCAAGAATTCGCTACGAAGCGGCTCGTGGTTGGTCGTAACTGGCGAGCCTTTGGTCAATGTCTGCACATCTGTTTCCTCATGATCTCGCAATCTCGTTTGCTTCGTGGTTGCTGACTACGCTGAAGCTTTCGAAGTTCGAAGTTCTCTTCAGCGCTAGAATTACGAAGATCCCTAAGATGTTCCGCGACTGTGATTTTAAAGAAAGGCCGAGTGCGTGATGTTCAATGCTTTCGACTGTCGTTGAGTTTCACCAATCGTCGTTGGGTCAGTCAGTTGCTAGACGCAGCAGCGCTCATCTGAGGCAATCTTTCATTTCTTACTCTGAGTTGGGGTATCCCGTCTCGTTCAATGGCATGGACCAGTGGGTTCTACTGAACGTAGTGCGTAACCAAAGTGACCTCTTAATGCCAAAGATCTCGTATACGTTTCTGGGAGAAATTATGTCGCCGTGAGGCGTATGTCATCATCAGGGTACCGGTACTGGAGGTTGCTTTATACATGGTTTCGAAAAGCAATAATCAAAAACACCGAGTCAGAAGGACCAGGAAAGATGTGCTATTTTCAATCCCTACAAATGTATAGACATAGGTGAAGGATTAGCGTGCGTCTCTATATCTCGGCTTTTTAAGGGACCTCCTCTTTAGCCATCGATTGCACTACAACGTCACGAACACGAGGAGAAGCGTTCTAGCTCTTCTAGGGCTACAGGTCCTGATGCTATCGGTGTCGGCCGACACAGCCTTGATGAAAATTCTGGTATTCTAATCCGCGTTGCAGCAGGTCAAAACACTTCACGGTCGTACGGAAGGATGTACGCAGGAAAATGTTGCTGTGCGGAGAGAATGGTTTGTGCAAGAATAAAGGAAGAAAGCCCGCCTGCCCATATCTCCAACGGTACTTTATCAGAGAAGGACCGACTCGCCTACATCGAGGCATTTCTGTGACTGAAATCCAAGCCGCCTATTTCTCCCTATACCCTCGTCCCGGGAGCTCGCAGTCGATTCAATGACTTCCAGGTCGTCAACCAAACATTCATCATCCACAATAACGTTAGTCGTCTTAACCACAGGCCTTGGGTAGTAAAGCTTACTTGGAACAGGTGCAATTCCTTCCCTGGCACCGATACTTTACCTGGGCATACGAGAAAGCACTCCGCGATGATCGCGGTTACAAAGGCTATTAACTGTCTGCAATCCTCCATCCACCAACGAGATATTCATGACTGACCCATGGCTGCATCGGTAACTGGGATTGGCCTATATACTCTCAAGATCCTACCAGCTCACCCCTCTTTGATGGCTCTGTATATTCCCTCTCTGGCAATGACATAGCGGTTCCCCACGGGAATCTCACCTACGCAATGCCCCTCGTCCCCTCGCTGATCGTCAACGTGCCTACTGGCGGCGGCGGTGGCTGCATTCACGACGGCCGCATCCACAACGGCGCCTTAGTGAACATGAGCGTCAATCTTGGCCCAGTGAGCTCAAATGGCTTCCTTCCCGGCTATATCGGTAGCGGTACTGGGTTGGACTACAATCCACGGTGCCTTGTCCGTGATATCGGTCCTGCCATTAGCCGCAGTGGGCTCGCATATCAGAATGTGATAGACCTACTTGCGCGGTCGGCTGACTGTACCGCGTTCGTCAATAATCTCGACACTGGAATGAATGCATGCGAGTGGGCATAATTCAATTGAGGGAATGCTCTTCGATCTATTTGTTTTGCCTGGTGATTCTGTGTTCTACTATCACCATGCACAGGTTGAATGAATGTAGCCGATTTGGCAGAACCTGCATATTGAGCAGAGGCAGAACCAGCTGCAAGGATCCCTTACTTGGTTTAATGGTAAATTGGATTTTGGGAACGGGAATGCCTCTGTCCTGACAACGAACAGTCTCACTATCGTATAAGATCGATCTTGGAATTATTGCGCCCTCGGTTGAGGTTGATACCATGATATCGATGATCCACGGACCATTCTGCTATATCTATGAATAATTATGTCCGCTTAAAGAGTACCACAAATCTCTTTCTCTCCGCAAAGAGAACCTAGAACAAAGGTATCACATAGATTACATGTATATGAAATTTCCCCCCTAAGATTTATTATCTAATACTTGGGAGCCTTGACAGTCAAAGGTTGGGAGGCAGCCGGCGTTCGAACGTATAATGTAAAATAAAATTATAATAATTAATGATATCTTAAATATACGCAGGGCATTTGGTCTAGGGGTATGATTTTCGCTTCGCATTCTTCGTGTGATATTTGTGAAAGGTCCAGGGTTCAAATCCCTGAATGTCCATTAGGAATGTTCGTTCTATTTTTGAACTTTTTGTATCAAACAGATCAGGCTTGCCCTTGGCTTGTATGTTGCAGTCGGAATCAAGCCTAAAGCCGCAAGACCTCCGTACCAAAAGGGGTATCCAAATCTGCGGCCATAGTTTTATTCCATATTAGTCTACTCATAAGTTACGACGAGTCTGGCCTAAATTTGAGAAAATCAAGTGGCCTTTTACTCGTATTATATCGGATCTAAGTCTGTGAATACTATTAGACAGAGACTCGAGGCATACATAATTCATGGCCTGCCGGCGCTGAACGTATCACAAAAAGCTCAAAATACACATGAACAAATTAGAACGTGTCTGCTTTGCTGAATATAGGAACCCGGTAAGGTTTAGTTCTACTTATACAGACGGTCCTCAGGATCCTTGTAGCGCAACGACAAGAGACCCGAGTTTCGAGGAGATGAAAGTCAGGAATGCTGAAGAGTAAAATTGTATAGAATTTTTGAGAAATGGAGGCTGCTGCCGAATGCAAATAGGAGAGCGTCGTGATATATACGAGAAGGAGACAGAAGGAAGGATTGGGAATGGAGATATTCGAATTCCCGAGTCTGCAAAAACACTCAATCGTGCACGAAACCCTTCAGTGCCAAGGGAGACAGAGTATCCCAAGAACTAGGTGAAACCTTTCAAGGCTTTTGAAAGACCCAATATCAAAGCGACCCCAAGAGTCTCCATAAATACGCAGCTAATGCCGTGACCATCAAAATTATCAGAATTCTCCCAAATAACCTCACAAACCCCTCAAACGCCTCTTTCCCTTCTCTCCCAAACTTACAACCTCTATATCAAAGCCTTCCTCGCCAACTCAACCTTCCTCGCCGCCTCCCCAGCCTTATACCCTCCCTTACTCAAACACAGCGCGCTCCCATCACCTAACTCGATCTTGTCCTCTTGCGCCGGGAACGGGCAGGGGCAATGATGCGCAAAGTGCACGCAGGCGAGGGTACCGGGGCAGAGGTAGTTGCTGCAGTAGGCTGAAAGGGGGATTGTTAGCCCATCATACGAACAAGAGGACGTATGGGAAGTCTATTGGGGATGTGGATAGAGATTGGGAAAGGTAACCTACCAGATTCATAGGTTTGTTGGTACCAAGCAGAGTCGCTGGCGACGTTCTGGGGTTGTTGCTGCTGCTGTTGCTGGCCGCCATTGAACATTTGCTCGAAGAATTGGAATTGGGCATTTGTGAGAGCTAGAAGGGAGAAAATGATGGCGAGAGTGAAAGTGCGCATCTTGGAGGGATGTTTGGGGGTGATTTGCGTTTGTGGTAAGAGAAATCGAGGGTTGGAGCTCGAGGACAGCTTTGGTAATGTATCTATGCGCTACAGGTAGCGTCTCGTAAGTATGATAATATTACATGCAAAGTTACCAAGCTATGATTGACTTTATCCAGTCGAACAAATCATACGGCAATTGCCCATTGCTCTAAACACCATATCCTCCCCACCACCACAATGACCCTCTCCCGCCTCTCGTCCACCTCCCTCACCCTTTCCTCCTTCCTCCCCCGGACTCAGCACCACTACGGTCCCTCCCCCTTGACCCCCCTTCTCGTCCTCCTCTCCCTCCACCCTTCCATCACCCAAACCCGCCACGCCACCCACGCTGCGGAAGGTCGCGCCAAAACCACCGCCCGTGGTTCCGGAAAACGCCTCGGCGCCAAAAAATCTGCCTCCGAGCTCGTCGTGCCAGGCAACATCATCTTCCGCCAGCGCGGCACGCACTGGTTCCCCGGCGAGAACTGCGGCATGGGCCGCGATCATACGATTTTCGCGCGGGAGAAGGGGTTTGTGGTGTTTTACAAGGACCCCGAGAGGCATGCTACGAGGAAGTTTATTGGGGTTGTGTTTGAGCGGGGGCAGAGACTGCCGGTGCCGAGGGGGGCGGCGAGGAGGAGGAGGTTGGGGATGGTGGCGGCGGAGAGGGATATGGGGACGCTGGCTGTGGTGCCGGACGATGGAGATGAGGTTGTGCAAGAGGTCATGGAAGGGAACGACAACACCCTAATCGAAACCGAACCCACCAAACCCCCCACCGAACCCCTCCAAACCATCCTCCCCCAAAAACCAGCCCTGCAAGTAAAATCAGGCTACATGTACCGCGAAACAAACTGGCAAATCGGCCGCGCGGCCGAGAAGGCCAAAGTCAAGGTTCGGGCGTATGAGCCTGGAGATCGGTTTATGGCGTGGCGGAAGGCGAATGCGCGCAAGGCGGATGATGTGAAGAAGAATCTTCTGCGCGTGAAGAAGAAAGGGGCGAAGTAGGGTTTCGGGATTGGGGCCAGGTGCACTGACTGGTAGCTAGTACCTCGAATGCAGAATTTGGTTGAGAGGGTTTTGCACAAGAACAGAAGCCATTCTTGACCGAATACTGGTTGTGGCAGAGCATATGGGGAAGAAACTATTGCGCGTGAAGAGAAGGGTCGGGGAAGTAAAATGAGCCCCATTTGGGAGGAGTGAAGTGGGTTGGGACGTTTTTGTGTTCGAAGGGGTGGATGTATGTACTACTTTTAGATAGCACCTTGAAAACCCAATACATACCAAGTATTGTGACAGAGTCACGATGTGGGACAAAGTACACTGCATTTGCAAATATTCAGATCCACCGGGTATCGTCTCTATCCTAATTAACATCCAACCTTATGGTTCAATCCAACTGCACCGTTCAACCACCTTCAACATTTCCAAGCCCCCCTCCCTAAATGCCTTCCTACTTCATTCCATCACTCCCCATCAACAAGCATCCCCAAAATCAAGCTCTGAATCACAAATTCATTCCCCACCACCCTCGTCCCCCCCTTCTCCCCCGAAGCTCCAGTAACCCCATCGCTCCCCCTCCCCCTCTTCCGCTTCCTCCCCGCCTTCTCCCCTCCGCCAAAAAGCCTCCTCTCAACCTCCTTCTCATTATCATGACTATACACCCAATTCCACGGCTCGCCATTCGCCTGCGCCTCCGCAATAGCCTTGGCCGCGACGTCGATATTGAGGGCGCGTGAGACCTTACTGGCACCCAGGGCGTGTGTGATTAGCGGGTGCGACTTCATAGTTTTTTCTTCACGATTGCTCATGATGAGGAGGACGGACTGGTCGTGTAGGAGTTTGGAGCGGGTTTCTAGGATCGTGGATAGGGTGGCGGTTTCGGCGGGGTAGGGTTGCAGGAAGCGGGAGTGGACGGCGCCGCCTAGGTAGGTGGATTCGCCTGAGGCGAGCAGGTAGGGGATCCAGGGTAGGATGCGGCGTTTGGTGATGGAGTCTTGGATCCAGCGGGTTGCGAGGCAGGGTATGCCTAGTGCTAAGGCTTCAATGTATTTGGCTCTACGGCAGTGTTCGTCGGCGATCAAGCATGTGAACCCTAGACTGGAGGCTGCTTGGTTTGTTTGGAACTGAGATTCGGTAGGGCTGTTCTTCGATGGTGAGGAAATGTCGAGATAGGGGATGTGGAAGAGCTCGCCAAAACCAGCATCAAGGATACGACCACCGTTGGAAAGAATCTGTTGTGTGACCCGTGAATGATCCTCCACGTCGTTGACGTTGGTTACAGCGAAAGCCATGTTTTCGAAAAGACCTCCACCCGACCTGGCGGAGAGGCTGGTACTCAGGCTTTTTGAGAACCCAGAATTCTTGACACGTCGAGTGCGAGAGCAAGGCGTAGACGGAGTTGATGGTCTCTCGGAAGGTGTACCTAGCCTGTCTAGGCCTTGATCTAATGCGGTGGCGTGAGTGTAATCTCGATTTCTAAAGTTGGTCCACATGGTTTGTGTGAGGTAGACATGCTTGACAGGTACATACACCTTCTCCTTGCTGTGATGGTCACCATCAAGGCTCTTGCGTTGTTTCAAGGAGACTACCACCGTTATGTGTCCATAAATGTCTGTTTGTGGATATGCAGTAAGACTACTCAGTCTTGGTCTACCCCAACGTGTTGGTGTATCCGAGTCTGGTAGTGGTGTAGGTAATTGCTGATCTTGAGTGGATTCAACGACATATTTGTTCGTACGCGCACCACCTATATCAAGCTTCACATTATCTCCAGGTCGCAGTTCTAGCCTCCTGATACCGTAGCCGCTGATCATATCCACTGTGCCGTCATCAAAGCGAACCCTATACCGAGGTTCCTGACCACCAACAACTCCTATACAGGTTGCAGGATAATACGCTGCACAATTTCCATTGAAATGAGCAAACACTCGGGTGGCCGCCACAGCGGAAGCCCCAATAGGTTGGGCAATTGGCTCTTGAGGTGGCGGACCGCGTACGACTCTAAGGGAAGATGCCGTCACTGCTGTGCCTTGGGTTTTCGTTCCATTAGTTAGAGCTTCGGCGATTTTGCTGGTGGTGATAGGTTTGATCTTTCTTGGTCTTCCCCTGGGACTCGATTTTACCTTGACCTGACTTTCGATTCGTTCATCGGTGTTGTCATTTACGCCCTGCGTCATGTTCAACGCAACTGTTTTAGTTGATCCGTTCTCTATGGGCGGTTGGGGCATTATCGGCTCGCTTGAGCGTGCCATCGGTCTTTCATCATTGGCCATAGTAGGATGAATCGGCGCTTGAGGCGTTGGCGGTGGTTCAGGCACTGCTGCTCGCAACGCCTGTCCATGATTGCCTCGCCTTTTCTTTCGCACCGGACTTAGCTGATCTATCACGGTCTGATATTCAACATCACCACTTGTGAGTAAATTGATATCTAGATCAACATCATCTGAGGGAGTTCCCGGTGATGGAGCTGCTGCAATCTCGGTGATGGTTCTAGGGCGAATTAATTTAGGGGAATCTGCGAAGCCGTTCTGCGGCGAGAGTTCCGTATGTCTGGCGGAGGATTGGGTAGCTTGAATGGATAGATGTGATTGTGCTGTTTCGAAGACAGTTGACCCTTTAGAGCAGTGTCCAGGCAAAGTTTCAGGTAGCGGCTTGGACCCAGACCCGGCAGACGACACAACAGCATGAGTGTGGACTTCAATCCCCTCTACGGCAGAGCTAGTCTCCGCGATCGTATCTTGTGCACCCATCGTGTATGTGGTCTGCTGATGCGAGATGATATTATCAGAGCGCCTATCTGGACTGGCTCCTCTACCTTGCGCCACGGTCGTGGTTGCCGACCTTGGAATCTCTTCGGCCGACGCTTCTGTTCTTGGCAATGCTATGCCATCACCATTTACAATATTCGTGCCTTCTCTTGTGGATTCGAGAACTTTCTGTTGTTTGAAAATTACCGGTGGGCTGCTGCCAATTAGTTCGGGGATCTGAGGGCCAACCGGGAGACCGTTCTCAGGCAGAAGCTTAGAGTTCTTTAAGGTGGATATGTCCGATGAGCCTCTCAAATGTGATGGTGGACTTTCACCCCGGCCAGGAGAAGAGACTGGGGCTACCGAACCCTCGGCAGGAGGGCGGACATGTGCGCCGCCGTTGGCTGAGTTTGATGGCTGGAGATTAGGGCCGTTCAATTGAGGCTGCGGGACGAGTAGTGGAGGATCGGGTGGAGAGCCAGGCGCTCGTGACTGCATCTTCGTATTATGTGACGTTTTTGCCTCCACATGTGATTGAGAAGATTGCGAGTCTGCGATTGCGACAGTTTGAGTCGGCAGAGGGACGCCTTCAGAAACATCCGTGATAGCAGTACTCTCGTGATCGCGGCCGCCGGCTTGGCCAGGAACATGAGGTGTTGCAGCACTCCCTTGGATACGATGTGACGGACTAGATTGAGTCGTAGTGGCCAAAGAAGTTCTGTAGTTCATCCTCGAGTCTGTCATAGGTACTTGTACGCCTTTAGTACCAACGTTCTCCTTGTTGTCATCCGCCAAATCGTCGGCTTCATCATCAATGTCCATACTATTGCTCTCTTCCTCGCGCTCTGTCTCCTCTTCGGTACCGTTGCTATGAGGATCTTCTGCAGGTATGTCATCCGATATAATGACAGCCTCACTGGTCTCCCTGCTTGAACGGCGATGGAAATTGCCGGCCCGGTTTTGCCTGCCTTTGTACCCTCTGGGATGTCCCCTTTGAACCGGCGTCGGCGGTGCTGTGATTCCCATAAATTGAAGGTTTGTCTCCTGGTCAATCTTTCTTCTGAGGCGACGCCGCCTGAGCTGGCTATCGAAGTCGAAATCGTCATCATCCGATAGTTCTTGCCCTACAGCACCGAGACCCACTAATGACATTCGTGCCAACCTCTCTCTTTCTGCTTGAGACTCCTTCAATGAGATATAGGTAGCCTGGGGCTCGGTTACAGAGCGTACCATATTCAAGCGTGGGAGCTTTGCCGGAGATGAGAGAGGGTGATCACCCGTCGACGGCCTTTGTCGAGAGAACATGTCGGGAGATGGTCTCTCGGAAAGACCATCAGACGGTATGACGTTGATCAAAGGTGATGACAGAGCCTGCGTAGCGTTGAAAAGCTGGCTAGCATCCATCAGACCATTCAATCCACCCATTTGGCCCGCGAAGGGATTTATCGGCAGCCTTGGTGTTGTACTCGGATTATCTATCGTTTCGCCTGCACGATTATGCTTTTTACTATCGGTCGAGGGTGTTGATGGCGGCCGAAAACGCTCCGACTCTGGATATATGTCCGCTCGAACATCTGCCGCCTGGGTCGCAGGTTCTATTTCATCGTTATTACGCTCTTCCACGGATGTTTGGCTATGCGCAACATTTTGCTGGTCGTATACACCGAGAAGATCAATGTGACCTGTCTGGCCTTCATGGTAAGTGTGTGAGACTGACTTGGCGGTGCCCGAAACGCCATCAGGAAGGCCCGACTCTTTGGCAGCATGCTGTTGCTTTATTCTCTTTTGAAATTCGTGATAGAAGGATTGTGAGACGGGCTGTGTATCCTCTTGGGACTGGCTGCCCGACGTATTCATCTTGCCGTCGACTGATTCGGGTATTGTACTTGGAAGGTGAGGCTGCGAGGCAGACAGTCGGGTTGCTGGGGGTCTGTAGGCGCCTCGGCGAAGGTCAGGGTACTCCCCGTCTGGGCCGTGTAGTCGGCCGCAGTGTGGCGAGTTTTGAAGTTCCCCATCCCCTCCAAATACGTTCGGAATACTGGATTGACGTGTCAACGTCGCGTCCAAGTGATCATCGCGGCCTGGTAACGGTCTTCTCGCGGAAGATGGGCCGCGGCTTTTTAAAGACTGCAAGGAAGATGGCGTCAGCTATGTTGCATAACCGATTAATTTATTATTGCAGGCATTGTAGGCATTGTAGGGCGCTTGGGTTCGCTCACTGTAACATCTAAGCCCAAAACTTGCGCCTTCAATTGTGAGATATCAATACTGTCAGCCGGAGTACTCATCTTTCACCTCCTATGTACAAAGATTGATTGAGGCGTCGTTGCGCATCTCGCCCACGCGACTCATTTATCGCGACAATGGAAACCACTTTAAGCTCACAGTTCTACAGGGATGTCTAACACGAAAACATCTGACGGAACGGGCACGACGGGCTACTAACGATGCCGTCACTTGCAACACATTCGGTATCGCTTTCATTCTCAAGTGCAAAGGACTTTGAACAGACATATTTACTGCTACGAAGTCCAATTGTGTGCATGCATCACTGCAACAACATCATACGTGAGTCATATAGCACTCTCGCAACACCAAATCACATTAGTGAACTCGGGAGAGTGCTGCAATGTGCTTTCTACTTGGGAACCGAAGTGGCTTCACCGAATCCCTATCGGACAGAAACCCTAAAGACCTGGGCTGAAGGTAGAGAAGTGAGCGCAAGATGTGGACTATCATCAGTTCTTGTGATGAGGTTACAGTATAAGAACTTGGACTTCGCTACCTACGTAGGGTGTGATGTTCTATTGATCGTTTACTCGTGCACCTTGGTATGTAATCTAAGCTTTCTCTTTCTTCGAAAAGTTTTATCAAGTGAATAGCAAAGTAGTAGATACTCTCATCATTTATGAACTCTCTACATCCATAGTAGACACAAAGCTGCTCTCAGCATTGAAGAAACGTTACCATCCTACTGCCTTGGTGGAATGGCATTGCAAGTGTAACGAGTACCTTAAGCGGGCACCTCGATTGTTAACACGGCGTGAATTTGTAATTCGAAGCAACCTGTATTTCCATCTATCGAATTGACCAACTGTTGAAGTTTGCATAGGGATAGAATTTTACCTCTTTGCCAGATGGTGATATCATTCAGTGGAAATTCCCCTAACACATATCTTTGAACAGAACTCCCCCAGAATTCTAGCAGCTTCAATCCAAATGTCAACCCGACAAATCTAACCCGACGCTATTAACAACCCTCAAGCCAATGGACAATACATTCCCCCCAATTCTGATTTTCGACCTTGCCAACTAAGGAGGCACTAACGTAAAAACGTTATACCACCGATCGTTATCGTTGCTTGTTGGGTAGAATGAGTCCGTGCTATCGAAGTCGATCCGATGTTCGGTAACGATCTGCTGGATCGAGTTCAGGCAAGGCTGCCACAGTCTCATTGGCATTGTCGGCTTGATGATGCGAAGGGTACATAAGGAAGAGGCGTGGTCGTTCACAAACTTTTCCAGACACCATGGCTTGGTTGATACATGTTTGAGATCTAGATACCGGAGTTTGGGCCATTCCATCTGGCTTAGCGTGCCGATGATATCAACTCCTGGGTTCAGTCGAGGGTCCTGGATAAGTTTGAATGTTTCAAGTGAGTTCAGTCTGGTTAACCAAGAAGCAGCAATGCGACTTTCCCAAGTACCCCAGTAACCCGTTTCTAGATCTTCTGAATCCCTCAGGTCAATTTCGAGCGTTCGAAGTTCCTTTAGTCCAAAGACTGGATCGAACCAATATCCGTGGGTATCGGTAAGATTGTGAAGCTTGAGGGAGGTCAAGCGAAAATTTACCGAACGGGCGGAGGATATGAAAAGGGATAGGTGCAGGGCTTGAAACGAAGTCCAATGATTCCTAGCAATGCATGTGGCCTTCTCCCTAACATCCACTACAGCGTCTGGATCCGATATTGGTCCCCAGAGATTGTGCGAACCGACAGATTCGATGGAGTGGAGATTAGTTAGACTTGACAGCTGCAATATAGGTACGCCGGTATATCCTGCCGAATATCCATCCATAAGAATTTCACCCTCAAGCCAATATTCAAACTTCTTATATCGATTCAACAGGATATCATCGTTATAGTTTGGATTTCCCGCCAAGCCGACGCTCGATTGGAATTCCCAGCGAAACTGTTGTATATACTCCTTCCAGGCTTTAAAATTAGTAATTTCGGGAAGCTTTTCAAGATTCGCCAACTGCAACGTTCGAACGGAATTGGCAAGCTTCGGGCAATTTGCAATAAGCTTAACCTTTTCCCAACTCTGAGGGTGGTAGTAGAGTAAAAGCTTTCGATACAGGTATCGAGTTGCAGCATCGTTTAGACGTTTCGAGGAGAGTCTTAGATTCCGTAGGCTGGAAAAATCTCCCTCCAGATGTTGTATGATGCTGTCTATCATTTCCTTTGAAAGATCGTTCATCTTGGATTGGGTAGGCGTCGAACATCGAGCCATATTAGTGCATGCACGCCTGGAAAGCTTCGGGAGGGCAATAGTAGGACTTGGTCTCGGTGAGATAGTCGTAGCCTGATATCTCTTTCGAAAAGAAAAGGCCCGAAGTAAATAGTGGAGACATGATTCTTGTCAAGCCTTTATAAAATCCCATCAGAGAGACAAATTGATCCACGAGTTGTGATATACAGAAGACAACACTCTTCCCCACCACTCATAGTCACATTAAAGTGGTAAATATTCTAGCAAAGTCATAACATGTCTACATAAGAAATGTTGAAAAGACGCCTGTGTCATGGTATGTTAGGTCTTTTAAATACAAGTAAATATTCGACTTATATGTCTGCAAAGATCTGTGAATGATGAAGGAAATAGAAACAATAAAGCTCCGACTTGTATAACTTTGTTCAAATACTACGATAGGTTCCATAGTATCTGTGGCAGTCTTGATTGGAAGCATGCATCATTCTCTCATGTCAACTTGCTGGCTCAAGCGTGTCGACAAATCATAGACGGAAGAAACCAACCGAGTGAAAAGTGACTAAGATGGCTCTTCTCAAGGCTATTGTCAGTCGCTGGACAAGCTCTTTTCATGGTAAGAATAGTCAGGATATTGAAACAGTAGTGATATAGTAAAACACTGAGTTAAGAGAGCGAAGTTTTGAAAGGATCGGTACTACTGAGGAGAATACGAGTAAAATAAAGGAGTAGAAACAAGAGGCAACAGCTTCGAATACTGAATGTCAAACCTCTTGCGCACTGTAGCCTGTTATACAATTGCCACGCAGTGCTCTCTCGAAGGAGGCTTGAAATCAGAGCGAAAAAGCTCACGATCGAGTTGCATATGTGAGCCGACTGTGAGCCAAATAGTTGCTGAGAAGGTCTAGTCATCGGCATCGCTAAAAGTATTCAGTAGCCATAGTAGAGATACTTAAGAGAACAAAAGCAGATTACTATCCAGATCTCTAACTGGACAAACAGCAGAAGAAACGAAATTACCGTTGATCGACTGTCTGCTTTTCGTAAATTGTACTTTGGTACCGTCTGCTCAAGTCCTCTATGTGACTCATTGTGTACTCTTTGTTTGTTGAGATTAATGACTTTGGTTTTGCCGAATGATTCAGGTGATGTTCTAGATATCCCGCGGATACGCTAGTTTCAGGTTTGTTTACCGTACCTACCGTACCTAGATACAGTACCTCATGATACCATGTACCTGATCACCCTGGCGAATGACCACGATTCTCGTCATATGATGAACGCTCCGTAAATGAAGTAACCGGAGGACCCTCGACTTCATTGTCCTGTCTTGCACAGCTCCAACTATAAGTCCACCATGACAAGAAGCAATATTGTCAATGTACTTCCCGTTTGGCCCTGCAGCATGCCACCTCAAACTGAAGCTCAAATACCAGACTCCCATTCCTTCCAAACCTTCAATGACAGGAAGGAAGCCACACTATCCGGACCATCTGAAGTAGATATCAAGGCATACACCACCCCTTTCCTTGACTTCATATCTGCAAACCCTACTGTATTCCATGCAGTCGATCATTTCGCAAAGCGACTTGTGTCCCATGGCTTCACGAAGCTATCAGACCGGGAGTCCTGGACGAGCAGGCTCTCTGGAGGCGGAAAATACTTCTTGGAACGCAATGGCAGCTCGCTTATTGCCTTCGTTGTCGGTGACGATTACAAGCCTGGCAACGGGGCTAGCATTATCGCCAGTCATGTTGACGCTCTTACAGCAAGACTGAAGCCAATTCCAAAACTGTCTACGAAAGCAGGATATGTACAGCTTGGAATCGCGCCTTATGCTGGAGCGCTGAATACTACGTGGTGGGACCGAGATCTGGGTATTGGAGGACGGGTTGTCGTCAAAGACAGCAAGACAGGCAAAATCCAATCAAAGCTGGTGAAACTCGGATGGCCGATTGCTAGAATACCGACTCTGGCGCCGCATTTTGGTGCAGCAGCAGATCTATCGCACCCTAATCAAGAAACACAAATGGTTCCAATTATTGGCTTGGATAATACAGACTTGAACGGTCAGCAGAGGGAACCAGAATCGACCTCAAGTGTCCTGGGAGGGGCAGGGGCTTTTACTGCAACGCAGCCGGAGCGTTTAGTGAAGGCCATTGCCGGAGAATTGAACATTCGGGACTGTAATATTCATTCCGAGCTCTTTTCAACAGGGCACTCACTAATGTTTTGCAGATAGCACCATCATCAATTGGGAGCTCGAATTATTCGACGTACAGGGAGCACAGCTCGGGGGCCTGGACAAAGAATTTATCTTCGCTGGACGCATCGACGACAAGCTCTGCTCATTTTCCGCGATTGAAGCTCTGATAGCTTCCTCCTCAGATGCCATGACGGCCGCAGACGCTGACACTCCAGAGAATCACAATGGAATTGTCAAGGTTGTGGGACTTTTCGATGACGAGGAGATTGGCTCCCTCCTTCGCCAAGGTGCTCGCGGAAATCTCCTCCCAAGTACGATCGAACGTATCTGTGAAGCATTTGCGGGTAGTAAATGCGGTGCCAATGTCCTCGCTCAGACATACGCAAATAGCTTCCTAGTCTCTGCTGATGTCTCACATGCGGTAAATCCCAACTTCTTGAACGCCTACCTCGAAAACCACTCCCCTCGACTTAATATTGGTGTCGCAATTCAAGCGGACCCGAACGGACATACAACAACGGACAGTATTAGCACAGCATTTCTGCAGCGTATAGCTGATAAGTGTGATTCGAAGCTGCAGGTTTTTCAGATACGGAATGACTCTAGATCTGGAGGAACGGTGGGACCTATGCTGTCGTCGGCCATGGGGATGAGAGCTATCGACTGTGGGTTGCCGCAGCTGTCTATGCATTCGATAAGAGCTACAACAGGTAGTCTTGATCCTGGGCTCGGGGTGAAGTTGTTCAAAGGCTTCTTTGATCACTTTGAAGAGGTTGATGCAGAGTTTTCTTAGATGCCGATGAAGATCCCGGGATTGCTGCGCACTTCTCAGCGAGGACTTGCATTACCACTGTTTTGAATTTGAAGGAGAGGGCTCGGGCAGTGACACAAGTATACTGGGACGGAGCACCACTATAGATTTGACTCATAGATCCAGCGTGGAACAATAACCGAAGACACTACCTTTATATCATTTCAGTTACTCCTAGCTGCTGTTTCTTCGCAATCCTTTGGTCGACACTCTGGCTTGTCAAGGATTTTTCTTGGATCATGGCGCGATGCCAATGTCAAAAAACCAGAACAACTGCAAATACTGCGTTAAGCAGCGCTTTGAGGCCGAATTGCTAAAGCTCTTCTACTGATCAAGTGCGGGGCTGACGTCTGTGATTCTTCCTCAACAGATTGGTGGGTAGGCGGCATACCTTTATGAGCTGCATGTCTGGAGATGATAGGACCTACCTTACTGTTCAGCTTCTCTTAAGGCCAGGATACAACGTCAGCGGCCCTCTACATCTCTTATAGTCTTTTTTGAGGGAATTGTCACCCTCAGGTACTAAGCCCTCATGACTTCACGCATTCTCGTTTTCCTGTGGGTACTGCTACGGCAATGAACTAGAAGATGCTTTCCGACGACATCAATGTGAACTCATCTTTTGATTCGAAGCAGAATTTCTCCTTCACTGGCGGCCTTCTTACGGATGTGAATAAAAATTACGCACTGCTTCACCAGCCGCCAGATCTGCGACCACTCATGAGATTCTCTTCTCAGGTGATGGTGCTGGGTACTTGATCAACAGTGCGATTGACCGACAGACATATGTAAGTGCTGCACATGGCAGAATTGATGCCATTCTCCTAAGCTTCTGAAATCGGCTTTTTTGATTGATGGCAAGATTCGGAAACTTTACCGCGAGCATTGTACGTAACTCAGCTTTCCCATTTGCGGTCTCGATATCCCTTCATATTAACTAGAGGTAATAGCTCTTCTTTCGAGATGTTCTATTCATCCCCCTAAAAAATCACCTCTCACGATTGGTTCAAGACACAGCAAATCCATCTTTCATTTCATATTCCAAACCCACTCATCCACTCAATACACACCTATCTCACTACCCCATTCACCCCAATCCCCAGTAGGCCTCATTCACACTCGAAACACCCAAAACATTTGAAACTCCACCACCAACAACTCTATATAACCCCCACCGCCCTTCTGCTTACCCGATGCCCCTTCGCCCCCACCAAGATGCCCAATCATCTCCTACCTAGCACTTACTCCGCCGAAAACCTCATATCCAGCTACTTATCCACACCAGCAAACCCAATGATGCCCAGCATCGATACCAAATCCCTGTGTTACCATCCCCGGGGTCTCACGACGCTGCTCAACCTCGATACCTCACTCACCACCATTTGGGCCGCGGATTTTCCGGCTCTTGTTCCGAGTGCTAGGTTTGTTGTCCTTGTGGCGTTGGTGGTGTTGGTGGGCGTGGGGCTGTATAGGGCTATACCGAGATTGAAAAGGTTTGCAGCGCTCGTACGCTATTTGGTGAGTCTTTCCTCTCTTGTCACTCCTCCAATGTGTCTTGCCCGCCGAAAGGGCAAAGAAAACAGCAATGATAACGCTCTCTCACCCTCTTCCACTAAGAAAAGACAACTAACAAAACCAAAGTACCTCCAACAACAGAAACTAAGTGCGAAAGAATCCCGCCCACCCCACCGCCTCCACCTCGACCTCGAAGCCCAACCCCACCCACGCCACCCACAAACACCCTGGCCCGGCTTCAACCCCATCACCAATCGCTGGGATGCTCCACCTACGCCTCCCTCCTCCACCTCCGACTCCCCCTCTTATTCCTCCCCCTCTACCTCCACCTCCTCGTGCGATTTCTCATGCGAACAGGAAAGGGATCACTGGCAGCGGAGAGACCGATTCGAGAATCTGAACGATCTCGTGCCGTTTTTGAGCCCAGCAGAGAGGAGGGAGGTAGAGAGGGAGTTGGGGAGGTGGGTTGAGGAGGGGTGGTGCAGTGGGAGGGAGGGGTGAGGTGGCTGGAGGGTTTGGGGGAGTGAGGGGCTGAGGACGAGGGCAGTGGGATGGTGGGATAATGAATGGTGAGGAAGATGGAAGTTAGATAAGAGGTCTATAGGGAACAAGAACGGTTTAGACGGGACGATTTGCAAAGGCTCGCGGTTGGTCGAATCCGTATGAACGTGCCGTGTGATGGGCTCTGGCTATGTTTCTCGGCGGGTGAGATGGCTGCAATTTCCCGAGGCTAGTTTGTACCTAGAAATAGTAGGCTAGTCATGTGTCGAGATAAGGGGAATCGAGTTCTGAGGGAAGTAATGGTGGGTTTTATGAGGTATTGGCTGCTTGCCGGTTTCACTGCGAGTGATGTTTGAACAAGTAACTTTGCAGTTGGAAGCATTTTGAATGCGTGTTGCATCTTCGAACTGCTTTGTAATCCAGTACCCCAAAACATGTTCCGCATACCCCAAATACCTAACCCACCACGCCCACCCAAACCCGACTCACAACTCCCCCCTTACCTCCCCACCCCCAACTTTCACCCCCCTAACCACCCACAACGGATCCGGCCTCCCCCCCCACCACCCCCCTTCCCCCTTCCCATCACAAACCGTCACAATCTCCACATCCCTCCACCCGCTCCACCACAGATAATCCCCCACCATTTGCAGTCTCTCCTCTTCGCTAACCCTTAACCACCTCCCCACGGCTTTGGTTGGGAAACACCGGTTCGATATCACCAGGTGTACCTTTCCGCCTGGTTCTGTGATTTTGAATAGAGAAGAGAGGACTTCGACGGGGTGGATCAGGTAGTCGATTGAGACGACGCAGGCGGTGGCGGATACTGGGGAGAGGGAGGTGGGGATGGTGGGGTTCGTGTTGAGGTCTTGGAGGTGGGCGGAGGATAGGATCGGGTTGGCGGCTAGCTCTGCTTTGTTCATTCCGAGGCCGAGAACCTCCAGTCCGTTGCCATCGCTGTTCTTTTTTCCCTTGAAGGCCAAAGCGGCCTTTTCGAGGGATGGCGGGAAGTGGCTGATCCAGCTGGAGCAGAGATCGAGGACTCGGCCGCGGGAGGGGAGGTTGTGTTGGTAGTAGGTGCGAAGAAGGGAGATGGCGTTGTCGTCGATGTGCGTGACGAAACGCGGGGAAGAGTAGAAGGAGGGGTCTGGTGACGGGTCGGCGCGAGTGAAGTCAGAAGGGGTGTAGGGGAACGAGGTGTGCCGCGGGGTGTAGGGTCGGGTGGGGAAGGTGGATTGTGGAGACGAGGGGGTTGTGGTCATGGTTGCGAAGAGAGCGGGGATGGAGAAGGAGAACAGCGGAAGCGGGCGGCGGAATGGGGGGAATGGGAGATGCATGGCTGCTGGGAGTGGAGGGAAGGGAGAACAGAGGGCGGTATGGGGCCGTGGTAATGTATGACGCGCTCATTCTGGGACGGTTAGCATGGTATGCAGTGGAGAGTTGGTGATCCATTGCGTATGCGTTTGGCGTATGTTGACTAGGATTGATTGGTATTCTATATCACGGTGCCAGTATTCCACGTGAACACTTGGGCAGTTGCTGTTAGAATTTGATGTCTGGGTAGGGAGGGAAAGCCATCATGTTCAATCTGCGCCAAGATCGGCTGTTTAGCGCGAGGAAGCACAACCCTAACCCTAGTTTTCCGGTGGTTCAAAACATTTCTCGACACAGTGGACAATCATGGACTCTTCCGTGAAAACCATGTAATATCTTCCATCTGTCGATTCAGCGAAGAAGCAAGAGGGTAATGACTCTTCCTTGGGTTTTGCATGTCATTATTCCTAAAGTCATCGATTCTCGATAAAGTTCACCGTGATGGGCTACAGGGCAATTTACATATTCTCTTATGCATTCACGCTATTTCTATATCCCCAGACTTCTTCGCAAACATACCGAGGGCCTTGATTGGAAAGATATACTTGTAGTTTGGATACGAAATCATACTGTGTCAGGATCAGCAAAAATCCAATAGAGCAATATTGATGTCACAAATTGAGCTCACCAGCTTTTGTTAAACACCCCTTCGATGGCCTCTTGCTCCCACCCCCCCTTCCTGTCTTGCCTCCCCATAATCATCCTCACGGCTTTCTCAATAGGCGCCCTCTCGGGATATCCCGCTTCCATCAACCCAATAATTGCCCAACAAGTTTGTACGACCTGACTTCTCGCATGTGGCGTATATATCCCGGTTTCGCAGCTTCGGTAACTCTCACCCCAGCCGCCATCTTCCATCTGCTTGCTCAAGAAGAATTCGCACCCTTTTCGAACATGCGCGCTGTTTTCGTATGTTTCGCCGACAGAGGCGAGAGATTCCAAGGCGAACATGCCGGCGTAGGTGAAGCAGATGCCCCAGCTTCCATACCAGGAGCCGTCGGCGCGTTGGGCCTTGCGGATGTAGTCAAGAGCCCTGGTTTTGGACTTGGCAATGTCCTCGGCGCGGTAATCCGGATAGTATTCGGAGAAGAGAGAGTATGCTGTGACCACGGCTGTCGTACATTCGGGGTAGTCGTACTCAATCATGATCCGGCCAAATACCTCCGCTGCATTAAGATATTCCAGATACTCTGAGCCTCGCGTGGGCTCGTAGCTTGCAAACCCACCGGAAGCATTCTGCAATGTCAGTAGCGTGTCGATGGCATCTTCTATCCGTTCGTCAGATATTAGTTTAGGAAATTCTGGCATTCGCTGTAGCATGATGACAGCCTTCATGGCTTCACTAGTACAATCGCTGACGGTGTATCCCTGCTGCCTTGTACTAAAAGCCCATGCACCTTTCCGTCGCTGTCGATAACACACTTCCTGCTCTCTGCAGTCCTCCCTTATCTGTTGATCATCCAGAAACTCAAGGGCTTTCGTCAACATCGGCCTCCACTTAGGATCCTTGGCCAAGCCAGCTTCAACTACTGTTTGGATGAGGAACGAAGTGTCCCATGTTTGCACACCGTTGGTGCCGTTCATGAGCATGCCTTCATTTTTTAGCCATAGAAAGTCGTACATGGCTTCACGGTGACGCTTGACAGAGTAGCTGTCGGTTCCATCATGAATGTAGCAGGCTAGGAGATTCATCGGCGCATTGACGGGGCCAAGGTTTGCAAAGTCAGTGTTCTCGTCTTCTCGAGAAATCAAGTCAAATGCCCAGTCTTCAGCACGTTTAATCAGGAAATTGGGACGTATGTATGGATACCAGACGTTGACAAGCGCCCAATTAATTGTGCTGAGAAATATGCTTTTTGGATGATAATTGTCTTTGACTGAGATGCTATTACGATGCGACGCAAAATGAATGGAAGAGTAGGGTTGAGTATATATCTCCTCTCGAAGCCGTCGAGTCAAAGGCGTAAGGGGATATGAGAATTTTTTCGAGGCGATGAAAGACATGGGCAGGAACACTTGACGCATGTGTATCCACCAGCGCCAAGGGGCTATAGGTACCCAGTCGGGAAGAAGCCTTCATCTGATATTAACGTATAGAGACTTGTGTAACCTTGAGCACGGACATGAACTTACCAGAGCTCGGGGGGAACTGGATTAACAATATCCCATTCCATCACACCCAAGACGCTCAACCAGAACTTTGCCCAATGAGGCCCGTTGACCGCACCACCTAGTTCATGCAATTTCCCTCGGGCCTTGACCATTCTTATGTCCTCTTCACTTGCACCCAAAAGCCGGAGTACGACATAGTTCATGGCTGTCCCAAAGACGCTACTGTCGCCTTCGATATGTAGACCCCAGCCTCCATCTTTCGGATGTTGTCTTGCAAAGAGGTAACGTTTGATTTCGGTCGCGAACGGTGGAGGTATTGCAGTCTCGGTGACATACCATGTGATCACCAGACCTGGCAAAAGAAACATGGGTCCTCCATATTCGCATGCCCAGTTGCCTGGCGGCAGTTGCAAATGGGAAAAGAATGAAACGGCACTATAAGCGGAGGCACTGGGTGTTTTGGCTGATGGGAGGTCTGGCAAGTCCTAGACAATGTTATGTCAACGGTGCAAGAAGAGAAGCGCACAATTGACCTCACTAATGGCAACCCTAGATGATGCCTATCGGCTATTGTTTGTGGCCATGCTTCTAGCTCCTCGTCCGTGGTCAAATAGTGCCATGTCTGTCGACCTCGTTCATCTAGCAACCTCCATCTTTGCAGGTCTGTTGAAGGATCGGCTGCAGTGGTCCCATCTGTAGTTCCGTTCTGCTGCTTCTTGTTGCCGACTACACTGCCATCTTGGTGTGCCGACCTCAAGCGCACCATGTTATAGGAGCCGTTGCCCAATGTCAATATATCGCACGATGGCGATGGCAGTTGTTGAGTCTTTCCATTACAATTGCAGTCTGGGGCTGTCAGTCAGTCAGCGATACGCGTTTGCTTGCAGGGGTAGTTCCGCGCTACTGTATTCAACTTGTTACCACAGTAAATAATACCGTATCAAGTGATGCTATACGGTGCAGATCACTTTAGAGCCAAAAGACGATGTATCGACCCAGGAGGAGAACATGTACAATCGATATCGGCTGTATTTGAACAGACATGCTATTGCAATAATGAGGAGCCGATTGCTTCCCCCACCCAAGTATTAATACACCCCCAAATGCATAAAACGCTCAAGCCCTTCAAAGCCTCAATCACTCAAATCCGGATTAGCAACGAAAAGCCTAACGCCAGCCATGCCACTTAGTGTATTCGCTCGCTCGTCAACACTCCCCCTTCTTCTGAGGTCCTCGGCGCTCTTTCCCTCTTCTCGTCTCGCGCTGTTACCCGTCGGAGCATTCAGCAGTCCCAAATTGCCAAAGCTTGATTCTCGTTCCGATGAGCCTCCGCTTCCTCCCTGACCCGCTGGCTGTCCAAAGTAATCCCCGTTCGAATGCCCGTGGTAGTTCCCTGGTACAGGTGTTTCGTCCAGCTCTGGTATCCCCCCATTTGGACTGCTTCCTTGCCCCGCAGGACTGCTGCCATGTGCGCTAGTTGGCGTGCTGCCCTCGCTATATCGGTTTTGTTGCCTTGTATTCAGGTATTTATTGCTACTCAAGGAGCTCCTTCCGCTATTTGTCCGTTCATGGTATGCATTCCTCTGGCTGTTGCTGTCCTCGTTATCACTCTCCTCCTCGCCCACCTCACTGGCACTCAATCGCATAGGTACGCCTCCCCCAACCATGTTCGCCGAGCTATATCCCTGTGCTTTGGATATGCCGTGGTGTCGAATCTTGCTCCTTACACCGAGACTGCCACTCCCCATACTCCCAGTGCTAGTCCTTCCTTCCATGTTGCCTCCACTCACCTCTCTGGCGGCCCGCAGTTTAGCAGCCTTCTGCTGTGCCACTAGCCGTGGGTCTTCATGCTGTGCTCGATCGCACCATACCGTAGCCTTTTGCTTTCGCATCAATGCTACATAACTTGATGATGTAATAGAAATCCCGGACCGGGTAGAAGCGGTGCGGCTGATGGTCGAGGAGGCTGTAGAGGGCGTACGGTTTGGAAGATACGCTGTGTTGGCAGTCGAGGTGGTGGAAGTCGAAGGGGTGCGACGCGATGTGTTCATGTAGTTTTGGTACGATGGTGCTGCCGATGAGGCTGGAGAATGAGCTGGTTTTCGCGGAAACGAGAATGACGAAGTTGCCAGAGTGGCCCGCTGCTGTCCTGTAGGAGGTAGTGCTACATCTGGGACGATCTTGGTCAAGGGCTGAATGCCGCCCTTGTGTGCTGGAATGTGAGCCGATAGGGGTTTCCTGTGTGGAAAGTGATAAGCCCTTTCCCCTCGGAAATCCACTGTCGCCATGATTCCTGTCTTCAGGTTCACTGCTGTCCCAAGATCGGGGAAACTTGGAGGAACCAGGTAAGTAATTTGCAATCAAGCCAGACACTCGGTCTAGCTCGTTGCGGGGCGTAGATTAGAAAGGAGCGGGCTCCTCAAATAGATAAACTAGGGGAGGCTGAAATGGGGGTCAATGCGAGATATCTCGTCTGATCAGAAGAAAAGGATTAGATATCCAGGACGTTTATGTACTCAGTCGGGTCGACATCGAAGGCCAGCTTCGGCAGGCGAAAGTGATCCAACACGGTGTTGGTCCAGTACGATGTTGTCCGAGCAAAAAGTGAAGAAGCTGGAGCGCCTGTGAGCATTGTCGTAATGTAATTGGCTCCCCTTCCTTAGCGGCTGAGTGAGACAAACAATGGCCAAAAGTACAAGGAGCACTGGTCTCACAGATGACAATGATCATTAGATACTCATGCTCTAATCAATCTCTCACGATCTTCTTCCGCTTTCTGGATATACCAAAAGATACTTTATGATTCAGCTCGAGTCTACTTTTTATTATTTACGATTGTTTGCCGAGTACAGATTTCGGTAGCATTATCGCCCCATTCAATGCAGGGCAGAGCGCCGGTTGAGGCGTGCGCGTTGGCCTGCTGCATGCAACAACTCTCCTTCTCCGCTCCAAAACACCAATCGTCCTCCATCAGGTGAGCGTGAAGTACCGGTTTGCCCCCTCATGGCAACGGCCTCGATCTCTGAGATGACTGGAAAGAGCCGAACAGGTGCATTTCAGCTGTGTCTGTGCTCTCCCAACGTTTCGAGCAACCACTGATGATCATCGTCGAAAGTCGTGGCTTACTGAACGCCTGCATTATCTGAGCTCCGAGAACTCCGTGTGATTATCATTCTGCAGTTGTGTACCTACGCTCTGGCTTTTACTCCCTGTTGTCTGTCACTTACATAACCTAACCTACCTTCTGGGAAGACTACCGCTGGGAAAACGAAGTAGCCGCTGAGTGATTAGATGCTGCACTCCTCCAGAACCACCGAGAAAGCACGCAGCAGCTGGATGAGATCTGGGACAGTGGAGATACCTGCAGAATGAACAGATGGACTCCGATATAAGATAGCTCCGTTCAGCCCGCAAGGAGGTTTGAACTTGAAGGATTGATAGGGATAGGATTTGAGCTATCAGGGATCATATGCACAACATTTTTCATGTGAGTGTGAGGCATGTATTGGTTATCTCGGGATCTTCGTCCATGACATTGACTGCAATCACATCCCGTTGTCCTTGGCTCGATCAAGCATAATGCATATTGACATTGCAGATCTTTGATTGGAACCATACGATTTCCGTACTTTTGAATCATTGGAAGAGATTATTCTGAGGGCCGAACCATCTAGATGGTGCAAGGTATTCAACGATATGTGCACTGAACTATTGTCTTCAAGATGACCAATCTCTACGGCAAACAGTATCCACCGTCGACGGTGATATCAGTACCCGTGCAGTAGCTGGCAGCATCTGAGGCTAGATAGAGGTAAGCTCCCTTGAGCTCATGGGCTTCGCCCTCACGACTGTAGAGACGTATTAGTGCTTGAGGTTTATACAGGTTTAAGGTCACCTACCCCATGGGTATCTTGTCTTTCCACATGTCTTTGGTCTCCTTGGGAACAAAGTCCGAGATCTCAGTGGCCATGTACCCTGGAGAAACCGTGTTGGCACGAGCATATCGTACCCATTCAACAGCCAACGAACGCACTATCATATTGTGAATCAGTATCATGGGTAGAGTCCGGATCATTTTGCACCGTTCCTACCTAGGTGGATGATCCCAGCCTTGGCTGCATTGTACGCTGCTTGCAATTGTGGGATGTTGACGATGTGCCCACTCATGCTAGCGGTAGCAACGAAGCTTCCGTAGGTGAAGTTCTCAAGCTTTTGGCCATGCATGTCTGTTTTCTCCAGCTTCTGGCGTCTCCAATGTGTACCGGCAGCCTTGGCACAGTAGTACGTGCTATCAAGATCGGTGGCAACGACCTTGTGGTAATGATCGATCTCTCCGTCGAGCATTGCTCCTTGTGTCCATGGGATACCGGCATTGGCGACGAAGATGTCGAGACGGCCATTGAATTCCTTGACAATCTCGTCGATCGACTCTTGGACATGCTTGGCGTCTGTGACGTTGACTTGGTATGCCTTGCCTAGGATTGATTATTGCCTTAGTTATGGTCCAAAAGCACTGCTGTGTGGGTGTTGCATACACTTGACACCATAGTTCTTCTCGATATCCTTGGCCCGTTCAATGGCTTTCTTGTTGCTGTTGTACCAGATGGCGACATTGGCGCCGGACTCAGCAAGAGCTTGAGCTACAGCGAGGCCAATACCGGCTCCGGCACCCGAGACAATTGCGGTCTTTCCCTTGTTGGAGAAGAGAGGCATAACCTTGTCCTCGGAGGGAGCAACGGTGTTGTCATGGGTAAAATTGCCCTTGGTCATAGCACCGTCCGACATGATGAAGGTAGTGTGAACAAAGTACTTGAATGGGTTATGATAGAGAGTTCAAATATTGATCTGGCACTCAATTGGCAATATTTAAGGGTTGTAATAGACAGATCGAAGGGAATAAAGAAGCTGGTAGGGAGTAGTAAGAGGGGAGAGAGAGATGAAGGAAGGCGCAGATACAGTTATATAAATCGACCCCACCAAAAAAACAATTCCAAGCAACGGACCCTCGGACCATTGAAAAAGAGAGCGGGGCACTGCCTAAGGACTCTCTAACGTCGAAATCTTCCGCCAGCTCCGGTCCGTCCTCAATACATAGGTACACAGCTCACCAGCTTGAAATGAATCTCGATACGAGAGGTCCAACTCGGATACTTTACTCGTCCTGCAAATGCCATTGCGTACCTTACTTAGCCAGATGTGCCAGCCTCCTGAACGCCAGCACAGAAAAGGCAATACAACTACCGGCTCCTCCAGATGAGTATCTGCCTGGGAGTTTGCCTTGTTGCGCTACGCCTGTCAATCTAAGCCTCATCATGCTCCGGCTGCGATGATGCGCAAAGGTAGGCTGCCCTCGCGATGCGCGCGCAAACCAGTGCCATCCCATAACGATTTCCAATGTCAAAGCGACTGGTATGCGGTACATCAGTAAACAACAAGCGGTCTTCCTGGAGGGCAATAGAAGATCTATCGACCTCGATTTGTTGGCATATACGACTCAATCTCTACCACAGGGCCTATCTACTGTATATTCCGTGTGCTAGTGTCAATACCTGTCTAACACCAGCCTTGATCGAGAATCTGTCGAATAAACCTGTCGAAGACTTCGTAGCTAGCTCAACACCAAAGCAGCTCAACCCAAGAACACCAGAAAGAGAATCAGTTTAGGCAGCTAACACTGGAGTGTCGGTGCCCCCATATGTGGTTGGAACCTTCTAGCGAATATCGCAGTCTTTCCGCTAGTCTAGGGCTTTCATCCGTACTCGCCGATGTTCTAACGCACTTTAACCCGCAGGATTCAGTTCTTTGTCGGCATAATCAAGGTTCCATAGCTGGTGATCGACCGAGTTGCAAGACGAGTCGGTTAGGCGGTGGTAATGTTGCGCACAGAGGGCAGAACATGAAATCTTGAAGCATTTGCCGGGAACCGCAAATTTTGCAGCGCAATATCCGGCGCCTTATTTCCTGCCAAAACAAGAAACATCTTCTCCTTAGGACCAACGTAATTTCTTCCCCCCATCTTGGGCATCCCTGGGGCCATAACGCAAGTTCTGACGAGATCCGAAGCTTCTTGGATGACAACTGCGAGTGGAAAATCATCCTCATCGCCTTCGTCGAGCATGTCGATTAGGACATTGCATGACTTTATGTGCCAGCGATGAGGAAGCTCAAAGCCTGTGCTCTTATCGCGAGAGAAATGCATAGGCGCCCATACTTTGTCCATTCCTCCCATGATCTGGAAGATATCGCCACAGTCACTGGGATCGATCGGAGAGAGACTGATAGAGGCTGCAAAGCACTTTGGTTCGGCCAAAACCTTCAACGTAAAGAAAAAGTTTATAAATAAGCCCTTGAGCATAGTGTACCAAGGCTAGATGCTCTACAGCTTAAAGATATAAGAAGTTCGATATCGCTCGAGGCTCCTGCGACCTGTAGCTTTGAAGATCGATGCCTGGTGAATAAAGGTGGGCGAGAATGTGAGATGTTTTAATGGCAACGACTCTGCGTTATATACCTTTTGCGCAGCCTTTGCATTGCTGCGGCTGTAGGTTGTATGACTATAAAAGGTGTGTTGGAACAATTCACCCATATGCGGCTCGCGACAATCTAGACATTGGATGTCTATCACGGGAAGAACAGTACGCGATGAGCTCTAACAAAGCTAGTAGCCTAGTCCAAGTCGAAGAACTTTATAACATCGCATCTAGCACTTGAAGATCTGCTGGGCGACCACCTTCGAGCTATACGGATCTGCCAGGAAGATACAGCTGTTATCTTCTCGAAAAGTATTCGCCTGACACTGTTACGAATTATACAAAAAACCCTCGCATGTTTCTGGAATGTCTTTTCATGTTGACATTCCGCATTCTTCAGACCTTACCCCTTGCATGGCTCTTCGGCCAGGTCCGATATGTTCTGACATTTCTTCTCTCATACAAAACATTCAAATTGATGCTGTTGCTATTGTCTTGGGATCCTCAACCTCTCTCAAATTCATCTTTCTCTTTTTGCTGTGGACATGGTCCTTCGTCCCATCTCATACCAAAACTTCTCGCAGCCGACTTGACAACTTTTCTCTCCCCCATACCTGGAAGAAAATTCTTCCGCAAGCCATGGCGAATATACCCAGTAAAGCTGTGGTAATTGCAATATGCGCCGCGGTGGGAGCTGTTGTCTTTGCTGCTGGGTCGTTTTTCGTGATAAAGCTTCTCCACTCAAAGTACAAACGCCTCCCTGCAATCACAAGTGGAATAGCCGAACGACGGTTAAGTCGCTATTCTGGAAGTCACTTCACCTTTACAGATGCAGATTTTGCTCCTGGGACCCGAGCGAAGCTTCGCCGACCCATCAACAGCCCATATAGCAGTCTGCAGCGCGATTGGGCGACTATTCCATCTTGTGAGAATGTCCAACGACGAGCGGCACTGCCACGTACTTCAAAAGCCTTGGTAGCTGATGAAGCAGGCCACGATCCGAACGCGGGTCCAAGATGGCCATTGCCTCCACGGTTGAAAAGGACGCATCCTATTCCGTTATCTGCTATCAAAAAATCTCCTTTCATTCAGTACACGGAGAGAACAGCGAGGCATGCCGACATTCCTACCAATAAGGCACAGGTTCCAGAACCAGTACAGAGGTCGGCAGAAAAGCATACAGAGCATAACACTGATCCCAGAATGACCGCCCCATCTAACAGATCACTTGTGGATAGCTTGCCTGAGGCAGTGACAAGGCCAAAACCGTTGTTCTATGGCAAACAGCGGAGCAGTTCCACTGGCATTATCGTACACTGTTCAGAAAGCGGTAGCGACTTTGTGTCAGCTGGTATCTCACAGGCCACTCAACCACAATCAGAATCTTTGCTAGTGCGGAGGTCGAGCCTTCCAAGATCTAGTAGCTTATTCACTCAACAGCCGGGACAGGCTCCTAGCATACCGATGCCGGAATTGCCTCCAGAGGTATACACCCAAATGCAGAAATTCAAAGTCCCCAAAGAGATTTGTCCTAAACGACCATCAGGTGTCAGTCTGGTAAGCGATTATACATCGTTGATGGATGACGAAACACCGAGAGCCCGTTCCCACACTGACACCGATTGCACATCGGTTGGTCTACAGTCGCTCTCTACTTCGGATTTTGCTCTGCCAGGGTTGGGAATAGAATTCGAAAGCGGGATGTGGGAGAGCGCTACGGATGTCATGGGCGGACAAGGTCTATGCACACAAATATGTTCCCAGCAATCCTTGGGTCCAAGTATTCACCATAGCTTGCCTAGGGATAATAGCAGTGGGTTACGTTTCTCGATGTACGATCACAACCAATTTCGCAACGATTCTAGTACAACACTGAGCAATGATATATCCCCGAAGCCATTTATCAGGGATCCTGTAAGCGCAAATCGAGGGTCCCTAGGCCAAGAAGCACTGCCGCCAAATCTACCTCCTAGGAGCAGCCCAGAAATGAAAATCTACGAAAGTTCCCAAATTAAGCGGACATCTAAGTCGATTCTGAAAGACGTTTCGGGCAATGAGGGTAGCCCGTTGAAGTGGGAAAGTCGACCCTCGTCCACTATTGCCAGTGATCTGTTCCATATTGATGCTCATGGTTTCCTACAGCGCGGAACACCGTCCGCCGTGAATGGCTCAGTAAGGAAGCACAAAACTCAAAGCTACGTTCGCCCTCCAACGCTTCTATCAGTGGTTACACCAGAGCCAAACTTTCCAGCTATGGCTAAAGGGATTGAAAGTACTCCTGCCAAACCTCCAATACCAGGCCAGCCCAGTCAAGCAACAATTTCCAACCAAGCAACGTCACGATCAGCCTCGAAGGCCAAATTTAGCCCTCTAATCGACCCTCTTGGTCCGCGAGACGACTTCACTGGCAACGCGGATGCAGGCTCTCCAACCCTGTCAGTGATGAGGTTTTACAAACACGACGATCATAGCTCCTCCGACTCCATAGCATACACCCCGACACGAAAACCTAGCGGCCGGAATCCTTCAGCCGTTCGTCCCGAGAATAACCGCAAAAGCATGTTCTTGAGTCTGAACCCATATGACCCTGAATCAGCACCCAACTTACCAATCTTTCCCAATCTGGCTGCCCTGCCGCTTCATTCAAACCATGCGGAAACATCGCCTCCGTCCTCTAAACACTCGTTCCTCCAGTTTCCCGACCCTCCCAAGTCATTCAACCCTGATTCATGGCGCAGAACACCTCTCCACGGTCCACGGAAACCGCCACGCCCATCCAGATCACTAGGTCGCTGTTCACCAATACGCCAAAGCTTGACGAGATCACAAAGCCCCTCAAAAGCTGGTGTTGGAAAATCCACGTCCTCACCCAACTCTAGTCCCAGAAGCAAACAACTGCTCAATACCATCATGAGTCTTAGGCGGATGAACAGTGACGTTAGCGAGTCGAGGAGCGAGAAGGCGCATGGGAGATTTCGGAGTCTTGGGAGCGCCGAGGAGACACTAGGGAAGGGAGAGGGAGGAAGTGAGGAAAGGGGGCAGGAAGAACACACGAAGAGACTGGTAAGCGATATGAGGACGCCAAGACATTTGCCTGAACTCGAGATACCTGGATTGCTGTCCTCAAACCAGAGGAAGCAACAGGATATATGGAAGGCGCCAAAGTGGGCGGTGGCTGGAAGCGGATACAGTGAAGTTTATGGGGAGGATGGGTTTCTTCTAAAGGATTGAATGCAGTGTCAAGATGGAAAACTGGATTTCGCAAAGACTCGATTTCCCCATTTAAACTGAACAAAGACACATGCCTCCTGTTCTTCTTGATAGTTACTGAGCATGAATAACATGTATAACTATATTTATAAGACTTTGCGACAAAATCCCCACGCCCTTGAGTTGCGCGCACTTTGGCATATAATAACAGGGATCTGGAACTACAGGCCTCAAAGACCCTTCCCTTCCTAAATATATTCCTGTACAACGACACAATGGAAGTGATTCGCGAAGCTCCAAGCTCGGACTCCTATATCCCTCTCTCAATCCACCAATCTCAAACCCCCGAATCCTTCTATTCCGGGCCCCCAGTGCTATACCACTACTCCCCCTCCGCAACGCTTCAAATCCACCCCAGCGATCTCGCGGCAGCTCCTGCTCTTTCAGGGCTTGGTGAAGGAACGCCTGTCAATCATGTGAATGGTTCACAGTCGGTCAATGGCGACGATACGTCAGATGCGGATCGAGAGCTTTCAATACGGAATATTGATATCTGGGTTACATCCGAGTGAGCATCATTACTCTCGTGGCTTGTCGCAACTGAAACGCCAGCTAATATCATATGTTAGGCGCTTCATACTCTTCTCTTCGTCCCTGACAACCGGCCTTTCAATACCCTACCCCTCCATCTCGCTTCACGCCATCCAACGCCCGGCCCCCACCTCCCCCTCCTCTCTCTTTCTCCAGATCCAAACATCTTCTCCTACCTTCGACGACCATGACCCTGACTCCACAATCTCGCTCTCCCTCATCCCTTCTATCACCGCCGCTGCTCCTCCATCAGACGCCCCAGCTCCAGCCTCCGGCGAGGGACAACCTTCCGACCCCACTTCCGCGCTCTACGCCGCACTCTCCGCCTGCGCGAACCTTCACCCCGATCCCGCCTCTGGCTCAGAAGGCGCCGACGCCGAAGACCCAACCATCATGTTCGAAGGCGACGTAGATCAGGATGGCTACACATTCACCGATCCTCCCGCCGGTGGCTTGGCCGGCCTACCGCCGCCGATACCGGGCAGTGGGGGATGGATTACTGCGGAGAATGTAGCGGAGTTCTTCGATGAGGAGGGGAATTGGAAGGGGGAGGGGGAGGCGCCGAGGTTAGGTGAAGGGGCGGGAATGGTTAGGGGGAGGGATGATGAGGACGATGTGGTTGGGGAAGGGGACGGGGAGGAGACGAAGTGGAGGAGGACTGAGTAGAAGCATGTTGGATGAGGAGCCTTTGAATAGTGGCAAATGATCCCTACACAAAAGCGATGAGATACCCAGGAAAGATAGAGTGTCTAAAAACATCAAAATATTGGAATACTCGAGGAGATTTGGGTATCATCGGACTTCTATCAACGCTACGTTCTCGATGCCATCTACAACGCTTCCACATATCCATTCGCAGCCGAAGAAAAGCGTATCATTTTCATCGATCGTTGGAATGTGAAATTCAGGGTGCATCTTGCTATCCCTTCTGAAGGGCCATCCCGCCAAACGCACGGTCAAGCTCGTCTCCTTGCGCGGTTTGAACATCATCTGCCATCAGCTCATCCTGAGGCATTCCATCTTGCCTATCCATAATATTGACTTCTTGACTGCTCTGATCCATAGCCACCGCTCCTCCAGCACTACCCCTCGCCCTCTCCGGCTCCAGAATCTTCTCCTCGCGATCCAACCACCCAGGCGCAACCCTCCTCTTCTCCGCCAACTCCTGCTCCCTCAGTCCCGCTTCCCAATCCCTCAGCGTCTTCTCCGCATCCTCCTGCAAATTCTGAATATGCGCCTGCAGCGCCTGGCACGATGCGATGATCTCGTCCGGATTGGCGGTGTGGCCTGAAGAAGACACGACGTATTTTTCGCTTTCGGCGCCGTTGGCGGAGGCGGTGGAGGAGGGGGGGAGGGTCGAGGGGAGGTGCTTGTAGGTGTAGGGGAGGGTGGGGGCGGTGGGGAGGGAGATGAAGGGGGAGACGGTAAGGGGGACTTGGGCGAGGAGGGGGTGGGGTCCTGGTGCGGGTTAGAGGTGGAGGTGGAGATGGAGACGTGATTTACTTCCGTTGTACATAACGTTTCGATGGGAGGGAACTACGGTGGATGAAAGCCGCCTTCTTTGAATTGCGTTCTAGCGTTCTCGAGTATTCGTGCAGATAACTAGAGCGTTCTGTCCACGTAAGACTAGAATCGTCGATTTAGTTAATGCGAGGTTGATTGTGGTGAAGAAATGTAGAAGAGCTCGCTCATTGTTACGGAGTATTAGATAAGTAGATACTGTGTGCAAGGAGTTCGATTGTCAACAAGGCTGAAGGATTGCCCCGCGCCTTGTCTACCTACAGTACTTCTACAGTAATCTATAAGCGCCGCCCGAAGGATCAGGCCAAAGACTTTTGGGAAGGTCGTTCTTCTCTTTTCTTTTCAGCCTCATTCTGTTTTGCACCAGAAAAAGACACACCGCACATGCTGAGATCCTGAATACGCATCACTCTTCGAGAAACATACTAAAACATCCTGACTGACAACCCATTTCTGCCTGGGCGTCCCCCGCAACACCAATTGCCCCTCGCGAATAACCAGGTAGACAGCTGCTGAGACACGCGCCACCCTACAAGACACCGTCTACGACCTCCATATGCGCTGCTGATAGCATGATAAAGACAGCGTAGTAGCATTCACTCGTTGCCGTTTTTAGTATACTCTGTTGGTGGCCGCAGTCACTGCGCAGCGTGTGCAACCGTTTGTGGCTACAAACTCATTGTATTTCCAATTTATCTTCTCTCACCGTTTTCGCACGCTTCGCACGCTTCGCAGCTACATCCGAGTCAAGATGGACCAAACTACAAATCACCTCGATGCGGCACGACGAGCTATGCACGAGAAGAAGCCTATTCCAGAGATAGACTTCTCCCTGCACACAATGGAGGATGGCGCACAAGTCAGTACACAAGAGCGGGTCTGCAAAGGTAGGTCAGCAATATTATCTACAGGGGATACAACTAACTGGGTATCTGCGACTCAGAGGTGCAAGCACCGGCGTTTCTTCCCCCAACAGAAGACCAATTCCTGTCTCCCCATGATCGCAGCAAGCCCAACCTACAATTCCTCAAACAGCATTTCTATCGTGAGGGTCGTTTGACCGAGGAGCAGGCGCTCTGGATCATACAGCTGGGAACAGAGGTGCTGAAGAACGAGCCCAACCTGCTAGAGATGGATGCGCCTATCACTGTTTGCGGTGATGTGCATGGCCAGTACTTTGACTTGATGAAACTGTTCGAGGTTGGTGGAGATCCAGCCGAGACTAGATATCTTTTCCTGGGGGACTACGTCGACCGAGGATACTTCAGTATAGAGGTAAGTACCGTCCAGACCAGCTACCTTGAAATTGGCTAACCCCCAAGGAAGTGTGTCTTATACCTCTGGTCACTCAAGATCTGGTACCCAAACACATTCTGGCTCCTCCGAGGAAACCACGAATGCAGACATCTAACAGACTACTTCACGTTCAAATTGGAATGCAAGCATAAATATTCAGAAAGAATTTACGAAGCATGTATGGAGTCGTTCTGCGCTTTGCCACTTGCGGCTATTATGAACAAACAGTTCTTGTGCATACATGGCGGTTTAAGTCCTGAGTTGCACACTCTGGACGATCTCAAAAGCGTAAGTGTTGGGAAAGAGTAGTTCCTGCCGATTTTGGGAATGAAGCTGAACGATGCAGATTGATCGGTTCCGCGAGCCACCTACTCATGGACTGATGTGTGACATACTATGGGCTGATCCACTTGAAGAGTTTGGTCAGGAGAAGACTTCGGAATTCTTTATTCACAACCACGTTCGAGGATGCTCCTACTTCTTCTCTTACCCTGCCGCCTGCGCATTTTTGGAAAAGAACAATCTTCTCTCTGTTATTCGTGCACATGAAGCGCAAGATGCTGGGTACAGAATGTACAGGAAGACGAGAACCACTGGATTTCCTAGTGTCATGACCATTTTTAGCGCACCAAACTACCTCGACGTCTACAACAATAAGGCAGCGGTACTCAAATACGAGAACAACGTCATGAACATCAGACAGTTCAACTGCACGCCGCATCCCTACTGGCTACCAAATTTTATGGATGTGTTTACATGGTCTTTGCCTTTCGTTGGCGAAAAGATTACTGATATGTTGATCGCAATCCTGAACACTTGCTCCAAGGAAGAGCTCGAACCAGAAACACCATCTTCAATGTCATCCGAGCCCGTATCCCCGCCTGTTCCAGCCATGGAATCGCAGATTTCAGATGAGAAGCGGCGAGCAATCAAAAACAAAATTCTGGCCATTGGACGCCTGTCTCGTGTGTTCCAAGTGCTCAGAGAAGAGTCCGAGAGAGTAACGGAGTTGAAAACTGCTGCCGGTGGGCGTTTGCCAGCCGGTACGCTTATGCTGGGTGCAGAAGGTATTAAGCAAGCCATCCATAACTTTGAAGATGCTCGAAAGGTCGATTTACAGAACGAAAGACTTCCGCCAACCCATGATGAGGTGTCCAGGAAAAGCATGGAAGACCGAAAGGTGGCCATACAGCGGGCAAACGTCGAAGCAGAGAACGATACCGGATTAGCGCAGGTCGCACGGAGAATCAGCGTGTAAGTACATTAATGGTAGACCCATGGACCGTTGCTAACGTCTACAGGTCTTCCGGCGCCGGGAGGAGTAGGCCCACTGGCCGCCCTAACAACCTGGGTTAGGTGCGAAGAGAATTTTGCCTGCTTTCGATACAGTAATATCTGTCTATGGGTTCACGAGGCGATGAAGTGGGGCTAATGTTAATGTCTTGGTTAAAATGGCTTAGAGCTGAGGGGACTGAAAGCGTTGGCCAGCATCCTGTGTGAAAAAGGAGGATGCAAGCCTATCTTGACGAACGACTGTAACAGACAATTTGGTAGATAGTCTGATCATCCCCACTGTCATCTATGCTTCACAGAGCAATAGCTAGAAGTACGAGCTTTATAGGAACAGAATAAACGTTGTGATGCCCATGCAACGTAGGAGATCCCTTGGGGTCGAAAAGAACCGCGCTAGTGATGGAAACGCCCAATGTAACGAGCGAACCACAGCGAGACTTCTCAATGCCTCCAAAATCAGCAACTTTCAGTAGAGCCCTGTCTCTTCTACAGTATGATGCCCCATTCATATGCGCTTCTTGCTGCCACCGAAAACCCTTTTCTACTTTCAAAGGCTCGGAAAAGAGCCAATTGCAGCGCCTGGCGCGTCGTAATCCCCCATATGGTAGAAAAGCTTCGACGATAGCATCTGTGACCGCCGTCAACGCCAAAAGAGATATCCCACCTGCTTTTCGGGAGCTTCATGCGTCCTTGAGCGCTCTGGAACATGAAGCGGCCGTATACGTGAATCTAAGCCAATTGAAGCTTGCACTACGAGGGCTCGAATCGGAGAATGCAGTGACGCGGGTAGCTGGTTTGGCCTACTCCTGGAATTGCTCTGATGTATTTGTATGCTGATATTGCTGGGTAGTACTTGGTTTGCACGCTCAATCCGGAGCGCGCAGGCTTGTGAGAGCATTGCTGGCGGATCCCTTGGTTCCAGAGCCAGCGTGGGAGAAGCAGGTCGCGGACAACGAGAATCAAGATGGCAGGGCTTTACTTTTACGGTAGGCTCACCTTAGCTTGAAGCGTGATTTGATGCTGATCATGTTGATAGGTACGGCGAACAGCTGGACCACGATCCGCGGCATCCCCTCGTCAAGACCCTCTTTATTCCCTCTTCAACCCTCCTCAGCCACAACCTAGAGGTTATAATACAACCGCTTAGGCCGAATGGCAATGTTGAATCTACAAGCGTGGATGAATATTTGGTACCACTATTGGAAATGCCCAACTCGACCAGTGGAAGGGTTTCGACACTGACTTATCCAGTGCACAAGGCTCTTGTCTTAGGAGAAGGATTCAAGGACCTGGTTGCCTATATACCCATTGTTCGCGAGAGAAAGCTATTCGAGAAGGCTCATGTGGTAGCAGGGGTCATCAATGGGGATTGGAGTTTTCCACTGCAGAAGCCGGAGTCGGACTCGGAGGAAGCTATGAAACCCGTGAATGTTCATCTCGCCGAAGAAGCCATCCAGCTCTTCCGTCGGTCCCTGGAAAATTCGATAGAATACGAAAAGGCATGGTTTGCGAGTGGACTGCCAGCTATAGCGAACTGGCTACTAGAAGGTACTATAGCAGACCCCTCCACGCTTAAGAAGTCAGTCCGGCGTCTCACTGCGATCATACTATCGAACGCCGAACAAGCAATCCTTCGTGAGGAACAGGAAAAGCAACAGCAACTTCTCCACTCAACCGTTCCATTCCCAATCCGCGAAACCCTCGATCTCGCCATTCAGTCTTGGGCCGAATGCGCACACACCGAACTTCGAGACCAGCTCGACATAGCCTTCTACAGTAGGAGCTGGCGTAAAACCACCTGGTGGAAACTCTTCTGGCGCGTCGACGATATAGGCATGATTGCTACTGATGTCCTCCAACGGTTCTGGCTCGTCGAGGCAGAGAAGGAGCTCCTCTGGCTAGTGGGGCGCATAGAACAGGCCGGCCTCTTGGGCCCCCCAGAACCACACAACCTCCCACCTGCTGAACTCAACCCAGACGATGTGCCAAAACTAGGCGCCTTCCCCCTTTCGCCCCGCATGTCCGACGTTCTGCCTAAAACCTCCGACCTTTCATCCTCCGATACACTCATCCCCGCCCCCACAACGCTAACGTCCTACCCCCAATCCATCTCTGTCGCCCGCTCCTCCCTCTCCCAAACCACCCCCCCTCTGACCGCCACCGCCCAACGTCTCCTGCTAACCGCCATCTCCACTACCGCTCTTACATCCTCCCTCTCCGGCCTCCTCTACCTCTCCCTTCTCGAAACCTCAATATACGAAGCCGGCGGCATTGCAGCCCTCGGGCTCGTGTGGTCGATGCGAAGGCTGCAAAAGCGCTGGGAAGAGGCGAGGGGGCTGTGGGAGGCGGATGTAAGGGAGGAGGGGAGGAGGGCGTTGAGGGGTGTGGAGGAGGAGATGAAAGAGGTTGTTAGGGAGGGCGGGAAGGGAGTTGGTGATGTAGAAGGTGAAGTGGAGAGGCAGAGGGCGAGGGAGCTGCTTGGGATGGCTAGGGAGGTGTTGGGGGAGATGCGGTAACTGATTTGGGTATGCAGAGCTCTAGAACTGCAGTAAGATGGTCTTGTAAGAGATTGGACCGCCGCACCGATATATCCTGTATCAAAGGTAATCACCTTAACAGAGCTCTAGACGCACGGCAGACTCAAATGATCACTACTAGAAGAACCTCTGTGATGGATCTTGGCTGATATAAAATGTCGTGATAGAGCGCCAGATAGGCAAGACCCTGTACGTTCTACGCTGTCACTCTTACTGGCTTCCATCCTGCCGTTCTATCTCCGATGATAAGACTCATATCGCATAAGCGGTCCTTCTCTATCGCTTGTAGCTGCCTAATTTTTCCACGGGTTGTTCATATTCACTGGGTCACTGGAGTCCAGTCCGACTTTTGAAAGCGGTAACAGGGTAACAGTGGTAAGGAAAGGATTGCGTGAGGAGAAGGAGGGAATTGGGGCTTTAGGACCGCGGGGGTGCGGGAGAGGGTAGGGAGTGGAAAGCGGAGTGGGTCGGGGAAATGGGGGAAGCGAGCGAGGGGGTTGCGTTTTGCACACCGAAGCTTAGGAGGGTCAACGGGTATTTGAACCAATGGTGTTGGTATCGCTCCTCCAGTCGAATCTATCCTACGATAACAGTCATAATCCCCCATTTCTTCAAGAGTTCCTCTGTTATCACACCCTTCTTCACCAAATCAGCGAGCTTGTACGCAATCCCTCATTCGAGTCACTGCAATGGATATTCAATGACTAGCTTCGTATTCGCGGCCGCTGCGGGTGTTTGGGTGGCTGTGAGCAGAGGGCTTGACGACTTGTTATATCTGTTTTGCTGATGGTTGGATTTTGATGACTGGAACGGTGGTGTATTGAAGAGGATAGCTCTGTTTCTAGAAAGGGTTGGGTCATGGATACTCGTACGATATGCGTCTCAGACAACCAGAGGCTAAGAGCATTGGAGATGTTACTTCTGTTTTGAGGTTCGGCTTGTTGATGACGGCTCATGCTGTTTCATCTTATTCAGTTTGATGCGGGCGGATTTTAAAGGGTTTATGTTCTTTTGCGTAGAAACATCGTAGAGGAGTGATGATAGCCCGTGGCTGTCGTTGATTTAGGCTCCTGGGGAATGACACTCTAGGAGAGGTATCCTCTGCTTTGAGATTTTGCCTCGTAATGAAGCCCTTAGTTGCTTTGTCTTTAAGTTTACTGTGAATGAATACAGGATTCAGCTACCCATGGGTGGAGACGGTGACAAGTACGAATAGATTGTGGATGTCCCAAGAGCTCGGTTGAGGGTCTAAATCCTTTTGGATCCTTCTGGGTTGTAATTCGGTCGGCGCTGTGCTGCGGATGCGGATGCTGACCTTCATCACCGTCCATGGTTGGCTCTTCAAGTCTTTTTACCGGAGCAGCATAAAGAACTGTTGAAAGTGTACAATGCTCTTATGTTTTTGTGTTATCCAATCTCCACACTACCCTCCGGCACACCCTTCCTACTCCTCATTCTGCTGGCAAGGAATCGCATGATGGGATACATCTCCGCTCTATTCCTCGGCATCCCATCACCAGGTCTCTCCCATTTATGATACCGCACATCCTCAAAGCACTTCTTGATACCATCCAAGGCACTCTTCGTGATGAGTGTATTAGTGGAGCCGCCGAGGACACAGATTGGTGTTTTCGAAGACTGATTCGCTTTGAGCGATGATGTCGGTACTGGGCCACCAATGGAGATGATTCCGCCAAATTCCTCGAGACTATTCATGGAGAGCATGGCAACGATGGCGGCCATGGCACCTTGACGGTAACCGAAAAGGAAGATGTCTCTAGGGTTGTGTCCGCAATTGCCAATCAGAGCATCTTGTATTATGTCTTTCTCGACCATCTTGCCGGCCTTCTCAAAGCCAGCGTCCAATTCCATCTGCCCAGTCGACTGATCAAAAACAATGTCATCACCCCAATGGTATCCTCCGAGATCGAAAGGCAAGGGCGTAGGTGCTTGTAGTGAGATGCAGGTTGTTTCGGGCAAGGCAAGCTGTTTTCCGAGGTTGGTGAAGGAGGCATTGGTGTCACCCAGGCCATGCAGGAGGATGAGTGCGTTTATTGGTTGGGTGGATAATGAAGGTGGTGGAGTGATGGTGAGTTGGATGTTGGAGGGAAAGTCGTTGGTGGTGGGTTGGTGGCCGGGCATGTTTTCGTACTGTTGGTGTTTTGATAGCCGGCCAGAGAGAAACAGAATTATCTATCTAGCTAGATGCCTTAGGACGTGAGTACAAGCATTGGCCAAGAGTTGCCAAGAGGGAATGGCCGCCTTGGCTGCCTTGAGAGCCGCACCATGAGATGAGATGAGATGATATCTCAGTCAGGTCTTGAAGCTTCATCCAAGACTTGAAACGCCTGACGAATCGAGGTGTGACATCATAACAACGCCAGTACATGGCATCACAGCATTTGACTGTTGTTGTTGTTGTGCTTGTTGTGCTTGTTGTCACAAGAGTGTGACGCAGATGGGAATGTTCATTCAAAAACCAGTTTAGGGAGTCAAGAGATGAGGTAAGGTACTGTAAGGTAACGTATCTGGTTAATTGAACGACTAATGATCACTCGTACTATCTATTCGTCAATCGTCTTGAGCGGGGCACATAAAAGCCCCTCCATCCTCCTTCGAAAGCTCCCTCCCTCTCTTTCTCACACTCACACACACACACACACTCACACACACTCACACACTCACACTCACACACACTCACACATATATCACCGCAATCATCCACCACACCTACACAATCCAATCTCTTTCATCATGTTCGGCTTCGGTTGGTGTTTTACTTTCACTGCCCTGTCCTTGGCAAGACCCGTTGCTGATCCAATTTTATGTCTACCAGGAGAATCCGAAGACGCCCATAACGAGGTCTATGAGCAGAATGGAGGGTACGAGAACCCCAACCACGAGGCCAAATTGTCTCACGAGGTCCTCGGCGGTGCTGCCGCTTTCGAGGGCATGAAGCTGTTCGAAGACCGCCAACGCAAGGAGGGTACGCAGCACTCTCCACATACAGTTCACGAGGCATTTGCTCACACTTTGTCCAGGCAAGCCGGTATCCCATGCCTTTGCGAAGGAGCTCCTCGCTGGGTAATTGACGCATGTGCTTGAATCTCCACAAGCATGGCTGAATACTGCATAGGTTCGTCGGTGGAGAGGTTGACAAGCTTGCTGAGACCCGGGGTCGGTTTTCCCGTCTCTGTCAACACAACTATCTACAACTGCTGATCCTTGCATTAGGAATGGACGAGTACGACAAAATCCGTGCCAAAGACCACGCCGTCGAGTCTGCTCATAACATGTACGATGACCACTACGTTCGCGGCCAAGGTGCCGATCAGTACGACCCCAACCAATACGACCGTCCGCAGCAGTTCGACCGCTTCTAGATCAATCTGGATACGCGGCGGCTTCGGAAGGGACTGACGTTGGCACTGGGTCATGCGGAAAAGTTGTAAGCTGATGGGATGCTCGTGGGCACGTTTCGGTTATTCTAGTCAGCACACAATAAAATAAGAGAATACAACCATCGAGTATGCGATTGCACACATTGTTCCTCGTGACGTTCATTGGCATGTTAAATGGTTCGACGTGATTGCGTACAGAAGCTGAAGATTTAGGTAATTCGGCCTCGAAGCATTCGCGAAACTAGACATGATCCTATAGTGTTGATGCGATTCTTCGACTTCTAGACCCCTCGTGCATCATCGGATCCAATCAAACCTAGCACGGTCTCTCCAGACACGCCTCCATTTCAATGGTCACAAAACCTCCGAGTACACATGGGCGGAAAAGCATCTCCAACACGTGGGGCTGGGAAAGGTTCCATATTGCCATTGGAAGGATTTCTTGATGCGCCACAATCACACCATGCTTTCATTGTTAAGTTGTCCACTGCTAACCAGATCTCCAATTGATCAATTTCCTGTACGGAGTAACTGCTACAGCCTCCTCCTCTTTCCCAGCCCAGCTCAGCATAGACCTTCCTCTCCGGCTTCTCGCTCTGGTTGCCATGCGAGTCTTTGGGAATCTTCGTCCCGCCGCGAAGGTACTGGGAGTCGGTGGTGTTGTTGTTGGTGCATCAGCGCGGTAGCTAAAGCTGTCTTACCGAGCCTATCTCTATCAATTAGGGTTTGGCGGCAGACTATCGATAACGCCACTTCTTCCACAACTCAAAGTAGGACTGCCAGGTACAATGGCGTGAGGGGGACCACGGGGGCGTTGTAGCCAAGCTCGACTGCTGGTTTAGCATTGAAGGGAATTCATACCGGTGGTCCACCGGATTCAACTATTTAAGAAGCAAGTGTGTTCCGCAGAGCATGAGCCCGTAGCACGTCTTCCTAAGTTGAGCAGCTCTCCACATCAAGCACTTTTCACTGTTCCCCGGCCATGTTCGTACAGTACTTGACCTCTGTTGCGTTGTGCTTTGCTCTGCTCAACATCACCTTTGCGCAATCCCCACCAGGACTCCAACCTGGTTCCACGAATCCATTGACAGTGATTTACGGCCAAACTGCCATCTCACCTGCTGGCATTTCGTTGACGCCAGCGCGTATGTATCCTGTCTGGCGGAGCCCACAAGAACAGCGACTTACCAATGGAATACAGAGACACAAAAACCAGCTACGATTGGTACCAATGCCGCCCTCAATGGCTCATATATCCTCATCATGATCGACATCGACGCCCCGTCGCGAACCAACACTAGCCTCGCTCAGGTCATCCACTGGATCCAACCAGGCTACATCTCGGCATCTCTGAAGAATGGATCTTACTTCCCTCTGGTCTCTACCAGTCCGGTGATAGTCCCATATGCTGGTCCAGCTCCACCACCAGGAAGTGCCTCGCACCGATATGTCTTTTCTCTCTTCAAACAGCCCGCAAGTTTCACCAACCCAAAAGCCTACGCCGGATTTAACGCTCAAAACCGAACGCACTTCAACACAACGGATTACGTCAAACAGGCCGGTTTGGGGCCCATTGTCGCGGCAAACCATTTCACCTCGGAGAACAAGAATGTCACCGGCGCTAATGGGACTTCGGGGACTGGCAGCGGGAATGGGACAGCAGCACCGTTCCGTGGCGACGCGATTGAGACGAGTAGCTCGCGCTTGAGCCTGGTACTTGGCTTGACCGTGGCCACCGTGGGGCTGTTGGCGATGTAGGGGGCCCGTGCTATTAGGTAATGAACAATAGACGTTTCCATCGAGCTTCACAGCCACGAGCTCTACTACCTTACTTGTATTAATGCCAATCGCGGCGACCATACCGCGCTCAGAGCTTGTAGCTAGATGCAGCAATAATAATGCAGTTCCAGAAAATGGGCCTTACGGCGTCCGAAGCATTACGGAGGTAATCAAGGCTGGCATCAAAGGATAGCCGTAGTTGAATTCCCTGGTGAAAGGAAAGCATGATACTGTAGATCTAGTGAGAAAGGGGAGTTCTGTTCTTACAGTCTATACATAAGTCGGCGCGGCCCAAGCGCCCGGCGCTAAAATATGTAGAGTAGTCGTTGGACGGCAATTCCCGAAGCATTTTCAACGGTAAGGTACCCGTTTTGCCATGCTGCCTTGATCTGCCTTACTGCCCCATCAATCTATAACTTCCTCAAGCACTCAGGGAATGAAAAACGATTCCTATCTCTGCCTCATAGACCATCACACCTTTTGATGGGCATCGCTTAGATCAGTTTGGTCTGCCACGACTTCTGCTTCCGACGCGCCGTTCGGAAGTTTCTTTGTACCTTTAGTTCCTTACCTTAGTCCTTGACGTAGGTTCTTCTTGCGCTCCCGAAATGAGGCCTAGTTACATTCTCCTGACGACGTATGCGGAACAGAATTTCGGCGGGAAAATTCCGGAAAAGTTCCTTTTGACAAGCCCTCAATGTGCTGCCCAGTCTTTGTTTGTTGCCGCCATGTGTACGGTCACACAACATCGTTGCTTCTCAATTGACTATGAAGTTCGCCAAGTAGGTGGCCCCAAGGCGCAATTGCGAATTGGCCCAAGCTAAATAGTACACAGGGAGCTCGAGCAGGACCTGGTGCCGGAGTGGAGGGCAAAATACTTCGACTACAAGGTCAATCGGGTAGTCAACATTTGGGCAAAGACCACGTAGCTGATACATTAACAGACTGGTAAGAAGAAGGTCAAGGCCGTCGCAAGAGCATTGAGGAACATTAACCAGACTCCCAAAACCCCGGGGCGACAGAAACCAGCCAACCTCTTCTCGGGAACGTCCTATCTATCACCCATCCCTGTCCGTCATTCCAGTGAGGGTTCATTAGGCCACACTTCTCCCGACCTGGGGACTCCAGCACTGACTCCTAAGGGCTCCGTCAAGGGTGCTCTACACAATGGAGGATCGCCTCCCAAACAGGCTTCCTTTAGCCCAGGGAGGGTAGATGATGGAGGGTTTCCAAGATCACATGGTCCCACACCGATGACCATACCAGAGCAAACGCCTGTGGATGATTTCCCGGAAGAGTCAAGTGAACCATGGGATAGCGGCGCGGTCACAAATTATGGCAGCATAATGTCTTCACCACCGTTCCGCAACCCTATGCCACCTTCCCTTGAACTGCCTGACCCTGCACTATCACCAAACGAAGAGTCGTTTCCGCGCCACAATCGTGCTTGGCGAAACAGTCGTTTGAACCCTCATGCAACTCCGTTGATTAAAACACCCAAGGATGCCCGGGGCGATGCCTATAAAGTGGGAAAGACCCATTCGCCCTTAAATACTACCTCGTCTCTCTTGCCCAAGCATCGAAGACTTTTTCCACACAGATCGCAATCTACACCTGGTGGAGTCATAGCGCCGAAGCGCCCGCCATTTCTCAAGCGGATATTTTCCACAGCGAATATTGAGTCGTCCCCGATGGGAGACGTGCCTCTGGAAGCATGGAAGGAATTCGATAATCGCCAGGCTGATTTTCGGAATTTCCTTGATAAAGAGCTTGCCAAGATCGAGTCTTTTTACAGATCGAAAGAAGAAGAGGCTGGCGAGCGCCTATCAGTTTTGAGGCAGCAGCTTCATGAGATGCGTGACCGCAGACTTGAAGAGGTTCTTGCCAAAAGACGGGCCCAGGAAAATCAAAGACAAGAGCAAGATCGTCGTCTTGGGTCCGGGCATGCTCAAGGCACTAGCACGAATCTCAACGGAAATCACGACAGGCCCCTCTCTTCCACGGCGCTGAGATTCATACAACCCTTCGAGAGCCGAATCGGGTTGGGAAGTCATCGCTTCGGCAAGAATACAAAGGCGCTCGAGCAACTGGGTTCTCCCACAGGACCGCAACCCCAAGATTCGGCAAATCAACGGAAAACAGATTCTTGGCGAGACTTCACACGACGACCAACCTATGTGGATGATGTGCCTTACCGATCAGCTAAACGAAAATTAAGGCTCGCTCTTCAGGAGTTCTACAGAGGCCTTGAACTCCTCAAGTCATATGCATTACTCAACAGGACGGCTTTTCGTAAGATGAACAAGAAGTACGACAAGGCAATCAGTGCTCGTCCTACCGGCCGCTACATGTCCGAGAAGGTTAATAAAGCCTGGTTTGTGCAGAGTGAAGTTCTTGAGGGACAGATTGTGACCGTTGAGGACCTCTATGCAAGATACTTCGAGCGCGGCAATCACAAATTAGCTGTTGGGAAGCTGAGAAGCAAAAACGCGCGAGCTGGCGATTACAGCGGGAGTGTGTTTCGCAATGGGTTCCTCGTTGCTGCGGGAGCTGTCTTGGCTATCGAAGGTGTCGTTTACGGCGCGGAGCATTTGATGGATTCGGACCCCACCGTGAGACTGAATGCTAGCTACTTGTTACAGGTACCGCGCCAAGGGATGGACTGTATGTGTTTGAGCTGACTTCTTTCAGATTTACGCTGGCTACTTCCTAGGACTGTTGTTATTCCTTCTATTTTGCATTGACTGTAAGATATGGACGCAGGCAAAGATTAATTATGTCTTCATCTTCGAATTCGATACGCGACATAATCTGGATTGGCATCAATTGGCAGAGGTAAGTGATCTGGTATTGAATCCGGAAAGTATATTTAACTCAGGCAATAGCTTCCTTGCCTACTGCTGTTCTTATTGGGGCTGTTCATGTGGCTCAACTTTCAGCAAAGTGGAACTAATACTATGTTTCTTTACTGGCCTGTTATCTTAACTGGGCTTACTGTTATAATATTATTCAACCCGTTCCCGATACTCTACTATAAGAGCCGAGAGTGGTGGGCGTATTCTAATGTAAGTTGGCGGATGGACCTGACTGTTTAACATGGCTAATCGTAGAGTAGTTCCGACTGCTTCTGGGAGGACTATACCCTGTGGAATTCAGGGATTTCTTCTTGGGTGATATGTATTGCTCTGAAACATACGCTATGGGTGTAAGATGGCCTGCATCTCCAGAATGATCTTGGCTAACCTGCTTCGAGAATATCGAACTTTTCTTCTGCCTCTATGCTAGAGACTGGCACAACCCAGTGCAATGCAATTCAACCCATTCGAAACTTCTCGGTTTTTTCTCCACTCTCCCAGGGATCTGGCGGGCTCTTCAATGTTTACGGCGATACTATGATACCCGAAATGCGTTTCCACATCTTGTCAACTGCGGCAAATATATTTTTACCATTCTATTCTACATGTCCCTCAGCCTATACCGGACTAATCAGGTCACACAGCTAAAAGCATTTTTCATCGTTTGCGCTACCACTAATTCAATTTATTGCTCTGTCTGGGATCTTGCTATGGATTGGAGTCTCCTCAATCCCTACGCCGAAAATCCCTTCCTCCGCGACGTCCTCGGCTACAAGCGCCCTAACCTTTACTACCTGGCTATGGTCGTTGATCCCATCCTTCGCTTCAACTGGGTCTTCTATGCCATATTCTCCTCCGAACTCCAACACTCTGCTTTACTCTCTTTCTTTGTTGGCTTATCAGAAGTCTTTCGAAGAGCCATGTGGTCGCTTTTCCGCGTGGAAAATGAACACTGTACCAACGTTGGCCGTTTCCGCGCCTCAAGGGACGTTCCCCTACCGTACGATATTCCTTCTCCAACACCTTCCTCCAGCAACGAGGACTCGTCACGGTACCAGGACGGGCATGAACCCCCGAATTCACCCCAGTCTCAACGTCGCACGTCTACGCAACAACCACCGCAATCTCCCGCCTACACCGCATCAGGTGTCGATGTGGAAACTGCGCAGTCCCCGTCTTTGCGGCGCCGCCCGACCGTGACGGCCTCGACACCTATCCAGCGCGGCATCGCCCGCGTCGCCACGATCATGACCCAAGCGCATGCCCAAGACTTTGAGAGAAAAAGGAGGCCAGGCGTTGTGGACGAAGATGCAAAGTACAGAGAAGGCCGGCAAGGGGAGAGTAGCGAAGAAGAGGATGATGAAGAAGACGGGACCGCTAGGGATAATCGACAGGATGTACTGGATGCAGAAGGGATATTGGAGAGGCATCGGAATGGGACCGATCTATCGTGAAGTGAGATGGGCGCGTGTCTGGCTTGAGCGTGTTCTTCGGGGATTGCACATGTACATGGAAAAAGTTATTCGGGTCATAGCTTCTGCTGATAGAAGCCATACAGTGTGTTTCAAAAACACGACAGATCTTTCTATTTTCCCTAACAGTTGTTCACATCTTGCACCGGGGCAGCTCCACATAATCTGCCAAAACAACTGGACATGCACTACGTCGAGCTCGCAAGCCAGCCTGGTTGTGACAGGGAGCTGCTAGTGAAGCATACTAACCTAGAGATCGAACTCAAAACACGGGTGACGGGTCTCAGAGAAGTTGGAAATTTGAAATGCTAAGCCTCGGTAGCGGACGAACAGGGCGCTTTTGGCTGAACGCAATCGATAAATTTATCATTCTCCGCATTCCTATACTGTCGAGACTCGCCTCTCGACCAGAACTCTATCGTCTTGCTGTAGTAATGGCGTTCCTGATATGTCGCCCCGTCAACTCATACTTCGCCAGCTCATCAATGTGTTCTCAAAGACCTTGAATATCACTGCCCTCGTCATCCACGCCCTCCAGATGCGTGATGAACTTCTCCCAGATCTAACGTCCATTAATAATATCAGGCTTCCTGTACTTTACAGCGAGGTCGATATGCGACTTGAAGCCTTGGTCAAAAATGTCCACGCGACTTGAGGTGAGAATGACAGTGCATTCGTAATGCTCTGGTGTCTCTGATACAACAGTTAACGAACGGTTGCAACATTCATCTCTCAGCGGTTGCCGCCTGAAGTAGGCGTCGACGCTGTTGAGCAAAATAATACAGTCCCATAATATGCTAAAATATAAGGTCTGCTCAAGATCGCGCTTGAACCGTACTGGGTCTGTGCCGAGTTCTCCATAAGTGAGAGAAAGTAGAGGCTTCTCCGCAACTTCTGCGACGCTTTCGGCAGTGAGCGTTTTACCGGTACCCGGATCACCGTATAGCAGGATAAGCGTATTATTGCCTTTTTTCGCAATAAAATCCCCCCTAAACTCCGCTACTCTTGGGCTAGATACCAAATCCTGGACTAAATGCTTTGAATAGTCTTCGAACATCTAATTCTCGAAGGCTTTCATGTTGCAAGAAACATCCGTGAGTCTGTCCACTGCCAACTCTTCCCAACTTTGGGTCTGCAGATTGGAACCATGGATCACGCTTGGTGATAAAACCAAAAAGGGATCCGCTGGTGGCTCATCAAACAAGTCCGTGCTCGTAGAGCAGAGGTCATCTTGAAGAGTAGACATGTCGCTTGTGTGAAGCTGTCTATGTGTTAAGGGGTCAATCATGTATCGAGGGTTCGAACTCTGCATGTGCTTCTCGTTGGGCTTGAAGCCGTAAACAACATATCTTCGACCTCGCGACTTCCAAACTTGAAGACCTCAGGCACGTAGTTTGGACAAGAGCTGTGGGCTTTCGTACCTAACAGGATAAAGGTCAACCTCCTTGATTGGTATCAAGCCATCTGCACGTCTTGGTACGGTACTTTGAGGAGCATCTGCTCGCTATGTTTTCGAAAATAGCCGTCAAGTTTCCAAGTTTACGTTTTAATATTCCATATTACAGTCTCGCGGTTGCAGTCAGGTGCTCCTGTACGAGGGTATCCAAGCTCAGTGACTTTTTCCCCTGTATTTGGGCCGGTTTGATAGCTTCCCGTTGCATCAAACCGATTTCGTCTTGGTTTCGAGAATGCTGCACAAGCCAAGTGATCGCCGTTGTGTTTATGAACCAGAATATCGTCGCGTTGACGCAATGAAGCGAGGCGATATCATTTCTGTTCCTATCATTTGTGCCACCTCTTTGTGTTCGTTGCCATAAGCTTGGTCGATATAACCCATAAGTAATTCTCATTGCAGACGCATAGTTAGAGCGAGTAGACTGCGTGTTCATCAAGGGTGTCTCGATAATGGTGTGCGAACAGATAGGAAGCCTTGATTTCAAGAAGTTCGTTTAGCACATGTATCTATTGTTGGTGAACCTCTGAAGCTTTGTGAAAAGGCTTTGCAACAACAAGCTGAAGATCTCTTGATATGGTTAGAACCGACATGGAAAACGGTATCGCTGCGTTTTGACTTTGCGTGTCATATACCGCTTGTGTGATTTAGGCGCCCCGAACACAGCTATAATTCTTAAACACAAGGAATACAATGTTGGGATTTCGACATATATAAGAACTAAAATCTGCAACGGGTAAGTTGCCCTGGAATGATGTTGTACCCAAATCTCCATTCAGCCAACGGGGCTTGCCGAGATAGGTCTCCATACCACGAGCGCCACGAAAGACTCTGTGCACAATCTGCCACTGGGCTTGGCTTTTGCCGGCCTGGTTTTCGGGATTCACTTTTCCTCCTTCTGAAGAGCGAACATTGGTATGATTCGGTTCTTTTGGAAAACCCATTGAGACATGATCGTCTTCGCTGCTATCGGCTTCTGCTGGTCCCATCGGTTTCAGAATCTTGATACTAATTCTCATTTTGAGCTCCATCGTAATTGTTGACTTGGTTAGAGCTAGAGCTTTGACGCTTCGTAAATTTAGGAGTTATTGAAATAGGCTATACATACCTGAATAGGATTGTTCCAAAGTGTGTTCACATTTTGGCCGATTCGTAAACCAACAGGAGTTTGGGTTCGAGGGTTACTGCCTTTCATGGTCGCTTTCGCAGATCCTAATTTCGATTGGAGCGATGATTGTGCGCGCTCTTCAGGAGCCGACGAGGTCTTACTGACCTAGAGTATAATTAAAGTAAAGCATGTTGCGCATTGGGAATTTCATAAAAAAGCCATCCAGATATACCTCGGCCGAGTTTTTTAACTTCTTTCGATGAGACGCTTTTTCTTCGTAGCTTGTTCTCGAGTTGCTCAATGATCTCTTCTATATAGGGTATTGCATGCGTGATGAGGTCTTAAGCCTTCCAAAACATCCATCCTTTTTGAGACCATCATGCTTGTTTCGGTATCCCTTGACTTTCCCCCCTTTTTCCTTTGATTTCTTGTTCAAGCTCAAGGATGCGTGTAGTCTCAGGAGTCGTATACCGAGACATCTATGGATATCCAAGTTATATAAATGCTGGTACAATTAAAAAATTAAGCAGAATTGTTCACGAGATATAATGTGATTTGGCTTGCGAAAACCTCATTCAGCCTCGCTGTGAGTAATGTTACACAGAGTAGACCCTTGACCATCGATGTTCTTCACCGTCATCGTCTCTATTCTCGTCTCCATATCTTTCTTCGTTCTTGCGTCACTCACGCTTTGATTGGCCATGAATATATTACTGTATCAGAGCATACGTCTTGACTCCTTTTTTCAAAGATTGTACACCACACAAGGGGTCTCCCTGAAACGCACCAAGTCCATGGCGTACGTCGCTTCCCGGGAGGTGATGGGACAAGGCATATGTTAGAAGGTCCGAGGAGCTCCAGCATGCACTTTCAAGGAGGGTCATGCGTAAGGATACGGCGGTATCGACTAATATCCATTTTAGTTAGTTTACATCTACTACGAATGAACGAGACATCGAGCAAACCACAAAAGATAGACTATTAGCTTCGTCCCGAACATTGGGTAAAGCCGATTTTAGTAATGGTATACGATTGGTCTTGCGGGGTTCTGCATGGGATCAAGAATACAAGTCCCTCGTGACTCTTTCTCAGTGCCAACGTACTAAATATATTGCACAGATCGTAATCGCCTTACCACGTATTTTGTTAGATCAAAAGATCTTCGGGTGCTGTAGAGCTTTATTCATCCGGCATTGTCTTCTTGCAATCCTGCTGGGCCTCAAGAGCCTTGTTCCCACCTGCCTTAGCCTTCGCCGCCCTCTTGCTTTGTCTGTTGCTCATAGGAGCTTCACTTTGGTCGTTGACCCCGTCCTTGGTTGACCATTGTTGTTGAGCTGCAAGCTCGTCGGCCGCCGTCCATTCTCTTGGCAGGATTGCGAACACTAAGTACGAAGTGTGGGTCTTAAGCTCAGCTTCGGCTTTGTGAACCAATCTGCCCTCTTTGTAAAGCTTTCGAGTATCTAGAGCTTCTCGGATATGTCCTAAGCGCTGTTGTTTCGAGATCTGGGTTGTCGTCGTAGGTGAATCCAAAATGGGAAGCTCTTCTGTCTGTTCTTGATCTTGATGATTTGCGCTATGGAAATGCCTTGAACGTCCCTCTACCTCTCTTAATCTAGTAAGTGCTTCGTTTACCGAAGATGGCGAAGCATTGACCCCTCTTAGGCCTTCCTCTTGTAAACCAACCCGCTGTCGTCGAACCTCGATCCGTTTGGCTGCGATTTCCACCATTTCGATGTCTATCCAGCCTAATTGCCTCATGGTAGTAATGGTACGTTGCACTTGTTCGATGCAAGGTGAGAATGTGCACAGATGGATTGACAAGTTTGGATCTAGCAGCGACTGGTATTCCGTTGAGCCCGAGCCCATGCTCAGTCGACCTGGGCCTGAATCTTTATCATGTAATCGTGGTACATTTGACTCTCTATCGTTGCCTGACAGTTTCAGATCCCCACGTTCTATGGTTCCAGTGTCCAAGGTATTTCTAGCGACAGCACTTCTAGTGAGATGCCGCAGAGCAAGCCAAGGAGCTGGCAAGTCTAAGAAAATTGCACTGGCATTCAGACCTTCTGCTCTGACACCATGAGACCTGAAGCCATCTTGGCAGACATCCCTATGTATAATTTCTACAACCCCATCCAGTCCATGATCACTGGTCTCTGTTTTCAGCTTCTCTACTCGCTGCTCATGGAACTCAAAACTCCAGACCTTTCCAAAGAGGTTTCCTTTCCGGATGTGTGCTGGTAATCCTCCCCAAGGTCCCTGAGGATACCCATTGAACACCGCCCTCGCTGCGGCATGTGTGAAAGATCCACTGCCCGCCCCGGCCTCGATGAGAACGGCCCCAGGTCTAGCTCGCAGACGATGCAGAATATAGCTATAATCTGGCGTGTATACCACCTGCGTTCGATGGGGTAACGATGAAGTCCATATCTCAGGAGTCGGCGGCAAAAGGTGCACAAAGCCTGTTGGGGCCGTTATAGCGACCTTTTGGTCCACTTCAACCTCATCCACTTGCTCAACCACTGCAGTATCACCAGGTACCTGTTCTCCCCCATCTACCCCATCTCTTTTTCTTTTCTTCTGCCTCTCGCCTGGAGCACGCCGCCCTCTCGATCCAGTGTCTACTGTGGATGCGCGCACCTGCGAACCCCAAGGCACACCAATCAGCGTGCTATGTGGGAATGAGCCAAAACGGGTATTGGTGACTTTGCCCTCGTCATAACCTTCATTTTGCTCGTCTTGCGAGCGGAGTATGGCGGGAATTTGATGATCGCGTTTTAGGTGAAGAACGGCGAGCGAGTCCTGGAGACTTGTAGAACTGCGGGCGAGGAAGGGAGAAGGTCGATGAGGTTTCTGTCCAACCATTGTTAAGTGTAGCAACAAGTATACCAACTTATCACAGGTGCGTTAATCGCCTAAAAACACATCAAATCTATGTCTTTAAATCAAGATGTACATAGGTATTGACCATCGACCTAGCGTTACAAAATGGAGATCCGCGCTAGCGTACGGTACCTTATAGCAGTCGTGGCCTTTCTCAATAATACAGTACCTTACATGAACGGTATTGTTGATGTGTGTGACTCTTTCATGGCTAATAGCTCTTCTACCTTTGATCCCCCAGTAACGAAGCTATATGAACAAATCTCGACTTTTCCTCAAACCACCAGTTCTCTTGTCGCCATTTACGCCCGTGTCGCCCATTCGGTACGGGTGTTCACGACGAACAATGGCAACGACTAGCCGCCAACAGCCACCTTGGGAGCCTCCTCCACAGCCAGATGCCGATGCACGTTTACCACCGCTCAAAATCTGGAACTCGCTCACCCGGTCGAAGACTCTTTTTATACCAATAGATTGGAAGAATAGGATAGTTACGTGGTACGCCTGCGGTCCGACTGTATATGACGATGCGCATCTAGGCCATGCAAGAAATTACATGAGCACAGATATAATCAGGCGAATAATGCGAGACTATTTCAAGTACAACGTGAAGTTTGTAATGAACATCACGGATGTTGATGACAAGGTGCGTATGAAGGAAGCGGCGGCTCCAGCCTGCTCCAGCTGGAACAAACCACAACTATCAATTGTGGCGCCGTATCCTGTTACGCCTTAAGGGCTATGAATAATTGACACATTGCAGATTATACTTCGTGGAAGACAACAGCATTTACTAGAGCAATACGTTACAGAACGGCAGAAGCAAACAGCGAGAGAAACTGATACTGAGCTTGCGGCTTTGAAGGCTTATATCTTGAAAAACCTTCCAAAAGTACCTCCAGATACCCCCCTAAAAGAAGTTTACTCTCGGGTCCATATTCAGTATGCCGACGTACTAGATGGAAAGTCCTTAGATGGTAGCAATCCCGGAGAAAGAGAAGCCAAACTTAAAATGCACATCAAAACCGTCCTTACTGCATTAGATGCCTTGACTTCTATGAAAAACGTCGACGCAGGTGTTCAAGACATATTATTACCCTATCTTGATTCACAGTCTGGATCGTCAATCGATGCGAATGATCATACGATCTTTACAAAGCTTACAAAGAAATTCGAAGACCGCTTTATGGAGGATGTAAGACTTTTGAATTGTTTGGACCCAGATGAGATCACCCGGGTCACAGAATATAGCACGCAAATTGTCGACTTTGTGCGACAAGTTCAGAAAAATGGGTTTGCTTATGCAACTACCGATGGCTCAGTCTACTTTGATATCGATGCTTTCGAGAAAGCTAACAACAACTATGCGCGACTCGAACCATGGAATCGTAATGATAGGGACTTACAGGCAGATGGAGAAGGCGCGCTAACCAAGAAGACGTCCGAAAAGCGATCCGACGCAGACTTTGCTCTATGGAAGTCGTCTAAGCCTGGTGAGCCAAGCTGGCCGAGTCCATGGGGCAATGGTAGGCCTGGGTGGCATATAGAATGTTCGGCGATGGCTTCTGATAAATTGGGAAGCCATTTGGACATCCATTCTGGCGGTATAGATCTTGCTTTTCCGCATCATGATAACGAATTGGCTCAAAGTGAAGCGTACTGGTCCAGTCACGACCATAAATATCGGCATCAATGGGTCAATTATTTTATGCATATGGGGCATCTCTCAATACAAGGCTCCAAAATGTCGAAATCTTTGAAGAACTTCACCACCATTCGGGAGGCGGTGGACCGAGGTGACTGGACTCCACGGAGTTTGAGGATAGCTTTCCTACTCGGGGGTTGGAAAGAGGGTATTGAAATCACAGAAGACTTGGTGAAGGCAGGGTCAGCATGGGAAGACAAATTGAACGTATAGCGCCCTGTTCCCCGAGAAAGCCACTCGTGTGTATGGTGACAGCTGATGATCTCTAGAATTTCTTTATACATGCCAATGACCGTTTGGGGAATACGGGATTGCTAAACACCGCCGAAGATGACCAAAAGTTGAAGGAAACTCTACAAAAGGCGAAAGACGACACTTTTTACGCACTTTGTGACTCTTTCAATACACCTGCCGTCATGGGCATTATCTCAGAATTAGTCTCGAGCTATAATGCCTCGGACAGGATGATGATCGGATCCGATATGATATTTGCGGTGGCCCGCTGGGTGACATCGATGGTCAATACATTTGGACTCAATGGCGCAGCGGCTCCAGGCGACGAAACAACTGGCTGGTCCGGTGTTGACGTGCCTGAAGCCGCGAAGCCATATCTAGAGTCCCTCTCTCGACTGCGTGATGGTTTGCGCCGAATGGCTAGGACCGCAAAGGGTTTAACCACGAGAGATATAGGAAAATTGGGCGATGCGACTATGAATCTATATGCAGACCCACATTCGGGCGCGGTCGCATACAAAGATGTATTGCAGAATTTCAGGAGTGAGGCGGGTACTCTAAGGGAATCACCCACTCTATCCCAAGAAATTCTTCAGCTCTGTGACCGAGTCCGAGATGTTGATCTCTGGAATCTAGGCGTTTACCTCGAAGATCGTGACGGTGATCAACCAGCCCTCATACGGCCCGTCACTAAGGAGCTGCGGGTATCTAGGGTGGAAAAGGAAGAGCGAGAAAATCAAAAGCAAGCGGCGAAAGAACAGCGCGAACGAGAAGTAGCAGCCAAAGCAGACAAAGGCCGCCAAAGTCATCTGGAAATATTCCGAACAGATGAGTACAGTGCTTGGGATGCCGAGGGACTGCCGACCAAGGATAAAGAAGGCAAGGAAATCACCAAGAGCAAAGCTAAGAAATTGAGGAAGGAAAGCGACAAGCAAAAGGAGCGACATGATGCATGGGCGAAGGCAAACAGGGTCTAGAAGCCGTACGATGAAATGATAGTTATACCGCTTGTTTGACTGCTTCTTGCGATCGGCATTCTCCGATCGAGGCTGTCTTGAATAAGCCGACCAAGCTCTCAAACTATATTCTCTCTAAGTCTGTAACTTTTCGGTGCCGTGCTAATGCCACTGTCAAAAACGGCAAGCACCATCTGTATTGGTCTATTCAAGATGTTACGAAGAAGGCACAATGCACAAATCTGTCTCCGCTGTCCTTGTGCCAATCCTACTTCTCTCCTAGTAACACATCCAATCGTGGCTATTTAGGCTTTCGGCCAAAAGTTTTGAGACGAGGCAAGAAACGCATGGTGCACAGCCCATTCGCTTCTCGCCAATCACTTGCACTTGCGTGTTCTGCCTTTTCGTGCTGTGTTTCACATCACATACGAGCACAAGTGTCAAGTTTTGTCGATTTACCGCGCTCGGTGTGCCAATTCATGCGTGCAGTGTCCTTGCCTCGAAACATGTTTAGGGCTAACGAGTTATGAGGATCATTATTCCATCGCACCTAACAGCTCTTCGGAAAGGACACGTCCGCCCCAAATATATTTGGCTTAAGGAACCCATATTATTTCGCTAAGGTACCTTAAGCTGTCGAGGTGTCCACATACCCGTTCTTCGTTCACCGCCGTTACGCCAAAGTCTCAATCTGCCGCAGAAGCTCATCACATGTGGCTTCGAATCAACAAAACTCTAACCTCTCTTCCCGATCATTTGCTGGAACCAATAGATATAACGGAACCTGCCGAGGGGTCGAGGTGAGCTAGCTTTTTTCAATCAAGGGGACACGGTTGTCTTCTATTTCTCTCCTTGTATACGTAGCGGAGATCAAATGATTCATCAGAACATTGGGCTGATTTCTTCGGTAGACTGAATTACTTGGGCCGTTCAAATCTCGGCTAGTTTTTGATTGATGATAATGTTTCGGCTAACAGTCTGTCACAGCACACTGTTCCTAACCATAGTTTCGAATATGCAAAGGTTTATGCGCCTCAAGACAACGAGCGCATTTCAAACTTAGATGAAACCAAATCCCTTGATTCTACCCCACCAACAATCTCAGCACCCCGAAAGAAAACGTGGAAGCAACAACACTCAGGTTGGTATGCTGGAGCACTTGCTAGCTGTCTCACGGCTCTCGTCGTCCTAGTAATCAACAGCAGTATGACTATATACGCAGCTGCGTCATATCCATTTAGCAATGGTATTGGCACACTGTTCCATGGAGACTGTGCACGGAGACTGTGCAAGGGCCAAGACTATCAATACATGGTTACAGCTCGCAGTAAACGTCCTGAGTACGATACTCCTGGGTGCTAGTAACTACTGTATGTAGTGTTTGGGTTCACCAACTCGAGAAGAAGTCGACAAAGCACACTCTAAGGGGCGTTTTTTGCATCTCGGGGTACCTTCAATCCACAACATCAGAGGTATTGGCTTGAGCCGTAAATTGCTCTAGCTAAGTCTTGGACTAAGCGCGTTCCCTTTACATCTGGTGTGCGTAACTATTTCCGCGAGCGCACTCTTTACAACATACTGATATAGCTTGTAGGTACAACTCTGTGGCTTTTTTGACAACGCAGGATAATATCTACACCGTAATGGCTGCATTGGAAGGGTATCATAGAGGCGGAAATTATGTTACCGGTAACATTCGCAACTCCATCCCCGAGAACGATATCTACATCAAAATTATTGAGACTGTGAAAAGTTTCCGAGATAGAATCGACAGAACAGCGAGCTTTGAAAGATTCAGTGCTCAGGATTGCATTCAAGCATACTCAACATAATATGTATCCCGAAGAGGTGATTTATTGCTGGTGCAAATTCGTCTAGGGGTAGGTTACTATCGAGATAGAATTCGTGACTATTTTATGTTTGACAGTTTGGCTAGTATCTCAAATACTTCTACCCAATCGTACGCCGACTCTGCAAGAATTATGGCACTCCCTTACGTCAGTCTCCCTATTTCCTTCCCTTCCTACGAGTGGATGTACCCTTTTGGAGGTCAGATAATATGGAATCCTGATCCTCATCTTTGGAAGCCTTACGGCGGTATAGTCCAGTATTGCTGGAGCGAGAAAGTAAGGAAAATTGCCAAGTTCGTTTCAGTCTGTATATTGCAATTACAGTCATAACATATAATCTTGTCAAGGCTATTGGCATGTTTACGACGCTTAAGACGCACAAGCAGGGGGCGTTGATTACGTTCGGTGATGCGATAGAGAGCTTCCTGGATAAGGAGGATGTCACAACTTGTGGATTAAGCATTTACTCGGCTGATCGCATACACCTCCTTTGGAACTGGGAAGATTTCGAGTCGAAAGTTGTGTCAAAGTTGTCCTTACCTTGTGAAAAGATCCTGATGGAGATGAAATCCAAGCAAGCAATGGGAACCAAAACGTTGGTATTGGGGAAGTGCGGCGACTCGGAAGCGCTGGGCTCTCTGCTTCGCTATGTAAGCTTCCCGCTACCCGATATGTTACTCCACTCTATCGTCAGACCATCATAGTGTAGTGAAGTGAAGCTAAAGCCCCTAAGTACCATCCCATTCTTAATTACATGCATTGCACTTCCGACAGCGGCTATTCCTTCAGAAAGTTGGAAGTCTCTATGGAACATCGGTATTGGAAAGCTTGTCGGAAACATTATTCTCCTTTTAATTCTCTCTTTCTTATCTACAGCGTTACTGGCAAACATTCCCCAAATCATCCTCTCGTATCTATATCTGATGTTCAATGGTCTGTTGACATGTATGGTTGCAGGTATATGAGAAGAAGTCTTCCAATCGCGCCTCGATTCTCTGGCTGTTATGACAGGTAACGAATGGAAGAAATACGCTCATCATCGAAGCACGCTTCGAGTCACCTCGCCAAAGGGTACACAAAGAAGCACATATTGGCTTCAGCTCCGCTACACATAATCCTTGCCACTTCTTATACTCTCCAGCTTGCTGAGCTGGCTGGCATCTCAGAGCTTTTCCTCTGTTCAAATCGGTATCCTTGACTCTGCTCGTGATATTCTAAACGAAGGAACAATCTCGAGTTGTGGCTACTCACCTGAAGCAATAATCCTAACAATGGTCGTCGGAAGCATGATAGTCTCAGGGACTTTGGCGACAGCTACTAGGCGGTATTCTCCTGGAATGCCACTTGCTTCTACATGTAGTGCTGCTATCTCCGCTGCATGTCATCGCCCACCTAATGACGTTGATGCAGCTGTTCTGCTGGTTTAATAGGGAGTTGTGAGTACTAAGAACGGTATAGAACATTGTTCTTTCAGTAGCAAGTTAGTGAGTCCCCTAAATACCGGGGCGAACATATGTTTGAATGGAATATATGGATCGAAAAGCACGAAAAAGAAGAGTGCAACTAGGTCGATAATGTATCCAGCTTGTGATGGAAATTCAATTTTGTGATTGGCAAAGGCGCAATTAGGGTTTTCAAATAGAGACTTTTGCAACTACAAAACTGTAAGATACTACAGGCTTATCAAACTGAAAGGTGTTGACCCAGAGTTTGAACATTCTCTGCGATGTACGATGCAGTAACGCAGCTCCAGCAATTTGCGTTGGAATGTGCACACCAACGATGACTCGAGCCTCATTTTCACCAACGCTTAAATTCGCTATCCTCGTTGTTCGATAAACCCATATCGATTACCGCATATTGCAAGTCGAGAGTATCCTAATTTTCTAGTAACTGAACGCACCATTGGCTTCTACGAAAATATCAATGTTTCTTGTCACGCTGATATGCTAACGAAGACTGGCTGGTATAGATCTGAGGCTCCTGGAAAATTATCCACCGTTTCCGGTAAGCTTATACTGTTGGAAACGGGGTACGTATGCACATACGTATGAACATACGTATGCTCATACGTATACCCCGGCGGTTAGTTATTTCCGCTCCGGCCGAAGCGGCTTGGCGCTAGGGATATTTATCCGTCCTCCCACTTCTTCCTTCATCTGTATGCTCTACCATATATGCTATACCTACTAGATAGCCAATATATCTACATGCAAATATTCGCTCTGACCCTCATATATCAATAGATTATGAGCTCGGGTTAGCTCTATTTCCGCTATCATAAACATATCTAAGAGCAGAACTCGAAGCATCGAACTCGCTGTCACCAATTTCACATCCTCATATCTCAATCACAATGAAAGATTCAAAGAACTATCGTGTTTCGAAGCTAAAGGGAAGCGAGAACTATGAGTCATGAAAGAAGAACATAATCAGTGTCTTGAAAGTCAAAGACCTCTGAATGATCATCTCAGAATGACTAGAGAAATCGAAAGCTTCGAAATTCAACGCATCGACAGCAGCTACATTCTTTTCAACATCAGCTGCATTCATCTTAACAGCGACTGTATTTGTCGCTTCGACAGCAGCTGCATTCATCATCTTGACAGCAGTCAGAAAAGAGTATGTCATCGCTGCTCACTATTGAGCGAATAAAAATGACAGAGTCTGCGATATGATCATCTATAACTGCGAAAAAGAATCTCGAGTACATATATTCAAGATAAACAACGTCATCAAGATGTGATTCATTCTAAAGACTTAATATGAGCAGTTGAACTTGATTACTTTATATCTGATCATCAAAGAACTTAATCGTTCAAAACAATTGAATTTCAAATTCATTCAGAACTATGTCGACTCACTCAAGTGAATCATCATCAGATGTTCAAATGTCGAAAAAACAATAGAATCATGACTGCTGAGCAATCTTTTTCTTCTAAATCTTAACGAAAGTCTAGAATTGTACATCTTTGACTTGATACAAAGCATCAAGATCAACAAATTTAAGCTATTAATTGACAAGATGATTATCATTCTAGTTGATCATGACAAATGAGCAAACGAAGAGAAGAATCTCAGTTTCAAGAGCATGATGACTCAGTTTAATGACAAGAAGCGAAAATTTGAAAACAACAGTGAATTTCAAAGAGAATTGAAAAAATGCGCTCATTGCGAGCAAGAAGATCACAGTGAACAGAGCTGCTGACTTCTACATTTGAAGCTTCGTTCAGATGAATGAAAGTCTCTTCAGAAAAGAAAGAATTTGATCAAAGAAGATGACTTTGAAAAAAGCTTTGAAGTCAGAATAGTCAGAACAATGAAGATCTTCATCGTCTGTTGAGTTGACAATCACATAGATGTTTGATGAATAGACATCGAAGCTGAGAATCATGTCTGCTATGACATAAACTTGTTTGATGAACAGTCATATTAAAAGATCATCGATAACAGCATTGTTACTGCAAATAATGAAGCAGTACTTATCATCAAGAAAGATTCAATTATGATTGACATTTTGCTGAACAATCAATCAATCAAAATTCGACTAATTGATGTTTATCACTGTTCAGAACTACACTATAATTTGATGTCAATCGATTAGATGAAAGTCAAAGAGTATACATGTAGTATAAAGAATTATGAATTTCGTTTCATGAACTTTAGAAGTGACGTCGTTCTCATTGATTCAAGAAACGATGAAGAAACATATTTCATGAATACATCAATCAACTTCTCAAATTTTCAAGTCAATCTGACAAGCAGTTCAGAATAAGTCAAGACGTCATGATGTCAATGACATAAATGATTAGCTCATCTGAATATGATAAACGTCAAGCGTTTAGTCAACATGAGCATCGACATCGATGTGAATTCTGCAAATAGTTTAAAAGACGAAGAATTTTCAGAATTAATATGTAAGACTTATGTCATAAACAAGCAAAATTGAATCTCAAGTCGAAAATCTCACATCAGAGTCATTAAAGTAGATGAGTTAGTACATATGAATCTTGTTGACGATGATAAAATACCTCAGATCGATGAAGAATTCAGATATGTAACTACTTTCATTGATGACTACAGTCAATATACAATCACATATTTATTGAAACGAAAGTTCAATCTAAAAGATGAACTTTGAAACTATCTGAAATTGATGAAGACTTGAGACATCTTGATTCATTGACTGCATTCAGATAATGAAGATGAGTATGCTGATCATCAAATCATTGAATTGCTCAAAGAGCATGAGATCAAATGAGAGTCAATGACATCATATAATTCAAGTCAAAATGAAGTTGCAGAGCGATGTTTTTGCACTCTTTTTGAACGAACTTGCGCTATACTGACTAGCATTAAATTGTTGATATGACTATGAAATAAAGGAATAATGACTGTCATCTATTTGAAGAACAAAAGTTCTATCACTGCGTTGAACAAAATAACTCTCTATGAGGCATGACATGACAAGAAGTCTGATCTTAGCTATTTACATACGTTTGAATGCATAGTCTATCATCATGTGAAGAAAGCTCATTGAAAGCTCAATGACAAGAGTTTAAAATGTCAGTTCTTGAGCTACAAGAAAGTCAATCAGTTTCGCTTGTGAAATGAGAAGAACATACTAATATCTAGTCATGTTCAATGAAATGAGATAGTCATTGAAGTCGAGAGATATGAAGATCTTTCAATACTAAGCTTCAAGTATCAAATCAACGATGCATCTTTCTTGATAAAAATCATTGAAAATGCGAAGATCATGAAAATTATCAACGATCATCAAACAAGAACATCAGTCGCTTCACAGAAAGTTAGTAAAAGCAGATCACTAGAACTAGAATCAAACGAGTCAAATAACTCAAGCGATTCTGATGCATCTGATGCTTCAAGCAAACATCTCAAATGAATCATTGCTGAATTTGTTGATTACAGAACATTAAACAATCTTTGAATTAAAGATCATAATTGAAGCTTTGTCAATCAAGTGAATCGAGTTCAAATTGAATCAAATACTTCACAAACAGTGAAACAAGCTAAAGCTAGTCTCAATTGAGAACAATAAAAGCTTGCATTCAGAAGTGAGCTTGATGCTCACATCAAAAATGACATTTTTACTTTGAAGATATTTTCATTGAATCAATGAATACTGTCAACACATTGAATAACTATCATTAAGTGAGAACTCAAAGAAAAGATGATCAAATACAAAGCTAGATGAGTGTGTAAGAAATTTTGTCAGAAGCAGAGAATTGACTATGATGAGATCTTTGCTTCGATGATCAGAGTCATGATCATCAAAATGCTTTTAGCATTGATGATTAAATATGATTATGAAGTTGAATAAATGAACATCATCATCACTTTTCTAGAAGCACATCTAAAAGAGAAGATCTGAATGCAGCAATCATTGAGATTTGAGCAAAAAGAATCAAATGAAATCTTTTTAATCTATCATTTAAACAAGACTCTATATAAATTAAAACAGATATCTCAAGAATGATATGCAACTCTGAAAGTTTATCTCATCTTCATCAACTATCAAAGAATAGAAATTGATTATTCAATGTTCATTTATGATAATGACATCATTATCATCATTTATGTGAACGATCTGCTTATTCTAAAATCAAATATATTCAATATTCAAGCTCTGAAGCTGCAATTTGCAAAATGCTTTCAAATGAAAGATCTTGACTCAATCGAGTGATATTTAAAAATGCACATAACTCGTAATAGAGCTGAATAAACTCTTTGAATCAATCAAAGCATTTATATCAAGTGAGTTATCAAGCTTTTGAGCATGAGCAATTGCAGCTTAACTAAAACATTGATGCATCACAAATGTCAGCTCAAGAAGAACATCTATTGAAAGTCAAAAAAGTGAGTTGAATATCAAGTTACTTCTGAAGAAATAAAAAGTTATCAATCAATCATTGAAACATTGATGTGAATAGTTTGTCAAACATGATCAGACATAGTCTATGCAGTGAGCAAATGCAGTAGATATTTGATGAATTCTACTCTCAAATATGATTTAACTGTCAAACAAATCATTCAATATCTAGTCGATACTGCTGAGCTGAAGCTTCGATATGAATCTTTCAAAGTGAAGAAAGTTAAGAAAGCTGAATTCTTTGAATATATCAATTCAACTCATGCGAATTGCTTGAATTTTCAAAGATTCATCTTTAACTATATGTTTTTTCTATGAAATGAATCAATTAGCTGAAGCTTCAAACATCAGCAATGCATTAGCATGTCATCTGCTGAAGCTGAATACGTCAACAAATGTAATGCAGTCAAAGAATTGATCTTTCTGATTCAAGCATTGAAAAAGATGAGATATGATGATTCAGATACAAATTCAACTATCATTTTAGCTGACAATCAAGCGACTATAAAAATGAGTAGCAATCTCGTCAATCACTCTCAAGCTAAGCACATTGATACATCGTATCACTATGTTCGAAATAAGATAGAAGAGAAAGCAATCAGATTGAAATACATACTCATCAATCAAATGATGATCAATGATTTAATCAAATCTCTGAACTCAGGCAAATTTCTAAGATTCAGATCAGTTATGAAACTAGCTTCAAGAAATGAGACTATCTCGTCGAGCATGACGTCGGCGAGTAAAAGAGCACGATATACATAGAAGATCTGAATAGCTTCACATGAAGCTTCAATTCCTAGGAGGGAGTGTTGAAAACGAGATACGTATGCACATATGTATGAACATACGTATGCTCATACGTATACTTCGACGGTTAGTTATTTCCGCTCCGGCCGAAGCGGCTTGGCGCTAGGGATATTTATCCGTCCTCCCACTTCTTCCTTCATCTGTATGCTCTACCATATATGCTATACCTACTAGATAGCCAATATACCTACATGCACATATTCGCTCTGACCCTCATATACCAATATATACATGTTCTTCACACTCCGAATGCGTCGGTACCCCCATGCCATCACTTACCTGGACCGAAAAACATTGCAATATCAAACTCTTCATTCCGCTAGCAACTCGCACAATCCCATCACATGCTTTCAGTGATCTCCCTCGCTCAATCCAAGTTTTAAGAGGATGAACGCAGGGTGTCCGTGATGCCTTTGAAACATTAAGCTTTGGATGAATGGCGGGCTAATTGACCAAGGCTACTACCTTAGGCATATCACCCCAGAAAAGACGCACTGTCGGATCGTACAGTTTGGCACCATCAGCAACCTCGCCTTATCTAGCTACGTTTCAAAAGTCACTGCAATAATGCCTTACGGACTACTGTGCCATATCCATGCGCCAAGCAACGTCCAAGGAATTCTCCGTAGGCCGAGTCGCATTGCAAACGTTATGATCAAGCTGATTTGCCTTTTTGGGTCGGGGTTTTCCTTGAAGACTAAAGAGCAGTAATTGGTGTATCTCCGAAGTGGGTCATGTCTTGTTGTCAGGTCGCACCATTGCTGCTAAGATGACTGCTAGAGAGCGTCGGAAAATGGGAGATGGTCGTTGGAAGCCTAGCAATGAGTGCTTAAGTCGTGGTGGCTCCGGTAGATGAAGAAGAAATGGTTGGCATGACAGTACCAGAGATAGTAGAATTCTCTCCTACCAGGCCAATGGACGGAGAGGCTAGTGTGAGTAAAGATTCGTTTAGCACTTAGTCTCGTCACGCTACCAAATGGTGTTTTGGAGGTTTATATAGGTTTATGTACAACCCCTACGCCAGTCATATTGCCTGATCTATAAATGAGGGTGGCTGTAGGGTCATTGACGGAGCTAGGGCTGCAAGTGCGGGTTGTTGGTATCTGAGGGTCATGAGGAGTATGTGCATGTGTATATATCGATTAATTACTGTAGGAAGCTACGAAGGTAGGAAGAAGGTGAAAACCCCCGAACCCCCTAGCGCCAGCCCTATAGGGCTCGGAGCAGATCAATGTCAGGACTCGTATCATAGCAATGAATGCTTGCCAGTTATATTATTCTCAACGGGGAAAAAAGTTCCACGAGGCTGACTAAGCTTAGACGCAACTGGGGATCTTCTAGCCGAGAGAAAACATTCGGCGCTGGATGAAAGGGCAGGTTTGCCTTTGGCACTGGCATAGAGGCAAAACAAAGGACGCTTTTCCGTGCCTAGTTTCACCAGAATCAGGTCTTTCTCCTTTCACCTGCGCTACTAACAATGGCCCGAATCCGACGACCGCCCCTGCGAAAGATCCTGTCCAACAAGGTCAAGGGAAGACGCACCACCTGCGGCCAAAGATCTGGGTTCGAAACCTTGTAGTCGCCCGATAGTAGCCCTGGACAATCGGAAGAGACCTGATCGCAGTGCGCCCGGCGCCGCACACGTCGTTGACCACGAAGACGCGGCACAGGCTGCAATCCCCTCTCCAATCACGATAAATGTATTGTAGATAAACGCCTCCCCCCTGCTGAACATCTTGAAATGTTGTAGCCGGAAAATTATGGTGATGATAAGGTACTGCGCGAGGGCCGTGGCTGAAAGTATCCATACTTCTGTATTTACACTGATCAACCCTTGAGACTGTTTAACGATAGCCTGATGGAGGCCGGCGAACCCAATCCCGGCGACACCCGTTCCGGCGAGGATGAAGGCCGCCCAGAATCCGTCTACGTCGGCAGGATCGTATCTGAACAGGAGCCCCCTGTTGGGCAGTGTCGCACAAATGACGTCCAAAAGGGTGGTGTTGAGCGTGGACTGCAGAGCCAATGCTCGGGTCATTGTATCGTTGGTGAGTTCGTCGATCGGAAGGTCTGTGGCATTATAGACGTCCGTGAAGGTAGCATTCGGAATCACACGGCCACTGGGGGTTTTAAAATTTCCAACGACGCTGTCCGCGCATATGTCGCCTGGAAGGGTAAGGTTGTAGCCTCCGTGGCCATCGCTAGCATTATATGAGGCACTGAAGATTTTTCCGTTAAGTTCGTATGATCTCTTAGTCATACCAGGCTGGAAGTCGGTGCTACTCGCATTGGATCTGTCCGTGCCATTGATGTAGGAATTGGCGTCAAGTGATGCAACGAGATGCGCGATAGTTTTCCCGGAGGAGGGTACCTCAGACGCCCAGACAGGAGACAGAAGAAAGCCGAGAAGGCCGGTGAGAACCAAGGGGGCCGCGCTCATGAGATTCGAAAACATTTTGAGTGGGAGAATTTCAATAACGAGCGAGACAATGGTAAGTATCCTCCTGTTGTAGAGGTAAGCATGCCACGAGTTGCATCTAATGCAGCGATATCAAGGGTATCAAGGATCCTTATGTATTGCTTTCCGGACTCTTGGCTTTCTGCTTGGTGGGGGAGCCGTGGTGGCGGAGAGTGGGGATGCAGATGCAGATGCAGATGCTGCCGTTGAAGCGCTCCCGACAATGGGCGGGAACGTGGGATGTGAAGGTTTTCCACTGAAGCGCTGCCATTGGAACATTTAAAGACGTAGATAGGGTTTCTTACAGCCGCATCACGACGTATCATCTATTCTGAGAAGACGAAGATGCCGCGTGGCCACGAAGGAAGCAAATCAAAAGGTGTCAAGGCCAGGAAATCATTGACTCGGTTGAGCGAAGAACATCGACTATCAGCCGTGTTCGCAGAACCGCAGTCGCGCAACCCGAGACAGCACGATGACTGGTATTCCGTAACCACGATGGATTACCTTTGCCCCACAGAGCCATGAAACATATGTTGTTTAAGGGATGAGTACGCAGATCTGCTTGCGACGTGTCGGCTGCAGCGTTTCAAGTCCATGGTGTGACAGCTGAGCTGGGCACGCGGATTCCACGCCAATAATGGGCAAGATCCATATTCGAGAGAAAGCGTCTGAAGGCTCCTAGGTGCTGTGATTGAGCAGTACATGTACAGTACAGTCCCCGACGGTTGTGGTTGGGCGTGAAGACACAGAAGCTTCAACGCTCGTATAGGGAGCATTTGCGGCTTTCAGCTCGCGGGGGGTTGGAAAAGTTGAGCCGGGGGTCGGAAACAAGACAAGACTTGGCGTCGGGTTGGACTTTGAAAATGGGAACCAATAGAATCTTTGCACATCCAGTTTCACTATGGAATACATAAACACCCATCCAAATTAGGATTAGTTACCGATACCTCGGTCGCCTAGAAATAAGGTACCTTGATTTGTATGAGTGCCCCCACCAAGAATCAAGTACCTCTGGGTCCACTGTTATTTCCAAGCTAATTTACACCTGAAATTGACCCATAAAAGCCTCCACCACGTGACGTTTGCTCCTGAAACAAACTCCGGAATCTGCTCTACAACAGCTGAACCTTCGTCACCCCCTACCTCGTCCTCCGCCCCCCCACCCTAGCCCCCCGCCCCCCTCCCTCTCCCTCGCCCTCTGCCCCTAGCTCTTGCTTCTGCCGTTGACTATAAGCGTCTTTCACGCGCTCAAACCGGAAGAAACCCGCGGTGTAAAGTTGTCGAACTTCTGCTGACGACGTGTACGCGTTGTGAACGCAGTAGAATCAATGATCTACCTCGAGCTTTCGCTGTAGAAGAATCCTGAGCTGCTTGTATTTGATGTGCACACGAAAGTCTCATTGTAGTGATAAGCTTCGGCAAAATCGTGGGGCGGAAAAAGTCGACATTAGCTGGTTCTTGCCGGTTTGGCCTGAGTTAGCTGTTGATCTGATCTCATGTCTCAGAGCTGTGTGCTCAGCTAATGTCGGTTTTGCCTCTTGCGTCATTTATTATGTAAATATTACGGAATACTTTCGTCGACTTCTTTAACATTTGCGCATTTTGTGTTTTAGCACTCAAATATTGAATTAATGACTAGGTAGTTAGAGTATTGCGAGCGTATAATAGAGTAGGTTAATTAATAATTAATTTAACTTACTAAATAATAGCTATCTAGTATCTACCTATTTTAATATATGCGCAAGACGAAGAACTCGATGAAGCTTTGCGATGGGGAAGCAAACGGGGATGTAAATAAGAAACCCAATGAAGGAGCTAATGGGGTAGAAAGTATTGGTATATGAGGGTCAGAGCGAATATGTGCATATATTGACTATCTAGTAGGTGAACTATGGAGGAAGAAAGAAGTGGGCGAAGGGTAAATACCCATCCACTAGCGCCGGATCAATGCGGAGATTACTAACCACAGGGGTAACAGTACTGTTCCCTATTTCCAACAGAAAGTCATGTAGGGAGCCATGAAGGATGCTTGGTAGGGATTTTGGTAAGGAATTTTGGTAAAGAGCCATGAAGGGAGGTGAGTATGTAGGTGAGTAGGTAGGTGAGTATGTAGGGTGGCAAGTAGGTAGGAAACCATGTAGGAAGCAGTGTTTGAAGCAATGCGCCCGACCGACGCGTATTTTGAAGCATGTAGGGAGTTTGGTAGGAAGTTTGGTATCGAGTGCTTTCTATTGAGCTAATTAGCATGTGCTTTGAAGCATGTATGAAGCATGTAGGGAGCATACTATGGAGTAGGCCATGGAGCGAATGACGTGTATTCGAACGCGTCGCATAAAGCATGTTTTGAAGCGAGTAGGTAGCTGAAAATGTAGGTAGGCGAGTAGGTAGGGTGGTGAGTAGTAGATAGACGAGTAGGTAGGGCGATGAGTAGGGTGGTGAGCAGTAGGATGGTGAGTAGGTAGGCGAGCATGTGAGTAAATGTGACTTCTTACCAGCCCGAAGCCAGCTCGGGGCCACATTAGCAGAATTAGCAAGTCAATATTGACGGACCGAGTCCCCGAATTGCCAATGCATGAAGCATCAAATAGGTCACATATGAAGCACTGGGTGGGTCACACATGGCAGTGGGGTTGATTTTACAGATCTGGCTCTTATTGTGCACTTTTTGAAGATTCGCCACTAAATTTGGTGAGGCTCTCGGCGAATCCTGAAAAACGGCACAGGTTTCGCTACTAAAAAGAAACTCAGCTCGCTCAAGATTCGTGCAATGCAAATGTTAAAGACGACGAGAAAAGTGATGATGCAAATCACAAGCAGAACGATGAGAATGAAGAAGAAAATGCATGAGATAGATCTGACGAAGATAACGTGAGCGATAGCTTGTGAATGAGTATGTCACAAGGTGAGTTCATGATTCGCAAGTTTTGTGCATATGCTAAGCATATGTCTGTTCTACTTCTTGCATGTAGCTGCATACTGTATACTTGGAATAACATCTCAATTCTACGTCCGAGATCGTCTGCAAGATGCTATCACTTTCTTCACCATAAAGGTCATATCCGCTCTATAACGCTGGGGCAATCGAGTGTCTGCGCAGATTCGCCTTCGCTGTCGTCTGTTACTACACGCTCTTGATCAACCTCACCAGAATGGCCCCAATACCGACTGCCGTAAGGTGTGCATTCTGAAAGGCCGCCCCCACCGTTTTTCGCTTCCTGACCTTGTTAATTTCGCTTTCTACCTCTGCCAAACTGTGATCTGCGGTCGATACCTGACCCAAAAGTACAGTACCTAGCCGATACATTTTTGAGTGTGACGCACTGGAAATTATCTTTGGTTCTATAAACCTCGCCCCCTCCTCCGCCTCGCTTGAAGTGTTGGAATACGAGGTCATATGGGGCATATAGTATATGGGGTTGAAGCTGGATAGGAGTCTATCTAGGAGCGAGCAGGTAAAACTTTACTAGCGGGCCCCAGCCCTATCAGCCCTATGTAGGCGGAGATTACCATCTCCCCTATTTCCAACATGAAGAAGGTGCGAGCTCTGTCATGCGCTTGTCTAGGCATGGCCCCTGTGAAGAGCCATGGCGACGACGGCACCCAAGGAGCTCGCTAGATATCTCGTCTATCTATGTCTTGTGTGCGGAGACTTCACCCATTGGTTGATTGCGATCCGTCAGGCCTCATAGGAAATTAATGAGCTTTGCGTGCCATCAAGTCCCGCCCCAAATGTCTCGCGTCTTGCGTACGACCTCGATGGCAAGTGTATACTTTAATGGTAGGACGGAAACTACTGAAAGATACTTAAAGCACCATCCCTCTCTTGTTGCTTGCCTTGACAAATCATACTCTACAAACCTTGTCAGGTGTCTTTTTGTTGATATCACCTCACAAACCTCACGATGCATTCAGTCTTTGGTCTTCTCGGCTTGTTGCCGATCTTCTTTTATCAAGCCATCGCTGCACCTTCCAGTAATCAAAAATGCACCCCTGACTCTAATGTAAAACTCACATTTTATGGATTCCCCGACAACACTCCCCCAGGTGCCAAGATTGCATATTCCTGCGGCCGATCTCTTGCTGGGGGTAAGTGCTTTTGGAGACATACTATGGACGGGCAATAACTTACCTCTGCCTGGGTATAGGTACTGGGACTTTCGGCGACCCGGTCACCTTTGCCGCAGCTTCCAACGGACCTTTCAAGAAATGCGAAGTCATCTACGTTCCATACCTTCGAAAGTACGCTCGGTTCGAGGATGCTTGCGGCCAGTGCAGTGCGTCTCTCTTGCTCTCTCATACTTTCTAGCCCTATTTTCAAAGTTAAGAAAGGGTTTACCGTTGTGTTATTGCTGACTTTCCGTCAGAGAGAGATTTCAACGACAACAGCAAAATACACATCGATATCTGGATGGGTTCGAATACCTCTAATGGCGGCCATGCTTTGGACCTATGCGAAAACAAGCTCACAACAGATGGTCAGCCCATTGAGCGAAATCCTGGGCCAAATCTGAAGGTCGATGGTATGTGCAAATTCGATCTGACCTGCTCCTCGAATGCTTTCGCTCGATCTCAGACTGACGTCTAAATCCGCTCAATCTCATAGCAATACCTCTCTTTGAATCTCGTACTTGCAACTCCGGCCATGTCTATACCAGCGCCGGCACCTTGAGTCCATGTCCTGCGACCTCTGCTTCTTCGAAGACCACTCATACTACTTCATCAAAAAAAACATCCACGACTTCGAAAAAAACGTCTTCGACTTCGAAAACTACTACCACGAAACACACCACTCCAAAACCTCCTCCTTCAAAAACAAAGCCCCCTCCGAAGTCCTCTTCTTCAAAGCCTGATACCACTTCTTCTAGCGACTCTTCTGGTAGCTCATCCACACCTGAACCTAGCGATACGTCCCCGGCATCTTCTCCTCCAGTATCTTCTCCCCCAGCGTCTTCTCCCCCGGCATCTTCTCCTCCAGTATCTTCTCCCCCAGCGTCTTCTCCCCCAGCGTCTTCTCCCCCGGCTTCCTCCCCTCCGGTATCTTCTCCTCCAGTATCCTCTCCTCCAGTTTCTTCTCCCCCAGCGTCTTCTCCCCCGGCTTCCTCCCCTCCGGTGTCTTCTCCTCCAGTATCCTCTCCTCCAGTTTCTTCTCCCCCAGCGTCTTCTCTCCCTCCTTCGGCCCCACCTTCAGCACCTCCTTCAGCCCCACCTTCGGTTCCCCCTTCGGCTCCCCCTTCAGCACCTCCTTCAGCGCCGCCTTCAGCCCCTCCTTCAGCTCCACCTTCAGCTCCTCCTTCAGCCCCACCTTCGGTTCCCCCTTCGGCTCCCCCTTCAGCCCCTCCTTCAGCTCCACCTTCGGCCCCACCTTCGGTTCTCCCTTCGGCTCCCCCTTCAGCCCCTCCTTCAGCTCCACCTTCGGCCCCACCTTCGGCTCCCCCTTCAGCACCTCCTTCAGCTCCACCTTCAGCTCCTCCTTCAGCCCCTCCTTCAGCCCCACCTTCGGTTCCCCCTTCGGCTCCCCCTTCGGCTCCCCCTTCGGCTCCCCCTTCGGCTCCCCCTTCAGCCCCTCCTTCAGCTCCACCTTCAGC